>NBJMC04201__coassemble_142_pt1 | contig 132919 bp, 124 predicted proteins | sample NBJMC04201__metabat2_low_PE_017 | metagenome-assembled genome bin NBJMC04201 | reverse complement strand
CGATGTACTCGCTCAGCGCGCCGTAGATGTCCACCTCGCAGGCCACGGGGATGCCGCGCCCGGCCAGGCGGGAGTTGACGTAGCAGGGCTCAAAGCCGAACTGGCTGGGGAAGGCGGGCCAGCACTTGTTGGCGAAGGCCACGTACTGCCGCGCGCCCTTGTGGTTTTCGGCCCAGTCCAGAAGCGTCAGCTCGAACTGCGCCATGCGGCGGTTGAGGTCCTCGTAATAGGCGCCCTCGCCCATCTGGGCGGCCATGTCGCGGCAGACCTCGTCGATGCGGGGGTCGTTCTCGTGCTCCTTGAAGGCCACCAGCAGGTCCAGCTCGCTGTTTTCCTCGATCTCCACGCCCAGCTCGTAGAGGCCTTTGATGGGGGCGTTGCAGGCGAAGAAGTCCTGCGGGCGGGGGCCGAAGGTGATGATCTTGAGGTTCTTCACGCCGATGATGGCGCGGGCGATGGGCAGGAAGTCGCGGATGCGCTGGGCGGTCTCCTCCGCCGTGCCCACGGGGGCTTCGGGGATGTAGGCGCTGAGATGCCGCATGCCCAGGTTGTAGGAGCAGTTGAGCAGGCCGCAGTAGGCGTCGCCGCGGCCATTGATCATGTCGCCGTCGCCCTCGGCCGCGGCCACGTACATGCACGGGCCCTCAAAGCGCTGGGCGATCAGCGTTTCGGGGGTTTCGGGGCCGAAGTTGCCCAGGAACACCACCAGCGCGTTGCAGCCGGCGGCGCGCACGTCCTCGACGGCCTTGAGGGCGTCCTTTTCGTTCTCCACAGTGACGGGGCATTCGTAGAGGCCCTCGCCATAGGCCTTGACGATGGCGGAGCGGCGCGCCTGGCTCAGCGCGATGGGGAAGCAGTCGCGGCTGACGGCGATGATGCCGGGTTTGATGACAGGAATGTTGTTCAGCATGATGTTCATTCTCCTTTGCATTCAACTTGAAGGGCGCCTACAGGTCGCCTGAGATGTCGATGTTTTCGCCCGTCAGGCCGATCACCGCGCCCTTTGCGGCCGGTGCGCTGTCCGGATGGGCGATCAGCCACTTGTTGCGCGCCCAGAGCTGGCGGTCCAGCGGGTTGGGCGCGCCGGGAAGGCGGAAGTCGGTGTTGGTGCCCGCGGGCAGCGCCACCATCACGCGGAAGCCCTTCGCGGGGTCCGCGTGGCAGGGGGAGTAGTGCAGCGTGGTGGCGTAAACCTCGATCAGCACGCCCGCCGGCACGCGGAAGGCGCGCACCTTCGCGGTGTCCAGCACGCCGTTTTCCATCTCGTCCTGCTTGGCCAAAAGCAGGATAAACGCCTCGGTCCCCAGGTTGAACTCGCTGTCGCGGTGGTATTCCAGGCAGTTGAGGCGCGTGTTGTGGCCGTTGCACCAGCCCAGCTGGAACGGCATGCCGCCAAAGAGCGCCTCGCCGACGGCCTGCGCGTCCGCGGCGGCGTGCAGCGCTTCCTCGCGCGGGGTGTAGGCCACGGCGTCGGGCAGGGGGGTCGTTTTCAGGGCCGCCAGCAGCCCGTCCACGGGGTAGCCCTCCACCACGCGGCCATAGGGCTTGAAGGCAGGGTCAAACACGGATCGAATTTCCATAGGATGTCGCTCTCCTTTCCTCCGCTCACAGGGCGGCCAGCCGTCCGCAGGCGGGTTTCAACGCGGGATACAGGCTTTCGTACAGCCGGTAGTAGGGTTCGTAGGCGGCGGAGCGCTCCGCGTCGGGCAGGAGCGCCTCTCCGGGCCGGACCAGCGCGGCGCTGGCGGAGGGCACGTCCGGGTACACGCCCGCGGCCACGCCCGCCAGAATCGCCGCGCCCAGCGCCGGGCTTTCGGGCACCTGCACGGTCTGAACCGGCAGGCCGAACACGTCGGCCATCATCTGCCGCCAGAAGGGGCTGCGCGCGCCGCCGCCGCAGGCCAGCATGCTTGCGGGCTTAACGCCCATGCCGCGCAGAATGTCGAGGTTCTGCCGCTGGGAGTAGATCACGCCCTCCATCACCGCGCGCAGCAGGTCGCGCCGGGTGTGGATGGCGCTCAGGCCGATGAACGCGCCGCGCGCGTTTGCGTCCAGCAGGGGGCTGCGCTCGCCCATCAGGTAGGGCAAAAAGAGCAGCCGGTTCGCGCCGATGGGGCTTTGCGCGGCCTCGCGGTTCATCAGCTCGTAGGGGTCCACGCCCATCTGGGCCGCGGCCTCGCGCTCGGCCTGGCAGAACTGGTCGCGGTACCATTTCAGCGACAGGCCCGCCGCCAGCGTGCAGCTCATGTTCGTATACGCGCCGGGCACCGCCGCGCAGAAGGTGTGCACCCGGCCCTCCGGGTCGATGCGCACGGTGTCGGAATGGGCGAACACCACGCCGCTTGTGCCGATGGTGGTAAACGCCCTGCCGCTCTCCGCCACGCCGGTTCCGATGGCGGCGGCCATGTTGTCGCCCGCGCCGCCGGCCACCACCGTGCCCGCGCGCAGGCCCGTCAGCTCCGCCGCTTCGGGGGTGATGGCGCCCGCCGCCTCGCAGCTTTCCACCAGCGGGGGCAGAAGCGACAGGCTAAGCCCCAGCTTGTCCATGATCTCCTTTGACCAGCGCCGCGCCGGCACGTCCAGCAGGTTGGTGCCGCTGGCGTCGCTGATCTCCTGCGCCAGCACGCCCGTCAGGCGGTAGCGCACGTAGTCCTTGGGCAGCAGCGCGTGCCGCGCGCGGGCGAACAGCTCCGGCTGATGCCGGCGCACCCAGAGGATCTTGCCCGCGGTAAAGCCCGTCAGCGCCGGGTTGGCCGCGATCTCGATGAGGCGCTTTTCGCCCACCGCCTGCGTGATCTCGTCGCATTCCCGCTGGGTGCGGCCGTCGCACCACAAAAGGGACCGGCCCAGCGGCTCGCCGTTTTCATCCAGCAGGACCAGCCCGTGCATCTGGCCGCTGATGCCCAGGCCCTTCACATCGCCGGGATTGACCCCGCTTTTCTCCAGCACGCCGCGGATGGTGCCGACGGCGGCGTTCCACCAGTCCCGCGGGTCCTGTTCAGCCCAGCCGTTTTGCGGCTGATAGAGCGGGTACTCCACGCTCTGGCTGGCCACCTCGCGGCCCTCCGCGTCAAAGAGCAACGTCTTGGTGCCGGAGGTTCCCAAATCCACGCCAAGCAGGCAGATCAACGGTTCCTCATTCCTTTCGGGACGCCCGCAAAGGGCGTTTGTGGGGGAGTGTGCACGAGCACATTTTTGTTCTGAAAAAAGGATACCCCAATTTGAAACGCTTGTCAATCCTGAAATGGGCCGTTCTCCGGGGCGGGCGAGAGGTTTTCCGGCAGCTTGATCTGATTTTCCATAATGATGCGGCGGTCGTCCATCATCTCGCCGGAGAGCACCATGTCAAAGGCGGCGCGCAGCGAGCGGTAGCCCTGCTCGAAGGGCTGCTGGCACACCACCGCCCGCACGATGCCCAGGCGCATCATCTCACGGGTGGCGGGCACGTCGTCGTACCCCACCACGCGGATCTCCCCGGCGCGGCCCGCGCTGATGAGGGCGCGGCACACCCCCTCGCACCCCGCCGTAACCACAAACATGGCGTCGATTTCGGGGTGGCTGCGCAGCATGTCGCGCGTGACGGCATAGGCGCGGGCGGGGTCGTCCAGGCTGTTTTCCACGGCCACGACGGGCAGCTCGGAGCACCGCGCCAGGCGCTTGCGAAAGCCCCGCAGCCGCGCTACGTGGCCCATAAGCGTGGGCGCGCCCGCCACCACGCCCACGCGGCCCCGCGCCTGGGTCATCAGCTCCAGCAGGGCCGCGGCGGTGGCCCCGCCGCTTTCATAATCGCTGCCCACATAGCAGCAGCGGCTGCTGGCGGGCAGGTCCGTATTGACGGTCACGGTGGGCACGCCCCGCGCCTTAAGCTGCTGAACCCGCTCCTCCACGCGCGGGTCGTTGACGGGCTGGAGCACCAGGGCGCTGAGGGAGGGGGCCAGCTCGTCGATCAGGGCCAGCTGGCGGTCCACGTCGTAGCCGCGCATGGCGCGCCGCTCCACCGTAACGCCGTAGGGCAGCAGCTCCTCCTCCGCGCGGGCCAGCCCCGCATATACATCGTCAAAAAAAGGGTTTCCCTCGCTGCACATCACCACCCCGATGACGGGCTGGCTGCGCTTGACGCTCAGGGCGCGCCCCAGCATGCTCTTGGTGTAGCCCATGCGCTCCACCGCCTGCAAAATCATGCGCTCGGTTTCGGGGCGCACCTTGCCCCGGCGGTTGATGACGCGGTCCACCGTGCCGCGGCTGACGCCGCAGATTTGCGCGATCTCCTTCATGGTGGCCATGGGCCGTCCTCCTTTCCCGGCGGGATCAGGCCCGCAAGCCGAGTATACCACGCCCCGCGCGCCGCTTCAAGGCACAATGCAAAACGCCCCGCACGGCAAGCCGTGCGGGGCGGGGCCATCCGGCCCGGAGGGGTCCGGGGGTACTTTACTTCGCGAACGCCTGAATCAGCGCGGTGGCGATGGCCTGGCAATCGATGGTGGCGCCGGCGATGACGTCCACATCGGTGCTCTGGCTGTCGATCACGGAGTTCACATACTCGGCCAGCTGCTCGTCGGTGATGATCATCTCGGAGCGGCCCTCGCCGATGGTGATGGCGGTCAGCTTGCCGCCCTCAACGGTCATCTTGACCTCGATCTTGTCGTGGAGGCCGTCCACCACGGCGGTGTACTCGCCGTCGGCGGCGTCAGCCCACGCGGGACCGGTCTTTTCTTCCTTCACGACTTCCTTGACCTCGCTCTCGCCGCCGAAAGCGGTCTGAGCGGCGGTGCGGCCGGAGAGCATGGCCTCGGAGAGGAACACGCCGTTCTGATACAGGTTGGACACGTAGCTGCCCAGCTCGCCCGCCTCATACAGGCCGGGAATGGGGTTCTCGTTCCAGTCCAGCACGCGGCCGTCGGTATCGCGCTTGGCGCCGCCGGTGGTGGCCACGAGGGTGGGGGTGATGGATACGGCGTAGAAGGGCGCCTTTTCAATGGGAGCCATGGTGGCGGGATCGCGGCCGAAGTCCTCGTCCACGCCCTTTTCGCACATCTCGTTGTAGCGGTCGATGGTGGCCTGAAGCTCGACGGGGTCGCGGCCGATCTTCTCGGCCAGCTCCTCGATGGTGTCGGCCTTGATGATCCAGCCCTTTTCGATCTCGGCGAGGTTGTCGTTGGACCAGGTGTAGCCCTCGGTGGTGGTGGGCCAGCTCAGCCACTGGCTGGCGATGGAGCCGGCCTCGCGGGTGGATTCGTCAAAGATCAGGTGCACGGGCAGGGCGCGCTCGTGGGGCAGGTCCACATAGCGGCCGTACTCCATGTACTTCATGTGCTGGCGGTGATAGCCGTAGGACTCGTTGTAGAAGCGGGTGTTGTCGGAGGCAACCTCAATCCAGGAATTGCCGGGCATGTCGAAGTTGCGCATGAAGGTGGACTCGTACTCCGGCACCTTGATGCCCAGCCAGAAGCCGCCGGACTGGGTCTGGTTCTTCATGTGCCAGATCTTGGCGCCGGCTTCCATAAGCATCTTGATGCCGTCGCCGGTGTTGCCGGGGGTGCCGGCGGTGTAGACCTCGTCCATGCCGTGGAAGTCACGCTGCATTTCGAGGTTGTTCTCGTAGCCGCCGCAGGCCAGGAGCACGCCCTTGGCGCTCTTGATGGTGTACTCGTTGCCCTCGGCGTCGGTGGCGACCACGCCGCTGACCTCACGGGTCACGGGGTCCTGCACCAGGGCGATGGCGGGGTTCTCATAGCGGACTTCGATGCCGCGGACCTTGGCGGCCTCGGCGAAGCAGCGCCACACGCCGCCGTTTTCAAAGGCGCCGGAGTTCTTCTTGCGCAGGTGAGCGCTGGTGCCTTCGAACACGCTGCCGGGGAAGGTGTCGAACTCGACCACCAGGCTGCCCCACTTCAGTTCGCCGCCGCCCACATAACCGGCCTCATAGCCGGCGCTGTCGGCCACGCTCTCGATCCAGGGCAGCTGCTCGGCAAAGCCGTTCACCAGCCAGTCCAGGTACTCGTCGGGAATGGGGTTGGGCTCGTTGCAGGCTTCCAGGTACTTCTTGAATTCGGGCACGCCGTTTTCGGACGGCACGATGAAGGTCTGGCCGGAAGCGATGGAGTTGCCGCCCGCAAGGGTTTCGGGCATCTTCTCCAGCACGACCACCTTGGCCTCCGGGTCGATGTCATGGGCTTCCACGGCCGCGGCGGCGCCCGCCAGGCCGAAGCCGACGATCACGAAGTCGGCTTCCTCATCCCAGGTTTCCACGGTCTGAACGGGACGTACCCACTCAGCCGACGCGGTGGCGGCCACGCTCAGCAGAAGCGTTACCGTCAGCAGCAGTGCCAACAGTTTTTTCATGATGATGTACCCCCAATTTGTATTATGACGCGCGCAATTTTGCGCGATGTCATTCTCACGTCGTTCTCCACGGCATATTGACACAACCTTCACAACCGTGGGCCAAAAAAAACGCCTTTCGACAGACTTGTCTTTTTCCCCTGCATCGTGTACACTGATAGTATAAAGGCTAAAGCGGCTTGACTGTCAAGGGTTTCTTCCCGGAAGCCGGCATGATTTTTTTCAGGGGGAAAAGGATGAAGATTTCCATCGGAACGCTGTCCAGGGCGTTCGGCCTGAGCGACGAGGCGCTCAGGTTCTACGAAAAAAAGGGGCTTTTGCATCCCGTGCGCGAAAACGGCAACGGATACCGCGTCTTTGAGCTGGCGGATATTCAGCGCATCTCCAACATCCAGCGGCTCAAGAGCCAGGGATTCACCCTGGAGGAGATCCAGCGCGTCTATTCCGCCGGCGGCGAGCGCGAGCTGGCGGGGCTCTACGGGCGCAAGATCGAGGAGATGGAGCGCAGGATCGCCTATGACCAGCACGTTTTGGCGCGCATGCGCGCGACTGCGCGCGTGCTGGAAGCGGCGCAGCATCAGCTGATGCATCCGCTGCACATGTCGCTGGGGCGGGTGTGCCTGCTGGAATATCCCTCCGTGCCGGACATGTGGGCGCGGGTGGAGAAGGAGCCGCTGCTCAAGCGCCTCTTCGGGGCGCTTCCGCTGACGGCCTATACCACGCTCATCGGCCGGGAGGCGCTGACCGGCGCGCCTCCCCGCATGACCAAGGGCATTCTGTTCCATGAAAGCGACGCGGAGGTGCTGGACCTTTCCCCGAAGGGGTTTCGCCTGATCGACGCCACCAGCGCCGTGGGCTGCCTGTTCCGGCTGGAGAACGGCGGCTTTGACGCCGGTGTGATGCTGGAGCGCCTCTCCGCCTATATGCGGGAGCACCGGCTGCACGCCTCGGACGACCTGTTCACCCAGCAGCTGGTCAGCTATGTGGATGACGGCGGCAACGCCATCCACTACGCCCGCATGATCGTGCCCATCGGGGCGGAACCCCCCGCCTGACGCCCCCGAACGGGGCAGGCGCGGCCAGCCGCCCGCGCGGGGCATGGGGGAGCGCGGCCCTTGCGGCAGAAAAGGAGGTCGGAGGATGAGCCCTGTCGTTGTCTGGTACGCGGCGGTGAACGCCGCCGCGTTCGGCCTGTGCGCCGCGGCCCGGTCCCGCCGGACCGGGGGCGCGCTTTCGGCGCTTGTGCGGCTGACGGTCGCGGCCGGGGGCGCGCCCGGCATGCTCCTTTCCCGCGCGATTTGGAGGCGCGGCCCGCGCGAAACCGGCCCGCTGGCCCTGGCCTGGCCGCTGATGTGGCTGTTGCTGCACGCAGCCGTGCTGGCGGCCCTCGCGGACCGCGCGGGCGGCTGGCTGGCCGTGCTCCGCCGCGTGCCGGGGCTGGGGCTGTACCTGGCGTGCGTCAACGCCGCCGCGTTTCTCGCCTTTGCCGCCGACAAGGCCAGGGCGGCGCTGGGCCGTTTTCGCATCCGGGAGACGGCGCTGCTGGGCCTGGCGCTGGCGGGCGGCGCGCTGGGCGCCCTGGCGGCCATGCACCTGTGCCGCCACAAGATCCGCACGCCGCGCTTCGCGTGGGGCGTGCCGGTGCTGCTGGCGGTGCAGTGCGCGCTGCTTGCATGGGGGAGCGCGATGGGGTGAGGCGGCAGGACGCCGCTGAAAAACGAAGCGGGAGCCATCCGGCTCCCGCTCCAGCTTGTCGAAAAAGCTCGCCTGCGGCGATTTTTCCGACAGAACGCGTTTCCCCTGCGCTTTCGGCGCGGCCGGGGAAACGCGCAGGGAAACCTTGCTGCGCAAGGCTTCCGAATCCACCGCACATGTCGCTGGATTCGGATTTCACTCGGAGGGCTGCGGCCCTCCGAACCTCTCTGAAGGGTTTTGGTCGATGGTATCCGTCTGCCCGATCAGCCGGCGGATGAAATCGGATTCGATGTCCGTATCAATGCCGCTGTGGCTGTAGAGCACGATCAGGTCGGAGGCCTCGTCCATCTCCTCCTCGTAGTGCAGGTAGGTGTCAATCACGCCCGCGAAGTAGATGCCCTCCCAGTTTTCGGGCACGTCCCACTTGGACACGTTGGGGTTGCCGATGCCCATGACGGCCACCTTCACCCCGTCGAAGTCGAAGATGCGGTAGGGATCGTAGCCGTTCCAGGTAGCCCAGTCCCTGGCTTCGTCGGAGTTGGTGGCCGCGTCCAGATAATCGGCCATGGAGACCCACACCTCGTCCTCGCCCTCGGCGGGGGGCGCGGTCAGGTCGGCCAGCTGCCGGGAGAGGATGTCCATGCCGTAGTTGTATTCGTGGTTGCCGGTCACAAACAGGTCATAGTCCATCATGCGCAGCGCCTTCATGGCCGGGTCCTGCACGTCCGGCTGATAGAAGGCGTAGTAGTACGTCAGCGGCGTGCCCTGCACCAGGTCGCCGCAGTCGCCCAGGAACACGTTTTCGTACTGTGCGCGCTGCTCCTTCACATAGGTGGCCACGCGCGTCAGGCCCTGTCCGTACTGGCCGGACTGGCTGACATCCGTGGTGTAGTTGGTCGCGTAGAGCTGTCCATGAACGTCCGATGTGCCCAGGAAGAGGATTTCGACCGTATCCCCGGTCGCCTCGCCGAAGGCCCATACCGGCATGAGCAGACACAGAACCAGCAGGACCGACAGCAGAGTTGCGCTTCGATGCTTCATGTTTACGACTCTTTTTTTTCATGCGGCTGTACGTACGGGTCAAACACTGTAGTTTCATTATACCATAGCGATTTGGCAAAGAAAACCTGTTTTGCATAAAATTTGGACGCCATTTTTGGCATATATGACAGAAAAATTCGACGGCGTCATCAAAATCCCTGATGGATTGACAGCCCGCGGCCCCGCGAAAGACGTACATCATTTTCATGTGCCGGAAAAAAGAGGCAGGCCCTGCGCGCGCCCGTTCGTTGTATGGATGACGGTTTTCCGCAAAACAGGGAAACAAAGGAGGCATTGAACGATGAAAAGACGGATCTGCGCGCTTGTGGCGGCGCTGCTGCTCCTTGGCGCGACGGCGTCGGCGGCCCCTCTGCCGGAGGGCATGACGTATCTGGCCGCGTGCCGGGTGGAGGGGGAGACCACCGAGGGCGTGACGTTTGCCGTGACCGAGGCGGCGTATGACGGGGCGGTTCTCACCCTCAAGGTGCTTCTGACGCCCAACGACGAGGACACGGCCCTCATGGACAACCAGGTGGAGCTGCCGCCGGAGGACAGCTGGTTCCTCCGGGAAAAGGAGAAGGCGGCCGCGCTGGGCGACAGGGTGCTGGGCGTGGCGTGCGACATCGGCGGCCTCACGGACGAAAAGGGCAACAACCTCGCCATGGAATACCGGTGCACGCCAGCGCGCAGGGGCCGGACGATGACGTATACCTTCGAGGTCCCCCTCAAGAACGCGCCCGAAACGGCGCAGGTGGAGCTGTATTTCGGCGTCAACGAGGACCTGGGCTTCCGCTTCGAGCAGGACGCGTGCCTGCTGCTGCGCGTGCCGCTCCTCGCCCTCGTCCCCCTGACGGCCAACTGACGCAAAAACCCCCGCCTCCCGGCGCATCTGCGCGCCGGAGGCGGGGGCGTTTCGTACGGAAGGGTTTACCGCTGCCCGTAGTAGGCGTTGGGGCCGTGCTTGCGCTGGAAGTGCTTCTCCAGCACATGCGCGGGCGCGGGGGCGGCGTCGGGGTCGACCTGCACGGTGTAGAGGGCCATGCGGGCGACCTCCTCCAGCACCACGGCATGGTACACGGCCTGGGCCGCGTCCTTGCCCCAGGCGAAGGGGCCGTGGTTGCGGCAGATCACGCCGGGCACATGCACGGGGTTGATGCCCCGGGTCTGGAAGGTTTCCACGATCACCACGCCGGTGTTGTGCTCGTAGCCCGCATTGACCTCCTCGGGGGTCAGGCTGCGCGCGCAGGGCACGGGGCCGTAGAAGTAATCGGCGTGCGTGGTGCCGTAGCAGGGGATGTCGCGCCCGGCCTGGGCCCAGCCCACCGCGTGCGGGCTGTGGGTGTGCACGATGCCGCCCAGCTCGGGAAACGCCTTGTAGAGCACCAGATGGGTCTTGGTGTCGGAGGAGGGGTTGAGGTTTCCTTCGACCACCTTGCCGTCCAGGGAGAGCACGACCAGCTTGCCGGGGGTCAGGTCCTCATAGGACACGCCGGAGGGCTTGATGACCACCAGCCCCTTTTCCCGGTCGATGCCGGACACATTGCCCCACGTATAGGTGACAAGGCCCCGGCGGGGCAGTTCCATGTTGGCCTCATAGACGGCCTGTTTGAGAGATTCTAGCATAAAAGCCTCCTGCGATGATTGTCCGGGCGGGCCGGCGGGGGGAAGGGCCCCGCCGGCCTCGCCCGGACGTGTAAAATGGGGCTGGAACCGTTATTTCAGCTTCCACGCCAGGTCGGACAGGAACAGGTCGTGCTCCAGCCCTTCCACGGTGGTGTCCTTGGTGATGTGGACGAACTCGATGTCCATCATGCGGGCCCAGTCGCGCATCTGCTCGGCGGTCACGTCGTAGCTGAGCACCGTGTGGTGCGCGCCGCCGGCGGTGATCCAGCAGGTCAGGCCGGTGGTGAGGTCGGGCATGGCGCGCCACATGACGCGGGCCACGGGCAGGTTGGGCATGTCCATGATGGGCTTGACACACTCGATGTCCTGGCAGATCAGGCGCAGGCGGCCGCCCATGTCGATGAGGCTGACGACGATGGCCTTGCCCGCGTGCCCCTCAAAAACCAGACGGGCGGGCGGCTCGCGGTCGCCGATGCCCAGCGGATGCACCTCGATGCGGGGCTTTTCCGCCGCCACCGAGGGGCAGACCTCCAGCATGTGCGCGCCCAGGCTGTACTCCTGGCCCTCGACCAGATGATAGGTGTAGTCCTCCATGAAGGCGGTGCCGCCGGTCTGGCCCTCGCTCATGGCCTTGAGGATGGCGGTCATGGCGGCCACCTTCCAGTCGCCCTCGCCGCCGTAGCCGTAGCCCAGCGCCATCAGGTGCTGGCTGGCCAGACCCGGCAGCTGCTTCATGCCGTAGAGGTCCTGGAAGGTGTTGGAGAAGGCCTTGCAGCCCTCGGCGTCCAGCATCTTCTTCATGGCGATCTCCTCGCGCGCCTGATAGCGCACGGTTTCGAGGTCGTCGGTCGCAAAGTCGTAGGTGGCGCGGTAGAGGTTCATCAGCTCGTCGATCTCCACGTCGGTGACGGCGTTCATGGCCTCCACCAGCGTGCCCACGGGCCAGGTGTTGACCTGCCAGCCCAGCTTGGCCTGCACCTCGACCTTGTCGCCCTCGGTCACGGCCACCTCGCGCATGTTGTCGCCAAAGCGCATCACCTTGAGCTGCTTGGAGAACGCCACGCCCACCGCGGCGCGCATCCAGTCGCCCAGCTGCCTGAGGACCTTTTCATCCTGCCAGTAGCCCGCGATCACCTTGCGCGGCATGCGCAGGCGGGCGGCGATGAACCCGTGCTCGCGGTCGCCGTGGGCGGCCTGGTTGAGGTTCATGAAGTCCATGTCGATCTCCTCGTTGGGGATCTCGCGGTTGTACTGGGTGGCGAAGTGGCAGTAGGGCTTTTGCAGGTCCACAAAGCCGTTGATCCACATCTTGGAGGGGCTGAAGGTGTGGCACCAGGTGATGATGCCCGCGCAGGCCGGCTGATAGTTGGCCTCGCGCACCACGTCGGAGATCTCCTTCTGCGTCTTGGCGGTCACCTTGTAGACCACCTTGCAGGGGAGCTTTCCGGACGCGTTCATCCAGTCGGCCATCTCGGCGGCGCGGCGGGCGACGGTTTCCAGCACTTCGGGGCCATAGAGGAACTGGCTGCCGACCACAAACCAGAATTCATACTGCTTCATGCTCATGGGGTTGTCCTTCCTTTCGGTATGCGGGGAACGCGGCCCCCGCTTATTTCAGATGGGATACGGCGGCGCGCTCGGCCTCCAGCGCCTGCGTGAAGCGGCGCGTGTAGGCCTCGAAGCCCTCGTGGTCCGCCGGATCAGGATCGAGGGTGATGCCGCTCGCGCCCGCGAACACCTTGTTTTTGAGGTAGGCTTCCAGCGTTTCGCCGGCCTCGCGGCGCACGCGGTAGGCCGCCAAAAGCGCCATGCCCCAGGGGCCGCCCTCGCCCGCGGTGGCCATCACCGAGACGGGCACGTTCAGCGCCCCGGCCAAAAGCTGCTGCGCGGTGCCGGGCGTCTTGAAGAAGCCGCCGTGGCCCAGCAGCGCGTCCATGCGCACATGCTCGTCCGCCAGGATGTCCATGCCGATCTTCAGCGTCACGATCGCGCCGTACACCAGCGAGCGCGCCAGGTTGGCAAAGGAGAGGGCCGTGCCGGGCATGCGCACCATCATGGGCCGCCCCTCCTCCAGCCCCGTCACGGGCTCGCCGGAGAGGTATCCCACGTTGATCAGCCCGCCGCAGTCCTTCTGGCCCAGCATGGCGGTTTCAAACAGCGTGGTGTACACGTCGCCCTTGTTCATCGAAAGCCCCGCCGCCTGCGCAAAGCCGTAGAGCGCATCGGCCCAGGCGTTGATGTCGCTGGTGCAGTTGTTGCAGTGCACCATGGCCACGGGCCGCCCGGTGGGGGTGGTGACCATGTCGATTTCGGGATAGACCTTGCTCAGCGGCTTTTCCAGCACCACCATGGCAAAGACCGACGTGCCCGCCGATACGTTGCCCGTGCGCTCGGCCACGCTGTTGGTGGCGGCCATGCCGGTGCCCGCGTCGCCTTCCGGCGGGCACAGCGGCGCGCCCGCTTCCAGCGCGCCCGTGGGGTCCAGCAGCCGCGCGCCCGCCTCGGTCAGGCACCCCGCGTCCTCGCCGGCGCCCAGCACCTCGGGCAAAATATCGCGCAGCTTCCACGGATAGCCCTTCGCCGCGATCTTCGCGTCAAACGCCGCGAGCATCCCCGCGTCATAGTCGCCGGTCTCGCTGTCGATGGGGAACATGCCCGACGCGTCGCCCACGCCCAGCGCCTTCACGCCCGTCAGCTTCCAGTGCACATAGCCCGCCAGCGTGGTCAGGAAGGCGATGTCCTTCACGTGCTCCTCGCCGTTCAAAATGGCCTGATACAGGTGCGCGATGCTCCAGCGCTGGGGAATGTTGAAGGAAAACAGCGCCGTCAGCTCCTCCGCGGCCTTGGCGGTCATGGTGTTGCGCCAGGTGCGGAAGGGGGCCAGCTGGTTGCCCGCCGCGTCAAAGGGCAGGTAGCCGTGCATCATGGCCGAGACGCCCACGGCCTCCAGCCGCGCGAGCGGCTCGCCGCAGGTTTCCAGCGCGTTGCGGGCCAGATCCGCGTATGCGTCCTGAATGCCCGTCCATACATCGTCCAGATGATAGGTCCACACCCCGTCCTCCAGACGGTTTTCCCAGTCGTGCGCGCCCATGGCCACGGGCGCGTGATCCGGTCCGATCAGCACCGCCTTGATGCGCGTGGAGCCCAGCTCAATGCCCAGCGCGCAGCGTCCCTCGCGGACCCACGCGGCCTGCTCCTGCTTTTGCATATTCTGTTCCCTCCTTGAAGATGGTTATCCCATGTGATATTCGATGGAAGGCCCCGCGGTTCCTCTTTCACAGACAGATCCCCTGCGGGACCTGCCCGCAGGGGCATGAGGGGGCCGGGGATCAGCTGCGGCGCGCCTTGACCTTGGCGAAGATCGCCTGCAGCACGATGAAGAAGCACAGCAGCAGCGCCGTGACCACGTTGGGCCAGGAGGAGCTGAGCTTGCCGTTGGTTTTGACCAGCGAGGAGATGGTGCCGTTGATGAGCACCCCGAAGAAGGAGCCGAACACGTTGCCCACGCCGCCGGTGAGGAGCGTGCCGCCGATGACGGCGGAGGAGATGGCGTCCATCTCCAGGCCCAGGGCCTGGCGGGTGGTGCCGCACATGGTGTTGAGCACGTAGCAGATGGCGCCGATGGAGGTGAGCACCGAGCAGAAGATGTGGGCATTGAAGCGGGTGCGGCGCACGTCCAGGCCCATGAGGGCGGCGCTCTGCTGGTTGCCGCCCACGGCGTAGAGGCTGCGGCCGAAGCGCGTGTAGCGCAGGATGAAGAAGGTGGCGACGAGCACCAGCAGGGCGATGATCACGTAGATGCTGACGTTGGGCACCATGAGCTTGCCCTTTTTGTTCAGGTACGCGCCGATCTCAAAGGGCATGTTGAATTTCATCATGGACAGCTCCGTCATCAGGGAGCTGGAGGTGATGGATACCTGCTGGGTGGAGATCACGGCCGTCATGCCGCGGGCGAAGAACATGCCCGCCATGGTCACGATGAAGGGCTGAATGCCAAGGTACCCCACGCAATAGCCCTGAATGATGCCGAACACCACGCCGATGACCAGCATCAGCGGGATGAGCAGCTGGGCGGGCAGGCCCCAGGACTCCACGCCCACGGCCAGGAACATGCACTCCATGGCGATCACCGCGCCCACGGAGATGTCGATGCCGCCGGTGATCATCACGGCGGTCATGCCGCAGGTCACGCAGATGAGGCCGGCGTTGTTCTTGAGAATGTCCAGGAAGGTTTGCAGCTTGGTAAAGCCCTTGTCCGCGTAGGCGATGCAGCCCGCGGCGTACATCACCACAAACAGGCCGATGGTCAGCAGCAGCAGAATGGTGTTGCTGTTCATGCTCTTCTTTTCTTTGACAGCAGGTTTGGCGTGAATCATGCCTGCGCCTCCCTTCCGGCGTTCATCATGGCGTTCTTGACGGCGGCGCGCTTGGCGAAGTAGGCCTTGACCGCCGGCGACTGGATGGTGACGATCAGAATCACGATGATGGCCTTGAACACCGGGGCCTGCGCCGAGGACACGCCCAGCGCGTAGAGCGTGGTGGTGATGGCCTGAATGGTGTAGGCGCCGATGATGGAGCCGGACAGGCGGAACTTGCCGCCGCCCAGGCTGTTGCCGCCCAGGGCCACGGCCAGGATGGCGTCCATTTCAAGGTTGAGGCCGATGTTGTTGGTATCGGCGGAGTAGATGCGGCTGGTGGCCGTGATGCCCGCGATGCCCGCGAACAGGCCGCACACCACATAGCAGATGAAGATGATCGCCGCCGACTTGTAGCCGGAGATACGGGCGGCTTCCTTGTTGATGCCCACGGCCTGCACATAGGTGCCCAAAGCGGTGAACTTGAGGACCAGCGCCGTCACGGCGATGCACAGCACCGTGATCAGGATGGGCGTGGGGAAGATCCAGCAGTAGCCGCCGAAGAACTTGAAGCTCTCGACGTTGATGTAGACGATGTTGCTGTTGCAAAGCAGCAGGCCGATGGCGCGTCCGGCGGAGTAGAGGATCAGCGTGGCCACCATGGGCTGGATCTTGAGCCCGGCCACCAGAAAGCCGTTGAAGGCGCCGCACAGGCAGGCCACCAGAATGCCGGCCAAAACGCCCAGCCACAGAGGGATGGCGTACTCGCTGACGTTGACGTTGCCAAAGCCGGCCAGCAGCACGCAGCACACGCCGCCCGCCAGCGACATCACCGAGCCCACGGAGATGTCCGTGCCGGCGGAGGAGGAGACGACCAGCGTCATGCCCAGGGCGAGGATGGCGGCCTCGCTGCCGCGGTTGAGGATGTCGATCAGGCGGCCGTAGAGGATGCCGTTGTTGATGGAGATGCTGAAGAAATTAAAGGCCGGGTTGCCGTTGGCCACGTCGTAGAGGATGTTGACCAGCATGACCAGCACCATGGAAAACAGGGGCAGGAACAGCTGGTGTTTGGTGACCTTTTTCACAAATTTCATCGTAGCCTCACCCCTCCGCTATGGTCTTCATGACCTTTTCCTGGGTCATGTCGCCGCTGAGCTCGCCCACCTTGGCGCCGTCGCGCAGAACCGCCAGGCGGTTGCAGGTGCGCAGCATCTCCTCGATCTCGGAGGAGATGAACAGAACGCCCTTGCCCTCCTGCGCCAGCTGGATGACCAGCTTCTGGATCTCGGTCTTGGTGCCGATGTCGATGCCGCGCGTGGGTTCGTCCAGAATCAGGAAATCAGGATTGGTCGCAAGCCACCGGGCGATGATGACCTTCTGCTGGTTGCCGCCGGAGAGCTGCTTGACCGGCGTTTCGCGGCTGGCGCACTTGATCTGGAGCAGGTCGATGAACTTGTCGGCGATCTCCTCCTGCTCCTTCATCGGGATCAGGTCCAGGATGCCGCGCTTGGCCTGCATGGCCAGGATGATGTTCTCGCGCACGCTCAGGTCCCCGATGATGCCCTCGGCCTTGCGGTCGTCGGGCAGCATGCCCATGCCCAGGTGCATGGCGTCGATGGGGTGACGGATCTTGACCTCCTGACCCTTGACCTTGAGGGTGCCGGTCTGGGCGCGGTCCGCGCCGTAGATGGCGCGCGCCAGCTCGCTGCGGCCGGAACCGAGCAGGCCCGTGAGGCCGATGACCTCGCCGCGGTGGAGCAGCAGGTCAAAGGGCTTGATCTTGCCGGCATGGCTGAGGCCCTCGGCGTCGATGAGCTCATCCTTGGAAACGTTCAGTCCGCCTTCGGGCTTGATGGAGGCCAGGTCGTCGAAGTCCTTGCCCATCATGGCGGCGATCAGCTTCACGCGCGGCAGGTCGGCGATGGGGTATTCGCCCACAAGGGTGCCGTTGCGCAGCACCGTGATGCGGTCGCACACGGCGTACACCTGCTCCAGAAAATGCGTGACGAACACGATGCCCACGCCCTTGTCGCGCAGGCTGCGCATGAGGGAGAAGAGCTTTTCCACCTCCACATCGTCCAGGGAGGAGGTCGGCTCGTCGAGGATGAGCACCTTGCAGTCCATATCCACCGCGCGCGCGATGGCGATCATCTGCTGCATGGCCAGGGAGTATTCCTCCAGATCGCGCGTCACGTCCACGGGCAGGTTGAGCTGCTCCATCAGCTGCCGCGCGCGGGAGATCATGGCCTTGCGGTTGATGGTGTGCATCTTGGTCATGGGCTCGCGGCCGATGAAGAGGTTCTCCGCCACCGAGAGGTTCGGGCAGAGGTTGACCTCCTGATACACGGTGGAAATGCCGCGCTTCTGGGCCTCCAGCGTGGAGTGGTTGCGCACGGGCCCTTCAATGCCCTCCACGCGGATCTCGCCCGCCTCAAAATCGTTCACGCCTGTCAGACACTTGATCAGCGTGGACTTGCCAGCGCCGTTTTCGCCCATCAGCGCATGGATCTCGCCCTTGCGCAGGGTGAAATCCACATGGTCCAGCGCCTTGACCCCCGGGAAGGTCATGGTGATGCCGCGCATGGTCAGGACGACGTTGTTTTCCATAGGGCCCCACGTCCTTTCATAATGATAATGGAATTGAAGAGATTCATTCAGATCGTTTTCATGCCGTCATGCCGGCTTGAAAACGGCGAGAGGGGGAGAGGCCATGCGGCCGCTCCCCGCAGCGTACGGACAACTCCCTTTTCGGGAGGCTTGGAGGGCCGAAGCCCTCCAAATGAATTCCGAATCCAGCGACCTGTGCGGTGGATTCGGAAGCCTTGCGCAGGCAAGGCTTCCCTGCGGAAAACCCTGGCCGAGAGCGAAGCGAACAAGGGTTTTCCGTTTCGGCGGAAAAGGCCGCGAAGCGGACTTTTTCGACGGACCAGGGGGGAGAGGCCATGCGGCCTCTCCCCGGTGTTTCAGGTCAGACCCCTGATGCCTCGGTACGGGCGCTTCTTAGTAGGCGCGGCCGTCCAGCACTTCCTGGGTCATGGTGATGCCCAGCTCGGACTCGGTGCCGCCCGCGACGAACACGGAGTCAGGCACGTAGGTCACAGCGGGAACTTCCTCGCCGGCTTCCAGCTTGGCGATCAGCTCGGCCACGCCCTGAGCCTGCAGGGGGTTGCACTCAACGTTGCAGTTGATTTCGCCGTTGAGGGTCAGGGTCAGGCCCTGCTTGGTGGCGTCGAAGGAGATCAGGATCACGTCGCCGCCCACGCCGTAGGTGACGCCGGCAGCCTTCATGGCGTCGATGGCGCCGTAGGCTTCGTTATCGTTCTGGCACACGACCACGTTGAACTGGTCGGGGTAGGACTTGAGGTAGCTCTCCATGACCTGCTGGCCGCCGGCCTGGGTGAAGTCGCCGGACTGGCTGTCGAGGATCTTCCACTCGGGATGCTCGGCGGCAACCTGGTTGAAGCCCTCGGTGCGGCCGATGGCGGCGGAGGCGCCCACGGAGCCTTCGATCACCAGGATGTTGGCCTCGGCGCCGTCAAGCTGCTCAGCCAGCCACTCGCCGGCCTGCACGCCCTCGGCCGCGCTGTCGGTGCCGATGAAGCAGGAGTACAGGGAAGGATCGGCGCTCACGGTACGGTCAGCGATGATGACGGGGATGCCCGCGTCCTGGGCCTCCTGCAGCACCACGTCCCAGCCGGCTTCCTGCACGGGGCAGATCACGATGTAGTCCACTTCCTGCTGGATGAAGTTGCGGACGGCTTCCATCTGAGCGGTGTGGTCGTTGTCGGCGTCCACGAAGAGCAGCTCGTAGCCGTTCTCGGCGGTGAAGGTGTTCTGATAGTCGAGGGTGTTGGCGGCGCGCCAGTCGCTCTCATGGCCGACCTGGGCGAAACCGATGGTGATGACGTCCTCGGCGGCGGCAATGGAAACCATGCCAAGCGCCAGGATCAGGGCAAGGGAAATCGCAAAGAGCTTTTTCATGATAGACCCTCCATTTATTCGATTGGGCTCTCGCCTCTGTGGATAAAATTACACCATTTTGCACAGGATGAGAATAAAGCGAATTTCCAAATTGGTTGGAAATCGTTCTTTTTCTCTATGCCCAGGCTTCCAAAAAGTTGAATATCATTTTACTCCGGTTGGTTTTCATTTTCTCTGCGGTATTCGCTGGGGGTCATGCCCACGGTTTTTTTGAACAGATAGCTGAAATAATGGGGGTCGTTGTACCCTACGGCAAAGGCCACCTGGGAGGAGCGCATGCCGCCCAGGCGCAGAAGCTCCTTGGCCTTGCCGATGCGCAGGGCCGTGAGGTATTCGGTGAAGGTATACCCCGTCTCCTGGGCAAAGACCGTCGAGAGGCGGCTGTTGGACATGCAGGCCGCGCGGGCCACATCCTGGAGCATGAGGTTTGGCTCGGCGAAGTGCTGGGACAGGTAGGCGCGCGCCTTGGCCACGGAGGACCCGCCCCTGGAGGCATGCTGGTCGCGGTAGCACAGGGCGGTGCGCAGCATTTCATAGGCCGCGTCCTCGCCGCCGCCGTCGGACCATTCGCGCTTGAGCTCCCGGGCGGGGTCGCCGCCGGCCTCGCGGATGATGCGGCTGGCGGTCATCAGCGCCTCCACGTGCAGGTAGTCGGCGGCCACGTTGCTGTGCAGGTCCGCCGCGCCCAGGGAGGCCACATATTCGCCAAAAACCTGGTCCAGCTCGTCCGCGGCGGCGTATTGCAGCCGCTCATGCAGGGGACGCAGGTCCAGGTCTTTCAGGGCGTCGGGGGTGTCGGCGGCCTCGCGCACGCCCATGATGCGCATGCCCGCGCCCGGCCGCGCGGCCATCAGGTGGCGCGTGTGGCGGGCCGAGCGCATGGAGAGGCGGATATCCGCAAAGCGGCTGACGATCTCGCCGATGGCCAGCAGAATCCCCGTGCAGCCGGAGCGCTCCAGCTCGTTGAGGGCCGAGCTGGCAAAGGAATAGGCGCGGTCCTCGGTGTCGTCCTCGCTGTCGCCCAGCACCAGCGCGCGCGCGCCGTGCTTGGCGGCGCACACCTGCACGATGCCGCCGCTGCTTTCGGCCAGGGCGTAGAGCGCGGCGCGCGGCACCGAGCGGGACCCGTCCGCGCAGGAAAACGCCATGTCGATCACCGCGTAGCACTTGGCGGCCAGGTTGATGCCCAGCGTGCGCATCTGCTCGATCATGGCGTCGGCGTCGCCGTCCTCCATGGGCTCGTCGGTAAAGAGGGAGGAGAGCAGCTTTTCCTTCACAAACTGACTGCCCGAGTGCAGTCGGCGGCGCATGAGGGCCATGTCCTCGCGGGCGCGGCGCTCCTCGGCCAGGCGCACGGAGATGCGGTCGAGCACGTCCTTGAGCTCCTGGGCGGTCACGGGTTTGAGCAGGTATTCCTTCACGCCCAGGGAGATGGCCTGGCGCGCGTAGGTGAAATCGTCGTATCCCGACAGGATCACTACGCCGATCCACGGCATCTGGCGCTTGACCTCGCGGCACAGCTGCATGCCGTCCATGAAGGGCATGCGGATGTCGGTGATGAGGATGTCCGGGTTGGCGTCGCGGATCATGGGCAGGGCGATTTCGCCGTCCGGGGCTTCCCCGACCAGCGTGTAGCCGCTTTCCTCCCAGGGAAAGGAATTGCGGATGCCCTCGCGGATCACGATTTCATCGTCCACCAGAAAGACCTTAACCATCCACGATCTCCTCTCTTGTCTTGCGGGGCACGCGGAAGCTCACACGGGTGCCCTCCGGCCCGCTTTCGATGCTGAGCCCCTCCTCCTGATCGTAATACAGGCGGATGCGCCGGTCCACGTTGTTGAGGCCAAAGCCCGTGCCCGCGTTGGCGTAGGGCGCGTAGGCGGGCGGGAGCTCGCCGCGCATGCGGGCGCGCACGTCGTGCAGCTGGTCGGGGGTCATGCCGCGGCCCGTGTCCTGCACGCAGAAGCACAGAAAGCCGCCGTCCTCGCGCCCGGTCACGGTGATGAGGCCGCCGCCGCGCCTGTCCTTGATGCCGTGGTAGATGGCGTTTTCCACCAGCGGCTGGAGCAGGAGCTTGAGCACGTAGCTCTCGCCCAGGGCGGCAGGCACGTCGATCACGTAATTGAGGATGTCGCGATAGCGGGCCTTCTGGATGCTGAGGTAGCCCGAAAGGTGCTTGAGCTCCTGCGCCAGGGGAATCCAGTCCGCGCCGGAGGACAGCGAGATGCGGAAAAAGTCGCTCAGGGCGCGGGTGATGTGGATGACCTCGCCGCTGTGGCCGGCCTCGGCCTGCCATACGATGGCGTCGAGCGTGTTGTAGAGAAAGTGCGGGTTGATCTGCGCCTGCAGGGTGCGCAGCTCGGATTTGCGCAGGTTTTCCTGCTCCTGCCGGTTCTGGGCGATGAGGGATTCCAGCCGGTCGGCCATGACGTTGATGCCCTCGGTGAGGTGCTTGAGCTCGCTGAGGTCCGTGGGCGGCACGCGGGCGGAGAGGTTGCCGCCGGCCATCATGCCGGCGAAGTGCTCCAGCCGCTCGATGGGGCTGCGGATGAGGCCGGCCACGCGGCGGCCCATGCGCGCGGAGAGCAGCAGCGCGCCCAGGAGGATCAGCACCTCCAGAACGGCCGAGAGGATGACCACGCGGGTCATCCGGCGGTTGCTCTGCGCCGACAGGCTGATTTCGGCGGAGATGTAGTCCTCCAGCATCGAATCCACCAGCGAGGCCACGTCGCGCACCTCCTCCAGCACGCGCTCGCTTTCGACCACGGGCACGTTGCTTTTGAGGTATTCCTCGATCTGGCGCACGTACTGGGTGAGCGTTTCCATGGTGCGGCGGGCCACGGTCAATTCCAGGCGCGCGCCGGGTCCGTCCTTGGCGGTCATGGCGTCCAGGGAGCGGTTGACCTCGCCGATGGCCTCGTAGACGCCGCAGTTTTCAAACGTGGCGCGGCCCGATACGGCGACCCAGACCATTTCCGGGATATCCGTGGAGACCACGGGCTTGAGCGCGGCCACCTCCTCCATGCGCAGCATGGACGACTGGTACCAGGCCGCGTTGACGAGCAGCAGCGCCAGGCTGATGACCGCCGGCAGCACCAGAATGGCCGTAAGCGTGCGGAAGGCCATGTTGACCTGCCCGGTGATGCTCTGTCCGTTTTTCGGGTGTTTCACGGTCAGTACCCCCGCGGCGCGAGATCGCTCAGGTCGTCAAACTCGGTGAACACATCCTCGTCGGGATGGCTCATCTTGGGCACGGTTTCGCCCGCGGCCAGTTTCTTGGCCAGCTCCATCACCGAGTCGCCCAGGTTGGGGGTGCATTCCACCACGCAGTTGATCTCCCCGGCCTTGAGCAGGTCGATGGCGGCCTGCTCGCCGTCCACCGTGATGATGATGATGTCGCTGCCCGGCGAAAGCCCGTACTCGCGGATGGCGTCGATGGCGCCCAGCGTCATGCCGTCGTTGTGGGAATAGAGCACGTCGATGTCCTCGCCGTACTTGTCCAGCAGGTAGCGCATGCACTCCTCGCCCTTGGATACCAGAAAATCGCCCGAAATGCTCTCCAGCACCGTAAAGCGCTCGTCGCCCGCGATGGTATCGTGGAAGCCCTGATGGCGCTGCCGCTGGGGCGTGGAGTCCTCCGTGCCGGTGATCTCCACGATGTTGAGATGCTCCGCGCCCATGGCGTCGGCCTTTTTGAGGAGGAACTCGCCCGCGCTGCGGCCCTCCTTGATGAAGTCCGCGCCCACGAAGCAGGCGTAGAGCGATTCGTCCTCCGTGGTGATGAGCCGGTCCACCAGAATGACGGGGATGCCGGCGGCCTTGGCCTCGGTGAGCACGGTGTCCCAGCCGTCCTCCACGATGGGCGCGAAGGAAATCACGTCCACCCGGTAGGAGATGAAGGAGCGGATGGCGTCGATCTGCTTTTCCTGTTTCTGATAGGCGTTGAGCATCATCAGGCTCACGCCGTGGCGCTCGGCGGCCTCCTCGATGCTGCGCGTGCTGCCCACGCGCCAGGCGCTTTCCGATCCCAGCTGGGAAAAGCCCAGCAGCACGGGCGCGGCGGTGGGAGCGGCGGCGGTTTGGGCGTTTTCATCGGGCGCGCAGGCGCACAGCAGCGCCGAGCAAAGCAGCAGCGTCAGCAAAGCTTTCAGGTATTTCATGTCGATCAGCTCCCGGAAGGCGCGCGAATGGTCTTTTGCAAAGTATACCATTTTTTTCGTAACTTGTCTATTGACAGACGCCGGAAAGACAAAAGCGCCCCGCGCCTGCGCGGGACGGCAGGGCGGGGCGGATGAGAAGCGGAGAGCGGTCCGGGCGCGCCTAGCGGCCGCCGAACTTTTTCACGAGCAGGTTGATCTGCCGGGCCAGCCGGCTCTGTTGCTTTGCGCCCCGGCCCTGCATGCGGCGGATGAGGGCGGAGAGCTTTTCGCCCGCCAGCACCAGCTGGCCGTAGGCGGTGGAAGCGTCGGGGGCCTTGCGCTCCGGCGCGGCGTGCGCGGGCGGCCTGCGGCTCGGCAGCGCGTCCAGCGCGGCGGCCTCGCGCGAGGGCCGGCGCAGCCGTTCGCGGTTGCCTTCGCTCAGACAGGTCAGGGAGATCAGGTCCCAGCTTTCGCCGTTGTAGGGCGCGTTGGCTTCCAGGCCCAGCTCGCTTTCCAGGCGGGCGGCAAAGGCGGCGGCCACCTCGTCCTCGCCGTGCACCACGAATACGTGGCGGGGCTTTTGCTCAAAGGCGGAGATCCAGCGCATCAGACCGGCGTTGTCGGCATGGCCGCTGACGCCCGCCAGCGTTTCGATGTGCGCGTTGACGGCCACGGTTTCGCCAAAGAGCCGCACCTCGTCGGCCCCGTCCACGATGCTGCGGCCCAGCGTGCCCACGCTCTGGTAGCCCACGAACAGCACCGTGCATTCGGGCCGCCAGAGATTGTGCTTGAGGTGATGGCGCACGCGGCCCGCGTCGCACATGCCGCTGGCGGAAAGGATCACCTTGGGGGTGGGGTCGGTGTTGATGAGCTTGCTTTCCTCCGCGCTGCGGGTGATGCGCAGGCCGTCAAAGGCGAGCGGGTTGACGCCGGCGCGCAGCAGGGCGAGGGTTTCCTCGTCCGCGCACTCGCGGGTGTTGTCGTTAAAGACGGTGGTGGCCTCGATGCCCAGCGGGCTGTCCACGTAGACGGGGAAGCCGTCATGCCCGTGCACGCGGCCCTCCTGCTTGATCTGGCGGATGAAGTAGAGCATCTCCTGCGTGCGGCCCACCGCGAAGCTGGGGATGACCACGTTGCCGCCCCGGTCGAAGGTTTCCTGCAATACGCGGGACAGCGCGGAAAGATAGTCCGGCACGGGGCCGTGGGAACGGTCCCCGTAGGTGGATTCCATCACCACCAGGTCGGCGGCATGCAGGTACTGCGGGTCGCGCAGGAGGGGCTGATGCAGGTTGCCGATGTCGCCGGAAAAGACGATCACGCGCGTCTGCGCGCCCTCGGTCACGGTCACCTCGATGGAGGCCGATCCCAGCAGGTGCCCCACGTCCACCATGCGGATGCTCACGCCCGGGCACACCTCCACCCGCTGGCCGTAGTGGCAGGGCCGAAACAGCTCGCATGCGCCCAGCGCGTCCTCCTGGGTGTAGAGGGGCTCCACGGGCGGTTTGCCCTGGCGCTGGGCCTTGCGGGTTTTCCATTCGGCGTCGCTCTCCTGAATGTGGGCCGAATCCAGCAGCATGATGCGGCACAGGTCCGCCGTGGCGTCGGTGGCGAAGATGGCGCCGCGGAAGCCCCTTTTGTACAATAGCGGCAGGTAGCCGCTGTGGTCGATGTGCGCGTGGGTCAGAAAAACGAAGTCGATCCGGCTTTCGGCCATGGGCAGCGGCGCGTTTTCGTACAGGTCCACGCCCTGCTCCATGCCGTAGTCCACCATGATGTTCTTCCCCGCTGCCTGCAAAAGAAACCGGCTGCCCGTCACCTCGCGGGCCGCGCCCAGAAATGTGAGCTTCACGCTTTGCTCCCTCCCCTACAGGTCGATCCAGTAGCGCCGGGTGAGACGGCCGTCCTCCGGCGCTTCGTTTTCCATAACGCCTCCGCACCGCTCGATGGTGCGGGCCGAGGCGGCGTTTTCGCTGTCGCAGGCGATCATCACGCGGGAGAGGCCCAGCTCCCGGCATACCTCCAGCGCGGCGGCCAGCATGCGCGTGGCATATCCCCTGCGCCGCCGGGAGGGGCGCACGCTGTAGCCGATGTGCCCGCCGAAGGCCAGCAGAAAGTCGTTGAGGCGGTGGCGGATGTCGATCATGCCCACCAGTGCGCCCGTTTTCGCGTCCCGCGCCAGCAGCGTGGTGGAGGGCACCAGGCCGGGGCGCACCGTCTCTTCCGTTAGATTGTCTCGCACGGCGGCCAGCCATTCGCGGTAGCTGCCGCTCTCCGCCAGCCAGGCCGTGCCGTGCAGGGGCTCGCCCGCGGAAAGGAATTCATCGCGGTAGGCCAGCACCTCGCCCTCGTCCGCCTCGGTGGGTGGGACGAGATAGACGGCGGGGGAGAGCGCGTCCAGCAGCGCGGGCAGCTGGCGCGCGATGTCGCGCGCGGCGCGCTCATAGGCGGCGGCGTCCCCGCCGTAGGGGTCGCTCACGGGCGGGTCGTCAAAGGCGCGAATCGGCGTTGTCAGCCCCGGAAAGCGCGCGCGCAGGGCGGTGAGATGGCTCTGCCCCATGCACACAACGAGGTCTGCGCCCTCCAGCAGGCCGCGCGTCACGGTGCGCGCCCGGTGTCCTTCCAGCGACAGCCCGCGCCGCCGCATGGCAAAAAGCGCCCCCTCCGACGCGGGCGCGCCGTCGGGAGCGCACAGCCCGGCCGAGACGGCGCACACGCCCGGCGCGCCCTGCTCGCGGGCCAGGGCGTTGAAGAGGCATTCGGCCATGGGGCTTCGGCAGGTGTTGCCGGTGCAGACGAACAATACGGTTTTCATGGGGGCATCTTTCCTCCTGCAACTGGGGCGAACGAGATACTCTTTTCCGCTTTCCATTTTATCATACTTCTCCGTCGAAAGGGAAAAGAATTTGAGCAAAAAAACCGGACCGTCCGATAGGGCGGCCCGGTGGGAGGGGGCTATTGCAACGGAAGCCAGACGTCCATTTCGTCTGCACCTCGGTTGTTCCAGGCGAAATAGGGAATTGCGCGCAGGTTGCAGGCCTGTGTTTCCCCGGCGTGGGACGAGTAGAGGCGGTCCGTTGCGGGGCGGCGTGCGCCCGGGCCTGTCAGGAGAACCTCGCCAGCGAGGACGCCGTCCCCCGGGACAGGCTGATAGAGCGCATCCCTACAATAGCGCAGCCCCGACAGGCTTCCGCCGTGATCCCTGCCCTCCAGGCAGTAGACCAGCGGGCCTCTTGTCAGTGCCACACGGCCGTCCACATCCCATACGTGCGGATCAGCCTGGATGTACTGTGCAGGCATGTCCATGCGCAGCTGCACAAGATCTCCGGACGACCAGAGGCGCTCCACAATCAGGTAGCCTTTTTCCATCTTCGCGGCAAAGGGGACATTGTTCACCGACAGCGCATAGGAATCGCACCAGTCCGGCTTGCGCAGAGCGATGCGCAAACGGTCGGATACGCCGCCGGAGAGCGTCATGCGGACCAAACCGTCATAGGGGTAATCTGTTTTCACGCCCAGCGTCCAGCTCTGTGCGTTATGCCGGAAGCATACGCTGCCCTGGGCATAGCCGTCCACATAGAGCGTGTCATCCTTGGTGCCGTAAAGATAGGTGTCCAGACGGCAGATCACGCGCAGCAGGTTGGAGGGGCAACAGGCACATTCGAACCAGGATTGGCGCTCCAGCGCAATATGCTTGTTGTCTTCACGGTACCCGGTAACGGAGGGCTTGGAATGGAGGACATTCACGTAGAAATAGCGGTTTCCCTCCAGGGACCATCCGACCAGCATACCATTGTAAAGCGCACGCTCCATTACATCAGCAAAGCCTGCGTCACGATCCAGCGTCAGCATGCGCCTGGCCCAGAAGCACAGTCCCACGGAGGCGCATGTCTCGGCATAGCTTCTGTCGGGGGGAAGATCATCGTCGACCGTAAAGCGCTCGGCATATCCCTGAGAGCCGATTGCACCGGTCAGATACATCCGGTGGCGTGCCATATTCTCCCATACGCTTCGGCAGGCGTTGAACAGTGTCCCGTCGGCATCCTCGCCCAGCGCCGCCAACTCGGCCACGGCGCTGTAAAGATACGTTACCTTCACAGCGTGCCCATCGGCTTTGCGCTGAAGGCGCACAGGCATGTGGGCCTGATGGTGATCGGGGCCGAACCATTTGTCGTTGGCGCCTTCATCGTTGTCGCCCAAAAGCGCTTCGGTAAGGAAAAAGCAGGGTTGTTTTCCGCGCTCGTCCACAAAATAGCGGGCCAGATCCAGATAGCGCCGGCAGCCTGTGGCTTCATAAAGACGAAGCAGCCCCAGCTCGATCTCGGCATGTCCATCGTAGACGTGCTGCTGATGGGGGAGGGGTCCGATGCGCTGGCACAGCAGGTCTGCCGCCCGGCACATGGCCTCCAGAAAAGGCCGTTTTCCCGTGGCATGGTAATAGGCCGCGGAAGCTTCCATCAGATGCCCCATGTTATAAAGCTCGCAGCTGAAGGCATAGTGCTTGAGGCGGTCCTGAGGGCGCAAAACCTGAAAATAGGTGTTGAGATAGCCGTCGGACATCTGCGCCTTTATCATGAGCTCAACCAGCGCGTCGATTTCCTTTTCCAGCGCCGGATCCTCGAAGCGTTCCAGGCTGTAGGACGCGGCCTCAATCCATTTTCCCAGCTCGCTGTCGCTGTAAACGCGCCCCCGATAAGGCCCCCTGGAAAGCCCCGCGGCAATGCGGAAGTTTTCGACCACCGGGCTAGGATGCGCAAGCTCCGGTCGCTCACCCCTGAGAATCGCCAGCTGCTCCCAAAGTACACGGCTGGCGGCATTTTTCATCCGTCCATACCAAAAACCGCCCGTGATGCGGGTACGCTCAATGTTCATCGCCCTCATCCTTTCATGCCCGTCAGATTGATGCCTTCCACGATGTAGCGCTGTCCCAGCGCAAAAAGGAGAACACAGGGCGCAACGGATACGACCGCGGCAGCCATGAGCTGGTTCCAGGAGGTCTGATATGCCGTCATAAAGAGCTGAAGGCCAATGGAGAGCGTGTAGGAATCCTGGGTGTTGAGGTAGATGATGGGATTGAGAAAGTCATTCCATGACTGCATGAAGGCAAAGAGCATCACCACAATCATGACCGGCTTGGAAAGCGGAAGAATGATTCGAGCATAGATCCTCAGAAAACTGGCGCCATCCATGAGTGCGGATTCATCCAGCGCTTTGGGAATCGTACGGAAGAACTGGCGCAGGAGGAAGATGTTCATTGCGCCGCCACCGAACCAATAAGGCGCGATAAGGGGCACGTAGGTGTCGGAAAAGCCCAGCGCGCTCCATCCCAGGAAAGTTGGAATCAGCGTTACGGCGGAGGGGAGAAGCATGCTGGAGAGGACGATGGTGAAGACCGTCTCGCGCCCTTTCCAAGCGATGCGGGAGAAACCAAAGGCGCACAGGGAACTGGTGAGCACCGCACCAATGGTCGCAAGGGAGGTGATAAACAGGGAGTTGAGAAGATAGCGCATCAGGGGAAAGACGGTAAAAGCAGCCGCGTAGGGCTCCAGCTGAATTTCGCGCGGGAAGTAGACAATCGGAATTTCAAAGATGTCATCCAGGGGCATCACCGAGGTGCGCATCATCCAGTAAAAGGGGAACAAAAACAGAAAGGAAACCAGCACCATGAGCAGATAGCGCACGGCCACACCCGGGTGCCTTTTTTTCAGGCTGTGTCTCATCGCTTACTCACCACCATAATAGACCCATTTGCCGCAGATGCGGGAGAGGATCTGAGTCAAAATGAGCAAAACCACAAACATGACCCATGCGATGGCACAGGCGCCGCCCATGTTGCGGAAGGAGAAGGCCTCCCGATACATGTAAAAGATATAGAACAGGGTGCTGTTGTTGGGACCGCCGTTGGTGATGGAATAGGCCGGAACAAAGCACTGAATGGCCGTGACGAAGCTGACAATGCCGCAGAACATTGTAGAGGGGCTAATCATCGGCAGGGTGATGAAAGCCAGCTTATGAAGGCTGTTGCCCCCATCCACATCCATGGCTTCATAGAGCTCCTGAGGCACATCCTGCAGGCCGGCCAGAAAAACGATCATCGTCGTTCCGCAGCCCCACATCCACATCAGCACCATCGTGGGCAGCGAGGATTCCACGCTGTAAAACCATTTGGTCTGCGGGATGATGCCTATGGCCTTAAGCGTATTGTTAATGACCCCCAGGGATGGGTCGCACAGCCATTTCCAAATCAGACAGCTGGCGATCATGGGAATAACCGCGGGAAGAAAGACGGAGAAGCGGAAGAAGCCGCGGCCGCGCTTCATGGAGTGGATCAGCAGCGCCATGGCCAGGGAAAACAAGAGGTAAACCGGGGTTCCCAGCAGCGCGTATTTGACCGTGGCGGCGACGGCTTTGGGGAAGAAGATGTCGGAACCGTCAAAGAGACGACGGTAGTTGGCCAGTCCGACGAAGATGGGCTGGGTGATGCCGTCAAAGCTGGTAAAGCTGTAGTAGAGGCTGATGAGCATGGGCCCGACCGTGAAAAGCAGAAAGCCGAGCGTGGCCGGCGCCGTGAACAGCCAGCCGGCCAGGGGATATTCCCTCGCGGTACGAATCTTGCGTTCAGGCTGACGATGGGTTCTCATTGTGGTCCACTTCCTTCATCGACCAGGATGGGGGAATGGGCAACGGGAAAACGCCCGTTGCCCATTCCCTGCAGGAGGCGAAAATCGGATCATTTGAAGGTGATGAAGCCCTCCACCAGCGCATTGACCGGCGTCGAGATCTCCGTCAGGGCATCCTGAGCGGTCGCCTCGCCCAGCCACACGGAATCAAGCGCGCTTTCAATGATGGCGTCGAGCTTGGCCCATCCCACCACGCAGCTTTCGGGCGCCAGACGGTAGCTGTAGGCAGTGTAGTTCACCGCGGAGTCGTGGAAGCCGGCCGTATGCGAGGTCGTTTCGGGATCGGCCCACTTGGACAGCAGCTCGGCGTCGTCATACCACGCCTGCATGATGGGCATCCACAGGCCGGAGGAGTAGAGATCCAGCGCATTGGCGGGATCGCACAGGTACATCATGAAGTCCCAGGCCTCTTGGGGATGCTCGGTCGAGTTGAAGATGACGCAGGCGGAGGCGGTGGTCTCAAAGCAGTGCTCACTGCCCATGTCCGGCAGGCAGGCTACGTCGTAGTTGATGTCGATGGAGGAAAGGTCCAGGTTGGTCCAGGTTCCGTCGCAGATGACGGCCACCTGCTTGGACTGCAGCGCAGCGGTGACGCTCATGTTGCTGGTCGAGGAGGTCAGAGGATCGGGAGTGACATGATAGACGTTGATCAGGTCGCTGAGCTTTTGGATGGCGTCCACCGTTTTGGGATCGGTCATGTTGTAGGCGCTGCCGTCCTCGGTGAGGATGCTGCCGCCATTCTGATAGACGAAGGAACCCCAGGTCATGTTGTTCTTGGCAAAGTCAAAGCCATAGGTGACGATCTGGTTGGGATCGAAATCCTCGCTGAGCGCGTTGTTGCCATTGGCGTCCACGGTGAGGCGGCAGAGCACATCCACAAACTCGTCCCACGTCAGCGCCTCATCGGGATTGGCGGGCAGGGGATCGACGCCCAACTCGTTAAACAGGTCCACATTGTAGTAGAGCTGAATCAGCTCGTTTGCAATACTGCGGCCCCCGGCCACGCCATCGGCGGTTTCAAAGAAGCAGTTGGGAATGAAATCGTCCACGGAATAACGGTCGTCATTTTCCAGCATCTCATAGAGGTTGACAAACCGTCCCTGCTCGGCCCAGCCGATGAAGTCGCTGGGAAAGAGGTTGGCGATGTCGGGCTCGTCGCCCGAGGCGATCATGGCCGTCATCTTTGTGGTGTAGTCGGCATTGGGAATGTAGATGCATTCGATGTCGACGTTGGGATTTTCCGCCTCGTATTTGGCCGCGATACTCTGCATGGCTTCGTTTTCATAGGTGGAACCCCAGTAGGCGTAGCGCAGGGTGATCTTCTCCTCCTCCGCCACAGCCGAAGCAAGGCCGGTAAAAAGACAGAGCACCAGCAGGAAAGAAAGCATCCGGGAAAACTTCATGTGGAATCTACCTCCTTCAGTTTTGCCGCCGCGTTCTCGTGCGCGGCTGTTCTGATTCCATTTAAGCACGATAGCAGGGGAATGCATACCGAGAAAACGCCTGAATCAATGGACGATTTTTGGCTCTCTCCCCTGCGGCCTCAGGGATGGGAGGGAAAAAGGGGAGAATTTTCGCATAAGGGAGTCCTATTTTTCGAACTTGCGCCTGCGGCGACGGAAATCCGGTACGCATGGAGAATTGATTTATTGACAAAGCTTCCATCGTGACAGTAAACTGAACAAAGCTTCGCTTGAATCGACCGGCGGGAAAGGAACGGAAGATGATACGCATAGCCATCATAGACGACGAACCTCGTCAGCGCCGCGGAATGGAACAGCTAATCATCGCCCTGCGGCCTGAGGCGGAGGTGCTGGCGTTCCGAAACGCGAAGGAGGCGCTGGAGGCCCTTAGAGTTCAGCCGGCGCAGATTATTTTTTCGGACATCCGCATGCCGCATATGACCGGCCTGGATCTGGCCCAGCGCGTCCATGAGCGGATGCCCAATACGCTGGTGATCCTTATCAGCGCCTATTCGGAATTTGAGTATGCGCATAAGGCCATCGAACTGGGCGTGTTTTCCTATCTGCTCAAGCCCATTCAGCCCGAGGCGGTACGAGAGGTGCTGGACAAGGCGCTGGAGCGTCTGGAGCAGCGCAGACGCGAGGAGGCCATCATTCGCATGCGGGACGCATGCCTGTCGGAACGTCAGCAGCGCTTGTTCCAGGTATGGCTTTCGGGCGAACTGAGCGCGCAGCAGTATTCGGAAATGGACGGGCATCTTCTCCGGGACGAGGGGGGACGCCTGATTCGCGTGATTCTGCCCGACCCGGCGGATACACGCCGTCAATATTCTGCCGCGGAGTGCGATGAAATCTACGAGACGCTGACACAGTGGCTGCTTGATACGCTTGAGCCCGCCCACATCACGGCCGCCATCACCGCACTCAAACCCTATACGCTCACGGCCGCCGTGTTTTCCGGGGAAGATCCTGAGCAGAAGCTGGCGGAATACCAGAGGCTGTGCAGGGAGGACTACGGATTTGCGCCGGATCTGCTGGTTGGTGGATACTGGGAGCGTTTGGATGAGCAGGTTCGCCAGGCCTGTGAGCAACTGACGCTTCTGGAAGAATACCGGTTTTACTTCGGATCGGGCGCGCTCATCCGCGGGGAACGGCTGCCACCGATGCCGGACGAGGTCCCAGCCGTTGATGAGCGGAGCCTGGAAGAAACCAGACAGGCGGTGCTGGCCGGAAACGAAGAGAGCGTGACGACCTCGCTGTCGGCGCTTGTGAGACATGGCGCCCGGACCCGCCCCCTGCCCAGGGCACTCAAGGATCAAACGATTCTGATTCTTCTGCGCCTGCGTCAGAGCGTGCGGGATGTTCATGCGCCGCAGGGGACGGAAACCTTCGATAACGAGCTCCTGGCACTCAGAGATGTCAGCACGTGCAGAGAGCTGATTGAGCAGGCCTGCGGGCTTGCCGTGCGCTTGTGTGCGCTCTGCCGGGAGGCGTGGAAGCAGTCCTCGCCCCTGCCGGGCGTTTTGCGTTATCTGGAAACGCACTACATGGAAGAGATCAGCCTGGCTCAGATGGCGCAGAGCTGCCATTACAGCACCAGTTATTTTAGTACGTTGTTTAAGGCGCAGACGGGGGAGACCTTCGTCTCCTACCTCAACCGCCTGCGCCTGGAAAAGGCGTGCGAGCTCCTTTTGACGACCAATGGGAAAAACGCGGATATTGCACAGCAGGTGGGCTTTAGCGATCCGAAGTACTTTAACCGGCTGTTTGTCCGCCAGTATGGCATGCCCGCGCATGCCTATCGAAAGAGCGCACGAAAGGGGGAGGAGCGATGATCGCGGCCGTGCGCACGCAGCTTGCACGACTGTCATTGCGCAGCAAGCTGGTCGGGCTATATTTGCTTTTCGGCATCCTGCCGGTCATGCTGCTGGCGGGTGCCTTTTATCAGCTGTCGCTCAACATCCTTTTGGAAAAGGCCACCGAGAATTTACAGGCCATCACGGCCAAAAATAATGAGCTGGTGGAAAGCCAGCTCAAGCGTATTGATGAGGCCGCACTGATGCTTACCGTGGACCAGGAGCTTCACAGCCTGATGAACCCTGCGCTGCCTCCCGGCAACCTGGAGATTCTCCATGGCAGCCGCGAGATCAAAAGAATCCTGGACCGCTACTTTATGGGCATCAGCGGGATCTTCGCCTGCCACATGTATACGGATTGTTATATGATGGCTGGAAACATCGCTGACCCGGCCATTCCCAACTCCGTTCCCAGCATGTACGTGCCCTATGAGGAATTTGCGCAATCGGACCTGTACCGCGCAGCCAGGGAGGCCGGGGGCAAGCTGGTATGGTATCCCACCTATGAATATGAAAGCATGTATGATCTGGAAGAATATCGGAATATCGACTACAACTATCCCTATCTGTTTTCAGCGGTGAAGCAGATCAACTGCCTGGACGATTCCAGCCGTGAGGAACCGATTTTGATCGTCAGTTTTCTGCCGGAGTTTTTTGGCGGAATCGTGCGGGATGAAGCCCTTGAAGCGGACGGAGCATCCTGCTTCATCGTCTCCCAAGATCAGGGAATGATCTATGCGCAGGGGGACAGGGAGCTGGCCGGCGAACTGCTTTCAGCAATTTCGGACCTTGATTCCAAAAGCGGAAATGCCCGCCTGCGGCTCAACGATCAGGAGTATCTGGTCGTCTATGATACCCTGACTTATACAGGATGGAAGCAGCTGGTTGCCGTTCCAAACCACGCGTATACGGGTTCGCTGTCAGCGTTGCCCGGCATGGCCTTGGCAGCTTCGGCGTTGCTGGCCGTCATATTGACGGTGCTGGTATGCGTCACCACGAGCAACATTATCCGAAACTTAAAAATGGTCATCGCGGGCATGGCCCGCCTGGGCGACGGAGAATTCATGATCCACCTGCCGGAAGCGAAGAATGACGAATTTGGTTTTTTGGCGCGCCGCTTCAACGAGATGGATGAGCGGATTCATGCGCTGATCGTGGAAAATTATGAAATCAAGCTGCGAGAGAAGGAGGCGCAGATTATGGCGCTCAACCTCCAGCTCAATCCGCATTTTCTCTATAATACGCTCAGCACCATCAGCTGGATGGCGGTTGACGCCGGACAGAGCGACATCGTAGAAGCGATCAGCCATCTGTCCAATATGCTTCAGCAGAGCTTCCGAAACAAATGCGATACCTGTACGGTGGAGGAAGATCTCAACTGGCTCAGGGACTATCTCTACATCATGAACCTGCGCTTTGAAAACCGCTTTACTGTGGATATCCGCATGGACCCAGGGCTCATCCAGACACGCATCCCGCGCTCCATGTTTCAGCCAGTGCTGGAAAATACGATCGTGCACGGATTTGAGGACATGGACGCCGGAGGAAAGATTCTTCTGGAAGGTCGGATAGAAAATGATGGCTTCCGGGTCTTTCGCATCAAGGACAATGGGAGCGGGTTTGAGCCCGGACGCGTGGAGGCGGTCCTCAACGTCGAAGCGGACGGCGTGGGGCTTTCCAACCTCAACCACCGCCTGCAGATTCTCTATAAAGATCGCTACACCCTCAAGATTCATACCGCGATTGGCCGGGGGACGGAGGTCATCATCCGTCTGCCTCCGCAATAGGGGCGGCTTGGAGGTCGGCCTCCTCGTCGGCGTTGCGGATGCGGAAGGCGGCGGCGCGGCTCAGGCGGTTCATGATCGCAAGGCCGATGCCCTCGGCGGGCAGCACCTCGCAGGTGAGCGCCTCCACGCCCTCCTCGTCCATCTGACGGAGCACGTTGAAGAGCTTGTGCGCCACGGTTTCGGGCTTTTCGAGGCTGCCGATGGACAGCGCCTGCGCGCCCGCGTAGTCCGAAAGGTGCTCCTCAAAGGCCAGGATGCGGGCGGACCTGCCCGCGGCCACGGCCTCGCGATACATAGCAAGGCACAGAGCCCGCACGTTTTCCTGCGATCCCTTCACCAGCGTCAGCTCGCCGCCGGGCGCGTAGTGGCGGTAGCGCATGCCGGGGGAGAGGGCGCGCTCGCCCTCGCGCAGGGGGCGCAGCACGCTGTCGGCCACGCGCACCTCAGGCAGCACCTCAAGCAGCATCTCCGGCGTGATTCCGCCGGGGCGGAGCACCGTGGGGATGTCGCTGGTCATGTCCACCACGGTGCTCTCCAGCCCCACCTGGCACTCGCCCCCGTCCAGAATGAGGGGCAGCTTGCCCTTGAGGTCATGGTAGACGTGCAGGGCCGTGGTGGGGCTGGGCTTGCCGGAGGTGTTGGCGCTGGGCGCGGCCACGGGCACCCCGCAGGCGCGCAGCACGCGCTGGGCCACCGGGTGCGAGGGGATGCGCACCGCCACGCTGGGCAGACCCGCGTTGACGACATCGGGCACGCAGGGCTTCTTGGGCATGAGGAGCGTGAGCGGGCCGGGGCAGAAGCGCTCCATCAGCGCGCGCGCGGCGGGGCTGATGCGGCACAGCGGCACGGCGTCCTCCGGCGCCGGCACGTGCACGATGAGCGGGTTGTCCGCCGGGCGGCCCTTGGCGGCAAAGATGGCGCGCACGGCGGCCTCGTCCAGCGCGTTGGCCCCGAGGCCGTAGACGGTTTCGGTGGGCAGGCCCACCAGCCCGCCTTCGCGCAGGATGCGCGCGGCCAGGGCGACGGCCTCCTCCGTGGGGGCGAGAATCCGTGTTTCCATGATGAAAGACTCCTTGCTTCTTGCGTTCCGCGCGCCGGGTCAGCCCTCCGAAAGCGCCTTGAGCTTTTCGGCCTGCTCGGCCAGAAGCAGCGCGTCGATGATCTCGTCCAGGTCGCCGTCCATGATGCTGTCGATCTTGTAGAGCGTCAGCCCGATGCGGTGGTCGGTCACGCGGCCCTGGGGAAAGTTGTAGGTGCGGATGCGCTCGCTCCGGTCGCCGGTGCCGATCTGGCCGCGGCGGTTCTGCGCGTATTCGCTGTCCCGCTCCTCGCGCAGCTTGTCGTAGAGGCGGCTCTTGAGCACGCGCATGGCCTTGTCGCGGTTCTTGATCTGGCTTTTCTCGTCCTGACAGGTCACCACCAGCCCCGTGGGCAGGTGGGTGATGCGCACGGCGCTGTCGGTGGTGTTGACGCACTGGCCGCCGTGGCCGGTGGAGCGGTACACGTCGATGCGCAGGTCCTTGGGGTCGATGGTCACATCGACGTCCTCCACCTCCGGCAGCACCGCCACGGTGCAGGTGCTGGTGTGGATGCGCCCTCCGGATTCGGTGGAGGGCACGCGCTGCACGCGGTGCACGCCGCTTTCAAACTTGAGGCGGCTGAACGCGCCCTCGCCCACGATGGTGAACACCGCCTCCTTCACGCCGCCCAGCTCGGTCATGTTGTAGCTGACCGGCTCCACGCGGAAGCGGTGGCGCTCGGCGTAGCGCGTGTACATGCGAAGCAGCAGCGCGCCGAACAGCGCCGCCTCGTCGCCGCCCGCGCCCTGGCGGATCTCCATGACCACGTTTTTGTCCGCGTCCGGGTCCCTGGGCAGCAGAAGCAGCCGCAGCTCATATTCCTGCCGCTGCTTTTCCGCCTCCAGCCGGTTTACCTCGTCCTGGGCCAGCTCGGCCATGTCGGGCTGGCTCAGCATCTCGCGGGCCTCCGCCAGATCGGACAGCGTTTTCTGGTAGGCGCGGTAGGCCTCCACCGCTGGCTCCAGCGCGGCATGCTCCTTGAGCAGCCGCTGCCAGCGGGCCTGATCCGCGATGATCTCCGGCTGGCTCACCGCCTCGGACAATTCCTGATAGCGGGCCAGCATCCAGTCGAATTTTTCAAACATGAAGCCGTTTTCCTCCTTGGGTTCGGGGTGGGGCAGAGGGGGGAAACGCTCCGCTAGAGGTGGCCCGCCGCATAGGCGCGCACCACGCGCGCATGGCCGTAGAGGTCGCTGACGGCCTCCACGCCACGCAGCCCCGCCGCCTCAAACAGCGCGGCGACGGCCGGGGCCTGCCCGTCGCCCGCTTCCACGGCCAGCATGCCGCGCGCGGTCAGGCGCGCGGGCGCTTCGCGGGCGATGCGGCGGTAGAAATCCAGCCCGTCCGCGCCGCCGTCCAGCGCCATGCGCGGCTCGCGGAGCACCTCCGGCTGCAGCCGGGCGCACTCGTCCGAGGGGATGTAGGGCGGATTGGACAGAATCAGGTCGAACCGCCGCTCCCCGACGGCGTCAAACAGATCCCCCGCGAAAAAATCCACCGAAAGCCCCAGCCGCCGCGCGTTTTCGCGGGCCAGCGAAAGGGCTTCGGCGCTCGCGTCCGAGGCGGATAACTGCGCGAAGGGGCATTCGTGCCTGAGCGCCAGGGCGATGGCCCCGCTGCCCGTGCACAGGTCCAGCGCGGCGGGAGGGGGAAGGGGGCCGAGGGCGCGCAGGTGCGCGATCCCCGTTTCGCACAGCGTTTCGGTTTCCTGCCGGGGGATGAGCGCGCGCGCGTCGGTCCGGATCTCCAGCCCGTAAAAGCCCTGCGTGCCCAGCAGGTATTGCAGCGGCGTACGCCGGGTACGCGAAAGCAGGAGCGACGCCATGCGCTGCTCCTGCTGGGGGGTCAGTTGGGCCGCGCCACTCATGCGCATGGCCAGGCGGTCCATGCCCAGCACGTGGGCCAGCAGCCACTCCGCGTCCAGCCGCGGATCGGGCACGCCCGCCCGCTCCAGGGCACGGGTGGCCTCCAGAAGGGTGTGACGAACGTCCGCCATATCACTCGGCTTCCGCGGCAGGCTGCCCGGCTTCGGGCGCGGTCTGCTCCGCGGGGGATTCGGCAGGCTGGTCGGCGGGGGCAGGCGCGTCCGCCTCCTCCGCGGCGGGCGGCGTGTAGGTGGGATCGGCCACGCGGTAGTCCCGGATGACGGTGTAGCCTTCCGGGGTGGTTTCGCAGCCCTTGGGCAGGCCGTGAAGCGCCACGTTCATGGAAACGATGGCCACCTCCAGCATTTCGTTGGTGGGCGGACGGGTGGTGAGGCGCTGCATCTGCATGCCGGGCCAGCGCAGGATGCGGGCCAGGCGGCTTTCGCTGTGGGCCAGGGCCTTGAGCGCCTCATAGCTGATGCCGGCCACGAAGGGAAGCAGCAGAAGCCGGCTGCCAAGGCGCAGGAAGAAGTTTTCGCCCTGATAGCCCACCAGGGTAAACAGCACGATGGAAATCACGAACACGATCAAAAGGAAGCTGGTTCCGCAGCGCGGGTGCAGCGTGGTGAACTGCTGCGCGTTTTCGGGGGTGAGGGGCAGGCCGTGTTCGTTGCAGTAGACGGTCTTGTGCTCGGCACCGTGGTACTCGAAGGTGCGGCGCACGTCCGGCACCTTGGCGCAGAAGAGGATGTAGCCGATCAGAATCAGGATGCGCAGAATGCCGCTGAGCAGGTTGATGAGCCAGTTGGAGGAGGAGTCCGGCATCCACGCCTTGAGCAGGCGCGCGAAGAGCTCCGGGATCACGAAAAACAGCCCGATCGACAGGACGACCGCCAGCACGATGGCCACGGCCATCACGATCTTGTCAATGCCCTTGCCCAGCTTTTGGGACAGCCACTTTTCAAATTTGCTGGGCTCCTCGTCCAGCATGCCCAGCATGTCGGTGCTCTGCTGCAGCACGCTCATGCCCATGGAAAGCATGGTTACGAAATTGACGATGCCGCGCACAATCGGCCACCCCATCCAGGGGTGCTTTTTGGAAAGAGGCACGTAGGGGGTACGCCGGGTCACGATGGTGCCGTTGGGGCGGCGCACCGAGATGGCGATGGCGTCCGGGGCCTTCATCATCACGCCTTCCAGCACCGCCTGACCGCCGATATCCACGCGTCCGCACGCGCCTTGCTTGCGATTGCTCATAAATTCTCCTGTTCCTTTCTGCGCGCCTGCAAAGGACACAGGTGCGCAAATCCTATATTTCGACGCGGCCCGGCCTGTTTCCTGCCGCGGCGGCGCGGACTCCAGCATTTGGGGGAAAATCAAAAAAAGCGCCGAAACGGCGCTCTTTTGAATGGCTCATTCCATGTTGAAACGCTTCTTGAAGCGGTCAACGCGTCCGCCGGTATCAACCAGCTTTTGCTTGCCGGTAAAGAAAGGGTGGCACTTGGAGCAAATTTCAACCTTCAGCTCGGGCTTGACCGACCCCGTCTCAAACGTCTCACCGCATACGCAACGGACGATGGACTTGCCATATTTGGGATGGATCTTTTCTTTCACGCATTCTCACCTCTTTTGCGCATGCTGTGGGTTGTCTTAAACCGCAAAAATGATTATAGCATAGTGATGTGCGTTTTGCAAGAATTTTTTCCGAAACACAGGCCGCTCTCACCAAATTCTCATGAGGTTTTCATGCGGCGCTTACCGGTTTTTGAGCGCCGCCCCCTTTTTTTCGGCGGCAAAGCATGGTAAGATACCCCTGACAAACAATCGAAACCGGCTGAAGGAGGATGCCTCATGAGCGATCACGACGGGCTGGGCCCGGAGGGCAGCTATTTTGAACATAAGGCGCGCAGGGAGGAAGAGGCCCGCAGGGCCAGGGGGGACGCGATGTTCCCGGTGTGGATCACGGTTTTGTACCTGGTGCTGGGCTTTGTGTTCGGGCTGTGGCATCCGGGGTGGCTGGTGTTTCTGACGGTGCCGATCCACTATATGCACTTCGACTCCCAGTGGGAGCGGCTGACCAATCCCGTGACGGTCACGCTGATCTATCTGGTGCTGGGCTTCTTCTTCGGGCTGTGGCATCCGGGCTGGCTGGTGTTTCTGGCCATCCCGCTGGGCGAGATGTACAAATCCTGACAAAGCGGCGCGCGGCCGCGTTCCCGATAGCAGGAACGCGGCCGCGCCGCTTTTTTTACTTTGTGTTGGAGAGGGTCCAGTCCCGCGTGGGCGGGGCCGTGATGGCGGAAGGGAGGGACTCGCCCTCCCTTAGAAGATACCCCAGATCATAATTTACGTTCAGGCTGCCGCTTTCCACCTCGAAGGGATCGCTGTGCGCCTCGTTCCCGTCCCCGCCGACAAGGCAGCTGGAGATGATGCGAAGCGATTCTACCTGCCTGGTGGGGGTCAGCTCGGGATAGGCCTTCGCCACCAGCGTGTAGGCGCCGGGGTACACGTCGGTGAAGAGGTAGTAGCCGTAGGCGTCGGTCACGGTTTCGTAGACGGCCTCGCCGTCCTGCAAAAGCTGCACCGTGACGCCCGGAATGCCCGGCTCGCCCTCGTCCACCAGGCCGTTTCCGTTTTCGTCCAGCCAGGCCATGTCGCCCACGCGCGCGGGCTTGATGTAGATCACGTCCATGTCCAGCCGGTGCTGGGCCATGTGCAGGTAGAACAGCTCGCTCGTGCCCGCCCCTTCGCCCGACGCCGTCACCGCGGACGCGCCGGATTCATAGTTGGGATCGTCGGGCCGGACGAAGATGGTGCCGCTGGGCAGCCCGGCCTCCAGGTAATAGTCCGCGGGCCACAGGCCGTCGAAGCGGTAGCGGCCGCTGTCGTCGGTCAGCACGGTCATGAGGGGGCTGAGCTCTCCACCCTTGTAGAGGCTCACCGTCACGCCGGCAAGCGGCGTGCGCGCGCCGTTTTCGTCCAGGTAGAGGCGCCCGGCCACGCTGGTGGCGGAGACGAGGCCCGTGGTCAGGCCGTCCACGTCCTCGCCCGCTTCGACGGTCACGCCGCTTTGCGTCATCTTCAGGCCGTTTGCCACAAAGGTGGAGCTGCTGTCCCCGGCGGGGGAGGACTGGTCCGGCAGCGTCAGGCGCACGGTGTAGGTGCCCGGACGCACGTTGTCAAAGCGGAAGCCCTGATCGGTGGAGGCCGTGCGCTTGACCACGGTGCCGCCCCGCTCGTCCACCAGTTCGAGGCTCACGCCGGACATGAGCAATTCGCCCTCGCCGCGGGTGCCGTCCTCGTTTTCGTCCAGCCAGATCACGCCGGAGATGCTGCCCGGCTTCACCGCGCCGATGGCCTTGTCCGTGCGGTCGGTCAGCGTCTGCCAGGCGCACACGAGCGACTGCTCGCCCAGCGTGCCGAAGGCCAGCCCCTCCAGCGGGCAGCTGAAGATGTAGCCCTCCGGCAGCGCGACGGTGAGCGTGTAGCCCGCCGGGCGCAGCCCCTCCAGGTCAAAGGCGCCGTCCGCGCCGGTCACGGCCTGCGCGGCCTCAATGCCCGTGCGGTCGGGCGTGAGGGTCACGGCCGCGCCGGCGAGGGCCTTCTCGCCCTCGTCCCACTGGCCGTTGGCGTTGAGGTCCTCAAAGACCGCGCCGCTGAAATTGCCCAGCGTTACCGCGCCCGCCACGGGCAAGGTGAGGGCCTCGCCCATCACGACCTCGAAGGGGCCGTAGACGGTGTCGGGCCCGTCGTGGGCCACGGTGTTGCCGCCCTCGGCCACCTTCGCCATCTCGCGGTGCTCCCCGAGCAGGTAGTGCAGAGTGTAGCGGCCCGGCATCACGCCGTCGAAGAAGTAGGTCCCGTCCTCGGCGGGGGTCTGGATCAGGTCGATCTCGCCGTCCTCGGACACAAGGCGCACCTCGGCACCGAGCATGCCGATCTCGTTTTCGTCCCGCAGGCCGTTGTCGTTGACGTCGTGGAAGAATACGCCGCTGACCGTGGAGGCGGGCAGCATGCCGGCGTTGACCCCGGTGAGGGCCTCGCCCATGGCGATGTCCATTTCGGCGGTCACGCCCATCTCGCCCACCAGCGCGGTCACATGGCTGCCGCCGTCCTCGGCGGGGCGCAGCCGCGTGAAGCCGTAGCCCGCCTTGCGCTGCACCTCAACGGTGTAGACGCCGGGCATGAGGCCGGTGAGGGTGTATTCGCCCCTGCTGTTGGTGGTGGCGTCGGCGACGGACTGGCCGGAGGCGTCCACGGCATAGACCCGGATGCCGGAGAGGCGCTTGTCCTCCTCGCCCAGCACGCCGTCGTAGCCCGCGTCCTCAAACACCACGCCGCTGACGGACGCGATGCGCGCCACGCCCACCAGCGCGGTGGTTTCGCCGCCGCTGCCCAGCGTGAGGCCGCCGATGGTGAACTCCCGCCGCGTGGAGCGCTGTTCAAAGCGGTTGACCTCGGATGCGGCGCCCTCGGCGGTCACGGAGAAGATGGAGCCGTCGTCCGGCAAAACGGCGCGCAGCTGGTAGTCGCCGCCGCGCAGGCCCTCCAGGCGGAAGGCGCCGTCCTCGCCGGTTTCGGTCTTGCCCTGGGATTCGGAGCCGCTCCCGCGCAGGGCCTCCACCGTCACCCCGGCATAGCCCGGCTCGCCCTCGTCCAGGCGGCCGTTGCAGTTCAAATCAAGAAACGCCACGCCGCTGATGACGCCGTTTTCCACCACGCCGATGTTCTTGTCCATCACGCGCGCGGCGTCGCGCACGGGAAACTCGCGGGTGATGTTGGAGCCGGTGAAGATGCTGCGCAAATCCCCGCCGGTCTGCGAATAGCGGGCATAGAGCATGCCCTCGGGCAAAGTGGCGGAAATGGTGTACATGTCGTCGGGCAGGAAGTCGAAGAGGTACTCGCCGGTTTCATCGGTGGTGATTTCGCGCACCGTGCCCGTGCGGTTGCCCTCGATGCGCACGGTCACGCCCGCCACGCCGGGGTCGCCGTCGCCCATGATGCCGTCGTTGTCCATGTCCTCAAACACCCTGCCGCCCAGCGCGCCCACGGGGGCCACGGCCAGGGTGAGAGCTTCCTCCTCGCCGGTGGCGAAGGAAACGTCCAGATCGACGGTGCGGCTCTGCACGCTCCCGTCGGATATCCCATAGCCCGCGGGCAGCGTTACGCGGACGGTGTAGCGGCCGGCGCGCGCGTAGAGCGCCGCCTTTCCGTCGCTGTCGGTGGAGGTGGAATCCAGCGGCGTTTCTCCCTCCAGCAGCGTCACCTCGATGCCGGGCACCCCGCGGTCGTAGTCGCCGCGCTTGCCGTCGCCGTTGCTGTCCTGAAAAACGGTCAGCGCCAGCCGGGCGGAGGGCGCCAGGCCCACGTCGCCGCCGGATACGGATTTCCCCTCCTCCAGCGTCACCGCATCGCCCACGACGGCGCCGGCCTCCGACGCCATCGAAGTGCCCACGCTCACGGCGTAGAGCTCCTGCCCGCTGAGCGTGCAGATCACGCGGTATTCGCCCGCCGAAAGGCCCGTGAAGGCATACTTGCCGTACAGATCGGTCTCGGTGCGCGCCGCCTCCGTCCACGCGCCGCCGTCGAGCCGCTCCAGCCGGACGGGCACGCCCGTGATGAGCTGCTCGCTTTCGTCATGGACAAGGTTTTCATTGGCGTCCACATAGGCGCAGCCCGACACCTCGCCGCCCGCCGCGCGGGCCGGGGGCGCCAGGCAGATCAGCGCGCAGACCGCCGCCGTGGCGCAGACGGTCAGAAGCCAACGTAGGTTCATCTTCAGCGATTTCATCGGCGTTGCCTCCAAAATTCGTATGCGTGTATTCCCATCCTCCATAGTAAGGCATTCCCACGGGGTTGTCAACGGTGGCGGCCGCGCGCGGGGCGAAGCAAATGTAAAAAAACCTCCGCGCCGCCGCCGGGCGGCGTTGACAGCGCGGGCCGGCATGATATAATAGGTATGTTTTGAGAATGATGACAGAAAAGCCGCGGGTTTCCGCGGCAAGACAGAGGTGAGCGGGAATGGATGCAACGCGTAAAACCGTGATTGTAACGGATTCCTCCTGTGATTTGAGCGACGAGCAGCTTTCGCGCTACGGCATCCGCATGATTTCGCTGCGCATCGTGTGCCAGAACGCGGAATACCGCGACCGCATCGACATTCAGGAGGATGAGCTCTACGAGCTTCTGACCCACGAGCTGCCCAAGACCAGCCTGCCCCTTCCGGAGGACGTGAGCGCGCTGTACGAATCGCTGGCGCAGGAGGGCGTGACGGATGTGATCCACATCTCCATCTCCTCGGGCCTGAGCGGCACGTTCAACATGGTGCGCATGATCACCCAGGATTTCGAAAGCCGCATGCGCGTGCACATGGTGGATTCGCGCACGCTGTCGATGGGGCTGGGCATGATGGTGCTGGCGGCGGCCCGCGCGCTGGAGGAAGGCGCCACGCCCGAGGAGGCCATCGAGCGAGCGCAGACCGTGCGCAGAAATCAGCTGGGCATGTTCGTCATCCGCACGCTGGAATTTCTGCGCAAGGGCGGGCGCATCGGCAAGGTCGAGGGCGTGGTGGGAAGCCTGCTCCAGATCAAGCCCATCATCTATGTCAACGACGAGGGCATCTACGCCACTCTGGCCAAGGCGCGCGGGTACAAATCCGCGGTGGATACCATGGTCGGCGAGGTCAAGCGCTTCCTCGGCGGGGCCAGGGCGGAGCTTTCCGTGGTCAACGGCAAGGCGCGCGAGGAGGCCGAAAAGCTCATGGAGCGCCTCAGAAGCGAACTGGATGTGACAGGCGAGACCTACATCATGTCCGTCAGCCCCGTGCTGGCCATCCACACGGGTCCGGGCCTGCTGGGCATTGTGGCCAACAGGGCGGACCCGGTGTGATGGGCGGCGGATAGAGCGGCAGGTCCGGGCAGGCGGGCTCCGGGCGGCGCAGCATGCACGGCTCCGGCCGGACGGCGTATGCGTCCAGCACCACCTGCAGCCGCGCGTGGAACACCGGCCCCTCCGCGCAGCCGTCCGCGCACAACAGGCGCACGCAGGGCAGCAGGAACAGGCTGTAATATCCGTGGCAGGCGCCGGGCAGGCGCAGGCAGACTTCCGCGTCCACCTGCCCTGTGGCGGCGAATCGCTGCCCGCACGCGTCCGATACCTGGGCGCAGACGGGCACGGTCACACGCACCATCACGCGCCCGGCGCAGTCGGGCTCACCAAGCGGCGTCCAGGAAGGCTGGGCGCCGCTTTCATGTACGCTCATCAGCGTAAGCGGCGGCCGGGCGCAGTCCAGCCCGCTCAGGGCCAGGTCCACGCACAGGCAGGAGATGCTTAAGCGGTCGCAGCTGAGAATCTTTTGCAGGAGCACGCCTTCCGGCTTGCCCGGCTTGCAGGGTTTGCAGGGCCGGGGCGGGCGGCAGCCGCAGTCCGGCGCGGGCGGCGGACAGGGCGGCGGACAGGGCCGATGAGGGTGGCAGCCGCAGTCCGGCGCGGGCGGCGGGCACGGCGGCGGACAGGGCTTTTCGCCGCAGGCGCGGCAGGTACAGGGTGGATGATGCATAGCGGGTCCCCTCCTAGATACAAAAAGGATGGCTTGGCGATCCGCTTCCCGAAGCGGTTTTCGCCAAGCCATCCTATGCGATGCGGCACGGCCCGGTGCGCTAGCGCCAGCCGACGGCCTCCGCGCCGGCCTGCCCGTCCCTGAGTGTCACCAGAATGCCCACCTCCGCGTCCTGCGTCACGGCCACGCCGGCCTTCACGTCATACAGGCGCGAGAGGACCTTGCTGCTGGGCGTCTCCGGCTTTTCCACCGAGCTGGTGGAGATCACCGCCCACTGGGGCCGGGCCAGCAGCACGAATTGCCAGCTGGTGGCGTCCTCGTTGCCGTGGTGCGCCACCTTGAGCACCGCCGCCTGGGAGATCAGCCCCGCCTCGATCAGCTCGCTTTCCTCCTGAAGCTCCATGTCGCCGGTGAGCAGCATGTCGCCCTGCGGGGTGGTCAGGCGCAGCACCAGCGAGTTGTTGTTTTCCTGCTCGTCATCCTGGGTGAGGGGGCCCAGCACGTCAAATGCGCCGCCTCCCTCCAGCGCGATGCTGTCTCCGGCCGAAAGCCAGGTGAGCGGGACGGCGTATTTTTCCGCGGCCTCGCAGACGGGATGATCCTCCAGGCTCTTTTCGGAGTGGAGCGCTCCGGCGTAGACCCGGTCCACGGCAATTTCGCTTTTCAGCAGCTTTTTCAGCCCGCCTACGTGGTCCTTGTCCGTGTGGGTGATCACAACGCCGTTCAGCCGGGTCACGCCGTAGGCTTCCAGCACGCGCTCGAGCTGGTCGTAGCTGTCCTTGGTGCCGGTGTCCACCAGAAAGCGCTGGTCGTCCAGGAAAAACAGCGCCGCGTCCGCCTTGCCCACGTTGATGAACAGGGCCTGCACCTGCTCCTGCGCCCGCGCGCACGCGCCCGCAAGCAGCAGCAAAACCACCAGCACAAGCCCCAAAAGACGATGATATCGCCTCATTTCCAGTCACCTCCCGCGTCTATTATATCCTGCCGGGCCATACTTTTGAAAGGGCGCGCCTGTAAAAAGCGTGACATCCACCGGGAAATGGTGTATACTGCCTCTGAACCGGCTACAGAAAGGAACGATTCTGGCATGAATGTGTTGACCGCGGCCCTTCTGGGCCTGATCCAGGGTCTGGCGGAGTTTCTGCCCATCTCCTCCAGCGGCCATCTCAATCTCCTGCAGGCGCTTTTCGGCGTGGATGTGGAGCACCAGCTGCTGTTCAACATCCTCCTGCACGTGGGCACGCTGGTGGCGGTGGCCATCGTATTCTGGAAGGACTGGGTGGCGATGATCGCCCATCCCATCAAAAACCACACCCTCGTGCTGCTCTTCATCGCCTCGCTGCCCGCGCTGGCGGGGAAGATCCTCTTTGACAAGCCCCTCGATTATGTGGAGACGCACAACAGCCTCCTGGGCGTGTGCTTCCTCATCACGGCCCTCCTGCTGGTGCTGACCCAGTGGCTCTCCCGGCGAAACGCGCTGCGCGGCGTGGAAAAGCACCGCGTGGGCGTGGGCGAGGCGCTGGCCATGGGCTGCCTGCAGGCCGTGGGCATGCTGCCGGGCGTCAGCCGCAGCGGCAGCACCATCTTCGGCGGCGTGGCCGCGCGGCTGGACCGTGAGACAGCCGCCAAGTTCAGCTTCATGATGAGCGCCCCGGCCATCGTGGGCGGCCTGGTCAGCGAGGGCATGGACGTGCTGAAGGAGGGCGTGAACATCGGGCCGGACCTCCCCGCCATTCTGGTGGGCATGGCGGTGGCCGGCGTGAGCGGCTATCTGGCCATCCGCTTCTTCCTCAGGCTCATCAGCCGCGTCTCGCTCAACGGCTTTGCGATCTACGTGGCGGTGCTGGGCATTCTGGTCATCATTTTGCAGGCCATGGGCGTCATCACCGACGCGCCCGCCCCCGTGGCGGAGGTTGCGGCGGCGGCAAAGGCGGTTTCGGGGCTGTAGGGGCAGTTTGAATCGAAAAAAGCGAAGCGGCGGCGGGCCAGATGGCCCGCCGCCGCTTCGCTGTCAGACTGTTGATAAACCCTTTCCGGGAGGTTTGGAGGGCCGTAGCCCTCCAAAGTGTATTCGTATCGCCCGGCTTCGCCGGGCGGGCGGGGAGTTTGCGCCCTTGGGCGCAAACATTCCTTACACGTTTCCCCGGCCGCGCCGAAGGCGCAGGGGAAACGTGCAAACCCTGGCGAAAAAGGCCGCTGAAGGCGGACTTTTTCGCCACTTAGTATTCCGCGCTGCCCGTGGTGCGGGGGAAGGGGAGCACGTCGCGGATGTTCTGCATGCCGGTGAGGTACATCACCAACCGCTCGAAGCCCAGGCCGAAGCCCGCGTGCGGCGTGGTGCCATAGCGGCGGGTGTCGAGGTAGAAGGAATAGTCCTCCTCGCGCATGCCCAGCTCCTCGATGCGGCCTTTGAGCACGTCCAGGCGCTCCTCCCTCTGGCTGCCGCCGATGAGCTCGCCCACGCCGGGCACCAGCAGGTCCACGGCGGCGACGGTCTTTCCGTCGTCGTTCATGCGCATGTAGAAGGCCTTGATTTCCTTGGGGTAGTTGTAGACGAACACCGGGCGGCCGAAGTGCTTTTCGCTGAGATAGCGCTCGTGCTCGGTCTGCAGGTCCATGCCCCAGGACACGGGGTATTCAAAGGCCTGGCCGCTCTTTTGGAGGATGTCGATGGCGTCGGTGTAGGTGCAGCGGGCGAACTCGCTGCTTACGATGGCATTCAGCCGGTCGATGAGGCCCTTTTCCACGAAGCTGTTGAGGAAGGCCATCTCCTGCGGGGCTTTGGCCAGCACGCCGGAGATGACGTACTTGAGCATGTCCTCGGCCAGGGCCATGTCGTCAAAGAGGTCCGCGAAGGCGATTTCCGGCTCCACCATCCAGAATTCCGCCGCGTGGCGCGGGGTGTAGCTCTTCTCGGCGCGGAAGGTGGGGCCGAAGGTGTACACGTCGCGGAACGCCATGCAGAAGGTCTCCACGTTGAGCTGGCCGCTCACGGTCAGGCTGGCCTGCTTGCCGAAGAAATCCTGCGTGTAATCGGGCTGGCCGTCCGGGGTGAGGGGCACCTTGTCCAGCGGCAGGGTGGTCACCTGAAACATCTCGCCCGCGCCCTCGCAGTCGCTGGTGGTGATGATGGGGGTGTGCACGTACACAAAGCCGCGCTCGGCAAAGAAGGCGTGCAGAAGCTGCGCCGCCAGCGACCGGATGCGGAACACCGCGTAAAACGTGTTGGTGCGGGGACGAAGGTGCGCGATGGTGCGCAGGAACTCAAAGGAATGGCGCTTTTTTTGCAGGGGAAAGTCCGGGGCGCACAGGCCCAGCACCTCGACCTGGGAGGCCTTGACCTCGAAGGGCTGCTTCATGCCGGGGGTGAGCACGAGCTCGCCGGTCACGCGGATGGCGCTGCCCAGCGTGATCTTGACCGCGCTGGCGAAGTCGCGGGTGTGGCCGTCCTCCAGGACGATCTGGAGGTTTTTGAAGCAGGTGCCGTCGTTGAGCTCGATGAAGCCGAACGCCTTGCTGTCGCGCACGGTGCGCACCCAGCCGGATACGGTGCATTCCTTGATGCCCGCCTCCGGGGGCGCGAGGTACAGGTCCCGAATGTTCAGATCCGACATGAAAAGGAAGCCTCCTCTATGATGATGCGTTTGTAACCCTCAGGCGTGGCGGCCCAGCATGGCTGCGCCGATCATGCCCGCGTCCGCGCCCAGGCGCGCGATCTCCACGCGCGAGTAGGGGAGCGTCTTGAACAAAAGGTAGCGGGGGATGCGCTCGCGCACGGCCTTGAGCAAAAAGTCGCCCGATTTGCTGATGCCGCCGCCCAGCACGATCATCTCCGGGTCCAGGAAGGCGATGATGGTGTAGATGGCCTTGCACAGATAGTCCACGTAGTGGTTAAAGACCTTCATGGCCACGTCGTCCAGCTCCTTGGCCGCGTCAAAGACCATCTTGGCCGTCAGCTTGCTCACGTCGCCGCCGCACAGGTCGTACATGAGGCTGTCGGGGTGCTGCAGCACCATCTGCTTGCCCATGCGGATGACCGCCGTGGCGCTGCAATAGCGCTCCAGGCAGCCGTAGTTGCCGCAGGAGCAGGGCTCGCCGCCGATGTCCATGGGGATGTGGCCGATCTCGCTGCCCACGCCGTGAAAGCCGCTCCACGGCCGGCCGCCGATCACGATGCCGCCGCCCACGCCCGTGCCCAGCGTCATGAACACGCTGGAATGGCAGCCCGCGCTCACGCCGCAGATGCTCTCGGCAAAGCCGGCCACGGTGGCGTCGTTGTCGATGTAGACGGGCTTGTTGAGGTACTTTTGCAGCTCGGTGCGCAGCGGCACGTCGCTCCAGCCCAGATTGGTGCAGAAGATCACGTGGCCCGTCTTTTCATCGGCCACGCCGGGGATGCCCACGCCGATGGAGGCGATGTCCTTTTCCTCAAAGCCGCCGCGCGCCATCACATCCAGCATGCAGCGGCCCATGTCCGCGATGATGTCCTCGTAGGGGCGGCCCGCCAGCGTGGGGGTTTCGCCCTGGGAGAGGATGGTGCCGCTTTCGTCCACCACGCCGATCTTGATGCCGGTGCCGCCCAGATCAATGCCGATATAGACCATAGAAAAGCCTCCCTGTTGTCTCAGGTATGATTTCCGGAGTTCTGCGCGATCAGCTCGTTGAGGCGGCGGTCCAGCTCATGCGCGGCGCTGTAGCCCATGCGCTTGAGGCTGAGGTTGCGCGCGGCCACCTCGATGATGATGGCCAGGTTGCGCCCCGGCCGCACGGGCATGGTCTGGTAGGGCACCTTCACGCCCAGAATGGTCACGGTTTCCTCCGTGAGGCCCAGGCGGTCGTATTCCTTGGAGGAGTCCCACTTTTCCATGTGGATGACCATGTCGATGGATTTGCTGACGATGACCGATCCCACGCCGTACATGGCGCGGATGTCGATGATGCCGATGCCGCGGATCTCCATGAAGTGGCGCACCATCTCCGGCGATTCGCCGATGAGGCGGTCGTCGGCCACGCGGCAGATGTCCACCACGTCGTCGGCGGCCAGCTGATGCCCGCGCTTGACCAGCTCCAGCGCGGCCTCGCTCTTGCCCACGCCGCTTTCGCCCGTGAGCAGAATGCCCACGCCGTAGACGTCCACCAGCACGCCGTGGCGGGTGATGTGCGGGGCCAGCACGCGGTTTAAGTACATGATGGCCTGCAACGAGAACTTGGTGGTTTTGAGCTTGCTCTGGAATACCGGCACGTCATGCGCGCGGGCGATCTCCAGCAGGTCGCGCGGAGGGGTCATGCCCCAGCAGGTGATGATGCAGGGGATGGGATAGCTCATGTACTTTTCCAGCACGGGGCGGCGCATGCGCGATTCCAGCGATTCCAGGTACGTCATCTCCACCTTGCCGATCACCTGCACGCGCTCGTGGGCAAAGTATTCGTAAAATCCGCAGAACTGCATGCCGGGCCGGTTGATGTCGGTCACGTTGATGTCCAGCTGCTTTTTGGTCGTGGGGCCGAGCAGATCCAGGCCCAGCTTGGTGCGAAAGTCCTCCAGATCGATCATTCCGGCGCCTCCTTACAGGATGTGCTCCGCCACGAAGCGGGCCACGCCGTCCTCCGTGTTGGGGCGGCAGACGTAGGCCGCCGCCTGGCGCAGCTCGGGGATGGCGTTGGCCATGGCCACGCTGTTGGGGGTGAAGGCCAAAAGGCTCTTGTCGTTGAGGCTGTCGCCAAAGGCCACGGTGCGCTCCGGCACGATGCCGATGCGGTCCGCCAGGCGCATAAGCGCCTCGCCCTTGGTGGCTCCCGGCGGCTCGGCCTCCAGAAAATAGGGCTTGCTCATGGTGAAGGCGGCCCGGCCCAGAAAACGCTCGTTGGCCAGAGGCATCAGGCGAAGCACGTCCTCCGGCTCGCCCACGCTGAGCACCTTGGGCGTGGCGAAATCCAGAAACGCGCACAGGTCGCCCACGGCCACGCCCTTCATCCCGGAGGACTGCTTGTAGCGGCGGGCGATGTCGCACTCGGCGGAATAGTAGAAGGCCTCGTCGGTGTAGACCTGCACGTACAGCCCGTTTTCCACAAGGAAGGCGCAGATCTCGCGCGCCAGCTCCACATCCAGCGTCAGCTGCTCGATCAGGCGGTGATCCGCCCCCACGATCTCCGACCCGTTGCCCCCGATGTAGGGCAGGCCCGTATCCAGCTTCGCCAGAAAGGGATACATGCTGGCGTGCGTGCGGCCGCTGCAGGGAATCAGGCGGATGCCGCGTCGCTTGACCTCGGCCATCACCTCGATGGTATAGGCGCTCAGCTGGCCGCTGCCGTCCAGCAGGGTATCGTCCAGATCGGTCACGATGGTGTCGATGGTCATGGGGTTCCTCCTTCTTCGGTAGAGCGGCGGGCCTGAAAAAAGCGCCTGAGAAGGGCGGCGGCCTCCTCCTCCATCAGCCCGCCCACGCAGGGCAGCCGGTGATAGAACGCGGGATCGCCGGGCAGGGCGTACACGCTTTCGCAGCAGCCCTGACGCGCGTCGCGCGCGCCGAAATAGCAGCGGTCCAGGCAGGCCATCACCATGGCCCCGGCGCACATGGGGCAGGGCTCCAGCGTCACATACAGGGTGCAGCCGGTCAGCCGCCGCGCGCCCAATACGCGCGCCGCCTCGCGGATGGCCAGCAGCTCGGCATGAGCGGTGGGGTCGCCGGTCTGCTCGCGCAGGTTGTGCGCGCGGGCCACGGGCCGGCCGTCCTTCGCCACGACCGCGCCCACGGGCACCTCGCCCTCGCGGAAGGCGGCCCCGGCCTCCTCCAGCGCCAGCCGCATCAGGGATTCATGCGGGGTCATACGGCGGCGGCCTGCCCGGCAGCAGCGGTGCGGGCGCTGTTGACCTGATCGGCCTCCTTGAAGGTGGGCACCAGCTCATGCAGGCAGGCCAGCATATCGCCGCCCTCGTCCAGGCAGCGCTTCAGGCGGGCCAGCATGGCGTCCAGCGTGGGCTTGTCCACCAGCTCGGGCTTGGCCACGAAAATCTTTTCGCTCTCCGTCTTGGCGATGCCCTCGCCCGCGAGCAGCAGCTCCTCGTAGAGCTTCTCGCCCGGGCGCAGGCCCACGTATACGATCTCCACCTTGCGGCCGTCGTGCGGGGCGTAGAGCTGGATCATGCGCTCGGCCAGCTCGCGGATCTTGACCGGTTGGCCCATGTCCAGCACGAACAGCTCCCCGCCCTTGGCGATGCTGGCGGCCTTGAGCACCAGGCAGGCGGCTTCGGGGATGGTCATGAAATAGCGGATGATGTCCGGGTGGGTGAGCGTCACCGGCCCGCCCGCGCGGATCTGCTGCTCAAAGAGCGGCACCACGCTGCCGTGGGAGCCCAGCACGTTTCCGAAGCGCACGGCGGTGAATTCCGTCTCGGTCTGGGCGTTGAGCGCCTCGATGATCATCTCGGCCAGGCGCTTGGTCGCCCCCATGACGTTGGTGGGGTTGACGGCCTTGTCGGTGGAGATGAGCACGAAGCGCTTCACGCCGTGGCGCACCGCCGCCTGCGCGGTCAGCCACGTGCCGAATACGTTGTTTTTCACCGCCTGGTCGGGGCAGTCCTCCATGAGGGGCACGTGCTTGTGCGCGGCGGCATGGAGCACCACCTCGGGCCGGTAGCGCGCGAAGATCTCGTCCAGGCGCTGCGCGTCGCGGATGGAGCCCACGCAGAGGAGGAGCTTTTCCTTGAGCGCGTCGCCGTAGAGGAGCTTGAGCTCGCTGAAGAGGTCGTACATGTAGTTTTCGCTGATATCATAGAGGATGATCCGCTCCGGCTCCAGCGGCAGAAGCCTCCGGCACAGCTCGCTGCCGATGGACCCGCCGCCCCCGGTGATGAGCACGGTTTTCCCGCGGAAGAACGCGGCGACCGGCGTCATGTCCAGCTGCTCCTCGGGGCGGCCCAGCAGGTCGCCGATGTTGACGTCGCGCACCAGCGCGGTGGGCACGGCGGCGTCGCTTCCCAGCTCCTGCAGGGGGGCGAGGCGGCGCACGCGGCAGCCGGTGGCCAGGCACTTTTCAATGAGGGGCTTGAGATCGCCCTTGGGGGTGGCGATGGCGATGATGATTTCATCCACGCGGTAATCGCTGGCGAGCTTGAGAATGTTGCCCGACCCGCGCACCACGGGCACGCCGCTGAGCTCCGAGCCGGTGCGGATGCGGTCGTCGTCCACCACGAGCACGGGCGCGCGGTTGCCGTAGCTGCCGCGCTGCATCTCATGCACGATGCTCGCGCCGGCCCAGCCCGCGCCCACCACCATCACGCGGCGCACATCGTCGCGCGGCGTGGACAGGAGCGCGAAGCGCTCGCGCGTGACCACAATGCGGTACAAAAGCCGGGAGGCCCCCACCATCGCCATGGAAATGATCCAAAACAGCAGGTAGACCATCCGGTGCAGCCGGAACAGGTTCTGCGGCCTGACAAAGGCGTTGGCCGCCAGGGAGAACAGGTAGGTAATCAGCGACGCCACCAGCGTGGCCAGGGCGATGCGCAGCACGTCGTTTGCGGAGGCGTACTGCCACATCGTGCGGTACATGCCAAAGCCGCAGAACACCAGCAGAAAAATGACCGTCATGGCAGGCGCCAGGCGGATGGAATTTTCAAAGAAGCTGTAGGAAATATTGGACGAATACCGCACCACCTGCGCCAGAAACAACGAAGCGTTGACGAGCAGCACGTCAAGAAGCACCCACAGAAGCGTGCGCGCCGGTTTTTTTATTCTGGGACTTGTCGAAGTCACACAGCCGCCCCCTCAAGCCGTCATGGCAAAATCACACACACGACCATTATACCACAGAACACGGCAGATGCAAGGCTGGCCGGCTGGAAGGGATGGGAGGAAGCGCACAGAAAAAGGGCGCTCCTCCGCGAGGGAGGGAACGCCCGTATCCGGATCGGCCCATGCGGCCTGTGCTGCGGGAGGCGAAACGGCCCGCGTTACCCCTCCTTTTCCGCCTCCACGCGGTCCATGAAGGCGTCCACCGCGTCCACGATGGCGGGCAGCTCTTTGGAAAGGGTGCACACATGCGGCATGCCGCTCAGCCACAGCTTTTGCCGCACCTCGCTGCTCACGCCCTCCAGAATGCAGTCGGCGCTGCCCTTCCAGATGGTTTCGTCCGCGTCGCTCTGCACGCACAGGATGGGGCAGGTGAGGTTGAACAGGTTCTGCCGGGCCAGGCGGATCAGGCGGTTCAAATCCGCCCCTTTGGCCGTGGGAAAGCCCGTGTAGCCGAAATCGTAGGCCGGGTCCACCAGGCTCGCGCGGTTTCCGGGGTCGCCCCAGGAGATGCGCTTTATGAATAGCGAGGCAGGTCCGGCCAGATGCAGAAAGCGGTTTTTCACCGCCATGGGTGCGGAGATGGGCACGCAGCCGTCCACCTTCATCTGCTCGGCCGCCATCAGCGCCAGCACGCCGCCCATCGAAAGGCCGCATACGGTGAATACGCGCAGCTCGCCCATCATCTCCAGGCACGCCTGCTTGACGGCCTGAAGCCAGCTCTGCCAGTCCGCGCGGCCCATGTCCTCCTCGGTCTGGGCATGGCCGGGCAGGTTGATGGTGCGCACGGTGCGCCCGCGCCGGGCCAGCTCGTCCGCCAGAGGGCGCATGTGCGCCGCGCTGCCCGTGAAGCCATGCACGAGCAGGATGCCGTTGTCGCCGCCCCGGTGATAGAAGGGGCGGCATTCCTCGCGGTCAAAATAACCGGGCTTCGTGGGTTTCATGGCTTGACGCTCCCTTCGTGAAAAAACGTGGTATGGTAAGCTCTATGCCGGAGGGGACGGGCTTATGCGTCCAGACGCTCGATATCCTCTCGCTTGCCCATCACCAGGAGCGTATCCCCTTCCACGAAGGCCATGTCGGGCGCGGGCGATACCAGAAAGCGGTCCGCGCGGTGAATGGCCAGAATGTTGACGCCATATTTGCGCCGGACGTTCACGCCGATGATGGTATCGCCCACCCAGCGCTCCGGCACGCGGATCTCCATGATCTGATAGTCGTCGCTCAGGTTCATCAGCTCCAGCACGTTGGGCGTGATGATGGACCGCGCCAGCCGGGCGCCCATGTCGCGCTCGGGAAAGATGACCCGGTCCGCGCCGATTTTGCGCAGCACCTTGGCGTGCAGGTCGTCGTTGGCCTTGGCCACCAGGTAGGGCGCGCCCAGCTCCTTGAGCAGCACGCACACCAGAATGCTGTCGCGCGTGTTCTGGCCGATGCTGACGATGGCGGCGTCGAAGTTCTTCACGCCCAGCGTGGCCAGCAGCGTCTCGTCCGTGGCGTCCAGCTGCATGGCCTGCGTCACATAGGGGGCGATGTTATTGACCAGCTCCTCGTCGGCGTCCACGGCCAGCACCTCCTGGCCCAGGTCGCACAGGGTCTTGGCGAGGCTCGCGCCGAAGCGGCCCAGGCCCAGCACCAGAAACTGCTTGCTTTTCATGGAGGTACCATCCTTTCCCGTCAGCCGATCATGATCTTTTCCTCGGGGTAATGCACGCGGTTGGCGCGCCGGCTTTCCAGACGGTTGGCCAGCGCGTAGGCCAGCGTGAGCGGACCCACGCGGCCGAAATACATCAGCGGCATCAGCAGCCATTGCGAGGCGGGGGTGAGCGTGGTGGTGTTCACGCTGGACAGCCCCGTGGTGCTGAAGGCCGAGGTGGTTTCAAAGAGAAGATCCAGAAAGTCGTGTCCCCGTCCGCGCTCGATCACGCTGATAGCGCACGTGGCGATCAAGATGGCCGAAAACGCAATCAGCACGATGGCCACGGCCCGGCGCGCCGTATCGGCGGAGATTTCGCGCTTGAAGACCGTGATGCGCTCATGCCCGCGCACCACCTGCACAACCACCAGCGCCAGCAAAGCGGCCGTGGTGGTTTTCACGCCGCCGCCCGTGGAGGCGGAGGACGTGCCCACGAACATCAGCACCGAGCCGATCAGCTTGCTGGGGTCGGTCAGGGACGCCTGGTCCAGCGAGGCAAAGCCCGCCGTGCGGAAGGTGATGGACTGAAAGAGGCTGTTGTAGAGCTTCTGCCAGACCGTGAGCCCGCCGCCCAGGGTGCGGGGGTTGTCCCATTCCAGCGCGAGGATGGACAGCGTGCCAAAGGCGATCAGCCCGGCGGTCACGGCCAGCACCAGCTTGGCGTGCAGGGGCAGCTTGCGCCAGCGGAAGTGCGCGTTCAGGCATTCCAGAATCACCGGGAAGCCCAGCCCGCCCACCATGATCAGGCCGCCCAGCGTCAGCAGGATCACGGGCTCGTGCTGAAGATGCGTCAGGCTTCGGTACCCGCCGAAAAGGTCAAACCCCGCGTTGCAGAACGCGCTCACCGATGTGAACAGGCTCTGCCACACGCCCCGCGCGGGGCCGTAGAGCGGGATGAGGCGGGTCATGAGCAACAGCGCGCCGCACAGCTCCACCACCAGCGCGATCAGGAAAAACGCCAGCGTCAGCCGCACCATGCCGCTGAGCGCCTCCTGGTTCATGGCGTCGCGCAGGATCATGCGGTCCCGCAGCGAGATGCGCCGGCCCAGCGCCACCATGATCAGCGTGGCGAAGGCCATGAAGCCCAGCCCGCCCACCTGAATGAGCATAAGCAGCACCGCCTGCCCGAAGAAGGACAGCTCCACGCCCACATCCACGATCGTCAGGCCCGTGACGCACACGGCGGAGGTGGCGGTGAACATCGCCTGGCGGATGCCCACGGTCCGCCCGTCGGCGGAGGACACGGGCAAAGTGAGCACGAATCCGCCCGCCACGATCAGCAGGAAAAAGCCCAGGGCCAGAAAACGCTCGGGCTTGATGGAACGCCTGTGGAACGCGGGTTTGTTTGCGGCTTGCACGCTGGACCTCCTGCCTCATGGGGAAAAATCGCCGCCTTTGAGCGGAACACAGGGGTATTATATTCGTTTTTTCCGCTTTTGTACAGACGGTTTTCCGCTAAGAAAACCCCCTTTGCCGCCGGTGGGGGGCAAAGGGGGTTTGGGGATCAGAAGCCCACGGGCTCGAAATCGGCCGCGCCGTGCTTGCACAGGGGGCAGATGAAGTCCGGGGGCAGCTCGTCGCCCTCGTAGAAATAGCCGCAGATGCGGCACACGAAGCCGCGGCGGGGTTTGTCCTCGGCGGGCTTGGGCTGGGGCTTGGGCTTGACGTTGGCGAAATAGTAGGCGTAGGTCATGGAAGGCGCGTCGGAGAGCTTGCGGGCCTCGGTGACCAGCGCGATGTAGAGCATGTGGGTGCCGCAGTCGATGGCCTGCTCCACCTTGCCCGAAATCAGGGCGTTGGCGGGGCCGCTGATATAGCGCAGGCCGTTTTCGCTCACGGGATCGGTCCGCCCGGCGAATTTGTCCACGTCCCGGCCGCTCTGGAAGCCGAAATGGCGGAACAGGTCCATCGTGGCCGCCTCGGTCAGGACGCTGATGTTAAAGACGCCTGTGCGCTGGATCACCTCGTTGGTGAAGTTCTGCTTGTTGACGCTGAGCGCGATGCGCGTGGGGTTTTCGGTCAGCTGGGTAACGGTGTTGACGATGCAGCCGCAGTCGCGGCCGTCCTCACGGGCGGTCAGCACATACAGGCCGTAGCTGAGGTTGAAAAGAGCGGTGGGATCAAGCGCCATGGTCATTCCTCCTTTGAATGTGCGTACCGGATGTATTCTACCCGGAAACATGGATGCTGAAACCGGTGTTTTGTGATATACTGGGCCGGGAAAAAACATTGCGGGAGGCGGGGCGCATGGCGGCATGGCAGCGGATGGAATACCCGCGGGACAAGGGGGCGTGCTACCGCCTGCTTGGCGGCCAGCTGGCCGCGCTGATGGAGGGCGAGCGGGACGCCCTGGCCAACCTGGCCAACGCATCCGCGCTGATCTATCAGGCCCTGCCCGATCTCAACTGGGCGGGATTCTACCTTTACAAACAGGGCATGCTGGTGCTGGGGCCGTTCCAGGGCATGCCGGCATGCGTGCGCATCCCGCTTTCGCGCGGGGTGTGCGGCGCGGCGGCGCGCGAGAGGCGCACGCAGGTGGTCGGGGACGTGCACGCCTTCCCCGGCCATATCGCCTGCGACGCGGCCTCCAGAAGCGAAATCGTGGTGCCGCTGCTTGACGGGGACAGGCTGCTGGGCGTTCTGGACGTGGACAGCCCGCTGCCCGGCCGCTTCGACGAAGGCGACCGCGAGGGGCTGGAGGCGCTGGCCCGCCGGCTGACCGCGGGCTGCGACTGGGACGCGTAAGCGGCGCGGCACTTGCAACCCCGCGCGTTATCCTGTACAATAACACGGTGCCCGCCATCGCGGCGCACCAGGACGATACGAGAAAGGAAGCCGCACCCCCATGCGAATCAGCAAAAAGGCCATTCTGGAAGGGCTTCGCGCGCTGTATCCCGACGCGGGGCCCGAACTGCACTTCCGCAACCCCTACGAAACGCTGGTGGCCGTGATGCTCTCGGCCCAGTGCACCGATAAGCAGGTCAACAAGGTGACGCCCGCGCTCTTTGAGCGCTACCCCACGGTGCGCGACATGGCGGCCGCCAGCGTGGAGGACGTGTACCCGATGGTCAAGAGCTGCGGCTTCAAGACCAAGGCCGCCAACATCGTCTCCGCCTGCCGCCTCATCATGCAAAACCACGGCGGCGAGGTGCCCGGCACCATGGAGGCGCTCACCGCGCTGCCCGGCGTGGGGCGAAAGACCGCCAACGTCGTGCTGGCCAACGCCTTCGGCGTGCCCACCATCGCCGTGGATACGCACGTGTTCCGCGTGTCCAACCGGCTGGGGCTGGCCGACGCCAAGACCGTCGAGGAGACCGAGCGCCAGCTGCAGAAGGCCATTCCCAAAAAGGACTGGGTGGCCGCGCACCACTGGCTGATCTTCCACGGGCGGCGCGTATGCCACGCGCGGGGCCCCGAGTGCGGCACCTGCGCGCTCCGGCCGCTGTGCAAGGCGGCGAGGGCCGCGGGCGGCGCGGTGACGACCCCCGCGCGCCGGGCGGCAAAGGGCGGCGCGGCGCAGGCGTAGGAAACGCGCAAGGATTGTAATAAAGAAGGAGCAGAGCACATGGCGTCTTTTGTGGACCGGGTCAAAATCACCGCCAAGGCGGGCAACGGGGGCAACGGCTGCGTGTCGTTCCACCGGGAGAAATTCGTGCAGAACGGCGGCCCGGACGGCGGCGACGGCGGCAACGGCGGCAACGTCGTCCTCTACGCCGACCCCAACATGCACACGCTGCTGGATTTTCGCTTCCACAGCAAGTATCTGGCCGAAAACGGCGCGGACGGCGCGGCCGGGCGCTGCCATGGCAAGCGCGGGCAGGACCTGGTCATCAAGGTGCCGGTGGGCACGGTGTTCCTGCGCGAGGAGGACGGGGCCGTGGTGGCCGACATGAGCCGGCCGGGCGAGCGCAAGGTGCTCCTGCGCGGCGGACAGGGCGGCTTTGGCAACCAGCACTTCGCAACGCCCACGCGTCAGGCCCCCAACTTCGCCAAGCCCGGCATCCGCACCGAGGCGCACGTGTTCCGTCTGGAGCTGAAAACCATCGCGGACGTGGGGCTGGTGGGCTTCCCCAACGTGGGCAAGAGCACCATCCTCTCCGTGCTCACCTCCGCCCGGCCCAAGATCGCCAACTATCACTTCACCACCCTCACGCCCAATCTGGGCATCGCCCGGCGCTACGAAACCGAATTCGTCCTGGCCGATATTCCCGGCCTCGTCGAGGGCGCCAGCGAGGGCGTGGGCCTGGGGCACGACTTCCTGCGCCATGTGGAGCGCACGCGGCTTCTGCTCCACGTAGTGGACGCCTCAGGGAGCGAGGGGCGCGACCCGCTGGAGGATTTCCGCATCATCAATGAGGAGCTGGCCAGGTACGGCGAGCCGGAGGGCCGTCCCCAGCTGGTGGTGCTCAACAAGTGCGACCTCATCTACGAGGACGGCGAGATTCAGCGCCTGAAGCAGGCGTTTGAGGCGATGGGCTACGAGGCTTTTCCCGTCAGCGCCGCGCAAAACCGCGGCTTCGACGCGCTGCTGGACCGGGTGGTTCAGCTCCTTGGGGAGCTTCCGCCGCCGCGCGTGTTCGAGGCCGAGGAGGCGGAGGAGAGCCACGTCCTCCCGGACGACGGCTTCACCATCCGCCGCGAGAACAACACCTTCTACGTGGAGGGCGCGGCCATGCAGCGCTTTGTGGACAGCGTCAACTTCGACGACGAGGAAAGCCTCAACTGGTTCCACCGCACGCTGCGCGACCGCGGCATCATCCAGGCCCTGCGCGACAAGGGCGCGGGCGAGGGCAGCACCGTTTCCATCGGCGACATGGAATTTGACTTCATCGAATAAGGAGTACGTCATGCTTACCAGCAAACAGCGCGCCAGCCTTCGCGGCATGGCCAACACCCTCGACACCATCCTCTACATCGGCAAGGAAGGCATCACCGACAACACCGTCAAGGAGGCCTACGACGCGCTGGAGGCGCGCGAGCTGATCAAGTGCGCCGTGCAGCAGGGCTGCGAGCTCACCGCCCGCGAGGCGCTGGAGGAGCTCTGCGCCCGCGTGCACGCCGAGCCCGTGCAGTGCATCGGCCGCCGGTTCGTGATGTACCGCGAGAGCCGGCAGAACAGGCGCATCGAGTTGTAAGGAACGCCCGCGGGCGAAGGGCGCATGCGTGCTCTCAGGGTGTTGACAAAGTGCGGGGTGCAGGGGGCTTCCCGGTTGCTCAATCACGCGCACTCCCTGACGGTCGCGCGCATGGTTTCGCTGCCCTCGCAAATATCGGCGTTCTGCGCGCTGGCCGCGCGCAGCCCTTGTATTTGCTCACACCTCCGGGTCGCTTTGCGCTTCGCGCAACAGCCCACAGGGCTGACGCTTCCCTCCGGCGCGCTTCGGGTCGCTTTGGGCCTTCGGCCCAAGTGCCCACAGGGCACGCGCTTCCCTTCGCGCCTGCCGGGGTTTGGGGCAGAGCCCCAAAGCCTTATGCCGCAGCATTTTATGCGAGCGTTGCGAGCGTCCGAAGGCGCGAAGGGAAGCGCGAATGATTGAGCAACCGGGACGCAAGAAACGCGTCTCTCCCCAACATCAGGGGTTTTTCAACGGCCTGAGGGCACCTGGGTGCCCTCCGCGCCGATGTAGCGGCAGGGAAGGGAGGCCGGGGCATGCTGGACAGGGTGCTGGACGCGCTGGGCACGCTCAGGTCTCCCTTTGCGCCCTATGAGGCGGACCTTCACCTGCGGGTGGGGGAATGCCTCAGCGCCGCGGGTCTGCCCGCGGTACATGAGGCCCTGCTCGCCCCCGGCTGCCGCATCGACTATCTGGTGGGCGGCGTGGGCGTGGAGATCAAGAAGGGCCGGCCCGACCCCGCCGCCCTGCGCCGCCAGCTGGACCGCTACGCCGCCTGCCAAGGGGTGGAGGCGCTGGTGGTGCTGACCGAGCGCGCGGTGCCGCTTCCGGCCCGCCTGCACGGCAAGCCCGTGCGCGGGGTGGCGCTGAACCGCCTGTGGGGGGTGGCGCTGCCGTGAATGAGGATGTTTCGCTGATTCCGCCCTACCTCTTGGACACGGACGGCGCGCAGCCGGAGGAAGGGGGCGCGCACCGCACCTACGGCACGCTCAGCTACAACCGCCGCCGGGACTGCTGGGTGGTCAGGGGCGACCCGGGCGTGACGGAGCTGTGCAAGCGGCTGTTTCCGGGGTCGGAGAGCGGCCGCCGGGGCGAGGCGCGCTTCCCGGCGCACCGGCGCATCGTGGGGGACCTCAACTGGCTGATGCTGCGCTATCCGCTGACCGTGCGCGCCGCAGACCGGGAGCGCTGGGAGCAGGCGCTGACCGACGCGCGGGAATACGTGGTGCGCCGCGAGACGGCGCGGCGGATGCCCGAGCGCGTGGAGCCCAGCCCGTCGGTCTTTACCGGCACGCTGACGCCCTTTCAGCAGGAGGGGCTGGCGTTTCTTCTGCGCACGGACCGGGCGCTGCTGGCCGACGAGATGGGCCTTGGCAAAACGGTGCAGGCGCTTGCGATGCTGGCGCAGACGGGCGCATATCCGGCGCTGGTGGTGGCCCCGCCGCACCTGCTTCGCAACTGGGAAAACGAGATCGCGCGCTTCGTGCGCCGCCCGGACGGAAGCCCCCTGTCGGTGCATGTGATCCGCGGCCTCAAGCCCTATGCCCTGCCCCCGGCGGATATCTACCTGATGCACTACCTGCTGCTGCGCGGCTGGAAGGAGGCGCTGCCCGAATGCGCCATCCCCACCGTGATCTTTGACGAAATTCAGGAGCTGCGCAACAGCGGCACCGAGAAATACTCCGCCGCAAGCCTCCTGGCCGGGGCGGCCCGCCGCGTGGTGGGCCTCAGCGGCACGCCCATCTACAACCGCGGCGCGGAGATCTGGAACGTCGTCAACATACTGGACTTTCATTTTCTGGGCGATTACGAGAGCTTCACGCGCGAATGGTGCTACGGCTACGGAAATCAGATCGTGGCCAAGCCGGAGCTGCTGGGCGAAAAGCTGCGTGAGGAGGGCCTCATGCTCAGGCGCACCAAGCGCGACGTGCTCACGGAGCTGCCGCCCAAGCGCCGGCTGGTCATGCCCGTGGAAAGCGACGACGCGGTGTACCGCCGCCTGATGCAGCCCGTGCGCGCGACGCTCGCCCAGCTGAAAAACGACGAGGCGGCCGCCCCCTCCCAGCGCGCCCTGTGGAAGATGGCGGTGGAGAGCGGCGAGCGGCAGGCCACCGGCATGGCCAAGGCGCCCTATGTGGCGCAGTTCGTGCGCGCGCTTTTGGACGCGGGCGAGCGGGTGCTGCTCTTCGCCCATCATCATCAGGTGATGGACCTGTACAAAAAGGAGCTTAAGGCGTATTCGCCGGCCTTCATTACCGGACGCGAAACGCCCGCCATGAAGGAGCGCTCGGTGGAGCGCTTCATGGCGGGGCGTACCGATTTGTGCTGCCTGTCGCTGCGCGCGGCGGCGGGCCTGAACCTGCAGCGCGCCAGCTGCGTGGTCTTTGGCGAGCTGGACTGGTCGCCCGCCGTGCACAGCCAGGCGGAGGACCGCGCCCACCGCATGGGCCAGACGGACTCCATCCTGTGCTATTATCTGGTGTCCCAGGGCGGAAGCGATCAGGACATGCAGGACGCGCTGGGCCTGAAGGTGAGCCAGTTCGTGGGCCTCATGGGCGACGAGCCGCCCGCCCCGGAGGACGAGCTGCTCTCCGCGCAGGCCGCCCGGCAGCATATTGAGCAGCTGGTGGCCCGCCTCATCCGCGAGGCCGGGTGAGCGTTTACCTTGGCAGAATGACCGTGACGCCCCCTTCAAAGTCCTGCGGGGCCAGGCACGGATTGGCGCGCAGCAGGCTGGCCACGGGCAGGTTGAAGCGCATGGCCACGGCCTCCAGCGTTTCGGTGGCGGCCAGCGTATAGGTTTCCGGCAGCTCGCAGGGCACGTTGTCCTTGGGGATGCATACGCTCTGGCCCACGCGCAGATTTTCGAAGTCCACGCCGGGGTTGGCCGTCTCCAGTGTGTGGCGGCTCACCAGCCCGCGCAGCTGCAGGTCGGATACGGTCTGCCCCTTCTGCACGGTCCACTGTTCGTCCTCGGTGCAGGAAAGGGTGGTGTCCGGGGCGATCTGGCCGGTCATGCAGGTCGGCTGGACGGCCTGGGTCGTGCCGGTAGCCTGGGTCGCGCCCGTGGCCTGGGTCGTGCCGGTAGCCTGAACTGTGCCCGTGACCTGCGTGGTCTGGGTCGTGCCGGTGGCTTGAACTGTGCCCGTAACCTGCGTGGTCTGGGTTGTGCCGGTAGCCTGAGCCATGCCGGTAACCTGCGTGCTCTGGGTCATGCCGGTGGACGGAGCCGTGCCGGTGGCCTGGGTGGTCTGGGTCATGCCGGTGGACGGAGCCGCGCCGGTGGCCTGGGTGGTCTGGGTTGTGCCGGTGGTTTGCGTGGTCTGGGTCGTGCCGGAGCCGCCCAGCCCGCCCGTCTGCGGGGAATCGTCCTCCTCGCGGGGCACGCACAGCACGTCGCCCACCATCAGGCGGGCGGGGTGAATGTCGCGGTTGGCGGCCAGCAGGTCGCGCAGGGGTACGCCCAGCTTGTGCGCGATCAGGTAGAAGCTGTCGCCCCGCTTGACGACGTACTCCTCGGCGCATTTGCCTGTGTTGGTACCGTTTTGTTCGGCCATAGAGGTTCTCCTTTCGGGGTGATGTCCCTACAGCCTATGAGCTGCCGGCCGCCAAATTGCCTACCAGCCGCGCCCGCGGCGCTCAAAACTTGCGGCCGCGCGCTCCAGGTCCGCATAGGTGCAGATCTCCTGCCGCTGCTCCTGCAGCGCTACCTGCGCGTCGGGCGGCAGGCGGTCAAAGAGCTGCTTGCTGGCGGGGTCGTTTTCGACCAGATCCCGCAGGGTGGAATATGCGTTCATGTTGCGATCACCTCATGGAAAAGCATGCCCGCCGGGCGCGAGGGCATGCGTCCCAAAAAACGGAAAGGTCGTGGCCCATGCCGCTGGTCAATTATTGCCGTAAATGCCGCACGGAAACGCCCCTTGGCGAAAGCTGCCCCTACTGCGGGGGAAGGCTCCCCAAAACCGGGGAGCAGCTGTCCTTCGGCATCATCCGAAACCCCGTGACGGACTGGTTTTCCTGGAACGATGTGCTGCGCGTGGCGCTGCCGGCGTGGCTGGTGGCGCTGGCGGCCGTGCTGGCGGCTGAGGCCTCGGCCACCGGGGCGGCGGGCGTGACGGCGCTGCTTCGGCAGGGGTTTTTGTGGGTGATGCTGGGCCTGCTCGCCGGGATGCTGGCGGCGCTGCTGGCGCTGATGCTGCTGCGCGGCCCGGAGCGCGTGCATTTCGTTCTGGACCGGCAGGGGGTCCATGCCCGCGTCTACGTGCCGGAGGGCTGCGGCGCGCTGCGGCTCTACGCGCGCTTCACCACCCCGGAGATCGTGGAGCGGCTCGCGGCCGGGGATGGCCGCCCGCCGCTGGAGGGGCTCACGCTGGTTAAGCGCGTGACGCTGCCCTGGGAGAGCATCCGCCGGGTGCGCGTGTGGCGCGAGGGAGCGACGGTCTTGTTTTTTCATCCCCGGTACTGGCAGGTGCTGGCCATGCGCTGCCCGCTGGCGGATCTGCCGCCGGCGGAGGAATACGTGCGCAGGAAGCTCAAGCGCTTCAAGCGCGTGAAGGTCCTGCCCCCGCTGCCGGCGGGCCGGGGGAAAGCCGCGCGCCCGCGCGCCCCGAAAGAGGAGGTACCGCATGAAGATCCGCAGGTATGAGCCGGGGGACCTTGCGCAGATCACGGCGCTGTTTTATGATACGGTGCACGCGGTGAACGCCGCCGACTATTCCCCGGAGCAGCTGGACGCCTGGGCCGATGGCGCGCCGGACCGGGACCGCTGGAACCGGTCCCTGCTGGCGCACCATTCGCTGGTGGCGGTGGAGGGCGAGGGCCTTATCGTGGGCTTCGGGGATATCGACGGCACGGGCTATCTCGACCGGCTGTACGTGCACAGGGACCGTCAGGGGCAGGGCATCGCCACGGCGCTGCTGGGCCGGCTGGAGCGGGCAGTGGACGCGCCTGTGGCGCCTGTGATCACCACCCACGCCTCCATCACGGCCCGGCCGTTTTTTGAGGCCAGGGGGTACCGCGTGATCCGGGAGCAGCGGGTGGAGCGCCACGGCGTGCGGATGACGAACTTCGTGATGGAAAAGCGGCGGCAGGACGGATGAGCGGCGCAGCCGGAGAAAACCGCCCCGTAAAAACCCCGGCCGGGGTATTGCCTCCTCCCCGGAAGTATGGTATAATACCCAATACGTGCCGGCGTGATGGAATTGGCAGACGTGACGGACTCAAAATCCGTTGGGCTAATCCCCCGTGTGGGTTCGAGTCCCACCACCGGCACCAAACCAATATAATCCGAACTTGTTTCCAGTAGGAGATGGGTTCGGATTATTTGTTTTCTTTGACCGTTACGAAACCGCCTATTTTCGCAACGGGGTGAAGCGCAAGCCCACTTCTAAGCCAAGAGGGCCACGCAAGAAGGCGGCCACATAAACGCAAAAAGGGCGGACGCAGCCGTTTGCATGGTGCGCTCGCCCTTTTTATCACTTCTTCGTTTCGGCCTTCTGCCTCTCCGCTTCCCTCTGCTTCTTCCACTCAGCGAATTCCCGCTGCCCCTCCTCACTCTCATAGAAAGCGAGAATGTCAGGCATGATACCCTGGCTCAGGTTCCCCTGCTGCCGGAGGAAAAGGCGGAGACCCGGCGCAGGCGGGAGATGAGCTATCTCAATCTGCGCTGGTTTATGCAGACTTTGCTGGACCGGATGGACCGCACCAGCATGGCCTGGGGGCTGGAGGCGCGGGTACCCTTTGCGGATCACCGGATCGTGGAGTATGTGTACAACGTGCCCTGGAGCATGAAATATGAAAACGGAATGGAAAAAAAGCTGCTCCGGGACGCCTGCAAGGATCTGCTTCCGCCGCAGCTGCTGTATCGAAAGAAGAGCCCGTACCCCAAGACCTATTCCCCGGTATACGAGGCGCTGCTGGCGGAGCGCTTTGAGCAGCTGCTCGCCAATCCCCAGGCGCCGGTGCACCGCTTTATGGACCGAAAAAAGGCTGCACAATTTCTTGCACAGCCAAAGGATTACGGCAGGCCATGGTTTGGCCAGCTGATGGCGGGGCCGCAGATGATCGCGTATTTCTTGCAGGTCAACGACTGGATGGAGCGCTACGGCATCAGCTGAGGCGGACCGGTGGGGATGGCCCCTCAGGCCGCCTGAGGCGGCGCGTTTACTGCGCCTGCGCCCCACGCAGAAAGCGCAGCACAGCCGGCTTGAGCGGGTCATACAGGGCCAGGATTTTGCCCACGCCGAAGGCGGCGATGAGGGTTCCCTCCCGGATGCCGTGAAATTGCCCGAAATAGGCCAGCGAGAGGATCAGGGCGATGACGGATACCGTGCAGTCGAAGCACATCTTGACGGCAGGCAACGGCCTGTGAAGCTTGTCGGCGATGACCTGCATGATGCCCTCGCCGGGCAGGGAGACCAGGTCGGGGGCCAGATAGAAAAGAATGCCCAGGGCGATGAGGACCATGCTGATGAAGAGATAGACCAGCCGCACGCCATAGACCACCACCGGGGCGAAGGTCATCAGCGCGGGATCAGGCAGGAGACGATCTGCCAGAAAATTGGTGAAGTCCGTGAAATAGCCAAAGAGGGTGGTGCAGATCAGCTGCAGGATGCGCCAGGGCTGGAAGTTCTTCCCCAGAAGGAGGAACTGGATGGCAATGTACAGCGAAAATATGATGATGATCCACGTCCCCATGGACAGACCGGTGTATATTTCACTGAGCATGCAGGGGATGGAGTTGACCGGCGACATGCCCAGATCGGCCTTGCCGGAAAACGACACGCCCATGGCCATGAGAAACAGGCCGGCACAGTAGCAGAGAATGCGTTTGCTCATTTGCAGGGTCTTTTGTTTCGTTTCACAGCTCCTTTCCCGTTTTGGAAGCACTTGCTCAGCGGTTCATAAAGCGTGGCCCGTTCTTCCTCCGTCAGTCCGGCCGTGATCTGCGCCTCCGCCGCAGCAAAAATGTCCTGCACGGTTTGCACCATCTTCCGCCCCGTCGGCGTCAGGGACACATACAGGGACCGCCGGTTGTCCGGGCGGTTGCGCCGCGTGACCAGTCCGGCGGTCTCCATGCGCAACAGAATGCTGCCCGCGGCGGCGGGTTCAATTTCGCAGCAGTCCGCAATGCCCTTTTGCTCGTGCTCCCCGTGCTGCGCCAGAAACTCCGGGATCTTGGGCTGCCCCGGCGACAGCCCGAGGAGCGCGGCCTGCGCCGAAACCAGCCGTTTCATGCGCAGGCAGGTTTTCATCCACAGGTGATGAAGCGAAGGCATGGTTGCATCCTTTATATGCATGCTTATAATAAGCATTCTTTTTAATAATAAAGCTTGTTATAGGGCGGAGGAACAAGGCTTGTCGAAAAAAATCGTGCGGACGATCTTTCGCAAGCAAAAACGCCCATGCGGTCGGAAACCGCATGGGCGGGCGCACAGCCGCGCGCCGAAAAAACGCCGGCCGCTCTATCGCGGCTGGTAGACCCCCAGCCGGCACAGCTCCTCCTCGGAGGGCACGTTGATGAGCACCGCTTTCAGCGGCCCGAAGTACACAAACAGGCTTCCCGCCGCCGCCGCGTGGGCGTGTCCCTCGTGAAGCACGCGCCCCAGGTCGGCCGCGTCCCGCGCGCCCCCGCAGGCGATGAGCGGCACGGTCAGCCCGTCGGCGACGGACCGGACCAGCTTGAGGTCATAGCCCTGCATCATGCCGTCGCGGTCCACGGAGTTGAGCAGCACCTCGCCCGCGCCCAGCGCCTGCGCGCGCTGGGCCAGCGCCAGCGGCGTTTCGCCCGTGGGACGGGTGCCGCCGGCCACCACGCAGCGGTAGCGGCGGAGGCGGTCGAGCTTCACGTCGATGGAGGCGACCACGCTCTGCGATCCGAAGCGGTCCGCCAGCTCGCGCACCAGCTCCGGCCGGTCGATGAGGGCGGTGTTGAGAATCACCTTTTCAAATCCGATATGAAACAGCCGGGCCGCCTGCTCCACCGTGGTCACGCCGCCGCCGTAGGACAGGGGCATGAACGCCTCGGAGGCGAGGTCCTCCAGCAGGGCAAAGTCCGGCCCGCGCCCCTCGCGGCTGGCCTGGATGTCCTGCACGCACAGCTCGTCCACGCATTTTTCGCTGAAGATCTTCACGGCGTTGATCGGGTCGCCCAGATAGTTGGGGTCCTTGAAACGGACGGTCTTGACCAGCCCGCCGTCGGAGAGGAGCAGACAGGGAATCAGCCTGGGACGGTGATACATCCTAAGCCTCCTTTACGAAGTTGCCAATCAGGCACATGCCGAAGCGGTGGCTTTTCTCAGGGTGAAACTGCGTGCCCCAGACGCTTCCCCGGCCCACGGCGGCGGGGAAGGGGTAGCCGTAGTCGCAGGTCATCAGCACGTCCGCGGGGTCGTCGCAGACGGCGTGGTAGCTGTGCACGAAGTAAAACCGGGGCTCCGCCTCCAGCCCCGCCACCAGCGGGTCCTGCGGCCGCTCCACCGTCGCATAGTCCCAGCCCATGTGAGGCACCTTCAATTCCGGCTGGTCCTGCAGCCGGAAGCGCTTGAGGTCGAAGGGCAGATACCCCAGCCCCTCGCCCGGCCCCTCCTCGCTCCGGCGGCCCAGCATCTGCATGCCCAGACAGATGCCCAGCAGCGGCACGCCCTGCGCCACCGCGCGGTCCAGCGCCCGGCGCATGCCGCTCTGGCACAAAAGCGCCATGCCCGCGTCAAAGCGCCCCACGCCCGGCAGAATCAGCCGGTCGCAGCGGCTCAGCTCCTCCGCGGTCCGCACGGCGGCGCCCTGCGCGCCCACCTTTTTGATCATGTTCAGGATGGAACCGATATTGCCGATTCCGTAGTCCAGCACGCCCGTCATGGCGACGCCTGCCTTTCGTTTCCAGCATTCTCGGGAACGGCAAAACAATAGCATGTCGCGCCTGAAATGTCAACGCCCGCCGCGCCCGTCACAGCGTGCCCGTGCGGAACCGCTCGATCAGCTCCAGAGCGATGCTCACCGTGCGCCCCTGCGGCTCCAGCTCGCTCCGCCGGAACCAGCGGGCCTCGCTAAGCTCGCTCTCCTGCAGGCGGATGCCGTCATTCAGCGCCTCGGCCTGAAAGGCGAACATCTGCGACCCGCTCACGCCCCAGGGCTGATCGCCCAGGTAGCGCAGCGCGCCCAGGCGCAGGCCCACCTCCTCCGTCACCTCGCGGCGCACGGCGTGCTCCAGCGTTTCGCCCACCTCCACATAGCCGGAGATCAGCGAGTAATGGCGGAAGGTGCTGCGCACGCTGCGCGCCAGCAGAATGCTGTCCCCGCGGGTGATGGCAACGATCACCGCCGGGGCGATGGCCGGGTACACCACCAGCCCGCAGCCCTCGCAGCGCAGGGCGCGCTCCGCGGCGTCGGGCACGAGCGGATGGGCGCAGCGCCCGCAGAAGCGGTTGCGCCCGTACCAGGCCCACAGATGCCAGCAGGACACCAGCAGCCCCGCCTCGGCGTAGGGCAGGCTGCGGAAGATGTGCAGCGGATAATACCGAAGTCCCGCGCGCTCCGGCACCTGCCCGCCATGAAGCGGATGCGGGCAGAAGAGGGCGAAGCGGTCCGTGTGCGCCAGTTCAAAGGGCTCCATGCCATCCGGCAGGGGCCGCACCTGCGCCCAGGTCGGAAGGGCGGGCGTGCCGCCGCCCGTATCCCTCAGGAGCACGCGTCCCTCCTCAAAACAAAGAAACAGGCTGTCGTCCCGCACAGCCTGGTGATCCGGCTGAACGGAAAAGGTGGGCTCTCCCAGCATCATGCGTATGGCCTCCCTCGGCAGAAAAATGCCCTTTCATCTTAGCGCGTTTTGCCGCTTTGTCAATGCTTTTGCTTGCCAAGGCGGCGGCAGTGTGCTATCCTAAGAAAGGTGGAATTTTGGACGTAAAAGGGGTGGAGGCCATGCGCAAAGCCCTGCTGAAATGGCGGCATTTCCTGCCGTGGACGCTGCTGTTGTGCCTTGCGTCGGGCTGCCTGATGGCGGCCTATACCTGGGCGTACGAGGCCGACCGCTACCAGGCGGTCTATACGTTCTATGCCGCGCCGGACGCGGCCGCCTCCCAGAAGGCCCCGCTGGAAGCGGCGCGCATGCTCGCGCGCGACTGCCATGCGCTGACCTCAACCGACCGTTTCCGTCAGGCGGTGCTCGCCGCTGCCGCCAGCGACGGCCACACCCGCGCGGGGGTGCGCGGCATCGACGGCACCCACCTCATGGAGGTCGTGGCCATCGGGTCGGACCCGGCGTATACGGCCGGGCTGGCGAACGCCATCGGGCGCGAGCTGGTCGCCCGCGTTGAGGACGAGCTGGGGGCCGTGGAGGCGCACGAGATCGCCCCGGCTACGGTGCCCGCCGCCCCCTGCGGGCCCAATCGCCCCATGAAGGTGGTCTGGACGCTGCTGGCCGCCTTTGCCGTGGGCTCGCTGGCCGGATGCCTGCTGGGCTCGGACCGCCGTCCCCTGCACGTGAACGACCCGGAGGCCCGCTGCCTCGCCGCGCCGCGCATGGGCGCGCTGGCGGACTGCCGCCGGGAGGTCCGCAGGCTGATGGCTGATGGGAAAAAACAGCGCGGCGGCATGCTTTTGGACCGGGTGGATCGTTTCATCAGGGAAAACGTGCGCGAGATCGCGCTCAAGCTGCGCAACGGCCTGTGCGCCAGCGGCCAGAGCGTCGCGGTGATCGCCGGGATGGACCAGGAGGGCGACCAGGCGGTGCTCACGGCGCTTTTGTGCGGCGAGCTGGCGCGGCAGGGCTTCAGCGTGCTGGCCGTCGATATGGACGCAGGCCACGCGCGCCTTTCCGGGCTGCTGGGGGTCAGGCCGCAGGCCTGCCTTTCGGAATATCTGGCTGGAGGGGTGTCGCTGCTGGATGTGATCGTCAAAACCCCGGAGCGGGGCCTGGCCTTCATCGAGGGCCTGCCCCCCGAAGGCGCGGTGGCGGATATAGCCGCCACCGCGGCATTCCGCTCCTTCCTCAAGAGCGCGAAAAGCCGGTTCGATTTTGTGATTTTGAACGCCGCCCCGGCGGGGTTCTGTGCCGACGCGGGCATGCTGGGCACGCTGGAGGGCCTCACGGTGCTGGCCGCCAGAGACGGCGCTTTTACCGCCGCCGAGCTCAACGCCGTGATGACCAACCTGGCCGAGGACGTCCGCCTGCTCAAGGGTGTGGTGTTCACCATGGCGCGCCGCACCCGCTTTGATGCGCCCGCCTGACCGGGCCGACCAAGGAGGAACCTGCAATGGATCTGCTGAAAACGATACTGGTGTATATGTCGATGGTCGTGGCCGCCTCGGTGCAGAATGCGCCGGACCCCGGCGCGATGCCCGCCTATGACGAGCCCACGCCCACGCCCTACGTGCAGGCGGCGCCCACCGCGACCCCCACCGCGACCGCCACGCCCAGGCCCACCCCCGTGCCTACCATCGACATCACCCCCAACCCCGAATACGGCACGCTGCAGGTGGGCGACAGGGGCGACGAGGTGCGCCGGCTCCAGGAGGAGCTGGCCCGGTACGGCTATTACGAGGGCGACATCGACGGCGTGTACGGCAACCAGACCCGCCGCGCCGTGGAGCAGTTCCAGTACCAGCACGGCCTCAGCGCCGACGGCATGGCCGGGCGCGTTACGCTGACCGTGCTCTACGAAAGCAACCAGGTGCGCATGTCTCCGACGGCGGTCACGCCCGCCCCCTCCGCCACCTCCGGTCTGAGCGTGGCCCTCACCGAAACGCCCGCATCCGCCACGCCTGCCGCGCCCACCGCTACGCCGCAGCCCTCGGCCACGCCCAGCGCCACGCCCGGCGAGCCGGCGTCTACCCACACGCCCAGCGCCACGCCTGCCGCGCCCACCGCAACGCCTACCCCAACCGCTGCGCCCAGCGCCACGCCCGCCCCCTCGTTTGAGGCCATGACGGGCTATGGCATCCGCCTGGACGGCGCGGCGGAGGCGCTGGCCATCGCGGCGGAGGACGAGACGGAAGCGCCGCTCCTCCCGTACCGGATGGGGGAGGAGGTCTACCTGCCGCTGCTGGAGATTCTCCATGCGGCGGGAATCAACGTGATCGCCTCCGAGTCGGTGGAGGCGGACGAGTACGCCTTTGCCATGAACGACGATATCATCCGCATCGCCTTTACGCACGACCAGTCCGGCGCGCCGGTGGGCCTTGAGGTGTACAAAAACAACGAAGCGCAGATCGTGCCCGTGCGCGACATCCGCAGCGTGGGCGACGTGCTCTACCTGCCCGCCGCCACCATCGAAAGCCTGACGGGCATCGCCGCCCAGGTGGACGAGGCGGCGCAGACGGTGACCGTCACCCTGCCCGCCGCGCCGGAGGAAGTGCAATAAGCCCGAAAAACCCATGGAAGCAAAAGAATCCGCGCTCTCCCTCCTTCATGGGAAAGCGCGGATTCAGCAAATCCGTAACCTATGGGGTATCATCCAGGCAAGCCAAGGCTGTTTTTTCTGCGGATGACATTCTGCCCAAATTCGTATCTTCTAAGGCTTTGCGACAAATCCGCTTCCTCCACGCAAGCTGATCGCCAGAAAACCATTGAACTCCCCGATGATTGGATAAGTTGTTCCGCTGCTAATCAGCCCAACGCGTTTGGAAGTGCTGGAGGGCATAGCATAAACCGGGGTTTCTCCATTCGGCGTAAAGTAGTCGGGATTGATGAGAACATATTCCTTCCGAACCCAGCCGCTATAACGTTGGCCTTGCTCATTGCGGTAAACGACATTGTACCAGGAGCCGCTTTCTTCAATTAAGGTACAATAAGCCCCATAGGTCAGGGTAAGGAGAACATTTGATGCGGCATCCGGATTCTCCCTTAACGAGAGGGATTCGCACAAGACAAAGCCCGAATCGTATCCATTGTACTCTTCGCTTGAATCATCATCGAAAACGCTCATATGGATCCCGGTGATGGCATCGGGATTCATCACGATCCACCCCTGACGCACATAGCCATTTCTGTCTCAAAAAGAAATTCTTCCCCACTCTATCGGAACATCCGAATCATAATAGGAATCAAAGGTAGAACCCGCCTGCGTTACAACCCGTTCAATCAGCTCATATTCCGTTCCTTCATCCAGAACGGTCACAATTTGCATTTTCCGTCCGTCATCTGATACTTCAAAAACATCCGTTGGCTGTTGAAGCGTTTCGGCATGACAGGAGACAATACCGAATGCTAATGTGAGTCCAACAAGCAAAAAGACCGTGTATTTTTTCATCGTCATTTCCTCTCCTCCCCTTTTTGCACAACCTTGATGTCAACCTCCGTTGACAACATCTATCTGAATAAACGAAACCACCCTGGTTTTTCTTTCCTGTTCGTTGAGGCTTAACCGAACAGACGGAAAAATCCGCGCTCTCCCTCCTTCATGGGAAAGCGCGGATTCTTCAACGTATCGAAACAGTCCGGCGGCGGGCTTGCCGCCAGAAGCCGCAAACGCCTGCGCCGAGGGGTGCAAACGCCCCGCCCGCCGGGTTTATTTCTCCGTATCGTAGGCGCACTGGGCCAGCGCGGCGGTGATGGTCTTTTCGTAGGCCTCGTGGCCGTACTTGTCCACCTCGCCCTTGTCCTTGGGGCCGTGGGTGAGGCACCCCGCGCCGCCGATGCAGCCGCCCACGCAGGCCATGCCCTCGATGAAGTTCTCCTTGAGAAGGTTCTTCTGCTTCTTGAGCAGGGCCACGCGGCAGGCCTCGATGCCGTCGCAGGGGATGGGGTTGACGATGAAATCGCTGCCTTGCTCCTTGAGGGCCTGCTTCACCGCGTCGGTCAGGCCGCCGCTGCGCGCGAAGATGCGGCCAAAGTAGCTGGCATTGTCCAGCACGTCCTCGTCGAGGGCGGGCAGGTCGAGATCCTTGCTGTCAAACCACGCCTGCAGCTCCTCAAAGGTAAGCACGCAGTCGATCCAGGGGCGTACCTCCTCGCGCTGGAACTCCTGCTTCTTGGCCGTGCAGGGACCGATGAAGATGATCTTGGCGTCGGGGTCGGTGCCCTTGATGAAGCGCGCCACCTCGGCCATGGGAGAGAGGTTGTGGCTGACGAAGGGCCTGAGCGTGGGGAAGCTCTTTTCAATGTAGCTGACGAAGGCGGGGCAGCAGCTGGAGGTGAGGAAGCCCTTCTCTGCCAGCTCCCTGGCCTCGCGGTAGGAGACCATGTCCGCGCCCAGCGCCGCCTCCACGACGCTGAAGAATCCCAGCTGCTTGAGGCCCATGATTACCTGCCCCAGCCTGGCATACACGAACTGGCTGGAGATGGAGGGGGCCACGACGGCGTAGACCTTGTATTTCTGGTTGTTTTCGCTGTCGCGGATGATGTGGATGGCGTCCAGCAGAAAGCTCTTGTCCTGAATGGCGCCGAAGGGGCACTGATACACGCACGCGCCGCAGGCGATGCACTTGCTGCCGTCGATGTGGGCCACATGGTTTTCGCCCTGCTGGATGGCCTTGACCTTGCACGCGCGCTCGCAGGGGCGCACATGGTTCTGAATGGCGCTGTAGGGACAGACGGAGGCGCATTTGCCGCAGTTGATGCACTTGTCGGGGTCGATGTGGGCGTGATGGTTGTCGTCAAAGGAGATCGCGCCGCGCGGGCAGGCGCTGGAGCAGCGGTGCGCGATGCAGCCGCGGCAGTCGGGGCCGACCCGGTAGCCGCTGACGGGGCACTCGTCGCAGGCGATGCCGATGACCTCGATCACGTTGGGGTTTTTCCTGTCGCCGCCCATGGCGATCTTCACGCGCTCGGCCACGATGGCGCGCTCCTTGTAGATGCAGCAGCGCATGGTGCTCTTGGGGCCGGGGGAGATCACCTTGGGGATGTCCAGATAGCAGTCCTGGAGCGTCCCGGCGTAGTCGTGGCGCGCGACCTCCTTGAGCACCTTGTACTTGAGCTTTTGAACGTAGGTGTCAAACAGCAGCATAGACGATGATTCCTCCATCCGATTCTAGAAGTAGGAAAGGCGAACGTGTTTGCCCATTTTCCTGAGGCAGTCGGCCAGGCTGGTAATCAGCTGCTGCTTGATGCCGAAGGTGATGGGCAGGTTGGGGTTCTGGTGCGCGGGGTTGATGGCGCGGCCCACAAAGAAATTGACGTCGGTCGCGTTTTCAAACAGCTCGCGGGCAATCAGGCTCGCGCCGTCCTTCTGGGTGGCCCAGACGGAGGCCAGCTTCGCCTGATCCAGAAAGTCCTCGGCGTAGGTGAGCACCTTGGAGAGGGTAATCACGCCCTCGGTGGTCAGATCGACGCCCTTGATGCGGCTGATGGGCGGCACGTCGGGGTCGTGGTAGTCCAGCGAGGCGATGATGGGCTGGCCCAGGTAGCGGGAGACGACGTTGCTGGTGGTGCCGCCGCAGACGATCTTGGTGCCCTCTTTGGAAAAGAAGAGGTTCATCATGCGCACGTCGTCCTCCTTGTGCTCGGGCGGGCCGACCACGAGGTTCACCGGATGGCGGCCGCGCACGCGCACCACGGCCACGGTGGTATCATCGCCCGGCGAGCCGCCGTAGAGGCGGTCGCATTCGTCGATGATGAGGCCCGCGGTGAACTTGGCGCTGTTTTCGGGCAGATAGTTGGCGATGGCGTAGTCGGCGATGGAGTCGCGCGTCCAGCCGAAGTTCATCAGGTCCCCCACGCCGGCATACTCCGCGCCGTCGCTCATGGCGATGAACACATCGTCCAGCTCGATGGGGAAGGTGCTCTCCCAGATGGTCTTGCCCGACAAAACGCGCGTCACCCTGGGATAGTCGAAGAGCTCGCCCTTGCGCAGCACGATGGTGGCGGGGTTGTCAAACTGGATGATGTGCGCGGTTTTGTTGTCCAGTATGCGGATGATGGTAAAGGTGGAATAGGCCACCTTGCGCACGCTGCACACCGGCAGGGTGCTTGCGATGGTGGAGACGCACTCCTCCAGCGGGATGCCGCCGGAGATCATGGTGCAGAGAATCTTGCTGGTGAGGGTGGAGAGGATGTTGGCCTTGACCCCGCTGCCCAGGCCGTCGGCCAGCACCAGCGTGAGGTCCTCGTCCCCGCCGCCGGCCAGCTCCACCTTGTCGCCGCAGAGGGTTTCCCCGTGCTTGTTCATGCTGATGGAACCGGTTTCAATCCACAGGTCATTCATGGGCCATCGCATCCTTTAGCTTGGTGAGGGCAATCTTGGTTTCGGCGGTGGTCTCGCCCAGCAGCGAGGCGATTTCCTGCACCACGCGCATCTGCTTTTCGATCACCTTGTCGGTGATTTCCACCGTCTGCCTGCGCAGCTCCGCGTCCTGGCCGCGCAGGGTTTCCTGCTCGGTCACGTCGCGCATGAGGGAGATCACGATGTGGTACTGCCGGTCGTAGAGGATGGTTTCGTCCACATAGAGCTCGTAATCGGCCAGGTAGTGCATGCGGGTGGTGGTGTGCAGGGCCGAGGTGATGATGTTCTGGTAATCTCCGGGGTTCAGGATGCGGACGATGTGCTCATGCAGGATGTCGTTTGCGTCCTTGAGCTTGAACATGCGCACCGCCGCGCGGTTGATCTGCTGCACCACCAGGTCCTCGTCCATAACGATGATGGCGTTGGGCGTGTTGTTGATGATGCTGTCGGAAAAGCTCTCGGCCTTCTCCTTGAGGAAGGGCAGGCACATCTCGATCTTGGCCTTGCCCTCCAGAATGGCGATGGCCTTGTCGCGGCAGGTGGGGTAGCCGCAGCTGCCGCAGTTGAGCTCCTTTTCGGGGCTGGTCTTGCCCATCTTGTAGAGCATGTCGTTGATGGCCTCGGACCCGAACTTGACCTTCTTGCCGCCCAGGAAGGGATAGTTGTGGCTGATGGTATCGGGGGCGGCCACGTCAAAGCGCTGGCCGCCGGCAAAGGTGTCCACGCGCAGCGCGCCCTTGAGGCGGCGCTCGGCATGCTCGCGGATGCAGGGGCCGTTGACGCAGCTGCCCTCGCAGGCGCTCATTTCGATGAACACGTTGCCGAACTGGCTGTTTTCCAATTCGTCAAACACGGCGCGACAGTTGTCCACGCCGTCGATGGCGATGCGGCGGTATCCCTCCACCTTGTCGGTGGCCTTGAGCACGCCGCCGGTGGCGGGATAAAAGCGCGCGCGCTTGCCGTCGCCCGGCTCCACATGGTCGGTGGGCAGCTCGATATGCTCGGCGGCCAGCCAGTCGCGCAGCTCGTCGTAGGTGAGGGCGATATCGGTATAGGGGCTTTCGTCGGCCTCGGCCTTTTTGGCGATGCACGGGCCGATGAACACCGTAAACGCCTCCGGGTTCTGCTCCTTGATGGCCTTGCAGTGCGCCTGCATGGGGGTGAGCACCTTGGCCAGGTGGGGGAGCATGGTGGGGTAATACTTCTGGATGAGCATGTTGATGGAAGGGCAGCAGCTGGAAATGAGCACGCGCTGCTTGCCCTCGCGCATGATGCGCGCGTACTCGTCGCTGACCAGCTGCGCGCCCACGGCGGTTTCCTGCACCTCGGCAAAGCCCAGGCGCTTGAGGGCGTCTGTCATCACGTCCAGGGAGCGGATGCGGAAATCCGCGATGAAGGACGGGGCCAGGCTGCACACCACATGCTTGCCTGCGGCAATGGCCTCCTTGACGCGGGGCACGTCATTGCGGACCTGCTTGGCCTTCTGGGGGCAGGCCACGAAGCAGTTGCCGCACAGGATGCACTCGTCGTGCACGATCTCGGCGGTGTTGTTGGCATAGGTGATCGCCTTGACCGAGCAGGTGCGGATGCACTTGTAGCAGTCCGCGCAATTGTTTTCGTTGAGGTTGAGCACTTCAAGCATGGGCAGCTTCCTCCAATGCAAAGGGATCAGAACAGGCCAAGGGGGCTGGCGTGAAAAAGCGCGTCAGCCCCGTATGGATCTCACGGTTATTTGAGTCGGGGGAGGACCTCGTTTTCAAAGAAGGCTTTGGTGTCCTCGGGCCTCAGGGAGAAGGGCTCGCCGTCCACGGTGACGCACACGCCGTTCTGGCAGTTGCCCATGCAGAACTTGCCCGCCAACTCGATTTTGTCCTTGAGGCCGCCTTCCGCCACCAGACGCTGAAGCTCCTCCACGATCTGGCGCGAGCCCTTGAGGTGGCAGCTGGAACCGATACAGATGGTGATCTTCATAACAGGTTTGCTCCTTTGCTGGGTTTTGATCGCTGTATCCTCACGCCCCACAGCCGGGACGCGAAACGCTTATTCGTAGTCCACCACATTGACCCAGTGCAGGAGGAACTCGCGCTCCTCCGCGCGGCCCTTCACGCTCTGGCTGGCGGCCACGATGGGAATCCACTTCTGCACATACTGCCGGGCGGTATCGCTCTTTTTGCAGAACAGGTGGAGGTAGCTTTCCGCCCCGTCGATGTCGCCCGCGAGCCAGAAGAGCAGGTACGTGCGGGCCGCGTCGGCGCTGGCGTTGCCCTGCGTGGCGTGGGACCAGTCCAGGATGAAGGCCTCGCCGTCGTCGCGCAGGATGATGTTCTTGGGATCGAAGTCGCCGTGGCAGAGCTTCTTGTGGTTGGGCATGCCCTGCAATCGCGCGTGCAGCTCGTAGCGGGTGGTGGCGTCCAGACCGGTTTCGTCGATCTTGCGGTTCATCTTGTCCTTGAGCTTGCCCAGCAGCGGGCAGGTCTGCGCGTGCATTTTCAGCTGCAGATCCACGAACAGATCCATATATTCGTCACGCCGGTCGGGGTTTTCCTCCATGAGCCGGGCGAGGGTTTTGCCGGGGATGAAATCGCTGACGATGGCCCACTTGCCCCCCACCGTGCACACCTCGTGCAGGCGGGGGATGTTGAGGGCGGTTTCCTCCACGCGGGCCTGGTTGAGCGCCTCGTTGAGGACGTCGGCCTTGCTGTAGTCGCTGTCAAATACCTTGATGGCCAGATGGCCGTCGCGGTAAACGGTCTTGTTGGTGCGGACCGCAATCACCTTGTCCAGTTTCATGATAGCCGCCCTCCTTACTTGTTGGCCTCGGCGCCGTAGTAGGCGCGCAGGTACATCTGCTTGATTTCCTTCATCAGCGGATAGCGCGGGTTGGCGCCGGTGCATTGGTCGTCGAACGCCTGCTCCACCATCTCATCCAGACGATTCAGGAAGTCGTTTTCATCAATGCCATAGTCGCGGATGGTGGGCTTGATGCCGATTTTTTCCTTCAAATCATCAATGGCGCGGATGAGGTTTTCCAGCTTCTCGCCGTCATCCTTGCCGCCCAGGCCCAGCGCGTCGGCGACCATCGCGTAGCGCGACAGCGTGTGCGGATGGTCGTACTGCGGGAAGGTGCCCATCTTGGTGGGAACCTCGGCGGCGTTGAAGCGCAGGACCTCGTCGATCATGAGCGCGTTGGCCACGCCGTGGGGCAGGTGGTGGAAGGCGCCCAGCTTGTGCGCCATGGAGTGGCACACGCCCAGGAAGGCGTTGGCAAACGCCATGCCGGCCATGGTGGCGGCGTTGGCCATCTTCTCGCGGGCCTCAGCGTCGTTGGGGCCGTCCGCATAGGCGCGGGGCAGATATTCGAAAATCATCTTCAGGCTTTGCAGGGCCAGGCCGTCGGTGTAGTCGGTGGCCATCATGCTGGCGATGGCCTCCAGGTCGTGCGTCACGGCGTCGATGCCGCTGGCGCTGGTCAGCCCCCTGGGCGCGTTCATCATCATGTCCGCGTCCACGATGGCCATCTTGGGCATGAGCTCATAGTCGGCCAGCGGGTACTTGACGCCGGTGTCCTGATCGGTGATGACCGCAAAGGGCGTGACCTCGCTGCCGGTGCCGGCGGTGGTGGGGATGGCGATGAAGTACGCCTTTTCGCCCATGCGGGGGAAGGTGTAGGTGCGCTTGCGGATGTCGCAGAAGCGCATGGCCATGTCCAGGAAGTCCGCGTCCGGATGCTCGTAGAGCACCCACATGATCTTGGCCGCGTCCATGGCGCTGCCGCCGCCGATGGCAATGATGCAGTCGGGCTGGAAGGCGGTCATGGCGGCCGCGCCCTCCTTGGCGGAGGCGAGGCTGGGGTCGGGCGCCACGTCAAAGAAGGTGGTGTGGGTGATGCCCATCTCGTCCAGCCGGTCGGTCACGGCCTTGGTGTAGCCGTTGTGATAGAGGAAGCTGTCGGTGACGATAAAGACCTTCTTCTTGCCCAGCACCTCTTTCAGCTCGCGCAGGGCCACGGGCAGGCAGCCCTTCTTGATGTACACCTTTTCAGGCGCGCGGAACCACAGCATGTTCTCTCTCCTCTCGGCGACGGTCTTGATGTTGAGCAGGTGCTTCACGCCAACGTTCTCGCTGACGGAGTTGCCGCCCCAGGAGCCGCAGCCCAGCGTAAGGGAGGGAGCGAGCTTGAAGTTGTACAGATCGCCGATGCCGCCCTGGGAGGAGGGGGTGTTGACCACGATGCGGCAGGTTTCCATCTTCTCGGCGAAGCTCATGAGCTTTTCGCGCTGGGTGTTGGGGTTGAGGTAGACGCTGGCGGTATGGCCGTGGCCGCCGTCCTCGATGAGGCGCTCGGCCTTGGCCATGGCGTCGTCAAAGTCCTTGGCCTTGTACATGGCCAGCACGGGGGAGAGCTTCTCGTGGGCGAATTCCTCGCTGAGATCGACGCTCTCGACCTCGCCGATGAGTACCTTGTAGTGCTCGTCGATGTCCAGACCGGCGAGCCTGGCGATCTTCTGCGCGGGCTGGCCGACGATCTTGGCGTTGAGGGAGCCGTTGATGATGATGGTCTTGCGCACCTTGTCCAGCTCCTCGCCCTCAAGGAAATAGCAGCCGCGGGCGGCGAACTCGGCGCGCACCTTGTCGTAGATGCTCTCGGGCACGATCACGCTCTGCTCGGAGGCGCAGATCATGCCGTTGTCAAAGGTCTTGGAGTGGATGATGGAGTTGACCGCGAGCAGAATGTCCGCGCTCTCGTCGATGACGGCGGGCACGTTGCCCGCGCCCACGCCCAGCGCGGGCTTGCCGCTGGAGTAGGCCGAGCGCACCATGCCCGGGCCGCCCGTGGCCAACGTGCAGTCGCACTCGCACATGATGAGGTTGGTCATCTCCAGGCTGGGCACGTCGATCCAGGAGATGATGTGCTCCGGCGCGCCGGCCGCCACCGCGGCCTCCAGCACGATGCGCGCGGCCTCGACCGTGCACTTCCTGGCGCGCGGGTGGGGGGAGATGATGATGCCGTTGCGGGTTTTCAGGCAGGCCAGCGTCTTGAAAATGGCCGTGGAGGTGGGGTTGGTGGTGGGAATCACGGCCGCGATCACGCCCAGAGGCTCGGCCAGGCGGGTGATGCCGTAGGCCTTGTCCTCCTCGATCACGCCGCAGGTCTTGACGTCGCGGTAGGCATTGTATATATATTCGGAAGCAAAGTGGTTTTTGATGACCTTGTCCTCCACCACGCCCATGCCCGTCTCCTCGACGGCCATCTTGGCCAGCGGCAGGCGCATCTTGCCCGCGGCCATGGCTGCGGCGAAGAAAATGCGGTCGACCTGTTCCTGCGTAAACTCGGCATACGTTTTCTGCGCGGCCCGCACCAGGGCAAGCTCTTCCTCCAGGCGTTCCACACGGTCCACAGGTTTGCGTGCATCAGTCATGCTGACCCAGCTCCTTTCTGATTTCGTTAAAAGTTTAACATAGTTTCGGGGAGCTGTAAATGCCAATGTTTATATACCATTATATGATTTTGAATATAATTGTCAACGTATCGGCGAGGGGCGGGGCAGATGGCTTTTTTCCTTATTATATAGGAGATACGGGATCGGCGGGGCAGGGGGAGCCGGAGGTTTTTTTCGTGTTCAAAAAACCTTTCGCCCTTCGGCTGCGTCTGATTTCAGGGGGGGCTGGAAGCGTCGTCCAGGGGTTTTTTTCTCAAAACTGGGAAGAATCCCGATGCGCCAATCGTTCTTCATATGGAAAGTTGTGCCGGAATACGGCCAGGGGAAAAGGCCGGAGAAAGTGGGGGTAGCGAAGATAAAAAAAGTCCAAATCTTTACGAATCTGTATCAGAAATTTGAAGATTTTGAGGCAAAACCCTTTACAAAAGTTATCAAAATCTGTATAATGCCAGAAGGAAGCACTGTATGGGCAAGCCATATCCATATGGCGCGCCGTCTTACATACACTGTGTAACGGAGGGATAGCAAGATGAAACGCTTCTTATGCGTCCTGCTGGTCGCCCTGGCGCTGGTGGGACTGATGACCACGGTTGCCTCTGCGGAGGAATACGCGACCGTCGTCAGCGACAACGGCTATGGCGTACGTATGCGCGAAGGCCCCAGCAAGGTATATCGCGTGATCACCAAATATGACGTGGGCACCACGGTCATCGTGCAGCAGCGCGGCACCGAATGGTCGCAGATTCGCGTGGGCGAAACCGTGGGCTGGATGATGAACGAGTTCCTGCGCTTCGGCACCACCGGCACCGGCACCGGTACCGGCGGTGAGAGCGGCGGCGTAGGCACCGGTACCGTCGTCAGCGACAACGGCCTGCGCGTGTGGCTGCGTACCACGCCGAACGGAAAGCGCATTCAGCTGTACCGTCCGGGTACGGCGGTGACCATTCTGTCCTATGGCGGAGAGTGGCACTATATTTCCATCGGCGGCGTGCGCGGCTATATGATGAGCCGCTATATCTCCGTTACGCCCGCTCCGGCCCCGTCCTCCAAGATGGTGGAGGCCGTGAGCGTCAACTATCCGTCGCCCGTGGTGGACGACGTGCTTCAGGCGTCCGTCACTCCGTCGGACGCGACCGTCACCTACAGCTGGAAGGTGAACGGCGTGGAGCAGAGCAACAGCGCCACTTTGCGCGTGCTCAACGACTACATCGGCAAGCCCATCACCCTGACGGTCACGGGCACCGGCGTATACTACGGCTCCAGGCAGTACACCACCGACCCGGTGGTTTCCAGCCGCCAGGTGACCGAGGTATCGCTCAATCGGTCGCAGCCCTTCGTGGGGGATACCCTGTCCGCCGTGCTCAAGCCCTCCTCGGCCACGGTCAGCTACAGCTGGCGCGTGGGCGGCATTGAGGTGAGCACCGAGGCGACCTATACCGTGCAGCAGAGCGACATCGGCAAGCTGATTCAGCTCAAGGTCAACGGCATTGACTCCTTCAGCGGCGTGGCCATCTGCTCGGCCTCCGGCGAGGTGCGCAGCAGCACGGAAGTGTTCTCCGTCGATCTGAGCATCAAGAACCGCCCCGTCATGGTGGGCGAGGTGCTCAGCTCCGTCGTGACCCCCTCCAGCGCGTCCGTCAACTGCGTGTGGATGGCCGATGGCGACGTGGTGGCTACCACCGCCAGCTACAAGGTCACCGCCAACGACCTGGGCAAGAAGATCAGCCTGCGGGTGGAGGGCATCGCGCCCTACACGGGCAGCGCCACCGCTTCCGCCTATGGTCTGGTGCAGAGCGCCAATATTACCGCCGCCGCGCTGAGCAACTACACCCTCACCGCGGGCAACGGCTGCTCCGCCGTGATCACCCCCGCCACCGCCACCGCCACCTATGAGTGGATCATGGTCAACGCCACCACTGGTGCGGAGAGCGTGTTTGCGACCGGGTCCTATATCACCGTGCCCGAAACGGCCATCGGCCACCGCATCAAGGTGCGCGTGCGCGGCGCGGGCATCTACGGGGTCAGCACCTTTAACGCGGAAAGCGGCGTGGACTATATCGACAGCCCGCTGAGCAACCCCATCGTCAGCAACAAGATCGTCACCGCCGTGGCGCTCAACAACACCAGCCCCGTGGTCGGGGAAACCATCACCGTCGATCTCACCCCCGACGCGCTGGACCCCTTGCGCCCCAGCGGCCAGATCTCCTATATCTGGACGGTCGGCACCTCCGTGCACACCGACACCACCGGCACCTATACCGTCCTTGGCACCGATGTGGGCAAGACCATCAGCGTCAAGGCCATCACCGCCTATCCCAACGCGGGTGAGGCCATCAGCGCCGCCACCAACCCCGTGCGCGCCAACGGCACGGTTGCGGGCGTGAGCATCATCAACCAGCGCACCAACGCCAATGCCGCGCAGACCGCGCCCGAGGTGGGCGATACGCTGGTCGCTTCGGTCAATCCGTGGACCGCGGCTTCCGTATCCGGCTGGATCAACTACAGCTGGTGGGTGGACGGCGCACAGGTGGGCAACGCCTCTACCCTGACCATCGACCCCGCCTGGAACGGCAAGCAGATCACGCTGATTGCCGACGTGGCGAATACTTCCTCGTACTATAACTTCTCCAAGCAGCCCACCGAGTACCCCAACCGCCATTCCGCTGTCACCGCGGCAGTGGTGCAGTACGCGGCGGTGAATGCCAGCATCTACATCACGCCGCCCAAGGCGGGCGAGACGCCGCAGGCGTCCGTGTCCGGCTCCGGCGTGGTCAACAACCAGACCGTCGAGGTCTGCAACGGCAGCATCACCTGGATCGACAAGAGCACCGGCGCGCTGGCCGTGATGGACTCCAAGGGCCATTTCAAGCCCCAGACCACCTACATCGCGCGCCTCACGCTCAACGCCAACCATGGCCTGAGCTGGAACAACGCCGTCGTAACGGTCAACGGCGCTGCGGCCACGCAGCTTTCCAAGGCGGGCAACGTCTTTGACTTCGAGTTTGCCCCCACCGGCGAGCTGCCCATCACCGAGTTCTATATCTCCGGCGTGCCGCGCCCCGTGCCGGGCGGCGTCCCCTCCGTGGGCAGCTACACGACGGACCAGTACACCGCGACCATTGACTGGAGCCAGTGCCTGGACGCCAATACGGGTACCTTCAAGAACGCGTCCAGCTACACCGTGCCCATCACCATCAAGGCCAATACCGGCTATACCGACAACGGCATCGCGGCCAACGTGTTCAAGGTGAGCACCGCCGACGCGACTACCTCCACGGCGGGCGCCGGGGCCGGCATCACGGTGACGGCCACCTTCAACGTGGACCATGCCGTGACCGTGACCGCCGAGCGCACCACCGTCAACATCGACGGCGTGAACGTGGCCGTGGTCCAGTGCTTCGCCAACGTCAGCAACATGGTCGAGCAGCCCGCTTTCAAGTGGAGCGTGCAGTACAAGCAGTCCAACAGCACCTGGATTCACGAGGATACTGGCGTGCTCAACATCGGTCCCGACGAGATCCTCGACAAGGACATCGTGGTCTGGGCCACCTGCACGGTTGACGGCAAGGCGTACCAGGGCTCCCTGGCGCTGCACCTGGTCAGCGGCACGCAGGAGGACACCTCCATCAAGGCCGTCTTTAACGGCGGTCAGCCCACCAGCGTGCTGGCCGGAACCAAGGCCCAGTACAGCGCCTACGCCACCAACTCCGTGATCGGTGTGGAATGGGCGATTGAGGGCAACAACAGCGCCGATACCAAGATTGAAAAGATCAACGAAACCACCGCTCAGCTGACGGTGGCCGCGGATGAAACCGCGCCCTCCATCAACGTGGTGGTCTGGCCCAAGCAGGCCCCCGGCGAGCGTGTCAAGACCAATGTGCAGATCATCCGCACCTACACCGTCACCTACACGGACGGCCAGGGCGGCACCCTGTTTGCCGATGTGGTCTACCGCAACCTGCAGCTTGATGCGACGACCCCGAAGTACAACGACGCCAACGTTCCCGTTGTGGCCGGGTGGGAGTTTGCCGGCTGGAGCCCCGCTTACGCCGAGAAGGTGACGGGCAATGTCACCTATGTGGCCCAGTGGAAGACCAGCCCCATTACCCCCAGTCTGCTGGATCTGTTGCCCGCCGACACCACCTTCACCGTCACCTACACCGACGGCGTGGAGGACGCGGTGATCTTCAACGATCAGGTCACCTCCGGGCTGCTGGCCGGGGATGCGACCCCCGCCGCGCCCCAGCCCACCCGCGAGGGCTACCGCTTCGACGGCTGGGAGCCTGCCGTAAGCGAGACGGTGACCGCCGACGTCACCTATACCGCCAAGTGGACGAAGCTCTACACCATCGTGTTCCTGGACGGCACCGAGGAAAACAACGTCGTGCTCAGCCAGCAGGTGGCCGAGGGTGAAAACACCCCGCTGCCCGCCAACCCGACCCGCGAGGGTTACGACTTTGACGCCTGGATTGACCAGAACGGCAACGGCTGGGGCGACAGCGCCTCCAAGCCCGTGACCGGCGACGCGACCTACACCGCCACCTGGCGTGCGCATGACGCCGTGGACGGCACCGCCGATACGCTGGAGAACGGCGAGAATACCGGCGTGCGCGTGGTCGTGACCAACGGCGTGGACGGTGGCGTGATCGGCGAATCGACTTCGCAGACCATCATGGACGCCTATGCGTATGTCCAGTCGCTTGCGGCTCCCACGCATCCGAGCGATCCGGCCATGATCTTTGCCGGCTGGAGCGATTTCCATTATGATGACGTAAACGGCGTGGTCACCTTCGAGGCCACCTGGAAGCCGGCCGAGGAGGAGCAGCCCGCCGATACGACCGCCGAGCAGCCCGCGGACACGACCACCGAGCAGCCCGCCGACGCGACCACCGAGCAGCCCGCCGACACAACCACCGAGCAGCCCGCGGACACGACCGCCGAGCAGCCTGCCGACGCGACCACCGAGCAGCCCGCCGACACAACCACCGAGCAGCCTGCCGACACAACCGCCGAGCAGCCTGCCGACACGACCACCGAGCAGCCTGCCGACACAACCACCGAGCAGCCTGCCGACACGGTCGATGGCCAGCCCGATGTCCCCGTGCTCTATACCATCACCTACACCGACGGCCAGGGCGGTGAGCTGAGCAGCTATCAGCTGGAGGAAGGCTCGCCCATGCCCGGATGCGCCGCTCCCCAGCGCGAGCTGTTCGTGTTCACGGGCTGGGAGCCCGCCGTGGCCGAGACCGTGACCGCCGATGTGACCTATGAAGCCCGGTGGGCGGATGACTGGAATGCCAACGGCATCCCCGACGCAGAGGATGCGCGCTATACCGTCACCTATCAGGATGGAGACACCGTCCTGAAGCAGGATACGGTGCTCACCGGCATGAACACGCCCGGCTGCGCCGCGCCTGAAGCGGAGGGCATGGTCTTTGAGGGCTGGTCCCCTGCCGTGGCCGGCACCGTGACCGCCGACGCCACCTATGTGGCCCAGTGGAGCGAAGCCGAGGAAGAGACGCCCGAAGCGCAGAAGAGCGAGTCCCAGAGCGAAGAGGGGACCGAAGCCGCCGTGCAGGGCGAGGACGGCGAGACGATTGAGGAGCCTGACGACGAAACCCTTGAGAAGGAATATGAGGAGCTGGCCCAGTCCAGCAACATCCATATCTCCTTTGAGAAGGGCGCGTCCCGGATTGGCCGCGGCAAGTCCTCCACCTACGCGGTGAAGGTAAGCGGCGTGCCGGAGGGCGTGCAGGCCTCCATCAGCTGGCGCCTGAGCGGCACCGACCTGACCGCCACCAGCGGCAAGGCCAGCGGCGACGGCTTCCGCGTCTCCGTCGGCGAGGACGAGACCGCTGAAACCCTGCGGGTGGTCGTCACCGTCAAGGTGGGCGACATCACCATCAGCAGAGGCAAGCGTGTGAGCATCGTCGATCCCACCGCTCAGACGGAGGAAGAGAAGGAAGAAGCGGCAAAGCCCGCCGAAAAGCCGACGGATGAGACCGCGGACGATGCGGACGCTTCCAAGGAAGAGGCCTCCGACGCCTCCAAGGAGGAGGCTGCCCAGCCCACCAATCCTTCCGAGATGACGGAGGAGGAAATGGCGCAGCAGGCCATGGAAGAAGGCAACTTCGATCCGGCCGCCAGCAGCTTCTGATGCATAACCAATTCTGCCCCGCGGCGAAAGCCGCGGGGCCTGTTTTTGTAGTATGGAAGAAACTGGGGATGATTGACATTCGATTTTCCCTGGTATATGATTGGAACCGCAATGACGGCAATGCCGTCCCTCAGGGTCGTTTCGCCGGGCGGCCATGAGGGGAAGGCGACCGGTGGGTTGCCGCACAGCCCATGGACGCGGCGGCGATCCCCCTCGGACGGCGGCACGCCGCCCTTTGACAGGAGTGGAAGCAGATGCAGGATTACGGCCATGTGCTCTGTCTGTTCTGTAAAACGGGCAAGGAACAGAGCGTTGCGCACAGAATCACCGAAGACGGCGTGGGAACGGCGATTTTCCCCCAGCGCATCGCAAAGCGTTACAGCAAGGAACGCAAAGCCTATGAGGAGATCAGGACGGCCCTGCTGCCCGGCTACGTGTTCGTGTATCTGCCTGACGAGGTTCCGCCGATGAACTGGTGGACGTATTCCGGCGTGATCCGTCCGCTTGGCTACGGGGACGGCCGGCGCGATTACCTGGTGGGATCGGATCTGGCCTTTGCCCAATGGGTCTGGCAAAAGGAAGGAAATATCAGCCATGTGAAGGTCGTCCAGAAGGGCGACCGAATCGAGATCGCGGACGGCCTGTTTTCCCGCATGCGCGGCACGATTACCCGCGTGGACCGCAGGAAACAGACCTGCTGTGTCGCGTTGGATACGGACAGCATCATCCGGCAGGTATGGCTGCCCTATGAACTCGTTGAGCCGGTCGCTGCCCAGCCCGATGGCCCGGACCGCCCTTGAGGACAGAAACCAATCAAAAACGGCTTTCCTCCGGTTTTTCATGGAGGAAAGCCGTTTTTCTGTTACTTGCCCCAATCAACGCTGTTTTCGCCCGGTCGCACGGACCAGTAGACCACGTTGGGCTGCATCTTGAGGCCGTAGGCGCAGGCCAGCTCGTCCACCGTGACGAACATGAAGCCGCGATCCAGCAGGTACTCGCCCCACAGGGGCACGGATTCGTGCAGGTATTCGCCCGTGTCGTGGCAGAGGATGATGTCGCCCTCGGTCACCTTGTCGCGGAAGGTGTAGAAGATGCGCTTGGGGCTTTTGCCGGTGTAGTCGTAGGTGTCCACGCTCCACTGGATGATGGGCATGGGCATCCCGGATTCCACCCAGCTGGGGTAGGTGCCGCCCGGCGCGCGGAACAGCGAAGCTTCCTCGCCCACCAGCGGCAGCGTCCATTCGGCGCTGAGGGCGAGCTCCCTGAGCCGGCTCTCGTCCGATTTGAAGGACCCGCCGCCCCAGTGGTGGAAGGTGTGGGTGCCGAAGATGTGGTTCTGATCATACTGCTTCTGCAAAACGTAGCCGTAGCGCTCCAGCTGCTTGCCCACGATGAAGTAGGTGCCGCGCGCGCCGATTTTGCGCAGCGCGTCCAGCGTGTAGGTGGAGGGATAGTCCTTGGGCCCGTCGTCGAAGGTGACGGCCACCATCTTCCACCGGCTGTTGTCGGTGGCGGCCAGGCCCGTCTCCGTCATCAGAGCGCGCAGGTCGGGATAGAAAAAGCGCGCGTGCGTCAAAGTGACCTTGCCGGGTACGATATCCCCGGCGGCGTAGTGCAGCGTCAGCTCCATGCCGCTCAGGGTGAAATCCGCCGACGCGAGAGCCTCGGGCGCGCACAGGCGGTCGATGGCCGCGCTGTCGTGGTCCTCGCCGGGGAAGATGTCCCCAAGGTGCGCCCGCACGCCCTCGGCCAGCGTCTCCCAGGCCCCGTCCTCAAACAGGTCGGCCAGGGTCACGCGGCGGCCCGTCTCCAGATCCCAGGTGCGGGTGGTGAAGGCCGTGGAAAGCTGCTGCTCCTCGTAGCTCACGCGCGCGATGGTGAGCGTGCTCAGGTACTTTTCGCCCGTGCGGTAGTAGACGGTGCTGATGTTCAGCACGCTGCCGCGCTTGCCCCGCTTGCGCGGGTCGGGCTGCAGGGCGGGGCTGAACTCGCGGTCGTAGGCGTCCACGATGGCGCGCAGCTCGGCGTTCACGTCCGGGTTGGTGGTGGTCAGGTATTCCTTGTAGACGTAGACGCTTCCGTCATCAATCTCGCGCACGTCCTCCGCCACGGTGACGGCGAAGATGGCCGGCATGGCGTCGTATTTTTCGGGCTCGGCGGCCGCGGAGCCGACAAGGCATACAAGCGTCAGAAACAAGGCCAGCATGCGCTTCATGCGCTTCAACCTCCTTATCGCAGCAAACGGCGCGCAGGCCCGTTTTCTGGAAGCATGCCGTTCACTTATCCTGTATTTTACAATGATGCGCGTATAAATGCAAGCGGGCCGCACGTCCTGTCAATTCCTTAACAGATTGGATGGAAGCTCATCTTGAATCCGTCCATGAAAAAGCGCGCCCGGCTTTGAAAATGAGCTTTCTTCGGTAAAACGAAAAGGATATGAGCGATAACGGCTTATTGACAAAAACAAAACAAATTTCTTGCTTTTTTCTGTAAAATCGATTATCATAATAACCAAAGATCATCGTTCCTCACAACAACCGCACAGCCCAGGAAGACGACATCAGCAGGAGGTTGCTACTTTGGACACAAACAGCAAGGTTCAATCCCTCCCGTCAGGCGATTGTTCCCGGGAGGACCAGCAGGCGCTTCTTTCGCGCATCGGCGAGCTGGCGCGCGAATACCGCGGCCGCGAAGGGTCGCTGATTCAGGTGCTGCACATGGCTCAGGGCATCTACGGCTATCTGCCGCTGGAGGTGCAGCGCGTGATCGCGGACGGCCTGGAGCTCCCCCTGGCCGAGGTTTCGGGCGTGGTGAGCTTCTATTCGTTCTTTTCCACCCAGCGCCGCGGCAGGCATACCATCCGCGTGTGCCTGGGCACGGCGTGCTACGTGCGCGGGGGCAAGCGCATCGTGGAGCGGCTCAGGGAGCTGCTCAAGGTCGAGGTGGGGGATACCACGGCGGACGGCCTGTTCACGCTGGAGGTGGCGCGCTGCATCGGCGCGTGCGGGCTGGCTCCGGCCATGTCCATCGACGACACGGTGTATAAGCGCGTCAATCCCGACCATCTGGAGCATATTCTGGCCCAGTACGCCCCCGAAAAGGAGGGAGAAGCCGTATGACGAAAATCACCTCTCCCGAAAGGCTCCGCGAGATCAAGGCCGCCTACGAGCGCAGGCAGTCCGCCTATGAGCGGCGGGTGCTGGTGTGCGGCGGCGCGGGCTGCGTCAGCTGCCACTGTCAGGCGGTCCGGGACGCGCTGGAGGAGGCCGTGGAGGCGCTGGGCCTTGGCAGGCGCGTCAGGGTCATGGTCACGGGCTGCATCGGCATCTGCGCGGTGGGGCCGGTGATGGTGGTCGAGCCCGACGGCGTGCTCTACACCAGCCTGGACCCGGAGCGCGCGGCCCTCATCGCCCGCCGCCACCTTTTGGAAGGCGAAATCGTGGAGGAATGCACCTTCTACGATCACGATCAGAAGCGCCGCATCCCGCACCTGAGGGACATCGGGTTCTTCCGCGAGCAGGTGCGCATTGCGCTTCGCAACTGCGGGCAGATGGAATACGCCTCGCTGGAGGCCTACATCGCCCGCGACGGCTACGCCGCCCTCGCGGGGGCGCTGACGCAAAAGCCCGCCGACGTGGTGGAGGAGATCAAGCGCAGCGGCCTGCGCGGGCGCGGCGGCGCGGGCTTCCCCACGGGCGTCAAGTGGGAGGCCGGCATGAACGCGGCGGAGGGCCGGAAATACATGGTCTGCAACGCCGACGAGGGAGACCCCGGCGCCTTCATGGACCGCTCCATTCTGGAGGGCGACCCGCACAGCCTCATCGAGGGCATGCTGCTGGGCGGCTACGCCATCGGCGCCAGCCGCGGCTACGTCTACGTGCGCGCGGAGTATCCGCTGGCCGTGGAGCGGCTGAGCAACGCCATTCATCAGGCGCGCGAGGCGGGGCTGTTGGGCGAGGGCATTCTGGGCTCGGATTTCGATTTCGATCTGGAAATCCGCATCGGCGCGGGCGCGTTCGTCTGCGGCGAGGAAACCGCGCTGATGAACTCCGTGGAGGGCCGGCGCGGCGAGCCGGACCAGAAGCCGCCCTTCCCGTTTGAGTCCGGCCTGTTCCATTGTCCCACCATCATCAACAACGTCGAAACCCTCGCCAACGTCCCCGCCATCCTCTTTCACGGCGCGGACTGGTTCCGCGGCTTCGGCACGGAGAAGAGCCCCGGCACCAAGGTCTTTGCCCTCTCCGGCAAGATCAACAACACGGGCCTTGTCGAGGTGCCAATGGGCATCCCCCTGGGCGAGATCCTCTACACCATCGGCGGAGGCATCCCCGGCGGCAAGGGCTTCAAGGCCATCCAGTCCGGCGGCCCCAGCGGCGGGTGCCTCACCCGCGCGCACCTCAACACCCCCGTCGACTACGAGAGCCTGGCCAAACTCGGCGCGATCATGGGGTCGGGCGGCCTCATCGTCATGGACGAGGATACCTGCATGGTCGATACCGCCCGCTACTTCATGGACTTTATCCGGGATGAGAGCTGCGGCAAATGCCTGGCCTGCCGCGTAGGTACCAAGCGCATGCTGGAGATTCTGGAGCGCATCACCCAAGGCGAGGGCGTGCCCGAAGATCTGGATATGCTGGAGGAGCTGGCCGCCACCCTGCAGGATACCGCCATGTGCGGCCTGGGCCAGACCGCGCCCAACCCCATCCTTTCCACCCTCCAGTACTTCCGCGACGAGTACGAAACCCACATCTACGACCGTCACTGCGACGCAGGCGTGTGCGCCAACCTCTACATCTCGCCCTGCCGCAACGCCTGCCCCGCCTCGGTGGACGTGCCCGGCTACATGAACCTCGTGGCCGCGGGGCGGCTGGTGGACGCCTATCGCCTCATCCGGCAGGAGAACCCCTTCCCCGCGGTGTGCGGCCGCATCTGCACGCATCCCTGCGAGCGGCACTGCCGCCGCTCCCAGGTGGATGAGCCGCTGGCCATCTGCTCCATCAAGCGCTTTGTGGGGGATATCGCGCTCAGCGGCGCGTTTGAGCTGCCCGGCGAAACCCCGCTTCCGCCCACGGGCAAGCGCGTGGCCGTGATCGGCGCGGGCCCCTCCGGCCTCACCTGCGCCTACTACCTGACCCAGCTGGGCCATCAGGTGGACGTCTACGAGGCCGAGCAGGTGCCCGGCGGCGTGCTCTACTGGGGCATTCCCGAATATCGCCTGCCCAACAGCGTGCTGCTCAAGGAGATTCACGCCATCGAAAAGGCGGGCGTGAAGATTCACCTGGGCGTGACCGTGGGCCGCGACCTGTCGCTGGACGAGCTGCGGGAAAGCCATCAGGCCGTCTACATCGCCAGCGGCAACCAGAAGGCGCGCAAGCTGGGCATTCCCGGCGAAAGCCTGCCGCAGGTGGAGAGCGGGCTGAGCTTCCTGCGCCGCATCGGGCTGAATCGGGACCGCTTCGTGCCGCGCCGGCTGGTGATCGTGGGCGGCGGCTCGACCGCCTTTGACTGCGCGCGCACCGCAAGGCGGCTTGGCGCGGAGGAGGTCACCATCGTCTACCGCCGCACGGCGGCCGAAATGCCCGCGGGCGCGGAGGAGATCGTGGAGGCGCAGGAGGAGGGCATCCGGCTGGAGACGCTCGCCTCGCCCCTGGAGATTCTGGGCGAGCGCGGCGCGGTCGTGGGCATCCGGCTGCAGCGCATGCAGCCCGGAAACTTCGGAAAGGACGGCCGCCGCTGGGTCTACCCCGTCGAAAACGGCGAATTCGTCCTGCCCTGCGACGGCGTGGTTGCGGCCATCGACCAGGAGATGGACGACTATTTCATCAACGCCGTGGAGGAGCGCGTCAAGACCTATCTGGACGTGGACCGCTTCACCGTCAAGACCCGGCGCGAGGGCGTGTTCGCCGGCGGCGACGCCAACCCCCACCGCGCCAACGTGGTCATCGAGGCCATCGCGGACGGCAAGCGCGCCGCCGTCAACATCGACCGCTACCTCGGCGGCAAGGGCAAACTGAACAAGGGCGCGCCCATCGACATCCCCACCATCCCCGACGAGGTGGTGGAGGAGCACCCCCGCTTCCCGTTCCATACGCTCGCGCCCGAAAAGCGCTGCGACAACTTTGACGAGGTGGTCTGCGGCTATCACCGGCTGGACGCCATGGCCGAATCGCTGCGCTGCCTGCACTGCGACAGGAGGTAAGGGCACATGATCCATCTGACCATCAATCAAAAGCCCGTCGCCGTCCCCGAAGGGACCACCATCCTCGAAGCGGCGCGCAGCGCCGGCATCGAGATCCCAAGCCTGTGCTATCTGAAAAACGTCCACCGGTTCGGCTCCTGCCGCATCTGCGTGGTGGAGGTGGAGGGCATGCGCACCCTTCAGGCCTCCTGCATGACCAGGGCGCGCGAGGGCATGGTGGTGCACACCCACAGCGCGCGGGTGCGCGCCCGCCGCAAGGTGCTCTACGAGCTGATGCTCTCCAGCCATTCCAAGGACTGCCTCTCCTGCGGGCGCAACCAGAGCTGCGAACTGCAGGCCCTGGGCGAGCGCCTGGGCGTGACCTCCTGCCGCCTCTCGGGCGAGCAGCCGCCGCGCCATGTGGACGTGTCGCCCGCCATCACCCGCGATACCTCCAAGTGCGTGCTGTGCCGCCGCTGCGTCACCGTGTGCCGAAGCATCCAGCAGGTGGGCGCCATCGCCGCGCAGAACCGCGGCTTTGACACCGTCATCAGCCCGGCCATGGGCCTGCCGCTCAACGCCACGGCCTGCGCCATGTGCGGCCAGTGCACGGTGGTGTGCCCCACGGGCGCGCTGGCGGAAACCGACGGACTGGAGCGCGTGTGGCAGGCGCTGTCCGACCCGCAAAAGCGCGTGGTGGTGCAGACCGCGCCCGCCGTGCGCGCGGCGCTGGGCGAGGCGTTCGGCTATCCCGTGGGTACGTGCGTCACGGGCAAGATGGCCGCCGCCCTGCACGAGCTGGGCTTTGACGACGTGTTCGACACCAACTTCGCTGCCGACCTGACCGTTCTGGAGGAGGGCACGGAGCTACTTGGCCGCCTGGAGGCCGCACTTACCGGCGGCGAGGCGGTGTTGCCCATGATTACCTCCTGCTCGCCGGGCTGGATCAAGCACATCGAGCATGCCTTCCCGGACGAGCTTTCCCACCTGTCCACCTGCAAGTCGCCCCACGCCATGCTGGGCGCGCTGGTCAAGAGCTACTACGCCGAAAAGCTGGGCGTGGACCCGAAGGCCCTCTTCGTGGTCTCGGTCATGCCCTGCACGGCCAAGAAGTACGAGATCCAGCGCCCGGAGCTTTCCAGCCTGGACGGCGTGCCGGACGTGGACGCGGTGCTGACCACGCGCGAGCTGGCCCGGATGATCAAATCCGCCGGCATCGACCTGCGCGCGCTGCCGGAGGGGACGTTCGACGCGCCGCTGGGCCTGTCCACGGGCGCGGCGGACATCTTCGGCGTGACCGGCGGCGTGATGGAGGCCGCCCTGCGCACCGTGTGCGAGCTGGTGACGGGCCGCGAGCTGCCCTTTGAAAACCTGCACGTGACCCCCATCGAGGGGCTGGAGCAGATCAAGACCGCGTCCGTGACCCTCCGGGACACATTGCCCGCCTACCGCCATCTGGAGGGTGTGGAGGTGCGGGTGGCCGTCACCTCCGGCCTGGCCGGGGCGGACCGGCTGATGCGCGAGATCGCAAAGGGCCAGTCGCCCTACCACTTCATCGAGGTCATGGGCTGTCCGGGCGGGTGCGTCAGCGGCGGCGGCCAGCCGCGCACGGACGTGGAGAACTTCCGCGAGCTGCGCTCGCGCGCGCTCTACGCCGAGGACGAGGGCAAGCCCCTGCGCAAGAGCCACGAAAACCCCGACCTGCTCCGTCTCTACGAGACCTGGCTGGGCGAGGTGGGCGGTCCTCTGGCGCACGAGCTGCTTCATACGCGCTACGTGCCAAGGGGGCTGTACAACGAACGGGTGCCATGACGGGGCAGGATACCCCACAAGCAGGGGCCGCGCGGAGCGGCCCCGTTTCGCTCAAAACAAAGAGATCAGGCACAGGAGGTCAGACCATGACCAACGAAAGCGCAAGAATCATTTTGCTTCAGATGCTCGACGGCCTCGACCCCACCACCGGCGAGGTTCTGCCTCCGGACCACCTGCTCAACGACGCCACGGTCATCCGCGCGCTGCATACGGCCGTGCTGGCGCTGACGGACATTTCCCATCCAGTCAGGGCTCCGGTCAACCGAAACGGCCGCCTCAACGCCGGCCGGGCGTGGACGGAGATGGACCGGGACGCGCTGGCCGTTCTCAGCCGGTCGGGCGCGTCCATGGAGACGATGTGCGAAAAGCTGCAACGGCGGCGGCGCGGCGTGCAGAGGCAGCTTCGTGACATGGGGCTGCCCCTCCCCCCGGCGAGGGAGGCTGCCAAACGCGCCGGCACGGTGTGGACGGAGGAGGACGAGGAACAGCTGCGAAAGCTGTACCGCCTGAGGCGCCCGGTCGAGGAGATGACCCGTAAATTGCAGCGGAGCGTGCGGGCCGTCTACATTCGCATGAAGCGGCTGGGGCTGTACGGCGATGAGGCGGGATACCCAGACGGGCCGGGCCGGTAGACAGAAAGCGGGAGAATGCGCGCCCTTGTGTGACAGGGCAAAATCCGTTCCTTGCGGAAACCGCAAAGGCATTTTGCAGATCCGGCAAAATGCTGCAGGCAGTACGCCCGGGAAAACAAAAAGGAGGAAGAAGCTCTCTGTCCGATGCGGAAAGCCGCAACAATGGACAAAAATCCCGATGCTGAACCGACCCGGGTTGTGAGGCTCACGGATCCCAATTGTTCAAGCGTTTTCAGCGCCTTTGGTTCCTGCTTTTCTGGCATGCCTTTCTGGTATCCCGCGCTTTCGGGCTGGCAACCATGCGCGGATCCAGGTCATCCCTGCAAATGCCAACCCACTTCATGTGCCTCTTGGGTGGTTCACGAATTTGCACATAATCTCTTTTCGCGGGATAGGGCGATTGGGGGAATACGTTGGCTGTTTTGACCGGGCGGATAGGTGCTCCTTAAATCCGCAAGGTTCTTTTCCTGACTCTTTTTTACATGACAAAGCGGCGGCCGTCCGTGGAGCGCAAAAACGGAGGCCGCAGAAGGGTTCGGTTTAAAAGCAGGGCTTCCTTGCCATTGAACAGGGAAAACCCATTCATACGGAAAGGCATGTGGGGGATATTCAACAGTCAGGCATTTTTTTGGCCGGCGTTGATTAGCCTTTCACGGTTGCGTAAACTCAAATAGGATTCCGGAGAGTCATCCAGGCTTCCAAAGTAATCCGGATAGGTTTTCAAAACGGTATCTTTGTCCTGCAAATTGCAGTCATGCTGGCTTTCCAGAAGCAGCATCAGCTTAACCGAGTCTCCGGACTCTATGCTTCGCAAGATGGCGGAATGCTCATTATAGATATACTCCAATCTTTGCTCAATGGACATAACCAGCATATTATAGCGCGTGTAGTGAGAGCGGGAGGCAGTAATCTGCTGCCATATGACCCCATGACCCGCTTTTTCAAACAGCTTGTAGTGAAATATGTCATTGAGCTGGATGCTTTCGCGCGTATTTTTTCTCTCCATGGCCAGCTTTTGAAGAAACATGATTTCCTGAAACTCGTCGATCACTTTCACTTTTCCGCATATGCTTAACACGATGCTTCGTTCAATCAGACTGCGCATTAAGCCCAATTCTTTTATATAATCAAGGTCAATCCGTGTCACATAGGTACCGCTCTGCGGGAAAAAGCAGACCAGCTTTTCATCTGCAAGACGAATGAGCGCCTCACGAACCGGCGTGCGGCTCACCCCCAGGCTAGCGCAGAGCTGGGATTCGCTGATTGCCTGTCCGGGTTTCAAATCCAGAAACTGAATCATATCTTTCAGCTCGGAATAAATATTTTTACTGTTTCGGGTAGTGCCGTTTCTTACAGGAGTCATGTGTGCTCACTTCCAAATTAATATATCAATATACCCTGTGGGATAAAGTCTTCATTATTATACCCCAACTCAGATTATAAAGTCAATAAAGGAATCGGGATTTCCGTCGGTTGCAGACAAATCCTTGGAAATCTTTAAGGCAGCTTTCGATTATTTGTATAAAACAATAAAAAAATCGTCAAATCGGCACAAAAGTATTGACAAGGCAAATGACGAGTTATATATATTAATATGTTAATATTGATTGGGCGGCCGTTACAACTGAACAACTGGAGGACGAAAACATGATTGCCATCGGATCAGATCATTGTGGCTATGAACTCAAAAAGAAAATTGAGGCTTACCTGGATCAGCGTAAGATCCCATACAAGGATTTTGGCTGCGACAGCGACCAGTACTGTCAATATCCTGTCTACGGTCATCGCGTTGCCCGGGCCGTGGCAAACGGCGAGTGCGACCGCGGACTGCTGTTTTGCGGCACGGGCGTTGACCTCGGCCGGGTAGTGGCCCAGTGGCAAAAGAACGAGGCTGGTGAATATAACCTGGTTACGGTATATCCCGAGGGAGCGGCGACCTATTCCTGGATTGATCCGTCGGATAAATAAAAAACCGGCTTCTCTTATAGCGTGAAGAGAAATTCGAGGGTGGACTGTTTCTCAGGCGAAGCTCCGCCGGGAAACAGTCCCCCTCCACCATTTCAAGCCAAGTGAGTTCACTCCCGCATTCGCAAAAATGCACGTACCTGGGTGCCCTTGGATTAAAGGCATAATTTCATGAAAGGAGTACGGGCATGCTCTACCTCATCATCCAGGCCCTTATCAACGGCGTAATGAACGGTGCGATTTATGCGCTGATTGCCGTTGGTATTACGGTAATATTTGGCGTCATGCGCCTGATTAATTTTGCAAGCGGCGCATATCTGATGCTGAGCATGTACATTGGGTACATAATGTATCGGTTAACCGGATGGAACTGTTATGCGCTGATTCCCGCAGTGGCGATTATTTCAGCGCTTGTTGCCTACGTAAGCTTTAAGCTCGCTGTTTACCCCGCACTTAAACGAAACAAAGACGCCACCATCATCGCAACGGTCGGCCTTGGCTTTCTGCTACAGAACCTGATTGTCATACTGTTTGGCAGCTCTCCCCTGAATATTTCTTCGGAGCTTTCTACAAAGGCGTTTCAGATTGGAGAATACTCCATCCTTCTCCCGCGATTTATAGCGTTTGTGGGAGCGCTGGTCCTTGTGGTGATCCTGCATTTCATGCTGACACGGACGAATTTCGGACGCGCCATGCGCGCAACATCGGAAAATCTTGAAGTTGCGCAAATGCTGGGCATTCAGGCAAAAAACATTTATGTATACGCCTGGATGATCGGTATAGTCCTTACAAGCATCGGCGGCGTTATGCTGACGCCTATTTATACGCTGACGCCTACGGTTGGTACCGCCTTTAAAACGGCGTGCATGATGGCCGTAGTGCTGGGCGGTCTTGGCGATATTCGCGGCTCTTTCATTTGCGGCATTGGACTGGGCATTATGGAATCCATTGTGGCCACCGTTTCGACTGCAAATCTGGGCCTTTTGGGCATTTATGTAACGTATATTGTGGTATTCTTTTTCTTCCCTCGTGGAATCTTCGGAAAGAAGGAGAGGGTTTCCTGATGGATAAAAAGCCGATTATTTCCAAGGGGACCTTGGGGCTTTTGCTGGTCTTATTGGGTGTGCTGCTCATTGTTCCGTTTTTTACATCCAATTATATTATCGGGGTTGGAATAACGATCTTTTTCTTCGCTTATTTTGGATCCTGCTGGAACCTGATCGGAGGTTACGGCGGGCAGGTTTCATGGTGCCATAGCGCCTTTGTTGCCATCGGCGCCTATACCTCATTGCTGATGTATGTTTATTTGGGAGTTTCTCCGCTGATTTCGATTTTTGTAAGCATCTTGATTGCCCTGGTAGGCGCAACGATTATTGGAAAAGTTCCCTTTCGGTATCGTGGACCGTTCTTCTCGATCACCACGATAGCCTTCGGAGAAATCATGCGCGTGGCATTGCTGTATTTTAATCAGTTTACGGGCGGATCGGCAGGAAAAACCATTCCTTATACCGGTGAAGATTACCTGAACCTGCAGTTTTTCACCAATAAACCCTTCTACTATCTTTCCCTTGCCTGCCTTGTTGGAATCGTGCTGTTTTCCTATCACTTCAGCCGATCGAAAATGGGATATTATCTGCGGGCGATCAAGGATGATGAAGACGCCGCCATTTCAGTAGGAATACGCACGGATCGCGTTAAGCTTCGGGCTTTCCAACTCAGCGCGATGTTTACCGCAGCAGTAGGGGTATTCTATGTATTTTATCTTACCTATGCGCAGCCTGACAGCATTTGTTCCAACGACTTCGCCGTAAAGATTGGAGCGACGGCCATTGTCGGCGGCGTGGGGACGGTGCTTGGACCGGTAGCAGGCGCTTTTCTGCTTATCATCCTGATTGAATTGGGCGCAAACATCATGGGCGCTATTGGCGGAGCGAACATCATCTATGGTATCGCACTGGTGCTTATCATCATTTTGGAGCCCAAAGGCGTGCTGCATATGCTGGAGAAGATGACGCAGCGAATTGGCAAGATGCTGAAACAAAGATCAAGTCAGAAATAAGGGGGGGATTGGGGAGCATGAGCGCACTGCTGGAAGTGAAACATGCGGATATTTCCTTTGGTGGCATTCACGCCGTGAAAGATTTAAGCTTTATCGTTCATGCGGGTGAAATTGTCGGCTTAATAGGTCCGAACGGCTCGGGAAAATCGACATGCGTCAATCTTATCAGCGGGACCTATCAGCTGGATGCCGGCGAGATATGGTTTGACGGAAAGCAGATTCCCAAAAAAATGAAGGCCGCGGATCGTGTGCCGCTGGGGATTGGACGTACCTTTCAGACGCCCAAACCATTTGGCAACATGACGGTTTATGACAATATATTAACCTGCGCATTGCGCACTCGTTCTTTCAAGGAAGCGCACGAAAAAACACGCGAAATTCTGGCGCTGTCCGGACTGAATGAATACGAAGAAATGATCAGCGAGAAACTGCCCATCGAAAAGCGAAAACTGCTGGACATGGCACGCATTTTGACCAATAATCCCAAGCTCATCATGATGGATGAAGTAATGGCCGGCCTCAATCCAATCGAAATGGAAGAGAGCATACGTTTTGTAAAGAAAGTCAATCAGATGGGGATCGCTATTCTGTTTATTGAGCATGTGATGAAGGCCGTGGTCAATGTCTGTACGCGCGCTATTGTCATCAATGAAGGCAGCTTCCTCAGCGAGGGTGTGCCACAGGAGGTTCTCAAAGAGCCGGCGGTGATTGCCGCCTATGTTGGAGGAAAGCATCATGCCGAAACTTGACATACAACATATTCGTGCCGGCTATGGCGATTTGAAGGTGCTCTTTGATGTTTCGCTGCATGTGGATGAAGGAGAAATCGTATCGCTGGTTGGCTCCAACGGGGCCGGCAAAACAACGTTGCTGCGCATCATATCGGGATTTGAACCCGTGACGTCGGGAAGCATGCGCTTTGGCGACCGTGATCTGATCAGCTGCTAGCCCTATGAACGGGCTGCGCTGGGAATTTCCCACATACCGCAGGGACGCGGTACCCTTACAAAGTTTACGGTACAGGAAAATCTTATTATGGGCGCTTATGAGAAAAAGGCCCGCGAACATCTGAAAGATCGTCTGGACGAGGCTTTTGCCATGTTTCCCAAGCTGCGAGAGCGGAGAAAGCAGATTGCAGGCTCTCTTTCAGGGGGCGAACAGCAAATGCTTGCCATTGCACGCGCGTTGATGATGAACCCCAAACTGATCATTATGGACGAACCGTCATTGGGCCTTGCGCCGATTATTGTAGAAGAAGTTTTTGAGATTATCCGCACCGTTGCCAGCAACCACAGCATTGCCATTCTGATTGTAGAACAGAATCTGGTGCAGGCGTTGTCTGTGGCTCACCGGGGATATGTTCTGGAAAACGGACGAATTGCCATGGAGGGAAAAGCGCAGGACCTTCTGCATGACCCGGATATCAATGCGAAGTATTTGGGCATCTGAGGATAAAGGAGACGGAAAAAATGAAAATCGGGCTGCATATGGGCTATTGGTGGGGCACTGACATTGGCAGTGATATCAAGGCAATCATTGCGTATACCGCTCAGACAGGGGTGGATTATCTGGAGATAAATCCCCGATATTTCCTGCACGCGACCTCCCAGGAACGCAAGGATATGCGAAGCTATGCCCAGGATCTGGGCCTGGGGATTCTGATTAACGGCGGCGCGGGAGAGGAGGCCGATCTGGCTTCGGACAGCCTGGCATCGCGCAAGGCCGGGGTGGCCTTTTGGCACAAGATGCTTAAGGCGGCTCAAGACCTTGCAGCTCCCGTATGGAGCGGCGTTATATACTCAACCTGGCTGCGGCATCCTGTCGGGCCGTATCCGCAGAGTGCGGAGGAGCGGCAGCGTGCAAGGGAATACTGCATTGCAAGCCTGCGGGAGCTGGGCCATATTCTTGACGATTATGATATCGTTATCGGCCTGGAAGTTGTAAACTGGTATGAACAGTTTCTTATCAACACGGCTCAGGAAGGCGTCTGTATCGCGGAAGCTGCCGGCAACGATAAAATTCAGTTGCTTCTGGATACCTTTCATATGAATATTGAAGAGGATAACATGGCCGACGCCATACGTTATGCAGCCGACCACCATCGCCTTGCGCATCTTCACGCCGGGGAATCCAACCGCCGCGTCCCCTGTGGCGGAGGAAACATTCACTGGCAGGAGATCGGAGCCGTGCTTAAGGCGATTGATTATAACGGCGCCATTGTGATGGAACCCTTTGTACTCAAGAATGCAGATAATGCGCATCGCACGTGTACCTGGCGAAATTTAATGGAAGAACCCATCCGTTGCGAGCGCATGGTGGAGATGGCGCGCAATGGCGCAACCTTTTTACGTGGTTTGAAGCAATAATGCCGATGCCCCATCACAGATTAGGAGGCCGCACATGAATAGAAAGGACTTACCTGCTCTTTGCAAACAGCTAAGACGCGATATAATCAATATGATTGCAAACGGAGCGTCCGGGCATCCGGGAGGGGCTTTATCCGTAATTGACATGCTGGTTGCGCTCTATTTTGGAAAAATGAATCTGGACCCTTGTGAACCTGTCAACCCGCAACGGGACCGGCTTGTGCTCTCCAAGGGTCATGCCGCCCCCGCTTTATATGCTTGCCTGGGTGAACTGGGACTGATTGAAAAAGAAGAATACACGACCTTTCGTCAGCTGCACAGCCGACTGCAGGGCCATCCCGACAGAAATAAATGTCCGGGGGTTGAAGTATCCACGGGGTCGCTTGGCCAGGGATGTTCCATTGCGACCGGGATGGCGCTGGGCGCGAAGGCATGTGGCAATCCGTGCCATATCTACGCTGTTTTGGGAGATGGAGAATGCCAGGAAGGGATTGTATGGGAGGCGAGCATGGCAGCCGCCCATTACCGGCTTGACAACTTGACCTTTTTGATCGATCATAACGGCTTGCAAATTGACGGCACTAATGATGAGGTAATGAGCCTTGGCGATTTGAAGAAAAAATTTGAATCCTTTGGGTTCATAACGCTTGTGGTTGAAAACGGAAATGATGTGGAACAGATCCTCGCAGACCTGGATACGCCTGTCTGCAAGGGAAAACCACGCTGCATCATTTGTGAAACGGTTAAAGGCAAGGGCGTATCCTTCATGGAAAATCAAGTGGGCTGGCATGGCAAGGCACCAAATGAAGAGCAGCGCCGGGCGGCGCTCAGGGAATTGGGGGAATAAGGCATGAAAAAGGCTACGCGCGTGAGCTTTGGAGAAGCTCTGGCTGAACTCGGTCGGCAAAACGACCGCATCGTCGCGCTGGATGCAGATCTGGCCGGCGCAACGATGAGCGGCATATTTCAAAAGGCGTTTCCTCACCGGCACTTTAATTGCGGCATAGCGGAGGCCAACATGGTGGATATGGCAAGCGGGATGAGCCTGATGGGTTTGATTCCCTTTTGTTCTACGTTTGCCGTGTTTGCGGGAAGATGCTTTGAAAACATAAGAAATGGAATCTGCTATCCCCATGCCAATGTGAAGCTTGCATTTTCCCATGCGGGGATATCTGTGGGGGAGGATGGAGGAACCCACCAGTCCATTGAAGATATCGCTCTCATGCGTGTCTTGCCGGGAATGACGGTGCTGTGCCCTTGTGACGATCTGAAAACAAGAAAAGCGGTCGCGGCGTCAGTCGAAATGGAAGGCCCCGTGTATCTCCGTCTGGCTCGAATGGCTACCCGTTCTTTTGAAGACCGGCCATTTGAAATTGGCAAGGGTCGTGTTATGCGCGAAGGAAAGGATGCGGTGGCCTTCACATGCGGCACGATGGTGGAAGCCTGTATGGATGCCGCGGAGCTGCTGGCCCGGCAAGGGATCGAGCTGGCGGTCATCAATTTACATACCATTAAACCCATGGATACGGACCTTGTATGCAGATATGCGGCAACCGGCGCAAAGCTGTTCAGCGTCGAGGAGCATAGCATTATTGGCGGCCTGGGCGATGCCGTACGCGATGCTCTTGAATGTCAGGGGACATACAGGCTGACCAAGATCGGGATTCGGGACTGCTTTGGACAGTCCGGAAAACCGGAGGCGGTGTTGCGAGAGTATGGTTTGTGCGCGGACCAGATTGCAGCGGAGATTCAATCCGGACTGTAGTTTGTGTTCTGCGAGCCGGCAGGCATACAGTACGTTGTCCATTGCCATCAGGGACGCGGGCCAAAAGCGTGGGCCGGGGGGTGCGGATGAAAAGTTGACCCCAGAAGGAGGCAACATTACGTACGCCAAAGAGCATGATGAACTCGTTGAGCCCATCCCGGAAAAACGGACACGTAAAAAAGCAGGATGAATCTTTGGCTTTCCGGAAGATGCTCGTTCATCAAGCCTGAGGCGCCGGAAGGGTGACCTCAAACCGTGCGGGAGCAAGCAAAGCCAGTGTGGAATGTGGCCGGACCGAGTTGTGGAAGGCCTCCAGATAGGCGAATACGCCAGTCTGTGCGCTGGCTCTGGTGGCATAGTGCATGGATCAACTCGCACTTGAGGCGGCTGAAGAAATGCCCTGCCACGGCGTTGTCGTAGGAATCGCCCTTGCGGGACATGCTCTGCCGGATTCCATAGAACGCCAGCCGTTCCCGGAAGGCGAACGCGGCGTATTGGATGCTTGGTTACTGTGAAAGATAAGTCCCTTGGACGGGGTGCAGCGGCGGACTACCCTGTCCACCGCTTCCAGAGTCGGCGTGGTATCAATAGGACTGAAAAAGGCACAGCCCACCCTTTTGCCGGTACATAAGCCCTTGACGATGGCCGGATAGAGCCCAGCCCTCTCCGGTGGGAATGCAGGTGATATCACCCATCCAGGCCTGATTGGGTTGCTCAAAAAAGAAGTTTCTTTAGAGTGGGGGCGACGGGGTGGCTGTGCCGGGAGTCGGTGGTGACTTTGCAGGCCCGGCTTCTCTACAGAGGCGATCCCCGCAAGCCGTATCTGCCGGTGGACACGCTTGCGGGAACAGCCGAATTCCGGCTTGGGCGGGTGGCAGAGACTGTCCAGGGAGAGATCGTTCTGGTGCAGTTCCACAATCTCCGCCGAAGCGCCTGATTCCTCCGCTCGCGCGCACAGGGATTGCGTTGCGCCCAGCCATAGCAGCCGCTGCGTGAGATCTTCAGGATCCGGCATGCCTGCTCCACAGGGGTTTCCTGGCGGTGCAACGTCTGGGCTGTCCACTATGGTTTCGACAGGATGCCGACGGTTTTTTTTAGAATGTTAGTGAGCTCATCTTTCTTTCTGCCCCTTTCCTTTCCATATTTACGTTTCTGTCCGTCAATTCGGGTATAGGGGCAAGGAAGCGGGCAAGAAGCCCTTCGACAAGAAGGATGACGATGATAGCCCGCCGACCCGGGAGGTCAGCAAAAGCGACCCGGAAAGCGGGAAGCTGCATAAGGAAGGCAAGCCGGACAGCTTCCATGGCAGCGAACATCGAACCGTGGACAGCAAGCACAGCATTGTGGTGAATGTACGGATCACTCCGGCCAATGTCAACGACGCAGAAACCGTAGCAGAGATATTACAGGATATTGAAAAGCGGCTGGGAAAGCAGCCGAAGTACATGGGGCTGGACGCGGGATACCACAGCGCGCCGGTGTGTCACCAGCTGGCGCAAGCCGGATACAGCCGGCAATAGGCTACCGGAGGCATACGCACAAGGGAGACTATTTCGGGAAATACCGTTTCACCTATGATCCAATCCAAAACGTTTCTCTGTGTCCGCAAGGGCATGAGCTGACATGGCGCACGACCAACCGGGAAGGCTATCGGGAATACTGGAGCGACTCCAGGACATGCAGGGATTGCCCCAGACGGGCGAAATGCTTCTCGGACAAATCCAGCAGAAGGCAGGTGACGCGCCATGTATGGCAGGATGCATTGGAGCAGGCGGACGCGTTTACGAAGACAAGCAGCGGGAAACGCATCTACGCCTGGCGCAAGGAAACCATGGAACGATCTTTCGCAGAAGCCAAAGAATTGCATGGCCTGAGCTATGCGCGCATGCTCGGAATCCGCAACATGTACGAGCAGTCCTTCCTCACCGCTGCCATACAGGACATGAAACGCATTGCCAAGGCGTTTCGTTTCCGTTTTTCCGCGTTAAGGGGCTGCTTCCTCTCGGAAGCAGCCCCTTTCAGACCGTTGAAAAACCCCTGAATTTAGAGAAAGCCGCGTTTCTTGCGTCCTTCGGACGCTCACAACGCTCGTGGAAAATACTGCGGCATAAGGCCTTGGGGCTCTGCCCCAAACCCCGGCGCACCCCACACTTTGTCAGCAGCCCCTTTGTCGGCGGTCTGAAGCCTTGCGCAGCAAGGTTTCCCTGCGCATTTCCCCGACTGCGCCGCAGGCGTGAGCAAATACAAGGGCTGCGCGCGTTCCGGGCGCACAGCGTCCATATTTGCGAGGAGGGAAAACGTGTCCTGTTGGAAACGATCGCCGCAGACGAGCTTTTTCGGCACGCTGCCGGCAGACGTGCTTATTTCCCTATGCGGGGCAAAGGAGATCCAATGCTATACCTTTGATCCAGAGGCGCGGAAGCTTCACAGGTTGAGCAGCGCAAGCGCGGCAAGAATCATGCCCATGGCCAGGGTCTGGCGGCGGCTGAGCCGCTCGTGAAACAGCCAGACACCCAGCAGGGCGATCAGCACGATGGTGCCCACGCTGTAGGTGGGGTAGGCGATGACGGCAGGCACGTCGTTGAGCGAAAGCAGCAGAAAACGGGAGGAGAAGTAATTGGGCGCGCCAATGAGCAGGCCAAAGAGGAGGTCGGCTCCGGTGAGCGACTGACGCCGGGCGATGCATACGGCCACGCAAAGCAGCAGGGCGGTGACGAAGGTGATGAGCAGAAAGGTGTCCTTGAGTGGAGCCTGTCCGAGCTCCTCGAAAATTTTCGCGGTAGCGTCCGTACTGCCGCCGACCAGCAGCAGGAGCACGAGTCCGGCGCGGCTGGCTGCCTTCTGACTGCCGCGCTCCAGGTTGATCAGCAGGATGGCCAGGAAAGCCAGGAGCATGCCGGCCATTTGCACAGCGCCGGGACGCTCCCCAAAGATCAGCATGGCCATGGCGGTGGGCACGAGCACGCCCAGCTTCATGAAGGTGGCGGAGAGCACCACGCCGTTGCGGGCGATGTTCCATTGGAGCAGCAGAAAGCCGCCCAGATACATTGCGCCGCTGACCAGCCCAAGCCCGACGGTGAAGGCGACGCCCTCCCGCGGCAAGGGCACCGCTCCGGCGAAGGAGGCGGCCAGAACCGTACACATCAGGTAATTGCACGCAAGCATGCTCGCGCGGTTATGGATGCGCGTTTCGCTCAGCCGCATCAGCACGGATACCAGCATGCTGCTGAGAATTGCCAGAACCAGATAGATCATGGACGAAATTTCCGCCTCCTTCAGATGCCGGCGCGAAAGGATGGTTGATGCCTTGATGGTTTCTGCTTAAGCGCTTCCACCTCTGCGCTCAGCCGCCGGGATGTCGTTGTATCTGCTGCAGCTCTTTCCTGTGCGGCTGTACGGCCCTATGGATACCGGGCCGCTGAGGAAGGCTCCCTCTTCTTTTCCTTACGCTTGTTGCTCCTTTCGGATTGAGGAGAGAAAGTATGAAAATAAAGAAAATCCTCAGACTTTCGGCTGAGGATTCTGGTGGTCGCAACAGGACTCGAACCTGTGACCCCATCGATGTGAACGATGTGCTCTACCCATGTGTCCAGATTAACCAACTATCAAAGCCCCACCAATTCCAATGAAAACAACGAGTACAGATCAATGATGGATACACAAGAATATCATGGAGAAAGAAATGTTTCTTTGCTCCATGATATCTTATACTCCAACGCTTTTCAAGAAAAAGCAGCGGGCAAATATGTTGTGAATATATCGAACGAACAGAGAGAAACCTTACGACGCCTTCCCCAAATACTGCTGTGCCGTTATGCGGAAGTGGATATCCAGATGGTAATTTGGATGGACTACAATCCTGTCAATCAGCATGGCAATGACGGAACGCTGGGTATCACGGGAAGAGGTATCAAATGTTTCGGCCCAGGACAGGATCATTTCCAGTTCGTGATTTGCTGAGCGATCCGCCTTTTCCAAGTCTGCAATTTCGCTGCGGATGCGATCCACTTCGTTTTGTGCTCCCTCAAGATTGGCTTTCCGCTTCGGTATCAGACTGTTAAGGAATGCTATATCCATGGTGCTTTCTCCTGTGAGCGCCCTGACCGTTTCATCTTCCAGCGCAGTCATCTCCGCCTGCGCTTTTTTCAGAGCCGCTTCCGCCCTGACCAACGCATCCTCCTGTATACGTCGGGTTCGACTGCCTGCGGCCTCAAGCATCTGTGAGGAGGGGATGGAGCGAATGCTTTCGAAATACGTATGGACAACAGCCAGCACATCTTTTTCAATGAGTCCGGCCGTATAAGAGGATGGGCCATGACATGTGTTTCTGCTGTGTACCTTTCGGTAGCAACGGTACAAATCGCGCTCATAAGATCGTCTGGTCCCATCTGCCAGGGTGCGCACGGTGGTGTTGTGATTGAAACACAACCGCTCTCCGCAGGAGCCGCAATAAAGTATGCCCGTCAACAGACCTGGACTGGTGCTTCTCAGATTTCCAGACCTTTTAGAGGATTTGCGCGGCACACGCCTTTTAATTACAAGCTCGCATTGTTCAAAGAGCGCATCATCAATGATGCGCAGATGATCAAACGGCTCCGATATATCGCCGCCAAAACGAATGCGGCCGGTATAGATGGGATTGCGCACAAGTGCGCGAATAGATGTCGCACGCCAGAATGCTGTGCCGCGTTTTGTAGGGATATGCTGGTCGTTCAGCCAGTTTGCGATTCGGTTTGTGCCCCAACCATCTGAAACGGTCTTATGGTAGATCTCTTTCACGATCTCGCTTTCACGTTCGTCGATCATAAGATCACGAACCGGTTGATTTTTCTTGTTGGTTCGCCCCAGAAACTCCAACTTATAACCAAATGGGATCAAGCCGCCGCGGTAAAGGCCTTCCTGAACCATTTGGAGGTGCTTTGTACGGATACGCAACGAAGTTTTTTCGCTTTCGCCGGACGCCTGCCAGAAACGGATGTAGTTGAGCAGTTTATCGACATGGTTGTCAAACCGCTGCTCACCTTCTTTTGTGCTCCAGACCTCAACCCCGTTTTCTACGAACCATTGGACGACGAAAGGCGTTTCATTGTCACGTCGGCCAATGCGGTCGAACATGAAGACAAGAAGAATGTCAAACTGTTTCGCAAGGGCCTTTTCTTTGATGCGTAGCAGAGCATCCCGGTCTTCGGTCTTTGTCTTATACCCCGAAACGCCCTTTTCGGAGACTTCCTCTACCAATTCCCAGTCCGGATGCCGGGCAATGAACTCTCTGCACGCGATGCGCTGCATGGGAATATCGTCATGATCTACCTGACCGATTGTCGATACCCTGTACAGGCATAGAACCCGTTTCTTCATCGCTATTCCCTCCCTGATCCTGCGACAGTGAATCACGCAACTACATCCCCAGCACAGCAGCTTCGAGACCGGGAGAGGGGGATTGGCTGAAAAAGAGCCGCACATTTGGCAGACCGGCTATTTCCACATGGGTTTCGTCAATCTGTTTTGTTTTCATAGGCCAAATTCCTCCGTCATGCTTATATAATAGATAATAGTTATCAATGGCATTTGGGTCAACATATCCCATAAGGCTGTGATTTTTCAGAAGTCAGATTATGTCTTCTTATTTGCCCGATAAGAAGACATAACCCGTTTAAGCTTTGTGCAGAAAGCCCTGAGATTCACCGAGTATTTTCTGCATGCTGAATTTTAGACAGAACCTATGCAATTCCTGTTGCCACAGCATCGCTCTCATCGTCCGAAGCATAGAGATGATGACCCACATACTGCGTAAGAGCCTTTGCAACGGTTTCCTTGTCCGCCTTTCCGGAACCGGTAAGCAACTTCTTGATTGTTGCCGGCGCCAGCTCAGTCCAGGTTGCTTTACACATTTTCCAAACGACCAGATCCGCGATTCCTACCACCTTGAACAACGCCTGCGTCTCGCGCGGGAAGCGTGAAAACGCCCGCTCACGCACGAAGACGTCAATTCCCGGAGCCTACTCCGCTATGAGATCATAGATGGCGGAAAGAATCTCTCCGTGGCCGCCCTTGCGATTATCCAGATGGCAGAGCCTTTCCATAGAGACTTTGCCGCCCTCATATTGAAGGACGGCAAAGCCGGGACGGCGCAGCGACAGGTCTGCCGCCAGAATGCGCAGCCTGTCAGGCGTAGCCGTCGGTTCGATCCCGTTCATGATCCACCTCGTAGGCGAACATGGCGCGCAGGATGGCATGACTCAGATGATCGTCGCTCCCGTCGCCCGCAAGGTAGGCGAACAGGTGCTGGACGGCGTGATTGACATGTTCCTCCGGCGGAATGCGCTTGTAGTTGCGGCTCTATGGCGTCTCCCCATACTTTTCCGCGCCCTGTTTGGCGACCTGCGCCGCTGCAAACACGGCATGGGGCGGCAGCATGTGGAAGGCGTAAGGCGTGGCGGACTGTTTGCCGCCCTGCGCATTGGTTTCGGTGGGTACGTCGGGCTGTACACCCAGGATTACGGACATTCGTATTCCTCCAATCTGCGGATCATTTCGTCGACATCGCGGATGAATTCTTCCTCGGTCTTTCCCCACAGCGGCAGCATGCGGCGCACGTCGGCGCGATACACTTCGTTGATCTCCTCGGGAAAACGCCCGGCGCAGGCGATATAGGCGACCACGCCGCCATATGGCTCCAGCCCCTTCGCAAGGCAGCCGCCGCAGAAGGCATAGGATGTCGCCCCATAGGCGCTGGCCGCGACGGCTTGCGCCGGTTTCCCGCATACGTCGCATCGCGATTCAAGTGACATACGGTTCTCCTTTCCAAAGCAGAGTGTCAAAGATGACCCGGCTCCATGATTCCTATTTGTTTTCGCGGCGCAATGCAAGGAGTTCAAGGGGCGTCAGCCATGCGCCTGTGAGCTTGTCGTCCTCCAGACAGGTCAGGGCGTCCTTCTTTGTATCAGCGCGGTAGACCATGCCCAGATGCACGCTGTCCACTTCGCTGGCGTTGCTGAAGATATACCCACACAGGCGCAGGTTCCTGATCTCTTCCCGCCGCAATCCCACCTCCTCGAACACCTCCCGAAAGAGGCAGTCCTCGAAGTTCTCGCCCTCGTCCATGTGCCCGCCCAGACCGAGGCTGGCCTGCCCGACCAGACGTTCGTCCCCGCCTGTGCGCAGCATGGCGAATATGCAGCCGTTGGGATCGTGGCTGAGCACAAGATAGGGGATGATCTGCTTAAAGGACGGATCCAGTTCCGCCTCACAGCGCAGGCGCGGTTCGAGGCGCGCGGCGAGCGCCGCTTCGAGATCTTCGGCGTCCCGGATTGTCGTGAAGCCGTCCTCCAGCGCGCTTCCAATGGATTCCCCGGCGACGCCCAGCACCGTAGCGCCGCCGTATTTCTCCTTCAATTCGTCCAGGTTCATCGGGTCAAATCTCCTTTCGTTGAAACAGACAGGTTTGATCGCGCAGTTTCCCCGCTTCAACGCGGAAGAAACGCTGGTTGGTCGTCGGGCTGTCCAGCCCTCCGAGACGCTCGTCATAGGGGCCGAGTTTGAGATAGTCGAGCAGAGGAAGCAGCGTCTCAAACGGCCGTGCAGTATCAAAGCCCGAGTAGAGGCAGGTTTTCAGGCCGCGCGCCCGGATACGCTGGAGTACGCTTCGCTATTCACGAAAGTTGCGGCCTTCACCCATCAGGCAGACGCAGGTGATCAGCCCGGCATAGCGGCCAATGAGCGCGTCGAGATCGGGAAGCAGCGGCCTGCCAATATCCTTTTGCAGATACGGCGAGTGGCAGCCGCAGCATCGGAAACGGCAGTTGGAGACGGAGATCGTCAGGCTGATCTCCTTCGGCACTTCCGCCAGTGTCACGGCCGCTTCGACGTACTTGAACGGGGACTCAGTCATCGCTGACATCCCGTCGGGTATGGCACTCGTCGCAGATGCGGTCGCCGTCCAGCGTTTTGATGTAGCCGCCGGTGATCCACTCGCCGCAGAGATCGCACCGGAAGGTCGGACAGATCGCGGTAGAAAAGCAGCGCGGACAGGTTCGCAATTCCTCATAGGGCGGCGTGTCCAGCCCGTGTCGCTCGACGATCGTTCGCGCCTGTTCAAACAGCGTGCCACAGTCCAAGCAGATCAGCATGGACTTTCACCTTCCTCAGTGGTGACATACTATCCGCAGTCACAGCCCTTGCCCTCCCGGAAGTCCAAGCAGGGGCACTTGTTGTCGGGCTTTTTCTCCAGCTTGTACGGGCAGAAGCCGTTGTTCTGCCGAATCCTTTTCCTCATGTTGCGGACGAACATGCCGTCCGGGTTGAGAGCCGTGCTCTTCATTTGCCTTCCTCCTATCCTTGCGCGTAATGGCGTTTGCACTCCTCTGCCTGACGTTCGGCTGCAAAGCGTGAAATTCGCTTCAGATAACCGATCACTCTTGTCGCATAGTCCAGATCTGTGCTGCCGCACCCGGGGCATTGATTGAGCCGGTGTTTGCTGATGTATCCACAGGTTTTACACAGGGTGTTGGGAATGTTGAAGGTGAAGTAATTGCAGCCGGTCTGGATGGCGGCGTCCAGCAGCAGGTGGTATTGCTCCTTTGTCAGGTGCTCGTTCAGGTTGATATGGCATGCGCTGCCGCCGTCCAGGTAGCGGGTAAACGCCCGGCCGTGCAGCTTGAGCTTGTCGAGGACGTTGACGGCGGGGTCTTCCACGCGGAAGAAGTAGCTGTTGTAGCAGTCGCGGGGGACAAACAGCTTGTCCTCGCGATCCCATGCGGCGTTCTTGACGCCGAGATTTTCGGCGGGCACCATTTCTGTGTTCCAAAGGATGCCGGCGCTTCGGGCGGCACGATTGGCCTCATAGATCGGCTGGAGAATGGCCTCGGCATAAGCGACATACTCCGGGTTAGCGGCGTCCGGCCGGATGCCCAGCGCTTCCGCGCCTTCAAGGAAGCCGTTGATGCCGATGGTAAGATACTGCTTTTCCGGCGCGACAAAGCCCGCGTCGTAGACAGGCAGTAATCCCGCACGGCGACGATCCATGAGGATTTCGTTGAAGGCCAGGAGATATTTGTGCATCTTTTGAACCTGCTCGCACATGGCCTCGCGGACGTCGTCGATCCCGCTGTCCCAGATCGCGTTCTGTACAAAGCGGTTGACGTTGATGGTCATCACGCACTTGCTGCCGGTTGCAACGCCTCCCGCGCCGAGGGTGTAGGAGAACGTGTTGTCCTGCAGTTCATTGCGCAGCCGGCAGCAGCTTGCCAGACTGTCTACGCTGTCGGAACGGTAGACGAAAAAACTGTGCCCCTGCGCCCACATCTCCGCGACGAAATCCGCCCATTCCCCGTCCGCGTACGCCTTGCCGTCGTCCAACAGATTGACCGTTTCCACCGGAAAGGTCAGGATCTTGCGCGTGCGCTCCTGATTGAACCAGCGCATGAAGCGTTTCTGCAGCCAGTTGACAGATTCCCAGTGCATGGGCGTGCCGTCCGGGAAAACGAAGGTCTCGAACATGCCCTCAAAATACAAATGATCAAAATAGGCAATGTTCCAGAACACGGACTGATTCCCGCGCGCGGCGGCGGGCTGATTCAGACTGTAGACCACCTGCTCAAACGCATCGGTGATGACCTTGTCAATGGTTCGGCGCCGGCTGGACAGATCGGCCGGGTCATCCACGTGCAGATAATAGTCGTCGCCGTACTCCTTGCGAATGAAATAATCCATATACGAAAGCCATTCCGGCGTCGAAACTGCGCCGCAGAACTGGCTTGCCAGAGCAAAAACCAGGTTGATGAAGGCGCCGCTGAAGGAAGCGAGATTTTTCGGCGCCTCGCTGGTGCCGCCGATGGCGGTATTGCCCTGGAACAGGAACGGATAGAGCGTCACGCTGGCGCAATAGGGCTTGCCGATCACCGCCGTTTCGTCGTGGCGGTAGATCTCATGATCCTCCAGTTGCCGCAGGTATTCTTCGGCCAAATCCGTGCCGTACAGCTCTTTGAGCTTGCCATACATGGCCAGGCGGTTGATGGAGATGGCATCGCGCTTGTAGAGCTCGGTTTCCTATGTGGCGATGTTCTTGCTTTCCACGTTGGCGTTGGGGTCGACTTCGCTTCCGGACGCTGCATTGAGCGCGCCTGTATAGCGGCAGATGAAATCCTAATGCTTCTGATGAGACTTGTACCTGTCGATTCGCATCGGTTTTTGTCCTTCCTTTCAGGTCTGTAGATACGGCCGTGACGGTGCAGTTACTCCTGAAATGCCATTGCGACGCCCCGCAGTACAAAAGCGGCGCAGGGCAATGCAATGCCATTGCCATAGAGCTTGTATTCTGAGGAATCGGTACGAAGACGGTTGTACCAGCATACCAGTTGTTCCCGTTTGGCGTAGGGACGATAACGCCTGCCGTTTGCTTCAGCATGCGTCCTGCGGACCCGCTCCCAGAACGTTCCTTCTTCGTCCGTGAAGCTCTTCTTGTGAAGCGGAATCGCCCAACGATCAGGAAGCCCCTGAAGACGCGCGCACTCTGTGGTGGTAAGCCTTCGCACCACATACTTGCGGCCGGGCTGCTTCACTGCGACGAACTCGCGCTCATTGCCGTTGCGCGCGCCGGGGCCTTTATAATAAGAAGCATCCAGCGTACCGGCCTTATCGCCGCCGTAGGTGACAATGTTGGTATAGTCTGTGATGCGGTTCTCATGATCGCCGGTAATGGTGGAGCAGACGTTGCCTTCGCCATTCCCTCGGGCGTCGGTGCAGAACGGATCAACCACCAGCTTATCGACATCGACATACTGATTGTTGGAGCCGCGCCAATCAGCTGTGCAGAGTGCGCCAACCGTGTCCTGATAGCATACGGCATGCCGGTCAATGGTATTGGGGGCGCAGGATATGTTGGTTTGCCAGCCGCAGCCGTCGCATTCTGCCGTACCTGCGCGGCTGATGCCATTTCCCTGCCTGTATGCCAGATAAGACTGCTGCTTTATACCGGGGTTTGCAGCGATTGCGCCAGCCTGATCGCCAAGATCACGAACTTCATCCCGCTGATTCTGGGCAAAGCAGACCAGATGGCTCGGTCTTGACGGACGGTTCTCGCCTTCCGCGCGAAGAGAGCCGAAGCCGGGCATCCAGTAACCCTGACCGGATTCGTTGCAGACCAGTGAAGACGCGGACGGGGAAGGCGCGCCGGACGTTTCTTCCGGGTTGTTCGTTATGCTCTGTCCCCAGAGAGATTTACCACTTCCTCCAGCGCTTCCCGAAGTATCGGCGGAAGCGCCTTGCCCCGGCGCTGCGCCCGGCGCAGGATGCCCTCGCAGGCTCTCCTGCTCAAACAGTACTTTTCCGGCGCGTCGGCCTGCAAAATCTGCGACAAGGTAGATGCGATCTCTTCTCTGGGGCACGCCCCAGTATTCCGCGCCCTAAACGCGCCATGCGACGGAGAAATGATCTCCCACGATCTCCCCGGCGCGAAGCCACTTTCCTTTTGGAGGTTCAGGAACAGAAAGGGTATCGTCGCAGAGGGTGACGAACGCCTGGAGGACGGCGCGGAAGTCTGCGCCTCTGGCGGAGGAGAACAGCCCGGGGACGTTCTCGAAAACGGCGAATCTGGGATATTTTCCACTGGTAGCACACCTCATTTCCCGGATGATTCGGATTGCCTCAAAAAAAAAGGCTGCTGCGTTTGCCTTCGTGAAGTCCGGCCTGTTTGCCGGCGACGGACTAATCCTGACAGGGCGAACCAAACGTTATAACATCGACAGGCGTGATTTGATCCCCGCGAACGTCAATGACGCTGCCCAGGTGCTTCATTTGCGGGAACCGGCTGGTGGTCACCGCGATGGGATACGGTTCGATCTCCGAAGCCCAGACGGGCGTCATGCCGTTGAGCATGCCTGCCAGCTCAAAGCTCCCGCTCCCTGAAAAGAGGGAACCAAGCGTTATCATGACGCCACCTCCAGATCGTCAAAGATTATGGGAATCCGCAGCTTTGCCTGCTTCAGCAGCGACGCCATCTATTGCTTCATTTCAGGATATACGTCCTTGCCAGTGCGAAGCGAAAGCATATGCCTCCACTGACGGAGATTGGCCTTCATGACGATGCGAGTTGCCGCGGAATTGGGCAGCACTTTGCGGGCGTCTTCCGGGCGGCATCCGCAACGAAGCATGTAGCGATAGGCGCTTTCGGCATCCTCCATGCTGAAAGCCCAGAATCTGGACGCCGTATCGGCTTCCTTGAAGAAGACGGGGCGGATAAAGGCGATTTCGCCATTCATGCAGACGTACCGTTGGCTTTCAATGCAGAAGCTGACAAGCCGGTGGCGCGTCAGTTCTGCCATGACATCGCGTGAGGTGATCTACTCCGCGGTCATATCGCCAAATTCCAGGGGAGACAGGTGCCCGCGTCTGATCAGCGAGCGCACGAAGGCCGGCGCGCTGTCCTCCGTGATTTTCTTTTGGGAGGCATAGCATGTTCTGCCAGCGTGCTCAATCTGCCGGAGGGCTGCGCTGCCGTCGTGCGGGATCAGGATCTTTGCGGATTGCCGGATGATGTGCATGCTGTTTCCTCCTCCAGTTCGGCCTCCAGTTCCGTGGCCTCTGCGTTCAATCTGGCCATGAGCGTGCGATAGGTCAAAGCGCAGCCGACCTATGTGCCGTCATCCTAAAGCATGAGGCATTTCGTCGCGCGGCCAAAGCTCATGTCCACATAGGCGGGGCGACGGGCTTCCTTTGCCGCCTTTACCAGCCGGCGCGCGCCGGCGGTCTGCGGATTCATCAGGAGTACCACGCGATTGGCGCAGACGACATTCCCGAACCCTGCATGGATGAATTTCTAAGGGATGCTGGTCATGGTTGAACCTCCTTGTCCGGTAAGATGATCATCCTGCGGTATGACGCAAGGATTGGTGGTGGGAGCGACGAGATTCGAACTCGTATGCCAAAGGCAAGAAGTTTAGAGCTTCCCGCGTAAGCCAATTCCGCCACGCTCCCGAAGACGGACTCCGAAGGGCTTCGGAATCCAAAGCTGTCTCACGCGAGCACCTCGTACTCCGTGAGCCAAAGCTCAGCACGGTCGTGGTCGGGCCTGGCCCTTCCGTCAACAAAACGATAACAGGGCCTTCGCTCCCAGGAATCAAGTCGTAAAATGGAGCCGATCCCAAGCGGCTGACGTCTGAATTGTTCCTTGCGGATCTTCATCAGGCCGGTTCTGCCGGTGGCGATGCTGCACAGGCGTACCTTGGGACTGTAACGCTCATCTACCTCCAGAACGGCATATTCGTTTCTGAGGTCAGAGAACGTGGATATCGGAGCGCCGCAGTATTCGATCTCAAAGCGCAGCCGCTCGTAAGCGGGAATGCTCTCGTCAGCCAATTCCCGTTCCATGCAGCGCAGGGCGTTCAGCCGCTTTTGACGCGTGGAGTCGACGTGCGCTTTGGAGATGCGGGATTTCCCATCCCGAAATTCGTGAAAGATTTTCTACAATTTGCCCATCATGCCAAACTCCCTGAAGTAATCGAGGCGGATGAGGATCTCAACGACCTGAGCGTCAAACGCCGGGCGGATCTCCATGTCGTAGAGGAGATCGGTGAAACAGCCGTAATCGTTGCCGCGCATCTGATAGAGCGCGTCCGCCGCGCGGCTGCTGATGTGCTTTACGCTGGTCAGCGCGTCGGAGATGGTATTGGCGGAATGATCGATGTAAAAGTCGCGGTTGTCCTGGCGGAACCGGCAGGGGACAACGCGGATGCCAAATCCCCGGCGCATCTCGTCCTTGGCCTGTGCGATGCGGTCCTTGTCGCCCCTGGCGGCGTAGCCCGACAGGAGCGTAACGTAATACTCCTACGGGTAGTGCGCCTTGAGGTACGCACCGTAGAGGGAGTCCAGCGCGACACAGACCGCGTGGGAACTGTTGAAGCCATAGCTGGTGGCGTCCTCGATGATCTGCCAGACCTTCCCGGCGGATTGCGCGTCTGTTTTCGCTCCGAAGTTTGTCAGGAACCGCTCTTTCAGCGGCAGCACCTTTTCGGGATGCTTCTTGCTGATCGCCTTGATGGCGGCGTAGGACTCCGGCGCGGTGAAGCCCGCGTACTGCAGCGTCTTCATGGTCTGCTCCTGAAAGAGAATGAAGCTGGAGCGCATGTCCCGCGTCTGAATCAGACGGTCGAACGCCGAAATGCCGTAGTCGAAGTGCCGCCGCGCAAGGAAGACGGGCAGCATGGACTTGAAAGCCGGGCGAACGGCGGCCACAAACGAGGCCAGCTCCGTGATGTTTTTTGGCTTGTACTGCATGACCTTTTCCCTCGTCTTTTCCTGCTCCACCTGATTCAGGCCCATCGTGAAGCCCTCGGCGTACATCCGCCACGTAGCGGGATCGTTCTTTGTCAGCCTCAGCAGCTCGCCGACGTCCGGCATCTTCTTCCCGACGCGGTCGAAGGTCTCGCGGTTGACCTTGACCACATCCACATGCAGCAGATCGTTCTTTAAGTAGCCGAATGTCTCAGCGGTCGCGCCGTCGATGAACGCCGCGTAGATCGTCTTTTTCTTGCCGCCTTTACCGTTGAGGCGGATGATGCCGATTTCCCGGCGGATATCCTCGCGGCACAGCAGGTGCGCGCAGGGATGCGGGGCGATGGAATCCACCATACCCATGTACGCTTCCGAGCGGGCGATGAGGTCACGATATTCCTCCGGCACATAATCCGCGACCTGGATGGAGTCGCGGACGTCTTCTTCCGCGTAGCGCACGGCCTGCTCGCAGGCCTTCAACTGCCCGGCCACACGGTTGGCTACGTCAAAGGGGACGCTTGCCGCCCGGCAGTACATTTTCCATGCCGACAGCCGTTTGAGCGTGCCAAACGCCACCATGGGCGCGCTGCGCCACGGACCCAGAACCTCGGCTTGCGCCTGTTGGAAAACTTCCTCGTTGGCGACGTTCAGGTCGACGTCGGGAAGGCTGCCGGACAGGATCCGGTCTGCGGAGATAAAGCGGTCTGGGAACATCTCCACCGGAATGGAAAAGCGATCCACCGAGGAAAAGCCCAGCAGCATATTGGTGAAATACGAGACGGCGGAGCCGCGCCCCGTGGGGGTGATGACGCCGCCCATGGCCCTGGCGCGGCGGACGATCTCGTAGTCCAGCAGGAAGTAATCGGCCATGTTGGTGGAGGTCACGACCTCCGTCTCGTAGCGGATGCCTTCCAACCGGGGCGCCTTCTCTTCCTCGCTCATGCCCTGCGAATAGCGAGCCCACTCGGCATATACGGTGTCCAGATATTTCTGGTTGCGCTCCTCTTGTGTCAGATCTGGATAGATCGTCGGCAACTTCTTTGAACGGTCAAAGGTCACGTCCTCAAAGGAGAGAAATACATTGGTGTTCTCCATGGCCTCGGTGATCTGCGCCTCCGAGAGCACGCCCTGCCGGCGGAACCGGCGCACGGCCTCCTCGCCGTCCGGGTAGTCGAGATACCAGCCCTCCTCATCCTCGTATCTGATGTGATTGGCCTCCAGCCGCTGGTCGCGCAGTGCGGCGTCCTGAGGCAGGATGAAGTGGCTGTCCGCGCCGAAGATCAGGGGGATGCCGTATTTGCGGTACAGAGAGAGGATAAAGCGGTTGATTTCCTTCTGCTTTTCAGTGTCGTGATACTGCACTTCCAGCATAATGGACGAGCCGAAATGCCTATGGAGCCGCAGAATCAGCTTTTCAGCTTCGGGCAGGCCGTACTTGTACACCCCGGCGATGCAGGCGGTGGTGACAAACACGTCTTTCGGATCGAGGTCGAGCAGCAGCTCCATATCCACGCGCGGGCGGTAATAGTAGCCGGTGAGATTGGCCTCGGAGAGGGCAAAGTTCAGATCGTACATGCCTTTCTCTGTTTTAGCCGCCAGAATGATGTGGCAATTCATATTGTCCTTCTCGCTGCGGTCCTTGACGAAGTACGCCTCGGCTACATAGCGCCACTTGAGGCCGTACTTCTCCGCGATCAGCGCGCACTGGCGGTAGTTGCCCTGCGTGCCGTGGGCGCAGGAGGACAGAATGGAGTGCCCCAGCGCCTTTGCGCGCTTTGCGTAGTCCTCCTAAGTCGCCACAGAATCCGTCAGCATGAGATTGGAGAAATCGTCGTGCTTGTGGTAGTTCTGATAGATCATTTATGCCTCCCGCTATTGATGATGCTTTCGCCAACAGGGCAATGGCCGCGCACAGAGCAGAGGATTTTGCAGAAATATCCCGACGCCGACACCTGCCAGTCGCGCTCGCCGCGGACGCGGCGGATGGTCTGCTCCGTCCAGTCCTGCATCTCCTCGTAGGCTTTGGGATCAAAGGGCTCGTCGACCCATTCTCCGTATCGGAACATATTAAACCGCAGCAGCGCGGGAAATTCCCCGTATTTCTCCCGGACGTACGCCGCGTACAGATAGAGCTGCCGTTTGTTGGCGCGCAGATCCTTCGTCAGCGACTGCATGGACTTTGATTTGTGGTCGATGACGGAGATCGCGCCGGTGTTCCGGTCGCGCAGGATCAAATCGACGATGCCCACGAACCGGCTGCTACGAATGTCGATCTCGAACCGGTCCTCCACGGAGAGAATTTCCTGCTCGCCAAAGCCGTCAAAGGTATTGAAGTAGGCAAGCCCTTCCTCATAGTACTTTCCGGCCAGCCCGCGGGGAAAGGGTGGAAAGGAGTGCTTGACCGCCTGGTCATACTCGTTTTCATAGACCTCCGCCAGTTCAAAGGCCATGAGTTCGCCCCTGGCCCAGCGTTCAAGAACGCTGTGGCAATGGGTGCCGTACTCGGCGTAGGCGTTGTTCTCCTGCGATACGCGGTCTACGTACTGGAGCTTGAAGGACAGCGGACATTGGTCAAACTACTGGAGCTTAGAAAAACTCCATTTCATATCATCCGGGATGATGCACATGGCAGATCTCCTCCATCTTAGAACGGCTGGGGCGCTTCGGCCATGCGCACCGCGTATTCCGGCAGGCTGTCCGCGCGCGGGGTAGGGGAAGCGATCCCCTCGGTATCCCACGAGAACCGGCACAGATCACCCCTGTCCGCCTGATAGATGCGACGGCTGTCCGGGCAATAACAGCACTCGATGAGCCTGCACAGTCCGCCCTCGCGGTTCTTGATGATCCGCAGGTTGGGGCGCTCCACCACGATGGCGCTGTCCGCCAGCCGGATGGTGGCGGAGCTTCCGCCAATGTCGTCCTGTCCCAGCTTTTCCCCGGCCTTGACCTTGCGGGGATGCGCCACCAGCAGCACATGGACGTGATAGCGCGTGGCAAACTTTTTGAGGGCGTTCGCAAAGCGGCTCTGGGCCTTGGTTTCTTCATCGCTGTCGGAGAGTGCGGTCATCAGGTTATCGGCCAGGAACAGCTTGCAGCCGTAGCGGCGCACCGCCATGGTGAACACCCTGAGGATGCTGTCGGACTGGTTGGCCTCGAACACCTCGTTGTTGTCGAACAGGTAGAAGCGGTCGCGGTAGTAGTCCATGAGCCGCTCCTGCACCGAATAGGATACACAGGGGATTTGTTTGCCCCGCACGGCGTCGTACTTGAGGCCGATATATTCCGAGCCCGCGGCCTGCAGATTGATCCATTCCTGAAAACGCTCCTTTGTAAGCTCGCCGGAATAGGCGCAGACGGAGTATCCCTGCTCAATCGCCGCCAGAAGGAGCTGGCCTGCGAGCGTGCTCTTTCCCTGACCGGGTTTCCCGGTGAACACCGTCATGGCCCCTTCGGCCAGACCGCCGATGAGCTCGTCCAGCGCAGGAATCATGGTGCGGATGCGCGGCACAGCGGCGGGATCGTAGGGAACCACTTCCGCCTACTGGATGATGCCCCTGACCGGGACGGGCTGGGCGCTGTTCAGCGTTTCAAGCAGCATTTCCGCGCCATGAAAGAAGAGAATCTCGTTGGCGTCCTTACAGGGCGCGCCGTCCGGGCGGTCGGGATACGCCTCGACCACGCTGCATCGCGCTTCATCCAGCCGCCGCGCGACGTCGCGCACCATCTTGCGGCCGGGCTCGTCGTTGTCGCCGAACAGGATGATGGACTGGAATTTCTCCAGCCAGTCCCAACAGTGATCGATCCATTCAAGGTTTCCGCAGCCGGAAGGGACGGATACCGCATTGCGCGCGCCGGCCTCGTAGAGCGAGAGGGCGTCTATCTGCCCTTCCGTGATGATCTACGGCTGTGAGAAGGAACACAGATCCATGCCAAAAAGAATGGGACGGGCGCCTGCGGCTTGCCACTCCTTCTTTTCCCCGGGCTGCGGCTTGTGCGGCGCGCGGAACTTCACATACTCCAGCGTGTCGCTGCGATAGAAGGGAAAGACGATGTTTCCGTTTCTGTCGCTGCCGATGCGGAAAGCGTCCAGCGTTTCATGGCCGATCTTCCGCTTTTCGAAGTAGGCGTCGATGGCGTCGGTTCGGGGCTGGAGCCTGATATCCGGCAGCGCATATTGCTTTCTGCCTTTGGAGATGGGGCGGAGCGGCTCCGCCCGCTCTCCAAAATGCGCCGCCAGCTGTTCAAACCTTCCACGAGCGCCGCAGCCGCCCCGCTTGCAGACGTAAACGCCGTCCGTCAGATTGAGAGCAAATGTATGCCGGTCTGCATTTTGACCGCCGTAGCAGAAGGGACACAGCTCAGGGATTAGTTCATCGCCGCGTATTCTGTACGGTGACAGGTGAGCCGCGGCAAAGCGCAGGAGATCATTTTGCACGATCCGAGTCCTCCAGATAAAGCAGATATTTGTGACGAATGCCATGAATGATGCGCGAGACGCGGCTTTCGCTGCTGCGGATGCTGCTGGCGATTTCGCGCTGCGTATAACCGCCGAGCTTCATTTGCAACACGGTTTGTTCCTGCGGCTGGAGCGATTGAAGAAAGCGCTGGGCGTCGATGGCTTCGGTCAGCGCATCTTCGAATGTCTCCTGGGTTTCCGCCGTCTCCATATGTTCAAGGGGCAAAATACAGATGGAGCGAATCACGCTGGAAAACTTTTTTTCCGAGCAATGGACAGGCGCCATACGCCTGACATGGGAATGGAGAGCGCGCAGAATGTTGAAGTAATACCGTTCCGCCTCCTCCATGGACGGCGCGTCGCGCAGACGGGCCCACAGCGCCTATCTCGCTTCCTGCATCAGATCTTCCGTATCGTCCGGCATCCGATATCCCGCTCTCCGCCTGTATCCCAGCACCAGAAAGCGCAGCCTTGCCTCGTGGGAAAGCAGGAATTCCTGCTCTTCAAATGGCGACAACTGCATACCATGCCTCCCGTATCAGATCGGCAGATCATCATCTGCTGCCGGCCTTGCTGAAGAATGTGCGGCCTGCACTTTTGCGGGCAGCTCCAAATCCGTCACGTTTACCTGAACGGAAAGCCGCTGGGCGCCCTGCTTATCCACATATGGACGAAGGCACAGGTCGCCCGCGATGGTGACCTTGTCGCCCTTGTGCAGATACTGGACTGCGATCTCTGCAAGGCGCCGCCATGCGGTACAACGGTAGAAATTCGTGATGTATTCGCCGCCTGCGTCTTTGGTCCGCGTGTCGGAGGCGAGCGTAAACGATGCGGAATTGGAGTCGCCGACCTGCGAAAGAACGGGATCGGCTGTAAGCCGGCCGGTGACCGTCAGTTTGTTGATGCTCATGCGCTTTCCTCCTTAAACGCGTTGTAGATGGCCATGAGAGTGCCTTCATCCGTAACCGTGCGATAGTTTGCCGTGCCTGCGATCTCCTTGAGCCGCGCGGCCACCTGTGCCTTCTGCTCAGGCATCAGGCCGGCGCAGCGCGCTTTGAGGAGCTGATCGACGCGCTCCGCCCACGTAAGCGGCTCGCTGCGGCCTGCGGGCGGGGCTTTGCTGTCGGCGACGCCGCCAAGCCAGCCGGCGATCTTCGCTCCCGTTTCCGGGGTAACGATGAAGTACTGCCCATCGAACAAACCGGTTCGGTCCTTGGTTGCCGACGCGCTGTGATCCTGGGCCAGCTCGAAGAATACGCTGAATTCGTACTCCAGCCCCTCGCGGAAAACGGGCGCCATTCCGACTTTTCGGGGACTCTTCTTGCCGTTGCCGTTGTCTTCGATGACATACTCCGTTTTGGTTCGCAGCGTGGCGGCAACGTGCATGGGGCATTGCAGGATCCTGTCTACCAGCCGGTTATGAAGCGGGGTCACGTCCCGCCATGCCGTGTAGCTGTTGCCGCTGCGCCTGGCGATGCTGGCCTGCATGTCCAGCAGACCGCCCTCACCGGACCATGCATGGGAGAGAGAGTCGATGATGAGAAACTCAACGCCTGCATCCTCCGCCGCATCGATGGCCTCCAGATAACGCGCGGCGCTGAAGGGCGCCTCCAGAGGAATGGTCAGATGCTCCCCGACCCGTATGCCTCCGGCTGCGGCGCCCACGTAGAGGCTGCCGGAGCCGTTTTCCGTGTCGATGACGCAGATTTTTTCCCATATCGCATCATCCGTAAGCGCCGGATACTGGGCGCGGATCAGACCATACCCAAGCTACAATGAGCTCTACGTCTTGCCGCTGCCGGAGCTGCCCGCAACGCCGATTTTGAGGCGCGCCATTTGTCTTTTGGCCTTTTGAATTTGAATCGCCATGCCGTTCCCTCCGTTTCGTTTTGTGTCTCGCTTACAAGACAGGCATTTTCCCGATTTGTTTTCACCCGGATCGGAAAAGATTTGCAAAGTTTCTTTTGCCTGCAATGCTGATGGACACGATTATAGCAGCGTATACCTGAGCCCACAATGAAGCAATTTGTACCGCTGCGGTGCATGTTTTGCCCTGGGGAAAATAATGAAAGGGAACGCGAAGCAAAGGCCCTGACGAATCATTTGGAGGAGACGGCAAGGCTCCTTGCCAGTTCGGTGCTGTTAAGCACATCCAGCCGTTCCTCCATGCTGGAATGCATGTATCGATTCGTCACGTGTACGCTCGTATGTCCGCCGATATCGCGCGCCAACGCTGAACCTCCATTCTGATCCACGGCGGTGAGCAGCGTATGACGGAAGATATGCACGCCTGTCTTCAGCTCCAGACGAGACTGCTTTGCCGCCAACGCGCTCCACAGCGCTTTGCGGTCCAATCGTCCGCCCTTTTGGGACACAAACAGCGGGGCGTCGGGCCCGACAGGGCCACGGCTTTGCAGATATGGTTCGATATAGCCGGGAACGAAGCCGGCGACGCTGACATGCGCCCAGCTCCCGCCCTTGCGCAGACAAAACAGCGTGCCTGACCGAATCTGTTCCATCTGAGATACATTGAGCGCGCAGACTTCAAACGCCCGAAGTCCGCTGCCCAGGATTAAGGCGACGATTGCGGCGTCGCGCAGATCCGTCCGTCGCGGCCTGGCGCCGAGAATCTCCTGGAGCAGCAATTTGACATCCTCTGTGGAATATCGCTTCCCTGCGCTGCGCTCGATCGTCTGCGGCGTCGTCTTCTCCCTGATGCAATGCAGCACAAGAGAGGGATCCTGACGGATCGCGCCGATGGACAGCATATATCCAAAAAAGCGTTTGAGGATTACAATGTAGTTGTTGCGGGTGCTGATCTCCCGGTCGTGCGCAAGATGCTGGAGGTACGCGGACAGATGCATGCCTGTAATATGCGGCAGATCGTTGCTCGTCAGACTCAAACGGTAGTTTTCCTGCAGATAAAGCTCAAAGCGGTGCAGGAGATCTCCATACTGGCGCACGGTCGCCGGACGTTTGTCCTCTGCGCCAAGGTGCGCTTCAAAGAAATCGATGGGTGTCGTCACAGCTGCCATCCTCCTGATAGAGCGAAAGGTATTCACGGAGCACATCCAACAGCCTTGTGTTCACGGAATAGCACCAGTGCGTCAAACCGTTTTTCCTGTGCTGCGAATCAAAGGAGATTCGATGGGCATAGAGAAACTGTTCCAGCAGTCTGTCGGAGATTATCAGAGTGATGGGCTTCACCTCCATAAAAAGAAAGACTGCCGCGCATTTGCAGCAGTCCGGACAAAGAAAGCAAAATGAGGTTGTGGGTCAGTCGGTGATCCTGTAGTAGTAACGGAGTTCCTCGCCGGTCAGGGTATCCATGGCATATTGATCCGTCGTCCGCCACAACGAATCATAGATCTGAGCGAGAACGTTATTATGCTCATAATGCTGCCAGAGCTTGTGATTGAGAACAAGGACAAGCTCGGTGAGATACAGATAGTCGTCTTTCCATTCCTGAAAGGAGCGGTTATAAGTATCCCGCACGGCATCCGCACCAAACGCATCAGCAATGGAAAAATCCTGCCAGAGGGTCGTGATGGGTTTGTATCCGGTAAGAGCTTCAATATTCCAAAAGATCATGGCGCCACCTCCATTCATAACCGTTATTCAGTGAAAAAGGCCGCCGGACGGATCCGGCGGTCTGCGATAAAGGCTTTTCTGTTTTGTCTTTATGCTGCGGGGGCCTGCACTGGCGAAACATGCGGACGGCTTCGGTTTAGAATAGCCTGAATGGCAAATGGCTTATTATCGGATGCCAAAGAGAAGAGAGAGCCAATCCTGACGGCTGTGCAAAATACGGCCGATGTAGACGTCGCGTCCATCAACACGATAAAAAACCAGATATGGCGAAACGACCAGATACCGATAGCCCTGTGCGACGAACATCGGTTGATCCGTTCGCAAGGCAGCGCCCATATAAGGGGTAGTCTGCAGCCGGCTGATGGAGCTGTCGAAAGCGGATAAAAGCTTCTCTGCCGCAGCGGGGTTTTCCAGACAGACGTAGTCGAAAATCGCATCGAGGTCATCAATGGCCTGTCGGGCATAGCGGATTCGGAAGTCAGCCATTGTGAATCCGCTCCTTCAGGCGTTGCATGACATCTTCATGATTGGCGACGTTGCCTTCGGCGATCTGGCGATCTGCGACAGCGAGCTTCATTTGCAGGCGATACCACGCTTCCCGGCGGCAAAATGCCTCATGGCTCATGACCACAAGATCGTTTTCCCCGTTATTGGTTATGAGAATGGGATCGTCGGTCCGATGACACAGTTCAGAAAAGCCTTTATAGTCCGACCGGATTGCGGTGGACGGTTTTACGGTCAGCACGCTGGGGGTACAGAATTCGCTCATGAATATCATCCTCCTGATATTTATCTATTCGTATTCTACCATGACGAAGACGGAAAATCAAGTACATGAAGCTCCATCTGCCTGCGATCAATGGCTCGGGTGAATGGCCATAGCCGCCGGACGGATCCGGCGGCCATGACAAACTGAACCTGTCTACTCCTTTCCGGCGAGAGAAACATCCTGACAGACATCGTAGTGGCTTCCAGGGAAGCGAGAGCAACAGCTTCTTTACAGCAGGCACCGCTCTTTCTGGTGATGCTCTTCTTCTTGCGCAGCCAGTCATCCGAGGTGTTGCCCGGCGACATCAGTTTGAGAGCAACCTGCAGGCCGGTCAAGCTTGGAGCTGCCGTTCGTACAAGACCTTCTTTTTATAGCTGATCTGTTGAATATCCGAAGCAAAGAGCCTCCCTGCATTGCCGTAAAGCTTTGCAAAGGAGGCGCGGCCCGGAGCATCCATGCGCCAAAGCGAATAGTCGGAATCGTTCGCGTGAGCTAACGACGATGCGGCCATTTTGCAGGACATGCGCTTGCCCTCCTTAAGAATTTCAAGCGCAACCATTTTCATGGATTCAGGATCAACGCTTTCAGCAATCTGACGGCGCAGATGATGTTCGCCTGGAGAGGCTTCCAGTTCGCTGACTTTGTCTGTAAGGAGCGCAAGCTCCCAAAGTCTCTGGTTGATGCGCTTTGCGTTCTTGACAAGGTATTCATCCGCCATTTGCTCAGCGAGTGCGTCCGGGTGATTGATGGCCTGTACATAGAAACGTGCGGATGGATCATTCGCTTTTACAACAGGATCAAAAACAGGGGTTGACCGATTGTAAAAACAGGTTCTGGCCTCTGCTGCAAGCTGATGCTGCATGTAGAACTCCCTGCCATACCATGGAGACGCGCTCTCGTCTGTCTCAGGAACCGGCTTCCCGTCTACCTTCAAAATAACCAGCTTTGTCGCGAGCGATTCGACATTCTGGAGGATCTGTTGAAGCGATCTGCCCTCTGTCGGAAGTATCCGGGAAAGACAATAGCATGGAGCATACAGAGCCTTGCGCACATGGCTGTAGATCCCTGCAAGATCTGCTTTTCCGTTCAGCTCATGGGTAGCTCTATAGCCTGACAATATATAAATGAAGTCCGTTTCGTCGTCATAATAGCTGCGAAGAAGGCAATGGTTCCAATTCTCAAGTTGAAAGGCCAATTCAGGAATGTTCCGATCTGCGAGGAAGGCGAGGATATCAGATTCAGATGCAGGATTCATCATTCGTGTCTCCTTTCAGGGATTTGCGGCGTGCAAAAGCAAGGCGATCTCTGAGAGCGTATCAGGAAGCGGTAGTGTTTCGTTGCCAATATGGTTGAGGGCGCCGATGGATCCGGGCGGACATTCTCGGACGACGCGGCCGGTGTCGTAGTGTAATTCCAGCGTTCCCCTGCTGAAATCCGGAACGATTGTCAGACTGCGGTATGCGGAAGGAGCCTGCGTTTCCGGGTTGTCGAAGACACGCAACAAAACTTCTGCACGCAGTCCGAAGGGACCCGCCACGTTCACCGGCTTATCCAGGTATGCCTCCAAATCCTTTGCCAGGGGACGGAGAACGGAGTCGATCCAGTTGGGAAAGACAAGGGCTCGCTTTTGTTTCTTCAGTTGAGCGATCTGGGCAGAAAGACGGCCCTGCTGCTTTTGCTTGATCTCAATTTTGGCATCCAGTGCATCGCATCGAACAATATAGTCGTGATAAGCCTGATTATATTGGGTACAGTACAGCAATTTTGTGCCTCCTTAAGATAGGTCCGCACAGTTCATTGTTTTTTCTTCGATCCAGTACGCGTTATCAAGTGAGTATTGATCATAGAGACGTTTGTACTCGGAGAGAGTAAGCCTGCTGCCGCCGGGTTGTTTGATGAAATCATGAGCGGTTTCATCATTGGCGATCAGGCATTCCAGCGCATGACGGGCTGCGTTATATCGTGTGAATATACCCGCACAGCGCACGCCCAGTTCATCATCCACCATGGCTGCGTACACCTGGTCCCCACCCATGGCAAACCCCGAATCGCGCAGGGCCTCTGCAACAGGCGCACTGCTGTTGTGGTATGCAAAGAAGGGGAAATAATCGCCGTTGCTCCATACAAGCTCATCGTTGTAGAGATCTGGATGGTGAGCTACAATGAATTGCAGCGGTGTTCCATCTTCGCGCAATTGCAAAAGCAACAGCGCATCGTTCTCCAGCGCGACGCAGAGATAGTTTGTTTTATGGCTGACAACGATTTTGCCGATATAGCCGGCAAAGGTTCCTTCATGCCCGGACAAGGACATCACCTCCCTGAGGCGCGGCATTCAGGCAGCGTTCCTTTTCTTTTTCCAGCCGCGCAAGGGATTTGACAAATCGCTCCTGCGGAATGGGAGAAAGCAGCCGCATGATTTGTCCGTCGCGCCAACGAATCAGCTCCTCGTTCAGCTGCCCCCAGGTTTGGCGAGAAACACAGACGTCAAAGATCAGATCAAATGTCGCGTTTTGGGAGAGCAGCTCTTTGAGCGCTTTGCCGCTGACAACAGAGCCGTCGGCTGTCAGAATGACGCGAGCGTCGGTTTCCAGCCCGGCAGCGCAGTTGATTTCAAACAGTGCCGCGTCGTCGATGGGGTGAGGAGCGGCGGAGATCACCGGATACGTCAGTTCGCCGCGATGAAACAGGTTCTTTCGCAGCATCAGCCTGCTTTCAACTTCATATCTGTCCGTGTTGTCATTTTCTTTGAGGTACTCCACATCAATAAGCCGGTGATCCCCGATCAGCTCCTCGACCTCCTGAGCGGATATCTTCCGGCTTTCCATACCGGCATTGTACTCCAACCGTTCCCGCTCGCGCTGATTTTTGCGACGGATGTTGTCCGCCCAGTTGCATGCCGCATCATAATGGAGCGTATTCAGGTTGAAGCTGTAGCAGTTGACAGAAAGATACGTCACATTGCCCCGGGTTTTGTCGGGATAGACATGCCATCCGGAGGGTTCTTCAATCAGCCTCCTGGCAAAGGAAGGCAGGTGCAGCTCCATGCCGGATTTGAAGTCTACGACCGCATCGTATGCGTAGTCATCGGTATAGCGTCCGTCGCATTGGCCCATGTAGATCTGCCCGGACAGGATGGCCTTCCAAACGTGCGGCAATGTCCATTTTTCAGGCGTTTTGATCGGCCTGATCTTGCGGAAAGGAGAAAAGACTCTGGAGGCTTTGAGATCGCTTTTCCAAATGCGGCACTCCATATCAGGCTTTTCTTCACGCACAAAAAACGTATCGTAGACTGCCCGGAACGTATCAAGACCGGCGTGCATCACGTTGGGCGAATACTCGTCTTCCGGCTGGAGAACGATCCTCTTGCAGGTTTTTCCGGGCAGCATGGCGTTGGTGAGATCTGTAATGGCGATACGTTGAGTGCTCACTTCCACATAAGCGTTGATATCCCGAAAATACCCGTCATTCTGTTCCCAGCAGGAAACATCGGAAGAGCGACAGATGGGAATGCCGTCCACAGTGTCATAAGCGGGGAAGAAAACCCCGGATTCGTCGGGCTGACAGGGAGAACGCTGCGGATCGGAGCCGGTCAGCTTTTGAGCAAAAGCCAGATTGGTGTCATTGCGCCTGGCATACCAGCACTTCTTCACGCGGTGATAGCGCCATCCGGCATTGCTGAGCGCAGTCAGCACAGACCTGTCCGGCTTCTCCGGAAAGTACAGTTCCAAGCCGTTGTGTTCCTGATTGATCAGCATTTTGACGCTCATAGTGATGCCCTCCTTGCTTCTCAAGTGGTTCGGCGTACCATTTGCGGTACAGCGTCATATCTCCGGTGATATCGCGTGCAAGAAAGTAGTCGTGATTCTCAATGCTCTGGACTGACGACGGCTTCGCCTCGTATTGAGAAACCGGTTCTGCGCAGTATTCGCCATAATCCCACCGGGCAAGATGCATAAGCGCCTCCTCAGTACATGCAGGAGGCGCTTCCCATTCCGGCAGATGGATTACTTCATAGAGCAGGTAGTCCACTTCGCTTCATCCTTCCTGATACGGCCGGCAATATAGCTTTGGCAGTCCATGGATGCACCTCCCTGCTTTAAACAAACCTGATTTCCAAAGCCGTGTTTTCACCGTTGGTTTTGGCGGCAAACACATCATACCCACCATCGCCATAACCGGACGAACTGAAAAAACCAAGATCGGTAATCCAGGCGTCTCCCTTTCTGACTTGTTCACAGAAGGC
>NBJMC04201__coassemble_139_pt1 | contig 137299 bp, 120 predicted proteins | sample NBJMC04201__metabat2_low_PE_017 | metagenome-assembled genome bin NBJMC04201 | reverse complement strand
TGTTGGGGTCAGGAGTTCGAATCTCCTATGCTCCACCAGCAAAAAACCCTTGAGCTATAAAGGCTCAGGGGTTTTTCTTATACTGTGCAATTCTGATGTTTTATGAGGTTGACAGTAGTTTTGACAGTAGTTAGCCATTTTTAGTGATGGGAATTTCATTCTATAGAAATATGCGGAATATGGGGGCAAAAGTCCTCAATCCCTTGTATTGCAAGGCTTTTCGCTTTGCATCCGTATGCGGCAAAAGGGGGGCAAAAGTACCCTTATGCCCCCTAGATGATCGTGGCCATGGTTTCCATGCCTGCCCGCTTGCTCGCCGTGTCTGCGTGCACGTAGGTTTTGAGGGTAAATGATACGTTGGCATGCCCCAGAATCTTTGACAGGGTGACGGGGTCCTTGCCGCTTTGAATCCAGCGCGTAGCGAAAGTATGGCGCAGCGCGTGCGGCCCCCGGTGCTCAAGGCCCGCTTTGTCCAGATATGCGCGCAGGGCGCGGGCTATTCCGTGCCTGTCCGTGGGGGTGCCCATGGCCGTTGCAAAGATGTATTGTGTTCCCTTGCCTGGCTCGCCTCCGCGCCATATCTCGCCCATGCGCAGGTATTCCAGCTGCTGGGCCTTGCGCTGCTCGCCGATGATCTGGCGCAATTTGTCGTTGAAGGGGATAAAGCGGCGGCCTGCCGCTGTCTTTGGGGCCGATTCACGCATACGCAGGCCCCTGTATTCATCTTCGGAAAGGTGCCTGCCGTCAACGACGTACAAGGTCTGATTGACCGTGAAACCATCTTCGGAGAGGTCGCACCAGCGCAGCGCGCACAATTCGGACACCCGAAGCCCTGTCCCAAGGATAAAGCGCACGGCCCGCCCGTAGGTGGTCATGGGCAGCACATCCAGCAGGGCCGCGCTTTCCCCCTCCGACAGAAAGGAAACCTCTTTCTGCTCTGCCTTGGGGAGCTTGACCGCGCTGGCGGGGTTGCGGCTGATAAGCTGGTTTTCCACGGCCTGCCCCAGCGCCCGCTTGAGGATGGACATGCCGCGCCGGATCGTGGCCGGGGAAAGCTCCGCCCGCTGGCGGTTCACAAGGGCCTGTATGCTGTCCGTGCGCAGGGCTTGCAGTTTGATGGAGCCAAGAGCCGGACAGAGCCGCCCGTCAATCGTGGCCCGGTAAGTGGCAAGCGTGGATGCTCTGGCCGTATTGGGTGCGTACTCGCTTACCCATATATGGAGCCAGTCTTTCACCAGCATGGCGGAGGGGCTGACGTATTCCCCGCGCTGCATGCTTGAGAGGGCAGCCCCAAGCCGCCTGACCGCCTCCGCCTCTGTTTTGGCCGTGCGGCTCACCTGCCGCCCGTCCGGCCCGGTAAAGGAATACCCGAAGCGCCCGTCACTTCGGCGGTAGACGCTCCCGGTGTTATTCGCCGCCCGCTTCTTTTTCGGCATCGCCTGTCACCCCATTCCCCTGTATTCTGGTTTTTATAAAGGTATCCAACCCGGAATCCATACGTTCCTTCCAGTATGCGGCCATCTCTTTCTGTTCATTCTCCGGGGACTCATGATAGAGATTGGACATGATTTCATAGAGGCTTATAACAGCCGCAGCTTTCAGCATTTCGCCATTGCCCGGGCTACCCGCAATAGCTTCGGCCATCACTTCACCAAGCTGTTTTTCATAAAGGATAACGCTTGCTTCAAGGTGTGCATTGTCGTATTTCTGGGCAATATTTTTGTTATATAGATATATTAAACTTGCCGTGCGCAACGCGATTTGTACCAATCGGGGTAACCTGTCGCTTTTGATCAGGCTGTCGATGAGTTGCCTATCTATATCCGGCATGGTTTTCAGTCGCTCTAGGCTCTCGGTCGACAGGCCCACCACCTTGTCCATCCCCAGCGTTTCGGGCGTGTAGTTGTCCGTGTAGCCCATCAGGTAATCAAAAGACATCCCCGTTTCCCTATGCAGCCTGTCCAGAAAGGTTAGATCGGGCGTTTGCTTTCCAGCTTCATACAGAGAAAGGGAAGCTCTCGCTACCCCCAGTCTATTAGCCATTTCTGCCTGTGTGATTCCCATTCGTTGCCGCACTTCACGCAATACTCTTGAAAATTCCATATTTCCGCGCACCCCTTTATGTTGTTATTTTATACATAATGTTTGTATTGACTGCAACAATTACATAATGTATAATACCCACAGATAAAGTGTAATGGTTTTAGACACGCTTTGTCAATATAAATTATTTTAAACATTTGGGGAGGCATTCACCTTGGAAAAGCAGGCGTACAACGTGGCGGAGGTTGCAAAAATCATGGGCGTATGTAAGGGAACCGTGGAAAGGCTTATCCGGGAAGGAAAGCTCCGCGCGCTGCGGCCCTCTCCCCGGCGGATCATCATCCCGCTGGACGCCATTCGGGCCTTTCTTAATGACCGCGCTTGACGTGGCGGCGGCCTATGGCCTGCCCATTCACCAGAAGGGCGGCAGGCATTGGGCGCGGTGCCCGATTCATGGCGAGAAAACCGCCTCGCTATGCTTCTTCCCGGATGGGCGCTGGTACTGCTTCGGCTGTCACCAGCATGGCGACGCGGCGGACCTGTACGCGGCCCTGTATGGGGTGCCCCTTGGGCAGGCGTTGCGGGCTGTCCGTGGTGATTGCCATCAGCCCAAAAAGCCAACCGCCGCAGACTTGCGCCGAAGGGTGCAGGCATGGAAGGGGCAGCGCTGGACGGAGGCATGCATAGCCAAGCACGCAGGCCGGGCGCTGATGGGCATTTCGCAGGCGCTGGGCAGGGATGATGCGGCGTTCTGGCAGGGGGCAAAGATGGAAGCAGATGCGGAGGACGTTCTGCTTATGCTGGAAAGCGCCACCCCGGCGCAACTCTTGAAAATGGCAGCGGAGGACCTATGACGAACTACGAAGCGGAAGCACAGGAATACGAATCCCTGATAAACACCCCGGAAGCGCAAGCGGTCCTTGCGGCGGAGGAATGGCCGCCGCTTTTGGCCGTTCCCGTTCCTCCGCCGTTTGACCCTGAATGGATGCCCCAGGTGCCGCGTGATATGGCGGATGCAGTAACGCGCCTGCGCAAAAAGCGCATACCCTTCGGCATGCCTGCCCTGTGTGCCCTTGGTGCGTCCTCCGCCTGTGCGTGCGGGCGTGTGGTAATACAGGTGCGGAGCGGATGGACCGAATCCCCCCAGCTTTACCTTGCAGGGATCGCCCCGCCCGGCGCGGCAAAAAGCCCTGTTCTGGAAGCCATGACGGGCCGTCTGTTTGCCTTGCAGGCGGAGGAAAACAAGCGAAGCCAGATCACCATAGCCCGAGAGCTTACCGAGCTTTCTGTGTTGGAAGCAGAGCGCACTGCCCTTGTAAAGAAGAAGCAGAGAGTCGCAGCCATGGAAAAGGCAGAAGAAATAGAGCGTTTCAGACAGACCATGCGCCATCCCGTTTCACGCTTCATCGAAGGAAACACGACGGCGGAGGCCATACCCCAGCTGATGCTTGAAAACGGTGGTATAGCCGTGATCGATGATGAAGGGACCCTCTTTGACATGGTAAGCGGAGGGCGATACTTCGACAACCCGGACACCAGCCCTTTTTTGAAAGGCTATGACGGACGGCAGCCCCTCACAATCCACCGGAAGGGAAATGCGCTCGTTGTTGACAGGCCCTCCATGGCGATCCTTACGCTTGCCCAGCCGATCGTGCGTGACACCCTCATGAAGGACCCACGACTGATGGGTAATGGCTTTGTTTCCCGGTTCATGTTTGCCGACTTTTGCACAGGCGGCGAGCTGGGCGCAGAAGAAGCCATCCCCGACAAGGTGCGCAGGTCTTACAATACCCGACTTGAAGCGCTGTACAATCTCCCTGATTGCACTATAACCCTGACCCCGGAAGCGTGGGGCGTGCTGGATGCGTGGGACGATGAGCTGATCGAGCGGGGAGAGCCGGGCGGCGAGTGGGAAGCCGCGTCCAACGCCGGGCATCTGCGAAAGATGAAGGGCACAACCGCACGCATAGCCGCAAACCTCCAGCTTTGGAAAGGCGGGGCACAGATTGATGCGGATTCCATGCGGTGCGCGGTTGAAATCGCCCGGTATTTTGTTATGAACCTGTTGGCCGTCATGGGTACACAAAGCAACCTGGGAGCAGGAGCAAAACAGGCGCTTGATCTGATCTTGAGGAATGGTCAGGCGACCCAGCGGGAACGCGACATCAAAGAGGCATTGAGCAGGCGGAAACTATTCAGGCGTATAGGCGTAGACGCGGCCCTTGACGAGCTGGAAAAGGGCGGATATATCCGGCGCATGCAGAAAGCCACCAGCGGGCGGCCTGTCCGGTGTATATCCGTGCATCCTGATCTTTTGGCCCGAAAGGTGGTTGTTGATATATGACCGTGTGGCAGGCAATGCATGCCCTTGAAGGGCTGGGCTACCGCTTCCGGGCAACCGGCGGAGGGGTGAAAGCGGAGATATGCGGAGAAGCGCCCCCGGAATCCTCCGCCCTGCTGGACATCGTGCGCAGCGACCGGGAGGCGGCGCGGGCGTATGTTGTGGAACGGGAGGCGGGGACCATGGTGCAGGATGACGGCTGCACCTTCTCCCTCTTTGACGCGCTGGCCATTGGGCAGGCGGTACGGCGCGGGGAAGCGCGGCTTATTGGGAAGGTGATCTTTCACAGGCAGCCCATGACCGCAACAATACACTGTGAGGACCTTTCCCCTCTTCCTGTCTGGCGGGAACGGCTCAAAAAGGCGCTGGAAGCCCGTTTGCAGGCCATGGAGGGCAGCGGGTGGGAAACCATGCAGGCGGAGGACTACGCCCGTTTCTGCGAAAAATACGGGCAATATACAAGGCTTTTGGAGGTATATCACGATGAACAGCAAGCGCAAGGGCAACGGCGGGGAGCGTGAATTGCTCTCCATCCTGCAAGCCGTGGGAGTAGCAGAAAGGAACGACCAGCGGTATACCGGGGGCGTTGACAACCCGGATATTTCCTTCACCCTTGCCGGGACGCATTTTCATGTGGAGTGCAAGCGCGCAGAGCGCTTCAACGCATACGCGGCCATGGAACAGGCAGAACACGACGCAAACGGCCACGCGGTCCCCGTGGTCATGCACAGGCGCAACCGCGCGCCGTGGCTGTGCGTGATGAAGCTGTCCGACTGGTTGCGTATGACGCAGCACGAATAAAAAAAGGAGGGGAACATATGTTCAGCATTACAACGAATCGGGTACGGGACGCGGTAAAGGTGACAGAGGGAACGGAAAGCATGATCTTGCGCGTGGACTTTGACCCCATGGCCTTTGTAAGGGTGCTGGAAACAGCAAAGGCAAAGCTGGCCGCCGTGCGCTTTGCACAGGATGACAGCGCGCCCCAGGTCGTACAGGCGGCGCGGGACTTTGCCGCCGCGATCTTCGGCGGGGAGCAGGCCGGGCGGCTGCTGGACTTCTACGGCGGGCACGGAGCGCCCGTGATCTGTTCGCAGGCATGCCCGCCCCGCAGGTCAACGTAGAAGTGGGGTTGAACGGGGAAAACCTTGTGGAGTATGTGAGCACCCAACAGCAGCTTGGGCTACAATCCTACAACATGAGCAAATGGCAGCCCAAATAAAGGGGGCTTCCCTGTGGAGCATGACGGGCTTGTTTTTAAGATGGCGCGAAAATACCTTCCCTTATGCGACGCGGCGGCAGGCTTTGACGACCTTGTGCAGGCCGGGCGGATCGGCATCATGCGTGCCATGGCCACCTATGAACCGGGGAAAGGCGCCTTTTCAACGTGGGCCGTATTCCATATCAAAAACGAGTTCAGACAGCTTTTGCCACGCATGCGGCCCATAAGCCTTGACGCGGAGGTTGGGGAGGATGGCGTGCCGCTGGTGGACCTCCTGCCGGCCATAGGCGAGGGACCGGACAAACGCATGGAGCGGCAGGCGGTGCGGGAAACCGTGCGTGAGCGCGTGGGCATATTGCCGCAGGCCCAGCGGCAGGCCGTCACCCTGCACGATCTGGAAGGGCACAGCATGCAGGAAACGGCGGAGGCGTGCGGGAAACCCCGGTCCCTTGTGGTGTCGTTGCGCCTCTCCGCTTTCTCCACCCTCCGCCGTGACCGCATTATGAAAGAGCTTGCAGGGCTGGACCGCCGCACAAACTGGCACATGCACAAGGGTTTGCAGGCATGGAAAAGCGACTGGACCAGCACCACGGAGGCGTTGACGTTCTGGCGGATGGGGATCAGATAAAAAAAGGGGCGTCCCTGCGCCCGTCCCCTTTACAATCAGTCATTGCCATGGTAGAATAATCATGTATTTTCCGCTTCGCCCCTTTGCGTGCTGCCTACACGCGAGGGGCTTTCTTTATCCTCCAATTCACTTTGGATCAGCTCAAGCCCGGCGTTCACCTTGCAGAGGTACTCCCCCTCGATCCATGAGAACATGGCGAATTTGTCATACCAGAAGCGGTAATTGTCTACGTCCGGCGTGTCCATGACAAATAGGCCGTTCCAGATTTCATTGTCCATACGCTGTGCCGCTTTCAGGCACTGCGTTACTTCGCCGATGAAGTCGAGAATTTGAAGGTTCGTCATACAAAAGCCCCTTTCTGTTTATGCGTTTCGGATCGCGTACTTGCACAGGCCCACCGTCTTACCGTCCAGCACGGCCACCCCGGCAGCGTCCACGGGTGCCAGAAGGGCCGCCCTGAGGATGTCGTGCTTGTGCTGCTGGTGAATGTCCGCAAACACCTTGCCCAGCTTGACCAGATAGGCCGTGATGCAGGCCCGCGCGTTCTCAAGGTTGAAGGTGTAGACCCGCTCGCCCTTGGCCTCCGCCCAGGCCAGTTTCAGGGCCGTTACGAAGGTGTACCGCGTGCCCCGGCGAATCTCCCACGCCCGGCACATGATGGACCGAAGGTTGTACTTCATTGGTTCATTCCTCTTTCTTTGTTGGTGCCCGGCGCGGGGTGGCGTTACTTACTTCGGCGGCTCTTGCGCCTCTTTCGTATCCGTTCCCCGTCTTGCCTTGCCTTCTTGTCGGGCTTGCGCCCTTCGTCTGCCTTGGCCGGGCCTTGTGGTTTGGGCTTCTTCCCTTACCGTGGTTATAGTATAGCACATTGCTAGCAATATGCAAATTGATAATGGGGGAAAATTGCTAGCCATATTGTACATTGCTAGCAATTTATGATTGTGATATGATGTTTTATGAGGTGGTTGACATGGAAACAAGGCCGAAGTATTACAATCAGGCCAGAAACAAAGCCGCGCAGAAATACGCGCGGGAAAACCTTGAACAAATCGCAATTCGGGTAAGAAAAGGGGACCGCGCCACCCTGCAAGCAGAGGCGCGGGAGCAGGGGCAGAGCATGGCGCAGTACATCATACAGGCCGTGAACGACCGGGCAGGGCGGCAGGTCCTTACCCCGGCAGGGGCGGCGGAGGAATAAGAACAGCCGCGCGCGGCATCGTATGGAGAGAAAGGGGGCGCGTTTATGACGCTGGTGGAAAGAATCACGCAGGAGGCAAAGGACTTGCAGCCGCAGGCCCAGCAGCAGGTGCTTGACTTTGTGGCCTTCCTCAAGATGAAAGAGCAAAAGGCCATAGAAGCCGACATGGAGGCCATCGTCTCCGAAAACCTGCCCGCGTGGAAGGAGCTTGCAAAATGATCTGGTTGCCCACGGTTGAAAACGTGCTGCTACTGCATCAAAAGCTGATTGACCGTTCCGGCGGCTCTGCTGGCGTGCGGGACCTGGGACTGATCGAAAGCGCCCTTGCCCGCGCAGAAGCGGCTTTCGGCGGGGTAGAAGCCCATCAGGGGACCATCCGCAAGGCCGCCGCTGTCGGCTGTGGGCTGACGCAGAATCACGGCTTTGTGGACGGAAACAAGCGCATAGGCATGGCCGCTATGCTGCTGATCCTCCGCCGCAACGGGGTAAAACTGGCCTACACGCAGGCGGAGCTTGTCACGCTGGGCCTTGAGGTCGCACAGGGCAAGGCCGATACTGAACAGGTCGCCGCATGGATTGCCCGGCATCGTACCACGGCGGAGGGGTAGCGCAAAATCAGCGCAAAAACCGGGTGAGTACAAATACCCTAAAAGGACATGAAACGCTTGAAAAATAGGCGTTTGAGCGTGCTGAACGATGCACGCAAACTGCACGCAAATGCACGCAAAAATCAAGGGTGGGTGCATTTGAGTGCATCCCTTGAGAAATGGGCAAAAACACGCATACACCAATGCACCCAAACCGCGTACAAATGCGTACAGAAATCCGCCCTTCCTTGCAAAGGGGGGGCTTTTTTGTGCTCGCCCATAAGTTTACTAAGAACCATGCAACGCTGTTGCAACGTTATGCAACGAAAAAACCGCCCAGGTCGTTGCCGTCACAGCAGCGTAAAAAGCAGGGAAGCAAAAAACTGCTTCCTCGGTTGCTGCTTCCAAAAGGATAAGGGGCTTTTGCCCCCTTTTGCCCCCCTTTTGCCACATATAAATGTATATATGAAACCCATTGAAAAATAAGGCTTTCATACCTTTTGCCCCCATATGCTGCACATCCGTAATATATGGGTTTAATATATAGTTAGTTATATTTAACTTTTGACAGTAGTTTTGACAGTAATTAGAATGATTTTACGTGGTTCCTGATGATCTATCCTTGTGGGGAATCCTTTGAAAATAAGGCTTTTTTGGTGCTCCATGATTCTTGATAATCCATAAGCGCATAACTGGCAGTGTTGGGGTCAGGAGTTCGAATCTCCTATGCTCCACCAGCAAAAAACCCTTGAGCCATAAAGGCTTGAGGGTTTTTCTTGTTCTTCGGCCACTTCGTGCCGCCTGTCTTTCAGGCGGCGCTGCTCCCCAAAAACCTGCCCGCGACGTCTGGATACCCAGAGTCCACAGCCTGAAGCCTGGAACGCCGGGCCGTGTCCCTGGCTTGCTTGACCGCCCTCTCAACCATCGGGGTTCTGCGCGCTTTTGCGCACAGCCCTTATCTTTGCTTACGCCTGCGGCCCACGTTGGTCTCTTCGGTGCCGGCAGTACACAGGGCGGACGCTTCCCCTTCACCACAGACCCCCTTTCCTTTGCGCTCTTTTCGCACAAAAGTCCGATATTGTTCACAGTTCGTTCAAGGGGGTTTTTAAGTCTGTCATAGCTTGGTGACGTATCGTTTGGATACGCTCAAACAGCGAAATACAATCAGGAGTGATTGAAATGAAGGACAGAAGCATTCGCACATTCACCCGTCTGGCCGCCCTGACGGTGGCCCTGTTGCTGTTGGTATCCTGCGCCGCGGCAGAAGCGGTCGATACCAAAACCGCGGACCCCTACATCGAGCTGAGCACGCAGTATCCCGCCATGACCGTAAAGGCGGGCGACAGCCTGACCTTTGCCCTGAGCCTGGACAACTACAGCGGCGCTTCGCAGGATCTTACCCTTTCGGTGGAGGAAATCCCGGAGGGCTGGGAGGGCTCCTTCAGCGCCAGCAGCAACCAGGTGAGCGTGGTCCATGTGAAAAATGAGCAGACCGATGACTCCGTGACCTTCGCGGTGGATGTGCCGCTGGATGCCGCCGATGGGGATTACACCATCCGACTGAAGGCACAGGGCCAGAACATCGCGGACACGATGGACCTTGCCCTGACTGTGAGCGCCGAGGAGATCGGCGAAAGCAGCTTCACGGCGGAATATCCTTCTCAGGAGGGCGACGCGGACACGGCCTTCACCTTCAGCGCCACTTTGATCAACAACACGCTTTCCAGCCAGACCTACTCCTTTACGGCCAACGCCCCCACGGGCTGGCAGGTGAGCTTCCTGCCGTCGGGCGAGACCACCACGGTGGCCGCACTGGACGTTGAGGCGCGCACCACGCAGGCGGTAGACATCTCCGTAACGCCGCCCGAAAACATCGAGGCGGGCACCTATGAGATTCCCTGCACTGCCACCTCGGTCAATGAAACCATGACCATCGATCTGTCGGTCACCATCATTGGTTCCTATGCGATGTCCCTTTCGACTCCCAGCGGACGGCTGAGTCTGGACGCCTACGCCAATCAGGAAAGCGCCGTGCAGCTGAGCCTGACCAACACCGGCAACAGCGACCTGACCAACGTCAACCTCACCTCCAGCGCGCCCAGCGGCTGGAATGTGCGCTTCTCCACGGAAACCATCGACGTGATCGAGCCGGGCGCCACGGTGGAAACCACCGCTTACATCACCCCCGGCGAGGAGGCCATGTCCGGCGACTACGTGACCACCCTCACCGCCAGCAGCAGCGATGCCAGCGACAGCGCCGAGTTCCGCATCACCGTCAAGACTGAAACCAAGTGGGGCCTGACGGGCATCGGCATCATCGTGGTGCTGGCAGTGGTGATTATCCTGGTCATGCGGAAATACGGGAGGCGCTGAGCATGGCTGGCACGATCATTGAAACCAAGGCGCTGACGAAGCGCTACGGGGCACTGACCGCGGTGGACGACCTGAACCTGACCGTGCGGCAAGGCGAGGTGTTCGGCCTGCTGGGACCCAACGGTGCAGGCAAGACCACCACCACGCTGATGCTGCTGGGCCTGACCGAGCCCACCGCCGGAAGCGCCTCCATCTCCGGCGTGGACTGCACCCGAAACCCCATACAGGTCAAGCGCTTTGTGGGCTATCTGCCGGATAATATGGGCTTTTATCCCGATATGACGGGCCGGCAGAACCTGCGCATGACCGGCGCGATGAACGGCCTCTCCGGCGACTATCTGGAGGCGCGCATCGACGAGCTGGTCGCCCGCGTGGGCATGACCGAGGCCGTGGACCGCCGGGCGGGCACCTATTCGAAGGGCATGAAGCAGCGCCTGGGTATCGCGGACATCCTCATCAAGGACCCCGATGTGCTCATCATGGACGAACCCACCAACGGCATCGATCCGGAAGGCATGCATGAGTTGATGGCCCTGATCCGTGAGCTGGCGGACAAGGATGGAAAAACCATTTTGATTTCCTCGCATCAGCTGCACCAAATTCAGCAGATCTGCGACCGCGTAGGCATCTTTGTCAAGGGAAAGCTGGTGGCCTGCGGCGAAATCGGCGAGCTGGGCAAGCAGCTGGAGCAGGAGAGCGGCTTCCGCCTGGAGGTAGGCGCGGAGCCGGGCGGCAACGCGCTGGCCGAGGCGCTCAAGGGCGTGCCGGGCGTCTCCTCCGTGGAAGAAAACGGGGAAACCTTCCTGGTCCAGTCCGCCACGGACGTATCCGACGCGGTGGCCCAGGCGTTGCTGGCGCAGAAGTTCCACCTTACGTACCTCAGGCAGTGCGGCAGCGACCTGGACGAAATCTATTCGAGATACTTTGTAAAGGCAGGTGAGCAGCATGAAGGCAGCCGCGGCGGCAGCATCTTCCGCCATCTCCGGAGTGAAGCCAAGGCGTGAGTCGGGCGGCTTCTCCACGCTATATCATAAGGAGTTGGCCGATCATTTTCACAGCGCGCGTTTCAAGCTGGTGTTCGCGCTGCTGATTCTCACCAGCCTGGCCAGCCTCTACGGCGCGCTCAGCAGCATCTCCGATGCGACGTTCTCCAGCAGCGAATACCTGTTCCTGGCCCTCTACACCGCCAGCGGCAGCTCCATTCCGTCGTTCGCCTCTTTCCTGGCCTATCTGGCCCCGCTCGCCGGACTGGCGATGGGCTTTGACGCCATCAACCGCGAACGCACGCAGGGCACGCTCAACCGCCTGGTATCCCAACCCATTCACCGCGACGCGGTCATCAACGCCAAGTTCCTGGCCGGCACCACCGTGGTGTTCATCATGATCTTCTTCGTGGGCATCATGGTAGGCGGGCTGGGGCTGGCCATTCTGGGCATCCCGCCGGTGGGGGAGGAGCTTCTGCGCATCTTTTCCTACCTGCTGCTCACGGCGGTGTATACGGCGCTGTGGCTGGGCGTGTCCATCCTGTGCTCCACGCTGTGCAAGCACGCCGCCACCTCGGCGCTGATCGTGATCGCCGTATGGATTTACCTGACGCTGTTTGCCAGCATGGTGGTGAGCATCATCGCCAACATTGCCTATCCGCTGGACGGCATTCAGGGCTACTATAACATGTACAGCAACTATGAGCTGCAGCTTTCCCTGGAGCGCACCTCGCCCTACTACCTGTACTGTGAAGCAGCTTCCACCTTGCTCAACCCCAACGTGCGCACCATCGGCATCACCACGCAGGCCTCGGTATCGGGTGCGATTGCCAGCTATCTGTCCTTCGACCAGAGCCTGCTGCTGGTATGGCCGCATCTGACGGTCATGCTGGCGCTGACCATGGCCGCTTTCACCGTATCCTACATCGCCTTCATGCGTCAGGAAATCCGCGCGTGAAGCAGAAAAAGCGCCCGTTCCCGGCATGGTCCGGGAGCGGGCGTTCCAACCAACGGTAAAGGGGCTGTTTCCGGAAGGAAACTTCCTAGCCTGTCAAAGAAGCCACATTGCGGCAATGCAATGTGGCTTCTTGCGATAGATAAAGATAGAAAAGCAGTTAAGGTCGCCATTTAGTCCTGCCAGATAAGACGGGTAACGTTCTTCGCGTGCTGACGATTTTGTGTGCAGCTCTCCCGCACAGGGGCTTTGGCAGACGTAAATTTTGCTCTTTTGATACCCTTCATGGTTGGTGGTGGCATAGCTCAGGACCTTGTTCTGCAGGCATAGAATACAGCCGTAATATTCATCGTACACATACGCATACCAGAGCAAGGTCTCTTTCTTGGTCAACGGTCGCTTGTAGGCAGCGATGGGATTCTTTCAATGTCATAGTTTGGTTTGCAAATCCAAGGTGTTTTGTAGCCTGCATCCGCTGTAACTTCTTGAACTTCCGGATGATGTGCGGTCAGGCGCTCAAATACCGTATCGAATGCAACATTGTCGTGAACGTTGCCGGGAGTAATCTGCTTCAATTTCCTAGCTGCTCCTGATAGCGTTTCGCCATCCCCGGTATGGCTTTCTTCATATGCTTTTCCAGGTTCGCGTTCGCTTTGATGTGTGTTCCATCCACAACCATAACTTCCGGTAACAGATAACCCACGCGAGCGACTTGCTTCAGGCTCCACCGGGACACCCCTTCGATTCCTTCGGCTGTATGTCAGAATGCGTAGCTGATCGTTGCAAAGTGCGGCAAATCCACCAACATGGTGTACCCCTGAAACCAGCGATATGTCACATTGACTTGTGCATCCCGCATGTTTTGCCGCTAAAGAACGAATGTCAAACAAATGCTGAAGCAACACCAGTTAAAACAGAATCACCGAATCACAGCTGGACCGTCCGTTATCCTCGCAGTATAAGTGTTCTGGCGACAATTCGTAGATGCACGAAAATCCACTGCTGCGTCGATCTTGCACAGCAAACGTTCCTTGGGTACCAGCATATCTGTACACCGCATCTCTACAGCATCGCGCTGCGCCAATTCTTTGCGTTAGTCTTTTCATCACCTGCCTTCAGTTGATCAAAAAAGACCGCAAGAAGCGGCCATTTAAAACAGGTTGACCCCGGCAGCCATCAGGCCGCCGGGGTCTATTAGATAAGTTTGGAACGGATCAGGCGGCTGGCGCTTCCGTGGCTTCGGGAGCGGCGGTTTCCTCTGCCGTCTGGGCTTCCGCCTCCGTAGAGGCGGTGGCGGTATCCTGAGTCTGCGTGGCCTCAAGCTCCGCAATGCTGGGGGTCAAGCCGGTGTAGGTGATATCGGCTTCCGCCATCCAGTTTTCCAGCGTAGCGGTATACAGCTCGTTTTGCTTGCTGGTCAACAGGCTCTGCCGCTTGGCTTCGCGCTGCTCGTCGGTCATGGGGATGGGGCCGCCTTCCACATCGCCGATATACTTGACGATATGGACGCCATAGCTGCTCAGGTAGGGAGCGGAGACGCCGCCCACGTTGTCAATGCTCATGGCTGCCTCAACAAATTCAGGCACATAGGCGGTCGAGGCACTGCACACCTCATAGCCGCTGGTCATGTAGGGCTCGGTGGTCATGCCGGGGTCGGAGGCGGTACCATCCTCGTTGACGCCATAGGTGGCGATCAGCTCGTCAAAGTCGGCGCCGTCGGCGATCTTCTGGTTGATTTCGTCGATGGTGTCCGCCAGGGAATTGAAGATAGCGGCCTTGGCTTCGTTCACCTGCTCCTCGGTCACGGGTTCGGGCGTGGCGGTGGGCTCGGCGGTCGCTTCGGTGGCAGCGGTGTCGGTGGTGGTTTCAGCCGCTTCACCGGCGCTCTCCTCAGCGGCCTGAGCGGCCTCCTGCTGCTCTTCCCAACGCGCCTGGAGATCGGTATAGGTGGTCATCAGCTCGGAGTCCACGGGCAGGAGAATGTGCTTGACCGCGCGGAAGCCGTCGGGTTTGTACCAGGCATGGTCCAGATTGCTGCTGGTGCCGTAGAGGGCGGCATACATCGCCATCTGATCCACATAGCTGTTGTAGGCTTCATAGGCGGCGATGTCGTTTTCGTAGAGCTCCTTGTCAGCCGCGACCAGCGACTGGTACAGATCCTCCACTTCCTGATCGGTCACCGTGGCGTCCTGCACCATGATGTCGGCGATCTTGTTGAGCACGCCGTAGCGCTTATATTCCTCACGCAGGCTTTCAAGGGTGTAGCCCTGATCCTTGTAATAGTTGATGGCCTCTTCGCGCGCGGCGGCCTTTTCTTCCTCACTGCTTTCCTCGGTCAGGTCAGGATAGAAATAGGCCTCATAATTCGCAATAGCGTCTTCCCAGTTGGTGTCGGCCTGGGATTCAAGATCGGCAATTTCCTCATCCGTCAGCTGATCGACGCCAAATTCTTTGGCCTTCTGCTCCATCAGCACCTCTGTAAGCCGGTTTTCCAGCGCCACGGCGCGGAACAGGTCCACATTGGCCTGCTGGGTCAGGTCGTAGGCGCTGCCGTACTGGGAGACCAGACTGGAGTACAGGCTTTTGACCTCGTCCCAGCTCACTTCCTCACCATTGACGGTGGCCAGCACGTCGGTGTCGTTAAGCTCGGTGACGGCCGTGGTGGCAGTGTCGGTCGCTGCAGCGGCATCCTCGGCCAGGGCGGCAGTTCCCCACAGCATGCACAGGCACAGAAGCAGGGCAATGGTTTTCCTGATGTTGGTCATGTTTGCAACGTTCCTTTCCAAAACGGGATTATCAAAGGGGGCAGATCCACAGACGCACCGCCCTTGCGGGCGAACGCCCGGCGGTTTGATATCCAAATCATTATGACACACCGCTCATCTTTCCGCAAGGGTTTTGAGGTCGAAAGGCAGAATGTTACAGACTATTCACACGTTTTTCACAACTCCGGGATTGGCAGGGGGAGGATCGCATGCGCGTCATTATTGTGAAGCATGAAAGAAGGCTGACGGTCTTTGAGGGAGAACGGGAGGTATTCCGCTGCCGCGCGGCGCTGGGACGTGAGCCGGAGGGTCCAAAGCAGCGCGAAGGGGATGGGCGTACGCCGGAGGGTGTCTATGCCATCTGTCTGGTCAAGGAGCGGGGCAAGTATGGGCGCAGCCTGGGCCTGTCCTATCCGGGCATACGGGATGCGCAGGAGGCGCTTTTGCGGGGGGAGATCGACCGGGCTACGTTTCTCGCTGTGGACAAGGCCCATCGCGAGGGCCGCCGGCCCCCATGGGGATCGCCGCTGGGCGGGGAGATCTATATTCATGAGGGAGGAAGCCACTGCGACTGGACCCAGGGGTGTATCGCGCTGGACGCTTCGGACATGGATCGTCTTTTTCCCCTGCGGGACCGGCTGGAGGCCGTGGAGATCCGCCCCTAGACAAGTTGCATTCCAACGGGGCATCTGCTATACTACGCGTGGCCGCGCAAGGCGCGGTTCAGACAGCCAATCATCCATGTCAGGAGGTTTGGAGGGCCGCAGACCCGCAACCTCAATCGTCGCAGAGAGCGCTCAGTGCTCGGTCTGCCCGTTTCGGTTGATTCCTCCGGGTCGCTCTGCGCAGCAGCCCACAGAGCTGATGCTTCCCTCTGTCCCTTCCGGTGAGAGCCCGGCTCTACCGTACCGGTCCCTGGATTCGGAAGCCTTGCACAAGGTTTTTTTGAAGGAGGTTGCGCGGCATGAGCGCAGCGTGGCGCACCCGGATTTTAAGTCTGGCGGGGCGCATTATCTTGGAAAACGGCGGCGAAACCTACCGCGCCGAGGATACGGTAACGCGCATGGCGCGCGCAATGGGCATGACCGAGGTGGACGTATTCGGCATTCCCAGCGGCCTGTTCATCTCCTATACGGATGAGTGTGGCGAGCGGGAAACCTCGGTATGCCGGATTTTTCTCCATGGCACGCACCTGGCAAGGGTAGACCGGGTCAATCAGATCAGCCGGCAGCTGGCTGAAGGCTCCCTTGCGCCGGAAGCGGTGATGGATGCGCTGCGGGAGGCGGCCTGCCTGGGAGAGAATATGGCGGTGTGGTATGCGCCGGCCGTGGCCTTTCTTACCGCCGCCGGGTTTGCCGTGATGTTTGCCGGCGGATGGGTGGACATGGTCGTGGGCGGCATTTGTGCGGCGCTGACGCTGCTGGTCCCGCGCTTCCTGGGAAGGCGCGATTCGGGCGGCATGAGCAGCGTACTGCTGGGCGGCATATTGTGCGCGCTGATTCCGCTGGTGTTTCATGCGCTGACCGGGCTGGGCGTGGTAGAGGCGATGATCGCCAGCGCCATCATGCCTCTGGTGCCGGGCCTGAGCATGACCAACGCCGTGCAGGATCTCCTGCGGGGCGATATGGTTTCGGGTGTGACGCATGCGGCGCGCGCCGTGATGATTGCGGCGATGCTGGCAGGCGGCGCACTCATCGGTACGCACATGAGCAGCTGGATGGGACTGGCGGATTCGCCGCTGACAAGTCCGGCCGCCCTGCCTTTTGACCTGCGCACAGCGGGCGTGCTGCTGGCAAGCAGCCTGCTGGCAGGCGGAGGCTTTGGTGCGCTGCTCTATGCGCCGCGAAAGGCCATCATCTGGGGCGGGTTGCTCGGGTCCGCGGGGTATCTTTGCTACTGGGCGGCGATGGAATGTGGCGCCGCTGAGACCGCTGCGATGTTTATCGGCGCGCTGGTTGCGGCGCTGGGTGCCCAGATTGCCGCGCGCCGGCTGAAGATGATTGCCACAGTGTTTGTGACCATCGCCATTTTGCCGCTCGTACCGGGCGTGGGGCTCTACCGCGCCATGAGCGCGCTGGCCACTGGCGATATGATGGCAGGGGCATCCATCGCCGCCCATACCATGGCGCTGATTTTGATGATCGCGCTGGGCATCGGCCTGGGCACGGCGCTGGTGGGTGCGGACCGGGGCGCGAAACACTGAAGATGAGGAGAGCATAAGCCATGACGCATACGCTGGAAAAACCCTCCGCCACAAGCGCGGGGTTGATGAATGCCTCGATGCTGCTCTATCTGTTCTGGCTGCTGCTGCCCGCGGTGCAGACCACCGGGCGGGCCGTTACGGGCGTGGCTGCGGTGGCGCTGTTTGGCGTGGGTGTGCTATTGGATGGGTCATGGCTCAGGGCGCACGGCTGGCGCACGCTGTTGCGCGCGGCCTGTGCCGCGCTGATGCCGGTAATCCTGCGCGTGTTTCTGGCCAGGGGAGGAGAAAACGGGGCAGGGTTTTATGTGCAGCAGGCCATGTTCTGGTTTCCGGTGGTTTTTGCGGGCTATGCGCGGGAGCGGGACGACAGCCGCCTGTGGCGCTGGGTGCGCCCGCTTCTGCTGTCAGTGGTTACCGTGACCACGCTCACCACCATCGGCTGGCTCATTCAGGGCATGCTGCGCGGCGGGCGCGTGTATGCCTATTCCCGCTCGCTGGGCTACGGGGCCGGGGGCGAAGCACAGGAAGCCTATCTCAAGGAGCTGATGCTGCGCAACATCGGAGGCTATGACTTTGTCTATGCCACGGTGGCGGCTTTACCGCTGACATGCCTGGGCATCCAGCGCAGCGGCGGCTGGCGGCGCGCGGCTTTCTGCGCGCTGCTGGCGGCTCAGGCGGTGATGGTTGCGCTGTCGCAATATACCTATGCCATGCTGTTTGCGGCGGGCATTCTGGTGGTAGAGGGCCTCGCGCTGGTGGTGCGCTCCGCCTCGCGCGGACGCGTAGGGCTGGGTGCGTCTCTCCTGTGGGGAGGGCTGCCGCTTCTGGTGGCGTTTCTGCTGCGCGTACCGCTGACTGCGCTGGCGGCCAATGTGTGTGAAGGGCTGGGACTGAGCAATTTTGCCTTCAGCTTCCGTCAGCTGCTCCAGGCACTTGAGGGCGGCGTCACCAGCGCCGATTCCCGACTTGGATATTATCTGACGGCGCTGGAAGGCTTCGCGCGCTCGCCGATTACGGGCAGTATGTTTGGCGGCGAAAAACTGCTCAGCCAGCACAGCGACATCCTGGACGCGCTGAGCGGCACGGGTGTTCTGGGCACGGCGCTGATGGGCGGCATGGTATGGCTGATGGGACGCGGGGCCTTGCGAGGCCTGAAAAAAAGTCCCGCCAGGGCACATCTGGTCCTGACGGGGATTGCGGTGGGTGTGACTGCGCTGCTGGGCACGGTGGTGTACAGCCGGGATATAGCGGCTGTGACGATGATGGGCGCGCTGCTGATTCTGGAGGGTGAAACGAAGCGGGCGTGAGGACGGAGAGGCCGTCTTTATGGGCTGTTCCGCTCACCCCGTGCCGCTTTCGGCAGGACAGACCTCACGTACGGTCAGCACGCCGTCCTCAATGGTAAAGCGCACGTTGCAGCCGGCAAAAAGCAGGCCGTAGACCCGGCCGGGTTCGTGCTGATAGCCGGGGCGGGGGTCCTGCGCCAGCGTATCGAGAAGCGCCTGCCGCTTGTCCGGCGGGACAGGCGCAAGGACCCCGGCAGAGGCCTGCACTTCCAGCGCGGCCTGTGGACCGGGGGCAAAGCCTCCCCGCGCATCCGGATGGCTGTCGGTATAGGGCAGATAGGGCTTGATATCCAAGATCGGGGTGCCGTCCATCAGGTCGGCGCCGCATACGTACAAAACGGGCCCCAGCACGGGGTCCGTTTCGATTCGCTCCAGCCGCACGGAGGACAGGCCGATAGGATTGGGCCGAAACGGCGATCGCGTGGCAAAAACGCCCATGCGCCGGTTGCCGCCCAGCTTGGGCGGCCTCACCGTGGGCGACCAGTCCCTTCCCATGCACTGGGAAAACTGCCAGATCAGCCAGAGATGGCTGAACCCGTCCAGCCCGCGAAGCGCGTCGGAATTTCGATATTCCGGTTCGAATATCACGCGGGCCGTCAGGCTGTCCACCAGCCCGCTTTGGCGCGGAATGCCGAATTTGGCTCCAAAATCGCTGCGGATGCGCGCGATAATATGGACCGTCATGCTTTCGCTCATGGCTGGGCGTCCCCTTCGTCCCCATCCAGCAGCTCCACCAGCGACAGGCTGCGAATGTGCCACTGGTTGTTTTCTTTGACCATGGTGGCCGTATAGCGCCCTCCCTGCCACTTGGGAGGTGATTCATACCCTTCGCCATACAGCGCACGCGCCGCCTCCGCATAGTCGCCATTCACCCGTCCGTCGATGCGGGGAATGGTTTCGATAAATTCGACGCGCGCGGTGCTCTCCCACGGCCAGCACCACATCCAGGTCATTTCCAGCCTGTGGTCGATGCCGCGTATGGTGTAATAGCTATAGGGGCTACGCCCATCAATGGCCAGCAGCAGGTTTTCATCCCGCTGCAGGTAGCTGCCCTGAAAGAACTTGGTCAGCTCCGACGGCGATTCGCCCATCATGATGACCTGAGCACGCTTGGCCATGCCGTCCTTGAGCACGATATAGATATTGGAGGCGTTCATGGCATAGTAAAACGTAACCGTAAACAGCCCCAACAGCACCGTAATCAGCAGCAGCCTTCCTGCCAGATACCAGATAAACCGGCGCAGCTTGCGCATGCGGCGTGCCTCCTCCCCTTCAAAAAGCGTGCCACCATTATAGCAAAGCGCAGGCATTTTCGCAATCGAGGGAAAGGGTTGACATTGTAAAACCGGGTTGCACGAAGTGCGAACTAGTGGTATCATGCCGGTGACGAAAGTCAGGGGAGGGACCTTTTGAATGCGTAAACGGTATGAAACGGTCATTTATGACCTGGACGGAACGCTGCTCAACACACTGGAGGATCTGGCCAATGCGGTCAACCATGCGATGAGAGAAAGTGGCTATCCCGAACGCACATTGGAAGAGGTATGCCGCTTTGTGGGGAACGGCGTGGGCCAGCTGATCCATCGTGCGCTGCCGGCGTCCGCCGACGGCGACGAGGAAGCCTTTGAGGAAACCCTGCAGGCGTTTAAAAGCTATTATGCGCGCCACAACAACGATACCACGGCTCCTTATGACGGGATTGAAGCGCTGCTGGAGCGCCTTAATCAGGCGGGCGTGCGCCAGGCGATCGTTTCCAACAAGAATGATCCCAACGTCAAGGCGCTCACCCAGGATTATTTCAGCCGCTGGATTCCGCTGGCGGTGGGAGAACAGGAGGGCGTGCGCCGCAAGCCCGCTCCGGATACGGTCCTCAGGGTGATGAAGGAATGGGGATGCAAGCCATCCGAAGTGCTCTATGTCGGCGACAGCGACGTGGATGTGGAAACCGCCCGCAATGCCGGAGTGGACGGTGCGGCGGTCTGCTGGGGGTTCCGCACAGAGGACGAGCTGCGCGCCGCAGGCGCTACGAACCTGTTCCATACGCCTAAGCAGCTGGGTGATTACATTTTGGGCATCTCATCTGAAAAACGCTAAAAAACGAAGAAAAAAGATGATTTCGTTAGCATCAGCCGCCATTTCGAATGTGGCTGATGCTATTTTTGACCTTCTTTGATAAATCAATCATGATTTTCAGAATTGACTATCTTTGACCATTTAGGTATACTAACAACGTGGTCAGGAGGAAAGGATCACGGGGGAATTTCCCCCGGGAGCCTCCAGACCACAGAAATTCCGTTTTTAAGACCGGGCGGCAAACGCCGCATTTGTAAGGAGGATGCTTTATGTATACAATCGTTCCGTTCCGTCGCGCTTTTGACTCTGCTTTTGCCCCGCTGTTTAACGATCACTTCATGCGTGAGTTTTTTGACGCCAGCAACGCGCCCGAGATGCGGGTGGACGTTCGCGAAAAGGAGGATGCGTTCCTGCTGGAGGCCGATTTGCCTGGCGTAAAGAAGGAAGACATCAGCCTTGACGTTAACGACGGCGTGCTGACGATCAGTGCTGACATCAATCAGGAGAAGAAGGAAACCAAGGAAGGCTATGTATGCAACGAGCGCCGTTGCGGCCATGTGGAGCGGTCCTTCAATCTGGAAGGTATCGACGTGGGTGCCATCAAGGCCGATTATCGCCATGGCGTGCTGATGGTGCGTCTGCCCAAGGAAAAGACGCAGGAGAAGAAGAATGGCTTCAAGATCGCCATTGGTGATGAGGCCAACAAGCTCTCTGACGGCGAGTAAAGCCGAGTAAATAAAGAAAAAACGCTGAGGGCGTCGGAATCATCCGGCGCCCTCAGCATGTCAAAAAAGTCCGCCTATGACGCTGAGAGGCCGCGAAGAATTGTCTTCGCGGCCTCTGCCTGTTAAGATCAGTCCTTGTAGTTGTCCAGGCCGGTGCCGGTATAGGGCACATACTCCTGAGAACCACGGGTCTCGGTGGCAGCGCGCTCACCGGCGATCTTGCCGAAGACCAGCGCCTGCAGCAAACCGTTGCCGGACATGTAATCCGCACCGGCGCGGGTGGAGAAGCCCTCGGTCACACCGCCGGCCGCGTAGAGGCCCTGAATAACCTCGTTGTCCTCGGTCAGCACGTGAGCCGCAACGTCGGTCACCAGGCCGCCCTGGGTATGACGCAGGTCAGCAGTCATGTAGATGGCGTAGAAGGGAGCCTCGAAAGAGTCGGGAAGAAGCGTACGGTTGAACTTGTCCTCGCCCTTCTCAATGCCCTCGCGGTATTCTTCCACAACCTTTTCCAGCTTTTCGGCATCCAGGCCGGTCTTTTCCGCCAGCTCGGCAACGGTATCGGCCTTGATGAGCAGGCCCTTCTCCTCGTAAGCGCTCAGATCGCTCTGCTGGGCATTGGCTTCATCAAAGATCAGATAGACGTGATGCTCAGGCTGGGCGATCACGTGAGGTGCGATCTGGGAATAGCCGTTGTGCTCGTCGCAGAAGCGCTCGGTGTTGAGGTTGACCATGATGCCGCCGCGGTCAGCAAGACCCTGATCCATGGCGCCCACGCCCTCGCAGTAGAAGCCGTAGCCCTGATAGGCGTGCATGTTCTCAACCGCAGCGCCCAGCTCCATGCCCCAGAGAATGCCTTCGCCCGTAGCGCCAGGAGCGACCATGGGATAGGCATCCACGATCTCGGGGATGTACTTCTCAAGCATTTCCTTATTGGCCGCAAAGCCGCTGGTCGCCAGAACCACGTTGTCGGCGTAAATCACCATCGAACCGTCCTTGCCTTCGGCCGTTGCACCGATGACCTCGTTGGCCTGATTGGTGATCAGACCGGTTCCGGTGGTCTCCAGCATGACCGTCACATTCTCAAGGCTGTTGAGATGGTCGATCATCTTGGAGGTCATGCCGGCGCCGTTGCCCTCAGCGTTGAGCATACGATACTCGGTCTGGCCGTAGTAGAGGGAATCCATCAGCGTCCAGACAACGCCCATGCTTTCCAGCCATTCGGCCACAGGCGTCGCGTTTTCAGCGACCGTGTAGACCAGCTCCTGACGGGCACTGTAGTTGGAGGGACGCAGGATGTCGCGCGCAAGCGCCTCAACGCTGTCCTCAATGCCCTTTTCCTGCTGCTGCTTGCTGTTGGCAGCCGGAATCTTGCCACCGGAGATGATCGTCGCGCCGCCCAGATAGCCCAGCTTTTCAAGCAGCAGAACCTGTGCGCCTTGTTCAGCAGCCGCGATCGCCGCAGAGATACCGGCTCCACCGCCACCAATAACAAGCACCTGCGTCTGCACCACAGACGCTTCGGCCGTCTCCGCGCCGGCCGCTGCACTCAGCGAGAAAACAAGCGTCAGGCTCAAGAGAATGGATAGTAACCGTTTCATCCATCATTCCTCCTAATATGACCGTTTTTTATAGAAGAAACCAAAGGATATGATATGAATTTGTCAATCGCTTGTCAACGGTTTTTCTTACTATATATTTTTTTATATTTCAGGCATTTTAACCAATAAAAAGACCCAGAATATAACAAAAAACGATTACAGATGCCACAACACCCAAGTCTTTAAAAATGTTATGGTTTATGCGATATTCAAACGCTCGCTGCGGCCACGGAAAATGCTGCGGCTTCAGCCATTGGGGGAGAAGAAAAGCATGAAGGATGCCGCAACGGAGGACGATCCCCCTCGTTGCCAGCATCCTGAGCAAGCCCGGCTCATGCTTTGCCAGCGCACCTGTGAGCAGATCAATAATAGTATTCGGTCAGGCTTACGCCGCCCGCCCCATCGGGCAGTACCTCATACAGCGTCCAGGAATACAGTTCCCCATCCGCCGCCAGAGGCATCGCTCGTTCATAGAGCTCGTTGGATTCATCAAAAAAGATCAAATGGGTGATGCCATCCTTCAAAAGCCGGGCGGATAAGGCTTCCGTGCTCTCCAAATCATCCCAAGTAGGACAGAAGAACCGCGCCGGGGCAAAGGTGTAGTTGAGCAAGCCAATAAAGGAATTGTTGGGCTCAAGTCCCACGAGCACACGCGCGCCCTCATAGCCTGCCAGCGCTTCGCCCCAGTAATGATCCATATAGGTTTTGCCTTCCACGCCCGTAGCCTCGTCGTATTGGATGTAGCGCTCAGGAACCAGATCGTCTGCGAGCGCGCTCCAGTTGACCGTCAGCGCCAGCGTAGCCGTAAACAGCGTGAGGCATATGGCAGGAAGGGGCTTCCATACCTTGGCCAGCGCCCGGGGAAACGCGCCGATGACCAGCGCTGCCGCCAGCATGCCCAGTCCCAGCGTGACCGGTGCGTAATACCGCTCCAGAAGCAGCGTCATGTTGGACAGGTCTTCCTCCACATACATATCGAACTCCGCCAGAAAGACCGTAAAAAAGCTGCCGTAGATAACCAGCGTATAGACCGCCGCAGCCCCCAGAGAGAACAGGCTGATCCGGATCATCTCACGCTTGGGATAGCACCGTACAAGGCACAGGGGCAAAACAATCAGCACAAGGAGCCGAACCCCCAGCGGCAGAGGAACGAGCGCCAGGGTATCGTTGATGAGCCGGGTGGAGAAACGTCCTGTATTGGTCAGCGGAGAAAAAAGTGCATGGAGAATGCTGGGCGCCACCTGGCCGGCCTTTTCCGGAAGCGAATAACTGCCACTTAACAGCCCGGCCGCCGCGCTCCACAGGCTGGACGTATGAAACCCGCTGATGCCTGTGAGCGAGCAAAACAGCATCCAGCTGCCCAGGGCGGCCAGCGGCGTCAGGCAACACAGCCACAGCCCGGCACGAGGCTGTCTCCGCCAACGCCCCAGCACCAGCATCAGCGCTATGGCCAGCCATGCGAACAGGATGCCGATCTGCTTTATCAGCACCATGGCGCACAGAGACAAACCAATGCCCCACAGGCCTGCCCGGTCGTTCGGTTCCAGCTTCCAAATCCGTACCAGCGCATACCCGAAGCATACTGCCAGAGCCGTATCAACGCTTAATACAATGTAACTGAGCGCGTTGCCCCACAGGGGAAAAGTGACCATACCTGCCAGGACGAACGGCAAAATCCACCAACGCCGCCAGCTTACGCGGTCAAAGAGGGGCAGCAGAAAAGCGGCATAGGTGATGAACAGAGACGAATAGAGCACCGGCTCGCTCCACTGGCCAAAAGCGTGCATGGCCCACCACTGTATCAGCTGCATTCCAGGCAAGTACGTACCATAATACAGGGCCAGATGCTGATCCGCGCCCACCAGCCCTCCGTAATGCCACAGCGACTTGACCTCCAGCGCCCAATAGCCCGCGTCATCCGTCCACCATACAACCATGGGTTCGCTGGCGTAGAGAAACAAGGCGCACAGGCAGGCAAAGCACAATGTGACTGGCGTAAGCACGTTTTTGGCAAAGCGCGCCACAAGAGCGCGTGGCGTCAGCTTTCGTAAGGCCAGTGCGGCGATGGCCGAGGCAACCGTCAGCGCCAGCAAAACAGGAGCAATCCAGTCCACCCACGAAAGGACGCGCGGAATCGCCAGCACATAGAGCAGCAGCATCAGCCCGCACAGGGCAGGGGCAAGCACGCGCTCAAAGCGCCGGTTCAGGGCCACGCTTAGCGCGCAGACCACAGCCAGAAACGCAATCCATTGCAGCATCCCACATCCCCCTTAGGCGTTGAGAGCTTCCAGAAAGGACCGCAGCCGCGCCACGTCGCCATCCTGGAAACAGTAGCCGTTCATGCCGGCCTTCTGCGCACCTTCAATATTGCGGGGCAGGTCGTCGATAAACAGGCACTCCGACGCCTCCAGTGAAAAACGGTCACAGAGGCGGCGGTAAATGGCGGGGTCCGGCTTCATCAGCCGCTCCTCGGCCGACACCATGATGCCGCTGAAGCGGTCGATATGTTTGATTTTATAGCTGAATTTGTGGAAGCTGTAGCCTGCGTTGCTCAGCACATAGAGGCGAAAACCGCGGTCCAGCAGGTCCTTTTGCACCGCTTCCATCCCCGACTTGGGATACAGCGCGTCCAGATACCAATCGTTCAGGATCTCCGCAACCAGCCGCTTCATCTCCGGGTCCTCAAAGCGGCTTTGCGCGCGCGGAATATAGGCCTGCTCGTCCATTACGCCGCCATCGAGCAGTTCCATCCATTCCGGATGCCAGAAGATGCCGTCGCAGAGCGCCTGCGCGCGCTCCCGGCCCGCGTGGCGGATGCAGGGCAGCAGCGGGTCATGGTCCAGTAGCACCATGCCCATATCAAAAACGATGTTGCGGATCATCTGCGGGTTCCTCCTTTGTATCATTCGCGGTTAATCAGATCATACATCATGACGGCGGCGGCCACAGCGGCATTGAGCGATTCCGCGCCGCCACGCATGGGAAGGCGGAAGCGGTTCGTGCACGCGTCCTGCGCCTGCTTTGTGAGCCCGGCGCCCTCGTTGCCGATAAGCACGCACAGGCGTGCGGGCAGAGGCGCGCGGCGGTAGAAGTTCTCGCCGTCCAATGCCGCCGCAAGGGTGGCATAGCCCCGCGCGTTGAGGGCCTGTACGGTTTCCACCGTATTCCCCACGGAACACACCGGCACGCGAAACACACTGCCCATCGTGGCCCGGAGCGCCTTGGGGCCAAAGGGGTCGGCGCAGCCGGGCGTGAGGATGCAGCCATCAAATCCCGCCGCATCCAGCGTGCGCAGCACCGTGCCCACGTTGCCGGGGTCCTGCACGTTTTCCAACAAAATCAACCGGTTGCCCATCTCCTCCGGCGCGGGGGACGGGGGCATGGCACAGACCGCCGCCACGCCCTGCGGCGTTTTGACCTGCGAGATGGCCGCCAGCACGTGCGAAGGCACGGCATAGCACGCTGTCTGCGGCACAAGTGCGGTCAGAGCGGCGTAAGCCTCCAACCGCGCCTCGTCCACAAACAGCGCGCTCACCCGGTCGGGACAGGCCGCGAGGGCTTCCCCCACCATATGCTCGCCATCCAAGAGGAACGCGCCCTGGCGGGCGCGCTCCCGCGCGTCGCGCAGGGCGCGGGCAGCCTGTACAGCAGGATTTTTGAGACTGGATACCGTTTTCATCACATGCGCTCCGGGGCTTCCATGCCAATCAGCCAAAGTCCGGTACGGATGGTGTCGCGCACGGCGCGGGTCAGGCGCACGCGCGCCTCACGCACGCCCGCGTCCTCCTCCAGGATGCGGTTCTCATAGTAGAATTTGTTATAGGCCTTGCACAGCTCTGTCACCGAGCGGGTCACGATGCTGGGCTCGTAGCGTGCCGCTGCCTCGCGCACGGTTTCGGGGAACCGGCTGAGCTGGCGGAGCAGCTCCTGCGCAAAATCATCGGACAGCGCGGCATAGTCGGGTTCTGCGGGCGGAAGGCCCTCCGCCTTGCGCAGCGCCGAGCAGCACCGCGCATGCGTGTACTGCACATAGGGGCCGGTTTCGCCGTCAAAGCTGAGCGCGCGCTCCCAGCTGAAGTCAATATCCTTGATGCGGTTGTTTTGCAGATCCGCATAAATCACAGCGCCGATGCCCACCTGGCGGGCCACTTCGTCCTTGTTGTCCAGATCGGGGCTCTTTTCCTCGATGATGGCGCGGGCCTTCTGGATGGCGTTGAGGAGCAGGTCCTCCAAAAACACCACGTGGCCCTTGCGGGTGGAGAGGCTCTGGCCCTCGTAGCTGATCATGCCGAAGGCCACGTGCACCAGGTCCTTGGCCCATTCGTAGCCCATCTTTTCCACCACCTTGAACCACTGGCGGAAGTGCAGATCCTGCTGGTAGGCCACGATGTAGAGGCACTTGTAAAAGTCATATTCGTCCTTGCGCCACAGGGCCGCGGCGATGTCGCGCGTGGCGTAGAGAGTCGCGCCGTCCTTTTTAAGAATCAGACAGGGCGGCATGCCGGTTTTTTCCTCGTCCAAATCCACGATGGAGGCTCCGTCGCTGATGGTAAGCAGGTTTTTTGCCTTGAGCTCATCGATGACGCGGCCCATCTTGTCGTTGAAGAAGGCTTCGCCGTTGTAGCTGTCGAAGGTCACGCCCAGGAGGTCGTACACCCGCTGCGTATCCTTGAGCGTAAGCTCCTTGAACCAGTTGAACAGCTCCAGCGCTTCCTTGTCGCCGTCCTCGATGGCCTTGAACCAGCGGCGGCCCTCGTCCTCCAGCGCGGGGTTATGCTCGGCTTCCTCATGGAAGCGCACATACAGGCGGGTGAGCGCTTCCACGCCTTCACGCTCCACCTCCTCCCGGTTGCCCCAGAGCTTGTAGGCGCAGATCAGCTTGCCGAACTGCGTGCCCCAGTCGCCCAGATAGTTGATGGCGACCGTTTTGTAGCCCAGAAAGTCGAAGATGCGGCGAAGGCTCTGGCCGATCATGGTGGTGCTCAGATGCCCGATGTGAAAGCGCTTGGCGATGTTGATGGAGCTGAAGTCCAGGCAGATGGTCTTTCCCCTGCCCTCCTCGCCTGCACCCCAGCGTCCGCCGGCGGCGAGCACGCTTTCCAGCGTCCGCCGGGCGAAATTCTCCCGGTTCAGGGAAAAGTTAAGGTAGCCCCCCATCTGCTTTGCCTGGCACAGATCACCCGCGTCAATGGCCCCGGCCAGTTTGGCGGCAATCTGCGGCGGTCCCATGCGGAGTGTTCGGCTGAGCTTGAAGCAGGGGAAGGCGTAGTCGCCCATCTCCTTTTCGGGCGGAATCTCCAGAAAGCCCGCGATCTCCCCCGCGGAGGGAAGGTTCTCCACCTGCGGGAAGCTCGACGTGATGGCCTGTGCGATCAGCTCCGAAAGACTTTGCTTGGTATCCATGCGTTCGTATTCCTTTCTGATCAGTCGCGGGTGAGGATGGTGCCCATCGGATCGCCGGCAAGGACCTTGAGCACGTTGTCCGGCGGCTCCAGCCCAAAGACGCGCACCACGGGCACGGCATTTTCCCGCAGCATGATGAAGGCCGCGGCATCCATCACGCGCAGGTCGCGCTCGGCGGCCTCGGCGTAGGTGATGCGGGGAATGAGCGTGGCAGAGGGGTCCACGTGCGGGTCGGCGGTGTAGACACCGTCGATGTTCTTGGCCATCAAAATGGCGTCGCACTCCAGCTCGATGGCGCGCAGCACCACAGCGCTGTCGGTGGAGAAGCAGGGATTGCCCAGCCCGCAGGCCAAAAACAGGATGCGGCCCGCCCGCAGGTGCTCGATGGCGGCTACGGTGTTGTAGCTCTCGGCAAAGCGGGGAATGTCCACGCCGCTCATCACCACGGCGCGCGCCCCCAGATGGTCCAGCGTATCGCGCATGTAGAGGCAGTTTTGCAGCGTGGCCAGCATGCCCATCTGGTCTGCTGCCACAGTGCCCATGCGCATGGCTGCGCCGCGGCGGCCGCGCCAGACGTTGCCCCCGCCGATCACCACCGCCAGTTCCACGCCGGTGTGTTGGATGTCGATGAGCATGCGGGCAACCTGTTCAAACTTTTCATGACAGAACAGCTTGCCGTCCAGCCCCAGAGCCTCGCCGCTGAGCTTTAAGATCACGCGCCTGTAGGGAGATGCCATGATACCATCCTTTCATCAAAAAAGGCACGCAGGCAAAGCCCGCGTGCCACAAGGTCGATGCCTGTCCGTTCAGCGCGTACAGGTCACTTTTTGGCGGCCATTTGCGCGGCAATCTCCTCGGCAAAGTTGTCCTTGCGCTTTTCGATACCCTCGCCGCGCTCGAAGCGCTCGAAGCTGACCACATTCAGCTCCGCGCCGATCTCCTTGGCGACCTCGCCCATCAGCTTGGCGATGGACTTGTCCGGATCCTTGACGAAGGGCTGCTCCAGGAGGCAAACCTCCTTATAGTACTTCTCGATGCGGCCCTCGACCATCTTGTCCACGATCTTCTCGGGCTTGCCCTCGTTGAGCGCCTGGGCGCGGAGGATCTCACGCTCCTTGTTGAGCGCCTCGGTGGGAACCTCTTCCTTGCGCACATAGCTGGGCTTGGCAGCGGCGATCTGCAGCGCGACGTCATGATAGAAGGTGCGGAAGGCGTCAGCGCCAAAGGTAGCGGGATTGTTGTTTTCCACCAGCAGCAGCACGCCGATCTTGCCGCCCATGTGGATATAAGTCTCCACCACGCCGCAGTTGGTCTGATAGCGGGCGAAGCGGCGGATGGAAATCTTCTCGCCGATGGAAACGGTCGCGTCGCTCACCAGGTCGGTGATGGTCTTGCTTTCGTCGTCCACAAACTTCTGGTTCATCAGCTCGTCCACGTCGACGGGGTTGGAAAGCGCTATATGCTTGGCGATGTTCTTGCAGAAGTTCTTGAAGTTGTCGGTATTGGCCACGAAGTCGGTTTCGCAGTTGACCTCGACGATGGCGCCCACGGTTTTGTCCTCGGTCACATAGTCGATGACAGCGCCCTCGGCGGCGATGCGGCCGGCCTTCTTGGCGGCGGCGGCGAGGCCCTTCTCGCGCAGCCACTCGATGGCCTTTTCCATTTCGCCCTCAGCCTCAACCAAAGCCTTTTTGCAGTCCATCATGCCGGCCTGCGTCATTTCGCGCAGTTCCTTGACCATTTGCGAAGTGATATTCGCCATTACAAACCTCTCCTTGCTTGCGATATCATGAATCGGAAAGGGAGGGCCTGCGCCCTCCCGCACAGGCTTACGCTTCGACCTTGGCGGCTTCCTCTTCGGGAGCGGCCTCGCCCTGGGCGTCCTGCTCGCCCTGACGGCCTTCGAGCACGGCGTCGGCCAGCTTGCCGGCAATCAGCTTCACGGCGCGGATGGCGTCGTCGTTGCCCGGAATGACGTAATCGATCTCGTCGGGATCGCAGTTGGTGTCCACGATGGCCACGATCGGGATGCCCAGCGCACGGGCCTCGCTCACGGCGATATGCTCCTTGCGGGGATCGACCACGAACAGCGCACCGGGGAGCTTCTTCATCTCACGGATGCCGCCCAGGTTCGCTTCGAGCTTTTCGCGCTCATGCTGCAGGCGGATGACTTCCTTCTTGGGCAGCACATCGAACTGGCCCTGCTGCTCCATGCGGTCAATCTGATTGAGACGGTCCACGCGGGTGCGGATGGTGCGGAAGTTGGTCAGCATGCCGCCCAGCCAGCGGTTGTTGACGTAGAACATGTTGCAGCGCTGCGCCTCGGCGGCGATGGATTCCTGGGCCTGCTTCTTGGTGCCCACGAACAGAATGCTCTTGCCGGACATGGCCAGGTCGCGCACGAAGTTGTAGGCTTCGTCGGCCTTGCGCACGGTCTTTTGCAGGTCGATGATGTAGATGCCGTTGCGCTCAGTGAAGATGTACTGAGCCATCTTGGGGTTCCAGCGGCGGGTCTGGTGACCGAAGTGCACGCCCGCTTCCAGGAGCTGCTTCATGGAGATAACTGCCATTTGGGTTTACCCTCCTTGTTTTTTCCACCCCTTGCATTGGCCCGATGCGGCCACCGCGCACGCGCGCGGCACAATCGCATGGTCTGCAAAGGTGCGTAATCGGTGGAAGTATATCACATCCCTGCCTGTTTGGCAAGGGTTCCGGGCCCGTTTTTTGCGCTCCCTGAGGGGCTTTTTTTGATATTTTGCAGGATTTCGCGCCAGCGGGCCGTGGCGCCGGCGCTGGGGCGGCCCTTCCGGCAGAAGGTAAGCGCCGATAGCTTTGGCGCCACGCGCTCCACGACCATTTCTCCGCTCACGGTCTTGGCGCTGAGCGCCTTCAGCGCGGCCTGAAACCGCTCGTCGCTGCGCGCCCGCGCATAGAAGGAGAGCACGTACACATAGTAAAACAGACCATAGCCCCGCATGGGATACTCCACCTGCATGAAACGCGAGCCGATGCCGTAGTGGCATGGGCTGATGGGGCGGCGGATGACCCAGTGCGCCAGAAGGAACGCCACCGCACGATCCAGCCGAAGGTCATCCTCAAAGCCAGGAATCTGCCGGAACAGATCAAGAACAACCAAAGTGGTGTATGGCGTGGAATACTGTGTCTCCTCGCCATGGCCAAAGCTGTATTTTTCACAGCGCCAGCCTCCATCGGGCCGCTGGGTGTCCAGAAAATAGGCAAGCGTGCGCTTTACCCGCGCATCATTCCCATACCCCATGCGGCAAAGCACATTGGCCGCCAGCGCGGTATGGCAGGGATACAGCCCGCTCGAGGGCGCGGTTTTGATCCGTCCGTCCTCACGCCAGGCGTCAAATATCAGCTGTGCCACGGCTTCAAGCGCCTCGTGCTGCGGTGTCACGCCCAGCTCCATCAGGTACAGCGCGCTTTCCAGCGTGGTAAACGGCGCCCCTTTGAGCAGCTTTCGGTCCGGCGTGGTCCACCAGTCCGCACCCTGGTCGTGACGGTGGGAGAGAATGACCGCCACGTCTGCGGCGGTGCTTTGCGCAATTGTCATGGTTTGTCCGTTCCTTTCGCAGTCATGTTTCGGGCGCTTGCTGCGCATGCTACTTCCGGACGGCGCGCGGCTTGCCGGCGCCTGTCCAAAAGAGGGAAGGAGGAATCCGCCTTGCAGAAGCGACCCCCAAAGCCTCGCCCCGATGCCAAGCGCCTGTGCGATCTGGCGCATATGGCCGACGAGCCACAGAGCACCGACGTGCTGGGCAGCTACACCGGTACTGCGCAGGACGGCGAACATCCCGTGCAGGACGCCGACGACCTGTAGGCACAAAAGGCCCGCTGCGCTCAAAAAACGCGGCGGGCCTTGAAGGGTTTTACAGGGAATTGATCAGCTCGTAGGTTTCGCGGTCAAAATGCTTCTTCATCATCAATGCGTCGGCAAAGGGCATGTTGAACACGCGTCCATGGCGGATGCCGATGGCCTGGTTGGTGATGCCGCGGTTGAGCAGCTGCACGGCCAGGTGGCCCGCCTCAAAAGCGAAAGCGCTGTCCTGCGCGGTAGGCTGCGCGCCGCGCTGGGTGTAACCGATGACGGTAGCGCGGGCTTCGATGCCGCCGCACTTGCGCTTCAGGATGCTGGCGAGACGCTCGGCGTTGATGGGCTCGCCGGGGTAGACGACCTTGCCGTTATCGTTTAAGAACTTGCGCCAGTCAAATTCCTTCATCTTGTGCCAGCAGTGCTCGCCGATGACGAGGGTGGCGCGGGTGTTGCCCTTGGCGATCAGCCCGTTGAGGCGTGCGGCAAGAACGTCCACGTCCCAGTCCATTTCGGGCACGACCACCATTTCCGCACCGGTGGCCATAGCCGTCTTCATGGCGATGTCACCCGAGTTGCGGCCCATGACCTGCACCACGGCGGGGCGGTCGTGGCTGCGGCTGGTGGCTCGAATGGAGCGCACGGCCTCCACACATACATTGACGGCGGTATCATAGCCCAGCGTGGCCTCGGTATAGCCCAGGTCGTTGTCGATGGTGCCGGGGATACCCACGCAGGGGATGCCCAGCTCGCACAGGTGCATGGCGCCGTTGAAGCTGCCGTCGCCGCCGATGACCACCAGCGCATCGATGCCAATCTTGCGCAGATTGTCGGCACACTGGCGCTGCACTTCGGGTTTTTTGAATTCATCGCAGCGTGCGGTACGCAAAAAAGTACCGCGCTGGTCCGCAATATCCAAGACTGTTTCCAGGTCCAGAGCGGCGATGTCGTCCTCGGGATTTTCACTGAGGCCCAACAGGCCATTATAGCCGCGCTTGATGCCCATAAGCTGAATATCGTGCGCAGCTGCGCAGCGAGCCACGCTGACTACAGCCGCATTCATGCCGGGGCTGTCGCCGCCGCTGGTCAGAATGCCGATCTTTCGGATCAAACCAATCACTCCTTGATTTCGCTCGGGCAGGTGGAAACCCCGCCAAGCAGTAGTATAGCACAGCTTTTGCCTGGCGCAAGGGGGCAAAAGGGGCTGTAAGGGATTACATTTCGGAATTTCCCACCCGTGTGCGGCGCTCCTCGGTGCCCACGTGCTTGAGGTAGGCCGTGGGGCTCATGCCTACGATATGCTTGAACTGCTTGCTGAAGTGGTAGGGATCGGGCATGCCGATCTCCACGCCCGTCTGGCGAACGCTCATGCCGTCGCGCAGAAGCGTCTTGGCGCGCTCCATCTTGAGAAATTGCAGATAACCCAGCGGGGGGATGCCCAGCTCCGAGGTGAAGCGCTTGCGGAAGGTTTCCACCGGCATGCGGCTAATGGCCGCCATATCCGCCAGGCTGAACGCGTCGCGGTAGCGGCAGGCGCGCAGCGCGTCCACCACGCGGGCAATTTCATGGCTGAGGGTGGCGCTGGTGGCCACGCTCTGCCCGGAATGGGCCGCGATCAGGCCCCAAAGCAGCTGTCCCAGCTGATAGCTGGCTTCGCCTGTGCCGGTGTGGCGCACCAGCACCTGCACGATCTGCCGGATGAGCACCACCATGCTGGGCAGCATGCCCTGCTTGGCGGGCACTCGGTTGAGGGCGTTCATCTCACGCATGAAGTCTTCCGTCAGCATGCCCTCCACCGTCAGCCATAGCAGACGGGAGTCCTTGGCCTGGCTGATCATGCAGCCTTCCGTATGCGGGGGGATCACCACGCATTCGCCCTTTTTGAGCGGCACCTTCATTTGACGGTGCTCAAAAATCAGTCCTCCATCATCCACCACCAGCCAAAGCGGCGCGTCGCAGGTGGAAAGCCGGTAATTTTGCTGAAGCAAAATGGCGCTTCCAGCAGTCTTGATCCATATGCCGCTGCGCTCCACAAGCGGCGCGGGCACATGCGTGCCCTGCACAAAGATCCCCGGATCGGCGCTCTCTCCCATGGGAGCCTGAGGAACGAAGGTAACGTATGGCATGGCTCATTCTTCTCCCAATGATATAAAGTAGACGTCAGCGTCCACGCATATTGTAAGGATTCCCCTGGCGGCTGTCAAGAGATGCTTGCTATTTTTTGCCGGACAGATTGCCATTTTGTCCATTGAAAAAGCGCTTCCAAAGGCGGAAACGCTTGATGGAGAAGCGGATGCGGCAATATATCCGGCTTTGTAAAAACAGGCGTATTTCATCCCCCGTGAAAGCCTACCTGCTTTTGAGCGTGATCAGATGGATCTGGGGTGGCGCGAACAGACGAACCGGCGCCCCCGAGGTTCCCACGCCATTGGAGACCAGAACCGCGGCGCGGCTTTCTTCCAGCCATCCGCTCATGTAGCGGGTCCCCACTTCCGGCAGCAACGCCTTGAACGGCGTATGCCCCAGCAGATTGATCTGTCCGCCGTGCGTGTGACCAAACAAAGCCAGGTCAAACCAGTGATTGTCGCCGTCGCTGCTTTTGGCGTCAAGCACGTCGGGCATCAGGTCCGGCGTGTGGCCGGCAAAAATGACGAAATCTTCGCTGCTGACCTGCGAGGCCACGCCCGCCACATCCGGAGAACCGTTGTAGTAATCGTCTACCCCCGCTACGTAAATATAGGTCTGGCCCAGCTTCATTCGGGATACCGTGTTGACCAGGGGCAGGCATCCGTAGTTTTTCATCTCGGCCATCAAAAGGCCAAGGTTGCTTTCGGGCTGGGTGCGGTCATGGTTTCCAAGCACGCCGAACACGCCCAGCCGGGCATGCAGCGCGGGCGCCGTGCGAAAAAAGTCAATGGCCGAATCGCTGTCGGTGGCGTAATCGCCGCCCAGAATGATGATATCCGCGTTCAGGCCGTTGATCGTGCCGATGAGCTCGTTGACCCGGCTCTGCGAAAACCAGGCGCACTGATGAATATCGGAAGCGAAGACGATTTTCAGGTTTTTCAGGTTGGCCGGCAAGTCGGTTACATACAGGGTGTGTTCCTCGACGGTAAGCGTCGTCGCTTCCCAAAACGGATATGCCAACAGCATAAGCGCCGCCAGACACCACAGAATTTTCTTGAACGGAAGGCGTCTGCGCTGAGGCCGGCGATATTTATAATGATATTTGGCCATTCAGCGCCCTCCCTTTCCTCAGCGCGCATTTGACACATTTCGTCATTCATTGTACACTGACCCCATCCACTTGACAAGGGGGATGGCTGAAATGGATCAAGTTACCAAGTTTCGCACCATTGGTCCCACCACCTATCTTTGCCCCATTCCGGCGGTGATGCTGGGCTGCGCGAACCCGGAGGATGGCGCGCCCAACCTGATCACCGTGGCCTGGACGGGCGTGGTGTGCTCCAAGCCGCCCATGCTCTCCGTCAGCATACGCAAAAGCCGGCTGAGTCATGACATGATTGCCCGCACGGGGGAGTTTACGCTCAACCTGACCAGCCGCGCCCTGTGCCGGGCCATGGACTTTTGCGGGGTAAAAAGCGGGCGGGAGGTGGACAAATTCGCCCACCTGGGCCTTACGCCCATGGCTGCGCCGGGCCTCAAGGCCGCGCCCGCCGTGGCGGAGGCGCCCGCGTTTTTGAGCTGCCGGGTCCATTCCATCCAGGAGCTGGGCAGCCATGACCTGTTTCTGGCTGACATCGTGGAGGTGAGCGTGCAGGACCGCTTCTTCCTGCCCGACGGCTCCATTGACGAGGCCGCCATGGAGCTGGTGGGCTATGCCCACGGCAAATACTTCGTTTTGGGGGAGGCGCTGGGCTTTTTCGGCTATTCGGTGGCTTCGCCGGAGGCGCTGGAGCGCCGCGGATTCTGAGGGGGTGAAAGAGCGATGTCGCTTCGTGTGCTTTTGGCGGACGCCGATGGTACGCTGTTTGACTTTCACCGGGGTGAAGCGGTCGCTATCGGGGAAACCTTCCGGCGGTTCGGCATTCCCGACACGCCCGGCAACCTGGAAATCTATTCACGCGTCAACCATGCCCAGTGGCTCAGGCTGGAGCGGGGAGAAACCACGCAGGAACGCCTGCGTGTGGACCGGTTTACGGATTTCCTGCGCGAAACCGGCCTTGAGGGAGACGCGCAGGCCCTGTGCGACTGCTACGTGGAACTGCTGGGCCGGCAGCGTTATATCCTGTCCGGCGCGAAGGAATTCTGCCGTGCCGTGAGCGCCCGCATGCCCATTTACCTCATTACCAACGGCATTTCGCAGATCCAGCGCAGCCGCTTTGGCGACTGTGCGATCACCCCCTATCTCTCCGGTATGGTGATCAGCGAAGAGGTGGGGCATGCCAAGCCGCACCCGGCCATGCTGTACCAGGCGCTGGAGATGGCGGGCTGTGCCCCGCAGGAAGCGATCGTGATGGGCGACAGCGTGACCGCCGACATCGCCGCGGCCAACGCCGCGGGAGTTGAAAGCATTTTGTTCACCGAGGGAAAGGAGCCGCCCGAGGGGCACGGAGCCACCTATGTGGCACGCACCTATCGGGAGGCGCTGGATATCCTGCTGGCCAAGGCAGAATAGCCGCGTTTTGGCCGCTGGAGCCGGGAGGGATTCTGGATGCGAATTTTGCTGGCGGAGGATGAAAAGTCCCTGGCGCGGGCGATTGTGACCCTGCTGAAGAAGCATCACTATGAGGCCGACGCCGTCTATGACGGAGCCGAGGCGCTGGCCTACCTGCAGACGGGCGACTACGACGCGGCCATTCTGGACATCATGATGCCAGGGATGGACGGCATTGAAGTGCTTTGCCGGGCGAGGGAGAGCGGCGTGTCCCTGCCGATTCTCATGCTCACCGCAAAATCCGATGTGCGCGACAAAGTGACCGGCCTGGACAGCGGGGCCAACGACTACATGACCAAGCCCTTCAGCGCGCAGGAGCTTTTGGCCCGCATCCGCGCCATGACGCGCGTTTCCCGCGGAATGGATACCAACCGGCTGACGATGGGCAACGTGATGCTGGATCTGACCACCTATGAACTTTCCTCGCCCACGGGCAGCTTCCGGCTGACCGGCAAGGAATTTCAGATGATGGAGATGCTCCTCTCCAACCAGCGCCGGCTGATCCCCACCGAGCGGTTTCTGGAAAAGATCTGGGGCTATGATACCGACGCGGAGGTGCATGTGGTCTGGGTGTACATTTCCTATCTGCGCAAGAAGCTGGCGTCGCTGGGGGCCACGGTGCAGATTCGCGTTGCCCGCAACGCCGGCTATTCGCTGGAGGAGATTCCATGATTCGAAAGCTCCGCATCAAATTTATTCTGGTCAGCATGTTTTCCATGCTGCTGGTGCTCTCGGTGATCCTGGGCATTGTCAACGTGCTCAACTACGACGAAATCGTCCATGACGCCGACAGCGTGCTCGCATTGCTCAATGCCCATGCGGGCGAGCTGCCCGTACCGGTACAGGCCATTGACTGGCGAAGCGCCGGCGACCGCTACAAGTCCCCCGAACTGCCCTATGAAATCCGCTTCTTTTCGGCCGTGCTGGACGACGCGGGAAATGTGCAGGCCATCTATAACGATCAGATTTTTGCTGTCGATGAGGCCGCCGTCGCCGAGTACGCGGCGGATGCCTATGCCGATGGCCGCGCCTCCGGCTTTGTTAAGGATTACCGCTTTGCCCGCTATGCTGTGGACCAGGGCACGCTGATTACCTTTCTGGACTGCGGACGCATGCTGGCGGGCTTCCGCAGCGTGCTGGTGTACAGCGTGGGCATCGCCGCGGCGGGCATGGCGGCCGTGTTCGTGCTGGTATGGTTCCTTTCCGGCCGCATGATCCGCCCCATCGCCGAAAGCTACCGCAAGCAGCGGCGCTTTATTACGGATGCGGGCCATGAGATCAAAACGCCCATCACCATCATTGACGCCGATCTGGAGATCCTGCGCATGGAGACAGGCGACAATGAATGGGTCCAGGATATCCAGACGCAGACCGCCCGCCTGGCTGCGCTCACCAACGACCTGATCTGCCTGTCCAAGATGGAGGAGGAAGAGGTGCAGGCAAAGCGGATCGAGTTTCCCCTGTCGGATGCGGTTCGCGAGACGGCGGAATCCTTTCAGACGCTGGCCAAAACGCGCGGGCGCACGCTGTTAATCCACGTTGAGCCCATGCTGTCGTATGTGGGGGACGAAAAAGCCCTGTGCCAGCTGGTGGAGATTCTCATAGACAACGCGCTCAAGTATTCCCGCGAGGGCGACACCGTGCACCTGACGCTGGAACGGCAGGGCAGATTCATCCGTATGGCGGTGGAAAACGGCGTGGAAAATATGGACAAAGACGTGGTGGACAACATGTTTGACCGCTTTTACCGCGCAGACCGTGCGCGTGCGTCAGACGGCGGCGGACATGGTATCGGACTGTCCATCGCACAGGCGGTTGTCAGCGCACACCGGGGAAAAATCTCCGCCGCCGTCAATGCCGGCCGGCTGACGATGACCGTGCTCTTGCCTGCGGATTGATTTTTTGCAAAAAGCAACACCCGCTCCCGGGCAATGCCGGGAACGGGCGCTTCAGGCCGAAGCCTTTAGGGAGGTTTGGAGGGTCGCAGACCCTCAAATAAAATCGAATTCAGCGACAAGTTCGGTGGATTTGGAAGCCTTAGGGTTTTCCATCGCGTTTTCCCCGACCACATTACAAGCGCAGGAGAACCATATTCCTTAGAAAAAATAGCCGAAGGTGAGCTCTTTCAGCATGCTCCGCAGGCCGCGCCATACGGTGCGGCCCTGAAACCCGTGCGCCTGAAGGATCAGACCTCCATGATTTCCTTTTCTTTTTTGGCGGACAGCTCATCAATGCCCTTGATAGCGGCATCGGTGGCTTCCTGCATCTTTTTTTCCGCTTTGGCGCGGTCATCCTCGGTAATCAGGCCGTCCTTTTCCAGCTTTTTGAACTGCTCCATGGCGTCGCGGCGGATGGAGCGAATAGCCACTTTGGATTCCTCCGCTCCCTTGCGCACCAGTTTGGTCAGTTCCTTGCGGCGCTCCTCGTTGAGCTCCGGTACCACCAGACGGATGATCTTGCCGTCGTTGGTGGGGTTGAGGCCCAAATCGCTTTTCAAAATGGCCTTTTCCACCATCGGGATGGCCTTTTGATCCCACACGTTGATGACCAGCATGCGCGGTTCGGGCGAAGTGATGTTACCCATCTGGGTGAGGGGTGTCTGCACGCCGTAATAATCCACCGTTACGCGCTCCAAAAACTGCGGATTGGCGCGGCCGGCACGGATGGACCGAAGGTCCTCCTGATAAACGGAAGTCGTCTTTTTCATTTTTTCGGCGGCTTTTTCGATGACCTGTCGATACATGAGGGGTTCCTCCTTGCAGTGAAGAGTCATAACGCTGGTAAAGATATTGTAACGCGTTTGCAATCAAAAGGCAATGGGGAATTGCTCGTTTCATACACAGATTTGACCTGTGCCACCGGTTGTGATATGCTAAAATGCGTCGAATTACAAGAAGTGAACAAGGGAGGGCTTGGTACGGCCAGGGCTTTTCATCGGCGCGACGCCGACATGACGCAGGGCTCGATCTGGCGTCAACTGGTAGGTTTTTCTGTTCCCATGGCCATCGGGCTGCTGTTCCAGCAGCTCTATAACACGGTGGATACCATCGTCGTGGGGCAATTTGTCAGCACGCAGGCGCTGGCCGCAGTGGGCAGCACCTCCAGCATCATCAATATGCTGGTGGGTCTTTCGGCGGGCCTCTCCACCGGCGCCAGCGTAATCATTTCCCAATGTTACGGTGCGCATGACCACCACTCCCTGCACGATGCGGTGCACACCACCATTACGGCCACCTTTATCATGTCCCTCATTTGCACGGTGGTTGGCATCCTGATTGTGGAGCCCATGCTGGCCATGATGTCCACCCCGCCGGATGTCATGGGTGAGGCGCGTACCTACCTGACCATTTATTTTGCGGGAATCAGCGGACTGTTTGTGTATAACATGGGCTCAGGCATTCTGCGCGCCGTGGGCGATTCCAAACGACCGCTGTACTTTCTTCTGTTTTCCGCTGTCATCAACACGATCTTTGATCTGCTGTTTGTGATCGTATTCCACATGGGCGTAGATGGTGTAGCTTACGCCACCATCCTGGCGCAGTTTCTTTCAGCGCTGCTGGTGCTTTTCGTCCTTACGCACGATCACACGCCCTACGGCATCCGATGGCACGATCTGCGCCTGAGCCGCGGCATGCTCCGGCGTATTCTGGCCATCGGGCTTCCCAGCGGCGTGCAGCAGGCCATCACATCGTTTTCCAACGTGTTTGTGCAGGGCTACATCAACTTTTTTGGTTCGGCCTGCATGGCGGGCTGGTCCAGTTATAACAAGCTCGATGTGTTTGCGCTCATTCCGATGCAGTCGGTAGCCTTGGCGCTGACCACCTTTGTGGGTCAAAACTATGGCGCGGGCCACTTGGACCGCGCGCGCAAGGGCGTGCGTCAGGCCCTGTGGATGACCCTTTCCATAACCGCAATCCTGTGCGTAGGCATTATTTTGGGCGCAAGACCGCTCAACCGCCTCTTTACCGCGGATGAGGAGGTGCTGTCCCATGGCGTGCGTTTTATCAGCATTATTTCGCCGTTTTATCTTGCCTGCTGCTTCAACCAGATCTATGCCGGCGCACTGCGAGGGGCAGGGGATGCCAAGACGCCCATGTACGTGATGCTGTTTTCCTTTGTGCTGTTCCGTCAGGTTTATCTCTTCATCAACCGGCAGCTGGGCAACTCGTTTCTAGGCGTTACGCTGTCCTACCCAATGGGCTGGGTGGTTTGCAGCATACTGATGGTATTGTTCTACCGGCGTTCCGTGGCAAAGGGACGGTGTTAAAACCGTCCGTCTTGCGAAACAAGACGCCAGTTTCCGCAGGCAAGCCTACCCCGGATCTCCGTCTGCGCAGTCAGGCATACAGGTGCAGAAAGCGGCTATCCTGCCAAAAAGGAGAGCATCATGGCTCTCCTTTTTGATATTCACTTTTGGTTTCCCAATGCGCCTGTTCCAGTGCGATATCGCGATGGTTGACCGTGGTATGATACCCCAGTTCCTCCAGCCTGGCGCTGATGTACTCCGCAATAGCCACGCTGCGGTGTGCCCCTCCTGTGCATCCGATGGCAATCACCAGCCGGTGCTTGCCCTCCGTGATGTAATGGGGCAGCAAAAACTGGAGCATGTCCATGCATTTGACCAGAAACTCCTTGGTGACGGGATGTTCCAGCACAAAATCCTTCACATCCTGATCCAGCCCCGTATGGGACCCCAGCTCCGGAATATAGAACGGGTTGGGCAAAAAGCGCACGTCAAAGACCAGATCGCCCTCGCGCGGAATGCCGCGCTTGAAGCCAAAGCTAAGCACCTCCACGCGCAGCGGAGGCTCGGACCCGGCGTTGAGGACGATCTCCTTGAGCATTTTTTGCAGCGCGCGCGGACGCAGGTTGGAGGTATCGATCAGGTGATTTGCCGTCTCACGCAGGGGCATGAGGCGGTTGCGCTCCTCACGGATGGCTTCGTGCAACGTCAGCCCTTCGCCGCTGAGGGGGTGATCCCGGCGCGTTTCCTTGTAGCGGTTGACCAGCACCTCATCGCTGGCTTCAATAAACAGCGTATCGATGTGAAAGCCCACCAGCCGGGCTTCATCGATCATCTTGGTAACCGCCTTGGCATCGAAAAACTCGCCGCTGCGCACATCTGCGGCTATGGCAATCATGGGGTTATGAAGCCGGGCGTTTTGGCATGCCTCCATAAAAGGCACCAGCATCATGGGAGGCAGATTGTCCACGCACAGGGCCCCTAGGTCCTCCAGATAGCGAATCGCCACGGTTTTGCCCGCGCCGCTCATTCCTGTCAGAATCAGAAAATGCACACCCGATTCCTCGCTTTCGTATCTATATTTCTTTCGCGCAGACGTCCTCGCCCCAGATGCGTACCTCCGGTTCCAGACGGACGCCGGTTTTTTCATACACGGTCTTTTGCACCTGGGCGATCAGAGAAAGATAGTCGCAGGCGCTTCCCTGCTGATCATTAACCAAGAATCCCGCATGCAGGGTCGATACGCTGCACCCGCCCACGCGACAACCCTTCAGGCCGCATTCCTCAATCAGTGTTCCGGCAAACCGTCCCTCGGGCCGTTTGAAGGTGCTGCCGCAGCTGGGCAGCGTCAAAGGCTGTTTTTCACGCCTTCTGGCGGAAAATTCCCGCATCGTGGCGCGCACGGTTTCCTCATCCCCGGGCGTCAGCGCGACGGTGACGGATGTGATGGCAATGGGCTCAGGCTGCTGATTGATTTTGCTTTTGCGGTAGCCGAAATCCATCTCCTCGTTGGAATAGGCGACGGTGCGTCCATCCGGAAGGCAAGCTGTAACATGGGTGATCACGTCCTTCATCTCGCCGCCATAGGCGCCGGCGTTCATATAGGCTGCGCCGCCCACCGTGCCGGGAATGCCGCTCGCAAATTCCAAACCGCTGAGAGCATGGTCCGCTGCCGCATTGCACAGCTTTTGCAGCGTGGCGCCTCCCTGTGCCGTAAGTGCCACACGCCCGTCGGGCAGGGGAACGGGGTCGGAAACCTCGCTAAAGAGCTCTCCCAGCTGGAGAACCAAGCCCCTTACACCGCCATCCCTTATGAGCAGATTGCTGCCATTTCCCAGGACGCGTACCTCCGCACCGGCATCTCTGGCGGCTGCATATGCAGAGGAAAGCTGCTCTACGGAAGCAATCTGCACCAGTACATCCGCAGGTCCTCCCAGTCTAAGGGTGGTATAGCGGCTCATGGGCGCGTTTTCAAAAATCTGCTTTTTGGGTATCGAATGCTTCAGTGCTTCCAATAGCTTTTCGCGCGAGGACGCGTCCATTCAACCAACCTCCCCTTCTGTCTTGATGGAAAAATTGTATCGCACTTCCCTGGCGATGTCAAAGGGTTTCGCGGATTATTGTATGCGGCATGTCCTGTGGCTATGCGGCGGACCGCTTCATCGCCGGATAAAGCAAAAATGCCCGGAGGCCGCATGGCCTCCGGGAACAAAAACCCGAATATGTATCTATTTGGAAATCTGTCAGTTGTACACGCGAACCGGCAATACCAGATAAAGATAGCTGTCTCCCTCCAGAGGAGAAATCACGCAGGGGCTGACATTGGTATTCATGCACAGGGTACAGCATTCCTCATCCACATTTTTGATCACGTCGCTGATGTAGCGGGCGTTGAAGGCAATTTCGATGTCCTCTCCCTCCAAATGAGCATCCAGATCCTCCAGCACGTCGCCCAGTTCGCTCATGGAGGTGATTTTCAGATTATCCTGCGTCGCCTTCATGCGAATGAGATTGTTTTTGCCCTCCTTGGCCATCAGGCTGGCACGTTCAATGGCGTCTTGCAGCTCGCGCCGTTTCACGGTCACGCGCGTAAGCCAGGACGTGGGCAAAATCTGACGGTAGTTGATGTATTCCCCGGCCAGCAAACTGGTGACCAGCGTGGTATCGCCCATCACAGCCATCAGATGGGTGCTGTCCAGATGGAAGGTGGCCATGCCGTCGTCGTCTTCCATGATATGAGCAATTTCATTCATGACACGGCCGGGTATGATCGCCGTCACTTTGTCCACCCCATCGGGAAGAACAAATTGATCGTGCATGCGCTGAAGCGCAAGCCTGAACCCGTCCAGGCCCACCAGGCGCAGTTCGTCGCTTGTCACCTCCATCAGGCAGCCGGTGAGCGCCTGGCGGCTTTCCTGAAGGGCAATGGCAAACGTAACCTTCGAAATCATATCGCGAAGGCGCTTCTGGGGAAAATGCAGCGCGTGCGTATTGGTCAGGTCTTTCATCTGCGGAAAATCCGCAGGCGACATTCCCGTGATGGTAGAGCGGCTCTGACAGCAGCGGATGGTAACCACCATCCGGTCATTCATGGAAAAGTGAACCGTTCCTTCCGGCAGCTTGCGCACGATTTCGGTGAGCAGACGGCCGGGCAATACCACTTGTCCGGGATCTGATACGCTGGCTTTCACCCGGCTTTTGATGCTCAGCGACCCGTCTGAACACATCAGCTCCACTTCATCCTCCTGGGCGCTGAGCAAAACGCCCTCAAGAATTTGCATGGCGGGACGCGGGCTCAGCGCGCGCGTGGCATTGATCAGGCCGGCGAGCAGTTCTTGTGCGGAACATTCAAACTTCATTTTTGGAGACCTCCGACAACCATTGTTGTTGTAGTTGCATATTTATTTCAGTAGTAGTAGTAGGGGATGTGGAAACCGTGGAAAAAGGTTTTACATGCTTGCAGCATACCAAAAAAACCTTTGGAAAACCCATGGAAAAGAGACTGCTTTTCCGGAACCTTTCCACTGTTTTTTTGCCCTTGTCCAAAATGGACAGAGGATGAAGATACCATTTCGCTCTTGAAAGCCGTGTTTCCTGCCCACAAGGGGCAAAACCTTTCGACAAAAGGCGTTTCAAAACGCGTTTTTCCATGCTTTCCACAGGGTGTGGAAAACCCGGTAAGGAAAAGCAAATTGAGCTTGCGCAAGAAAAAAAGCGAATCTTCCACAGCCTTCCCATGGGTTTTCAACCTGTCAGAGCTGCAAAACCTTCATCACAGCTTCGGTAGCGTCCTTTTCATCCACACCGTCCGCCACGACCCAAATCTGCCCGTCCTTGGGAATGGTCTGGGATAAAAGGCCGATCATGCTTTTGAGGTTGAGCACGATGCCGTCGCGCTCCAGGGTAAGGGTGGACTGAAAACGAGAAGCGGTACTGGCGATCAGCGCGGCGCGTTCTCGGCCGATAATATTATGATTGCGCAGATCGACCTGGGTTTTAATCATGGGGGATCCCTCCTGAAAGATGAGTATCATCAAAGTAAGACATCAGCCGCCGGATCCGATGGTTAACGCCGCTTTTTCCAAGGGGCGGGTCCAGCGATTGACCCAGCTGTTCCAACGTGGCATCCGGCGCGTTGAGCCGCGCAAGAGCGATCTGTTGCAGAGAGGGCGGAAGGGTGGAAAGCCGGTCCTCGCGGATCAGCTGCTGAATGACTTCAAGCTGCTGATGGCTAGCGTCCATCTGCTTTTGAAGATTCGCGCTGTCACAATTCATTGCGCGATTAACCGTTTCCAGCACCTGCCGCCGTATGCGCAGGTCCTCGATATGCATTACACTGGTATGCGCGCCCAGGGCTGTGAGCAGGGTAACGATCTGGTCGGACTGCTTCAGATACAGATAAGAATGCTCACGGCGCGCACTGATGCGAATGGGCAGACCCAGACGTTGCATGCATTTGGCCAGCATCACGCGCGATTCTTCATCCCGGAAGGCAATTTCCAGATGATAGCCCTGTTCCGGATTGGTCATGGTGCCTCCGCCCAGAAGCATGCCGCGCAAAAACGCGCGCATGCAACAGCCGCGGGTGAGAGGCAACCTGGGCGTGGTTGCTTTGAGAGAATAGGTGCCGTCTTCGTTTTTTTCCATCATGCCCAGGGCACACAGCAGCACGGGGGATTGAATGGGGCCCAGCGTGAGCACGCATTTGCGCTTGCCGCCGAAGCGCGCGCTGGAAACATAATGAATCTGTGCGGCGATGTGTAGAGCCTGCGAAAGCAGCGTGTAAGCTCTGCGGCATACAGCCAGGCTTTCGGAGGAAAACTGCACGTTTACCTGTCCGCGTCCCAGCAGATTCAGGCTGGCCATGGATGCGTACAGGCCGCCCAGCTCACTTCGGGCGCAGCAGCTTTTTTTGGGCTTGACGTTTGAAAGTTCCTTTTTTACGTCGGACGAAAACGACATGTCGCCCTCCTTGCTACGGCGGCGCTTTGCTTATGGAAACGCACCGGCTTTTGCCTATGCCTATTGTACCTGCCATATGGCTTTCCGTCAATTGATTTGAGGACTTGCAAAGCAAAAAAAGCCTGTTATCCTGTAAATTTTCTTATCAGGTGCCGAATATTTTTTCATTTGGACGGATTGGGCGCGGATGCCGCGCTGCCGGAAACGGGATGCCGGGAATAGATCCCAGTTTTCAGTTCATGAATATAGGCGCTGATGAGCGGAATCTGCGGCGCGGCCAGCGCGTCGCGCACGGCCTGTTCCCGGTCATAGTCCAGCTGGCGAAAGCGGATTTCAAAGGGGCCCGGCTGTGTACCTTCCTCTCCTTCCAGCAGCGCATAGCAGCATTTGGGCACGCCCATGGCATTGCCCACGCTGCCGGTGTTAAAAAACACGCCGGGCGTAACGGTCCGCAGGCCCTGACGATGTGCGTCGGCATAGCCCACGACATCGTAGCGTCCCCCCTGGCCGTCCTGAAAGAACGGCTCAATCAAACTGATGTCGCCCTGTACGGGAATCAGCTTCTCCATCAGGGGACGGCCATGAAACAGACGGATGCGCCGGCCGCTCAAGACCAGCTCATACTCCAAAGGAAGCCGGCACAGCCGCTCCATGCGAGAGGTCCCCAGCTGATCCCAATAGTACTGGTCAGGTGAAAACTGTTTTTTGCCGACGCCGAAATCCCAGTTGCCGCCCAGCACGATTTCGCAGTGCTGCATGGCCCAGTCAAAGGTAAAGTCGTTGCTGGGACCTTTGCCTACAATATCGCCCAGACACAGCACCCGGTCGGGTTGCATCCGGGCAAGGTCCCGCTCCAGGGCCAAAGTGGCAGGACGGTTTCCGTGCAGGTCCGCGACCAGGGCAATTCGCATGGGGCATGCCTCCTTGAAGCTTCTGTGCGCAGTATACCAAAAGCCTGCCCCGCTGACAAGGCGGATTGCGAAAAGAGGCCCGGCATGTTACAATGGTTCAAAAGAGAGGAGGCCGAAGCATGCGCTTGTCGAAAGCGGTTTCGCTCGTGCTGTGCGCCTTGCTGGCAGTATTTCCCGCCTTTGCGCAGGAGGAGACCTTCGCCACCTGCCAGATGCCGGAGGGATCGGAATTCCTTTATATTACGGAGGCAACCAGCTTTCAGGTGCCCCAGGGGCTGGAGAAAATGTATGCGCTGATGCTGGATAGCAATGGCCAGAGCGACGTATATATTGCGCGCATGCGTTATGGCCGCGCTTTGGCCAGTATCAGCTGTACGACGGGCGCGGGACCGGGCGCTGCGGAGGATCTGCTGGCACTGTGGCCGGAGGCCGCCGGACGCATTGCGCAGGATGTGAGCTATATCAACGACAGCGCTTCCTGCGCGGATGTGGATACGGCTTTCGGATATGATGCCCTCACCATCCGGACGGATATCGCCGTGGGGGAGGAGAATATGACGCTTTTGGAAGCGCAATGCGCCGCGTTTTACAATGGTCTGGATCTGATCGAGGTATGGACGCTCCTTCCGGCAGATACCGCTTATCTCTATGACGAGCAGGCGGCGGCAGAGCTGGCGAGCGACCGGGCGGACCTTGAAGCGTTTGTTGCCAGCTTGTCTTTTCCGCCTAACGAGAATACGCAGGAAGACTGAAGGGAGCCGGGATGATGGAAACCTTGAGCATCGTGGTGCCGTGCCTGAACGAGCAGGAAGCCATCCCTCTGTTTTACAGCGCAGTTTTGAAGGAAACGGCCGGGATGGATGTGGCGTTTGAATTCTGGTTCGTGGACGACGGCAGCACCGACGGAACGCTGGATGCGCTCAAGCGCCTGCGCGAGCAGGATCCGCGGGTGAAATATATTTCCTTTTCCCGCAACTTCGGCAAGGAGAGCGCCATGTATGCGGGTATGGAGGCATCGGTGGGAGAGTATGTGGTCATCATGGACGTGGATTTGCAGGACCCTCCCTCGCTTCTTCCGCAGATGCTGCAGGGCATCCGTCAGGAGGGATATGACTGCGTGGCGACCCGCCGCGTGACCCGCGCGGGGGAACCGAAGGTGCGCAGCTTCTTTGCCAGAATGTTCTACCGGCTGATCAACCGCATTTCCAAGACGGAAATCGTGGACGGCGCCCGCGACTTTCGGATGATGACCCGCCAGATGGTCGAAAGCATTCTGAGCCTTCGGGAGGTTAGCCGCTTTTCAAAGGGCATTTTCAGCTGGGTGGGCTACCGCACCAAATGGCTGGAATATGAAAATGTCGCCCGCGTGGCGGGCGAGACGAAATGGTCCTTCTGGAAACTGCTTTTGTATTCCATTGACGGCATCATCGGCTTTTCCACCTTCCCGCTGGCCATCGCCTCGGTGGTGGGCGTGCTGTTCTGCGTGGTCGCCTTTATCCTGATTTTGTTCTTTTTCTTCAAAACCCTTATCTGGGGCGATCCCGTGGCGGGTTTTCCGGCTACCATCTGCATCATTTTGCTGCTGGGAGGCATTCAGCTGTTCTGCGTGGGCATTTTGGGACAGTATCTGAGCAAGACCTATCTGGAAACCAAAAAACGGCCTATTTATATCGCACGGGAGGTCGTGGGCAAGGACCAATCAACGTAATGCTGTGGATACGCGGTGCTTTCAGCGCCGCGCTTTTTTTTTGCATGCGTCCAACTTTTTTTGTTTACCCTATTGACAAGCGCCAAAAGCGTGCTATACTACAAAAGAAGGTCAAAGATAGTCAATAATCCTTGATCTTCAAAAATCCACTTTTTATCCCCCTGAAAAAAGGAGGCATTTGATATGACCAATCAACAGTTTACGGAGAAAAGCCGCGAGGCGCTGGCCGCCGCGCAGCAGTTAACCATTGAATACCAGAATCAGGAGGTTACCCAGGAGCATCTGGCTTACGCGCTTCTTTCGGACGCGCAGGGGCTGATCCCGCAGCTTTTGACCAAGATGGGCAAGCGGCCGCAGGAGATTGCTTCCCGCCTGGAGACGATGATCGCTCGCCTGCCCAAGGTGACGGGCGGCGGACGGGAACCCGACAAAATCTATATTTCCAATGATGTGGAAAAGGCGCTGGTCGCGGCGCGTGACCTCGCGCAGCGAATGAAGGATGAATATCTGAGCGTTGAGCACCTTTTCCTGGGTCTGTTGGAGAAGCCTACGCGCGCCATGGCTGACCTGTGGCGTGGGTATGCGATCGACGAAAAGAGCTTTTTGCCCGCCTTGCAGAGCGTGCGCGGCAATGCGCGCGTCAGCAGTGAGAACCCGGAGGAAACCTATGACGCGCTGGCCAAGTATGGCCAGGATCTGACTGCGGAGGCCCGCAATCAGAAGCTGGACCCCGTAATTGGCCGTGACAACGAAATTCGCAGCGTTATCCGCATTCTTACCCGTAAGACCAAGAATAACCCTGTGCTGATCGGTGAGCCCGGCGTGGGCAAAACGGCCATTGCCGAGGGACTGGCCCAGCGCATTGTGCGAGGCGATGTGCCTGATTCCCTGAAAGACCGCACGGTATTCTGCCTGGATATGGGCAGCCTGATCGCTGGCGCGAAGTACCGTGGCGAATTTGAAGAGCGTCTCAAGGCGGTGCTGGCCGAGATCAAAAAGAGCGAAGGTAAGATTCTGCTCTTCATCGACGAGCTTCATACCATTGTGGGCGCTGGCAAGACCGAAGGCTCCATGGACGCGGGCAACCTGCTCAAGCCCATGCTGGCCCGCGGTGAGCTTCACCTCATCGGTGCGACCACACTGGACGAATACCGCAAATACATCGAAAAGGATGCCGCTTTGGAGCGTCGTTTCCAGCCCGTGCTGGTGACCGAACCCACCGTGGCCGATACCATCTCCATCCTGCGTGGTCTTAAGGAGCGTTATGAAGTGTTCCACGGCGTAAAGATCACCGACGGTGCGCTGATCGCCGCGGCTACGCTGTCCAACCGTTACATTACCGACCGTTTCCTGCCCGATAAGGCCATCGACCTGGTGGATGAGGCCTGCGCCATGATCCGCACGGAGATTGACTCGATGCCTGCCGAGCTGGACGAGGTCAGGCGCCGGATCATGCAGCTGGAAATTGAGCAGGCCGCGCTCAAAAAGGAAGAGGACGAGGCCAGTCACCGTCGTCTGGAAATCCTGGAGAAAGAACTTGCCCAGCAGCGTGAAACTTTCAATGCCATGAAGGCCCGTTGGGAGAACGAAAAGACCGCTATCCAGAAGGTGCAGAAGCTGCGCGAGCAGATCGAGCAGGTGAACGCCGACATCCAGAAGGCCGAGCACGCCTATGATCTGGGCAAAGCGGCCGAGCTGAAATATGGTAAGCTGCCCAGCCTCAAGAGCGAGCTGGCCAAGGAGGAGGAGATCGCCGAGCATGAGCGTGGAGACGAAAGCCTGCTGCGCGACAAAGTGACCGAGGACGAGATCGCCCGTATCGTCAGCCGCTGGACCGGCATTCCCGTGACCAAGCTCAAGGAAGGCGAACGCGAGAAGCTGCTCCAGCTCCCTCAGGAGCTGCACCGCCGCGTGATCGGACAGGACGAGGCCGTACAGAAGGTTTCCGAAGCCATCCTGCGCAGCCGTGCCGGTATCTCGGATGAAAACCGCCCCATTGGCTCCTTCCTGTTCCTGGGCCCGACAGGCGTAGGCAAGACGGAGCTGGCCAAGGCGCTGGCCCAAAGCCTGTTCGACGATGAGAAGAACATGGTGCGTATCGATATGAGCGAGTACATGGAGAAATTCTCCGTCAGCCGTCTGGTCGGCGCACCTCCGGGATACGTGGGTTATGAGGAAGGCGGCCAGCTCACCGAGGCCGTGCGGCGCAAACCCTATTGCGTCGTGCTTCTGGACGAGGTGGAAAAGGCGCATCCCGATGTGTTCAATATTCTGCTTCAGGTGCTGGATGACGGCCGCATCACCGACAGCCAGGGCCGCACGGTGGATTTCAAGAACACCATCATCATCATGACCTCCAACCTCGGCAGCCAGTATCTGCTGGATGGTATCGAAAACGGGCAGATTACCCAGAGCGCGCGCGACAGCGTGATGCAGCTGCTTCGTACCCAGTTCCGTCCGGAGTTCCTCAACCGTATCGACGACATCGTGTTCTATAAGCCCCTGGAAAAGGACGAGATCGCTCAGATCGTTCGTCTGCTGGCGGGTCATCTGGCCAGCCGTCTGCATGAGAAGAACATCGATCTGGTGCTTTCCGACGCGGCGGTGAACGCCATCGCGGAGGCGGGCTTCGATCCGGTCTATGGCGCGCGTCCGCTCAAGCGCTATATGCAGAGCCATCTGGAAACCATGCTGGCCCGTAAGATCGTCGCCGGCGACGTGCTGCCCGGGCAGACCGTCCGGGTGGACGTGGACGCAAACGGCGAGCTTACAGTCTCGGCGGAAAACATGGCCATGCAGCCGTAAGGCAAGCCCCCCAGCGAAGAGAAATCCTTCGCTGGGGGCTTTTTTTGCGCTTTGCTACCGACGGAACGTCCAGTATTTGTTGATGAAAAAATTCAGCGGAATGGTGATGCACAGGTTGAGCACAGGAGCAAGCGCCTTCGGAATACCAACCGCCTCCACCCAGAAAACCAGCAGCAGGGAGTCCAGCACGAAGGTACCCCCGTAGGCTGTCAGCGATTTGAAATACAGCGCCACATGTTTCAAAAACGGCCGTTTTTGACCGCCGCCGAACACGCAGCGGTTGTTCCAGTAGTAGGCGTTGACCACGCTGATGACCAGTCCCAGCGCGTTGGCGGCCAGATAGTGCAGCCCCAGCGCGTTTAGTGCGAGCTGATAGACCGCCAGCGAGATCAGCGTGTTGGACACGCCTACGATGCCGAATTTGATAAATTGCCAGCATTTGGCGATCCATGGCTTTTGCATCGCCTGGTTCCAAAGGGCGAAAAGACGTTCCATGGGGGCCTCCCTCTCCCGCCGGGCGGGCATGCTTGTGCCATTGTACCGCAAAGGGCCCTTGTTGACAATCCCCGTGGAACCATTATAATGAAAGGGAATTTGATGTCGATGGGGAGCGTGCTTTATGGCGCAGGCAGTTACCATTCCCGCAAACGACCTCAAGCGGCCCTTTGAGCTGCACGCCGATGCTTACGAGCAAAAGGCGCTGGAGGTGCTTCGCAGCGGCTGGTACATCCTTGGCAAGGAGGTATCCGCCTTTGAGCAGGCGTTTGCCGCCTATCTGGGAGCGCGTTGCTGCGTGGGGCTTGCCAGCGGGCTGGATTCGCTGTGGATGGCGTTTCGGCTGCTGGGTATCGGGCCGGGGGATGAGGTCATCGTCTGCGCGAACGCATACATCGCCTGCGTGATGGGCATCACCATCAACGGCGCCTCGCCTGTGTTCGTCGAGCCGGATGAATATGACAACATCGACGCCGGCCGCATTGAGGCCGCTGTCACCCCCGCAACAAAGGCCATTCTGGCTGTTCACCTCTTTGGCCAGACCTGCGATATGAATGCAATCTGCCAGATCGTCCGCAAATACGGGCTTCGGCTGGTGGAGGACTGTGCACAGAGCCACGGCACACTGTTTCACGGGAAACAATCCGGCACGTTTGGCGATATCGGCTGCTTCAGCTTCTATCCCACCAAGGGTCTGGGCGCTTTCGGTGACGGGGGATGCATCGTGACCGACGACGAGGAACTCGCAGGTCGGTGCCGAGCGCTGCGCAACTACGGCAGTCGCGTCAAGTATCACAATGAGGTTGTGGGCGCCAACAGCCGCCTGGACGAGATTCAGGCCGGGCTATTGCATGTCAAGCTGGGCTTTCTGAAGGAGCTGAATCAGGAGCGCCGTGAGATTGCGCGGCGCTATCAGGAGGGGCTCGATACCGCTTTTCTCACTTTGCCCAAGGTGCGCCCGGGCGTGATAAGCACATGGCACCAGTTCGTCATCCACAGCCCGCATCGCGACGCGCTCAAGGCGTGGCTTGCGGAAAACGGCATCGGCAGCGAAATTCATTACCCTATTCCGCCGCATCTGAGCGAAGCCTATCGGTATCTGGGTTATCACGAGGGAGATTTCCCCATCACGGAGAAAAATGCCCGCGAGGTGCTCAGCCTGCCCATGTTCAACGGCCTGCGCGAGGACGAGCAGGCCTTCGTGATTGATACCATCAACCGTTTCCGTCCATAAAGGAGAGCCATGGAGACATTTCACCTCTTGCCCTACGATCCTTCGTGGGACGAACGATGGGACCGCTTCGTGATGAAAGGGTCCATGAACGGCACCTTTTTACAGACGCGCCGGTTTTTGAATTATCATCCCAGGGGACGGTTTGAGGACGCGTCCCTGATGGTGCTGGACGGGCAGGAGCTGGTAGCCGTATGCCCCGCCGCCGCGCATACGGTGGGGGGAAGAGCCATGCTGCGCTCCCACCCCGGCAGCACCTTCGGCGGGCTGGTGATCGCGCCCACGCTGCTGCGCGCGCCGCGGCTGGTAGCGCTGATGGAGCAACTGGACGCGTGCTGGCTCGGACAGGGTTTTACAGCGGCGGAGCTCAAGCTCACCAGCGACCTGTTCAGCACGCATCCCACCGATGTGCTGCAATATGCGCTTTATCATGCAGGCTATACCGACGAACTGGAAATCGCGGCCTATGTTCCCGTGGAAGGCCGCTCCCATGAGGAGCTGGTGGCCGCTTACAGCTTCAACAAGCGCTACGACCTGAAAAAATGCGTCAAGGCCGGCCTGATCGATCGTCCCCTGCATACGCACGATGAGCTATCGGTCTTTTACAGCCTACTGTGCCAGAACCTTCGAAAATTTGACGCCACACCCGTGCATACGCTCAGGGAGCTGGTGGATTTCCATGACGTTCGGCTGTGCGATGAGGCGCGTTTTCTGGGCGTGTTCACGCCGGAGGGTGAAATGGTGGCGGGTGCGTGCCTGTTCTGGTTCTGTCAGGCGCGCGTTCTGCATACACAGTACTTGGCCACCGCACCGCTGAAGGGCTGCGTCCCCTCCACCTACCTGTATGACAGCGTGGTGCGCGCAGGGCTGAACCTGGGAGCCAGATGCGTCTCCTTCGGCACCAGTACGCACGACCGGGGCCGTGTGCTCAATACCGGCCTGATTCAAAACAAGGAGGGATATGGCGCCCTCCATTCGCTCAACCGCATCTATACCAAAGTGTACCGGGAGGAATGAACCATGCGCACCGATTCGGTCCGTATGCTGGAATTTGCCCAGCATGGCGACGAGCGCGGCCACCTGGTGGTGGTCGAGGGCATGAAGGATATTCCCTTTGAGATCAAGCGCGTGTTTTACATCTACGGTAGCGACGCCGACGTGGTCCGCGGCTGCCATGCCAATCGAAGGAGTGAATTTGTGCTCATCAACGTAGCGGGGCAGAGCAAGGTACGCGTGCGCGACGGCGCGGGCAACGAGGCGGTCTTTTCCATCAACCGGCCGCATACGGGACTCTATCTGCCCAGAATGGTCTGGAAGGACATGTACGATTTTTCGCCCGATTCGGTATTGCTGGTGCTGTCCAACGAGCCGTATGACGCGGCGGAATACATCCGCGATTACGACGCGTTCGTGCGGGAGGTAAACGGCCGTGCCTAAGATGAGCATCGTGGTGCCTGTGTATTACAACGCTGAAAACCTGCCTCCGCTGTATGAGGACCTCAAGGCAAAGGTGCTGGACGCGGCGGATTTCGACATTGAGGTGATTTTTGTCGATGACGGCAGCGGCGACAACAGCTATCAGGTGATGCGGGAGCTGGCCAGGAAGGACGCCCGCATCCGCATCTTCCACCTTTCCCGCAATTTTGGCAGCGACGCGGCCACCCTGTGCGGCCTGGTCAACGCAACGGGCGACTGCGCCGTGGTCAAGGCCGCGGATCTGCAGGAACCCAGCGAGATGCTGCTGGATATGTACCGCAGCTGGCAAAGCGGCAATAACGTGGTGCTGGCTGTGCGTGAAGGGCGGGAGGAAAGCCGTTCTCAGGAGTTCTTTGCGGACCTGTACTATGCCATGACCCGCAAATTTGCCCTTCCCGGCATGCCAAAGAAGGGGTTTGATGTCTTTTTGCTGGACCGCCGGGTCATCGAAGTGCTCAAGCGCATGGACGAGCCCAATAGCGCACTGACCGGTCAGATTCTCTGGAGCGGCTTCAAAACAGGCGTGGTGACCTATATCCGCCGCGAGCGGAAGATCGGAAAAAGCCGCTGGACGCTTAAAAAGAAAATTCGGCTGGTGGCGGATACGCTCTTCAGCTTCTCCACCCTGCCCATTACGATTGTAACCGGCCTTGGGTTTTTGTCTGTGGTCGGATCGGTCATTTGGGCCATTGATGCGCTGGTGTCCAAGTTGACGGGCCACATCGATGTGACGGGCTGGACCATGATGTTCATCTTCCAGCTGCTCAGCTTCGGCGTGGTTATGATGACGCTGGGGCTTTTGGGCGCCTATCTTTGGCGCACCTTTGATGCTTCTCGCCGCCGTCCTCCGTATCTGGTGGAGATTGCCGACGGCCAGAAGGATGATGGCGAACAGGAGGGACGCGTATGACCGCGCGCCGCAAGGGAGCCCTCTGTCGGCCGGGCGCTTCATCGGCTTGCCTTGACCGTGCCGTAAGCAGGGTGGTTTATCGGAAGGGGGCGGGCGTTTTGCTGCCCGGCCTTTCCTGCGCGCCAAAAACCGATCATGCAGCGCTTTGCCGGGGCGTAAAGCCCGCTCCGGCCGGGCGCTTTGTTTGCGCCGGCACCTCTCCGCACCTGTACGCCGCCACGACGGTGGACCCGCCTCCCAGATTCATGGAGGGGACCGCATGCGGAGAAAACGGCTTTGGTTCCTTTTTTCAGCTTTATCTTCCCCGGCAGATGAATCAGGAGGGATTGTAAGATGCGCGTCCGCAATCGCCGGCTGGCCTGGCTGATTTCCCTGGCCATTACGGCCGGTCTGTTTCTTTTCATCGCCTTTTTCCTGGACTGGCGTTACAGCCAAAACGACGATATCAGCATTCTGCGCTCCTTCATGGGCTATGAAACGGGCGAACCCGCTCATTTCCAGATCTTTATCCATGGTTTGCTGGCCTGGCCCATCTATTGGCTGGCCAAGGCATTTCCGACGGTGGCGTGGTTTTCCATCGTGCAGATTGCGCTGTTATGCCTGTCGTGCTGGATGATTTTCAAAAGTGTGATGCAGTGCTTTGTCAATCGGGACAAACCGCTGTGGATGGGGATGGAAGGCGCGCTTGTGCTGGCGGCGGTTTTTCTGGAGCTTTGCACGCAGATCACCTTTACCCTCACGGCAGGTCTGCTGGGCGCCGCTGCGGTGGCCCAGGTGCTTTCCATTGATGCCGAAAAGAGCGGTTTTCGCCAGACGGCGCTGGGGGTGATGGGTGCGCTGCCCCCCACGGCATTTGCCTATGCCCTGCGCAAGGAAGCGCTGTGGCCTGTGTTGGCATTTCTGGCGGTCGCGCTTTTGGCGGTGTGGCTGTTGCAGGCGCAGGAAGGCCGCAGGGAGCGCAGAAAGGCCCTGCTGATCGCTTCGGGGGCCTGTGTCCTCGTCATCGCGGGTCTGTTGGGCTGGCGGGCCATTGAGGTCAAAAGCAGCGGCCAGGACGAATATCTGGCCTGGCAGGACGCACGCACCCGGCTGGTGGATTACTATGATCTGTCGCAGATTCCCCCGGAATGCTACGAGGCAGCCGGATGGACCGCCTCCACCATCGAACGCGCGCGCAGTTTCTTTTTTCTGGATTCCGATATAACGACCGAATCCATCGAGGCGTTGCTGGCAGCGCTTGAGGCGACGGATGGGGCGGCTGCAAACCGGCAGAGCATCGCGGAGACGCTGAATACGGCCGTTCATGGAAGCACCGCCTTCCTGTGGGCGCTGGGATTGACAGCTGTTCTCTGGGTGCTGTGCCTGGTGGGCGCCGCCGTTCAAAAGGAGCGTCGTGCCGCGCTCCTCATCCCTTTGCTGCTGGGCGCTTTGCTTGAGGTGGCGCTGATTCTTTACCTGGCGATTCAGGGCCGCATGCCCACACGGGTGCTGTGGCTGGTGTTTCTGCCATTCATGGCGCTGGTGGCGGGCCTGTTGCCCTCCTGCATTCCGGCGGTTCGACTCCGCTTCGTCCGTGTGGCCGCAACGGTGGGGCTCTGCTGTGGGGTGCTGTGCGTCTCTGGGCTGATGCTCGCAGAGGTCATACCGCATTTGCTGCCCGATATTGAGGCGTGGGAAGCCATCGGGGATCCGGCCGCCGCTTTGGATGAATACGCGCTGGCAAATCCTGACATGCTTTTCATTTATGATATGACGCTGGCGGTCGATACGCGGCTTTTCCCGGATGTAAGCCAGGGCATTCCGCATAATGTGGTGTGCTGGGGCGGATGGCCCCTGCGGTCTCCCGCGACCGTCGAGCAGTTTGCGGCCTTTGACATCGACCTGCTCCATTTTGATCCCGCAAACCTCTTGCGCTACGACGTGTGCATCGCCTCGGGCGTGGTGGACCCGCCGCCCACGCTGGTGATTGATTACCTGAGGGAAAAGGTTGATCCCGCTTGTGATTATATGATCTACAGCGAGATGGGCGGCGTTTATTTCTTCCAGTTCTATTGATTTCGTGAGGGGGAGGCGTTGAGATTGACCATCCGGGAGCTGTTTGACCAGCCCGGCGTACATTTGAGCTGCGAGGTGTTTCCGCCCAAGGTGTTTGACAAGGTCGAGGAGGCCAAGGCCGCGGTGAGGGATATCTGCGCGCTGTCGCCCGCCTATGTCAGCGTTACCTGCGGCGCATCCGGCAGCACGCCCCAGTTTACCCGCGAGATCAGCGCCTATGTGCAGGAGCATGGGGTTACGGCGCTGTCCCACCTGACCTGTGTGGGCGACACGAGGGATCAGATTGACGCAGTGCTGGACGGCCTTGCGCAGGCGGGCATCCGAAATGTTCTGGCCCTTCGGGGCGACCTGCCCGAAGGCATGAGCTTTCCCGGCGAGGAACACTTTCGCTATGCTGCCGAGCTGATTGCCGCCATCCGCAGCCGCGGCGCGTTTTGTGTGGGTGCGGCGTGCTATCCGGAGGGACACCCGGAATCTCCCGACCGGGATACCGATCTGGACTATCTGCGCCGCAAGCAGGATGCTGGAGCGGACTTTCTTACCACCCAGATGGTGTTTGACAACGATATCCTGTATCGCTTTCTGTATCGTGCACTGGCCAGGGGAATCCACATTCCCGTCACGGCGGGCATCATGCCCGTGGTCAATGCGCGGCAGATTCGCCGCATTGTCAAATTGAGCAACGCGACGCTGCCCCAGCGTTTTCTGGCTATTCTGGACCGTTTCGCCGACGACCCGGCCAGCATGGAAAAGGCTGGAATCGCCTATGCTACCGACCAGATTATCGATATGGTGGCCAACGGCGTCAACCGGATTCATCTCTACACCATGAACCGGCCGAGGGTGGCGGCAGCGATCTTTGCCAACCTGGGCCCTATTCTGCGCCATGGATGCTAAGGCGCGCATTCTGCGCGATGCGGCGCGCTATCTCGGCATCCGGGGCGCGCCGGCCGGACGTGCGCTGGCGGTGCTGGAGGAGGCCTATCCCATGGCACAGGCGGCGGCATGGCCCCGAAGCCTGATTCGCCGTGCACCCATGCGGGCACGGGAGGGCGTGCTGATCATCGGGGATGCGCTGACCATCCCTTCACTGGATCTGTGCCGCCTGTTCGCGGGCGCACGGGAGGGACTGGCGCTGGCGGTCACCTTGGGCGCGCCGCTGGACACGCTGGTGCGCCGCCTGATGCTGACGGACTCCGCTCTGGGCGCGGCGGTGGGTGCCTGCGCGTCCGCACTGGTGGATGAGGTCATCGACGGGTTGCTGAGGGAGCAGGCGGCGGATTTGATGCAGGAAGGACTGACCCTGTCGCCGCGATTCAGCCCCGGCTATGGTGATGCGCCTCTGAGCTGCCAGGGGGCGCTGCTTTCCTGGCTGGAGGCGCGCCGTATCGGCATCAGCCTGACGGCAGGGGGATTGATGCTTCCCGAAAAAAGCGTGACGGCGCTGATTGCGCTGCGTTTTGCGGAGGAAAGACCATGAACGAAATTGGCAAGGAGCTCGGCAAACGGCTGCTGTACTTCGACGGCGGCATGGGTACGCTGTTGCAGGGCATGGGTTTGTCCGGCGGAGAGCGGCCCGAAACGTGGAACCTGTCCCATCCGGACCGCATTCTGGATGTCCACCGGCGCTACCTGGAGGCCGGCTGCGATATTGTGACCACCAACACCTTTGGCGCAACCGCCGCTCATCTGGGCGCGGATGCGGCTTCCTGCATGCGCGCGGGTGTGCGTATCGCCAGAGAGGCCGTCTCGCGTGCCGGGCGCGGTTATGTCGCCGCGGATATGGGGCCGTCCGGACGCCTTCTGGCCCCGTATGGGGATTTGCTCTTCGAGGATGCCATCCGGCTGTTTCAGGACGGCTTTGCCGCTGCCATCGAAGAGGGGCCGGATCTGCTTTTGATCGAAACCATGACGGATCTGGCAGAGGTAAAAGCCTGCGTGTTGGGCGCAAAGCAGGCGCTCAAAGCGGCGGGCAGACAGCTGCCGCTGTTTGTCAGCCTCACCTTTGACGAGCGGGGCCGGCTGCTTACCGGAGCCGACATTCCCGGAACGGTGGCCATGCTGGAGGGGCTTGGCGTGACGGCGATAGGCCTCAACTGCGGACACGAGCCGTCGGCGCTGATGGACAACGTGCGCACCCTGGCCGCCTGCACCGCGCTTCCCTTCTTTGTGCAGCCCAATGCCAGCCTGCCTGCGGTAATTGACGGAAAGACGGTGTTTCCCACCTCGCCGGAGGACTTTGCGCGCGATATGCTGCCGATGGTCCGGCTGGGTGCCTGGGCGCTGGGCGGCTGCTGCGGTACCACGCCGGAGCATATCGCCCGGCTTGTGAGCGCTACGCGCGATTGTCCGATTGTTTCACGTGAAACATTACCGCGCTGTGTGATCTCCGGGCGTACAACGTCCCTCTCTCTGGACGATGGGCCGATCATCATCGGCGAACGCCTCAATCCCACCGGCAAAAAGCGTCTGAAGCAGGCGCTGCGCGAGGGCGACATGGATGCCGTGATGCGCGAGGCCATCGCTCAGACGGAAGCCGGGGCGCACGCGCTGGATGTGAATGTGGGCCTGCCGGAAATCGATGAGCCCGCATGTCTGACGCGCGTGGTACAGGCCGTGCAGAGCGTCTGCGACGTTCCGCTGCAGCTGGATACCGCCGACCCAAGGGCGCTGGAGGCGGCTATGCGGGTCTATATCGGACGGCCGCTGGTCAATAGCGTCTCCGGAAAGCAGGCGGTGATGGACGCCGTCTTTCCGCTGGTGCGTGAATACGGAGGGGCGCTGGTGGCCCTTACACTGGACGAGAAAGGCATCCCTGATACGGTCGAGGGCCGGTTGGACATTGCCCAGCGGATTGTGCGGGAGGCCGCACGCTATGGCATCCGTTCGACCGATCTCCTTTTTGATGCGCTCACCCTCACCGTCGCTACCGATACGTCCGGCCCCTCGCTGACGCTGCAGACGCTCCGGGAACTGCACCGGCGGGGATACAGGACCGTGCTCGGAGTCAGCAATGTGTCCTTCGGCCTGCCTAACCGCCCGGCGCTGACGGCTGCGTTCCTGTCCATGGCTTTGGAGGCCGGGCTGGATGCGGCCATTCTCAACCCGCTCGATTCCGCGGTAAGCGGGGCGTTTTGGGCGAGCCGTGCGCTGATCGGATGCAGCAGGGGACTGGAGGAATATCTTCAGGCGATGCAGCGGCTGCCGGCGCCGGCGCCGGCGTCCGCCGCTCCGGCCCGCGTGTCCGCTCCTGCCGGAAAGGCGGAGCCCGAAGGCGGCGACGCGCTCTACCGCGCCATTCGCGACGGGCTGTCAGGCGACGCAAAGCTGGTTGCGCAGGCCCTGCTGGACGGCGGGAGCGAGCCGCTCTCCCTGATTGAAGGAAGCGTGATGCCCGCCCTTACGGAGGTGGGTGCGCGCTATGAGCGCGGGGAACTGTTTTTGCCCCAGCTTCTGCAGAGCGCGGGTGCAGCGCAGGCCGCTTTCGAGCCCATTCGCGCTCGTCTGCCGGCGCAGGCGAGCGAGGGAGCCGGCCGCGTGGTGCTGGCTACCGTTCAGGGCGATGTACACGATATCGGCAAGAACATCGTCAAGGTGCTCCTGCTGAATTACGGCTTTGCCGTGACTGATCTGGGCAAGGATGTGCCGCCCGCGCGCGTACTGGAGGCCGTGCGGGAAACCGGCGCGCGGCTGGTGGGCCTGAGCGCCCTGATGACCACCACGGTGCCCGCCATGCGTGAAACCATCGCTCTGCTGAAAAAAGAGGCACCGGGCGTGACGGTGGTGGTGGGCGGAGCCGTGCTCACCCAGGCATATGCCGATCAGATTGGCGCGGACCATTATGCGCCCGATGCCATGGCGACCGTGCGCGTGGCGCAGCGGGTGTTGGGCTGAAGAACAAACAGCAGAGACGGAAAGGAGAGGTACAACATGTCGCAGGAACATAAGGACGTGACCAGCGTGTGGCAGGTGGTCAAGTTTACGCTGTTTTCCATCAGCGCGGGACTGATCCAGGTCGCCGCCTTCACCTTGATGGAAACTGTGTTCCATCTGCCGTACTGGCCCAGCTATCTGACCGCGCTGGTGCTGAGCGTGCTTTGGAACTTCACCTTCAACCGCCGCTATACCTTCCGAAGCGACGCGTCGGTGGGGCGCAGCATGCTGCTGGTGGCGCTGTTCTACGCCGTTTTTACGCCGGTTTCCACCTGGTGGGGCCACGCCCTGACCACTGCCGGCTGGAATGACTTTCTGGTGCTGGCGATCACCATGGCCGTCAATTTTGTCACGGAATTTCTCTATCAGCGCTTTGTGGTCTATCGCAACCGCATCGATACCAACGATGTAGCGCGCCGCGCCAATGAAAAAGCGGAGGGATGACCCGTGACGCAGCCAAAGCGTGGAATGGACTGGAAGCGTGCGCTGTCCACGTCGCTGTTTGTCGTGCTGGTGGCGCTGCTTGCCTGGTATGTATACGAAAACCGTGCGGATATGGCGCGCCTGCTGGCGCTCAGCGCGGGAGATGTGACGCTGATGCTCGCGCTGGCGCTGGGCGGCTGCGTGATGAACTGCGTCTATCACCGTCTGATTCTCTCGACCTATCACATCCCACTGGATGCGGTGGACTGGATGGGGGTCACCTTCGTGGCCAATGCCATGGCCTATGTGCTGCCCATGCGCGCGGATCTGGTGTTCAGCGCGGCCTACTACAAGCGCACCAAGGGACTGGCATATGTGAAAAGCGTAAGCATGGCGGCGGGGAACATCGTCTTCGGCGTGGTGTTTGCGCTGGCGCAGATGTTTGTTTCGCTCCTTCTGACGGGGATGCTGGACGGAACGTGGTCCGGCGTTCTATGGCTCCTGTGGGCCGTGGGCACGCTGGCGGTGGCCGGATTCATCGCCTTTTCACTGCTGGTGCAGGGCCGCGGCGCGCGCGTACTGGACCGGGTGAAGCTGCTGGGCGATGTGGTGCGGGGCTTCAACGCCCTCCTGAAAAACCGGTGGCTGCTGTGGCGGCTGCTGGCCTGCCTGGTCGTGAACAATGCCGTTCAGCTCTCCCTGTACATGGCCTGCTTCGGGGCCATCGGGATGCCGGTCACGGTATATCAGGCGCTGTTTTATAACAGCGTAAGCTGGATTGCTACCGTGGTATCCATCGTCCCGGGCAACATCGGCATTAAGGAAGCGGTCATGGGCGTGGCCACCAGTCTGACGGGCGCGCTCTTTCAGAACGGCGTGGCCGTGTCGCTTCTGCAGCGGGTGGCGGTCATGATCGTGTATATTGTGGCTGGAGCGGCGTTCGCCTGGCCGGTCTGCCGCCGGTGGAATGCCGCGCGCCATGCGGAGTAAATCGGGGGCAAAGAAGCAGAAAGGCCCCTGGCACGGCAGAGTCATGCGCAGGGCTTGAATCCATCGTGCAGGCCGCCCGATCCGGATTCTCCAATGGGCCTCCTCAAAGAAGTTTTAAGGCAATAACAAGGGGAGCCGTTCAAGCAGTTGAACGGCTCCCACTCTGTTAGTTCTGCTTATTTGCCCACTGGAACGATTTCCAGCCAGTATCCGTCCGGGTCCTTGATGAAGTAAATCCCCATGGCGGGATTCTCGTAGCAGATGCAGCCCATCTTTTCATGCAGGGCGTGCGCTGCCTCCATGTCATCGGTGCGGAAGGCCAGGTGGAACTCTTCATCACCCAGATTGTAGGGGGTCGTGCGGTCCTTGAGCCAGGTCAGTTCCAGCTCGAAGGTTTCGGTGTCATCCGCCATAAAGACGATGGTGAATTCCGGCTTTTCGTTGCGGCGCACCTCATGAAGGCCCAGCGCCTCGCGGTAGAAGGCCAGGGAGCGGTCCAGATCGCGGACGTTGTAGTTCTCATGGATCATGGTGAACATGGGCGTTTCTCTCCTTTGCTATTCAATGTCTACGGGAAGGTCGGTATCGGCGAAGGGATCGTCGCCCTCAGGCATCTGCGGTTCCACACGCCGGGCGGGAGCGATCGGCAGCTCGCCGAAGTCCTTTGGGGGTTCAATGATGTGGATGTCCAGCAACTGGTCGTGAAAGGTCAGGTTGGCCACGACGCCCGGCTTGGTCAGCGCCAGCACCTCGGTATTGGGGGTCCGGGCACGCCGGGCAAAGTCGATGGCGACTTCCGGGCGCTCCTGCCAGTGCATGGGGATGAACACGCGCGGTTTCATCGTCAGGATGAAATGGTTCGCCCCTGCGTCATACATCAGTCCCTGCCGGGGGTCTACCGGGAACATGCACACGTCGATGCGCTCGCCCTTGATGGGCTCAATCGCCTCGTAGAAGGCGTTTTCGGCCGCTTCAATCTCCCGCAGCGTGCTTTCCTGCCGCCAGTGCCACAGGTTGAGATCGCCCGCGTGGAAAATGTTCATGCCATAGGCCCGCACCAGGAAGGCCACGCCCAGGTCGGTGCTTTGAAACGCCTTGACGGTTATGTCAGGCGAGAGCTCCTTTTCCTGCAGCGGCGCCAGCCGTTTGCCCCGGGTGCCCACGGGCATATCGCTGGATACGATGTAGGTGATTGGCAGGCCTTCGGATTCCCACGTGTACACGATGGGATCGAGGTGGTCGGGATGGGCGTGGCTGATGAAGACATAAATCTTTTCAAACGCCTTGAGGAACGACGGCGTAATCCGGCCGACCTGCGGCAAAGACCGTCCTTCGCCCTCCCAGTAGTCGAAGATCAGCAATGTTCCGCCCACCTGGACGGAAAAGCCGCTGTGATAGTGGTAGATGATTTTGAGTTGCCTGTCCATAGAAAAAGACGCCTCCCGTAAATGATCGTAGTGCAACATACACGGTTCCCCAGCTGTATCGGGAACGATATATTACAAAATGATGACTCATTCAAAGGCAGCGTCATACAGGCAAAAGCCCAAATAATCAGGCTTTCGGGCATAGGCACCGAAAAAAGACTTTGTAAGTATAGCATAGTACGTAATATAAGTCAACAGCTCTTTATACTACCGCAATCTTTGTGGAATACTCCCAAAATTATTTCTCAAAGATATGGAAGCAAAAACGCCATGCGCACAGGCGCATGGCGCTTTGAACCGGGGGTTTCTTACGGGGTGGGAACACTGTCCTGAATGTGCCAGATGGTGTCGTTATACTGGCGAATGGTGCGGTCCGAACTGAAGAAGCCGGACTTGGCCGTGTTGATGACGGCCATGCGCAGCCATTTGTCGCGGTTCTGGTAGTCCTCCATCATGCGGCGGTTGGCCATGGAGTAGCTGCCAAAGTCCTTGAGGACGAAATAGCTGTCCGGCATACCGCCGTAATCTCCCACCAGCAGCGTGTGATACAGATCCTGCATGGCCAGAGGTTCATTGGGGAAGAGCGTTCCGTCCAGCCACTGACTCATGGCCTTGCGGATTTCGTGGTTGGTTTCAAAGATGTTCATGGGATTGTAGGTGCGCTCGCGGTACATGCCCTCCACGGTATCGGCGCGCATGCCGAAGATGTAGATGTTGTCAATGCCCACCTGCTCATAGATTTCTACATTTGCGCCGTCCATGGTGCCCAGCGTCACGGCGCCGTTCATCATGAACTTCATGTTGCCCGTGCCGCTGGCCTCCTTGCCCGCGGTAGAAAGCTGCTGACTGATCTCGCTGGCGGGAATCAGAATTTCCGCGGTGGAAACGTCGTAGTTTTCGATATAGACAATCTTGATCATCTGCCGGGCGCGCGGATGCTTGTCGATCAGATCCGCCAGGGCGTTGATGTAGCGGATGGTCTGCTTGGCGCGCATATAACCCGGAGCGGCCTTGGCGCCGAAGAGGAAGAGGCGCGGCGGCATGGTGAAGTTGGGATCGTCCACGATGCGGTTGTAAAGCACCTGGATGTGCAGGGCATTGAGCATCTGACGCTTGTATTCGTGCAGGCGCTTGGCCTGGGTATCAAAGACAAAGCTGGTATCGATATCGATATTCTGCCGGTCCTTGACCAGCTTTTGCAGGCGCTTCTTGTTGTGCTGTTTCACGGCGGCGAACTTGTCGCGGAAGGCGGGATCATCCGCATAAGGGATCAGGTCCGACAGCTTCGAGGCGTCGGCCACGAAGCCGGGGCCAATGGCCTCCTTGAGCAACGAGGTCAGCGCGGGATTGGCCTCCACAAGCCAGCGCCGGTGGGTGATGCCGTTGGTGATGGCGCTGAATTTGCCCTTGTTGAGCAGCCAGTAATCATGGAACAGACTGTCCTGCAGGATCTTTCCATGCAGCTGGCTCACGCCGTTGACGCTAGAGGACATGGCCACGCACAGGTTGGCCATGTGGACTTGCCCGTAGGCGATGATAGCCATGTGGCCAATGCGTTCCCACTGATCGGGATAGCTTTTGAACAGCTCGGCGCACAGGCGGCGGTTCAGCTCCTCCAGGATCATGTAGATGCGGGGAAGCGTCTGCTTCATCATATCGACGGGCCAGCGCTCCAGCGCTTCGGCCATGACGGTATGGTTGGTATAGGCCATGCAGCGGTAGGTGATGCGCTGCGCCATCTCCCAGGAAAGGCCCTCCTGATCGACCAGCAGGCGGATCAGCTCGGGAATCGCCAGGCCCGGATGCGTGTCGTTGATGTGGAAAACGCACTTGTCCGGCAGCAGATCAAAGTTGTTGCCAAAGTGCTTTTTGAAATTCTTGATCGCATATTGCAGGGTGGCGCTGGTGAAGAAGTAGTGCTGCTTGAGGCGCAGCATCTTGCCCTCGTAGTGCTTATCTTCGGGATAGAGCACCTTGGAGATCACCTCGGCCATCTGCATTTCCTCCATGGCCTTGAGGTATTCACCCTCTCCGAAGTGCGTCAGGTCCAGATTGGCACGGCTGCGGGCCGACCAGGTGCGCAGCGTGTTGACGCAATCGTTGTTATAGCCCACCACGGGCATATCATAGGGCACGGCGTCGATCTGGTAGGTATCCACGAGCTTAAAGACCTGGCGGCCGTTTTCCTCGCCCTCCTCCACATGGCCGTTGAACTCCACGGTGCAGGTATCTTCGGTACGGGCGACTTCCCAGACGTTGCCGTTCTGCAGCCAGTTATCCGGAAGCTCCACCTGCTGGCCCTCCACCAGCTTCTGGCGGAACAGACCATACTCGTAGCGGATGGTGCAGCCCATGGCCGGAATGTTCAGGCTGGACAGGCTATCCAGAAAGCAGGCGGCCAGGCGGCCCAGACCGCCGTTGCCCAGCGCGGGTTCGGGCTCCTCCGGCAGGATGGTCTGCAGGTCGATGCCCAGCTCGCTAAGCGCCTTAGCGTAGTTTTCCTGCGAGCAAAGGTTGATCAGGTTGCAATTGAGGGAACGGCCGGTTAAAAATTCAACCGACAAATAATACAGGCGCTTGCGCTTGGCATCACGCAGGCGGCGGGAAACCATCCACTTTTGCATGATCTGGTCGCGTACGGTAGAGGCGACCGCCTTGTAGAGCTGCTGCGGGGTGGCTTCCTGCACGGTAACGCCATTATAGCGCTGCAGCTTGCCTACAATGCTCTGCTTGATGGATTCCACATCGAATGCGGTAGTGGGCATATGAATCCTCCTTGATGGTTGGAAGTATTTGAGGATAACAGCGGTATTATACCATGAAGACGGGCGCAAGGGCAAATGATTTCTCCCAAAACCCGACAAATCCCGCCATCGGAAGGCAGCAGGGTTTCACGTGAAACATTTGCATTCGGCCCGCGCTTACGGTACAATAGCGCATATCCTCATCTCGGAAAGGAGCGATGCACATGCGCTTTACCCCTGCGCAGGAAGCCGCCATCCAGGCCGGCAACCGCGAACTGCTGGTATCGGCTGCGGCGGGCAGTGGAAAAACGGCCGTGCTGGTGGAGCGCATCGTGCGCCTGATTGTGGAGTGTGGTGCCAGCATCGACCGGATGCTGATCGTCACCTTTACGCGCGCCGCCGCGGGTGAGATGCGCGAACGCCTGGAAGCACGCCTCAATGAGGCCGCCGCGGGCGATTCGCGCCTGGTCCGCCAGGCTGACCTGGTCAGCACCGCGCAAATCTCCACAATTCATAGTTATTGCCAGCAGGTGGTGCGGCAGAACTTCCAGCGCTGCGGCGTAGACCCGCAATTCATGCTGGCAGATGAGCGTACCCGCGCCGGCTACTGGCATGATGCAATGGAAGAAACGCTGGATTGGCTGTACGAGGCAGCCCATGAGGACGAAGAGCTCGCGGCGCTGACGCACAAATTCAGCGAGCGCGAGATCACGCTCATGATGGAGACACTTTACCGGTTTCTGATGTCACGCCCCGACCCGATGACCTGGCTGGAGGAGAGCGCAGCCAAGGAGTGGAATGCCGATTCCATGGACAGTGAGCCGCTGGCCCAGGCGTTCTGCCGGGAAGCAGCGCTGATTCTGGAAGGAATGGACGCCCTCTGGCGGCAGGCGGACGCGATGCGTACAAATCCGGCGTTTCCCCCGCCCTATGTGCGGACCCTGCAAAGCGACAGAGGAAGCCTCGATGGGCTGCGAACGGCCTGTGATAAAGGGATGAGCGCCCTGTGCGGGGCGCTGGGAACCCTGAAGTTTGCCACCCTGGGGCGCTTCAAGCCCGCGACCGGAGACGAGGAACGCCTGGCGGGAGAATTTAAGGACCTGCGCAACCGGATCAAGGACCTGGCGGATGACCTGAAAAAGCTGCTGCCCGCGGATTTTGAACAGGGCGCGGCGGATATGCAGGCCATGGGGCCGGCCACGCGTGGGCTGGCCAAAGCGGTGCGCCGCTTTCACGACCGCTTTCAGGCGCGCAAGCTCAGCGAGGCATGCATCGATTTCGGCGATCTTGAACATATGACGTTGGCCGTGCTGCGCGATCCGGACCTGCGCGGCCAGCAGGCGCAGCGGTTCGATGCGGTGTTCGTGGACGAGTATCAGGACGTGAGCGCCCTGCAGGAGGCCATCCTCAATGCCCTTAAGCGCGGCAAGGGCCAGACCTATTTTTATGTGGGCGATGTAAAGCAGAGCATTTACCGGTTCCGCCTGGCAGAGCCGGGCCTGTTCCTGGGTAAGCTGCAACGCTTTTCGCCCCAGGAGGACGCACCATGCCGCCGGGTGGTGCTGAACCTGAATTTCCGCAGCCGGACCGGGGTGCTGGATGCGGTAAACCGCGTGTTTTCGCACGTGATGGACCGCCGTGTCACGGAAATTGACTATGATGCCGACGCACGGCTGTATCCCGGCGTACCCTCCGAGGGAGACCCGGCAACCGAACTGCACGTGCTCAACGCCCAGGGGCGGAGGCCGCAGGATATGGTCCTGGCCGAGGCGGAACTCATCGCGCGCGACATCCTCGCAACGGTGGGCGAGCCGGTCCCCGACGCTCAGGGACGCCCCGGCGCGCCTCTCCACTATCGTGACATCGCCATTCTCCTGCCCGTGGGCAAGAACGTGGCCGACAAGGTGGAGCTGGTGCTCGGCCGTATGGGCATTCCCGTGTACTGCGAAGGCGGCGGCGACCCCATGACGTCCGACGAGGTGGATCAGGTGCTTCAGCACCTGACACTGCTGGATAATCTGGCCAATGACGTGGCGCTGCTCAGCGAGCTGCGCAGCCCGCTCTTTGAGCTTTCGGAGCGAGAGCTGGCAGCCATCCGGCTGCTGCGTCCTCAGCGGGAGGCCAGCTTCCTCAGCGCGCTGCAGGCGGCGGCCCACGAGGCCGGCGCGCCTCTTGACGCGCGTTGCCGCGCCGTGCTGGACGCGCTGGAGGCCGAACGGTTTTATGCGCGCAGCATGCCGCTGGCCGAATACCTGTGGAGTTTTCTCAAGCGCAGCGGACTTTATGCACATTACGGCGCACAGCCTGGCGGAAAGCTGCGGCAGGCAAATCTGCGCATGCTCTGTCACCGGGCCGATGCCTATGAGCAGAGCCACACGGACGGCCTGCATGGATTTGTGGAAGCCGTGCGGGCAGATGGCGGCGGCGGGGGGGAACAGAGCCCCGCCGTGATGAATCCCTGGGAGGATGTGGTGCGTGTGATGACCATCCACAAATCCAAGGGACTGGAATTTCCCACGGTGTATGTAATGGGGCTGGGAGGTCCCCTGCTGCGGCGCACACAGACGCGCACCCTTAGCCTGCATGGCGAGATTGGCTTCGGCCTGGGGTATGTCAATGAACGGGCGCGCACCCGCCGCACGACGCTCCTGCAGGGCGCGATTGCGCTGAAGGAGCGTAGCGCCGAGCGGGCGGAGCGGGCTCGTGTGCTCTATGTGGCCATGACACGCCCCAAGGTGCGGCTGGTGCTGGTGGGCAGCATGAAGAACCCGGATGCTGCCCGGACGGGACGATCCGGAGGGGTCTATGGCGTCCGGGAGGCGCACAGCATGCTGGACTGGCTGCTGCAATCGGCGCAGCCCTGCGACAGTGTGACCGTGAAACGGGAAGGACAGCTTTCCACATTCGATATGAGGGAAACAGGGATCAAACCGGAGTTCCCCACAATATCCACAAGTTTTCCACAGAAAAGTGCCCCCTGGCGCATCGTTTTCCACATGGAGCCAGTCATCACAAGACATTTGGCCCGCCAGAGCGCCCCACTGCCCTTTCCGCTACCGGAGGTACAGGGGCAGAGTGGCGGCGAAAGCCTCCCCGCTCCGCAGATCTCCGGGATGGATTGGCCCGTGGCCGCCAGGGCGGAGGATGAGAAGCGGACGGCACCCCGTCCCCTCAAGCTGGGCGTTACTGCGTTGTGCCGCGCGCTGGACGGTGCGCAAACCTTGAGCGAAGCCGCCGAAGAGGAGGAGGAACAGCTCAAGCGCCTTCCCTATGAGGGGCCCCGTCCCCGGCTGCTGGCTTCGCTGCCGGCCATGCCGGCCTTTCTGGAGCCTCCACGCGAGGAAGAAGGACTGCTGCGGGGCGTACAGACGCACCGGCTGCTGGGGCTGATGGATTTGGAGGGCGCGCGGGCGGCGAAGGGGAACGAAAAAACGATTTTCTTCCATATTAAAAGCGAATTGGCCCGGCTGGTGGAAAAACGCGTGATGACCCCCGCGGAGGCCGAACTGGCGGATATGCGGATGGCTGCGCGCTTTCTGACCGGTCCTCTGGGTCAGCGCATGCTCGCGGCTTCCGTGGTGCGTCGGGAATGGAGCTTCAACCTGCATGTGGAGGAGCCGTTTCCCACGCTGCTTCAGGGCGTGATCGACCTGTGTTTTCTGGAAGATGGCGCATGGGTGCTGGTGGATTTCAAAACGGACCGCGTGGCCGCTGCGGACGAACTATGGCAGCGCTATGGCAGGCAGATTTCCTACTACCGGCAGGCGCTGCTGGCGGGGACCCCCTGGCCGGTGAAAGAATGGGCGCTCTATTCCCTGCGGCTGGGAGAAGCGTTCGTCAAATATGACGAAGGGCTGCTGAAATATGACAAAATTATTTCAAATTCGAGGGAACGAAAGGCATGAATGAATCGTTAATTCTATGCAGCGTGAAATATTCGGGGTTGATTTTCCCGTATTTTCCCTGTACAATATGCTTGATGCAAAGGGCGTCCGCCTTTTGTACAGGTGTAAGAGGTTTGTAACATTTCCTTTTCGACTTCCTTGAGGAAACGGAGTGTTGATTGTGAAGCATCCCCATGCCACGGACAGGAGCCGCCATGCGCGGCTGAAGCGGGCGGCTGTTGCGGCGCTGCTGCTTGCCGCCTGTGTGGTTCTGAGCGCCTGCTATATGGAACCCGACCGCGTAGTGGACAGCAACAACGGGCTGACCGTGGGCGACGGCGGGCAGACTTTCGATACCGTCGTGACGCCTACGCCCAGTGTGACGCCCACGCCTACGCCCGCGCCCACCAGCAACGAGGTGGACTGGAGCGCATGGGATTTTGGCAATGACACGGCGACCAACCCGCCCAGCAATGTCAGTCCCACCAGTGCGCCCATCAGTGGCGCGACCAGCGCTCCGCAGATCGGTACGGCCACGCTGCCTCCCACGACGGCGCCCACCAATGCGCCCAGCGCCACGGCCACGCCCTCCAGAACCTCCTCCGGCAGCAGTACGCTCAAGATGGGCTCTACCGGCAGCGACGTCAAGCGCCTCCAGCAGCGGCTGAAGGACCTGGGGTATCTGACCGGAAGCGCGGATGGCGACTTCGGCGCCGCCACCGAGCAGGCAGTGCGCGATTTCCAGGCTGCCAACGGCCTCTCCGTGGACGGCAAGGCCGGTACCCGTACCATTGAGAAGCTCTATTCCAGCAGCGCCAAGAAAAAGACCACCACCTCTTCCAGCTCCTCAAGCTCCTCCAGCTCTTCCAGCAGTTCGAGCAGCTCTTCCAGCAGCAGCTCCTCTACCAGTTCGTCCTATACCAACGGCAAGACGGATATCTATCTGCAGCTGGGCTCCTCGGGCAGCCAGGTCAAGATCCTGCAGAATCGCCTGATCGTGCTGGGCTATCTCAGCGGAACCGCTGACGGAGAGTTCGCCGAAACCACGCAGGCCGCGGTCATTGCTTTCCAGGAGCGCAACTCCATCTATGCCGACGGCATCGCCGGACCCACGACGCTGACCAAGCTGTATTCCGAGTCGGCGAAAAAGGCTTCCAGCGTGGTCGGCCACCTTGGATCGCTCAGGGAGGGCAACACCGGCAGCGCGGTCCGGTCCCTGCAGCAGAACCTGAAGACGCTGGGGTATTATACCGGCAGCGTCGATGGAGACTATGGCAGCGGAACCACCGCCGCGGTCACGGCCTTCCAGCAATCCAGCGGCCTCAAGGCCGACGGCATTGCGGGCAAGGCCACGCTCAACGCCATCTATGCCGCTTTGAACGGAGGCTCCTCCGGCGGCTCGTCCTCCGGCAGCAGCTCCAGCCCCGACAACTACGGAAAGACCGCGTCGTCCAACGGCTACACCACCATCACCACGGGCTCCAGCTCCTCCAATGTAACGGCGCTGCAGAGCGCGTTGCAGGCGACGGGCTACTACAGTGGCAGCGTGGACGGCAGCTACGGCAGCGGAACGGAGGCGGCCGTGGAGGCATACCAGCGTGCGGCAGGCCTGCGGGTGACCGGCATGGCCGGCCCCACCACCCAGCGTCTGCTCTATGGCGGCACGTCGGAAAGCGGCAGCTATTCCAAGCTGGATGTGGGTTCCACCGGCAGCGCGGTCAAACGTCTGCAATATGCCCTGTACGAACTGAAGTACTACGACGGCGACATTTCCGGCACCTATGACACCGTGACGCAAAATGCGGTGATGGTATTCCAGGAGCTCAACGGCCTGGCCATTGATGGCGTGGCCGGGCAGCAGACGCAGCAAAAGCTGTTCTCCAGCAATGCGGTGCCCTGCAGCATCTAACCCTGTGTGGACGGACCGCCGCCCCGCGCCAGCTGGTGCGGGTGCGGCGGTCCTTTTGCTTTATGAAGAAGCTGTAAACTTTGCAGATGAGCTCCCCTGGGGGACGCGCCTGTTTTGACGCGCTCAACTGCGTGTGCTATAATGCATGCTGTATCCTTATGCTTGACGGAGGAAGCGACATGTTTGGAAAAATGATGAACCGCTATTACTACGGCAAAAGCGGCAAGGGCGATTATACCAAAGAGGATCTTCCCCAGACGCGGTGGCAGCTGTTTTGGGAAATGCTGCGCGTGCGCCTGTCCGGCCTCATCCGCCTCAATTTGATGTACGCGGTGGCGTGGCTTCCGGCCATCTTCGTCATCGGCCGGGGGCTGCTTTTGTGGTACGCGGGGCTGGCCAACGTGGCAGACGCGCAAATGCAGCTGGAGGCCGGCGAGATTACGGCCGAGGCCCTTGCAGAGATGACGCAGAGCTACACCCAGGGCATGAGCACCATTATCATGCAAACGCTGCTGCTGCTGGTGCCCTGCCTGGCGCTGACGGGCCCGTTTACGACGGGTGTGGCCTATGTCACGCGCAATTGGGCGCGCGATGAGCATGCGTTCATCTGGTCGGATTTCATCGACACGGTCAAAGGCAACTGGAAATATGGCCTGCTGACGGGGTTCATCACCGGCATGGTGCCGCTTTTGATGTACGTGTGCGTTACCTTCTACGGTGAAATGGCCAACACCAACCTGCTGTTTATGATCCCGCAGGTGATCTGCATCATGATCGGAGTCCTGTGGCTGTGCTCGCTGATGTATATCTATCCGCAGATTGTAACGTATAAGCTGAACTACCGCAATGTCCTGCGCAACAGCCTGATCATGACCATCGGCCGCCTTCCCATCACAGTAGGGCTGAAGCTGCTTTCCCTGCTGCCGTGGGTGATCGCGGCACTGGTTGCGCTCTTTACGCCCTATATGCAGTATGCCCTGATGGGGCTTGCGGTCTATTACATCGTCATCGGCTTCGGCCTGAGCCGCTTTGTGGGGGCCAGCTATTCCAATGCAGTGTTTGACCGCTATATCAACCCCAACATCGAAGGCGCCCAGGTGGGCCGCGGACTCTACAACGCCCAGGACGACGAGGATGAAGAGGACGACGGCGGAGAAGCCGGCGAATGAGGAACACGCCTTTGTCACAACCTACCCACGCAAGGGAGGGAAAGACATGGGCAAAAAGGACGAGCTGTTGACCGGCGCCATCCGGCGCGATGCGCTGACAAGGCTGACCCGCGAGGAGCGCATGAAGTACGAGCTGGCGCGGGAACTGGGCCTGTTGGACCGCGTGCGCCAGGTAGGCTGGGCGGGACTGAGCGCCAAGGAAACGGGCCGCATCGGCGGGCTCATCGGTCAAAGCCACAGACGAAAGCCTTAGAAGGAGCGATACACACGCATGTACACCGCATTTGCATCCGTATATGACAGGCTTATGGCCGACGTGGATTACCTGGCCTGGGCGCGGTTCTATCACGAGCTGATGGAGCGCTATGGCGTTCCCCGCGGAAAGGTATGCGAATGCGCGTGCGGTACGGGCAGCATCACCATTGCGCTGAGCAAGATGGGCTATCAGATGACCGGCGTGGATCTCTCGCCCGACATGCTGTTCGAGGCATCACAGAAGGCGCGCCGCACCGGCGCGATGATTCCTTTCGTCAGGCAGGACATGCGCCGGCTGCATCTGCACCGGTGCATGGACGCCGTACTATGCACCAATGACGGCCTGAACTACCTCAAGGACGCCAGCGAGCTGACGGATTTCTTCCGTGCGGCGTTTCTGAGCGTGCGCGAGGGCGGTGCGCTGTTTGTGGATCTGAGCACGCCCTATAAGCTGGAGCATGTGCTGGGCAATCACTTCATCGGAGATGAAACTCCAGAGATCGCCTACCTGTGGCAGAACCGGTACAACCGTGCACAGGGATATGTGGATTTGAACCTGGCCATCTTCGTGAGGCAGAAGGACGAAACCTACCTGCGCATCGGCGAGCAGCAGCGGCAATATGCGCACAGCGCACAGCTGCTGACCGAGCTGATGGAGGCCGTGGGCTTTACCGATATCCGGCTCTATGGCGATAAAAAGCTCTCTCCGCCGGAACCTCACGCCGTGCGCTGGTTTCTGGCGGCGCGCAAGCCGCTGACCGAAGAAGCGCCTCCCACTGTGGGCGAACGCATGACCGAGGTGCCGCAGGCATAACGGACAAACGGAAGAAGGAAACGCATATGGAACAAAAGGACCAACTGCTGCATATTACCCTGATGGATGGTATGGTCAGGGGCCTGCTTCTCACCGCCACCCATACCGTGGCCGAGGCAGCGGCCATCCATCTGACCAGCCCGGTGGCCACGGCAGCCCTGGGCCGTACGCTGATGGGCACCGCCATGATGGGCGCGATGCTCAAGGCGGACCAGGCCAGCGTGACCGTGACCATTGACGGCGGAGGCCCGCTGGGCCGCATCGTCTGCGTCGCGGATCACGACAGCGTGCGCGGCTGCGTGGATGTGCCGGGCCTGGAAATGCCGCTCAAACCCAATGGAAAACTGGATGTGGGACGCGCCGTGGGATGCGAGGGGCGCATGAGCGTAGTGCGCGACATGGGCATGAAAAGCCCCTATGTAGGGCAGGTACCCCTGGTATCCGGCGAGATTGCCGAAGATTTTGCCAACTACTATGTCGTCAGCGAGCAGACGCCCACGCTCCAGAGCCTGGGCGTGCTGGTCAGCGGCGAGGTGGTGCTGTCGGCGGGCGGGGTGCTGCTGCAGCCCCTGCCGGGCTGTACGGACGATATTATCAGCCAGCTCGAGCTGCGCAGCCCAATGATGGCTGATGTCAGCCGCGAACTGTGCCACGAGCCCATGGAAGCGCTCATGGAGAAGTGGTTTGAGGGCCTACGGCCCGTGGTGCTCGCCCGGACGCCAATGTGCTACCGGTGCAACTGCTCGCGGGCGCGCATGGAAAAGGCGCTCATCGCCATGGGCCGCGAGGAGCTGGGCCGCATGATCCAGGATGAGCAGGACGGCGCGGAGCTGACCTGCCATTTCTGCAAAAAGACCGAGCGATTCACCCAGCAGGACCTGTTGCGCCTGCTCAATCAGGCGCAGGCATGAGCATTCGGCTTGCTCCGCGCAAAGGCGGGGCGGAGAGGAAGCAATGACCAGCATCCACATGGATACCTTTCAGCGCCCGGCGCCCTACTGGCTGCGGCGGGCGGAAAAATGCAAGCAGGCGGGAGATCTGCGCCGCGCGGCGGTGCTGGAGCGCCATGCCGCCCGTACCGACCCCGGCTACGCAGCCGGCCCGGCCAGCTACGCGCTCACCCTCAGGCAGCTGCACTGCTACGAGGCCAGCAACCGCGAGGCGTTTGCGGCTTTGGCGTATGATCCTTCGCGCGTGGCGCTCTACGGGCTGATCGGCCAGAATATGATCGCCCTGGGGCACCGTCAGGAGGGGCTTGATGCCTTCTCGCTCTATTTCAATGCGCCGGATGACGGACAGACCGTGCCCGCGCCATGGGATGGCGACGTGTACGAAATGGAAGAGGCCTATTGGGAGCCTCCCGTCAAGCGGCGCGCCCGGCTGAACGGGCTGATGTATATGATTTTGTCGCGCATGGCGCGCGGAGATATGGACGGCGCATTCCGCGCCCTCCAGCGCGCGAGGCGGGCTCCTTTTCAGGCGCCCTATGCCCGCCGGGACGAACTGGCCGCCCTGTGGCACGAGCGCGCCGGCAAGCCGCAGGAGGCCCTCCGGTATGTGCGCCGCGCCCTTCGCCTGCGTCCGTATGACGCACAGCTGTCCGCCTCGGCGGCGTGCCTTCTGGGAAGGCTGGGCAGAGGCGGGGAAGCGGCTTCCGCCTTGACCCGCGCGGCGGTCTGCGCCTCGACACCGGCGGATGAGCTGCTGGTGTGCCTGGCCTCCGAGCAGCTGGGCGCGCATGAGGCTGCGTACGCCATGTTATCGCGCAGCCTGAAGCGGTGCTCAGGCCGCTATCCCGTCCTGTATGACCTGGCGGTGTGTCTGCTCAAGCTGGGCAGGCTGGAGGAGGCGAGCCGCTCCATTCACCTGTGCCGTGAACTGGACCCGGATGACGTGCCCGGCGAGGTGCTGTTCAACCGTGTGATGGATATGGAAACCCGCGCGCTGACCCCCGAGCAGGTTCGGGCCGAGGCGGCGAGCGTATCCTATTATGGTTCGCTGAACGAAGAGGAGCTGAACCGGTGTCTCAAGCCGGTGACTCAGGCCGTGCGGGAAGGCCCCGGAGCGCTGGCCGCCGCCATGGCTGCGGATGCGAAGCTGCGGGCGCGTTTCCTTTATATGCTGGCCCTGCCTACGGACTGGCCGGCAAAGCTGCTTCCCTCCGTGTGCGCGGCCATGCCGCCGGAGGATGCGCAGCGCCTGCTCCGACAGGTGCTGCTGGCCGATCCACGCGGGTCGCTCACCAAGCGGGTAGCGATGGCGATGCTCGTCTCCATGGGTGCGCCCGCGCCCTATGCCGTGTGGCAGGATGGGCGACTGGGCTATGTGGACCCCACTCAGCCCCCGCCTCAGACGGCCAGCTTCTACCAGCGCATGATTACCCGATGCCTCAACCGCGCCGCTGCGCTTGCGCAGGACGGCCGCTTTATGCCGTGGGCGTTGGCACGGGTCAGGCGGATGAGCGAAAGCGAGCGTTTTCGCCTGATCGCGGACCGCCGCAAGGTGTGGCCGCTGGCGCTGAGCATTCGCTACCGCTGCGAAAGAGGACTGCCACCCCAGCGCATCGATACGATGCGCCTCAATGCGCAGGATGCACACGCTCTGAAAAGCGCCCTGCATATGCTGCGCGGCCTCAAGGAGGATAATACGCATGAACATTATTGATTTTGACGCCCGGTTTACCGAGGTTTTGAACAAGTGGATTGAGGAAAACCGCCACCGCTTCCGCCGGCCGGAGGATATGGAGGACGAGGTGCCCGATGTGTACCTGCGCTGGCTGAACACCCCTGCCGACTGGCTGGAAGGCTGCACGCCGGGGGAATACTTCGACCGCTTTTCCGACAGCGCACAGCTGTGCGCATTGCTCTGCGGATACATCAGGGAAGGAGTTCCTGTGCCTGATCCGCTGCTGGATCGGCTGGCGGAGCTGGGAGACGAGGCGGCGCTGATGGCGCTGGCCAAGGATAAAAGCGCCCCCTGCGAGGCGCGCATGGACGCCATCGAGCTGCTGAGGCAGATCGACAGCACGCTGCCCATGGTGGATTTTATTCGCTGGCAGGTGGAGCGCGACGATGAGGAGGACATCCTCGACAACGCCCTGGAAAGCCTGCGACAGATGGGCGAGGGCGTGCGCGGCCCGGCGAAGGTGGCCTTTCTGGCTGCCGGCGAGGAGGGCAAGGAAGCGCTATTGGACGTGCTGGCCGATTATCCCGGCGACGAGGATGTGTTCCGCTTTGCGCTGGAGCAGTTCAAAACCACCAAGGACAAGCGCGCCCTCTACGCTGGCTACCTGGCCAAGCTGGATGATGATCACGCGCTGGAAGCCCTGCTGGACGTAGCCGAGGGCGACGATGTGACCTACACCGACTTTATCGAAATCCGAAGCGCCATTGAACGGCTGGGCAGCGAGGCTCCCGTGCGCGACTGGACGCACGATCCTACCTATCAGGCCTTCAAAAGGCTGCAAAGGGCGCAGAACTGACCGGCAAAGACGGCTTTGCAAAGGAGGCATACATGATTACCCTTCAGGAAATCAAACAGAACGAAAGCATTAAGGCGCTGGTCCGGGCGGGGAACCGCTATCTGGAAACGCTTGGCTATACCGATCACGGCCCCCGGCACCTGGGCTATGTGAGCCGCACGGCCAGCGGCATTTTGAAAAGCCTGGGATACAGCGAGCGCGAGGTGGAACTGGCCGCCATCGCCGGCTGGGTACACGACGTGGGCAACAGCGTCAACCGCCACGATCACGGCCCAAACGGCGCTATTTTGCTCTTTCCCCTGCTGCGGGAAATCGGCATGGATATCGAAGACGTAATGATTATCATCACCGCCGTGGGCAACCATGAGGAGCAGAGCGGCACGGTGTCCAGCGCGGTATCCGCCGCCCTGGCCATCGCCGATAAGTCGGACGCGCACAAGAGCCGCGTGCGCAACGGCCGCCCGGATGTGGGCGATATCCATGACCGCGTCAACTTTGCCATTCAGGAAAACAGCGTCATCGTGGACCGCAAGCATAAGATCATCCGCCAGGAGCTCAAGATGGACGAGTCCTCCAGCGTGCTGGAGTATCTGAGCATCTACCTGCCCCGCATCCTGATGTGCGAGAAGGCGGCAGAGTTTCTGGGCCAGCATTTCGAGCTGTTTATCAACGACCGCCCGGTCAACAACCGCGCGGGCGTGTAAGCGTCCCGCCGCCGAAAGGAGGCATGTCTCATGATCTGTGAACGCTGCGGACATTCCATGCCCGACGGGTCGCTTACCTGCGAAAACTGCGGCACCTATCTTGGCCGCTATGGCGGTTCCACTCTTCAGGATACGGGGGTGCGCGCCATCCGTCAGGGCAGGGTCAGCGCTACGGCGCCCACGCTGCCATCCGGGGCCAACCGCTCCAAAGAATACGGCGACTACGACCTGTCCGCCCTGCCTGTGGAGGAGGTGAGGCATGTCCCTCGCCGCAAGCCGGCCGCGACCTTTCAGACCGAGCGCGGCAGCAGCCGCCCCGATACGCGGCGCGGAGTGCCGGTCAACGCGCGCGGGCGCGCGCCTGCGCTGAAAACAGGCCATGGCCGGGTGCATCCGGTTCGCAGGCACAATATCAACTGGATGCTGATCGGCGTGGCGCTCACGCTGGTGGCCGTATTGGCGGGCGCGGGCTATATGCTCTACATGAGCCGCAGCGACAGCGGCCAGCGAGCCACCGCGCGCCGCAACGCCATGGCCGCTACCGAGGGCATGTTCGCCCTTGCACAGAACACGGACGACCCCCTGGTACAGGAGGAGCGTCAGGAGCTGATCGATCAGTGGAGCGGCGTGCCCGCGCAGGCCTACCGCATGGCCGGTCAGGATTACCTGGACGTGGGCGACGTGCAGATGGCGATCGTCTGCCTGCGTATCAGCGACGTGATTGATCCGGAGAACTACGACGGCCTGCTTCTGCTGGCCAACGCCTATGAGCTGGACGCGCAGGACGATCAGGCCGAGGCGGTGTATCTAAGGCTCGCGCAGGAGGTCAGCCCCTTCCGCAGCGAGGCCTACACGGCGCTCATCAGCATGTATCTGGAGCAGGACCGCGGCCCGGAAGCGGCGGACATGATGCTCCTGGCCTACGAAAACACCGACCGTGAAAACTTCCGCCAGCAACGGGAGGACTTCCTTCCCGCCATGCCGGAGGTGAGCCTCACAGCCGGGCGCTACGAGATCAGCGCCATGGAGCAGGACATCTCCCTCACCTCACCTCAGGGCTACGATGTGTACTATACCGTGGACGACGACGCGGTGCTGCCGGAGGACGGCATTCTCTGCGAGAATGGCAGCATCATTCCCAAAGAGGGCGCAATCACGCTGCGCGCAGTGGCGGTCAGCGGAGATCTGGTCAGCGATCCGATCAGCGTGTCCTACACCTTCTATTATCCCACGCCGCCCGCGCCTAAATGCAATCTGGCGCCCAATACCTACAAAACCCTGCACGAGGTCAGCCTTCGTCCCGGAAACCTGAGTGAAACCCAGAAGGCGGGGCTGACCAAGGCCGAGCAGGCGGAGATCGAAAGCCATTATGTGTATTACTACACCATCGATGGCTCCACCCCCACAGAGGAAAGCCCGGTCTATGACGGCACCCCCATCAAGCTGCCCTCCGGCCGCGTGACGCTCAAAGCCGTATGCGTCAACCAGTACGGGAAGATGAGCCCCACGCTGGAGGTGGGTTATAAGTTCAACGTCTCCCCCTACCCGCTGGACATGTACGGGGAAAGCGACACCTTTGGCAGCTTTACGCTGAATAAAACCTCCATTGATGAGTTCAAGGCCGCCTTCGGCAACCCGTCCCAGGAGCTGGAAACCACCTATCTGAACCTGACCAACTCGGCGCGGCATTTGCAGTACAATTGGGGCTATGCCGTGTTTATCCTGGAAAACAGCGCCTGGCAGCTGGTGCGCGTGGACATGAACAGCGAAATCGGCACGCCGCCGCGCGGGGTGGGCTTTGGCAGCACGGAAAGCGAGATCGTCTCCGTTTACAAGGACTTTGGACAGGTGGAGGCCCCCAACGGTACGCGCGGCCTGTATTACGAATATCCCAACGTGGGGCAGGTGCTGGTCAACGACGACGGCACCCGCACCGTGCGCTACAGCTGCCAGATTTCCACCAGCAAGGTCTGGGTGCTGGAATATGACCTGGACGGCAACGGCAGAGTCAAGCATATGGCTAACTATTACCAGCCCTGATCCGGCATGCACATCCGTTCCGTGTTAAATTTGACAAACATGGAACAATTCCGCAGCGTCATTCGTCCTATGCAATGGGCGTATATCCTCTCACACATAAAACAGTCTGCGGGAAGGAAAAGCGCCGGTGATTTTGTCCATCTTGCCGGAAAAAAGGGGGAAATACCATGAAGCACCTGTGGAAACATCTGATGTGCACCGCGCTGTGCCTGTGCCTGCTCTTTTCAGCGGCGTTGGCCGAGGCCGTAGATATCAACCTGCATGTCATGACCGATTATACCGATGCCGATGCATGGACGGTCCGGTCCGGACAGGTTGTGGGCGCAAACCTGTACCTGCTTGTGAGCAACCTGTATAGCGGCTCGAACGATGGGCAGGTCTGGCTGGAACGCTGGAGCGCCGGAATGAACGAGCCGGAAACCGTGCTGGAAGGGCTGCGCAGCTATCGGAATGAAAGCACGGATGCCACCACGCCTGTAGTCACCCGCCTGCTGGCCGACGGCGAATGCCTCTACGGCTTCGACGAGAGCAGCCGTCAGGTGATGCGGCTGGTGGACGGCGCGGGCAGCGCGGCAGTTCAGCCCCTGTGCACGCTGGAGGCCGTGGAGGAAGAGCCGTCCGAAGACGGCATTTATTACGGCAGCTATGTCAATTCCATGTTCATGCAGGACGGCGAAGTGGTGCGCCTGGCTGAGAACTATGGCCAGGGAGAAAGCAGCCTGCTTGTAGAGCGCTACGCGCTGGATACCGGTAAGCTGATCGCACAGCAGGGGGTGGACAGCACACTGCGTGCGCTGTGCGCCTACAAGGATGGAAAGTATCTGGCGCTGGTACAGCCTGTGCCGGGCCCGGAAGACATGGAAGCGCCCATGACGCAGATAGCCGTCTATGATCCGGCCACGGGCGGAACGACCCTCGTGGCCACCCTGAATGGCAGCTATCTGAACAATCTGACCTACGACCGGGAAAGCGATACCGCTTATTACTGCGGCGACGCGACGATCTATGCCGTGCCCCTGGCTACGGGCGAGTCCCGCGTCAGCGCCTATCTGCCGGTGAATGCCTGGTCCGGGTCGGACACGACCTTTGCGGCGCTTTCCGGCGGCATGATCGTCTATGCCAATGGCGACGGGATATATGTGCGGCGCCTGGATGCGCCGGAGCTGGCGGCGGGCGCGCTGACCGTGGCCAACGAAGGCGGCACCACGAAACATATGGCTGTGGTGGCCGAGCATCCCGAATTGAACGTGACGCTCGCCAGCGAATATCCGCAGACCATGGAAGAACTCACCACCGCCATGGTCAGCGGTACCGGCAGCATGGATGTGCTGTGCCTGACCACGTCCTACAACCCCGTGGAGCGTCTGATTGACAAAGGCTATGCCGCGGATTTGAGCGGATATCCGGAACTGATGGCGGTGGCCGGACGTATGGACCCGCGTTTTACCCAGTCCGTCATGCGCGACGGCAAGCTCTATGCTCTGCCTGTTGCGCTCAGTACCAATACGCTGGGCGTCAATGCCGACGTCATGGAAAAGCTGGGATTGACGGAAAGCGACCTTCCCACCACCTGGCTGGAGTTCCTGGATTTCGCTGCGAATTACTACTATGATTACGGCGAGGAAAACGCCGACGTGGTCCTGATGGACCTCAATATGCGCAGGTCCCTGTTCCAGATGATCCGCGACCAGTATGTGGCGGCGCAGCTGCGGGATACCGGCAGCATCAGTTTTGACACCCCGCTGTTCCGAAAGCTCATGCAGGCGCTGGAGGCCATCGACTTTACCGAGCTGGACCCCTATGAGGTCAAGGGCGACAAGATCTGGGAAGGCAACGACGCCAACGAGTTCTACGAAAAGCAGCAGTTGTTTACCCGCTATTCCGAGGCCACGCCCCGCTCGATGGGCCAGAGCGGATACGGCAGGGTCAACCAGCCCCTGATTCTCAGCCTGGACGGCGAGACGGAGCCCATTGTGCCCGTGAGCATGACCGTGATGATCGTCAATCCCCGCAGCACGCGCATGGACCAGGCAGCCGCCTATCTCACCGCCTACGCCGGGCATTACGAGGCCGAAACGGAAAATATCATGTTCTTCCCCGACCAGAACGACCCCGTGCCCAACAGCTATTACGAGGTCCAGAAGCAGAGCTACGAAGAAAGCCTGCGCGATGTGGACAGCCGCATCGAAAAGGCGGATGAGAGCGAGAAGGCTTCCCTGCGCGAAACCCGGGAGCAGATTCAGGGCTACCTGGACGAGCTGGAAAACCAGCGCATGAGCGTGACGGAAGAAATGATTCAGGCCTACCGCGAGCAGGTGGCGCCCTATCTGTACGTGACGCCTCAGACGCCGCTGACCAACCCCGAATCAAGCAACGAGCTGGATACGCTCACCAGCCAGTACCTGGACCATGCGATTGATCTGGATACCTACATCCGCGAAATGAATCAGCGGGTGAGAATGATGATGCTGGAGGATATGTAACATGACCCGAAAAGCCCTGGCTCTTCTCCTTGTGGTCACGCTGCTTTTGAGCTCCCTGCCCGGCTGGGCCCTGGGCATGGCCGTAAGCATAGGCGGAGGAAGCGTAGCCATCGGCGGCGCAGTGGATGATGACGACGCCGTCACTGCGGCCACCAATATGGGAAGTACCCTGTACCTGCTCTACCAAAGCGGCGCGGTCGCCACCCGCCCCGTGGACAACAACGAGCTGACCGTGCTGGGTGAGGTTCTCAACACCCAGTACTATACCGATGTTCCGGAAACCGAGGAAGGCCAGATCCGCATGGACCGTCTGTTCGTGTGGAACGGCCGCGTCTGCGGCCTGTGCACCCCCTCCGGCGAGGTGTGGACGCTGCTGGACGATACCGGCGCTTTCGCTCCCGCCAAAGTGGAGGGCCTTACGGTGGATACCTCCGGCCTGATTCGCAAGGAGGAAGGCGAGGAGTATTCCTCCACGGTGGAGCTGAGCAGCTTCTTCTGCGAGGGAGACTGGCTGTATTACACCGGCATGGTGTACATGGGCACGCCATACGCCGTGGCCGGCCGCATGAGCCTGGAAACAGGTGAAAAGCAGGACTTTGCCTGCGAAAACCTCCTGAGCCTCGCGCCCGTGGGCGATGGTACCCTCATGGCGCTGGTGTATGATATTTCGGCCCTCTATTCCGCTACCACCCAGGTGGACTTGACCCAGGCGGCACAATACGGCCTCTTCGATCCCGAAAAGGACGCGGTCGCCTCTCTGGCGGACCTGCCGACGGATAACACGATGGGCGGCTATTCCACCAGCGGTATTTGCGTGGGAAACGGCACGCTGTACTATATGGACGGCTCCCGCATCGCGGGCATCGACCTGGCTACGGGTGAAAAACGCCTGAGCGCCTATACCGGCGGCGGCATGGTTTCAAACGGGGGGCAGGTCCTCTATGCGGATGGATACTATGTTTTGATCAACAACTATAGCGGGATTCAGGTGTTCAAGCTGGACCCGGAGGGAATTGAAAACGGCGCGCTGACCATCTTCGGCGAATTCGGGAGCGAAGCGCATAACAAGTTTGTGAGCAACCACCCCGAAATTGCCGTGGACGTGAGCGGCGACTATACCAGCGATATCGAAACCCTCACCCAGGCCATGGTGGCGGATACGGGCGCGTATGACGTGTTGATGATGGGCCTGTCCTATATGCCTGTGGAACGCCTCATTGAAAAGGGCTACTGCGCGGATCTCAGTCAGAGTGCGGACATCATGGAGAAGGTATCCGCCATGTATCCCGAAGTGGTGGAGCCCCTCATGGTAGACGGCAAGCTCTACGGCGTGCCCGTAGGCATGAGCGGAACGTGCTATGGCGTCAACATGGAGCTGTGGGAAAGCCTGGGGCTGACCGAGGATGACCTGCCCACGTCGCTGCCCGAACTGTATGATTTTGCTGCCAACTGGGTGTGGGACTACGGCGAGGACCATCCCGAAATTTCCCTCTTCGACCTGGGCAGCTATTCCAGCCAGCTGCTCTATTCCCTGCTGCTCAACGATTACATCGCCTACATGCAGAAGCAGGGCGGCGAGCTTGTCTTTGACACGCCGGTGTTCCGCAGGCTGATGGAAGGCTTTTCCGCCATCGACTTTGAGGAAATCCTCAGCGTGCAGGATCAGGACGAAGACACCTACTGGACCCCGAATGCGCTGTTCAGCACGTCCATGAGCGTGGGCTACCTGGGCTATCAGGACGAACGCTTCCAGCCGCTCTATCTGTCGCTGGAGGAGGGGGGAGAGCCGTTCATCGGCATGAACCTGAACGTCATGACCATCAACCCCCGCACCAAGCGCATGGATCAGGCGCTGCTCTATGTGAGCGAATATCTGGATAATCTGGATAAGACCAGCGCGAACATCGTCCTGTTCCCCGATCATAACGACCCGGTAGAGAACGATTATTATCAATCCAACCTTGAGGACATGCAGGAGTCCCTGGCCAAGATGCAGGAGAGCCTGGAAAACGCCTCAGAGGAGAACCGCGCCGAGATCGAGCAGCAGATTCAGTGGCAGGAGGAAAGCATCGCGGATTGGGAAAACTACCGCTATTCCGTGACGGCGGAGCAGATTGCCGATTACCGTGAGAACGTGGCGCCCCTGATCTATGTCATCCGGCAGAACGTGTTCCTCAATGCCGACACCTCTGCCACCAGCGAGATCAACAAGCTGCTGATGCAGTACATCAAGGGTGCGGTAAACCTGGATTCCCTTGTGCGCGAACTGGACCAGCGCGTTAGGCTGATGCAGCTGGAAGACCAATAACGAGAAAGCGCGCCTTCCCCCGCCGCCGGCGGGCCCCCTTGCCGGGTCCGCCGGCGCGGTTGTGCATTCCTGCCATCGCCGTGAAAAATGCCGCCAAAGGAGCTATGCATGTTTCGTAAAAAATCCGTCTGGCTCTATCTGCTGCCGGGTCTTGTAGGCCTGCTGGCCTTTTACCTGGTGCCCTTTGTATGGGGCATATGGTTCAGCCTGACCGACGGCACCATCGACAACCGCTTCGTGGGCTTTGACAACTATCTGCGCGTGTGGCAGAATGAGGTGTTTCAGCTGGGTCTGAAAAACACCATCGAGCTGTCGCTTTTGTGCGCCCCGGTGATTTTCGTGCTTTCCTTTCTGCTGGCGGGCATGCTGCGCAAGCCCATCGCAGGCAGCACCTTCTACCGAAACGCCTTGCTCATGCCCTATCTGATGCCCTCGGCTGCCATGCTGATCATCTGGCTCATTCTCTTTGACTACGGCGGGCCGATCAACCGTCTGGTGACGGCGATGGGCTTTGACCGTGTCTTCTGGCTGGAAGGCGCAGCCCTGCGTGTGCCCATCGTGCTGCTCTATATCTGGAAAAACCTTGGATTCAGCGTGGTTATTTTCACCGCCGCGCTGCAGGCCGTGCCGGAGTCCCTGTATGAATACGCCAGCCTGGAGGGCGCCGGCTGGTTCCGGCGCGAGTGGTCGATCACGCTGCCCCAGATCCTGCCCACCGCGTTTTTGGTGTTTGTGCTGGCCGTGGTCAACGCCTTCAAGATTTTCAAGGAAGTGTACTTCATCGGCGGCGCCTATCCCGCCGAGAGCATCTACACCCTCCAGCACTATATGAACAACAAGTTTGCCAAGCTGGATTATCAGGATGTGACCACCGCGGCCTACTCCTTTGCGGTGATCGTGATCGCCCTGTTTTTGCTGCTCTACCGCACCAAGAGCGTGCGGCAGGGCGAAGCCGCCTGAAGAAAGGAGCGTGTTCCATGGCGCAGAGCCACGTATCCATCGCCGCGGTAGGGAAGCGGCGCAGGCGAAGCGCGCGCAGGCTGATGCGGCGCGTGCGCAGGGCCAGGCCCGTAAGCTGCCTGATTTTGACGCTGATCGCGGTCATCATGCTCATTCCCATCGTATTCACGTTTTTATACTCCTTTTTCCCCAAGAGTGAGATATCGTCCTATCTGGCCCAGCGCGGCAGCTATGACCAGAGCCGGTGGATGGACATCCTCTTTTCGCCCGCGCAGGTCAGCCTGAGGCAGTACTACACCATTTTGATTGAAGAGCCGCAGTATCTGCAATTGTTCTGCAACAGCGTGCTGTATGCCGGAGCCATTCTGGTGGGGCAGGCGCTGGTGATTCCACTCACGGCCTATGCCCTCAGCCGCTTCCAGTTCCGCGGGCGCGACGCGCTGTTCTTTCTGGTGCTGGTGCTGATGGTGCTGCCCTTCCAGGTGACCATGGCGCCCAGCGTGATGACCCTTCGGGCCCTGGGGCTGCTGGATACGATTTGGGCGGTGATTTTGCCCATGATCTTTTCGCCCTTTTATCTGTTTTTGGTGCGCCAGTTCATGATCGGCATCCCCGGCGAAATCATCGAGGCCGGCCAGATGGACGGCGCGGGCACGCTGCGCTGCTTTGTGCATGTGATGCTGCCGGTGTGCCGCCCCATCCTGTGTGCGGCGGCGGCGCTGAGCTTTGCCGACAGCTGGAACATGGTTGAGCAGCCGCTCATTTACCTGACCAATCAGAGCAGGCAGCCGCTGTCGGTCATGTTCAACCAGATCAACACCGATTCTACCGGCGTAGCGTTTGCGGGCGCGGCGCTGTACCTTCTGCCCATGCTGCTGATCTATATCTATTTCCAGGACGATATCCTCCTGGGCGTGCAGCTAAGCGAGCTGAAATAAAAGGGGGAGGCTGAACTCATGAGCAAGAAAAAGCGCGCGCTCAAGGCGCTGGTGTGGCTGGGCGTGATTGTAGCGGCATGCATGTATTTCTCGCGCACCATCCAGACCATCACCACACCCAAGGTCAAGCTGGTGCAGGCCACCACGGGACGTATCGAGCAGAAGATCTCCGTGGAGGCCAAGCCTTATTTCCCGGTGGAAACGGAAATCACCCTCAACAAGGCCAAGGATTATCCCATCACGGTGGATAAGGTATATGTCAAGCCCGGCCTTTTGGTCAAGGAAGGCGATACCATCTTCACCGCCACCATCAACGATTACCAGACCAAGGAAGAGGACCTGCTGACCAAGTATAACGAAAAGTCGCAGGAGCTGATCGACCTGGATATCAAGAACCGCAAAAACTCCAAGCAGAGCATGCAAAACGACCTCTACGACCTGATGATTGAAAAGCAGGATGCGCTCAATGAGGCCGAGAGCAAGGCGCGTCTGGCTGCGGCCGCCGAGGGGATCGACCTGACCTTTGATCAGACCCTCTGGGAAGCCAAGGCCAAGCAGGCGGGCGCTTCGAGCGACACCATGGCGCTCATCCGCGCCGCCGCCGCGGCCCGAGAGGCCTTCCAGACCGCGCGCGACGATTTCTACGCCAGCTACGAAAACAAGAAAATCAAGGTCAGCGACGAGGTGTTCAAGTACATCAACGACCGCAACAAGCTGCTGGAGGAAATGCAGGATCTCAGCGACCAGATGGTCAAGCTCCTGGAGGCCAAGCAGGCTTTGGGCACGGTGACGGCGACCAGCGAAGGGTACATCGTGGCCCTGGATCTCAAAGCCGGTGACAGCTATGACGGGCAGAAGTCCGCCTATACCATCGCCAAAAAAGAGGACGTTCCGGTGCTGCGCGCCGACGTGACCGACCTGAAAAAGGATGTGTCCGAGGGGGCACGCGTGGAGATGGCGGGCGATTATGACACCTTCCGCAGCGAAGTCACCGCCGTGGTGGATGACACCGACGGGCGCAAATACGCAGAAATCGAGCTTACGGAGGATTTCCTGCGTACGGCGGGCGGCATGCAAAAGCTCTTGCAGGATGGGAGCCTGCAAGTGAGCATCGTGTTCCGCGCACGCAAAAACGCTACGATTATCCCCGCTTCCGCTCTTAGAAGCGAGGGTGAGGGAGAATATGTCTTTGTGGCGGAGCGCGTATACGGCGGGTTCCTCAACTCCGGCGGGCTGAAGGCCAAAAAGACGAGCGTCACTGTAATCGACCGCAGCGATACGGCGGTCAGCGTGCAGGAGGACCTGAGCTATCAAAGCATCATCGACCGGGCCGACCGTACCGTGGAGGATGGGAAGCCGGTGATGGAGTATGTGGAGTAAGCCATGCTGAAAGCTTTTTGCAAACGCCGCAAGGGAACGCTTGTGCTGCTGGGCATCGCGCTGGCGGTCCTGGCCTTTGTCTGGATCAAGATCCAGGCGGTGCCGGGCACGTTCCAGCATGTCTATGCCGCGCCCCAGCCCGTGGCGGCGGAGGAAGGCGCACAGGAGACCAACGGAGGTCTGCGCGAGGCGCGCTTGAAAACCCGCGAGCTGGAAACCGAACTGGAGGGTGCCTGCGAGGATGCCACGCTCTATGCCCTGGCCCAGCCGGCGGCCGTATCCGTCCCTGACGGGGGCAAGAGCGCAAGCACTCGCCTGGTGGGGGTGGAAGAGAGCTGGTTTTATCTCAACTCCCCGGTGCTGCTCAATGGCCGGCTGTTCTATCCCGATGAATGCATCTATGGCGAGCGCGTGGCCCTGGTGGATGAGCAGCTGGCTGTGGCGCTGTTTCAGTACGCCGAGCCGCTGGGTGAGGAAATCGAGGTTGCGGGCCAGCGCTACCGCATCATAGGGGTAATCAAGGCGGGCAAGCGCGTGGGCGACCAGATGGACTACAGCCTTTACGTGCCGCTGCGCTCGCTGGAGGAGACCAATGTATCGCTGACCGCGCTGGTGTATGAGGCGCGGCCCGTGCAGGGTGCGGGCGGATGGTCCGCCTTCCAGACCGCGGCACAGAAGCTGGGCGATGGCACCACCATCAGCCTGATTAAGGAGCGCATGAACGCTGCCATGCCCATGCGCATGCTCTTTACGCTGCTCGGCATGGCGCTGGCGCTGTGGGGTGTGAGGTGGATGAACCGCCGGAGCGCGCGCTTTGCCGCCGCCTATCACGACCGCCTGCAAACGCAGTATGCTGCGCGGCTGGTGGGCTTTGCTGCAGGACGACTGCTGCTGCTTGCGCTGGGGTACGTTGCCTGCGCGGCGGCGCTGGCCTGGCTGTTTACCCGTCTGGTGGAGCCGGTGTATACCTTCCCGGAATGGGTGCCCGCGGTGCTGGTGGAGCCCAAGGATATCCAGACCGCCTTCTGGAACGTGTGGCAGACCTCTGCGACCGTGGTGGAATACCGCACGCCGGAACTGCTGCGCCTGCGGTTTCTGCGCGAGGTGATGGCGTGGTCCTGCGGCGCGTGCGCGCTGCTTATCGGCAGCCTGACGGGCGCAGGCAGCATGCTTTTCAAACGGCCCGCTCCCGATGGTGAGCAGTCATCGACCGAGTGTGCTGAACGGTCTTGAAAGGAAGCGGCGGCATGAATCCCACGTTGGCCTATAAAATCAAAATGCTTCCCGAAAGCCCCGGCTGCTATATCATGAAAAGCCGGGGCGAGATCATTTACGTCGGCAAGGCGGTCAATCTGAAAAACCGCGTGCGGCAGTATTTCCACGGCTCGCATACGCCGAAGGTGGCCGCCATGGTCAGCCGCGTGGATGATTTTGACCTCATGCTCTGCCAGACCAACTTTGAGGCACTCACGCTGGAATGCAACCTCATCAAGAAGCATCGCCCCTTCTATAACATCCTTCTCAAGGATGACAAACACTACCCCTATCTGCGTATCGACCTCAACGAGCCCTTCCCCCGCCTGACCCTGGCCCGCAACATGGATGACCAGCGGGCGGGCGTGAAGTACTTCGGCCCCTATATCGGGGCCACCGCCGTCCGGCAGGTGATGGATGAAGTGCGGCGGTTTTTCCCGCTGCGCACCTGCAATCTCCGCTTTCCCGTCAAATCGCCCCGGCGTCCCTGCGTGCACCATCAGATCGGGCAATGCCTGGCGCCCTGCGCGGGCGGGGTGAGCGAGGAGGCGTACCGCGCCATCCTGGCGCGCGTCATCGACTTTTTGAACGGCGACAGCCGGGAACTGCTCGCCGAGCTCACCCGTGAGATGAACGTCGCCAGCGCCCGCATGGAGTACGAACAGGCGGCGGTGCTGCGGGACAAGATCGCGGATGTCCGCCAGCTGATGGAGGAACAGCACGCCATTCAGACGCGCGATGTGGAGCAGGATGTGCTGGCCGTGGCTCAGGATGACCAGGACGCCATGGTGCAGCTGACGCATATCCGTGCGGGGCGCATTGAGGGCGGACGGGCCTTCCTGATGGAGCACTGTGGCGCGGAGACGCCGGAAGAGGTACTGGCCGGATTCTTGACCCAGTATTACGACGATGGACATCTGATCCCGCGCAACGTGCTGGCGCAGGCGCTGCCTGAACCGCTGGACGAATTGGAGCGCTGGCTGCGGGAGCGGCGGGGCGGGGCGGTGACACTGGCTGTGCCCCAGCGGGGCGACAAGGCGGATCTGGTGCGCCTGACCCTGAAAAACGCCGAGGACGCGCTCTCCAAGCACCGACAGAGCGCGGAGGTCAAGGACATGCGCACCCGGCAGGCCATGCTGGAGCTCAAGGAGGCGCTGCATCTGCCCGTACTGCCCCGGCGCATTGAGGGGTACGATATCTCCAACACGCAGGGCATTTTGAGCGTGGCCAGCATGGTGGTCTTTCAGGACGGATTGCCTGATAAAAAGGCATACCGCATCTACCGAATCAAAACCGTCGAAGGCGCCAACGACTTCGCCTCCATGGCCGAGGTGATCACCCGCCGCTTCACCCATGGGCTGAAGGAGCGCCACGAGCGCGAGCAGGCGGGCCTGGACCCGGATGCGGGCAGCTTTTCCAAGCTGCCGGACGTGATTCTGATCGACGGCGGCCCGGAACAATTGCTCTTTGCGCACCGCGCCATGCAGGAGGCGGGAGCGAGCGTGCCCATGTTTGGCCTGGCAAAGCGGTTTGAGGAGATCTATCTGCCGGGACGGGAGGACCCTATCGTGCTGGACCGGCGTTCCAACGCGCTTCACCTGGTGCAGTATGTGCGCGATGAAGCGCACCGCTTCGGCATCACGCACCACCGCGCGCTGCGCGGCAAGGAGGGCCTCAGGAGCGAGCTGTCCGCCATCCCCGGCGTAGGCCCCAAGAAGCAGGCGGCGCTGATACGGCACTTCCGGAGCGTAAAGGCCATTTTTGAGGCCACGCAGGAGGAACTGTGCCAGGTGGAGGGCATCAGTACCGGACTGGCGCAGCGTATTTACGACTATGCGGCGCAGCGTGGCAAACCCTCCTCCCGGCCGCAGGAATAAAAAACCGTGCTTTGGAGGGCCTGAGCCCTCCGAGCTCCATTCCCAATGCCCGGCGCCTTCAGCAAATCGGAGAAGGGGTCCCGCGCTCGGCGGGACAGGCGGCAGGGTTCCAGCGGGCCTCGCTGACAGGTGCGGTGGGTTCGGAGACCCTGAGTCGCAAGGTTTCCCTGCACGTTTCCCCGGTCGCGCCCAAGAAGGAGAGAATGGGCCCTGGCGGAAAAGCTCGCCGGAGGTGCGCTTTTTGGCCAAACTGAAAAACCCCGCTTCTTCCGTTCGGAACAAGCGGGGGTTTTTGTTGTTTATGCCTTGTAGATGCAGCAGGTGACGACGCCGTCGGATACGAACATCTGGTAGCGGATGGCATAGGGCATGGTATTGGTCATGATGAGGTTGATGCTTCCGCCGCCCACCGCTGCATCAAAGCCTTTCTTGGCATAATAGATGCCTACATCGGCATGCACCCTGCGATGGGTTACCAAAATGGGAAGCTGGATGGTGGCGATGTAAAAGGTGGTATTGACCTGACAGGTGCCGCCGCCATAGCCCCACAGGGCATCCTTCTTCATGATGGGCGCCTTGTGATATCCCGTGGACTGCGAGAAGGGACCAATGGTCTGATGCTGGTTATATTCTTCGCCGGGCTGGAGAATGGTGCCGGTGATCATGCTGGAGGAAAGGCGGATATTCCAGTTGCGCCCCTGATACTGCAGGGAGTAAATGCCCACGGCATAATAGGTGCTCATGGTGCTGATCAGATCGCCGCTTTCGGCGGTTTCCCAATCCTTGACCGGCACGAGCCAGGCGACATCCTCCTCCTTGATATAGCCGGTGGTGCGCCAATAGGGCAGGGGATAGCGGCCCTCCTCGTCCAGCTCGAAAACCGCGATGGCAGCGCCGGGATTGATGGTCTTGAGCACGGAGTCATCCTCCATGCTGTAGATGGTGGTGGTATGATTGACAAAGGCCAGGTAAGGCATGATGTCCAGTCCGGGAATCTCGCCCACGTAGGGGTCGATACGGTCCCACTTGAACAGCGAGGAGGTGCGGATAAAACCGCAGGTGTCTTCATAGCGCGCCAGGCACCATTCGCCGCTGACCTCGCTGACGATCACCTGATCATAGATGGGCACGCTGCCGATCTTGCGGCTGAGCTCGTTGGGCTCCAGATAGATGACGGCGTTCCTGACTGCATAGGCATAGTAGCCCTCATGAAAGTTTTCGGGGCTGGTGGTGAAGTTGGGCGCGTTGATAGGCTCGGCCACATCAATCTCAAGGTCGGCTGTGCCGTTGGCCTCGGCGGCCTCAAGATCATAAAGGGTGATGTCGTCCAGATACTGAGTCAGCACATAGCCTTCCATGCGGGTGGTGCGGACCTTGCACCATTCCTCGCCCAGTTCGAGGATATAAACAAAGGAGTCGCGGGGAATGCTGTCGCCGGCAGAGGCATCCTTGCTGGGCGAGCGGCGCACCTTCAGGGCAACGCTGGCGATGGCGGTGTGGGTAATGGGGGCCTCTTCCTCCGCGGCGACCTCCTGCGCAAGGCCGCACAGTGGGGAGAGCGCCACTATCCCGGCCAGCAGCAGCAAAACAAGCGGGCGAAAAAAACGCTTCATTTAAACCAAAGGCTCCTTTACTCTTGGTTGGGTTTGGCGGAAATGGAAACCGCCCACGTTATATTATAACGAGGCGGCAAGGGATTCGTCAATATTTGTTTTCTTGGCCATGTGGAGTAGGGTCAGGGTCATTCTCCGGATGATTCATCATCTCGCGGGGTGAAAGCGTGAAGAACTGCTTGAAGCGTTTGGAAAACTGAACCACATCAGGATATCCTACCATTGCGCTGATCTCATAAACCTTGTATTCCCCGGCATGCAGCAGATCGCGGGCGATGCTCATGCGATAGCGAAACAGATAATCGGAAAAGGCATATCCCGTGTTGGCCTTGAACAGGGTGCTGAAGTAGGAGGGACTGACATTCAGCCTCGCGGCAACCCCGCTGAGAGAAAGCGGGGTACCGTATTCTTCGTGGATGATTCGAATGGCTTTGCGAACGTAGGCGGTGTAGGCGGGTTGAGCGGACAGCAAGGTATAGAGGTTGACGGCCTGTGCCTCCAGCGTCTGCATCAGATCATAAAGGTTATTACACCACAGCAACTCTTCCAGGCACTTTTCCACAGAGGGCGCATTGGGCAGGGGAGAATGGAAGCGTTCCTCCAATTGATGGTAGAAGGCGCGAAAATATTCGTTCAGGCGGCTGCGGACGGTGAGCGGCGTTTGTTCCGGACGGCCGCAAATCGCGCGCAGGGCGCCGTGCAGGTGGCGTTGCATGCCCTGAATATCCAGGGCGTTTACCACGGATGGAGGCGGCAGACCTTCTCCCGCGACGGGTGAAAGGGTGTGTTGAGCTTCCCAAAGTTCATAAAGTGCGGCGTTGAAGCGCAGGTAAATGTCGCCGGACAGAGGGAGAATGCGGAAATGCTCCGTCTTGCAAAGCTGTGCCGTGGCCCGGGCGGAGGCGTCGTCGCGACAGAGGAATACCGTAATGTGTGCAGAAAGCGCAGTCACGAAGGGAAGACCGTCATTCGGCAGCAAAACTTGCGCCGGATCCACGGCTACCAGCAGGGCCAGGGCGTCGGTATCCAGGCCTGCCATGCCCAGCATGCGCTGTAGGGCAGACTCTGCAGCCGGAACCGCGACCAGCACATTGCGCAGCCATTCCGTCATAATTTCCGGCGAAAGAGGCATGGCAGAGGAGGGATCGGGCGTTTTTTCCACCTTTTCCACGCATCGCTTGACACAGGCATAGAGTGCGTCCGGTTCAATGGGCTTGAGGATATAGTCGAATGCGCCCAGTTTCAGGGCCTCCTGCGCATAACGAAATTCGGAATAGGAACTGATCAGGATGAATTCGCAGGCGATATGCTTTTCGCGCACGTATTTGAGCAGGGCAATGCCGTCCATGTTGGGCATGGATACGTCGGTGAGGACAATGTGCGGATGGCGCGTCTCAATGGCCTGCACACCCTCGCGGCCGTCTGCGCATATGGCTACGACCTCGGCGTTCAATGCGCTCCAGTCAATGTAGCTTTTCAAACCTTCGCGGATCAGGCGCTCGTCGTCAATGATCAAAACCCGATACTTATTCATGTGCATCCTCCGCTTTCAGGGGGAAAGCCAAACGCACGGTTGTGCCATGGCCAGTACTGCTGGTGATGGAAAAGCGGTATTCGTCACGATAATACAGCCGGAGCTGGCGCACAATGTTTTTGATGGCAAAGTTGCGTCCGGAGTCACGGGCAGGATCGTCGGGATTTTTGATATCCTCCATTAAAACCGCCAGCTTTTCGGGAGACATGCCCACGCCGTTGTCCGTGACGGTATAGCACAGCCAACCGGCAGGTTCCTCCCGGAAGGCGATTTTCAGCCGCCCGCCCAGCTGGGGACGCAAGCCGTGCTGATAGGCGTTTTCCACAATCGGCTGAAAGAAATATTTGTAGGTGCGGCAATCCTTGATGTTCGGATCGACCTCGATTTCCGATAGAATGGCGCCATCCATGCGCACGTTGATGAGCATGATATAGGCCTTGAGAATTTCGGCCGCCTGGGAAACGGCGAGGGTATCGCGCCCTTCGTTCAGGGTGAGACGGAAAAGGCGCGAAAGATTGAAGATGATCTCAGAAATCTGCGGCACGTGATGGCTGTTGGCGATCCAGTGAATGCTATCGAGCGTGTTGAAGAGAAAATGCTCGTTGAGCTGGTTTTGAATGTATTTGAGCTCAAATTCGTTTTTGAGGACGCGGGTTTCATAGTTTTCGTGAATGAGCTGTTCAATGCTCTCCAGAAGAACGTTGAACTGATTGCCAATCATGCCGAATTCGTCGGGGCGGGACACCGGAACACGTACGGAAAGATCGCCGCTTTCCGCGGTTTGGATGGTACCGCACAATACGTGAATGGGACGAAGGATGCGGTGCAGCAAAAATACCAGAACCGCAACAAAAATCAATAGCAAGCAGAAAAAATAATAATAGGAATATCGCTGGATGATGCCCGTGGAGGAGCTCAGGGAAGACAGCGGCGCGGAGAGAAAATAGCACAGCGTGGTATAAGAGGATTGAAAGGCGACGGCCAGATACTCATCGCTTCCATTTGACAGAACGCGCCATGATCCCGGCGGCAGTTCCGCAAGGGCATCAATGCCCCGCGCGCCCTCCACGCCCGGCACCGCCAGCACATAGGCATCGCTTTTGACAAACAGGCCCACCGACTTATCCGGCGCCAGGGCCCGGAAGCGCTTTGACAGGATGTCGGAGGACAGTGTGATGCGGCAAAAGAGTTTGGCCGAGGGGTCGTTGGAAAAATAGGGGCAGAAATAGCTGACCAGGTACATGGCGCCGTTTTCATCTGTTTCAGGCTGCCATGTATGCGAGGTTGTCTCAGCCGCCTCGGATAACCATGAAATATCATCCTCCGACGGCTGTGCGACAATCCTGCGCGTGGCATAGGGCTGGCTGGAAAACAGGATGTCCGCATAGGGATGATACAGTTCAATGGAATGAATATAGGAACTGCTCAAATAGGCCTGGTAAAGGGTGCGGCTGATCGCCTGGATGATTTGATAAGCGGTATAGCTGTCTTTGCCGCCGGTAAGCTCGGAAGAAAAGGCGGAGCCGGAAAGGACAGAATCCGCGCGAAGCTGTGTCTGCAAAATATTGATGCTGTAAAAAACTTCATCCATGGTGTCGGAAACATTTTGCAAAACGACCTTGTACTGCGCTCCGGCGTCCGCAATGGCCTGTCTGGACGATGCCTGCGACAGAAACTGATAGAAAAGCGCCATGGGCAAAGCAAAAATGATAATAAAGAACACCATGCTTTGCGTTATGATGCTGTTTCGAAGAGGGTGCAACCTAGTTTTCCATTTTTCCGGCATGTCACCATTCTCCCTTAATACACACCAGAGAAAAGACGTCTGAAACGACGATTTTAAAATTACTCCGCCCAGGCTGTTTTGTCAACCGGCATGACATTGCCAGTTCTGCCAATCCGAGAAAAATAGCATGGAAACACAAAAACTGAAAGAAACCACAATACTTAATCGTTCCTAAGCACAGGATTCAAAAGCAGACGCATTTTCCTCAGGAAGGGCAATGGCTATAATACGGATAGAAACGGAGTGGACGCAATGATATATACGAGCAACCTTGTGATAGGACTGGAGAGGGGACTGGATAACCCGGCGTTCCTCAAGCGGGCGGCGGATGAAACCGGCACGGGCGTGGAGCTGTTTTTGCACACGCACGATATGGCCTATCTGAGAAACATGGAAAAAGCGGCGCAGTGGCTTGGGGACAGGCCCCGCGCTACGCACGGCCCTTTTATCGGCGTGGAGGCGGCTTCTCCCAGAGGGTCGCAGGAGCACGAGCATTTTCTGGCGGCGTACCGCTATGCGTTTCAAATGGCCCGGACGCTGCACAGTCCGCATATGGTGTTTCATACCCATCAGAGGGTGATTCAGGCGGATGAGCGGGCGCATGCGCGGGAAATGTGTATGGACTCCATCCGGGAATTGCTGGACATGGCCGGCCAATACGGCGTTCGCCTGCTGATTGAAAACCTGGATATCCAGAAAGCGGGCGTATCCCTCTTTGACGAGGAAGCTTTTCTGGAGCTGCTGGAACGCTTTCCGCAAGCCGGCTGTCTGATCGACGTTGGACACCTGCATGTGGCGGGATGGGATACGGAACGCGTGCTGAAAACCCTGGGGAAGCGCGTGGAAGGATTCCACTTTCATAATAACGATGGAAGGGACGATACTCACTGCCGCATCGCAGATGGCACGCTGGATTACGCAGAAGTGATGAGGCTGTACCGCCGCTATACGCCCAACGCCGACATCACGCTCGAATATGGCGACAATCACGGAATTACCTGCGACGATGTGATTGAGGACCTGCGCACCATTCAAGGGATGCTCGCCTGAAAGGCCATTAGGCCCCAGGATGAGAAATAAAGACAACAATCGAAGGAGGAGAACAAATGAAACGCCTTTTGACCCTGCTGCTTTGCCTGACTTTGCTGGTTTCCATGGCTGCTCTGCCCGCGACGTCGCTTGCGGAGGAAACGGTGGAGCTGACGTTCTACTATCCCGTTGGCGTGGGCGGCGACCTGGCGCTGCTGATCGAAAACCTGGCGGCGGAATTTACCAAGGAAAATCCCAATATCATCATTAACCCGGTTTTCTGCGGCAATTCCACCGAAACCACCACCAAGACCATCGCGGCCATTCAGGGCGGCAATGCGCCTGACTTTGCCATTCTGGGAAATTCGGAGCTGTATTCCATGCTCTCCCTGGACGCCATCATTCCCCTGGATGATCTGATCGCTGCCGATGAGGATGGACAGGAGTACATTGATGACTTCTGGCCCGCCTTCCTGCAGAATTCCTACTATGATGGCCATATCTACTCCATCCCCTTCCAGCGTTCCACCATCATTATGTATTACAACAAGGACGCCTTCCGCGCGGCCGGTCTGGACCCCGAAACGCCGCCTGCCACCTGGGAGGAGCTGGCTGAGTATGCGCAGAAGCTGACCGTGCGCGACGAGAACGGCAACGTAACCCAGTGGGGCGTTCAGATTTCCACCAACGATCCTTTCATGTTCAGCCCCTTCGCGCTGCAAAACAGCGAAAACGGCGAAAACCTGATGACCAGCGATGGAAAGACCGCGCTGTTCAATACCGAAGGCAACGCCGAGGCGCTGCAGTTCCTGGTGGACCTGTCCCAGAAGTATCAGGCGATGCCCGAAGGCGTGATCGTGTGGGCTGACTCCACCTCCAACTTCATGGCCGGTACCGCTGCCATGCTGTACATGTCCTCCGGCAGCCTGACCAATGTGCTCAAGAACACTGATTTTGAGGTTGGCACCTGCTTCCTGCCGGCCGGCAAGCGTTATGGCTCTGCCACGGGCGGCGCGAACTTCTACATCTTCGATGGCATCAGCGACGAAAAGCTGGCGGCCACCTGGAAGTTCATCCGCTGGATCACCGAGCCGGAACGCGCCGCTCAGTGGAGCATCGACACCGGTTATGTGGCTACGCGCAAGAGCTGCTTTGAGCTGGACGTGCTCAAGGATTACTTCGCCGCCGTGCCTCAGGCCGCCACTGCGGGCGATCAGCTGCAGTATGCGGGCAGCGAGCTCATGCTCTATGACAATACCCGCTGCTGGGATATTCTCAAAAACGCGATTGACGCTGCCATGACCCTGACCATGACGCCGGAAGAGGCGCTGGCTCAGGCGCAGACGGAGGTCGATCAGGTTCTGGCCGATTATCAGTAACCGGCCCTTGGCGGGGCGCGTTGGACGCGCCCCGCTTTATGGACCACAGGAAGGAGTGAGCCGATGCAACGGGCTAACGAACGCAGGAATCAGCTTCGCAGGGATGCGCTGGGCTGGTCGTTTTTGCTGCCTTCGCTGCTTTTTCTGGGATGCTTCACCATTTATCCCATTGTAAAAGCCATCATTAACAGCTTCCAGAAGGTGAACCTGGGCAAGCAGACCTATCAGTTTATCGGGTTGAAAAACTATACGGACGTGTTCAATGACAAGGTATTTATAACCGTTCTGGGAAACACGTTCAAATTCGCCCTGTTCGTGATTCCGCTGAGCATGGTGATCGGCTTTTTCCTGGCCATGCTGGTCAAGCGGGAGGCGCGGGGCGTGGGATTTGCCCGCGCGCTGATCTACTATCCCAACATCGCGCCTACCATCGGCTTTGCTACGGTGTGGACTTACCTGCTCACGCCGACCGTGGGCTTTATCAGCCAGGTTGCCAAAATGATGGGAGTCACGGCGCCGGACTTTCTTAACGATCCCCAGTATGCCATTTATACCATTATGGTGGTATATCTGTGGCGAGAGGCAGGCTTTGTCATGATTTTCTACACATCCGGCCTGCAGAATATTTCGCCGGAGTATTACGAGGCGGCGCTGATCGACGGCGCTTCGCCCTTTACGATGCTGCGCAAGATCACCCTGCCGCTGGTAAGGCCCACCACCGTATTTGTGCTTATGTGTACGATGGCCAACTCCTTTAAGATGGTGGACCTGATCGTAACCATGACCACCAAGGGCGGCCCCAACAACAGCACCAACGTGCTGATGTATCACATCTATCAGACAGCCTTCGCCTATTGGGATATCGGCAAGGCGTCGGTGATGACGGTGGTCATGCTGGTCTTTATGCTGCTGGTATCCTTTGTGCAGTATGGCGGTATGGACCGTCACACCCACTACGACAACTGACAGGAGGCGCAAAGCAATGAAGCAAAAGCCGGGTATCGCAACACGCGCCGTGCTGCTTGTGGTGAGCCTGCTGTGGGCCATTCCGTTGATCTGGTCGGTGCTTACGGCGCTGAAGCCGTCCAAGGAATCCATGCTGTTGCAGCTGCCCAGCACACTGACGCTGGAAAACTTTCAAGTTGTATTTGACTCTGCGCCGTTTTTGCAGTATGGACTGAACACCTTCCTGATCGTGGCCGGCATTCTGGCGGTGCAGCTGATTACGGTAACGATGGGGGCCTATGCCCTGGCGTGCGTCAATTTTCGAGGAAAAGGCCTGGCCATGGCGCTGATCATGGTGCAGATCATCATTCCGGCGGATGTGCTGATTCTGCCCAACTACACAACGCTTCGCCAGCTGGGCCTGCTGGATACGCTGCTGGGCGTGATGATTCCCTTCTTTGCCTCCTCCATGGGCCTGCTGCTGCTTCGGGGAGCATACAAAAGCATTCCCTCAGCCATCGCCGATGCCGCCCGCATTGACGGCGCAGGGATCTTTCAAACGCTGCTGAACGTGTATATTCCATCTACCCGGGCAACCTATGTGGCATTTGCCATCTGCTCCATCAGTACGCACTGGAACAATTTCTTATGGCCGATGATCGTAATCAACTCCGTGGAAAAACGGCCGTTGACGGTGGGCCTTTCACTGTTTGCGAAAGCCAGCGAGTCTGGCCCCATGTGGGCGAAGGTGACGGCTGCCACGTTGATCGTAATGCTGCCTCTGTACGTGTTGTTCTGCTGCTTTCAACGCGTCTTTGTATCCAGCCTGGTTCGTTCCGGTCTTAAATAGAGGTGAAAGCATCGCTCCTCAAGCCGTTCGCCAAAGAGGCGGGCGGCTTTTGACGGCTATGAGCAAAAAGCGGTGGACAAACCCACCGGCCTGTTGTAAGATGATGCTTGCCGCAGTGCGCGGCGTATTTTCATACCAAGGGAGAAGAACCTGCAAATGAAACGTTCGGTTCGGGCAAACCTGTTGCTAACGCTTACGGCGCTTATCTGGGGCGCGGCCTTCGTCGCCCAGGATGTAGCGGCGGACAGCCTGGGTTCGTTTACGTTTAACGGTCTGCGCATGGCGCTGGCCGCGTTGGCGATGCTGCCGGTGATCGCCGCGCTGGACCGAAAGGCCCGAAAAACCGGGCAGGATACCTCCTGGCGGGGGATGACCCCCGCTCAGCGCAGAACGCTGCTGACCGGCGGCGTGTGCTGCGGCGCCATGCTGGCGCTGGCCAGCGCCTTTCAGCAGATGGGCATCGCCATGGGCACGGGTGCGGGCAAGGCGGGGTTCATCACGGCGCTCTACATCGTGCTGGTGCCCCTGCTGGGCATGCTGTGGGGCAGACGGCCTGCGTGGCTGGTATGGCTGGCCGTCCTTCTGAGCGTGGCCGGGCTGTATCTGTTGTGCATCGGCGAGGACTTTTCCATCGCCCCGGGGGATGGGCTGCTGATTCTGTGCGCGCTTTGCTTTTCCGGCCATATTCTGGTGGTGGACCATTTCAGCCGCCTGACGGACTGCGTGAAAATGAGCTGCCTGCAATTTGCCACGGCGTCGGTATTGTGCATGGGCGTGGCGGTGTTTACGGAGCCCATTGATGCGGGAACCATCGTTCAATGCGCTGTGCCGCTGCTCTATGCGGGCGTGCTCAGCGGCGCGGTGGGATATACGCTTCAGATCGTCGCACAGAAGGATACCGACCCGACGGTGGCATCGCTGCTCATGTCGCTGGAAAGCGTGTTTGCGGTATTAGCCGGATGGGTGCTGCTGGGCGACATGCTGACCGCGAGAGAAGCGCTTGGCTGCGTCCTGATGATGGGCGGCATCGTGCTGGCTCAGCTCAAGGGTTGAAAGCAAAGAAAAAGGCTGCATGGTTCATCAGAGAACCACGCAGCCTTTTCTTGATGCCTGTTTTCAGCCCAGCAACCGAACCAGCACGGCCTTCTGTGCGTGGAGGCGGTTTTCCGCTTCCTCGAAAATTTCGTCGGCGTGCGCCTCCAGCACCTCGGCGGTGATTTCTTCGCCGCGGTGAGCAGGCAGGCAGTGCAGCACCATCGCACCCGCGTTCGCCACATCCATCACGGCCTGGTTCACCTGGTAGCCCGCAAAGGCAGCGCGGCGCTCCTCGGCCTCGCCTTCCTGGCCCATGGAGGCCCACACGTCGGTGTAGACCACATCCGCGCCTTTGGCCATGCCCAGCACGTCGGGCTGACAGTCGAAATCGCCGGTCTTGCGCGCCCAGTCCATCAGGGTCGCATCGGGGAGATAACCTGCAGGGCAGGCGATGCGCACGGCCATCCCCGCCTTGATGCCGCCTACGATGAGGGAGTTGGCCATGTTGTTGCCGTCGCCGACGAAGCACAGCTTCAATCCCTTGAAGCTGCCCTTGCGCTCGCGGATGGTCATCAGATCGGCCAGCACCTGACAGGGATGCGCGTAATCGGTCAGACCGTTGATGATCGGGATGGAGCCGTAGCGGGCCAGATCCTCCACCTCCTGCTGGGCAAAGGTACGGATCATGATACCATCCAGATAGCGGGACAGCACGCGGGCGGTGTCCTCCACGGGCTCACCGCGGCCGATTTGCAGATCGCGGCTGGAGAGAAACAGCGCGTTACCGCCCAGCTGGCTCATGCCCACCTCGAAACTGACGCGCGTACGGGTGGAGGATTTCTGAAAAATCATGCCAAGCGTTTTGCCGGCCAGCAGGGGATGCGGAATGCCGTGCTTGCGCTCATACTTGAGTTGGTCGGCCAGATTGAGGATATCCAGAATCTGCTCAGGGGTCAGATCGGCCAGCTTGAGCAGGTGCTTGATGGGTTCGCTCATGTGCTCAGCGCCTCCTTGATGATGGATACGGCCTGCTTGAGATCAGACCATGGGATGGTAAGCGGCGGCAGGAGCCGCAGCCTGGTTTTGGCCGTGAGGGCCACCACGCCCCGGGAGAGCAAATCGCTCACCAGCGCGCCGGCAGGCTTGCCGCTTTCCACGCCCAGCATCAGCCCGCGGCCGGAAACGGTTACCCCGGGGAGCTGCGTAAGTTCCGCCCGCACCCACTCGCCCTTTTGGGCCACCTCGTCCATGAGTTCATCGGTCAGCCGGTCCTGCACATACAGGGCCGCCGCAGCGCAGACGGGGTTGCCGCCGAAGGTGGAGCCATGCGTGCCGGGGGTGAGCACATCGGCTGTCTTTTCGCCCAGCAGGCACGCGCCCATCGGCAGTCCGCCCGCCAAACCCTTGGCGGTGGAGACCACATCCGGCAGAATGCCGAAATGCTGGTAGCTGTACAATTTGCCGGTGCGGCCGTTGCCGGTCTGCACCTCATCGACCATGAGCAGAATGTCACGCGCCTCCGTCAGTTCCCGTGCGGCCTGGATGTATTCCTCCGTCAGGCAGCACACGCCGCCCTCGCCCTGGATGGTTTCGATCAGCAGGGCACATACGTCGCCCACGTCCAGTGCGGTTTTCAGCGCCGCCACGTCATTGGCCGGGATATGGCGGAAGCCTTCCGGGAAGGGGCCGAAGTCATGGTGAAACACATCCTGACCCGTGGCCGCCAGCGTGGCCAGCGTGCGGCCATGAAAGCTGTTTTCCAGCGTCAGGATGACGGGGCGCACGTTTTCGCCGTGCTTGAGGGCGCTGTAACGACGCGCGGCCTTGATGGCGCATTCGTTGGCCTCCGCACCGGAGTTGCCAAAAAACACGCGTTTCATGCCCGTGCGCTCGCACAGGCGCTGGGCCAGGAGCGCCTGCGGCGCGGTATGATACAGGTTGCTGGCGTGGGCAAGCTGCCCGGCCTGTGCGCTCACCGCCGCGACCCAGCCCTCATCCCCGTAGCCCAGGGCACTCACGGCGATGCCGCTGCCCATGTCGATGTAGGATTTGCCTGCCTCGTCATACAGATGGCAGCCCTCGCCGCGCACAAAGGTGACGGGAGCGCGGGCATAGGTATGGGCCACATACTGGCTGTCCAGAGTCTGAATATCGGTCATGCGCAATAGCCTCCTTTTGGCAGGCGCTGCATCAGTAGAACATGGTGCCCACGCCCTCGTCGGTCAGGCATTCGATCAAAATGGCGTGCGGAACGCGGCCGTCGATGATGAACACCTTTTTCACACCCCGACGGATGGCTTCGATGCAACATTCGATCTTGGGGATCATGCCGCCGGAGATGATGCCCTCGCGGATGAGCTGCGGGGCCTCGCTGACCTGAATGGCGGGAATGAGGGTGCTTTCGTCGGCCGGGTCGCGCAGGATGCCGCGGATGTCGGTCATGGAGATCAGACTCTCCGCGCCCAGGCTGGCGGCGATGCGCGCGGCGGCAGTGTCGGCGTTGATGTTGTAGGGGTTGCCCTCGTTGTCGCAGCCCACGGTGGAGATGACGGGGATATAGCCCTTTTCCAGCACGTCCAAAATGGGCTGGGTGTTGACGTTTACGATCTCGCCCACATAGCCGTGCACATCGTCGAGCTTGCGGGCCTCAATCATGTGGCCGTCCATGCCGCAAAGGCCGATGGCCTTGCCGCCCATGGACTGGATATAGCCCACCAGGCCCTTGCCCACTTTGCCGGCCAGCACCATCTGCACGATGTCGGCGGCTTCGCGGTCGGTCACGCGCAGGCCGTTGATAAACTCGGACTTCTTGCCCAGGCGCTTTAGCAGGTCGGTGATCTCCGGGCCGCCGCCATGCACCAGCACCACCTTTACGCCCACGAGCGTGAGAAGCAGCAGATCGCCCATCACGGCGCGCTTGAGGTCCTCGTTGATCATGGCATTTCCGCCGTATTTGATGACGACGATTTTCTGGTTATAGGCTTTGATATAGGGGAGGGCCTGAATCAGGACCTCCGCCCGCTGGTCGATGGTCATGGGTTTTCTCCTTACTGTATCAGGTGCGGTAGTCGCCGTTGATCTTGACGTAGTCATAGGTGAGGTCGCAGCCCCAGGCTTTGGCCGTGGCGCTGCCGCTGTTGAGGGCCACCTGGACGGTGATCTCGTCGTCCATGAGGATCTCCTTGGCGGTTTCCTCGCTGAAAGCCACGCCCGCACCGCCGCGGCAAACGGGAATCAGACCCCGGTTGGAGCGGAAGTTCACGTCTACCTTGCTTACATCCACGTCCGCCCCGGCATAGCCAATGGCGCACAGCACGCGGCCCCAGTTGGCGTCGGCGCCGAAGATGGCGGCCTTGAGCAGGGTGCTCTTGATGACCGCCTTGGCGACCAGCTTGGCAGCGGCGGTGCTCTTGGCGCCCGTCACCTCGCACACCAGCAGCTTGGTTGCGCCCTCGCCGTCCTTGGCCATGATGGCGCACAGCTTTTCGCACACCTTGTAGAGCGCAGCCACGAAGGCCTCGTAATCCGCGCCCATGCAGGATTCGATGGGCGTGTTTCCAGCCATGCCGTTGGCCAGGATGGAGACCATGTCGTTGGTGGAGGTATCGCCGTCTATGCTGAGCATATTGAAGGTATCGGCCGTTACGGTGGTGAGCGCGCGCTTGAGCGGCACGGGGGAGATGGCTGCGTCGGTGGTCAGGAAGCAGAGCATGGTGGCCATGTTGGGCGCGATCATGCCGCTGCCCTTGGAGATGCCGCCCAGCTTGCACATTTTGCCGCCCAGGGGGAAGCGCACGGCAACCTCCTTGGAGACGGTATCGGTGGTCATGATGGCCTCAGCCGCGCGCGTGCCGCCGGCGGGCGTATCCTCCAGCGAGTCGGCCAGCTTGCCGAAGTTTTTCTGGAAGGGCTCCAGCGTCATGGGCTGGCCGATCACGCCCGTGGAGGCCACAATGACGTCCTCGGCTTTCACACCGATGTATTTTTCCACCAGCGCGCACATGCCCTCGGCGATTTCGACGCCGTTGGCGTTACAGGTATTGGCGTTGCCGCTGTTGCAGATGACGGCCTGCGCGATGCCGTTTTCCACGTGTTTCTGCGTAACGAGAATAGGCGCGCCCTTGACCAGATTCTGCGTATAGACGCAGGCTGCATTGGCGGGTATTTCACTGACGATCAGGGCCACGTCGCGCCGGGTGCGGTTGCGCCGGATGCCCATATGCTCGCCCGTGGCGGAGAAGCCCTGCGCGGCTGTCGCGCCGCCGGCGATGAAGGTGATTTCTGACATGATGATCCCCCTTCCAGATTGCTCAAAAAGCGGACGGGACAAGGCCCGCCCGTCAAAGCGCCAGCCCCGTAAGGGGAGGCGCGCCCAGGACCAGGTTGAGACATTCGATGGCCGCTCCGCAGGCGCCCTTGCCCAGGTTGTCAAAGCGCGCGTAGGCGATCATGCGGTCGTCGTTGCCGGTGACAAACAGCTCCATGCGGTCGCTTCCGCTGAGGGCCACGCTGTCGATGACGGCTTCGGGGTTGTCCTCCAGCACGCGCACCAGCGCTGCGCCCTTGAAAAACGCACGGTAGGTATCGCTGACCTCGGCAAGGGAGGCCTTGCGGGCCAGGATGCCCTCCGTGAGCGGGAGGCTGACCAGCATACCGCTGAACACGTCCATCACCACCGGCTGGAACACCGGCGGCCGCGTAAGGCCGCACACATGCATGATTTCGGGAAGGTGCTTGTGACTTTGGCCCACGGCGTAGGGCCGGGGCGCATGCAGGGCAGCGGGCCGGTCCGGCGCCTCGTAATCGGCGATCATGCGCTTGCCGCCCCCGGAATAGCCTGTGAGCGACAGAAGCGACAGCGGTGCGTCCGGCGAAAGCAACCCTGCGTCCACCAGAGGCTTCACCAGCGCGATGCAGCCGCTGGCGTGGCAGCCCGGCACGGCGATGCGCCGCGCGCTTTTCACGGCCTGCTCCTGCGCCGCGCCCAGCTCCGGAAAGCCGTAGGTAAAACCCGGGTCCGTGCGGTGGGCGGTGGAGGCGTCCAGAATCACGCCTTCCGACTCGCCCAGGGCGGCCACCAGCTCGCGGCTGGCGGCGTCGGGCAGGCAGAGGATGGTGGCGTCGGCCTGGCGGGCCATGGCGGCGCGGGCGTCGAGGTCCTTGCGCTTTTCCTCCGGGAGAGAGAGAAGCGTGATGTCCTCCCGCCCAGCGAGGCGCTCTCTGACTCGCAGGCCGGTGGTTCCCTGGTCGCCGTCAATGAATACGGTGAGCATGGCTTACAGCTTTCCCTTCAGAAGCGTTGCCCGCGCGGCGATGGGCAGGCCAAAGAGATTGATGAAGCCGGCAGCGTCCTTCTGGTCGTAGACGTGGTCCTCACCGAAGGTGGCGATCTCCTCGCTGTAGAGCGAATAGGGAGAAGTGACGCCGGCATTGATGATGTTGCCCTTGTAGAGCTTGAGCTTGACTTCGCCGGTCACGGTCTTTTGCGTTTCGGTCACAAAGGCGGCGAGCGCCTCACGCAGCGGGGTGAACCACTGGCCGAAGTAAACCAGCTCAGCATAGCGGTTGGCGACCAGCTCCTTGTAGTGCTGGGTATCGCGGTCCAGGCAGAGGGTCTCCAGCACCTGATGCGCGCGGTAGAGGATGGTGCCGCCGGGGGTTTCGTACACGCCGCGGCTCTTCATGCCCACGAGGCGGTTTTCCACCAAGTCGCACAGGCCTACGCCGTTTTCGCCGCCCAGCTTGTTGAGGTATTCCATCATGGCGACGGGATCGAGCTGCTTTCCGTCAACCGCTACGGGGATGCCCTTTTCAAACGAAAGGGTCACATAGGTGGGCTTATCGGGGGCCATTTCAGGGCTGACGCCCATTTCCAGGAAGCCGGGCTTGTTGTACTGCGGCTCGTTGGCCGGGTCCTCCAGGTCCAGGCCCTCATGGCTCAGGTGCCAGAGGTTCTTGTCCTTGGAGTAGTTGGTCTCGCGGTTGATTTTGAGAGGAACGTTATGCTTTTCGGCATACTCGATTTCCTCTTCACGGCTCTTGATGTCCCACTCACGCCACGGGGCGATGATGGTCAGCTCGGGCGCAAAGGCCTTGATGGTCAGCTCGAAGCGGACCTGGTCATTGCCTTTGCCGGTGCAGCCATGGCAAATGGCGTCCGCGCCCTCCTTTTTGGCGATCTCCACGATGCGCTTGGCGATGATGGGCCGTGCAAAGCTGGTGCCAAGCAGGTATTCGCCCTCATACACCGCGCCCGCCTGCATGGTGGGGTAGATGTAGTCGGTGATGAATTCTTTCTTCAGGTCCTCCACATAGAGCTTGCCGGCGCCGGTCTTGAGGGCTTTTTCCTCCAGTCCGTCCAGCTCCGTGCCCTGTCCTACGTCGCCGGAGACGGCGATCACTTCGCAGTTGTTATAGTTCTCCTTGAGCCAGGGGATGATGATGGAGGTGTCCAGCCCGCCGGAATATGCGAGCACAACTTTTTTAATATCCTTCTTGGCCTTGGGTGCCATAGCAATTGCCTCCTTGAATGTTTATGCATGTATTATGCATATTATGCAGGCGCTTGTCAAGGGGTCAAAAGCATTTTTTTGGAGAATCCGCGGCGCATCTTTTGTGAGGAGACCACAAAAAGGAAGAAAACCAGATGAAACGGGTTTTCTTCCTTATGATTTTGTGCGATTTTGTAGGAAGTGGTGCGTGCCTCAGCCCCGTGCCGGCATCCTCAGCCGGATGACGCCGGGAAGGGCTTTAAGCTGGGTCTGAAGCATGTCGTCGGGTTCACGGTCCAGCTCCAGCACGGTCACAGCCATATCGCGGCGGCTCTTGTTGAGCATATTGTTGATGTTGATCTTGCGCGCGCCGATGGCGGCGGAGATGGCGGACACCATGCCGGGCTCGTTTTCGTGGATGATAAGCACGCGCACGCCCTCGCTGTGGCCCAGGAGGATCTCCGGGAAGTTGACGGAATTGCGGATCTGGCCGTCCTCCAGATAGTCGCGCAGCTCGCGGGCGGCCATGTCGGCGCAGTTGACCTCGCTTTCGGGCGTGGAGGCGCCCAGGTGCGGAATGGCGACTGCATTCTTCATCCGGAGCACGTCCTGGGTGGGGAAGTCGGTCACATAGCTGGCAACCTTGCCGCTTTCCAGCGCGGCGGCCAGCGATTCGGCGTCGGCGAGCTCGGCGCGGCTGAAGTTGAGCAGGTGCACGCCGTCTTTCATCTGGGCGATTGCGCTTTCGCCGAGCATGCCGCGGGTAGCGTCGGTAAGGGGTACGTGCACGGTGATGTAATCCGCGGTGCGGTAGATCTCATCCACCGAGGAGGAACGCTTGATGGCGCGGCTGAGCGACCAGGCGCTTTCCACGCTGATGAAGGGGTCGTAACCGATGACGTTCATGCCCAGGCCCTGCGCGGCGGCGTTGGCCACGATGGCGCCGATGGCGCCCAGACCGATCACGCCCAGCGTCTTTCCGCGGACTTCGGGACCGGCGAACTGAGCCTTGCCCTTTTCCACCAGCTTGGCGACCTCCGCGCCCTGTCCGTCCAGAGTGCGCGCCCAGTCGATGCCGCCGGCCACGTTACGGCTGCCCAGCATCAGGCCGCAGATGACCAGCTCGGCCACGGCGTTGGCATTGGCGCCGGGGGTGTTGAAAACCACGATGCCGCGCCTGGTGCACTCGTCGATGGGGATGTTGTTGGTGCCTGCGCCCGCGCGCGCGATGGCCAGCAGGCTGTCGGGCAGGTCCATGTCATGCATGGAGGCAGAGCGAACCAGAATGCCGTCCGGCACGGGCTCCTCCTTGGCAATGAGATAGCGCTCGGCGGTCAGGCTCTGATGGATAACGTCGGAAATATTGTTGAGCGTCTGAATCTTATACATCATGCATTCTCCTTCTCAAAGGCCTTCATCACTTCGACCAGCTTCTTCACGCCTTCTACCGGCATGGCGTTGTAGATGCTGGCGCGCATGCCGCCCACGCTGCGGTGGCCCTTGAGGTTGACCAGGCCGTTCTTGGCGGCATACTTGACGAAGGCCGCGTCCTTGTCGGCGTCGCCGGTGACGAAGGTCACGTTCATCAGCGAGCGGCAGTCCCTGCGGGCGGGCGCCTTGAACAGAGCGCTCTGATCCAGGTAGTCGTAGAGAAGCCCCGCCTTGTACTTGTTCTGCTCGTAAATGGCCGCTACGCCGCCCAGGTCCTTGAGCCACTCAAAGCCCAGGCCCGCCATGTAGATGCCATACGTGTTGGGGGTGTTGAGCATGCTGTCGTTCTTGCTTTCCAGCGCCCAGCTCATCAGCTTGGGGCACTTGGGGTCCTCGTGGCCCATCAGGTCGCGGCGCACGATCACGATGCACAGGCCCGCGGGGCCGATGTTCTTCTGCGCGCCGGCGAAGATCACGCCGAACTTCGTCACGTCGAAGGGCTCGGAGAGGATGTTGGAGCTCATGTCGGCCACCAGCGGCACATTGCCGGTATCGGGGATAGCGGTATAGCGGGTGCCGTAGATGGTATTATTGGTGGTGATGTAGGCGTAGTCCGCGTCCGGGCGCCAGTCGAAGGTATCGGGCACATAGGTGTAGGTATCCTCACGGGAGGAAGCGGCAATGTGCACGTCCGCGTATTTCTTGGCTTCCTCGGCGGCCAGGTGGGCAAAGTTGCCGCTGTCCACATAATCGGCCTTGCCGGTGGAGAGCAGGTTCAGCGGTACGGCGCTGAACTGAAGCGTCGCGCCGCCCTGCAAAAACAGGATTTCATAATCGTCCGGCACATTCATCAGCTCCTTGAGGAGCGCTTTGGTGCGGTCGAAGATTTCGATGTACATGCCGCTGCGGTGGCTCATCTCCATGACGCTCATGCCGCGTCCGGGATAACAAACCAGTTCATCAGCAGCCTTTTTGAGCACGCTTTCGGCGATCATCGCGGGACCTGCGGAAAAATTATATACGCGTTCCTCCATGTGATAGCATCCTCCCTGTTTGATTTGCTGGGCTTTCGGTCTAGCGGGACATTTTTTGCCCTATTGGCGACGTTTTGACCGGTTGGGTCTGTTATACACCAAATCAGCGGGAATTGCAAGAGGAAAAACGAATTTTCTTTTGTGCAAAATATAGATGCGCCTGGAAGGCCCACTGCTTGGAGCCGGGGTTATGCGCCATGCCGGCGCTGGTTGCGCAGGGTTTCAAGCTCCTCGCGCAGGCGGGCTTCCCGGCGGTCCAGATCATCGCGAAACGCCTGACGCCGGGCTTTGAGATCGCGGGAAAGCTGAGCACGCCTGGCTCTGATATCCGCCAGCAGACGGCGGTTATACAGCCGTGCGTAGGGGAAGGCGCGAAGTGCGCGGCGCGCCAGCATGCCCTGTCGGATGAGCGCCTCGCGCACGCTCTGGGTGAGGGCTTCGGTGCTGTCGCCCTCGCAGTGCTCCGCGGTCCTGCGGATTTTGCCCAGGATGGTAGCCGAAAGCACGGTATCCCCCAAAAGCAGCGCACACAGTCCCAGGCACAGGCCGTCCATCCACGCCTGCGGCAGGCGCAGATAGAGTCCGAACAGCACCGGCCGGGCCACATATACCATGCCCAGGCCCATCAGCCCGAAGGGAATCAGCGTGCCCGCGCAGACGCGGCCGTTGAGGTTGAAGCGGCGGTGGCTGTAATCCCACCAACGGGCGTGGAACAGTTTTTCCATGGCATAGCTGGTGAGGTATTCCAACGTGCCGCACACGGCCATGGCGAGCACGAACACGGCCGGCGGGCTGGCGGAAAACGGCGTGAGCAGCGCCGTGACCAGCACTGCCCCAAAGCCGTAGATGGGGCAGTAGGGGCCGATCAGAAATCCCCGGTTGATGAAGCGGCCAAACTGAATCAGCTTACAGACCACCTCCATCACCCAGCCCAGAAAGGCGCCCGTGAAGAACAGCAGGATGTAACATTCCAACGTAAGACGCATAAGTGCGGCCTCCTTTGTATCCTATGCGGATGTCCTCATGATAACGTACCAAGAACGGTTGACAAAGGGGTGGGAGCGCGGACGGACAGGCGCGGGACTTTGACTTTTTTCCATCCCACGGCTATAATGGCGGCAGCAAGGGAGGCGGAGAAAGCATGAGCGATTTTGCCTGGCTGGACGGATACCTGCGCCAAAAACCCGGAACCGTCTGGGATTACAAGCCCGAGTGGGGCTGGGACCGCTATCGGATCGCGCAGAGGCTTTATGCCGCCATCTGCCTTCCCGGTCCTGTTTATGCGAGGGAATATGCGGGGCATCCGCTGCTTACGCTCAAATGCGACCCGCTGGAATCCGAGCTGCTGCGCGCCGCCTGCCCGGACATTCTGCCGGGTTTCTATACGGACAAGCGCACCTGGATCTCCATCCGTCTGGACGGCGGGGTGGAGCGAGAGCGCATCCTGCGCCTGTGCGATGCGTCCTACGATCTGGTATTCGCCAGGCTGACACGCCGGGCACGCATGGAAATTATGGATGGCGGGACGTAAATTGTTGCGCTTGTCCTTGACCCTCTGTGGCAGATGGGCTACAATGAGGATATCTGGGACCCGGCAGAGATGAATGAACAAAAGGAGGCTCCTTTCATGAGCATTTCACAGCACCCGTTCGGCGTCACGCCCGACGGCGAGAAGGTAACGGAATATACCATGACCAACCGGGACGGGGCCAGTGTATCCATGCTGGACTTTGGCGGAATCATCACGCGCATTCTGGTTCCGGACCGGGACGGAAAGCTGGACGATGTAAGCCTGAGCTTTGACGACATTGATGTGTATGCACAGGGCCGCAGCGGCAGCATGGGCATGCTCATCGGCCGGGTGGGCAACCGCATCCGCGGCGCGTCCTTCGAGCTGGAGGGCCGGACCTATACGCTGCCCAAAAACAACAACGGCAACTGTCTGCACGGCGGCATGGGCTTCGGCCTGCGCATGTGGCAGGCAAGGCCGGTCCTGGCGGAGGGCGGCGACGCGCTGGAGCTGACGCTGACCAGCCAGGATGGCGACCAGGGCTTCCCCGGTACGCTGAAAGTAAAGGTGACCTATACCTTCACCGACCACAACGAGCTGGGCATCCACTATCAGGCCAGCACCGACAAGACCACCCTGTGCAGCCTGACCAATCACGCCTATTTCAATCTGGACGGCCATGCCAGCGGGAGCGTGCGCGACCTGGAGATGCAAATCAATGCCGATCTGGTCACCGAGGTGGGCGAGGGCCTGATCCCCACCGGGCGGCTGCTGCCGGTCAGCGAGGTGCCCTACAACTTTACCTCTCCCACCCGCATCGGGGATGTGCTGGACAAAACGCCCGATTGCCCCGGCATGACCATGGCGAAAGGCGTGGACTTCAACTTCTGCGCGGGCCGCGACCGTGAAACCAAGGTAATTGCCACGCTCTATTCCCCCAAGACCGGCCGCGTCATGGACGTGATCACCGATCAGCCGGGCGTGCAGTGCTATACAGGCAACCATCTGGACAACGATGGCAAGGACGGTGTTCATTACGGCCCATATGCCGGCGTGTGCCTGGAAACGCAGCACTATCCGGATGCCATTCATCATCCGCATTTCCCCAGCGTCGTGCTCAGGCCGCAGGATACCTACGATACCCTGACCATCTATCGCTTTGGCGTGCGGTAAAGGGAGGCGCCCATGGCCCCGATCAATCAAACGCTTCTTTCCCCCGGCCCGCTGCTGGATGCACGCGGCGTGCTCGTTGAGGCAGGCTACGCCACCTCGCTGGTCAGGCGCTACGATCGCGCCGCAATCCGCGCGTGCGGGCTGCGCATCAAGGAATGGGATTACTACTGCATCACCGGCGGCGATACGGTGCTGGCGCTGACCATTGCCGACAATAGCTACATGGGTCTGGAAAGCGTCAGCCTGATTGACTTGGGCACCCGCTGGCAGCACACGCGCAGCTTCATGCGCCTGATGCCTCTGGGCCGAACGGGCCTGCCGTCTGCCAGCAGTCAGGGAAGTGTCGCCGTGGAGCGCCCCGGATATGCCCTGCGCTTTGACAACGACGGCATGCGCCGGGAGCTGATCGTGCGGGTGGATGACTTCCGGGAGCACAAGCCCCTGACCGCGCGTGTGACGCTCACCGGCGCGCCGAGGGACAGCATGGTGATTGCCACGCCCTTTGCCGGACATCCGCGCGCCTTTTACTACAACCAGAAGATCAACTGCCTGCGCGCAGCGGGCGAGGTGGTCTTTGACGGGGAAACCCGCCGGTTTGACCCCGAGACGGCTACGGCGGTGCTGGACTGGGGCCGGGGCGTGTGGACCTATCAAAACACCTGGTACTGGGGCAGCGCCAGCGGCTATGTGGACGGTGTGCCGTTCGGGATGAACCTGGGCTACGGCTTTGGCGATACCCGTGCCGCCACGGAGAACATGCTCCTGTATGACGGCGTTGCCCACAAGCTGGATCAGGTGGATTTCGGCATTCCCAAAGATGCCGCGGGCAAAGACGACCTGCTGGCGCCCTGGCACGTAACGGACAACCTGGACCGCCTGGATCTGACCTTTACGCCTATTCTGGACCGCGCCGCTTACACGGGTGCGGTGGTGCTGGAAAGCAATCAGCATCAGGTGTTTGGTCGCTTCGACGGCACGGCCGTGCTGGATGATGGGACGGCGCTGACCATCCGTGGCCTGCGCGGTTTTGCTGAAAAGGTCAAAAACCGCTGGTAAGAGTCCAATGCGCCCTTGCCCGCGAAATCATGGAGGAACCGAATTGCGCAAACTGCTGATTTTCTGCTGCTGCCTGCTTCTGATTCTCACGTGCCTGCCAGCCGGGATGGCGGCGACCATCTCCGGCCGCAGATACGAGGACTTTGAATTGTGCTATGCCGACAATCTGGACTTTATCAACCAGAACACCGGCCGCCACCTGCTGCCGCTGGTTCTGGCCAAGGGCGAGGCCAACGCCGACGGAGGGCACCGCATGTACGAGCTGCTGGGCGATGTGCTGCGTGTGACCATCCGGCTGGACCAGAGCAATCAGATCATTGAAAGGTGTGAGATCGTGCTCACGGCTCCGGCGGGCATGTCCTATGGCACATCCGAGTACAATGATTTTGTCACGTCGGGCTATCACAGCTACGCGCTGCTCATGGCCATGCACACCGCGGCCGACCCTGCGGTGCGCTATGGGCTGGTCACCGCGGTCAATGACGGATTGCTTGCGGGCGAGGGAACCTATGCCACGCAGGTGGGGGTCTATACCCTTAACTGCACGCGTGCGGACAACGTGGCGACCCTCACCTTTGAAAACACCCTGGCCGCAACGCCGGAGCCACAGGCCACGCCCGACGGCACGGCGCCGGAGGAGGAAGGCGTCAACGAGGAGGAAGGAAGCCTGGCCGGATGATGGCAGATAAGGCAAAAGCCGGGAGCGTTCTGCGCTGAGCAAAACGCTTCCGGCTTCCTGATTTTTGCCGGACTTTATCCATCGGCGCGCATTTTGGCAAAGGCGATGATGATATCCGCCACATCCTCCGGCTGGCGGCCGTCCGTGCGGAGCATCAGGTCGTAATTGCTGCGCATACCCCAGTTGCCGTCGGCAAAGAAGTTGTAATAGCTGCGGCGCTGCCGGTCCGTCTTGCGGATCAGCTCTCGGGCATGCTCGCGGTCCACCTTTTCCACACGCATGATGCGCGCGATGCGCCGCTCTTCCGACGCATAGATAAAAATATGCGTCACTCCCGGACGGTCCTTGAGCACATAGTCCGCGCACCGGCCCACGATTACGCCCGGACCTTCCGCGGCAATTTTGGTGATGGCGTCAAACTGGGCCAAAAACACCCGCTGGTTCAGCGGCATCTGCAGGCCCATGCCGCCCGCACCCACATGCAGGCTCGCGCCCGCGCTGCCCGCCAGCATGCCGCTGACGGTGTTTTTTTCGTCGTGACGCTCCAAAAGCTCGTGACAAAGACCGCTTTCTTCCGCCGCACGGGTCAGGATTTCTTTATCATAGAAGGGAACACCCAATTTATCGGCTACCAGCTTGCCAATTTCACGCCCGCCGCTGCCATACTCGCGTCCAATAGTGATGATGGGGTCCATATAAAAACACCTCCGAAGGTTTGTTCTATTCAAGTTCTATAACGACATTATACATCACATGCCGGAAAAGTTCAATGAAAACCGCACAATCGCGCATCAAACCCGGCATAGGCCGCGCGAAGCGTTGACATTCCCGGCATGCGCTGGTAAAATAGCCACAATCCTTAATGATAACGAAAGGGTGGGTAAGTTCGATGCTGGAGGAGAACATTCGCACAGGCCTTACATTTGACGACGTGCTCCTGGTGCCCCGTGCAAGCAGCGTGCTTCCGCGGGATGTGGACACCTCGACCATGCTGACCCCAACCATCAAGCTCAACGTCCCTCTGTTGAGCGCGGCCATGGATACCGTGACCGACGCGCGGCTGGCCATTGCCATGGCGCGTGAGGGCGGTCTGGGCATCATTCACAAAAACATGACCATTGATGAGCAGGCTACGCAGGTGGACAAGGTCAAGCGCAGCGAGCATGGCGTGATCACCGATCCGTTCTTCCTCTCGCCCGATCACCTGATTCGCGATGCGGAGGCCCTGATGGCCAAGTACCGCATTTCCGGCGTGCCCATTACCCGGGGCAAGAAGCTCGTGGGCATTCTGACCAACCGCGACCTGCGCTTTGAAACCGACGACAGCCGGCGCATCGAAGAGGTCATGACCTCCGAAAACCTGATCACCGCGCCCGTGGGGACCACGCTGGAGGAGGCCAAAAAGATTCTGGCTGCGCACCGCATCGAAAAGCTGCCCATCGTCAACGATCAGTTTGAGCTGTGCGGTCTGATCACCATCAAGGACATCGAAAAGAGCACCAAGTATCCCAACTCCGCCAAGGACCAGAAGGGCCGCCTGCTGTGCGGCGCGGCGGTGGGCATCACCAAGGACAGCATGCTGCGCGTGGAGGCGCTGGTCAATGCCAAGGTGGATGTGATTTCCATCGACTCGGCGCACGCCCACAACATCGAAGTGATCAACAAGGTCCGCGAGCTGCGCGCCGCCTTCCCGGACCTGTGCATCATCGCGGGCAACGTCGCCACGGCCGAGGCCACCCGCGCCCTCATTGAAGCGGGCGCGAGCTGTATCAAGGTGGGCATTGGACCCGGCTCCATCTGCACCACGCGGGTGATCGCAGGTATCGGTGTACCGCAGCTCACCGCGATCAGCGACTGTGCAAAAGAAGCGGACAAGTATGGCGTAACCGTGATCGCCGATGGCGGCATCAAGTATTCCGGCGACATTCCCAAGGCCATCGCGGGCGGCGCGAGCGCCGTCATGATCGGCAGCCTCTTTGCCGGTGTGGACGAGAGCCCTGGAGATATGGAAATCTATCAGGGCCGCAGCTTCAAGGTGTACCGCGGCATGGGCAGCCTGGGCGCCATGGCACAGGCCCACGGCTCCAGCGACCGCTATTTCCAGGAGGCCGACAAAAAGCTCGTGCCCGAGGGCGTGGAGGGCCGTGTGCCCTACAAGGGGCCGCTGGCTGATACGGTCTACCAGCTCGTGGGCGGCCTGCGCTCCAGCATGGGCTACTGCGGCACACCCACCATCGAGCACCTGCGCAAGGAGGGGCAGTTTATCCGCATCACCGGAGCTGGCCTGAAGGAGAGCCATCCGCACGATATTTCCATAACCAAGGAAAGCCCCAATTATTCTACCAGGGAGTAAACCGGGATGCAGGCAGCGCGGCATATGGCGCCGGCTGCCGTTGGGTGAAAAACAATCAAATACGCAGAAACGCAGGCTCCAAAGGGCCTGCGTTTCTGCTGCACCGAAGTGGCGTTAGCTGCTTTTTTCCAGCGCTATGCACAGGGCATGGGCGAAGTCCAGCTGATAGGCGCCAACCACGCCTTCCGGCTTTTCCACATCAGGATCATAGGATGGGGAGGCTTTATCCCAATGAGGATCGTGCGCCAAAAACGGAGCCAGATAGACGCGCCGTGGCAGCTCGCCCGCGACAGGAACGAGTGAAAGACAAAAGGAAAAGTCCTGCGCGCCTTCCTGATCCCAGGTCAGGACATTGCTGAGCACGCGCTGCCCGTCAGGGTCGGCGAGGATGAATCCCTGCCTGAGGAACGTTTCGGCGCCTTCGCCGGAAAGCCGGCCCTCCATCCGGCCGCCTGTGTGTGTCAGATCGAAGCGGCTGATCGTCAGCGTCAGGTTGTCAAACGCATATTCGGTCTGCACGGGACGTACGTGGGTGAGCTGGTCAGGGTCCAGCGTCACATCCAGCTCAAGGCTGATTTGTCCGGCAAGCTCGGCCCAGCCCAGCTCCCGGTAGGCCTGGGCGCAGATCTCCGAGCTGGGCTTATCTGCCGTGGCGTTCAGGCTGTACGCCGCGGGGCGGAACAGCTCCAGAGAAACATAGCCGGTTTTATCGGTTACAAGCCGGTCGGAGGCTTCCGACACGTTCATGCCCTCGTAATCGCCATAATTGACCAGTCGGGGAGAATGGATAGGACGCCACACGGCAATGTCGATTCTCAGGGATGCTTCCCCCTGGGGAATCGGCGCCGTGCCAAGATACCTGCCCTGTCCGTCAAACTCATAGAGCGCCTCCGCCTCGTTGTAGGCCGAAATACTCATGGGAAGTGCAAGGCCGTCCAATGTACCGCCCAGCAGATATCCGGCGGTGCCGGCGCCTTCGGTGAACAGCGTGCTTCGCGTAAGCGAACAGCCGTCGAGATACAGACCGTCCACCGTGTACAGGAGCGTTTCTCCGGTTGGATTGGAAAGGGTGAAGGCGGTGTGCAGGGCGCTCCCGTCGTAGAGAAGCTCATCCAGAACGAGCACGCCCAGATCAGAGGCCGTACTTTCATCCGGCGTCTGAATCCGCTCTGCCACATCTCTGGGAGCTGCTGCATCGCCGTATAGCTCGCCCGCGATCCTCGACTGCACCAGCGCGTAGGCTAGGCCCAGCACCGTGAGTGTGAGCACCAGCACGAGAATGAGGGAAACGGATAGTTTCTTTTTCATGGGCAGTTCTCCTTTCGCTGCAGCGATGATTCGCCGGGCCAGAAAGGGATTTTCCTGCAGCCCGGAAAGCCGGTGGTCGATTGCGGACTGGAGAAGGCGCTTCATTTCCTGGTCATTCAACAGATATCTCTCCCTTCCAGCAGCGTGCGAAGCTTCCCCCTGGCGCGCTTCAGCCTCCCGGATACCGATGATTGGGAAATGCCCAGCGAAACGGCAATTTCCGTTACGGTCATGTCCTGATAGTAATACAGGAGGATAACCTCGCGCAGTTTGCGCGGAAGCTGTATCACCTGCGTGACGAGCTCTTCCTCCGCCGGTGCGAAGGGCTCCGCCGCCTGCGGCAGCAGTTCGGGGATACGGCGCGGGTCGATGCTGCGCAGCCGGTGCGCGCGGCGAAGGTCGCAGCAGGTATTCATGGCGATCTTCATCAGCCACGTCTTTTCGCTGCATTCTCCTCGGAACGATGCCAAACTCCTGTAGGCCTTGAGAAAGGTCTCCTGCACCGCATCCTCTGCCAGTGTTCTGTCGCGCAGATAGAGAAAGCAGGTGCGAAGAAGCGATTGCTGGTACTGGAGGACCAGACGCTCCAATTCATGGTTCGGGTCTTGAGCCCGATCAGGGCCCTTGATGCGGCTCATGCGGTTCCCTCACCTCCTTGCACCTCTATTGACGAAAACAAACTCAAAAATATCGTATCATATTCATAACGTAAAATGTTTTTCTTTTTTACGTGCGTGCGCCTGTTGCCGCGCGGGGGAGCAGGCTCCCTGGGACTGTACGTGTAAATTTCCGGATTTCCCCTGCCCAAGGGCGCACGGGTATGCTATAATGAAAGATGATTCCCAGAATATCAGCTGAAAGGAATTTTGCCGATGAGCCTGTATCGACGCGTGATCGCTCTTTGCACATGCCTGCTCCTGCTGGCAGCAGTTTTTTCCGCGTTGGCGGAGGAAACGGACCCCGTCATGACTGCCGAGGAGGCCGAAGCCGCCGGTATCGAGGTGGAGGGTATTGCGACGGAGGATGAGGATGAAACGGCCGTTGCCGACGCGGAGGATCAGCCGGCGAGCATCGAGGGTCTGACGCCGCTGTACACCACCAAGATCAAGCCCTTTGTAGCCTCGGGCAAGGCCATTCGCATGCGCGCCCTGCAGGACGGCGAAAGCGACGTGGTCTGCGTGATTGACGCAGGCGAAACGATCACGGTCTACGCGGTGTATCCCTCCTACGTGCTGGCGGAGTATAATGGCTATGTAGGCTATATCATTCGCACCTGGGTAGACGAGAATATGATGACGCTGGACCCGGAGAATACCCCTCCGTATGGCGTGGTGACGTCCAAATATGTGGCTACGCTCACCGAAACGGCCAACATCTACGCCGAACCGTCGCTCAGCGCTGAGATCAACGATATCCATCCCGGCGCAGGCAGCAAAATCGCCATTTTGGACTTCGTGGACGGTTTTGCCAAGGTGCTGGTGTGGCGCAGCTATGGGTACATCGACGCGCGCGTGCTGACCGACCTGGTGATGGTGGCCCAGGGCGACGAGCCCATGAGCGATGAAACCCCCATCGCGGCGTTTTGCAGCTTCTTTGAGTACAATACGGGCGCTGAGGGGAACGATGGCCGCTGCAAAAACATCGTGCGCAGCTGCGAATCCATGACCCGCCTGATGCAGCCCGGCGAAAGCCTGGATTTTAACGCGCAGGTCGGTCCCTATAAAAAGAACAATGGGTACTTCCCGGCCCCCGTGCTCATCGACGGCGGAACCCAGATCGGCTACGGCGGCGGTACCTGCCAGAGCAGCAGCACGCTGTACAATGCCATCCGGCAGGTGCCGGGCATCACGGTGCTGATGCGCCGGCCGCATGGGCCGGGCTGCGCGCGGTATCTGCCCATGCATCAGGATGCGGCGGTGGGCAACGATTCGCTGAACCTGGTATTCCGCAACGACTGCGAATATCCTATCTACGTGCTGGCGGAAAGCACCGGCGAGGGTACTCTGTGCATCCAGATCTTCCGGGCGGACTGAGGAGGAGCAACGAAATGAACATCAGAGCGCTGGGCGCGACGGGCATTCGCGTGGGCGAAATCGGCATGGGATGCGAGGGCTTTATCGGCAAAACCCGGCAGGAAGTGCGCGAATTCCTGGACGTGATGGAACGCTCGGGCGCCAATCTGATCGACCTGTATTCCCCTGATCCGGAAATGCGTTCGGCGCTGGGAGAGGCGATGGCCGGCCGGCGGGACAGCTTTGTGCTCCAGGCGCATTTGTGCACGATCTGGAAAGACGGGCAGTACGAGCGCGCCCGCGATATCGGCGAGGTGCGTCAGAGCTTTGAGGATCAGCTGGCGCGCCTGGGCACTTCATGGGTGGATATCGCCATGATCCACTATGTGGATTCGGTAAGCGACTGGAACGCCGTGGAGAGCGGCGAGGTGATGAGCTATGCACAGGCGCTCAGGCGCGAGGGACGGGCACGGGCGGTCGGGCTGTCCAGCCACAACCCCGCGGCGGCGCGGCTGGCGGTGGAGAGCGGGAAAATCGATGTGCTGATGTTCAGCGTCAACCCCTGCTACGATCTGCTGCCTGCCAACGAGGATGTGGAGCGTCTCTGGGCGGCGGAGAGCTATGCCGGGCCACTGGTCAATATGGACCCGGAGCGGGAGGCGCTTTACGAGGCATGCCAACGGCGGGGCGTGGGCATCACGGTGATGAAGGCCTTCGGCGGGGGCGATTTGCTGAGCGCCGCACTTTCGCCTGCCGGGAAGGCGTTGACGCCGTATGAATGCCTGCACTACGCGCTTACGCGTCCGGCGGTGTCGGCAGTCCTGTGCGGAGCGCGCACGCTGGAGCAGCTGAAAGATGCCCTGGCCTATGAGACTGCCTCGCCCGGGGAGAAGGATTATGCGGCGGCGCTGGCCGCTTTGCCCAAGATCAGCTGGCAGGGGCATTGTATGTACTGCGGTCATTGCGCGCCATGCCCCAGCGGCATTTCCGTGGCGGAGGTGACCAAGTTTCTCAACCTGGCGCGCGCGCAGGGTGAGACGCCGGAAACTGTTCGGGAGCACTATCGGGCACTCAGCCATCATGCGAGCGAATGCGTGCGATGCGGTGCGTGTGAAAAGCGATGTCCCTTCGGGGTGCCTGTGAGAGAGAACATGGCACAGGCGACGGAGATTTTCGGATACTGAGGAAAGCAGCCGGGGCGTGGGTTTCATCCGCGCCCCGGCTGCTTTCCGGGAAGGGTTGAGCCGGCGGGAGAACGTTGTCCCAATGCGATTGCCCCCCGGCAAGATAAGCCTCTCAAAGAATGGCCCCACAACGACCAAAGACCGCCCCGCAGCCCCTCGGCCGCCCGGCGGTCTTTGTTTTTCCGCATCTTTCACGCCCCGGTATTGGTCTGCGGCTGGGATACCATTGCGTTGCCGCCGCCGGTGATGGAGCTTCCAATATCCAGCACCTGCGTCTGCAATTCTTCAAAGGTGATCTGGCCGTTGTTGAGACTCTCGCGCAGCTGATCAATTTTGTTCATGGTGGCGTCGTCGTCCGTTACGTGCACGGCGGTAATGGTCTTGTCCATTGCCTCCACGCGGGATTTGACCATTTCCACCAGCCGGTCGGTTAGGCCGCCCTGATACTGGGCATCATACGAGATACCCACCAGCGCGATGTTGCCGGCTACGACGGCCTCCGCGTCGTCCAGCTCGCTGAGCTTTTCCACATCTTCGCTCACATCGTCGCTCAGGCGGCGCGCGTCCTCCACGGTATTCACGCCGGCCGGCTGCACGGTTGCGGAGGGCATGGCGCTGGCTGAGGGCGCCGGTGTGGCTTCCGGCATAGCGGAGGGTGTTACACTCGCGCTGGGAGCAGGGCTGGGCAGGGTATCGGCATTGCTGGCGCAAGCGGAGAACAGCGCCAGGCCGAGCAGGGAGATTACCACAAGGGTCCAGGTTTTTTTCAATGCTGTTCGCCTCCTCGCGGCTATTGTGTGCAGGAGCGGGGAGGCGAATGTGCGACAACTCTTCCCAGCGAGCGACGATCAGCCCTGGCGGTCCAGAGAGCGAATGCGCCCGCAGATGAGATTGGTGACATCGCCGGCGAGCTGTATCAGACGCGGATCGCTCAGCATTTCCAGACGCTGGTCCATTCTGCCGGAAATGGCGCTGATCAAATAGGGCGAACCGGTCAGGGACTGCTCGATCAAACCGAAGAGCGGGGCCTCCATGGCATCCGTAAACACACGGGCAGCGCGGATGACTCCGCCGTCCACCTTGAGCTTGACCGTGACCTGCCCCCAGGGAAAGCGCTCCGACACGCTGAAGGTGGAGGCCATTGCCTCGGGATAAATCCATTTTGGATCGGAGAACCGAAGGGTGAGCGCGGCGATGGAACGGCCGTCCAGAATCCGTTCGTCCAGCCAGGCGGGTTGCGCGCCATAGGCACGGGCAAAGGCCCAGTAGAGAGCCTGCTCCAGCTCTTCGACGGTGATGGCGGGGTTCAGCGTGCGCAGGTTGATCGTATGTGCCGCCGTGTCCGGAGGATTGGGGGCGGCAAGATCTCCGCCTCCTGCTGACAGAAACTGTGCCATTTGGTCCAGAGCGGTATCCACATACAGCGTGCCGTGATGCAGCGCCGCCGAACCAGCCTTGAAATATGCGTTGACGCTGAAGCGGCGGCCCGCTGCAAACAGGTCGCCCCGGCCCATGGCCCGCGACTGAATCCCGAACGCACCGACCGCCATCCCCAGAATGCTGAGCTGATGATGGATGTCAAACGCCGTTTTGGGAAGAATAAAGCTGAAATTGAGGGCGCCCCGGTCCTGATAGACCGCTCCGCCGCCACTCAGCCGCCGGGCAATATGCCCGCCTGCGCTTAAAAAGGGGTCGACTCGGCACTCATACAGCGGGTTCTGACACCGGCCGATGGAAATGCAGCGGTCGTTCTGCCACAGATAGAGGATGGCCGTATCCTCCGGAAGCGTGTCCATCAGGTGCTTCTCAATGGCCAGGTTGCGATAGGGTTCGCCTCCGAGGGCGATCAGGCAGGCGGTACGTCGGATCATCTGCTTCCACGGCCTTTCTGAGAATGGTCATCCAAATGCTTTCAAAATGTGATATTTCGGCGGAGACGAGCGGTTCTCCTGCGTAAAGGAAGCAGGCCGCCTCCTTTTGGCATAAAAACGGCACGCGCGTGAAATTCCGCGCGTGCCGCACAGGCGGATCCGTGTCCTGTAGCGGAAATCAGGTCAAAATTTTGCGGAAGTCATTGCCGGGACCCTGCTCGTCATAGACCAGGAACTCGCGCACGTTGAGAGATACCTTCTTGCCGGCCTCAACATCCATGCTGTCGTAGGGATCAGCGATGACGCGAAGCTCCTTGCCGCCACCCAGGTCCACGCGGCAGTCGTTCACATCGCCCAGGTAGAAGTGGCTCTTGATGGTGCCGTTCAACGAACCCTGACCGATGGGAGCGTACTTGACATGTTCGGGACGCACGCCGACGATCACGCGGCCCTTCTTATCTCCCTCATAGGGCAGGCGCTGGCCGCAGCCGTCCAGCTCGATGCAGTCGGCCTTGACCTCTCCCTCTAAAAATTCAATCTTGCCCACGAAGTCGGCCACAAAGGGATTGGCGGGCTGGGAGTAAATGTCGCGCGGCAAGCCGATCTGCTGGATGACGCCGCGGTTGATGACCACGATGCGGTCGCTCATGGCCATGGCCTCCGTCTGGTCATGGGTGACGTAGAGCACGGTGATGCCGGATTCGCGCTGGATCTCCTTGATCTCAAAACGCATGCTTTCACGCAGCTTGGCGTCAAGGTTGGAAAGAGGCTCGTCCAAAAGCAGCAGGGCGGGCTCCGCAACCAGCGCGCGCGCCAGCGCCACGCGCTGCTGCTGACCGCCGGAGAGCTGGCTGGGGATGCGCTGCGCGTACTGGGTCAGGTGCACCATGGCAAGTACGCGATCCACCTTTTTCTGGATGACGTCCTTATCCATCTTTTTGATGCGCAGGGGATAGGCCACATTGTCAAACACGGTCATGTGCGGCCATACGGCATAGCTTTGAAAGACCATGCCGATATCGCGCTTTTCGGGCGGGATGAACACCTTGTCGCTGGAAACGACGCGCTCATCAAATTTCACGCAGCCGCTGGTGGGTTTTTCAAAGCCGGCGATGATGCGAAGCATCGTGGTTTTGCCACAGCCCGAAGGCCCCAGCAGGGTGATGAATTCTCCATTTTGAAAAACCGCGTCGAAGTTTTCCAAAACCACGGTATTGCCAAAACTTTTGGTCACATTTTGAATGGTCACGCTGGACATGGTTCCAACTCCTTTATCGAAAATGCGGGCGCATCAGATGGAGAACTCGCCCTTGGTGAGCTTGTTGAGGATGAAGTTGAGCGCCACTACCACCAGCAAGATGCCGAACGCCATGGCGGACGCCTGCTGCTGGCTGGTATAGGTCCAGTAGTAATGCAGCATGTAGCCGATGACCTGCGTATCGCGGCTGTACAAAAGGGTGGACATGGACAGCTCATAGAAGCACGGGATGAAGATCAAAAACCAGCCCGCCGCGATGGAGGGGAAGATCAGCGGGATCGTGACCTTGAACATCGTGCGAAGCCACCCGGCGCCCGACGCCTGGGAGCTTTCCTCCAGGGAGACGTGGATCTGGCTCATGGCCGAGACCACCGTGCGCATGCCCATCATGAGGTACTTGATGAGGTAGGCGATGATCATGATGGCGGCGGTGTTATAGAGGTTGATGCCGAACTTGCCGTTCATGGTCATGATCAGGCCCAGGGCGATTACCACGCTGGGCGTGCCGGACCCCAGAGTAATGAGGAAGTCGGGAATCTTGCGCCCCTTGACCCGCGTGCGCTGCAGCAGATACGCCATGGTAAAGGAAATCACGATACCGATGGTCGCGGCTGCTGCCGCAAAGGTAATGGAATTGATGAGGCTTTCGATAATGTCGTCACGGCCAAAGATCTTGGTCCAGTGCATGGTGGTAAAGTTGTTGGCCTCAAAAAGCCCCTTGCCAAGATTCTTCTTAACCGAGGTGGTAGCGATGGTGATAAAGGGGATGATGATAACGATGATGGAGAACAGGCTGACCAGCACGGTGGTAAGCCCACGCCATCTGCCCAGATCAACAATATTGGGACGCGTAGACTTGCCGGAAACCGTAATATACTGCTTGCGCGCCACCACAACATCGGAGATATAGAGGATGATAATGGCCATGATCATCAGGAACACAGCCAGGCCCGTGGCATCATTGATACCATCCTGGCCCAGGCCCATATACTCCACAATGCGTGTGGTTACGGTATTGACCTTGCCCGGCTTGCCCACGATGGAGGGAATGCCGTAGCAACTGGCCGCGCACACAAATACCAGCAGGGCGCCCGCGATGAGGCTGGGGGTCATCATGGGCAGCGTAATGGTGGCCACGGTCTTAAGCGGCGAGGCTCCGCTGATGCGGGCCGCCTCCTCCAGTGAGGGGTCCATCTTTTCCATGGCACGGGAGATGGTGATGAAGGCGTAGGGATAATAGAAGGTCGTCAGCACCCAGATCATGCCGGCGATGGTGTAGATGTTAAGCGGCCCGCTGCGCGCGTCAATGTTCAAAAGCTCACGCAGGAAGGTATTGATGGTGCCTGCGTTGGGGTTGAGAAGACGCGTCCAGGCCATGGCGCCCAGGTAGGGCGGAACCATGTAGGTGAGCACGAACAGGCTGCGGAAAAACTTTTTGCCGTACATGTTGGTGCGGCCCACCAGCCACGCCAGCGGGAATGCCAGCACCGTGCCCAGCACCATCGTGGCCGCGGCGGCGATGAGCGTATTGCAAAGCGCCCCCCAGTTCATTTCGTAGGTATAGAGGCGCGTAAATGTCGACAGTGAGAACGTAGATTCCGGGAAGAAGGCCTTATAGAGCATGTAGACCAGAGGGAATACCTGGAACACCAGCAAAAACGCCACAATGGCGATGATGATCAGCCATTTGACGTCGAAATAAAAGCGCCTTTGTGGCAAGGCGGATTGGATGGGCGCGGTTTGTTGTGCCATAGTGGACCTCCCCAAGGCATGGATGGATGGGGTACGGGGGCGGGCATATCCCGCCCCCGTCCAAGGGTTTGATTACTCGACGGTCACGTTCTCCTGGAACAGGGTACGGATGGAGTCGCGCTCTTTGTAGCACTTCTCCCAGTCGACGGGGATGTTGGTATCCATCAGTTCCTGAGTGGGCTTTCCGTCGTAGGGCTCGGTGGCGTAGTCGGTAATTACGCTGTGCATCCAGCCCTTGACGATGTAGCTCTGGCCCTCGTCGGACAGCAGCCAGTCGGTGATGGCTTCGCAGGCAGCGATGTTGTTGTTGGCGCTCTTCTCGGGCGCAACGGTCATGACCGTGGAGGGGATGAGCACGTTGCCGTCGTCGGGGATGAACCACTCCAGGGTGGAGCCTTCCTCCTCGCGCTTTTTGAGCACGCTCTCCTCAAGGATCATAACCACCGAGCACTCGCCGGTTTCCAGCTTGGCAAGCGCGGAGGAGCCGCTCTCGATCATCACGTTCTGATTGCCCAGCGCCACAAAGTAGTCCTCGCCGAACTTGTCCAGCAGGCCCGCGATGGTCGCCATGGCGGTGCCGCTGGTCAGCGGGTCGGACATGGACAGGGTGTTCTGGTACTGAGAATCATTGGCGAAAGCCTCGTAGGAGGTGGGGATCTCCTCCTTGGAGTACATTTCGGGATTGTAGGCAAAGCCCATGGTGCACACGCGCACGGGGTACCAGTAGCCTTCCTCGTCGTAGTCAAAGCGAAGGTTGTTGCGCGCTTCGGTCACATAGGGATGCAGCCAGCCGCCTTCCTTGAGCTCCAGCGAGTAGGCGGGCTCGGCGACCATCAGCATGTCGCAGCCCAGCTTGCCGCTTTCCATCTCGCCGGCGACCTTGGTCTGCAGGGTGCCCGTGCCGCCCTGGAAGAATTCGATTTCGGCGTTGGGGAACTGGGCCTTGAGCGCTTCGCTCATCATGTCGCAGATGTCCTGATACATGGAGGTGTAGATGATAACTTTGCCGGTAATGTCGGCATTTTCCGCCACTGCGCCGGAAATGCCGCACAGCATCAAGAGGGCTAAAAGGGTCGCCAGGAGCTTTTTCATGGACTGGGTTCCTCCTTGTTTGATTTTTACTCATCGCCGGCTGCACCGCCGACGGATGGTCCGAGATTGGGTTATTCACAAACGCACCATATCTTGCCTTGCTATTGTAGCATAAATCATATCTTGTGTAAATAGGCAAGCGAAGCGGACGGATAATTTGGCCGCTAAGATTCCGACAAAAGAACGGCTGGCCGAACCGGAATTGACACCCCCTGCCCGGAATGATATGATACATAAGATGAAAATTTGCCGGGAGGGTGCGGATATGCCGCGGGAAGACAAGGTTTGCACGCGCTGTGTGATGGATTCGACAGATCCGGCGATCACCTTTGACGAGTCGGGCGTCTGCTCCTTCTGCAAGCGCTATGAGGAGGTGCGCGCGCACAGCGGCTACCGCCCCGGCGAGAGCGAGCGGGAGCTGGAACGCACCGTGCGGGTGATGAAGGAGCGCGGCCGCGACCGGGAATATGATTGCATCCTGGGCCTCTCGGGCGGGGTGGACAGCGCCTACATGCTCTATCTGGCGAACAAGCTGGGGCTGCGCGTGCTGGCCGTGCATGTGGACAGCGGATGGAACAGCGAAATGGCCGTGAGCAACATTGAAAAGATGTGCCAGAAGCTGGATGTGCGCCTGCATACCTATGTAATGGACTGGCCCACGATGAAGGAACTGCAGCGCGCCTACCTGCTCAGCGGCGTGGCCAACCTGGACGTGCCGCAGGACCACCTGTTCTGCGCGGCCATTTACCAGATGGCACGCAAGTATCGGGTCAAATACATTCTGAATGGAAGCAACATCGCCACCGAAGGGGCGGACGCACCCTTCAGCCTGCAGCATACCTATCGCGACGCCTGGCACCTCAAGAGCATCTACCGCAAGCACGGCCGGGGCAAGAGCCTGAAAAAATATCCTGCCCTGTCGCTGTGGGAAGCGTGGATGGGCCTGCCGGGCGTCACGAAAATCAACCTGCTTAACTATGTGCCATACAGCAAGAAGGAAGCCATCGAAACCCTGTCGCGCGAGTTTGATTGGGAGTATTACGGCGGCAAGCACTTTGAAAGCCGGTTTACCAAGTACTTTCAAAGCGTATATCTGCCCCGCAAGTTTGGCTATGACAAGCGCCGCGCGCATCTGAGCTGTCTGATCCTCAACGGCGAAATGACCCGCGAGGAGGCGCTTGCAGAGCTGGCCAGGCCGCCCTATCCCGTTGAGCAGCAAAAGGAGGATGAAAGCTATATCCTCAAGAAGCTGGACATTGATCCGGCCGCATGGCAGCGCATTCTGGAGGCGCCTCCCACGCCGGACGACGCGTACTTCTCGCAGCAGAAGCTGTTCAATGCCGCGCGGCGGCTGCTGGGCCAGAAGGGGCTGGACCGCATCAAGCAGCGCCGCTATACCGCCAGGGGATGACCAACCCGACCGAGAAGGCCGCCTTTGCCACACGCAAGCGTGAGCATACGGGCCCCAGAGAAGGAGATTCTGCCAATGACGCATGACCCCGTGGCATCCGGGAAAACGATCTGGAAGGGGCGCGCCTTCAACGCGCCGGCGCTGATTGTGCTGGCGCTGGTGTTTGCGGGCTCCTATTTCATGTTCCTGCGGGAATTTGCCTATCAGAACGCGGACCTTTATATCCACGCGATGATCGCGCATGATTTTGACTTTACCGACCTGCACTCCATCACCAGCCGCCTGTCCTATCCCGTATGGCACATCGTGGTCAGCGCGCTCTACCAACTGGGCGTGCCGCTGGGCCATGCTGCTGCGGGCGTGTGCGCGCTGTGCAAGGCGGTCACTTTCCTGCTGACCTACTGGCTGGTGGGCGCCATGGCGGGTGAGCGGGCCAACCGCTGGGCAGTGCTGGGGCTGAGCGCGTTTTTGATGATCGTGACGGGCGTGCTGGTCATGTCCGTGTCCGACGCGGTATATCGCGGCGTAGGATCGCCCAATGTGTGGCACAACCCCACCCAGCAGACCGTGACCGCCGCCATGATGCTGGTGATGCCGTGGCTTGCGCACTGCTGGTACGAGTTTGCAAGGCAGGTGGAGGCCGGAAAGCAGCGCGTGCTTCTGCCCTGGTGGAAGATCGTGGTGCTGGCGGTTTTGTGCATGGGCAGCGTGGCCTGCAAGCCCACGTTCATGCAGGCGCTGCTGCCCGCTGCGTTCGTCATGTACCTGGTGGAGGTGTTCCGCCACAAGAAGGAATGGCGCTATTTCGGGCAGATCGTGCTGGCGTTTTTGCCGTCGGTGGGCTATTTCCTGCTGAGCTACCTGTATTATACGGGCGTGGTGGTGGAATTCACCAGCGGGGTGGAGGTCGGCATCACGGTGGAAACGGCCTGGGTAGCCGTGCGCAATACGCTGATGATGTCCGCCTGTCCCCTCATGGCCGTGATCGTCTGCTACCGCAAAGGCATGTTTAAGGACCGGCTGGTGGTGCTGGCGCTGCTGATGACCGCCTTCAGCGTGCTGGAGGCCATGGCTTTCCGCGAGACGGGCATGCGGGAGGGACACGGCAATTTCACCTGGGCGGCCAACAGCAGCTCGTTTTTCCTGTGGGTGGTGATGACGGGCGTGTTTTTGCGCTCGTTCGCACAGGATATGCGGTTAGGTGCGTTGCGTTCCGTGCGCGGACTGGGCTATGCAGCGGTAGGCGGACTATTCCTGTGGCATGCCTATTCGTCGGTATACTATTTGCACTACCTGTTAACAAGCACCAACGCATTTTGACAGGGCGGCTGCTACGTGGTATAATGTCTTCATCATATTAGAAAAGGGAGTTGAAAGGATGCGCAAATAAGTCTGCCAAGACCTCGCTCATATTGACTGGAGGGGGAAGGAGCAAACGCTTTCCGCGCGTGCGCGGGGGCGGCTTTGCCATGGCAGACGGGCGCGGCCGGAAGGCTCCTTTTTTGCTGCGCTTTTTTGCCCTTTCCCTGTCGGAAAGGAGAAACGTGCATGCAGCTGTCTATCCGAGATCTCACCTTTGCCTATCCGGGCGGAGAGCCCGTGTTTGAACATCTGAACCTGAATCTGGATACCGGCTGGCGGCTGGGGGTGATCGGCCGCAACGGGCGCGGCAAAACCACGCTGCTGCGTCTGATGATGGGGCGCATGCCCTTTGAAGGCGCGATTGACCTGCCGCTGGAGGCGGTATACTTTCCCTATGAGGTTTCGGATGCCTCATTGCCGGCTCTGGAGGTGCTGCGGCGGGCGGCCCCGGGAGCAGAGGAATGGCGCATCCTGCGGGAATGGAAACTGCTGGGCGTAACGGAAGAAGCGCTGGACCGTCCCTTTGGGACACTCAGCAAGGGCGAGCAAACCAAGGCGCTGCTCAGCGCGCTGTTTGCGCGGGAGGACGCCTATCCTTTGATTGATGAGCCGACCAATCACTTGGATGTACATGGACGTGAGCTGGTGGCACGCTATCTCAGGCGCAAGGATGGCTTTTTACTGGTGAGCCACGACCGCGCCTTCCTTAACAGCTGTGTCGATCATGTGCTGGCGCTGAATCGAAGTGATGCCTGGGTAATGCAGGGTGATTATGATGCTTGGCAGGAACGCTTCGATCAACAGAATGCCTGGGAGGAAGCGCGCAACGAGGACCTTAAGCGCGATATCGTACGGCTGGAGGCAAGCGCACGCCGTGCTGCACGATGGAGTGACCGCTGCGAAAAGGGAAAGTTCCATGTTGCGCCCAGCGAAACGGCGGCGGTGGACCGAGGCTATGTGGGCGCGCGGAGCGCCGCCCTGATGAAACGATCCGCCAATACGCAGCGCCGCCGTGAGCGTGCCGTGGAGGAAAGGCGCGGCCTGCTTCATAACGTGGAGCGCGTGGGAGAACTGCGGCTGACAGTGCTGCGCCATCCCAAAGAAACACTGGTGCGCGTGGAGGAGGGCGTGGTACGCTATGATGGACGCGTCGTGTGCGAGGGGCTACGCTTTGACATCCGCCGAGGGGACCGCGTGGCGCTGACCGGGCCCAACGGCGCGGGCAAGAGCAGCGTACTCAGAGCCCTGTGCGGCGCGGGCGGGGCGCTGGAAGGCAAGGTGAGCCTTGCGTCCGGGCTGGTCGTGTCCTATGTGCCGCAGGAGGCGGAGGGACTGTGCGGCGGCATGCGGGATTTTATCCAGCGAAATGGGCTGGATGAAACACTGTTCAAAGCGATTCTGCGCAATATGGATATGAGCCGGGAACACTTTGATCAGGACCTGAGCGAATTGAGCCAGGGACAGAAAAAGAAACTATTGCTGGCCAGAAGCCTGTGTACGCCTGCACATCTCTATCTATGGGATGAGCCACTTAATTATATTGACGTTTTGAGCCGACGGCAGGTTGAAAATCTCATCCTGCGCTATGCGCCCACGTTGTTGGTGGTGGAACACGACGCACGCTTCCTGGAAACGGTCTGCACACGTGAGGCCATCCGCCTGCAGCCCGCCTCTTGAAACCCGGTCTCACCTCTGTTACAATGGCGGCAGACAGGAGGCGGTTTGTGATGACGGAAGAGGAGCGCATCTTTCAGGGGCTGCTGTTCCGGCCCGGAGCGCAGGAATTGCGGGAGATCAAGCTGCGCACGCACAATCTGTGCCAGCGCTACAATCAGACCTTTGAGGATGAGGTGGAAACCCGAGCGGCGCTGCTTGCGCAGATTGTGGGCGCCATGGGCGAGGATGGATTCATCCAGGGGCCGGTGCAGTTCCATTACGGCACGCATACGACCATCGGCAAGCGGTTCTTTGGAAACTTCAACCTGACCATCCAGGATGACGCGCGCGTGACCATCGGGGATGATGTAAACTGCGGCCCCAACGTGACCATCGTCACGCCCGTACACCCGCTGCTGCCTGGCGAGCGCAGGCTTATGCTCGGCCCGGACGGGCAGGCTGCACATCTGTGCTACGCCAGGCCTGTGGTGATCGGCAACGATGTATGGCTGGGCGCCAATGTGGTGGTGACCGGCGGAGTGACGATCGGGGACGGATGCGTGATCGGCGCGGGGAGCGTGGTCACGCGCGACATTCCGCCCTTCTCGCTGGCAGCGGGCGTGCCCTGTCGGATGATCCGTCAGATCACGGAGAAGGACAGCATGCGCTTCCGTCCCGAGCTTTTGGGCGGCTGCGCCCCTATGGGAGAATGAACGACGATCGCCCGGAGGCAACAGTGCCTCCGGGCGGTTTTGAATGTACGGGAAGGGATTCAGCCGGCTTTTTCATCCGCGGGCTTGAGCCGGGTGAAGATCATGCGTCCGGCGCTGGTCTGAAGCACGGTGGTGACCACGGCGGTTACGGTTTCGCCCACATAACGGCGGCCGTTTTCCACCACGATCATGGTGCCGTCGTCCAGGTAAGCGACCCCCTGGCCCGGCTCCTTGCCTTCGCGTACGATCTGCACGGTCAGTTCCTCGCCGGCCATGAGCATGGGCTTGAGGGCGTTGGCCAGGTCGTTGATGTTCAAAACGCGCAGGCCGGTCACGCCCGCGACCTTATTGAGGTTGTAGTCGTTGGTGACCACGGTGCCGCCATTGTCCCGGCACAGCCGCAGGAGCTTGACGTCCACCTCCTCCAGGTCGGGGTAGTCGGTCTCGTCCACAATGATGGGTGTTTTCAGCTCCTTTTGCAGCTTGGCCAGCACATCCAAGCCCCGGCGGCCCCGCGCGCGGCGCAGGCTGTCGCCGCTGTCGGCGATATGGCGCAGTTCCGCCAATACAAACTGCGGCACCACGATATCGCCCTCCAGAAAGCCGGTCTTGACGATATCCAGCACCCGCCCGTCGATGATGACCGATGTGTCCAGGTACTTGCGGGAAGGCCGGGCGGCTGGAATTGCTTCGCCTTCTTCCTCATCTTCCCCCTCTTCGGTCATGAGCAGGTCCGCATCATCCAGAATACCGGCCTCGGCGGCGCGGCGCAGGTGACGGCGCATGCGCGGGGTTTTGCCGCCGCGATAGCGGTGAAAGCCGATCCGAAGTCCCACATACCCAAGCACCACATAGGTCAGGGCGCTGAAGCTGATGGTAATCAGGCTCGCGCCTGCCGAAAGGATGAGCTGCGTGATCAGGGCCGCTACCACCAGGCCCATGATCATCCCGATGGACGTCAGCACGATCTGCTGGGTAGGCATCGCGTCCCATCGCCGCTCGATGGCCGCGATCAGCTTCATGGTGCGGCCGATGATGGCACTGGAAAAGGCAAAGCACACGGCGGCGCCGACCAGGCACAGAGCCGCATACAGCGCGATAGGCGTATAGGGGGATTCGATCGGATACCAGCGGGAAAACAGCGGTAAAATCAGCGCTGCCAGCGCGGCTCCGATGCCCGCGCCAAGGAGCGTGATGAGAAAGCGCATCAGCTTCTCCACGGTTTTGTTCTTCATAATGCTTTACAACCTGCCTTCTGGTTCTCACTAATAATGTAGAAAAAGATCAGCCTACTACGGCGAGGGCCTGCATCAGCGTGTCCACGCCCGTCATTCGTACCCCGTCGATGGGACGGAGGCGTTTGAGATTCTGCCGGGGCAACAGGATATCCGTGAACCCCAGGCGCACGCATTCGGCCACGCGCCGCTCGGCCTGCGCCACGGGACGGACCTCGCCGCAGAGGCCCACTTCGCCCATGACGCTGAGCGTAGGAGAAAGGGTAAAGCCCATCAGGCTGGAGGCTACGGCCACGCACACGGCCAGATCCGCCGCGGGATCGCTCAGGGCCAGTCCGCCCGCCACGTTGATGTACACGTCCTGATCGAACAGTTTTTTGCCGGCGCGCTTTTCCATGACCGCCAGAAGCAGCGCCACGCGGCCGGAATCCATGCCGCCCACCGTGCGCTTGGGGACGGTGTAGAACGACCGGGACGCCAGGGCCTGCAGGTCGCACAGGATGGGACGGCTGCCCTGAAGCGTACACAGCACCACGCTGCCGCTGATACCGCGGGCGCGCTGGCTGAGCAGGCTTTCGCTGGGATTGGTTACGGGGACCATCCCCTCGGCGCGCATTTCAAACACGCCCAGCTCGTTGACCGAACCGAAGCGGTTCTTTACGGCACGCAGAAGCCGGTACTCGTGCTGGCGGTCGCCTTCAAAGTAGAGCACCGCGTCCACCATGTGCTCCAGAACGCGCGGCCCCGCAAGGCTGCCTTCCTTGGTCACGTGGCCCACGATGAATACCGAGGTGCCCGTTTCCTTGGCAAAGCGCACAATCGCGCCCGCGCTTTGCCGCACCTGCGACACACTGCCCGGGGCGCTGGCGCTGTCCTGGGAGACCATGGTCTGGATGGAGTCGATGACGAGCACGTCGGGCTGCAGACGGCCGCATTTCTCCAGCACGCTTTCCACGTCGTTTTCCGTGAGCACGTAGAGCGTATCCTGCGGCACGCCGATGCGCGACGCGCGCATTTTGATCTGATGAGCGCTTTCTTCGCCGCTGACATAGAGCACGCGGCACTGCCGGCTGAGACTTCCGGCCACCTGCAAAAGCAGCGTGCTTTTGCCGATGCCCGGATCGCCGCCGATGAGAATGGCGCTGCCTGGCACCAGACCGCCTCCCAGCACACGGTCCAGCTCCTCATTGCCTGTGGAGGACCGGGGCATGGAACGTTCCTGTACCTTGCTCAGTGGAATGGGTTCGGTTTTTTGGGTGGTCTGATACCGGGCCGCCTTTTCGGCGGTCTTGCTGGCAACGGAGATCGGGGAAACCGTTTTGCGCTCTTCAAAGGTATTCCACTCGCCGCAGTCCGGGCAGCAGCCCAGCCAGCGTGCGGTCTCATACCCGCAGGAAGCGCAGACATAGCAGGTTTTTTCCTTGGCCAAGGGGGTACTCCTGTTCTGCCGCCCGGGGCGGCATGCGGCTGTCGCGGCGGGCTTGTCCTTATCATACCTCGCGGATGGGACAGGCTGCCATGACAGGTTTGCGGGAATGGTGTCGAGCGGGCGAAAAATCGTTCGCCCTGATTCGGCAAATGAATGCAAAAGAATATACAGACTCAGTATACCATAAAACGGGAAGGGAAGCAGCACGGAAAAAGTGAATTTACACCGCGTTCATCGGCGGAGTCCCATTGGATAAAAGGGGAAAAGATCCGGGATAAAAAAGAATCAAAAAAATTGAAAAAAGGTGTTGACACGAATTTGGAACTGTGATAATATAGACAAGCTCGCTTGAGAGCAACGAACCTTGAAAACGATACAGAGCAAGGAAAGCAA
>NBJMC04201__coassemble_126_pt1 | contig 197050 bp, 156 predicted proteins | sample NBJMC04201__metabat2_low_PE_017 | metagenome-assembled genome bin NBJMC04201 | reverse complement strand
TCCCAGAGAGGTTCTCTCCTCCTTCCCTGTCCAATATGTTTGACAAACCTACAGCCCCTGTAACAATCGGACGAGGCGCACGGCGGGTTGTTTTTTCGGCCCGTTTCGCATATCCATCCAACGAAGGGAGGGGATGAATTGGCTGCATGCGCGCGCAAAAAAAGCGGCGGGATGCGCTGGCTGATCCTTCTGGTCCTGCTGCTGACAGCGGCGGTGATCGCCATGGAGCAAAACCTGAGTCAGACCATGCTGGATATGGCCTTTGCCCGCGCCTATTCGATGGCTGTGGAAACCATCAACCGGGCGGTGAAGCAGGCCATGGGCCAGGGCGTTACCTACGAGGAGCTGATCGATGCGCAGATGGACGCGCAGGGCCGTGTATCCATGCTCAGGGCCAATACCATGCGCATGAACGAGCTGGCCTCACAGACCGCGTTGCTGGCAGAGCGGGAGCTGGGCAGCGCGGAAAACCAGGTTGTGGAAATCCCGCTGGGCGCGGCGCTGGGCGTGAGCTTCCTGTCGGGTTTCGGCCCCCGGCTGGAGGTGCAGATTTTGCCTGTGGGCGCCGTCCATACCAGCTTTGACACGGAGTTTGAAACCGCCGGCATCAACCAGACGCGGCACAAGATCTTCCTCAACCTGCGCGCCACCGTCAGCCTGATCGTGCCCACGGGCTCGCAGCTGGTGGAGGTGACCAGCACGGTGCCCATCGCAGAGAGCATCATCGTGGGCGAGGTGCCGGAGAGCTTTGTGGATGTCAACAACGAGGAGGATATGCTCAACCTGATTCCCTGATCCTGCAGCAAATCGCACGTCCGCGGCGTTGTATGGGCGTATGCCGGCCGCGGTTTTTTGCGAAAAAAGCCGGAAGCGCCCGCGCCGCTTGACAGCCGGGCGCTTTTGCAATAAAATATCATCGAACAACCATAGAATTTCCAGAGGAACGCGGAATCAGCGGGCTGCCATATGGAAAGAATGACCATAGGCGCGTCCGTACCAATAAGCCGTCGGCTTGCCGAAGGGAGGAAGGGCGGATTTCTCCGCCCAACATGCATGACAAAACGCAAGGGACTGATCCTGTGCCTGGTGGTGGTGGCGCTGATGCTGCTGGCGGGCGCTGCCGTCGCATCCGAGGTAGACCCCATCGTGTGCAGCATGGAGCTGGACCCCAACAAGCTGGCGGCGCCCGGCACAGTTAACGTGACCATCACCATCTCCAATTCGGGCAACACCGATATGAAGGACCCGGTCGTGCTCTACGACCCCGCGGCGCAGATCGTGTCCGATTTCGGCACCAATGGCGCGGTGCTGCTCAAGGCGGGGGAAAGCGCCACCTGGACCGGTACCTATGACGTCAACGACCGCACGCTGGAAAACGGCGCCGTGGTTTACTTTGTCAAATACACCCTCTATAAGGACAGCGGCGAGGCTGTGGACCAGAGCCAGCCCATTCGCGCGGCCATCTCGCTGCAAACGGCCGAAACCGATATGGACGTCAAACGCACCATCAGCCCCACCGTGGCCGGAGAGGGCCAGGAAGTGGTGGTGCGCTATGACATCACCAACAGCGGCACCGTCAGCCTCACGGATGTGACCATTGAAGAAAATCAGGATATTCATAAGGAAAAACAGACCATTCCTCTGCTGGAGCCGGGCAAGACTGCCGAGGTGCGCTATACCGTCACCATGGGCAAGGAGGACCTGACCAGCGGCGCCACCATTACCTACAAGTCCGAAGCTGAAACGGAAACACAGACCTATACCGTGGAAAACCAGACCATTACGTATGGGGAAGCTTCGCTGACCGCCAAGCTGACCAGCAATGTCAAGGGCGTGGTGGAAAATGGCACCGTTACCCTGACGCTGGAACTCAAAAATACAGGCAATGTGGATTACAGCGACCTGCGCGTGACGGACCCCTCTCTGGGCGACGTGTTTACCAACCAGCAGCTCAAAGCCGGTGAAAGCCTGACGCTGGAAAAGGAAATCACCGTACCCGCCACGGCGGAATATCAGTTCACCGTCACAGCCACCGACGAGGGCGGGTCTGAAATGTCCGTGGTGACAGAGCCGCTCACGGTGACAGCCGTGGCCCCGGAGAATGCGCTCACGCTGACCGTGACCGCTACCGCCGACCGTACCGAGGTGTTTGATCAGCCGGGCCTGGTGCGCTTTACGCTGGAAATTGCCAACACCAGCCAGGTGGATGCCACGGACGTGGTGGTCTCCCATGGCGACACGCAGATCTATACCTTTGCGAGCATCCCCGCGGGCGAGACGCGCACTCTCTCACGCGATACGGCGTTGTCCATGGCGGGCAAGTTCCGCTTTACCGTGACTGCCAAGGACCCGTTGGAAAGCACCCTGACCTTTGAAAGCAATGAGATCCAGATCGCTTTCTCGGTGCCCACTCCCGCGCCCGCAACTCCCACGCCCCCGCCCGAACCCACGCCGGACCCCACCTTCAGCCCGGCTACGGTGCCGCCGATCACGGACCCCAGCGTGGGGACAGTGCCCAAAACCATCCAGAGCATTCTGCTGCCTGTGCTGATTCTTGCGGGGCTGTTGCTGGTAGCTTCGTGTGTGCTGCTGCTCATCGCCACCAAACGCAGGGCCGACCAGCGCAAAGCCAGCAAATCCGCCATTGATCAGCTGGAGCGCGCCAAGCGCCGCGACTATATCACTCCCGCTGAGGAAGAAGAGCCCGAACAGGCTGAAGAGGAAAATGTGACCGTTGAATCCAACGCGCTGGATGAGGACGATCAGGAGGATCTGGAACTGCCGCATATGAAATATGCGCGCAGCGCCAGTCATACGGCACCTGCAGAGGGCGAGGAGGACTATTCTGCCATCCGGGGAGGCCTGTACGACGAGGAGCTGGCCACCACGTCTCCGGCGGCGCAGGCGCCTGCTGAGGAGGCGCAAAAGAAGACTGCTGAGCCGGAAAAGGCGGAAGAAGCAAGCGATGCCGCCGGCGCCCAGCCGTATGACGACGGCGTGGACTATGGCAAAGAAGCCGATTACGCAGACGAACCGGAGTTCTACGGCGAAAGCGATACGTATGATGCCGCAGAAGACGACTATGACGATGGTGCGGACGGCTACGACGGCGGCGAATATGCCGACGCCTCGCTGCCCTACGATGACAGCGCCTATGATGGAGAGGCTGTCTATGATGACGGGATGGCCTATGAGGATGAAACTTCCTATGATGACTATGCGGAGGGGGCAGCCTACGACGACGGTTACGAGGATGCGCAATCCGGTGCAGATGGACATTTTTCTGACGACCACGAAGATGGGGCCGGTCAGGGATACGATGACAGCGCTTTCCGCCGGCCTGCCGGCGAGGCGGAGCCTGTGACGGGTCGCCGCCGCAGAAGCCGGGGGCACCGTGTGGATTCCTGATACGCCAGACTTGAGGGCCGCCCCGCCGCAATGGAGGGACGGCCCTCAGACTGTCAAAAAACCTAATTTGGGGAGGTTTGGAGGGCCCACAGGTCCTCCAATAATGAAATCGTATCGCCCGGCTTTGCCGGGCGGGCGGGGAGTTTGCGCCCCGCGGTGCAAACATTTCTTACGCTTGTGGCGAAAAAGGCCGGCGCAGACGAACTTTTCGACACGCTGAGGGCTGTCCCTCCACAAAGGGGAGACAGCCCTGTTTTGCTTGTCTTTCCGCTGTGCGCAAGGGGCAAAACGCCTTGAAAACGGGGTGGAAATCGGGTATAATACTGGGAGAAAGGATGAGGTACACAGATGTTTCCCGGCTTCCCTGAAGAAACGGTCCGCTTTTTTCTGGACCTGCGTTTTCACAATGAAACGTCCTGGTTTCATGCCCACCGTGAGGCGTACGAGGCATATGTGCGAAAGCCCTTTTCGCAGTTTATTCAGGCCATGACGCCCACGGTTATGCGCATCGCGGATGACATGGAAACCCGGCCCAACAAATGCCTGGCGCGCATCAACCGCGACATCCGCTTCACGCGGGATAAATCGCCCTACCGCGACCATATGTGGCTGCTCTTCCGCCGGTCAGGCGAGGAGCGGGAGCACTCCGTGATGTACTGGTTTGAGCTCTCGCCCGAGGTGGTAGAGTGGGGCGTGGGGTTCTGGGGCTATAATCGTCCGGCCATGGACGCCCTGCGCCAGCGCATGGAGAAAAAGCCCGCCGAGGTGCGCCGGGCGCTGCGCCAGTGCGGCATTCCGGATGAGACGCTGCACATCTACGGCGACCGTTACAAAAGCATGAAACCCCCGGCAGGCATGCCTGCCGATTTGGCCATGCTCTATCCCTGCAAGGAGATTTATGTCAAGCGGGTTGGCGTTCCGCTGGCGGAGAGCTACCGGCCGGAGATCATCGACCGGGTTTCGGAGGACTTTCTGCGCCTCAGGCCTCTCTATCTGCTGCTTCGGCAGGCCGCGGATGAGGGCATGGCAAAGCTGGATGCATAGTGGTAGTGAAGGAGAGTGACACCATGGATTACCGAAAGCTCAAAAGCGGGTCCGACGTGCGCGGCGTGGCTGTAGGCGAGGGCGCGACCCTCACCCCTGATGTGGCGAAGACGCTGGGCATGGCCTTTGCCCGCTATGTCGCCGGCAAGACCGGCAAGCCCGTGGAACGCGTCAGTATCGCGCTGGGGCGTGACAGCCGCGTATCGGGTCCTCAGCTGCTGGAGGCTGCGGCGCAGGGCATCGCGTCTGCGGGCGCAAAGGCGGTGGATTACGGAATGTGCACCACGCCCGCCATGTACATGGCCATTCTGACGGACGGCTTCCGCCCGGATGGGTCCATCATGGTGACCGCCAGCCACCATCCCTGGCAGCTCAACGGTCTGAAATTTTTCACGGCCGAGGGCGGTCTGGGCTTCCACGAGCTGGATGAGGTGCTGGATCTGGCGCAGAGCCTGGAAAAGGAATCGCCCCGCGCCACCGGTGAAATCGTCAGCACGCCCTTCCTCCCCACTTACGAGAACCATCTCAAGCAGCTCATCATCAACGGCGTGGACGCGGAGGTGCAAAAGCCGCTGCTGGGGCTGCATGTGGTGGTGGACGCGGGCAACGGCGCAGGGGGCTTCTATGCCGATATGCTGCAGGACCTGGGCGCGTGGATTGAGGGCAGCCAGTTTCTGGAGCCGGACGGCCATTTTCCCAATCACATTCCCAATCCCGAAAACAAGGAGGCCATGGCCTCCATCTCCACCGCGGTCAAGCGCGTGGAGGCGGATCTGGGCGTAATTTTCGACGCGGACTGCGACCGCGCGGCGATCGTGGACCACACGGGCAAGGAAATCAACCGCAACCGTCTCATTGCCCTGATCAGCGCCATTCTGCTGGACGAGACGCCCGGCGCGACCATCGTGACCGATTCGGTTACCTCCTCCGGCCTGTCGGATTTCATCCGCGAATGGGGCGGCGAGCACTACCGCTACAAACGGGGTTACCGCAATGTAATCGACGAGGCCGTGCGCCTCAACAAGGCGGGCATCGACTGCCCGCTCGCCATCGAGACGAGCGGGCATGCGGCTCTGCGCGACAACCATTTCCTGGATGATGGCATGTACCTGGTTACCGTGCTTCTCATCAAAGCCATCCAGATGAAGCAGCAGGGCAAATCGTTGAGCTCCTTGCTCGATGGCCTGCGCGAGCCCGTGGAAAGCACGGAAATCCGTCTTCCCGTCACCTGTGAGGACTTTGCCGCCGCCGCTCGCCAGATCATCGAATATGTGCTGGACTATGCCAGCAGCCACGAGGGCTGGCACGTAGCCCCCGACAACCGCGAGGGCGTGCGCATTTCCTTCGATATCGACGGGGAACTCAACAGCGCGTGGTTTTTGCTGCGCCTGAGCGTACATGACCCCGTCATGCCCCTCAACGCCGAAAGCGACGTGCCGGGTGGGGTTCGGGCGGTGTTGGGCAAGCTGTATGAGGCGCTCAAGGACCAGCAGGGCGTGGACCTCGCGCCGCTCAAGGCCGCGCTGTAAAGGCTCCGTTCAGGCTTTCGTGCATGGCGGCGAGAAGCTCTCCGCTGGAATCGCCGCCGTATTCCCAACACATCATCCCCATCAGGCCGTTTTCCAACGCATAGGCGCCTTTGTGATGGATGGACACCGGGTCGTCATAGGTCCAAAACGTCGTGCCGTCCGTCGCGTAAGGCGCCTTTGCCTGTTCGTCAAACCCAGTCTGGGCATTGGCCAGGACGGCTTTGAGGCGGTCGTAGCTGAGCGACTTGCCCGTGCCGGTGGCCGGAGACCAGACGGGCTGGCTGGTGCTTTGCTTGAGGGTGAAGCTGCGGCCGTAGAAAGCGGCTCCGATCATGATCTTGCTGCGGGGAATGCCCGCCTCCACATAGCTGCGCACCGCAAGGTCCACGCTCTGGGGATAGCTCTCGCTGGCGCCGTAGAGCGGGGTGTGGTGGCTGGCGACGCCCTCGGTTTGCAAATCGTAGGTCATCAGGTTCACCTGGTCGCACAATGCGCCGATGGCCTTCACGTCCAGGTTGCGGATGTGCCAGGGATCGCCGCCCAGGGCTACGGCCAGCATGCGGGGTTTTCCGTCCTGCGCGGTCAGGCTGTCCAGCCCTTCGCGCAGCGCCTGGAGCAGCAAAGTAAAATTCTTTCGGTCATTGGCGCTGGAGGCGATGCCCGCTGCCGAGGAGCCGGGATACTCCCAGTCAATGTCCACACCCAGAAAACCATGGCGCTCCATCAGCACCAGCGTGCTGTCCACAAAGCGGGCGCGGCCGTCTGCGGTGGAAGCGGCCTGCGAAAACCCGTCCGCGCCCCAGCCGCCGATGGCCAGCACCGGCAAAATGTGCGGATGCCTTTCCACATAACGGCGGAACACGTCGATGCTCTGCCAGTGGCTTCCGGAGACCTCGCCGTTTTGAATGAGCGCGAAGGAATAGTTCAGCTGGTCGAGATGGGGCGCGTCGCTGTCGCGCAGCTGGAGGCCCGCGCGGTCATATACATACGCGGCGGTGCGCCTGCCGCTGGAGGCAGCCTCGGCCTCGGTGGGCTGGAAGGGGCCGGGGGAAGCCTGTATGCCTGTTCCCAGCCACATCAGCGACGCCAGCGCCAGACTGCGCAGCGCAAACCGCCGTCTTGGGCGCAGGGAGAATCGTTTCATCGGGGATGACTCCTTTCCGCATGGCAATAATCCGGCGCAAGTATATCATGTTCGCGGGTGTGCGGGCAATGTTACATGTTGTTATGGCAAGGCTTGAAACAACTGCAAGGAGGACAAGAACATGGGCGATTACATCATGGATATGCGAAAGCGCGTGGGGCATATCCCCTTGATGCAATGCGGTGCTTCGGTCATTGTGGAAAACGAGCGGGGAGAGATTCTGCTCCAGCAGCGGTCGGACAATGGCGCATGGGGATATCCCGGCGGCGCGGTGGAGCTTTACGAGCGCGTGGAGGACGCCGCCCGCCGCGAGCTTTTTGAGGAAACGGGCCTTCGCGCCGGAAAGATGGAGCTGCTGGGCGTGTTTTCAGGGCCGGAGATGGCCTATACCTATCCCAACGGCGACCAGGTGAGCAATGTGGATATCGTCTTTGTATGCCGGGAGTGGCAAGGCGAACTCGTGTGTCAGCCGGGCGAGGTGGAAGCGCTGGCCTTTTTCGCACCGGAGGCGCTGCCCTCCCCCCTGCATGAGATCGATCATCCCGCCCTGAAGGCCTGGATGCAGCTGCGGGAGGCACGGGAGCAGAAATGAATATCCATCAGCTTCGCTGCGCCGTCACCGTTGCGCGTCTGGGTTCGCAGACGCGTGCCGCCGAGGAGCTGTACATGAGTCAGCCCAATCTGAGCAAGGCGCTTAAGGACCTGGAGCAGACCTGCGGCTTTCGCATCTTTACGCGCACGGGCACGGGAATGGCGCCTACCCGCCGGGGCGAAGAGTTTCTGGAACATGCCCGGGCCGTGCTGGAAAAGCTGGACCTGATGGACGCGATCTATCAGGGACAGGACCGGCGGTCGGCCAACCTGAGCGTGGCGGTGTGTGGGGCGGGCTACCTTACAAGGGCGCTTTGCGCGTTTCTGGATGAAACCAACCCCGCCGAGGGTCTGGAAATCAACATGCGCGAGGGCCGGGTCGAGGAAGTGGTGCGAGCCGTGCTGGACCGGGAGGCGGAGATCGGCGTGATCCGATATAGTGTGGACCGGCAGAACCGGGTGCTGGCCGCTCTGGGGGAGCAGGGGCTGCACTATTTGCTGTACTGGACCTTCCGGCATGTGGCCGTGGTGTCCCGCCGCCATCCGCTGGCGGGGGAAAAACGGCTGGAAAGAGCACGGCTGGCGACCTATGCGGAGGTCGCGCTCGCATCGGAACTGCCGCCCGTGCAGCCGGAGATGCAAATGACGCAGCAGCCACGCAGGCGTATGCGCGTGTGGGATCAGGCGACCCGACTGGAGCTGCTCTCCCGGTCGCAGACGGCATACATGTGGTCGCCGCCGATGCCCGGGGACCTTCTGGACCGTTACGGTCTCAAGCAGCTGCCTGTAGAGGACATGCCTGAGTACCAGGACGCGCTGATTTATCCCCGCGGTTACCACATGAGCCGCTGGGAACAGACCTTCTACGATCTGGCCCGCCGGGAGGCCCAGCAAACTCAGCAGGAATGAATAAAGAGGGCTTTTTTGTCCAGCTTTCCACCGGATAAGGAAGCTGGACTTTTTTTGGGTTTTGTGTCACAATAGCACCGAATCTTTTTGCGCAGGAGGCGCGTTCCTTTGGCTATGGATCTGACGGAGGGCAAGCCGGATCGGGTGTTGTGGAGCTACTCGCTCCCGCTGTTTGGCAGCATCGTTTTTCAACAGCTCTACAACATTGCTGACAGCTTTGTGGCAGGAAAATTCGTGGGTGAGCAGGCCCTGGCAGCCGTAGGCAACAGCTATGAGGTCACGTTGATTTATCTGTCCTTTGCCGTGGGGCTGAATATCGGCGCATCGGTGGTCACGGCCCGACTGTTCGGCGCCCGACGCATCGGGCAGATGAAAACAGCGGTCAACACTGCTTTCCTGCTGTGTCTGGCCGTATGTGCGGTGCTGATGATAGTGGGCTTCCTCTTTAGCCCGGCGCTGATTCACAGCATTCAGACCCCGATGGAAATCTATGACGATACCATGCTCTACCTCAACATCTACACGGGTGGGCTGGTGTTCCTGTTCTTTTACAACATTGCTACGGGCATCTTTGCTTCCCTTGGCGATTCGCGCACGCCCTTCCTGTTTCTGGCTGCTTCCTCCATTGCCAATATCGCGCTGGATGTGCTGTTCGTCACAGCCTTCAACATGGGCGTGGCAGGTGTGGCGTGGGCTACCTTCCTGTGCCAGGGCGTCAGCTGCGTGCTGGCGGTGCTGGCGCTGTTCCGCACCCTTTCCCGCATGGAAGCCGAGGAACGGCCACGGCTGTTTTCACGCCGCATTCTGGTCAACCTGGTCAAAATTGCCCTGCCCAGCACCCTGCAGCAATGCTTCGTTTCGGTAGGCAACATCATGATCCAGAGCATCATCAACGGCTTTGGCACCAGCGCCATTGCCGGCTACGCCGCGGCAATAAAGTTCAACAACTTTGCCGTAACCAGCTTCACCACCATGGGCAACGGCATGAGCAACTTCACCGCCCAGAACCTGGGCGCCCGGCGCTGCGACCGCGTGCGTGAGGGCTACCGTGGCTGCCTGAAAATGATGGCGTTGATTGCTACGGCCTTTGCGGCGGTGTATGTGCTTCTGGGCGACCAGGTGATCCGCCTGTTCCTCAACGGGGAAAATACCCAGGCGCTTTCTGTAGGCAAGCAGTTTTTGCGCGTGGTGGCGCCCTTCTACTATGCGGTAGCGCTGAAGGTGGCCACCGATGGCGTGCTGCGTGGCGCTGGCCGCATGGGCGAGTTCATGACCGATACCTTCATCGACCTGGCCCTGCGTGTGGTGCTGTCGTTTGTGCTTTCGGCGCCTCTGGGCCTGCAGGGCGTATGGTGGAGCTGGCCGGTCAGCTGGGTGGTGGCCACAATAGCGGCCATTGTATTCTACCGGCAGAATCGCTGGGCCAAGCTGGAACCCGGCGATGCCTGAGCAAGCGCAAAAAAGACGAACAAAATACTTGCGTTTTTGAAGAACGTCATGTAAAATAGGAAAGCCGAGTGCATGATGACGGTTGAGTCCTGTGCGATTTCAACGCGTGAACCCTGTCAGGTCCGGAAGGAAGCAGCAGTAAGCGCAGTTTGGGATGTGCTGCGGGGTCGCTCTGCCTGAGTGCGCCCGGTTTTTTACTTTCATGTTTGATTAAGGGGGAGCAGAGATGGACTACAGGCATGTGATGGAAACCGACCCCGAACTTTTCAAGGCGATTGCGGACGAGGTACAGCGTCAGCGCGAGCACATTGAGCTGATTGCCTCGGAAAACTTCGTTTCGCCCGCCGTGATGGAGGCCATGGGATCTCCCCTGACCAACAAATACGCGGAGGGGTATCCGGCCAAGCGGTATTATGGCGGCTGCCAGTACGTGGACGTGGCAGAAAACCTGGCACGCGACCGCGCCAAGCTGCTTTTTGGGGCCGAGCATGCCAACGTGCAGCCCCATAGCGGTGCGCAGGCAAACACCGCCGTCTATTTTGCCATGCTCAACCCCGGCGATACCGTGCTGGGCATGAACCTGTCCCATGGCGGACATCTGACCCACGGCAGCCCCGTCAATATCAGCGGAAAGTATTTTCATTTTATTCCCTACGGCGTGGACGAGACGACCGGCCGCATCGACTATGACGCAGTGCGCGCCCTGGCGCTGGAAAACAAGCCCCGCATGATCGTGGCGGGCGCCTCGGCCTATCCCCGCGCCATTGACTTTGCCCGCCTGCGTGAGATCGCCGACGAGGCGGGTGCGCTGCTGATGGTAGATATGGCGCACATTGCGGGCCTGGTGGCAGCCGGCATGCACCAGAGCCCCGTGCCTTATGCCGATTTTGTTACCACCACCACCCACAAGACCCTGCGCGGCCCGCGTGGCGGATTGATCCTGTGCCGTGAGCAATACGCCAAGGCCATCGACAAGGCCATTTTCCCCGGTACCCAGGGAGGGCCGCTCATGCATGTGATCGCGGCCAAGGCCGTTTGCTTCCTGGAGGCGCTCCGGCCCGAATTTAAGACCTATCAGCGCCAGATCATCGCCAACGCCAAGGCGCTGGAAAACGCCTTCCGTCAGAATGGCATCCGCATGGTATCCGACGGCACGGACAACCACCTCATCCTGATGGACCTCACCGGCACCGGCCGCACCGGCAAGGAGATGGAAACGCTGCTGGGCCAGTGCAACATCACCGTCAACAAGAACACCATTCCCGGCGAAACGCTCAGCCCCATGATTACCAGCGGCGTGCGCGTGGGAACCCCTGCCGTGACTACACGCGGCATGGTGGAAAGCGACATGGAGCAGATAGCGGGCTTCATCCGCCGGGTCTTGGAGGGCGGCGAGAACGCCTGCCCCGGCGTAAAGTCCGACGTGATGGAAATGATGAAGCGTTTCCCGCTGTATGAAGGATTCCCGAATGCATGATAACCTGCCCGCCTATGCCAAAGGCGTGTTGGGAGAGGCGGTCGTGTGCGACCGTCTGACCGATGGGGGAATGGAACTGCTGGAGCGGCGGTTCCGTTCCCCTTTTGGCGAAATTGACCTGATCATGCTTGACGGCGATGTGCTGGCCTTTGTGGAGGTGAAGCTCCGCACGCGCGGCGGCACGGAGGCCGGCGAGGCCGCCGTGACCCCGCTGAAGCGCCGCCGTATGGTGGAGGCCGCCCGCTGCTACCTGGGCGCGCACCCGGAGCATGCGGGCCGCTGCATACGCTTCGACGTGGTCACCGTGACGGCGGAGGGCATGAGGCACGTCCCGGACGCCTTTTCCGGCTGCGAATGGTAGGCATTGACACCCCTTGTTCAAAATGGTATGATGCAGGTAGACTGATCTGCAAACAGAACTGAGGTGCCGTGTCAGATGAAGATTCTCAACTATGGTTCCATGAACATCGACAACGTCTATTCCGTCGAGCACATGGCCCGGCCGGGTGAAACCATATTGGCTACGGGCCGCGGCGTGTTCTGCGGCGGGAAGGGGCTGAACCAGTCCATTGCCATTGCCAAAGCGGGCGGGCAGGTGTGCCATGCGGGCATCGTGGGGGAGGACGGCGGCATGCTGCTGGACGCTCTGCATGCCGCCAAAGTGGATACCGCCTGCGTGCGCAGGGCCGCAGGTCCCAGCTCCCATACGGTGATCCAGGTGGATGCCGGGGGACAGAACAGCATTATCGTCTTTGGAGGGGAAAACATGCGCCCCACCGAAGAGGATATTGACCACATGCTGGAGGGCTTCGGCCCCGGCGATGCCGTCATCATGCAAAATGAGCTGTACAATTCCCCCCTGATGATGCGCAAGGCCGCTGATAAGGGCCTTTGTGTCATTTTCAATCCCTCGCCTGTGAACGCAGCGTTGGCGGATTACCCGCTGGAGAGCGTGAGCTGGTTTTTGCTCAATGAAATCGAAGGAGCTGCTCTCACTGGCCAGACGGACCCGCAGGCCATTTTGGCGGGGATGAAGGAAAAGTATCCCAAGGCGTCCGTGGTGCTGACCCTGGGGGCCGATGGCGCGTACTGCCTGCATGATGGGCGGACCCTCTATCAGCCCGCTTTCCGCGTCAAGGCGGTGGATACCACCGCAGCTGGCGATACTTTCACCGGCTATTTTGTGTCCGGCCTGGCGCAGGGCATGCCCATGGAGCGTATTATGGAGCGCGCTGCACGCGCCTCCTCCATCGCGGTAGGGCGCATGGGCGCGGCCGATTCCATTCCTCTGGCGGACGAGGTGAGCGCCGCGGAGGGCTGATGGCCGCTGAAGGCGCGGGTTAATTAATGAAGCCCCGGTGCACGATAGGCCGTGTGCCGGGGCTTTTGATGTCGCGCAAAAAGAGGCGGGAAACAGGTTTTCTTTCTATCAGAAAGCTGGACAGAGACGGTCGTCCGCTGCTGCGCGCGTGTTTTTTACCTTTTCAGGCGCGGTGAGCTGCGATAGGCTCATCGGCCCTGTGCCGCTGTATGACCGGCGAAATGAGCGCGACCATCGTTCCGGTCATCATTGCCGGAGCATGGGCAACACCAGCCGTCACAGCCCGCACCTGTCTGCCGGGCAAAAGGGGCACCGGGCAGGCCTGACGCATGCGTCAGGGCTCATCCCCCTCAGCCATGCGGTATCCCACGCCGACCTCGGTAAAGATGTACTTGGGTTGGGCGGGGGTTTTTTCAATCTTCCGGCGGATGTTGGCCATGTTGACGCGCAGGATTTTGTTGTCGCCCTTGGAGCAGGGCCCCCAGAGCTCCTTCATGAGAAAGTCATAGGTCAGCACACGTCCGGCATATTTGCCCAGCAGCGCCACGATGCGGTATTCGCCCTGGGTGAGCTGCGCATCCACCCCGTCCACATAGACGCGGTACTTGTTATAGTCGATGGTCAGGCCGCCGGAGTGAAACTGGCCCGTACGGGCAATCTGAGCGTTCTGGCTCATGGTCTGCGTATGCCTCAGGGCCATGCGGATGCGCGCCAGCAGCTCGGAGGCGCCGAAGGGCTTGGTGATGTAGTCATCCGCCCCCAGATCGATAGCCTCCACCTTGTCCGATTCATGGGTTCGGGCCGAGAGCACAATCACCGGCGTGGAAGTCCACTTGCGCACGGAGCTAAGCAGGGTGTTGCCATCCATATCCGGCAGGCCCAGGTCCAAAAGGATCAGATCCGGGCAATGGGATGTGATCAGGGACAGGGCCTCTGCGCCGGTGGAGGCCTCCACCACCTCGTACTTGTTGGCGGTGAGAATGGTGCGCAGCAGCTTGAGGATGCTTTTTTCATCCTCCACAACCAGCAGTTTGACCGGCATATTCGTTCTCCTTTTCCGGCAGCGTGAAGGAAATGCTCGCGCCGCCCTGTTCATTGTTCGTGGCGGACATTTCGCCGCCGTGGGCCCTGACGATACTCAGACAAACCGAAAGCCCGATGCCCATGTGCTTTTGGGCATCCGCGCTCCGCCCGCTTTCCGGCATGGCCTGGAACAGACGGGGGAGCCGGTCGCGGGGAATGCCCGCGCCGTCGTCGGATACGGTGACCAGCACGAAACGTCCGCTGCGCTCCGCGCTCAGACGGATACGCGTGGTGTGCTTGCCATGATAAACGGCATTTTCCAGCATATTGAGCACTACCTGCTCAATGAGCACAGCATCCATGTCCGCAAGCAGAATGTCGTCGCACAAATCCATGTCCACTTTGATATCGGGAAAGTGCTTCTGAAACTTGATGGCCGCTTCGGCCAGCACGTCCTCCACGACTTCGGTTTCCGTGTGCAACGGGGCCGTTTCGCCCTGGATGCGGGTGATGGCCAGCTGATTTTCAATCATGCGCAGAAGCCACTGGGCATCGGCGTTGACATCGGCCAGCAGCTCGCGCTGCTTTTCCGGCGGCAGGGCGTTATCGAGGATCGCGCCTGTCGCGCCCACGATAGAGGTCAGAGGCGTGCGCAGATCATGCGATACGGCGCGCAGCAGGTTGGCGCGCAACTTCTCCCGCTCCGCATCCAGGCGGATCTGTTCCTGTTGCTTGATGCGGGCGGTGAGCACGCTTACGATGAGGGAGACCGCCAGCATGGTCAAAAATGTCAGCAGGTAGCCCGAAATGGTCAGATTGAAGGAAAAGTAAGGATAGGTGAACATATAATTCACCAGCGGCACCGACACGATGGAGGCCCCGACGCCCCACAGGTAGCCATCGGTAAAGCGGGCAATCAGCAAAACCGCCAGCAGAAACAGCATCTGCGCGTTGGCTGTGCCGCCAATCAGCCCGCCCAGCACCAGGCTGCTGAACGTGGCCGCAAGGAGCAGAACCACCGTTATGCCCAGGTTCAACCACACTCGCCGGTGCATGCCATCGCCTCCTTTGCTTCGCCGACATATATTCAGCATAAGTATAGCAGAAACGACACGGTTTGCACAGCCGCGCTTTACGGCTTAGCGGTATTTTAGCAAACGGGTACGACGGATAAGCGGTTTCTTAGCGCGCCGGGTATTGCCATTGTGTATTCGGCAGGATTACAATCATTCCAATCGGCCTTTTGTATCCCGGTATGCCGGGAACATCATCATACATAAAGGAGTTGAAACGGGCCATGGAAGCCAATCTTTCCCTGATGTACGTCATTTCCCTGTTCTCTGTCCTCATTGCATTTGCTTTTGCGGCATATCTGTTTTTGTGGGTGCGGCGCCAAAAGAGCACCAACGCGCGCATCAACGAGGTGGCAGCGCTCATCAAGGAGGGCGCGAACACCTTTATGCGCAAGGAATACCGCGTGTTGTCCATCTTTGCGGGCATAGCGGCGGTCATCATCTTCCTGCTGCTGCCCTCGCCCGTCTGGACGGGACATCCGGGCCGCAACCTGTCCATGGCGGCGGCTTATGTGGCGGGCACGGCGCTGAGCGCCATCGCGGGCAAAATCGGCATTCTGGTGGCCACCAACGCCAACGCCCGCGCGGCCGAGGGCGCGCGGCAGGGTGTGCGCCCGGCGTTTCTGATCGGTTTCCGCGGCGGAGCGGTGATGGGGCTGGCCGTGGTGGGCTTCAGCCTGCTGGGCGTGTGCGGCGTGCTCTGGCTTGCGGGCGACAGCAGCATTCTTTTGGGCTTCAGCTTCGGTGCAAGCTCGCTGGCGCTGTTTGCCAAGGCGGGCGGCGGCATTTTCACCAAGACCGCCGACGTGAGCGCGGATCTGACCGGCAAGGTGGAACTGGGCATTCCGGAGGATGACCCGCGCAACCCTGCCGTGATCGCCGATAATGTAGGCGACAACGTGGGCGACGTTGCCGGAATGGGCGCTGACCTGTTCGACTCCAACGTGGCAGCCATGACCTCCGCACTGGTGATTGCCCAATCGCTGGGCGGGCAGGCGAACACGGCCATGGTATTCTGCTATGCCGCGCTGGGACTGATCGCTTCTATTATTGGTATCGCTACCGCACGCATTGACAAGGGCGGCAGCCCCACCCGTGCGCTGAACGCCTCCACCTACGTGACCACAGGATTGTTCATCGTCCTTACGGCGCTGGCCACGCTGATCTTCCGTGACTTTAGCTGGCGGATCTGGGGCGCGTCCACCGTGGGCCTCCTGGTGGGTGTGATCATTGGCATCACCACCGACTATTTTACCGACGATTCCAAACCGATTGTGCAGAAGGTAGCCCGCGCTTCGCGCTCCGGGTCTGCCTTTACGGTGCTCTCCGGCGTCTCCTACGGATTTGTGTCGGCGCTGCCGGCCATGGCGGGCATCGCCATTTCGGCGCTCACAGCTTACCGTCTCTGCGCGCCGATGGGAAGTGATTACGCGATGTTCGGCATCGCCATGGCGGCGGTCGGCATGCTGTCCATCGTGGGCATGATCATCTCGAATGACGCCTATGGCCCCATTGTGGACAACGCGCGTGGACTGGCGGAGATGGGCGGTCTGGGCGAACAGACCATTCGCGTGGCGGATGAACTGGACAGCGCCGGCAACACCGTCAAAGCCGTGACCAAGGGATTTGCCATCGGCGCGGCGGGACTGACGGTCATTTCCCTGCTGGGCGCGTATCTCAGCGAGGTCAACGAGGCCCTGATGGCGGCGGGAAAAGCGGTCATCACCGGTTTTGATATTATGGACCCCTCGGTATTTTTCGGCGTGCTCATCGGCGCTGCCATCCCCGCGGTATTCTCGGCCATGCTGATGCTGGGCGTGGACAAAAATGCCCAGCGCATGGTGGCGGAAATCCACCGGCAATTCAGCAGCATTCCCGGCCTGCGCGAGGGCCGTACGGGCGCGAAACCGGAATATGACCGCTGCATCGACATCGCCACCTCCGGCGCGCTGATGGAATTGATTCCCGCCGGGCTTGCGGCCATCGCGGCCACGGTGGTGGTGGGCTTCGTGGGTGGACCACTGGCCATTGGCGGCTTCCTGCTGGGCAACATTGTAAGCGGTCTGCTTCTGGCGCTGTTCATGTCCAACGCGGGCGGCCTGTGGGACAATGCAAAGAAGTATGTGGAAGCGGGCAACGAGGGCGGCAAGGGGTCCAAGGCGCACAAGGCCGCCGTGGTGGGCGACACCGTGGGCGATCCCTTCAAGGACACCGCCGGTCCCTCCATCAACACGCAGATTACCGTGGTATCGCTGGTGGCCTCGCTGATGAGCGGGCTGTTCGCGGCGTGGTCGCTGCTGGGATAAACAAAAGAGGCGTTTGACGGGACTCCCTGATTTTGATAGAATCATGTCAGGCAAGGCAAAAAGGGGGAGCCGTCATGAAAAAGAAGCTGCTTTGCGTTCTTTTGGCGCTGTGTTTTGCGTTCGTATGTCAAACGGCCTTCGCGGTGAGCTTTTCACGCGAGGAATACAGGCAGATCGTCTTTGAGGCCATCGGGGGCGCGAGCGACGCCAATGGCAAGCTCTGCGACAACCTCTGGCTGGGCACCGTGGAGGCGCCTAGACTTGGAACGGCTTATCTGTATACGTTTGTGGATGTTTATGAAGGAAAGACACAGGGCTTCCTTTACCTCTACGGTGACGAGGCGTATCTTGCGTATACGGGAGAACTGGCCCTTCAGCCCTGCGGCGCGTGCGTGTTGCCGCAGGGAAACTGGTCCATCCGTTTCCAGAGCGGCAGGCCGGTCCTGATGCTCAACGGCAGTGATAAGGCGAAGATCGAAGGGGTCAAAATCAGCAGTTTCCCGTTTTCCATTCCAGTTGTGGACCAGTATGGGGACCCTGTGGAGGGCGCGGTGTTCGACCTGCAAACCATGACATGGGGCGGAAACGATGAAATGAGTCTGGGCACGGTGACGACCGGAGCCGACGGCATACTGCGCTTTCCCGGAATGCTGCAGGCGGACGGGGCCTACTGGTTCAAGCAGATTTCTGCGCCGAAGGGCTACGAGCCCATGCAGGAAGAATCGGTTGCACTGGAGATGGACTTGGATAAGGGTGTTATAAGCGCAATGACCGACACGGAGCATCCCAACGAGGTGCGCCTGGCGCAGGTGATCAACCGCCGTCAGGGTGCAAAGCCCACTCCCACATCCACACCCACCCCCATGCCCGGCCCGCAGCCCGCACCCCGGCCCCCGCTCACGGGCGACGATACGCCGCTGTGGTTGTGGGGCGGGCTGGCGCTGGTATGCGTCGTTGTGGCCATAGCGCTGGTCCTGCGGCTTAAAAAGAGAGAAAAGAAATAGGAAATGGGACGGTCCGGCAGGGCCGCCCTTTTTCCTTTTATGCATACTTGTATTTTTCTTATGGGAATGTTATAATTAAGGTTACGAATGAAGCAAGGAGGCGAGCGGTTCCATGCAGAGCATGACGGGCTATGGTCGCGCGCGCGCCTGCCGCGACGGGCGCGAGATCACCATCGAGCTCAAAACCGTCAACCACCGTTTTCTGGACCTTTCCTTCCGGATGCCCAAAAATCTGATGTTTCTGGAGGACATGCTTCGTGCCCGAATCAATGCCAGCGCGTTGAAACGAGGCCATGTGGACGTGTTTGTGACCTACGCCAACACGCGTGCCGATGCGCGGGAGGTGTCCGTGGATGGGACGCTGCTGGAGGCGTTCGCACAGGCGCTCAAGGGCGCGAAGGATGCGCTGGACCCCTATCGCCGCATGACGGCGGCGGAAGCGCTCACCCTCAGCGGCGCGCTCACCATCACGCAGGCGGAGGAGGACGCCGGCGCCGTGGGAGAGCTTGCGGCCGAGGCTTTTGACGCCGCGCTGGACAAGTTGATGGATATGCGCCTGAAGGAGGGGGACCACCTCCGGGCCGATCTGCTTTCCAACCTGGAGGAGCTTTCAGCCTTGCGGCAAGCCATAGCAGCGCGCGCCCCGGAGGTGCCGCTCGAATACCGCCAGCGTCTCATGGCCAGACTGGAAGAATGGCAGGTGAGCGCCGACGCGCAGCGCGTGGCGCAGGAGGTGGCCCTTATGGCCGATCATTGCGCGATTGACGAGGAGCTCAGCCGCCTGGAAAGCCACATCGCTCAGTTCCGCGACAGCGTGGAAAACGGCATGGAGGTGGGCCGCAAGCTGGATTTCCTGATTCAGGAAATGAACCGCGAAATCAACACCATCGGCTCCAAGGCGTCCGACGGGAAGATTGCGCAGTGCGTGGTCTCGGCCAAGTGCGTGGTGGAAAAGCTGCGCGAGCAGGTACAAAACGCTGTGTGATCGAAGAGAAGGGGGCTTTGGGTGCTCAGGCTTATCAACATCGGCTTTGGCAACATGATTGCCGCCGACCGCATCATCGCCATTGTCAGCCCGGACAGCGCGCCCGTCAAGCGCATGATTCAGGAGGCGCGCGACCGCAAGCGCGTGATTGACGCCACGCAGGGGCGGCGCACGCGTGCCGTCATCCAGACCGACAGCGACCATGTGGTGCTTTCCGCCATTCAGCCCGAAACCATTGCGGGCCGTGTGGGACAGCGCGACGCGGCCATCCGCGACGAGGAAAAGGAGGTCTAATCCATGGCGGTGAAGTTTGAACGCACGGGAATGCTGCTGATTATTTCGGGCCCCTCCGGCACGGGAAAGGGCACACTGGTGAAAAAGCTGATGGATTCCGATCCCAGCTTCCGCTTTTCCTGCAGCGTGACTACGCGCAAGCCCCGCGATAACGAAATCGAGGGCGTGCATTACCATTTTGTGACGGAGGAGGCGTTTGACCGCCTGGTAAGCGAAAACGCGTTTCTGGAGCATGCCACGGTACACGGCCATCACTACGGTACGCTGCGCGCTCCGGTGGAGCGGCTGATGGCCGAGGGGTTCAACGTGCTCCTGGACATCGACCCTCAGGGAGCCATCACCGTGATGCAGAATGCCGACGACTATGTGAGCGTATTTATTCTGCCGCCCAGCTTTGAGGACCTGCGCGTTCGCCTGCATACGCGCAATACCGACGATCCCGTCGAAATTGAGCGGCGCCTCAAAAACGCGCGGGGTGAGGTACAGAAGATCGACCGCTATCAGTATGCCGTGGTCAACGATAATCTGGAGCTGGCCTTCGCTCAGCTGCAAAGCATCGCCAATGCTGAAAAGCACCGCACCACGCGCTTCCATCCCCATATTTCCGAAAACTGACCCATGGCGCGCCGCGCCGTATCTTTGTAAGGAGGAAATCCGTTATGGCCATTGTGGAACCGACCATCGTTGAACTGTGCGAAAAGGTGGACTGCCGTTACACGCTGGTGGTGGAGGCCAGCAAGCGCGCCCGCCAGCTGGTGGACGGCGCTCAGCCCCTCATCGACCCCAAGGACATGAAGCCGCTCAAGATTGCTGTGGAGGAAATCAATCGCGGCCTGCTCACCTATCAGCGCGACCCCGATCTGGAGGACTGATATGCTGGGCGGCAGACATGTGGTCATGGGCGTGACGGGCGGCATCGCGGCCTATAAGGCATGTGAGGTCGTGTCCCGGCTGAAGAAGCTGGGCGCAGAGGTGGACGTCATCATGACACAGAACGCCACAAAGCTGGTCGCGCCGCTTACCTTTGAAACCCTCAGCGCCCGCCCGGTGTGTGTGGATACCTTTGCACGAACCGAATCCTGGGACGTCAGGCATATATCCCTGGCGCAGAAGGCCGATGTGATGCTTGTGGCTCCGGCTACGGCCAACCTGATGGCCAAGCTGGCCTGCGGCATTGCGGATGACATGCTCACCACCACGCTGCTGGCCACGAAGGCGCCCATTTTGCTGGCCCCCGCCATGAATACGGGCATGTGGACCGCTGAGGTCACGCAGCAAAACCTGCGCACCTTGCTTGCGCGCGGTGTGAGCACCGTGGGGCCGGACAGCGGGCATCTGGCTTGCGGAGACAGTGGCGCGGGCCGCATGAGCGAGCCGGAGGCCATTGTGCAGGCGGTGTGTGATCTGCTGTGCCGCGCCCGCGACATGGAGGGCCTGCGCGTGCTGGTTACCGCCGGGCCGACCGTGGAGCGCATCGACCCGGTACGCTACCTCACCAATGACTCCTCCGGCAAGATGGGCTACGCCTTGGCCCAGGCCGCGCGTGACCGCGGCGCGCGGGTTACACTGCTCACCGGACCGGTGCATATCGCTCCGCCGCAGGGCGTGGAGCTGGTACCTGTCACTTCTACGCAAAGCCTGTATGACGCCATGCTGGCCCGTTGCGGGGAGCAGGATATCATCGTGCAGGCGGCGGCTCCGGCGGATTATCGCGTGGAGCATCCCGCCGCTCAGAAGCTCAAGAAGCGTGCGGGCGAGCCGTTCACGCTCACGCTGGTGGAAAACCCGGATATTGCCAGGGCCGTGGGGGAGCGGAAGCAGCCCGGCCAGGTGCTGGTGGGCTTTGCCGCCGAGACGGAGAATGTGCTGGAAAACGCGCGCGGAAAGCTGCTCTCCAAGCGCCTGGACCTGATCGTGGCCAACGATGTGACCGCTGAGGGTGCGGGTTTTGGTACGGATACCAACATTGTAACGCTGATTTCGCATGGGGGCGTGGAGACGCTGCCTCTGATGAGCAAGCGCGAGGTGGCGCACCGCATCTGGGACGCGGCGCTCGCCCTGCGCAGTGCGCAACCTCAATAGACGCATATGAACGGGGACGGTCCTCTGTGCAAGGGCCGTCCCCGTTCGTTTTGGTTGCCGTCAGCCATTGCCGGCCGCTGTCTGCTCCTCGGCGGCCAGCACAGGCACCGGGGCCTGGGCAGGCACGGCGGCGCTGTCTGCCGGGGCCTGCGCGCTGGCAGGCAGCAGCATGCGGGTGAGCGCCTCTTCCAGCGTGGCAATGGGGCAGACTTCAATGGTCGTGTGCTCGAAGCGCTCCATGCGGTTATCCTGCGGGATGAGCACTGTGCTCAGCCCCGCGCGCTCCGCTGCCTCTACCTTGCCGGGGACACCGCCCACGGGCTTGACCAGCCCGCGCACGGAAACCTCGCCCGTCACGGCCACATGGCCGTCTACCGGGCGGCCGGTGAGCGCGCTGGCAGCCACCACGGCCATTGCCACGCCCGCCGAGGGCCCGTCCACCGGCGTGCCGCCGGGGAAGTTGATATGCAGGTCGTAATCCTGGGTGTGGTAGCCCAAGCCGCTGAGCAGGGTCATCACGTTTTCCAACGAGCTGCGCGCGGTGGATTTGCGCTTGATGCGGCGTCCCTCCGAACCCAGCTCTTCTTCCTCCACGATACCGGTGATGGTCAGCCGCCCGCAGCCGGGCTGGGCCACGGCCTCGATTTCCATGGTCGCGCCCTGATAGCTGCCCACGATGGCCAGCCCATGCACCACACCGACGCGGTTGCGCGTGTCGGCATGCTGGTCGGGCCGGGCGGCATAGTGGCCGGAGTAGACCACCCACTCCACGTCCTCCGTGCGGATGTCGGTGCGGTCCTCCATCTGCGCGAGGCCCGCGCACATCTGTACGATATTTACCGCATCTCGCCCGCAGGAGGCGAAGCGCCCTACCATGCGTGCGTCCTCCCGCGTCATGGTGAAGCCCGCGCGCTCGGCGGAATGGAACGCGATATCCGCGATCTCCTCCGGCTCCAGCGCCCGGAAGAAAACCTCCATGCAGCGGCTGCGAAGCGCGGGGGAGATATCCTGCGGGCTGCGCGTGGTCGCGCCCACCAGTCGGAAATCCGCCGGGAGACCGTTTTTGAAGATGTCGTGGATGTAACGGGGAACGCCGGTATCATCGGCGTTATAGTAGGCCGATTCCAGCATCACCTTGCGGTCCTCCAGAACCTTGAGCAGCTTGTTCATCTGGATGGGATGCAGCTCACCGATCTCATCCAGGAACAAAACCCCGCCGTGCGCCTTGCTTACCGCGCCGGGCTTGGGCTGGGGAATACCCTGTACACCCAGCGGCCCCGCCCCCTGATAGATGGGATCGTGCACGCTGCCGATGAGCGGGTCCGCGATGGCGCGTTCATCGAAGCGCACGCAGGTTGCATCCATTTCGATGAAGGGCGCGTTGGCCAGAAAGGGTGTGCCCTTGCTTTTCTTGGCAGCTTCCAGCACCAGGCGCGCAGCGCAGGTCTTGCCCACGCCCGGAGGTCCATAAATGAGCACATGTTGCGGATTTTTTCCGCACAAAATGGCCTTGAGCGACTTGATGCCGTCCTCCTGGCCTATGATGTCGGAAAACTTTGTCGGGCGAACGCGCTCGGCCAGCGGTTCGCTGAGTTTCAGGGCGCGCATCTTTTGCAGCCGCTCATACTCGCGGCCGCTCTCACGGCGGTTTGAGGGCTGCGCCCTGCGCTGCTGGCGCAGCTGGGTGTAAAAGTAAATGCCCACCACAATGGTGACCAATAGCTGAATGCCAAACAATACGGCGCTGACCAACGCTAGAAACCTCCATTCGCGGGACGCTTCCGCCTCCCCATGTTCCCCGGTAGCTTGTGAGAAACGCCGCCGTTCCATGTATGGGGGTTGCTGGCAGCGCCGTAGGATTGTGACAATCCGCTGCGACGGCTTGCATTTGCCCGCGAATGCCGCTATAATCGTTCTGCGCCGTTTTGTGCGCAAGTATGCCCGCCTTTTTCGCGGGCCATGGAGGATAACGATGCAGGAATCAAATCGCAAAAGCCTGCTGCTGCGCATGCCTGTGCTTCCGCTCAGGGGGATGATGGTTTTTCCCCATATGGTGCTGCACTTTGATGTGGGCCGGCCCAAGAGCGTGGCCGCGCTGGAGAAGGCCATGATGGGCGACCAGCGCATCTTTCTGGTGGCACAGATGGATGCTGAAATCGATGAGCCGGAGCTGAGCGATCTGTGCCGCGTGGGCACGATTGCCCAGATCAAGCAGGTGCTGAACCTACCCGGCGACAGCATCCGTGTGCTGGTGGAGGGCGTCCGCCGCGGGGTGCTGGGAACCGTCCTGGAGGAGGACCCGTGCCTGATGGCCACCGTGCGGCTGGTGCGTGAGGAAGTAGCGCCCGACACCGCCGAGATGAAGGCGCTGGTGCGTACCACGCACGCCTTTTTTGAAGAGTATTGCAATGCCAGCATGCGTGTGTCGCAGGAGACGCTGCGCTCCGTGATGGACGTGGACAAGCCCGACCAGCTGGCCGACATCATCGCCGCCAACGTGCTCATCCGACTGGAGGACCGTCAGGCCATTCTGGAAAAGCTGAAGGTGAAGGACCGGCTGGAAGCCCTCTGCGGCATTCTGGTGCGAGAAACCGAGCTGGCCGATGTGGAGAAGCAGGTGCAGGCCCGCATCAAGAAGCAGATCGAGAAAAACCAGAAGGACTATTACCTGCGCGAGCAGATCAAGGCCATTCAGACCGAGCTTGGCGACAAGGACGGAACCGATGTGGAGGACCTGCGCGAGCGGCTGGAAAAGACCCCGCTCAACGATGAGGCGCGCGAGAAGGCCGAAAAGGAGCTGGAGCGGCTCAGCCGCATGGCCCCCGGCACGCCGGAAATCGGCGTGAGCCGTACGTATGTGGAGTGGATTCTCGACCTGCCCTGGGGCAAGACCACGCCGGACAATCTGGACCTCAAACGCGCGCGCCGCGTGCTGGAGGAAAACCACTACGGGCTGGAAAAGGTGAAGGAGCGCATCATCGAGTACCTGGCGGTGCTGCGCATGAAAAACGATATGAAGGGCCCCATCCTGTGCTTCGCGGGCCCTCCGGGCGTGGGCAAGACGTCCATCGTGCGGGCGATTGCCAAGGCAGTGGGAAGGCAGTTCGTGCAGATGTCGCTGGGCGGCGTGCGCGACGAAGCCGAGATTCGCGGCCACCGGCGCACCTATGTAGGCGCGATCCCGGGGCGCATTATCGCGGGCATCAAGCAGGCGGGTACGATGAACCCCGTGTTTCTGTTTGATGAAATCGACAAGATGAGCAGCGATTTCCGCGGCGACCCTGCGGCGGCCATGCTGGAGGTGCTGGACGCCGAGCAGAACAGCGCCTTCCGCGATCACTATATGGAGATTCCTTTCGACCTAAGCCGCGTGATGTTCATCACCACGGCGAATAATATGGAAAATATTCCGCCCGCGCTGCTGGACCGCCTGGAGATCATCGAGGTGCCCAGCTATACCGAGGAGGAAAAGCTCAAGATCGCCCGCAAGCACCTTTTGCCCAAACAGATTGAAGCGCATGGGCTCAAGCCTCGGAGTGTGCGTATGAACGACCGGGTGCTGCGCACCGTGATCGAGGGCTACACCCGCGAGGCGGGCGTGCGTGAGCTGGAGCGCACCTTGGCGCGCGTGGCGCGCAAGGCTGCGGTGGAGATGCTGGAGCAGAAGACGGAAGAGATCACCGTTACCCAGGATAAGCTGACCGCCTATCTGGGTCAGCCACGCTATACGCGTGAACCGCTGGAAAAGGAAAACCGCGTGGGCGTGGTCAACGGCCTGGCCTATACCAGTGTAGGCGGCGAGATGCTCAGCGTGGAATGCGCCGTACTCAAGGGAACCGGCGCGCTGCAGCTGACGGGCAAGCTGGGTGACGTGATGCAGGAGAGCGCAAAGGCGGCGCTGTCCTGGGTACGGGCTCATTGTGACCCGTGGGGCATCCCGGCCGACTTTTTCAAGCAGAACGACATTCATATCCATGTGCCGGAGGGAGCGGTGCCCAAGGACGGCCCCAGCGCGGGCGTGACGCTGGTAACGGCGCTGGTGAGCGCCCTGACGTCTATTCCCGTGCGCCAGAACGTGGCGATGACGGGCGAAATCACCCTGCGAGGCCGGGTGCTGCCCATCGGCGGCCTCAAGGAAAAGCTGATGGCGGCATACCGCGCGGGTGTGCGCACGGTGCTTATCCCCCGCGAAAACCTCAAGGACCTGGAGGATGTGTCTCCCATCGTGCGCGAGCGCATTGATATCCGGCCTGTAGACGACGTGGCGGAGGTGATTCGCGCCGCGCTGGTGTGCGAACCTCCCGTTATTGCCGATACGCCGCTGGAACTGCCCCTTACCGCCCCGCAGCCGGCGAAGCCCGGCATGTACAAAGGAGTATAATATGGAAATCAAAACCGCGAGCTTCGTCACCAGCCTGGCCCAGTACCGTGAGGAACCTCCGGTCACGCTTCCCCAGCTTGCGGTGGTCGGCAAGAGCAACGTGGGCAAAAGCTCGCTCATCAATGCGCTCTGTGCCCGGAAAAAACTGTGCAAGACCAGCGCCACCCCTGGCAAGACGCGGCTGATTAACATCTTTCTCATCAACGAGGCTTTCCATCTGGTGGACTTGCCCGGCTACGGCTTTGCCAAGGTAAATCAAGCCGAGAAGCAGCGTTGGGGCGAGATGATGGACGGCTATTTCCAGGACAGCACGCTGCTGAGGCATGTGCTGCTTTTGGTGGATATCCGCCACGAGCCCACGCGTGACGACGTAGCCATGGCGCAGTATTTCCGCCAGATGGGCATTCCCTTCACGGTGGTCGCCACCAAGGCCGACAAGATCAGCCGGGGCGCGCGTATGAAACACATCGCACCCATCTGCCGCGCGCTTCTGGTGCAGCCCTGGGAGGTTATCGCCTTTTCGAGCGAGGATTTCACAGGACGCGACGCGCTGCTTGCGCGTGTGGGCGAATTGATGGAGGAGGATGGGGAAGCCGAGGAATGAACGCCACGCACCCGTGTTTTGCCTGCGGCATACCATGCAATAGCCAGCCCATGGCAGTTGGAAAGGAGTGGTATGATGCAGAGCTATCTATGGATGCGTCCCGCACTGCAAATCAGCGAGGCGGTGCTGCTGCCGGCCCTGCCCAGGCGCAGCGTCCTGACCGAAGCGCGCATTTCGGACCGGTTTACCAGCCCGTCTACCGAGCCCTTCCGGCCTGTGCCGGAGGAGGGAATCGCCGCCGAACAGCCCGTCGCGTTGAGTACGTACGTGCGTCCGCGGGGGAGCATGGCGGGCCGGGGCGTGCTCAGGGCGGCGGGCGTGAGCATGAACCCTTACAGCCAATGGGCCCGGCCGGCCTATGCCGGTCCGGGCAGAAGCCTTCCCATGGCCCGCAGGTGCCGCGTGCGCTGAGCTGCGCAGAAAAAGCCGCTGTCCCGTTGACTGGGATAGCGGCTTTTCGCTTGCCCTGAGAATCAGCGCACGAACAGCTGGGTCACATAGACAAAGCCCTGGCTGTCCTCCCAGACGCCGATGCCCACCTTGGTCCACTGGGAACCCAGGATGTTCTGCCTATGGCCGGAACTGCTCATGAAAGCGGCCTGAGCCTTCTCCACCGTGGCATGATGGGCGATGTTTTCGCCCACCGAGGTGAAGGAATAGCCATAGGTGGAAAGCATCTGGGCAGCGCTTCCATACGTGGGAGAGGTATGCGAGAAGTAGTTGTTCAGGTACATATCGCGGCTCTTGAGCCGTGTCAGGTCGCACAGCGCGGGATCGAGCTCAAGCGCTGAACGGCCGTTGGCGGCCCGATCCTGGTTGAGCAAAAGAAATGCATTTTCCTCTTGCGCCGTTATGGAACCCGTAGTATAATCTTCGTCTGTAAAGGGAGGAACTTCCGTTTCGGACGGCGTCACGGTGGGCTCCGGCGTGGGGACCTCGGTCGGCGCAGGCGTCACGGTGGGCTCCGGCGTGGGGACCTCGGTCGGCGCAGGCGTCACAGTGGGTTCCGGTGTGGGGACCTCGGTTGGCGCAGGCGTCACGGTGGGCTCCGGCGTGGGGACCTCGGTCGGCACAGGCGTCACGGTGGGCTGCGGCGTGGGGACCTCGGTCGGCGCAGGCGTCACGGGAGGAGTCGCGCTGGGGCAGATTGCTGTGCAGCTGTTGTTCTGACGGTAGGGCCAGCCCTTGAAACCAAATTGCGAGGACGGCGCGCCGCCGGCTAAGGCCGTGGCGTGGGCCAAAAGGCAAAATGTCAGCAAAAGGGCCATCAGCTTTCGTTTTCCGTTCATTGGACACCTCCAGTATGTTTTGGTACGTCAAAGACGTAATATAATCGTAATAATTAATACTTATTTTTGCAATATAATTGGCAGACCGTTTCCATGGCAATGATTCCAAGTGGAAACAGCCACCCATCATAGAGGAGGAACCGACAGATGAAACTCATCAAATGCCCTCGTTGCGACCTGAATTATATTCAGGAAAATGAAAAGCTTTGCAAGGTATGCCAGAGAGAGCTGAAAGGCTCCCAGGTAGAGGATGAGATGGAGCTGTGCTCCGTGTGCAACGCGGCGCCCGCGCTTCCCGGTCGCGATGTGTGCCTGAGCTGCCTCAAGGAGATGGCCAGCGGCGGTTCCGATACCGATAACGACGAAACGCCCACCGTGGTGGATGAAAGCACCATCGGCCTCAACTCCGTAAGCACCATGGACGAGATCATCCCCCAGATTCACGAGGACATCCCCGAGACCGAATTTGGGGACATCGAAAGCGAGCTTTCCCTTGAAAGCGTCATCGAGGATGAGGAAAACGAGGACGACGACGACGAGGACGACGAGGAATGAACCGACCCTGAAGAAGCGAGGGACGAATGTCGATATTTGCGATTGGCGATCTCCATCTGCCAGGCCATGCGCAAAAGCCCATGGACGTTTTCGGCAGTCATTGGGATCGCCATTTTGAAACCATCAGCGATCACTGGCGGCGCATGGTCGGGCCAACGGACGTGGTGCTCATCCCCGGCGACATCAGCTGGGCCATGCAGCTGGACCAGGCCCTCGATGACCTGCGCGCCATCGCGGCCTTGCCGGGACGGAAACTTTTGCTGCGCGGCAACCATGATTATTGGTGGAGTTCGTTCAGCAAGCTGCGCGCTGCGTTGCCGGAGGGAATGTTCGCCCTTCAGAATGACGCGCTGGCACTGGAGGGTCACATCTTCTGCGGCACGCGTGGCTGGATGTTTCCAACCGTGCAGCAGCCCCTGGGCGCGCAGGATGAAAAGGTATTCCGCCGGGAACTGATGCGTCTGCGGATGTCGCTGGATCAGGCAGCCGGTCTGTCCGGGCAGGATATAACGGTGTTGATGCATTATCCGCCCTTGTTTGCCGATGGTGTGGGCACGCCCTTTACGGACATTCTGGAGGAATATGCCGTGACGCGCGTGGTCTATGGCCACCTGCATGGCGCCGGTATCAAGGTGGCGTTTCGCGGTGAAAGGCAGGGAATCCGGTATTTTCTGACTTCGTGCGATGCACTGGGCTTCTGCCCGTTGCAAATCGAAGGAGAAAGCCAAATCTAAACTTTACGAAATAATTTCTTAACAATTTTGAAATAAAATAAAGAAAACAAACGTTCCCATAGCCCGCAAACCTTTATGAAAAAAAGGTTTGCGGGCTCTTTTTGAGCACCAACAAATTGTGGCGAACAGACGTTCTTACTATTCACCATTTTTTATGTGGGGTTTGTTGCATTTTGGAAGAAGATACCATTTTTCGTCCGTTGACTTTGAAAACAAAAGTGGAGCATAATGGTGTTACAGCCCTAAAAAGGGTGGCAAATGGAGGAAAACGGGGAGCGGGGTGACGGCATGGACGAGGAACGGCGCATGAACGCGCCTGAAGCCCAGGAGCGCTCCAGCTTCCGTAAATTCAAGTTTTTCGGTAGCTACGACCACTCCATCGACGCCAAGGGCCGCATCATCGTCCCCAACGCCTACCGCAAAGCGTTGGGCGAGAGCTTCACCATCACCGTCAGTCTCGATGACCGGGCCGTCGCCATCTACCCTGACGAGGCGTTTGAAACCATGGTCGATGAGCTTTACGCCCTCAACCGGCGCAAGCCCGCCGTACAAAAGCAGCTGGACCATGTCGCCAAATTCAGCTATCCCGGCATGCAGGCTGATAACCAGGGCCGTGTGCTGCTGCCCGTCAAGCTGCGCCAATACGTGCTGGGCGACGCGCGGGATGTGGAAATCAGCGGCGCGCTGGACCACATCCGCATCGTGGCAAGCGCTGTGGCGCAGGAAGAAGACAGCTACTACAAGGAGCACCGCGACGAGATTCTCGACGAGATCGGCAACCTTGAAGAATAAGCCGGAAAGGAGATAAGGGTATGTCGCAGTATGAACCCCTCTATGATAGTTTCAGCCATGGAGGACACGGCGGTTACGTGCCGACGCCGCGCATGAGTGTATCCGCCAGCGTTTACCTGCCCGGCAGCGACGTGGACCCACAGACGGGCTGGCTCAAGCCGGACCGGCAGCGGCGTTGCCGCACCCAGGGGAAAAAGCTGGAGATGGAGCGCCTCACCCGCGAGCAGCAGGCCCTGGAAGAATCCATCCGGCGGGAAATGAGCAAGGGCGGCGTGCGGATCTCCGTGCGCATGGGCGTTTTTCTCACGGCGCTGCTGCTGTTTATATGCGGCCTGTGCGTGCTGCTTCAGCAGGGCACCATCGCCGACCGGCAAAAGGACATCAACCGTCTGGAACGCTCCATCGCGGATTGCCGCAGCCAGAACGCCGCCCTGGAAACACAGATTGCGGAGGCTTCTACCGAGGCTGCGATCTGTTACGCTGCCGCCCGTGACCTCAACATGATTCCCGCGGAATCCGCCGAGGCCATCCACCTTGTGGCTGTGGATACGCGCCCCATGGCTTCGGCCGGGACAGAGACCCAGGCCCAGGCGGACGCGGCCATTGAGGTTCCCTCTGCGCAGACCACTTCCGCCACGCACGTGCCCGCCGTGGCCAGCAACTGATTTTGCCGTCTTGCGGCCTATTGGGTCGAAAACGGCATAAACCGGCGTCAAAACGCATACATCCCCCATATCAAGCATTCTGGGGGTAGGACCATGCCGACCGAGCTGCATATCCGCAAACGGGTCTTTGCGCTGCTGATGATGTTGACGTTTCTCTTTTCGCTGCTCACGCTGCGCATCGCCTATCTGACCACGGCCCGGTCATCGGAGCTTACCCAGCGCGGGATCAGCCAGTGGACCCGGGAGGGCACCGTGTATGCCCGCCGCGGCTCTATTCTGGATACCAACGGGCAGACCCTGGTGGTCAGCGCGACGGCCTATATCGTCAGCGCCGACCCTCGCAAGGTATCGGACATATCTTTGTTTACGCAAACGGTATGTCCGATTTTGGATTTATCGGAGGAGAGCGTGGCGCAAAAGCTTTCGGACCGCACCAAGGCGTCGGTCATTCTCAAGCGCCAGGTATCGCGTGAGAAGGCTGATGAACTCAGAACCCTGCAGGCTTCCGCGGACGAGGCGGTGGCATCCCAGCTGAGCGCCTTGCTCTTTGACGAGGATGTGCGGCGCGCATACCCGCGCGGTGTGTTCCTGACCCAGACCTTGGGCCTGACCAATGTGGACAGCGTGGGACAATCCGGACTGGAGCTGCAATACGAGAGCCTGCTGCGCGGCACGGCGGGCGTGAGCCTTCGCAGCGTGGACGGCAAATCCCAGCCCATCTACGACAGCGGCAACCTTTACATCGAGCCCCAGGATGGCAACAGCATCAAGCTCACCATCGACGCTACCATTCAGGAGATCTGCGAAAAAGCCATGCGCGAATGCTACGACGTCAACAAGGCGCAGGCCGTGCATCTTATCGCCATGGACCCTTACACCGGCGCGATTCTGGCCATGTGCTCCAAGCCGGACTACGACCCGAATGATCCTCCCCGCGACCAGCCTGATGCGCTTACGCGTCTGATGCGCATCCGCCTGATCTCCGACGCTTACGAGCCGGGCTCCACCTTCAAGATCCTGACCGCAGCCGCCGCGCTGGACGCGGGCGTGACCACCCCGGAGGACGGTTTCTACTGCTCGGCCAAGATTACCGTGGACGGAGACACCATCCGCTGCTGGGGCAGCCCCCACAAGGATGAAACCATGGCCGAGGCCCTGCAGAACAGCTGCAATCCCGTCTTTGTGGAGCTGGCGCTCAGGCTGGGCACGGAACGGATGTACCAGTACCTGCATGCTTTCGGTCTGGGAAGCAAAACGAATGTTGACTTACAGGGGGAGGGAAGTGGTATACTAATACCCGTACAATCCGTCAAGAATGTGGATCTGGCGCGCATCGGCTTTGGACAGAGCGTGGCCGTCACTCCGATTCAGCTGATTACGGCGGCGTGCGCGGTGATCAACGGCGGACGGCTGATGCAGCCCTATCTGCTCAAGGAGGCGATTGCGCCGGACGGGACCGTGCTCTACCGAACCCAGCCCAAGGTGGTGTCCAATCCCATCAGCGAGGAGACGAGCGCAACCATGCGCGAGCTTCTGGAGCTGGTCGTATCCGAAGGCGGAGCGAAAAACGCGGCCATCGAGGGTTACCGCATCGGCGGAAAGACGGGCACGGCGCAGGTCTACAAGGACGGGCGCATTGTGCGGGATGTCCATATCGGCTCATTTCTGGGTTTTGCCCCTGCGGATGATCCGCGCATCGCCCTGCTGGTGATCGTGGATGAGGCAGACGTGCCGGTGGATTACGGCGGGACTACGGCGGCGCCTTTCGCTAGACAAATCCTGGCGGATGTGTTACCTTATTTGGGCTACAAGCCCACCACCCAGGATGAGCGCGAGGAGATCGCCGTGGAGGACGTGGTGGGAATGCCGCTGTGGCAGGCGCGAAAGGTCATCGCCGACCAGGGATTCCGCGTGCTGGACGACGGCGCGGGCGATATCGTGACCGCCCAGATGCCCAGCGGCGGCGGAAAGCTGATCGAGGGCGGGCAGGTGATGCTCTACACCTATACCGACGACCTGCCCGAGACGGAGGAGCTGGTCTGCGTGCCGGATGTGGCGGGACTCTCCATTGCCCGGGCGGCGTCGCTTCTCAGGCAACGAGGGCTGGACATGACCATTGAGGGTACGGGATTCGCCGTCCGGCAGGAACCGGCGGCAGGTCAGTACGTGGAGCAGGGCGGCGTGGTCAAGGTTGCTTTTGAAATGCCCAATCCATAGAGGATGGAGGAATACGGATGCTATTGAAGGATCTGCTCTCCGATGTGCCCGGCGTTTTGGAAACGCGCGGGGATGCGGAGATACAGGTGCTGGTGACCGACAGCCGCGAAAAGGCCAGGAACGGCCTGTTCTTCTGCATCAGCGGCATGCGCTTTGACGCGCATGATTTTGCGGCGCAGGCTGTGGAGAACGGATGCGTAGCCCTGGTGGTGGAGCACTTTGTGGATAGCCCGGTGGCGCAGGTGCGCGTGGACAATGTCCGGCGCGCTGCGGCCTATATTGCGGCGGCGTTCTACGGCCATCCCGCGCGCAAGCTGCGCATGGTGGGCGTGTGCGGCACCAAGGGCAAAACCACCACCACCTATCTGATGAAGGCCATTTTGGAAAAGGCCGGATTCAAAACCGGCCTGATCGGCACCACCGGGAACCTGATCGGTGACCGCAGCCTGCCCAGCAACATGACCACGCCCGATCCCGTCGATCTGCACCGGTGCCTCAGGCAGATGGTGGACGAAGGCGTGGAGGCCGTGAGCATGGAGGTCAGCGCCCACGCCGTGGATATGCACCGCGTGGACGGCATCACCTTCGAGGCGGCGTGCTATACCAACTTTTCGCAGGACCATCTGGACTACTTCGGCACGATGGAAAAGTACTTTGAAACCAAGAAGCGGTTTTTCATCGAAGGGTCGGCCCTGAACGCCGCGCTCAATGCCGATGACGAAACCAGCGCCTCCATCATCCGCGACCTCAAGGTGCCCTACCTCACCTACGGCATCAGCGCCGAGGCGGATGTGTTTGCACGCGATATTGAGATTTCCGAGGAGGGCGTCTCCTTCTCCATCCGGCTGCGCGGGCTGGAGGACATGTCCATCTCCATGCACCTCACCGGCATGTTCAACGTCTATAACGCCCTGGCCGCCGCCTCGCTGGCGATGATCATGGGCATCGACAAAAGCGCCATCCGCGGGGGCCTGGAAAGCGTCAAGAATGTGCCGGGCCGCGTGGAGATTCTCGACACGCGCACGCCCTATAAGGTGATCCTGGACTACGCTCATTCGCCCGACGCGCTGGAAAACGTGCTCACCACCGTGCGCGCCTTTACGCGAAGCCGGCTGATTGTGCTCTTTGGCTGTGGCGGCGACCGCGACCATGGCAAGCGGCCCATCATGGGTGAGATCGTGGGAAGACTGGCGGATTTCTCCATTCTTACCAGCGATAATCCCCGTACCGAGGACCCGGAGGCCATCCTGCGCTCCATCGAAGAGGGCATGAAGCGCACCCAGGGCCGTTATGTGGTGATCGAAAACCGGCGCGAGGCCATCCGCTATGCGCTGGAAATGGGCCGGGAGGGCGATGTGATCATCCTGGCGGGCAAGGGCAACGAAACCTATCAGGACATCATGGGCGTGAAGCGGCCCTTTGATGAAAAGGTGGTCGTGCGCGAGCTGCTTGCCGAAATGCGCGCGTGAACATACCAAGGAGTTGATGGTACATGCTTTGGCTGATTCTGGCGCTGATTGCCTCCGAGGTGGCCATGCTGCTGATCGGACCGCGGGTCTTGCCGGTGCTGCGCAAGCTCAAGTTTGGACAGACCATCTATGAGCTGGGTCCCAAGAGTCACCGCACCAAGCAGGGCACGCCCACGATGGGCGGGCTGATGTTCGCGGCGGTCACGTGCGTGGTCACGTTGCTCATCATGTCCTTTGATACCTGGTACGGCGGATGGGATTTTGCCCTGGCGCTGGTGCTGGTATCGCTTCTGAGCATGCTCATCGGCTTCGTGGACGACTTTATCAAGGTGGTCAAAAAGCGCAACCTCGGCCTGATCTGGTGGCAGAAGATCATCGGTCAGGTGCTGGTATCGGTGGCGTTTTCGCTGTACTGCTATTTCAGCCCACTTGTGGGCAGCAGCATCCTGGTGCCCTTTTTTAACGTGGAGTGGGACCTTGGCGTGCTGTACGTGCCGCTGATGACGCTGGTGATGATCTTCATGATCAACAGCGCCAATCTTCAGGATGGCCTGGACGGACTGCTGTCCAGCGTAACGGTCATTTCCAGTGCGGCCTGGGGGTTGATGGCCGTGTTCGTGGCTCTGTCGGGCGGTGCCATGATGAGCCCTGAGCTGCTGGGCAACTACCGTCACCTGGCGGTGTTTGCGCTGGCCCTGTCGGGCGCATGCATGGGTTTCTTGCGCTTTAACCACTATCCCGCGCTGGTCTTTATGGGCGACACGGGCAGCATGTTCATCGGTGGGGCCATGGTGGGCATGGCCATGCTGCTGCGCATGCCGCTTTACATGATCCTGATCTGCTTTACGCTGATCGCCTCGTCCATGAGCGTGATCATCCAGCGCGTGTATTTCAAGGTGACCCACGGCAAGCGCATCTTCAAGATGTCGCCCATCCACCATCACTTTGAGCTCTCCGGCATGACGGAGGTGCAGATCGTGGCCATGTATGCCGTGGTGGTAGGCATGCTCAGCCTGATAGCGCTGTTTTCGCTCAACGTGCTTCCGTGATTTTCCATTTCCGTTGGAGGTGGTTTGCCTATGAAATTGGCCAATAAGCGCATTTTGGTGGTCGGCATGGCGCGCAGCGGCGTGGCCGCGGCGCAGCTGCTTTTGGAAAACGGCGCGACGCCGGTGCTTTCGGACCGCAAGCCCGAGGACGCCTTCGGCGGGGAGCTGGATGCGCTGCGTGGTACGGCGTGTGAGTTCCGGCTGGCTGAGGACCCGGTCCGCCTGCTTTCGGAGGTGGATGGCCTGGTCATCAGCCCCGGCGTGCCCATCGACGCGCCAGTGGTGCTGGCTGCAAAGGAACAGGGCATTCCCATGGTGGGCGAGCTGGAGCTGGCCTGGTCGCTCCTGCAGGGCGAGGTGCTGGCCATCTCCGGCACCAACGGCAAAACCACCACCACCACGTTGCTTGGCAAAATCTTTGAAAACGCCGGGCGCGTCACCCATGTGGCGGGCAACATCGGCTATCCGCTGTCCGCCGTGGCGATGAAGAGCAAGAAGGACGACGTGGTGGTGGTCGAGGTGTCCAGCTTCCAGCTGGAAAGCATCAAGACCTTCCATCCGCATGTGGCCGCTTTGCTCAATATCACCGAGGACCATCTCAACCGCCATGGCACCATGGCGCAGTATATCCGTCTGAAGCAACGGATATTTGAAAATCAGACCGGGCGTGACTACGCCGTTTTGAACATGGACGATCCCGTGCTTTTCAAAATGGCGGGAAAGGTCAAGAGCCAGGTGGCGTTTTTCAGCCGCACGCAGCCGGTGGAAAACGGCGCGTTTGTAGAAGACGGCAAAATCGTGTGGCAATGGAACGGTGCGCGCCGCACGATCTGCGACGCGGAGCAGATTCTCATTCCCGGACCGCATAACCTGGAAAATGCCCTGGCTGCTACGGCCATGGCCTGCGCCATGGGCGTGCCCGCACCGGTCATTCGCCACACGCTGCAATCCTTTTCGGGGGTGGAGCACCGCATCGAAAAGGTACGCGTGTTCCAGGGCGTCACCTATATCAACGACAGCAAGGGCACCAATGTGGACAGCACCATCAAGGCGGTGCAGAGCATGAAGGCGCCCACGGTGCTGCTGCTGGGCGGCTATGACAAGCACACGGACTTCATGCCCCTGTGCCGGGAGATCATCGCCTCCGGACGCATCGACGACGTGGTGGTGATGGGCGAGACCGCGCGCCAGATCCGCGAGCAGCTGGAGGAGGCGGGCTATGACCGCATCACCCAGGCCTACAGCCTGCGCGACGCGGTAGACAAGGCGCGCACGCTGGCCGTCTCCGGCGGCAATGTGCTGCTTTCGCCCGCGTGTGCCAGTTTTGACATGTTCCGTGACTATGAGCACCGGGGCGCGGTGTTCAAGGAGATCGTAAACGCCCTGAACTGACAGGATGCCCCTTCCCGGCGTGAAGGAGATGCACACCAAAGACGACGCATCTTTTGAACGGTTGGGAGGGGGTCTTTTGACACAGCAGCAACCTGTGACCGCCGGACGGTGCCTCAAGCCCCGGCGCGCCGGTGTGGACCGGACGCTTCTGCTGATCCTGTCACTGCTGATGATGTGCGGCCTTCTGGCGCTGTTCAGTGCCACCTACTATAAGGCGGTGGATCAGGGCGACGCGCTTCTGGAGGTCAAGCGTCAGCTGGTGGGCATTGGATTGGGCGCGGTTTTGATGCTCATCACCAGCCGCATTCCCCACACCTTCTGGGCTGATCCGCGCGTGGTGGTGGCGGGGCTGGCGGCGAGCATGATTTTGCTTGTGCTGGTGCTGATACCGGGCGTAGGTGTGTACCTCAACGGATCGCGGCGCTGGCTGAGCATTGCGGGCATGAGCTTTCAGCCATCCGAGGTGGCCAAGATCGCCTCGGTGATCTATCTTGCGGCCACGTTGAGCTATCGGCTGGAACGGCTGGAAAAACTGTGGCGGGGCGTCGTGCCGCTTTTGATCGTGCCGGCTGTGATGTTCCTGCTCATTCTGGAGCAGCCAAACCTCTCCACAGCGGGCAGCATCATGATTGTGGCCGTGCTGATGATGCTGCTGGCCGGCGCAAGGTGGCGCCATCTGTGCCTGATGGGCGTGGCGGGACTGTGCGTGGGCACGGTGTACGCCTGGATCGAACCCTACCGGCGCGAGCGGCTTCTGTCCTTCCGCGACCCCTTTGCGCAGATGAGCGACGAAGGGTATCAGCTGGCCCAGTCGCTGATCGCCATCGGGTCGGGTGGGCTGTTCGGGCGCGGTCTGGGGCAGGGGCGGCAGAAGTTCAGCTACCTGCCCTACCCGGAAAGCGACTTCATCTTCGCCATCGTAGGGGAGGACTTCGGGCTGCTGGGGTGTGCGGTGGTGATCGCGCTGTTTTTGGTCTTCGCCTTCGCAGGCATGCGCATCGCGGTTTCCTGCCCGGATCGCCACGGCTGTCTGCTGGCGGCGGGGCTGACGGCCATGATTGCCGTACAGGCGTTCATCAACATCGGCGTGGTGGTGGGCGTGCTGCCTACCACGGGGCTGCCGCTTCCGTTCTTCAGCGCCGGGGGCACCTCCATCTCCCTGCTGATGGCGGCGACGGGCATCATTTTGAGCGTATCGCGTACGTCGCGCAAATAAGGCTTTTTTTCACACTTGGTCAGGCATGACATAAGATGGTGCATGGAATGCTTGACGGAGGTGGAAGAATGAACGCCTTGCGAATTCACGGCGGGAGGCGCCTGACGGGTGAATGGAGGGTACATAGCGCAAAGAACGCGGTCTTGCCCATCATGGCCGCCTCCATCCTCACAGGGGAAGAAACGCGTCTGGAGGAATGCCCGGAACTGGTGGACGTGGCCTATATGGCCGATATTCTGCGCACGTTGGGTTGCCGGATACATAGCGGGGACGGGGCGCTGACCATTGACCCGCAGAACCTGAACCGGCATGAGATGCCCGATGCGCTGGCCAAGAAGATCCGTTCCTCCATCTTTTTGCTGGGGTCCATTCTGGCGCGGTTCCGAAAGGCCACCGTCACTTTTCCCGGCGGCTGCGAGATCGGTCTGCGGCCTATCGACCTGCATCTGAGCGGGCTGAGGCAGCTGGGGGTCGATGTGCGGGAGGAAGGTGGCCTGATTCGCTGCGACGGCAGGCACATGCGCGCCGGTACGGTGCATTTTGACTATCCCAGCGTTGGCGCCACCGAGAACGTGATGATGGCCGCGGCGCTGCTCAAGGGCCGCACGGTGCTCAGCAACGTGGCCAGGGAACCGGAAATTACCGATTTGCAGAACTTCCTCAATGCCATGGGAGCGCGCATCAGCGGCGCGGGCACGCATACCGTGACCGTCGAAGGCGTGGACCGGCTTCGGGGCGTAAGCTACTGCCCCATGCCGGACCGCATCGTGGCCGGTACCTTGCTGGCTGCGGCGGCAGCCACGGGTGGTGACATCCGGCTGACGAACGTGCCCTGCCGCGACCTGTACGCCGTCTTTACCAAGATGCGGGAGATGGGCTGCGAGATCGACGAGGAGGAAAGCGCGGTGCGGCTTCGCGCGCCGCAGCGACTCACGGCTTTCCAGCAGCTGCAGACGCAGCCGCATCCGGGTTTTCCCACGGATATGCAGGCCCAGATGCTGGCCCTGGCCGCGATGGCGAAGGGAACCTCGGTGGTGGTGGAGAACGTATTTGAGAACCGCTTTGCGCACGCGGGCGATCTCAACCGCATGGGTGCCAATGTGCTGGTAAATGGCCGCACGGCTGTGGTACAGGGCGTGGATATGCTCTACGGCACGCATGTGACCGCCCGCGACCTGCGCGGAGGGGCGGCGCTGGTGATTGCAGGGCTTGCGGCGCGCGGAGAAACGCTGGTGGAGCGCGCCGAACTGATCGACCGCGGATACGAACGCCTGGAAGAGATGCTGGGCGCGCTGGGGGCGGAGATCCGCCGCGACAGCGTATAAGCCAAGGGAGGAACATACATGAGCAAGCGCGCCGGGAAAAAGCGCACACCTGAGATCGAACGAGAGCAGTTCGAGGCATATGGCGAATATACCTATGACTACCTGCACGCGCAGGACGGCGAGGCCGGGGACGCACAGGCCCCGGCCCAACCCAGCGTGCAGGCGGTCCGGCGTGCACAGAAACGGCGCAGGACGCACGGGTTTTTTAAGTTCCTGGGCCTTTTGACGGTGCTGACCATCGGCCTGGCGGTGGGTCAGCAGACGCTGTTTCGGCTGGAGACGGTTTATGTCGTCGGCAATGTGGAAAAGACCCCTCAGGAGGTCGTGATGGCTTCGGGCCTGGTGCGGGGGCGCAACATGATTACCATTGAGGAAGAGGACGTAGCCAAGGCGCTCAGCCAGGATCATACCATCATTTTCAAGGGAATGCAGAAGGAATATCCCAACACCATCTATCTTTACATCGAGGAGCGCAAGACCGTGGCCGCCATGCAGTGGCTGGGCATCCTCTATACATTGGACCGCGAGGGCGTGGTGATGGAGGAGAGCACCTCCACCACGCCGCCCGCGGGCATGCCCGTGATCACGGGCTTTCGCGTCAGCAATATCAACGTGGGGCAGCAGCTGATGGTGCGCTCTGAAAAACAGATGGACGCCTACCGTGAAATCATGGAGGAGCTGGAACTACAGATGTACCAAAGCCAGGTAGCCGAAATCAACCTGGCCGATCCCAGCAACATCTACCTCATCATGGTTGAGGGCGTAACCGTGCGCCTGGGCGACGCCAGCTACATGCAGGCCAAGATCGGCGCCGTGCGCACGGACATGGCGTATCTTCGCCAGCTGGGGAAAACCTCCGGTATTCTGGACGTTACCATTCCGGAGGATGCCAAGTACATGCCGGAGAATTGAATGGACGATGGAAAAGTTTACGAACTTCTTCCCAAAAACGCGAAAAAAAAAGCGGGAATATGCTTGCGTATTCCTGCCAAAACGGTTACAATAAATAATGGTACTTTGGGTGCCTTCTATTGCCGTGCGCGGCGGCGCCCGGCCCGCCGTGGGAACTTGCCCCGGCTGACTGATGAGGAACAGGGGAATGCTGTGTTATGAAATCAACCATCGCGGCCATTGATTTTGGTACGTGCAAGATCGTTACCCTCGTAGCCGAGACGAGCGGTACTCAGCGTTGCGACATCATCGGGGCGGGAATCGCCGCCTACGACGGCTTTCTGGACGGCGAATGGAACAACACCGTTATGCTCAACGAGGCCATCCAGAAATCCATCACCGAGGCCGAGACCCAGTCAAAGCGCAAGATCCGCGAGATCAACGTGGGCGTACCGGGCGAATTTACGCGCGTGTATGCCGTGGAGACCAGCGTGACCATTCAGGGGGCGGACCCGCATGTTACGCCCCGCCATGTGGAAAAGATCTTTGCCAATGCGGATAAGCAGCTCTCGCCCGTGCGCGGCGTGGTGGTGCACCGCAGCCCCGCGTGGTTCATGGTGGACGGCGGCAAAAAGACGCTGGAGCCCGTAGGGCTCAAGGGGACCGAACTCAAGGCCCTGGTCAGCTTCGTGGTGGCCGATACCTTTTTCCTGGATGATGTAATGGCCCGCCTGCGCGACATGAACATCACCGTAAGCGGCTTTTTCTCCAGCTCCACGGGAGAGGCGATGCTCTACCTCCTGGAGGAGGACCGCGACCGCACCGCCATCCTGATCGATATCGGCTATCTGTGCACCGATGTGATGGCTGTGGAAGGCGACGCCGTCATCTTCCAGAAAACGCTTCCCGTGGGCGGCGGGCACATCGCTGCCGACGTGGCGGAGGGCCTGTCCATTCCTCTGGAATCGGCCGAGCAGATCAAGCGGGAATATGTGTATGGAATTTCTACGATTTCGCAATCCTATACGGTATCCGGCGGAGAAGGGGTCAAGACCGAAACCTTCACGCAGGAGCAGGTGGCGGCCGTGCTGGAACCCCGCGTGGACGAGATTGCGGACATGATTCAGGAATGCATCAACGACAGCGGCATCAAGCTGGGCAGCTGGTCCACCATCTATCTGACCGGCGGCGGCCTCAGCCTCAACCGCGGCGGAAGGGACTATCTTTCGGCCAAGCTGGAAAAGCCCGTGCGCGATACGGTCAAGCGCACCATTAAACTCTCCAGCCCCATCTATGCCAGCGCCATGGGCCTGATGGACCTGATCATCGACACCATCGAGGCCCGAAACGCCACCTCCAGCGGCGTGGCGGGCGGCATCAAGGACTTTTTCAAAAGTTTGCTGGGCGGCTGACGCCCCGGACGCGACCGAAGAAAGATTGAGTAGGGGGATGCACTGTGCTTGAGTTTCAGATCGAGGATCAACAGAGCTTTGCGAGCATCAAGGTAATCGGCTGCGGCGGCGCCGGCAACAATGCCATCAACCGTATGGTGGACGCAGGCCTCAAGGGCGTGGAATTCATCGCCGTCAATACAGACCGTCAGGCCCTTGCCATGAGCAAGGCCAGCACGACCATCCAGATCGGCGAAAAGCTGACCAAGGGCCTGGGCGCAGGCGCAGTGCCTGATGTGGGCCGCCGCGCGGCGGAAGAAAGCCGCGAGGAAATTGCGCAGGCGCTCAAGGGCGCGGATCTGGTTTTTGTTACGGCCGGCATGGGCGGCGGAACCGGCACGGGCGCAGCTCCCATCGTGGCGGAAATCGCCCGCGATCTCAACTGCCTGACCATCGCGGTGGTCACCAAGCCCTTTGCTTTTGAGGGCAAGCAGCGCATGAAGAACGCCGAGATGGGCGTGATCGACCTCAAGCAGCGCGTGGATACGCTGGTCGTGATCCCCAACGACCGTCTGCTTCAGGTGGTCACGAAGGGCACCTCCATGCTGGAGGCCTTCCGCATCGCCGACGACGTGCTGCGCCAGGGCATCCAGGGCATCAGCGACCTGATCGCCGTGCCTGCCCTTATCAATCTGGACTTCGCTGACGTCAAGACCGTCATGGAGTCCGGCGGCCTGGCCCATATGGGCATCGGCACCGGCAAGGGTGAAAACCGCATGGTGGAGGCTGCCAAGAACGCCATCCAGAGCCCGTTGCTTGAAACCAACATCGACGGCGCGCGCGCGGTGCTGATTAATATTACCGGCGGCGAGGACATGAGCATCATCGACATCAACGAGGCCGCCAACCTGGTCATGCAGGCCGCCGACAGCGAGGCCAACATCATCTTCGGCGCCGGTATCGACGAGAACATGGACGACGAGGTGCGCATCACCGTCATTGCTACCGGCTTTGAAAAGACCCCCTTCCCCAAAAAGGAGGATGCCAAGAAAAAGACCGGCTCCGACCGCGACTGGACGCGCAGCTTCTCCGGCGGCGGGACAGCCTACGACGCGGGCAACCTGCGCGGCACTCCGCTGGTCCAGCAGGATTATCCCACCCCCTCCTATGAGGACATGAGCTTCAACATGCCCATGGACGAGGATCGTGGCAGCAGCTTCGGCGGCAGCTACATGGGCGGCGGCAGCACCATCCCCACTCCGGCGGCCATGCCGCAGATGATGCAGGGCGGCCAGATGTATCAATCCGGCTTCGGCCAGGGATATCAGCCTCAGCAGCCCTATGGACAGGTGGACTATGGCATGGGCCAGCCCGGCATGCAGTATCAGGGCGGTATGCAGCAGCCCCAGCAGCCCGGCATGCCGCAGATGGAATATGGCCAGCAGTATCAGGGTGGCATGCAGCAGCCCGTGAACCAGCAGCCGGACGCCAAGGCGCAACCCGAACCCGCGCCGCAGCCCGCCTCCGTGGAACGCGACGACCTGGGCGTGCCTGCCTTCCTGCGCAGGCCCACACGCAAGTAAAGACGAACGGCGGCCCCGTCTCCTCCCAGCCGGAGACGGGGCCGTTTTTGATACCTTACAACCCGCCTGTTGCGAAAACAGCCTTTTTGTTGTATACTAAAGACGGATCTCAAAGACCGATGGGGGAGGGATAGCCGAATGAAATTGATCATCGCTATCGTACAGGACGAGGACGCTTCCCGCTTGATCAGCCAATTGATGAATGATGGCTTTGGCGTCACCAAGCTGGCCACCACCGGCGGCTTCCTGCGTGCAGGCAACACCACGTTGCTGGTGGGCGTGGACGATGACCGCTTCCAGGCCGCGATGGATGTGATTGAAAAGGTATGCAAGAGCCGCAAGCAAATTGCGCCTTCTCCTGCATCCATGGTGGGTATGCCGGGCTCCTACACGCCGTATCCCATTGAGGTGGTCGTGGGCGGAGCTACCATCTTCGTACTTACGGTGGACCAGTTTATCAAGCTGTAACCCCAGGAAAGGAACCGCATTGACACAGATTGTATCCGCTGCGCCGCCGCCCGTGTTCCCCTTTCACAAGGGCTTCAACGCGGGCGTCGGCGTAGTGGTGAACCAGTTTCTCCACCGGCAAATGGTGCATGCATATCTGCTGACGGGCGCGCGAGGCCTTGGCAAGCGGACCCTTGCCAGGACGCTGGCCAGCGCCCTGTTTTGCACGTCCGAAAACAAGCCCTGCGGCCACTGTGAAGCCTGCCGCCGCGTGCTGGACGGCAATGAGCCGGACGTGCTGACCCTTTTTGCCGATGACGGCAAGCAGATCGGCGTGGACCGTGTGCGAGAGGTGATTCAAAAAACAAACCAGCATGCCTTTGGCGACGGGTGGCGTGTGGTGCTGATCGAGCCGGTGGAGAAGATGACGCCCCAGGCACAGAATGCATTGCTCAAGTCCCTGGAGGAGCCGGTGGCACAGGTGGTTTTTCTGCTGATGACGCATGAGCTGACCGCCACGCTGGGCACCATCGCCTCGCGTTGCGTACGCGTAAAGCTGTCCCCCTGGCCGGATGAGCAGCTCAAGGCGGCGCTTTTGCAGGCGGGCTATCCCATGGACCGCGTGGAGGTCGTGCTGCCGCGCAGCGCGGGCAATATTGGCCAGGCGCTCGACCTGCTGCGCGACGGCGGCGATGGGGGCGCGCAGGAGTTTGTGACTGCCGCGCTTTCCGTTTCAACCGATGCGGAGGCGGTCGGGCTCAGCACCCGCCTCAAGGAAGGGCGAGAAGGCGCGGACGCGTATCTGGCCGCACTGGAAGAGGCCATATATCAGGCGCTGCTGGTGAGGACAGGCCGTATGGATGCGGAGGCGCTCAAGGCGTATCCTGCCCTGTGGCGTACGGCTGCGGAGCGAGCCCCGGTGAGCGAGTTAAACGCCCTGCTGACGGCTGTGATGAACGCGAAGCGGCTTAAGGCCGGGCAGGTGAACTGGCAGTCCAACATCGACCACCTTATGATGAGACTATTGGAGGAGCATACCAAATGGCGACAGTCGTTGGCGTAAGATTTAAGAACGCAGGAAAGTTGTATTATTTTGATCCCGGCAAGCTGTGGCCCGCCGCGGGCAGCTACGTAGTGGTGGAAACCGCTCGCGGCGTGGAGTATGGACAGGTCATCACGGGCGTTCGCCAGGTGGATGACGAGCTGATTGCTTCGCCACTCAAGCAGGTGCTGCGCATCGCTACGGAGGGTGACGCTCGTCACGCTGCCGAAAACGAGGTGTTTGAAAAGGAAGCCTACCGCATTTGTCAGCATAAGATTGAGGAACACAAGCTGGATATGAAGCTGGTGGGTGTGGAACAGACCTTTGACAACGCAAAAATCCTGTTCTACTTTACAGCGAACGGCCGTGTGGATTTTCGCTCGCTGGTCAAGGATCTGGCATCGGTGTTTCACACCCGCATTGAGCTGCGCCAGATCGGCGTAAGGGATGAAGCCAAGATGCTCGGCGGCCTGGGGCCATGCGGCAGGCCCATCTGCTGCGGCGCCTTCCTGGGTGATTTCCAGCCCGTGAGCATCAAAATGGCCAAGGAACAGAACCTGTCGCTCAATCCCACCAAGATTTCCGGCGTGTGCGGGAGGCTGATGTGCTGCCTGAAATTTGAGCAGGACCATTATGAGAGCACCCGCAAGCGCATGCCCAAGACGGGCAAGGAAGTGGAAACCCCGGACGGGGTGGGCACTGTGACGGACCTCAACGTGCTCAAGGAAACGGTGACCGTTCGCCTGCACAAGGGCGATTCGGTGGAGTTCAAGACTTATCCGTTGGAGGAGCTCAAGTGGAACAAGCCTGTGCCGCAGCCTGCCGCCGAAGGCCGCACGCAGGAGGGAAAGGCGCAGGAAGGCGGACGTTCCGCTCGAGGACAGGGCCGTCGCAGCCGTCAGAATCGGGCGCCGCTTGCCACCGATCCCTCGGGCCCCGCACCGGTGATGCCTGCGGAGGAGGACGAGCTGCCGCCGGAGGTGACGGAGGAGCGCGCCGATGAGGGCGAGGGCGACTGGCTCAAGGCCGTGGAAGATGCGCTGAAAGCCGCACAGGAAAAGGAATAAAGCCCATTTCGCAATGTAACAAATGCTTGCAATCAACCCCTATTCGTGATATGATGTGTGCGAGCGATGGCCGCTTTGACGGCTGCCGCCATTGCGATACCGGGAGGTGAAACCATGGCATACCAGATTTCTGATGATTGCATCAGCTGCGGCGCCTGCCAGGCTGAATGCCCCGTTGACGCGATTTCCGAAGGCGACGGCAAGTACGTGATCGATGCGGATAAGTGCATCGAGTGCGGCGCCTGCGCCAGCACCTGCCCCGTGGGCGCTCCCGCTCAGGCGTGACGCTTACGTTGCAGCAAGAACAGAACAGCGCGCGAGTAACGCGATGTTCTGTTTTTTGTTTCTTGGGATCAAGGAGGATGAGCGATGGAAGCGGAGCAACGGGAATCCATGATCCGCCGCTGGTTCGAGATGTGGCTGCTGGGCAGGGATCTGGGCATCGCCCGCCTTTTTTCGCCGGATGCGCGTTACATCGAAAGCTGGGGACCGGCATATCAGGGTGTGGAGCGGATTCAACACTGGTTTGCGGAATGGAATACCCGCGGAAAAGTGGCGGAGTGGACGATCCTGCAATTTTTTCATAAGCCGGAAGAGACGGCGGTGGAGTGGCGCTTTCGGGCGGAGATGAATGACGGAACGGTTCAGGCATTTGAAGGCGTTTCACTCGTGCGCTGGGACGGCGAGGGAAGGATTTGCTTTTTGCAGGAATTCGGCTGCAACACCAACACCTATGACCCTTATGAAAAAGGCCCTGTGCCGCAGTTTCGCAGCGAGAAGGCGCTGTGGTTCTGACCCCGGGGTATGGAAAGCCATGTCGCTTTTGCGTAAAAAAAACGGACGTGCCGTGAGATTTATCTCTCCGGCACGTCCGCTCGCTCAGGCCAGAATCAGGTGGGTCAGTTCCGCCATGCTGGTTGCACGCAGATCTGCCTGCAAATTGGGATAGAAACCGTCCGGGTCAAACAGCACGCCGCGCATGCCCGCGTTATGCCCCGCCTCGATGTCGATATCACGGTCGCCCACCATGGCAGCCTCGGCCGGGTCGATCGCGTTCCGGGCCAGCAGGCAGCGGAGCGCGTCCGGGGCGGGCTTGTGGGGAAAGCCGTCCTCGCTGGTCACGCCGTCGGAAAACAGAGACCACAGGCCATCCTGCTCAAGCTGCTCTATGGCGCGCCGGTCGCGGTGGGTGTAGAGGTAGTGACGCACGCCCGCCGCCTGAAGCGCTCGCAGGCAGTCTCCCAGACCCGTGTAGGGCGCAAAGCCGCTTTCCTGCGCATGATAATGCGCAAATACCTCCATCACCCGCGCAACGTCCAGCCCCGCCATTCCGGCGCAGTGCTGTGCCGCAGAAAACACCGACACCTTCAGCAGGGAAAGGGCTTCGTGCGGCGTGACCAGACCGGAACATCCCAATTCATCCAGCGTGCGCAGAAAAGCGCGGGTCACATTGGGATAGGAATCATACAGCGTTCCGTCAAAATCCCAGAACAGGTGGCGGATAGGCTTCATTCGGATTTCCTTTCATCGGCCTTATCGGCCTCTTTTGCATCTGTCTTGTCCGGTTCGCCTTCTTCAGGCGTTTCCGGCTCCACCTTGCTGACCAGGGCCTTTTCCACGCGGTGATCCACGATGCTTTCCACCTGAATATGCAGGCCGTGCATGGTGACTTCGGGCGTGCTGCCGTCTTCGGGAATGCTGTCAAAGGAACTGAATACCATCCCACCCAGGGTGTCGTATTCCTCGTCCAGAGGCAGGTCAACATCCAGCGCCTCGGCCAGTGTTTCCAGATCCACAGTGCCGGTTACGCGCCACAGATTGTCGCCCAGTTTTTCGATTTCGGCATCCTCGCTGGGGTCAAACTCATCATAGATATTGCCTACGATTTCCTCCAACAGGTCCTCCATGGTCACGATACCGCTCATTCCGCCGTATTCATCCACCACGATGGCCAGGTGCTTCTTCTGCTTTTGCATATTGCTGAACAGCGTATCGGCCGGCACGGTTTCGGGCACCAGGTAGGCGGGACGCAGCAGCTCGCGCAGGGGCTTGGGCTCATCCAGCTGGGCATTGAGCAGAAAATCGCGCGTGTTGAGGACGCCGATGATATCGTCGATGTCGTTGTCATATACCGGAAAGCGGCTCAACCCGCTTTCCCGGATGGTGCGGAGAATCTCCTCCCGGCTTTCATCCACATGCAGGGCCACCACATCCATGCGGTGTACCATTACATCGGCCGCTGTGGTGTTGTTGAATTCAAAGATGTTTTCAATCATGGTGCGTTCATCCTGCTCGATGGCGCCGTTTTCACTGCCGATGTCCACCATCATGCGGATTTCTTCTTCGGTTACTTCCTCGGAGGAATCGTTGGGATTGATGCGCAGAAGACGCAGTACACCGTTGGTGGAAACGGTCAGCAGCCACACCAGGGGCAGGAAGAATTTCGACATGCCCCGGATGACCGGGCAGGCGATGCGGGCGATACGCTCTGGATCTTTCAGGGCGATGCGCTTGGGCACCAGTTCTCCCAACACGATCATGAAATAGCTCAAAATGAGTGTGACCAATACCACACATACAGTATGCAAAACAGCAGAGGGGAGCAGGGTAAAGCCCGCCCTCGTCAGCGCGCCTGCAAGTACCGATGCAAAGTTATCCGCTGCAAAGGCGCTGGCCAGAAAACCGCTGAGTGTGATGCATACCTGAATGGTGGACAAAAACCGCGTGGGCGATTCGATCATGTGCAGCATGAGAGCGGCGCGTTTATCGCCGTCCTCAGCCTGCTTGCGGACTTTGTTTTCGTTGAGGGATACCACCGCCGTTTCGGTGGAGGCGAAGAACGCATTGATCAGGATCAACAGAAGCTGAAACAGAAGCTGACTGCCTATGGGGTCGTCCAAGAGAATACCTCCTTGCGAAATTGCGACTCAGCCGCATAATACAGCATTATAGCATAAAACCACGGAGTATGCATCCATCTATTGTGAAAAAACGTAAAATCCCGCGCCGGTAAGGCGCGGGTCTGGCGCAGCGACGCCGGAAATTACATGCGGGAATTGTTTTCCATTTGCTTGCGGAATTCCTTGATCCTTTTGTTCAGCGTCAGAAAAGAGACAAGATCCAGCACGCCCTCCACCAGTAGAGAGGCGCCAACGAACTGAGTGAGTACAGAAGCGATAAACACGGGACGGGTGATGGAAAGAGCACCCAGCACAAACGACAGCAGTGCTGCGGCCAGCGCGCACCACCACAGACGATCGCCAATGCGCTTGAGATCAGCCGCCATTTGCACCTTTCCGAAGCCACCTACCAGCAGCGCCACACCCCACACAAAGGGCAGAATTTCAGCAAGGAAAAGGGGATTGAACAGCAGCAGCACCGCAAAGCATGTAGCCACCAGGCCCGCGGCCAGTTGCAGACCCATGACACCATCCAGGATGCTGCCGCGAACATAGGAGACAATGGAGCGCATGCCCACAACGAACAGCAGCACCGCCAGCGCCACATTAGCAATGCTAAGCGCGAGGTTGGGCAGCAAGAGAAGGAGAAGACCGCATACCAGGTAGAAGAGAATCGCGGTCCAGTAAGAAGAATTACGGTTAAAATCACGAGTGAAGATTGTCATAATGGTTTAAATGCTTCCTTTCTATGTTTTATCCTTTGGAATTTGGATAACAAGGCATGCCTTACTTCTTAAAGAAGAAAGCAAAGATCGTTTCGATCACCCGGGCGCAGTCCGCTTCGGTAAGCTCATAGAACATGGGCAGCCGGAGCAGGCGCTCGCTCAGGGCGGTGGTGTAGCGGTCCTCCCCGACGAAGCGGCCATACTTGAGGCCCGCCGTAGCGGAATGCAGCGGGACATAGTGGAATACGGCACAGATATCATGCTCGGCCAGGAAGGCGATCAGCCTGGAGCGCTCCTCGAGGCTGCGCAGCTTGATATAGTACATATGCGCATTATGCACGCAATCAGCAGGTACCTTCATGCGCTCGATCAGGCCGCGCTGTTCCAGCGGCGCCAGCCCTGCGTCATACTGCTCCCAGCGGGCCATGCGCGCGGCGGTGATGGACGCGCGCTGTTCCAGCTGCGCAAGCAGGTAGGCGGCGTTGAGCTCGCTGGGCAGGAAGGAGGAGCCGATGTCCACCCAAGTATATTTATCCACCTGTCCCCGGTAGAAGCGGCTGCGGTCCGTACCTTTTTCGCGGATAATCTCGGCGCGCTCCACCATGTGCGGGTCGTTGAGAATGACCGCGCCGCCCTCACCCATGGAGTAGTTCTTGGTTTCGTGGAAGCTGAAGCAGCCCACGTCGCTCATGGAGCCGGCGGGACGGTCCTTGTAAAAGGAACCCACGGCCTGCGCCGCGTCCTCCACCATGGCCAGGCCATGCTCGCGCGCGATGTCACCCAGCGCGTCCATGTCGCAGCACACGCCCGCGTAGTGCACCGGCACAATAGCGCGCGTATGCGGCGTAATCGCGGCGCGTACACAGAGCGGGTCCAGATTCATGGTGTCGGGCTGCACATCCACAAAAACGATCTTCGCACCGCGCAGGGCAAAGGCGTTGGCAGTGCTCACAAAGGTAAACGACGGCATGATCACCTCATCTCCCGGCTGGATATCCAGCAGGATGGCCGCCATTTCCAGCGCGGAGGTGCCGGAGGTGGTCAAAAGGGCTTTGGGCGCGCCGGTCAGAGCCTCCAGCGCCTCGTTGCAGCGGGCGGTAAAGGGACCGTCGCCGCAGATTTTGCGGTTTTGAATCACCTGCGTCACATAATCGGAACATTGCGGTACATATGGGGGAATATTAAAGGGTAACAACGGTTTCGCCTCCCCTGAAAAGTCGGTTCACAGAAATGATTATAACACGCCAATGGCGTTCTGTCATGGGGCATTTGCTGCAATATCGCTTAAACCGTCCAAAAACAGCGAAACGATGTCGATATCGCTGGTCTGATACAGCATGCGGCTGCCCACCACGTCCTCCACCTCGTTCACCACGGGGCGGCCGCGGTCGTTCATCAGATCCACACCCGCCAGGGTGAGCGGCGCGCCTGCACTTGAAAAGCGGTCGATCACTGCCTGCGCCAGGGCGCGCTCCTGCGGGGTGAGACCGCGCAGGGCAACGCTGCCGCCGCGTTTGAAATTGCTCACCACGCCCTGCGCCGCCGTGCGCATCACCGCGGCTACGATCCGCCCGTGCACCACATACACCCGCAAATCCTGTCCGGCTTCGTCCACTACGGCCTGCTGCAGGGCCGGCTGGGGCAGAATGGCGGCAGCGGCCTGATGCCACTCCCGCTCGTTGCTGACGAGAGCGACGCGATCGCCGCCATGACTGCACGCAGGCTTCAGGATGACGGGAAAGCGGGTACCCGGTGGAGGCGCTGAGGCTGTGGCGGGTAAAAAGACGGTTTCGGGCATGGGCAGACCGCTGAGAAACTGGTGCGTGACGCGCTTGTCGTTGCAGATGGCGCACACGCGGGCGCCATTGAACACAGGCACGCCCATCCGTTCAAAGTGGAAGCTGATCAGGCTGTCGCGCTGGCGTGAGAGCACCGCTCGCGGACGGGCTGGCACGCCTGCGCGAAGGCAGACGGGAGCGCCGGAAGCATCCATGCCCAGCGTCAGCTCCTGTGTGGTCACGGGTACGATGTTCAGACCGCGCACGCGGCCCCGGTCGCGCATCAGGTCCACAAACCCCAGGTTCACAGCCAGATCGGCTTCGTCATACAACAGCCACAGTGTGTCCATTCAGCCCTCCAGCCTGCGGGCAATATGCCGCATGATCTCCACCGCCATGTTGACACCCGTGCACTCCAGCGTGGTTTTGAAATGAGCGTTGGAATTGACCTCGCACAGAAGAGGGCCGTCCCGCCCAAAAAGCACGTCCACCCCCGCAAAGTCCAGCCCCAGCAGCTCCGTGGCGCGCACGGCCAGTTCCGCTTCCGCGCGGGTGGGGGAATAGGGGGCCATTGCGCCGCCGCGGGTGAGGTTGCTGCGGAAATCGCCGTCGGTGCTCTGACGCAGCATGCAGGCCACCACCCGTCCGCCTACCACGTTGATGCGCGCGTCCCGGCCATAGCTTTCGTGAATCAGCTCCTGGAACAAAAGCGGCGTTCCCGCAAGCGACTGCACTTTCTGGCACAGCGCGTCCACGTCGTGAAACAGATACACCTGCTGGCCGAAGGAGCCGAAGCATTCCTTCAGCACCACGGGAAACCCCAGCGCGCGCGCCGCTTCTGCGGCAAAGCGCACCTGCGGATAGCCCACGTTGGCAAAGGTCTTGGGGGCGAGGATGGTGCGCGGCATGGGGATACCCGCACGCCTGAGCCTGAGCCAGGTCAGCGCCTTGTCATCGCAGGCAAGGATGGCGCTGGCGCCGTTGAATACGCGCATGCCCAGCTGTTCCAGCTGCCAGGCCAGCTGCACGTCCTTGTCCCAGAAGAGCACAAAGTCAAATGCTCCCGACGCAAAGGCGCCCGTGGCCGTCTCGCAGCAAAGCTCGGCATTGGTGCGCACATCCAGTTCCATGCCCTCGCCGTGCGCGGCGGAAAGCAGCGTATGATAAATATCGTCAAACTTGGTGGTGCGCAGAAAGGCGTTGACCACCATCAGCCCATGCAGCACAGCCTGTTTTCCTCCTTTGTTATTTCTGGCGGGCGCATAGCATCGCGCGCAGTCCATCCACGGCCTCGGCCAGGGCTGCCAGCACATCGCCGAAGCGCTCGCCGGGACTGTCCTCCATTAAAAGCGCGCTGTTGATCTCCAGCTGCATTGCCATCGCCCCCATTCGGGCCGCCGTGGCGGAAACGGTATGCGCCGCCGCCGCCGAAAAGGGATCGTCCAGCGTGACGGGCGAAAGCCCCCGGTGCATGAACGCGCTACGCACCACGTCCGGCGCGCCTTCAAAGGCGCGCACATGCCGCCCCCGTCCCGTGCCGATGCACAGGGCCATGGAACGGTCGGGCCTGAGCTGGTGCAGGTCCAGCACGCAGCGGATGCCTCCCTCCCGGATGAGGCGGCAGACCTCATTCCGGTAGGGACTGCTGGGATCATGATTGGCGTCATCCATCAGGTGACGCGCTTTGTAGATGCCCGGTACATCATGGCGGCGATTGAGCATAAGACAGAGCATGCCGGTATAACGCTCGGCAGCCTTGAGGCGGCCTGAACGCGTTTGCAGCACCGCATGGGGTGCGCTTACCAGCACGGGGCCTCGCCCTGCAAGCGTCACGAACGACTGCGGGTGCGTCGCGTCCGAAAAGTAGCGCAGGGCCTCCAGGGCCTCGCCATCCATGATGCCGCCTCCTTTTTTCTGACAAGATGAAACGCCGTTAGTCTAGCATGGGGCAGAGCGGTTGTCAATTCCGCCGGAAAGGTTGTAAAGCAGTATGCGGAAGTTTATAATAGTACTGTTATCCATTTCACACTGGATTTATGGAGGCGCGACATGCAAAGCAAGGAAAATGAACTGGGTACAAGACCGGTTGGCAGGCTTTTGTTCAGCCTGGCGCTTCCGGCCATCACCGCGCAGGTGGTGAATGTGCTCTACAATATGGTGGACCGTATGTACATCGGCCACATCCCGGTGGTGGGAGCCACGGCTCTGACCGGCCTGGGCGTGACCCTGCCGGTGATTCTGCTGGTGAGTGCCTTTGCGACACTCGCCAGCATGGGCGGCGCCCCCCGCGCCTCCATTATGATGGGCAAGGGCCGCAAGGAGGATGCAGAGCGGATTCTGGGCAACTGCACCATGGCCCTCGTGGTGATGGCGGTGCTGTTGACGGCTGTCATCCTGATCTTCGGCCGCGAGGCGCTGCTGATCTTCGGCGCCGACCAGGAGACCATCGGCTACGCATGGGACTATCTGGCGATTTACGCGCTGGGTACCATCGCCGTGCAGGTGGCGCTGGGCCTGAACGCCTTCATCACCGCGCAGGGATTCTCCCGCACCAGCATGCTCACGGTCCTCATCGGCGCGGTACTCAACATCATTCTGGACCCGGTTTTTATCTTTGCGCTGAACATGGGCGTGCGGGGCGCGGCACTGGCCACCATCCTGTCACAGGCGGTGTCGGCGGTGTGGGTGGTGCGCTTCCTGACCGGAAAAAAGACGCACCTGCGCATCCGGGCTTCCTATCTGCGCATTTCCGCCAAGGTCTACCTGCCTTGCGTGGCGCTGGGCCTGTCGCCGTTCATCATGCAGTTTACCGAAAGCGTGCTGTATGTGTGCTTCAACTCTTCGCTCCTGCGCTACGGCGGCAACCTGGCCGTAGGCGCCATGACGATATTGAGCAGCGTGATGCAGTTTTCCCTTCTGCCCCTTCAGGGGCTCACGCAGGGGGCGCAGCCCATCGTCAGCTTCAATTACGGCGCAGGCAACAGGGACCGCGTGCGCGCGTGCTTTCGCATGCTGATCGTGGTGTGCACGGCTTATTCGGTGGCGCTGTGGGCGCTGGCCATGCTGACCCCTCAGCTGTTTGCCGCCATCTTCACCTCGGACCCCGCCCTGCGGGATATGACGGTGCATGCCCTGCGCATCTATATGGGCGCCACCGGCCTGTTCGGCATTCAGTTGGGCTGCCAGCAGACCTTTGTGGCCATGGGTAACGCCAAAACATCCGTGTTTCTGGCGCTTCTGCGCAAGGTGTTTTTGCTGATTCCGCTCATCTTCATCCTGCCCTGCTTTTTGCCAAACAAGGTGGATGCCGTATTCTTGGCGGAGCCGATTTCGGACTTTATCGCCGTGTGCGTGACGGGGACGATGTTCTACCGCTCTTTTTCCCGCTATTTGAAGGAAAGCCCGCAAAGCGCCTGACGGAACGTTACAGGATCACACGCCATGCCTCCGTAAGACGCTCCAGGCTCCAGGCGGCGTTGGCCGCGCTGGTGGAGGGAAGCGCCGCGACCGGAAGGCCGCAGGCTGCGTCAAGATAGCGCAGGTAGAGGACATAGGCCCGTTGTCCGTTGCAAAAGACGCGTTTGATTCCACCGCTCGCAAGCAGCGCGGGCACGTCGTTGGGCACGGCATGGCGGATGCTGGCGTCGCTGCTGCCCACGATGTCGCAGGCGGCCAGCACGTCCCACAGGGCCAGGCCATGACGGAGCACGAAGGAGCGGCGGCCCGCTGTATCCGGCGGCACGGGCTGGCCATAGAGGCGCTCCAGCACGTGCCAGAAGCGGTTTTGCGGATGGCCGTAGTAAAATCCGATCTCCCTTGAACGCACGGAGGGAAACGACCCCAGCACCAGCACGCGGCAATGGACGTCCCATACAGGGGCGAAGGGATGGACGGCATGCTCAGGCGCCAGCCCCATAAAAAAAACACCGCCTTTTTGAAAATAGTGGTTTATTCCCCGCCGGGGGCGGGTATGATAATGACTGGACACATCCAAGCAAAGGAGGCTTACCCCATGTCCGTGACCAAGTTGAACGCTCAGAGCTTTGACCAGGAGGTTCTTCATAGCAATAAACCCGTGCTGGTGGATTTTTATGCCGACTGGTGCGGCCCTTGCAAGATGCTTTCTCCAGTGGTGGAGGAAATCGCGGGAGAAAGCGATGCATACCGTGTGTGCAAGATCAACGTGGACGACGCGCCCGAGATCGCCGCGCGCTACCGCGTGATGAGCATTCCCACGCTGATTGTTTTTCAGGGCGGCGAAGCGGCTGCCCGTACCGTGGGTGTGCAGAGCAAGCAGACGATCTTGAACATGCTGAAATAGTATAACCAAAAAACCGCGCGGCTGGAACCCCTTCCGTTCCGTCTGCGCGGTTTTTTTGCGTTTGTGCGTGTTTTAGTCGTGCTCCTGTTGCTTCATTTCTGCCAGGCACTTTTCGCATACCAGCTTGCCCTTGAAGAGCGTGACGTTGCGTGCGTCATTGCAGAAAATGCAACCGGGCTGATATTTTTTAAGGATGATCTCGTCGCCTTCGGTAAAAATCTCAAGGGTATCCTTGATGGCAATATCCATGGTTTTTCTTAGCTCGATCGGGATCACAATGCGGCCCAGATTGTCCAATTTACGCACCACGCCGGTCGATTTCATATTCCAAGCCCTCCACTTCTCAAAAAGCAGACATATTTCCGCGTAGGACCAAATCCCACCGGATAACATAAAAATACAACCCAGTGAATAATCTGTCAATGGTCCATTTGGCACCAGAATGAACCATATACATAAAATTAGGTGTAAAAATAAAATTGTTTCAAAAATTACACATTAAAATTAGTGTATATTTATAGGATGGTGAGGTGTTTTGGCGCTTCAATGGCTATGGCTTGCAATGACCGGAGGCTCCCTTGTATATGCGGCTTTCTGTGGGCGCGGGCCGGAAATGCTGGCCGCTGCGCTGGGAGCCACGGCGGACGCTATCACCCTGACGCTGACGCTGGGAGCGGGCTACCTGCTGTTTTGCGGCTGGATGAGGATTCTTCAGGCGCTGGGCGCGCCCGGAGCACTGGAGCGGCTTGTGCACCCCGCGCTGCGTGTGCTCATGCCCGGCGTGCGGGGAAAAGAGGCGCGCCAGGCCGTATGCATGAATCTGTCGATGAACATGCTGGGACTGGGCAACGCGGCCACGCCACAGGGGATGGAGGCCATGCGCCTGATGGAGGAGGAGCGCAAAAAAGCGCCCTGCGTCGAACATGATATGTATATGCTGCTGATTCTCAATGCGACCAGCATCCAGCTGATTCCCACCACGGTGCTGGCGCTGCGGGCAGCGGCTGGATCGGCGGATGCGGGCGCCATCGTGCTGCCCAGCCTGGTATGCACGGCCGTATCCACGGCGGTGGGCGCGGTGCTGGGGCTGATCTGCCGCCGAAGAAGGGAGGCGCGCCGTGCTTAGCGGGCTGATTGTGCCGGGATGCCTGCTGGCAACGCTTCTGGCGGCCGCCTGCCGCCGGCTGCCGGCGTATGATCTGTTTGTGGAGGGGGCGCGCGAGGGCATAGCGGTGGCGGTGCGCGTGCTGCCCAATCTGGCGGCCATGCTGGTGGCGATTGGGCTGATGCAGGCGTCCGGACTGATGGATGCGCTGTGCCGTCTGGCGGCTCCGGCGTTTGAGTGGCTGGGCCTGCCGGGCGAGGTGGCGCCGCTGGTGCTGCTTCGGCCCATGAGCGGGTCCGCCTCGCTGGCCCTGGTGGAAAAGCTGCTCGCCCAATACGGCGCGGACAGCCGCGTGGGCCTGGTGGCCAGCACCGTGATGGGTTCCAGCGAAACCATCTTTTACACCGTGTGCGTGTACATGAGCGCCATCGACCGCAAGTCCACCGGCTATGCCGTGCCCTGCTCGCTCGTGGGCGCGCTGGCAGGAACCGTGCTTGCGGGCGCGCTTTTTCGTTGACAAGCGCAAAAAATCGGGTATAATAGGGGCGATAAGCGCATACAGGCGATGAGCGGGAGAGTACCGCCCCACGTCCAGCCAAAGAGAGCCGCGGCAGGTGAAAAGCGGCGCGGGCGCGGCGGGAACATGGCCCGGGAGCTTCTCCGTCCGACAGGTAGGGCGGAGCGGTCGGCACCGTTACAGGCCTGCGATCATCAAGGATCGTAAGCGATAAACCAAGGGTGGTACCGCGGGTCAAGCCCGCCCCTTTTCTGACGGGGCGCGGCTTTTTTGATTCATCGAGGAGGGGGAAGCGCACATGCCCAACAAGGAGACCTTCTATATCACGACGCCTATCTATTATCCCAGCGATAATCTGCACATCGGCCATGCCTATACCACAGTTGCGGCCGATACGATGGCGCGCTTCAAAAAACAGGAAGGCTACGATACCTTCTTTTTGACCGGCACCGATGAGCACGGCCAGAAGATCGAACGCAAGGCCCAGGCGAAAGGGGTTACGCCGCAGGCTTACGTGGACGAGATCGTTCGCGGCATCAAAGAGCTCTGGAAGCTGATGGACGTCGATTATGACGATTTCATCCGCACCTCCGACGAGCGGCATGTCAAGGCGGTTCAGAAGATTTTCCGCAGGCTCTATGAGCAGGGCGACATCTACAAGGGCAGCTATGAGGGCTGGTACTGTACCCCCTGCGAAAGCTTCTTCACCGAGATGCAGCTCAAGGATGGCTGCTGCCCGGACTGCGGCCGTCCCGTGGAAAAGACCAACGAGGAAGCCTATTTCTTCAGGATGGGCAAATATCAGCAGTGGATGATCGACTATATCGAGCAGCACCCCGACTTCATCCAGCCTGCCAGCCGACGCAACGAGATGCTCAACAATTTCCTCAGGCCCGGCCTGCAGGACCTGTGCGTCAGCCGCACCTCCATCAAGTGGGGCGTGCCGGTCGATTTTGATCCCACGCATACCGTGTACGTGTGGTTGGATGCGCTCACCAACTATATCACCGCCCTGGGCTACGGGAGCGAGGATGACAGCCTGTACCGGAAATACTGGCCCGCTGACATCCACCTGATCGGCAAGGAGATCATCCGTTTCCACACCATCACATGGCCCATCATTTTGCACGCGCTGGGCCTGCCCCTGCCCAAGCAGGTATTCGGACACGGCTGGCTGGTGCTGGACGGCATGAAGATGTCCAAGTCTCTGGGCAACGTGGTGGACCCCGTGGTGCTGTGCAACCGCTACGGCAGCGACGCCATCCGCTATTTCCTCATGCGCGAGGTGCCCTTCGGCAGCGACGGCCAGTTCAGCTATGAAGCCCTGCTCACCCGCATCAACGCGGATCTGGCCAACGATCTGGGCAACCTGGTCAGCCGCACCGTTGCCATGGTGGAAAAATATTTTGACGGCGTGGTGCCCGCCCATGGCGAATGGAACGACATCGACCGCCTGCTCATTGCCCTGGCGGAGGGCACGCCCTCCCGCGTTAAGAAGCACATGGATGAATTGCAGTTCTCCGTGGCGCTTCAGGATATCTGGCAGCTGATTGGCGAGTGCAACCGCTACATCGACCAGAACATGCCCTGGGTGCTGGCCAAGACCGAAGAGGGCAGGGAACGGCTGAAAACCGTGATGTACGTGCTGTGCGAGTGCATCCGCATCGTGGCCATCCTCATCGCGCCCACTATGCCCCGCACGCCCGCGCGCATCTTTGAGCAGCTGGGTGTGAGCGATCCGGCGCTGTGCAGCTTTGAGAGCACGTCCCGCTTCGGCGTGCTGCCCGCCGGCGGCAGGGTGCAGAAGGGCGAGGCGCTCTTCCCGCGTATCGATATCAAAAAGGAACTGGCCGACATCGTGCCCACGCCTGCCGCGCAGCCCGCGCCGGAACCGAAGCCCAACGCCGAGAAGGCGCAGGACGACGGCCTGATCACCATCGACGACTTCGCCCGTGTGAGGCTTCGTGCGGCGCGCGTGACGGCTGCCGAAAAGGTGGAGGGCGCGGACAAGCTGCTCAAGCTTACCCTGAGCCTGGGGGCAGGCGAGCCGGAGCGCACCGTGGTCAGCGGCATCGCCAAGTTCTACACGCCCGAAGAAATGGTGGGCAAGCAGGTGGTCGTGGTTTCCAACCTGAGGCCCGCCAAGCTGCGGGGCATCCGCAGCGAGGGCATGATTCTCTGCGCCTCTGACGCGCAGGACAAAACGCTGAAACTGGTCACGGTTGAACCCGGTGTAGAGGATGGAGCGGATATCCGATGAACCTGTTTGATTCGCATTGTCATCTGGAAAACGAGGGATTTCAAAACGACCTGCCGGAGGTGATGCAGCGCATGGAGCAGGCTGGCGTCAGGCGCTGCGTTCTGGGAGGAAGCGACCTGGAAACGAGCCGCCGCATCGTGGCGCTTGCCAAAAAACACGAAGGCGTGTATGGTGCGGTGGGCGTGCATCCGCATGAGGCCAAAACCTGGACGGATGAAACGGAAGCCGAGCTGGAAGACATGCTGACGCAGCCGCGCGTGGTGGCCGTGGGCGAGATCGGTCTGGATTATTTCTACGACCTTTCTCCCCGTGACCAGCAGCGTGAGGTACTCATCAAGCAGCTGGCTCTGGCCCGTCGGATGAATGTTCCGGCGGTGTTCCATGTACGCGATGCGCATGGGGATATGCTGGAGGTGCTCCGCGAGCGCCGCGGGGAGCTTCCCGCAGGCGTGATGCACTGTTACAGCGGAAGCGTGGAAAGCGCGAAGGAATACCTCGATCTGGGATTCTACCTTTCCTTTGCGGGGCCTGTCACCTTCAAGAATGCGCACAAGCTGCAGGAGGCCGCTCGCTTCTGTCCGGCGGATCGCCTGCTGGTGGAAACCGACAGCCCCTATTTGACCCCGGTACCCCTGCGCGGCAAGCGAAACGAGCCCGCCTTTGTGCAGTATGTAGCCGAGGTGGTGGCGCAGCTGCGGGGCGTGAGCACGGAGGAGCTGGCCGATACGGCAGCGCGCAACGCCTGCCGGCTGTTCGGCATTCCGGAGGAATGAACGGAAAAGGGGGAAAGCCCATGCGTGTCCGGCCCGCCACCCAGGCGGATCTGGAGGCCGTGCTGCTCATCTATGAAGGCGCGCGGCGGTTTATGGCGCAAAGCGGAAATCCCGGTCAGTGGGGTACCCGGTATCCCTCACGGGAAACGGTCGAGGCCGATATTGCCGGGGAACGGTGCTACGTATGCGAGGAGGAGGGCCGCCTGTACGCGGCCTTCGTCCTCGTTTTTGGGGAGGACCCCACCTACCGCGTGATCGACGGTGCATGGAAGAACGACCGCCCCTATGCCACGCTCCACCGTGTGGCCTCTTCGGGGGAAAAGCGCGGCATGGTGGATGTGATCGTAAAGTGGGCGTTCAGCCGCCATCCCAACCTGCGCGGCGATACCCACGAGCGCAACCTGCCCATGCGTCGGGCCTTTGAGCGCAACGGTTTCGAGCGCTGCGGCACCATCTGGGTGGAGGATGGCACGCCGCGCATCGCCTATCAGAAAGAAGGATGAATGGGGGAGTCGGGATGCTGCCAAAGCTGATTGTGATTGCGGGCACCAATGCGTCCGGCAAGAGTGGCCTGGGGGTGGAACTGGCCCTGCGATACGGCGGCGAAATCGTTTCGGCGGATTCGCGGCAGGTGTTTCGCGGACTGGACCTGGGCAGCGGCAAAATCACGCCCGAGGAGACACGGGGGGTCAGACACCACCTGATCGACGTATGCGAGGCGGGCGACTTTTTTTCCATGGCGGATTTCCAGCGCATGGCCTATGAGGCCATCGACGGCATTGTGGCGCGGGGGAAGCCGCCTTTTTTGGTGGGCGGCACCGGCCTGTACGTGGATTCGGTGGCGGACGGCTACGAGCTGTCCAACCGCATGCCGGATCTTGCCTACCGCGCGGAGCTGGAGAAGCGGACCACGGAAGAGCTCTACGCCATGCTGGTCAAGGCCGTGCCGGATGTGGAGGTGGAAAGGCGCAACCGCAACCGGGTGATGCGGCTTTTGGAAAAGCTGCACGACGGCGACGACATCGTTCCCGGCCGAAACCCACGCTATGAGACGCTGCGCCTGGGGGTGACCTGGGACCGGGATACCCTGCGCCGCCGAATCGACGAACGGCTGGACCGGCGGCTTAACGAGGGCATGGTAGAGGAGGTGCGCGGGCTTCTGGACAGGGGCGTGAGCGAGGAGTTTCTTTTGAAGCTGGGGCTTGAATACCGCTTTATCACCCAGTATCTGACGGGAAGGATCGCCACGCTTGAGGAAATGCGCGACCTGCTTTCCACGGCCATCAAGCAGTTTGCCAAGCGTCAGATGACCTGGTTCCGGCGTGACCAGGCCATACACTGGCTGGATATGACGGCCGATCCCGCCGCCCAGGCTTGTGCCCTTATCGACGGCTTTCTTAACGGGAAAAACGCAGGCGAAACAACGGTTTAAAGGCATTACGAAAAAAAACGCCCAAAAATCGTGAAAAGATTGTCATGAGGGCAGGAAAACAGGAAGGATATGCAGAAACAAATGAATGGGGTGTAAGTTGGACTTTCGCCAGTTTGCCCCTGACCAAAGACCATTACCGCATGGAAGGGAGAACGGAAATGCACAATTCTCAAGACCTTCAAAAGGTGCTGGAAATTCGTGACGCCATCCTCGGCGGCAACGAAAAGCGCCTCAAGGAACAGCGCGAAGCAGGCAAGCTGACCGCGCGCGAGCGTGTGGAAAAGCTCGCGGATACCGGCAGCTTTGTGGAGCTGTTTGCGCTGGTGAGCCAAAACGAGGAAGGCGCGGGCGTCATCACCGGATATGCCACCATTGAGGAGCGTCCGGTGTACCTCTTCGCGCAGGATTTCACGGTTCACGGCGGCGCGATGGGCAAGGCCCAGGCTGCCAAAATCCTCAAGCTCCTGGACATGGCCCTCAAGACCGGCGCGCCCGTGGTGGCGCTGCTGGACAGCGCCGGCGTGCGCATCGACGAAGGCGCCGCCGCCATGAGCGCGTACAGCGAGATTTATCAGAAGCTGGCCCGCATGAGCGGCGTATGCCCCATCGTATCGGTGGTGCTGGGCCCCTGCATCGGCGGCGCGGCGCTGCTGACCCAGCTGGCGGACGTGTCCATCGTAGCGGAAAAAGTGGGCGAAGTGATGGTGTTCGGCCCGCAGGTGCTGGCCGCCATGAACGGCCTGGACGTCAAGCCCCAGGAGCTGGGCGGCGCGAAGGTGGCCGCCGGCATGGGCGCCTGCGCGCTGACCGCCGCCACCGAGGACGAGGCGCTTTTGAAGGCCAAGCAGGTGCTGGCCCTGTTGCCCTCCAGCAACCTTGAGGACAGCGAAATCATCGACAGCGACGACATGAGCCGCCTGATTCCCGCCATCGACGCGGCGGATGTGGACGCGCTTGTGGCCGCGCTGATGGACGGCGGTGCCTCCATCGAGCTCTACGCCGCTTATGAGCCTTCCGTGCGCGTGTTCATGGGCCGCATGGGCGGACACAGCGTGGGCGTGGTGGCTGCCAGCGGCAAGTTGACTGCGGGCGCCCTGCAGAAGGCCGCGCGCTTTGTGCGTTTCATGGACTGCTTCGGCATCGCCGTCATCAGCCTGCTCAACACCTGCGGCGTGACCGTGGACAGTGTGAACGCGCAGGGCTGGCTGTTCAAGGCCCAGAGCCAGCTGCTCTTTGCCTATGCCGAGGCGACCGCGCCCAAGCTGGCCGTGGTAACCGGCGATGCGATTGGCCAGGCTTACGTGGCCATGGGCGGCAAGGCCAACGCCGACATCACCTACGCCTGGCCCGGCGCGGTGATTTCCGCCCTTACGCCTGAGGCGGCGGTGGCCGTGCTCTATGCCGATCAGGTCAAGGCCGACAAGGACCTGTCCGTGGAGGAAGCCCGCGCCAAGTATGCCGGCGAGTATGTGGAAAAGGTGGCCGGAGCGGTCAACGCCGCCAAGGACGGCATGGTGGACGATATCATCGATCCCGCCAAGACCCGCGCCATGCTGATTTCCGCCCTGGAAATGCTCGGCTCCAAGCGCGATTCCAACCCGCCCAAGAAGCATGACAACCTGCCCATGTAACGCCGAAAGGAAGGGATATTCATGGAGAACTTGATCTTCGGCCTTGGCGTTATGGTGATCGGCCTTTTGGTTGTGTTTCTCGGCCTGATTATCCTGATCGTTTTCATCAAGGTACTTTCGTTCATCACCGACCGGACCACCGGCGAAAAGAAGCCTGAAAAGGCCAAGCCCGCCGCTCCCGTCGTATCCGCGCCGCCCGTGGCTGCCCCGGCTCCCGCAGTCAGCGAAGGCGTAAGCGCCGAGGTGATCGCCGCCATCACTGCCGCGATTGCCGCCGTATGGCAGGCGCCCACCGGATTTGTGGTGCGCCATGTCAAGCGCGTCAGCAACGCGCCCGCCTGGAACCGCGCGGGCCGCGAGGAACAGACCTACAGCCGCTTCTGATTTCCAAAGAAACCACTGCATTTGTTGAAGGAGGATTCCACCCCATGCGTCAGTTCAATATTACGGTCAATGGTGTCGCTTATTCCGTCGCCGTCGAGGAAGTGGGCGCTGCGTCCGCTCCTGTTGCCGCTCCTGTTGCCGCCCCCGTTGCCACTCCTGTAGCTGCTCCCGCGCCTGTGGCTGCTCCTGCCGCCGCTCCCGCGCCTGCCGCCCCCGCTGCGGCAGCCCCTGTTGCCGGAGGCCAGAAGGTGAACGCTCCTATGCCCGGCACCATCCTGGAAGTGCGCGTGACCGAAGGCGCTACCGTGAAAAAGGGCGATATTCTGCTGATCCTGGAAGCCATGAAGATGGAAAACGAGATCATGGCTCCCTGCGACGGCACCATCAAGCAGGTCGTGGCCGCCAAGGGCGCTTCTGTCAACAGCGGCGACCCGCTCATCGTTATTGGCTGAGATCATTCGCGGCCTTTCCCACATTCTCAAAAGAAAGCGAGTTGATTTCAAACCATGAACGTGGGCGAGAGTTTAATCAAGCTTTGCCAGGATTCTGGCATTTATGCGCTGTTTAGCGATCCCAAGCCGCTGATCATGATCGCTATCGCGTGCGTGCTGATGTATCTGGCCGTGGTCAAAAAGTACGAGCCGCTTTTGCTGATGCCCATTGCATTTGGCATGCTGCTGACCAACCTGCCTATTGCGGGTATGTACAATCAGGAGCTGTTTGCTGGCGGCCACACCAACTGGAGCCTGTTTGGCGGCGCGGTGCTGTTGGACTCTTCGGCGCTGACCAACCCGGTTGCTTACACCTTTACCGCTCAGGGCGCCGTGATGGACGCAGCCGGAAACATGCTGGGACAAATCGTGGATGCCATCACCGCTGGCGGCGCGTTTAACGCCGCGGGTGCGCTGGTCGCCGCTGACGGCTCCATTTTGGCCAACAGCGCGCAGATCATCATCAGCTCTGCGGGCGCGTATCTGGCCGATGGACAGGTGTTCACCGTTAGCGGCCAGCTGCTGGCTACCGCCGGCAAGGTCATTACTCCCGGCATGCTGGACTACCTGTATCTGGGCGTGAAGCTGGGCATTTACCCCTGCCTGATCTTCCTGGGCGTGGGCTGCATGACCGACTTCGGTCCCCTGATTGCCAACCCCAAGAGCCTGCTGCTGGGCGCTGCCGCGCAGCTGGGCATCTTTATCACCTTCATCGTTTGTAATACCGTGATGGGTTTCACCCCGCAGGAAGCCGCTTCCACCGGCATCATCGGCGGCGCGGACGGCCCCACCGCCATCTACCTGACCGGCAAGCTGGCTCCGCACCTGCTTGGCCCCATCGCCGTGGCGGCCTACAGCTACATGGCGCTGGTGCCGGTGATTCAGCCGCCCATCATGCGCGCCCTGACCACCAAGAAGGAGCGCGAGATCGTCATGGAGCAGCTGCGCCCCGTGAGCAAGCGCGAGAAGATCATCTTCCCCATCGCGGTGACCATCATCGTAAGCCTGTTGCTGCCTTCTGCGGCGCCGCTGGTCGGCTGTCTGATGCTGGGCAATCTGTTCCGTGAGAGCGGTGTGGTGGACCGTCTGAACAAGACCGCTCAGAACGAGCTGATGAACATCGTCACCATCTTCCTTGGCACCACGGTCGGCGCGACGGCGACCGCCTCCACCTTCCTGTCGTCCAAGACGCTGGGCATCATCGTCGTGGGCGTGCTCGCCTTCGGCTTTGGCACCGCGGGCGGCGTGCTGCTGGCCAAGCTCATGAACAAGCTCTCCGGTGGCAAGATCAACCCGCTCATCGGTTCCGCCGGCGTGTCCGCCGTGCCGATGGCTGCGCGTGTGAGCCAGGTGGAGGGCCAGAAGGCCAACCCCGGCAACTTCCTGCTCATGCACGCCATGGGCCCCAACGTGGCAGGCGTGATCGGCTCGGCCATCGCTGCCGGTATCCTGCTGAGCATGTTCGGTTAATCGCAATTTAAGAGGTGAATACAATGGCCAAGGTTGGAATTACCGATACCATCCTGCGCGACGCGCACCAGAGCCAGGCCGCCACGCGCATGAGATTTTCCCAGATGGAGCCTGCGTTTGAAAAGCTGGACAAAGTAGGCTACTTCTCTTTGGAATGCTGGGGCGGCGCTACGTTTGACAGCTGCCTGCGCTTCCTCAACGAGGACCCCTGGGAGCGCCTGCGCAAGCTGCGCAAGGGCCTGCCCAACACCAAGCTGCAGATGCTGCTGCGCGGCCAGAACCTGCTGGGCTACAAGCATTACGCCGACGACGTGGTCGATTTCTTCGTGAAAAAGACGGTGGAAAACGGCTGCGATATCATCCGCTGCTTCGACGCGCTCAATGATCTGCGCAACATGGAAACCGCCGTCAAGGCCACCAAGAAATACGGCGGAACCGCCGAGGTGGCCATGAGCTACACCATCAGCCCCGTGCACACGGAGGATTACTTCGTGAAGCTGGCCGCCGACATCGCCAAGATGGGCGCGGATATCATCTGCATTAAGGACATGGCTAACCTGCTGCTGCCCTACAAGGCCTACAGCCTGATCAAGCGCCTCAAGGCGGAAACGAACCTGCCCATCGTCCTGCATACGCATGATACCACCGGCACCGGCGCCATGACGCTGCTCAAGGCCGTGGAGGCGGGCGTGGATGTGATTGACACCGCGCTTTCCGCACTGGGCAACGGTACCTCCCAGCCCACCACCGAGTCCATGGTGGCAACGCTTCAGGGCACCGAGTATGACACCGGTCTGGACCTTAAGCTGCTTAGTGAACTGGCCGCCTACTTCCGTGGCGTGGCGGACGAGCTGACCAAGGAAGGATGGCGCGATCCTGCCCGCGTGCTTGCGACCGACGCAAATACGCTGATTTATCAGGTACCCGGCGGCATGCTGAGCAACCTGATCGGTCAGCTCAAGCAGGCCAACGCCATGGATAAGTACTACGACGTGCTGGCTGAGGTGCCGCGCGTGCGCAAGGACTTCGGCTATCCGCCGCTGGTGACGCCCACCAGCCAGATCGTGGGCACTCAGGCTGTAATGAACGTCCTGGCCGGCGAGCGCTACAAGATGGTAACCAAGGAGTCCAAGGCCCTGCTTCGCGGCGAGTACGGCAGGCTGCCCGCGCCCGTCAACGAAGAAGTTCGCAAAAAGTGCATCGGCGACGACAAGGTCATTACCCATCGCCCTGCCGACGACATCCCGCCCGAACTGGATAAGTACCGCGAGGAGATTCGCGATTACTACCAGCAGGAGGAGGACGTGCTGAGCTACGCCCTGTTCCCGCAGGTGGCAATCAAGTACTTCCAGTACCGTCAGGCCAAGCAGCTGGGTGTGGACAGCACCATGCTCAACAAGGAAGAAAAGACCATGCCTGTCTAACCAGCATGCAACGGGACGGCTGCGCGCCGTCCCGTTTGTTTTTTCGGCATACATGACGCCGGCTGCGGCGCAGCATACTGAAAAAGGCGGCGAACAACCACGGCCGCCGCAAGGAGAGAAAACCATGTGCACCAGCATTGCCCTGACAACCGGGGACTTTTACTTTGGACGAAACCTGGACCTTGAATATTCCTTTGGCGAGCAGGTAGCGATCACGCCGCGGCAATACCCGATTGTCTTTCGCAAGGCGGGCGAATGCAGGCGGCACTACGCCATGATCGGTATGGCGACGGTTGTGGACGGCTATCCCCTGTATGCGGAGGCAGCGAATGAAAAGAGCCTGTGCATCGCGGGACTGAATTTCCCGGGCAACGCCTTTTATTCTGCGCAGCTCAGCGAGGACAAGGCCAATGTGTCCCCCTTTGAGCTCCCGCTGTGGGTGCTGGGAAAATGCGCCTGCGTGGAGGAGGCGCGCGCCTTGCTCGAGCAAACCCATATCATGAGCATTCCGTTCAGCGAACAGATGCCCCTGGCGCCCCTGCACTGGCACATCGCAGACCGGGAAAGCTCCATCGTAGTGGAATGCATGCAAGGCGGCATGCGCGTGTACGACAACCCCGTGGGCGTGCTCACCAACAACCCGCCCTTTGATTTCCAGCTGACCAACCTGCGCCAGTACATGGGGGTGCGATCCGGAGAGCCGGAAAACAGCTTCGCTGCCGGGCTGAAACTGACGCCGTTTGGCCGCGGATTCGGTACTCTTGGCCTTCCGGGCGATTTTTCGCCGGCATCCCGCTTTGTCAAAGCGGCCTTCCTGCGGCTCAATTCCGTCTGCGATGCCGAGGAAAACAGCAGCGTGTCGCAGTTTTTCCACCTGCTGGACGCGGTGGCCATGCCGCGCGGCGCGGTACGGGCGGACGAACGCTGGGACATCACCACCTATTCCTGCTGCATCAACGCCAGCAAAGGCATCTACTACTATAAAACCTATGAGAATAACCAGCTCACCGCCGTGGACATGCATCGCGAGGAGCTGGAGAGCGACAAGGTCAAAAGCTATGCTCTGGCGACCGGGCTGGGAATTGCTCACGCAAATTGAGAGGGAATATAAGCAGCGGGAGGGAAAGAAGCGTTTCTTTCCCTCCCAAATGCTTTGTGCGCCGCCACTGATGGGCGCGTTACTGCCGCCGGCACTTCCAAACGCCGGTACAGATCACTTAGCCGGCCAGATGCATGATCTGCAGAAGAAGAAGCCAGCTCAGACCATAATAGGTGACCACGGCCACCAGGTCGTTGACGGTGGTGATGAGCGGCCCGGAGGCCACAGCGGGGTCGATGTTGATCTTTTTGAAGAACAGGGGAATCAACGTACCCACAGCGCTGGAAATGGCCATGGCCACCAGCAGCGCAAGGCCGATGCAGCCGGACACGGCAAAAGCGGTCATCAGGTCGCGGCCGCGGAACAGCCAGATGTACAGACCGATCAGCACAAAGGATGCCAGCCCCAGCAACAGGCCATTGGCAGAGCCGATGCGCACCTCCTTGACCACCAGCCCGAACTTTTGCCGGAAGGTCAGGTTCTCATCCATTAAGACGCGGATGGTCACCGCCAGGGACTGGGTGCCCACGTTGCCCGCCATATCCAGGACGAGGGACTGGAAGCACATAATCAGCGTCAGCTGGGATACGACCTGCTCAAACGCACCCACCACCGTGGATACCAGCAGGCCCAATCCCAGCAGCACAAACAGCCATGGCAGGCGCTTTTGCATGCTTTGCCGGAGCGGTTCGGTCAGATCCTCCTCGGCGGTCAGGCCGGCCAGACGGGCGTAGTCTTCGCCCATTTCATCGTCCACGACCTGCACCATGTTCTGCGAGGTGATCACGCCCAACAGGTGGTTGTTGTTGTCCAGCACGGGGATGAGGTCCTCGGAATAGTCCTTGAGCAGCTCCAGACAGTCGTCAATGTCCTCATGCCCATACACATAGGGGTAGGAGGTCATGATGAGAGAATGAAAATCGGTCTCCGGCCGGGCGATGATCAACTCCTTCAAGTCAATCGCGCCACAGAACACATCGTTGCTATCCCGCACAAAAAGCGTGGAGATATTGTCGTTTTCGGCGGCCTGTTCAATCAGGGAGCTCATGGCTTGCTTCACCGTCAGGTTATCGCGGACAGAGACATAGTTGGTGGTCATCTTGCTGCCGATTTCGTCGTCATCAAAGGTCTGCATCAGGGCGAGCTCCTTCTTTGAAGTCTCGTCCATGCATTCGAGAAGGTCGCTTTTTTTCTTGCGGTCCAGCCCGGAAAGAATCGCCGTCGCCGCGTCGGTTTCCATGCTTTCAATCGTGCGGGCGGCCTTGCTCAGATCCATTTCGGAAAGAAATCCGGCTGCCTCATCGTTCTCCAGACGCTCCAGAATGTTGGCGAGCATATCCGCGTCCAGGATACGGTAAAGCTTTTTTCGCTCCGCCGGGGTCAGCGTGGGCAGAACCTCGGCGATATCTTTTTCGTGGTAATCTTCCAAACGCTCCCGCATCACGTTGGGGGATGCAGGGCTTTTGACAATTCGGGTAATCTCCGCCGCATAATCCGGCTTGGGGGTCAGGGCGGCTTCTTCCGTAACGGGGATTTTCGGCTCCATTTTGAACGTCTCCTCCTTCCTGATTTCCCTGTGGAAGAGCCGGTTGAAAGCAAGCCAAAAGCCGCCGCGCTCGTTCACGCTGCTTGAGGCAGGGTGAACGGTTGCCCGCGCTTTCGGACCGCGGCGCCTGGGTGCCGCTTTCGACCGGCTGAGGTTCTTCGATCTCGGCTGTCACAGCCGTCCATCCTGCTCACCTGCCTTTCGATATATTCTGCTAAGATTGTACCCTGTTTGGACAGGGAAAGCAAGGGCTGCCCCATAAAAAAGACGGACATCCGCCGTCGGCACGGAGGATGTCCGCAGGAGATGCGCAAAGGAAGATTCAGTCGCCCATGCAGATTCCCATGTTGCGGGCGGTGATGAGCACATGGTCATCCTTGGGCACGGGCTTGGGTACACCCGCGATGTCCTTGAGCTTGTTATGAATAATCTCGTTGCCGTCCAGGGCCACCGTTACGCCGTAGATTTCATCCCGGATGAGCTGGGCAGCATGCACGCCAAACTGGGTGGAAAGCACACGGTCGTAGGCGCTGGGACTGCCGCCGCGCTGGATGTGGCCGGGCACCACATGCCGCGCCTCCACGCCGACCATTTCGCTCAGCTGTGCGGCGATGCGCTTGCTGATGCAGTCATAGGGCAGCGTGGCACGGTAGGCTTCGCGCTCCTTCTTCTTCATTTTGGCTTCTTCCTCGCTCATGGCGCCCTCGGCCACGGCGATGATGCTGAAGGGCTTCTTGCTCTTGGCGCGGGCCTCCACAGCCTGGGCTACCTTTTTGATATCGTAGGGAACCTCCGGCAGCAGGATGACATCTGCGCCGCCTGCCAGACCCGCATACAGCGTCAGCCAGCCCGCCTTGTTGCCCATCAGCTCAATCACCATGCACCGGCCATGGCTGGTGGCTGTGGTGTGAATGCGGTCGATGACCTCCGTGGCGATGTCCACCGCCGTATGGAAGCCAAAGGTGAAATCGGTGCCGTAGATATCGTTGTCAATGGTCTTGGGCAGGCCGATTACGTTGAGGCCCTCCTCGCTAAGCAGGTTGGCCGTTTTGTGCGTCCCGTTCCCGCCCAGGGTAACCAGACAGTCCAGCTTCAAATCCTTGTAGGTCTTTTTCATGGCGGCAACCTTATCCACGCCGCGTTCATCGATCACCCGCATATTGCGGAACGGCTGCCGGCTGGTGCCCAGAATGGTGCCGCCCAGCGTGAGAATACCGGAGAACTGCTTTTTGCTCATCTCCTGATATTCACCCTCGATCAGTCCGCCATAGCCGTTGCGGATACCGATAATCTCCGCGTCAAAAAGCTCATAGGCGGCACGCGCCACGCCGCGGATGGCCGCATTCAAGCCGGGGCAGTCGCCCCCGCTGGTCAAAATGCCGATTCTGCGCTTCATCGCATGTTCCTCCTTATCCTATAACCTCTTAATGGCATTTATTATAGCACGCACGGACTGGGATGACAACGAATGATTTTCCTCATCAGGGCAATGGAGGCTTGCGGCGGAGGACGCAGCCCCCTATAATGGACAAAAGGGGAGAGGAGTGGGAGCATGCACATGAAAGACGGGTGGAGGGTGGCGGAACCTGTGCTGGCGACGCACCCTATGGAAAGCCCCACGCTTTCGGAGGCGGCAGCCGTGGCGCTGGCCAGAGACGAGGACCTGGAAAACCTGCGCTTTGTGGACGGGGAGCTGACCGGTTTTTCGGGCAAAACGCTGGACGTGCGAGGCTGCGTGTTTGAGCGCTGCCGGTTTGGTGATAACGATTTTAAGCGAATCAGCTTCGTGGACTGCGTCTTTGATAAGTGCGAATGGAGCAACGCGCGGCTTACGAACGCGGCGTTTCAGCGGGCACGCCTGCGAGGCTGTCGCATGACGGGGCTGGAAATCATGCGGGGCGCGCTGATGAATGTGGCCTTTGACGGCTGCATGCTGGATTACGCCTCCTTTTCGGAGTGCAAGCTGGACCATGCCGTCTTTTCGGACTGCCGCCTTCGAGACAGCCTGTGGTCGGAGAATAGGCTGTCCAGGGTGCGTTTTGATCATTCGGATCTGGAACGTGCGCAGTGGGCACGCACGCAGCTTTCGGGCCTGGACATGACCACCTGCCGTATCGCCGGGTGGACCGTTTCCCTCACCGACCTGCGAGGACTGAAGGTTACGGCGGCACAGGTGCTCGACCTGGCCGGGCTGCTGGGCGTGGAGATCGTTTCATAAAAAAGCAGCAAGACGCGGCGGGATGCGTAAATCTCCCGCCGCGTCTTGCTGTCCGGCGAACGGCTCAGCCGACCACCTGATACCCCTGGTCCTCCACGGCCTTTTTCAGCGTGGCATCGTCTACAGGGGCGCTCATGGTGACCACGGCGGTGCCGTTTTCATGGCTCACTTCGGCGGAAACGACGCCGGGCAGCTCCTCCAGCGCCTTTTTGACGCGGCCGGAACAGTGTGTGCACATCATACCTTCGATCTTCAGGGTTTTCTGCATGGTTTTTGGCTCCTTCGCAAATTTGATTTTATGGTCCTTCCTCGCGCTGTGCGGGTCAAACAGATTCAGGCGCAGCGCGTTGGAGACGACGCAGAAGCTGGACAGGCTCATGGCCGCGGCCCCGAACATGGGGTTGAGCTGCCAACCCAGCAGGGGAATAAACACCCCCGCTGCCAGCGGGATCCCGATGATATTGTAGATAAAGGCCCAGAACAGGTTTTCGTGGATGTTGCGCAGCGTGGCGCGGCTGAGGCGGATGGCGGCGGGCACATCGGTGAGATGGCTGTTCATGAGCACGACATCCGCCGCATCAATGGCCACGTCCGTGCCGGCGCCGATGGCAATACCGATATCCGCGCGGGTGAGCGCGGGAGCGTCATTGATGCCGTCGCCCACCATGGCTACCTTGCCCTGCGATTGCAGCGAGCGGATCACGCTCTCCTTGCCGTCGGGCAGCACCCCTGCGATGACCTGGTCCACGCCTGCCTGACGGCTGATGGCTTCGGCGGTGCGCTGGTTGTCGCCGGTGAGCATGACGACGCGGATGCCCATGTTTTGAAGCTCCCGCACGGCCTGCGGGCTTTCAGGCTTGATGGCGTCGGCCACGGCAATCATGCCCAGCAGCCGCCCTCCCCGGCTGAACAGCAACGGAGTTTTGCCTTCGCCGCTGAGGTGATCAGCCTGGGCGCGCATGTCCCCGGAAACCTCAGTCCGCCCGGAGATAAAGGCCAGGCTGCCGCCGGAAAGCGCCTCGCCGTCCAGCATGGCAGTCAGGCCGTTGCCGGGCAGCGCGGCAAAGTCGGAAACTTCCTGCGCCTTGAGGCCCAGGTTTTGAGCCCGCTCTACCACGGCATGGGCCAGGGGGTGCTCGCTCTTTTGCTCCAGGGCATAGGCGGCGGCAATCAGCTGTTCATCCGTTACGCCGGGAGCCGGCAGAACGTCGGTCACACGGGGTTGGCCGGTGGTGATGGTGCCGGTTTTATCCAGCGCCACCACGCGCACCTTTCCTGCTTCCTCCAGCGATACGGCGGTTTTGAAAAGGATGCCGTTTTTGGCTCCCTTGCCGTTGCCCACCATGATGGCTACCGGCGTGGCCAGTCCCAGCGCGCACGGGCAGCTGATGACCAGCACTGAAATACCCCGCGCCAGAGCATACCCAAAGTCCGCGCCCGTGGCCAGCCATACGGCCGTAGCGATCAGCGCGATGGCGATCACCACCGGTACAAACACGCCGCTTACCCGGTCCGCCACCTTGGCGATAGGCGCCTTGGTGGCCGCCGCGTCGCTGACCATGCGGATGATCTGGGAAAGCGTGGTGTCCTCGCCCACGCGGGTGGCCTGACAGCGCAAAAATCCGGACTGATTCACCGTGGCAGCCGACACGGCGTCCCCCTCGGCTTTATCCACGGGGATGCTTTCGCCCGTGAGAGCGGATTCGTTTACCGCGCTGTGTCCTTCCAGCACCACGCCGTCAACGGGGATATTTTCACCAGGGCGCACCACAAAGAGGTCCCCCTGCTTGACATCCCCGATGGGCACGGTACGCTCCTGACCATCTACCAGCAGCGTGGCGGTTTGAGGAGCCAGCTTCATCAGCCCCTTGAGCGCGTCGGTGGTGCGGCCCTTGGAGCGGGCCTCCAGCATCTTGCCCACAGTGATGAGCGTTAATATCATCGCGGCGGATTCAAAATAGAATTCGTGCATCCAGCCCATCACCTGCGCGGCGTCGCCCCGCGCCTGGGCGCCGGTCATGGCAAACAGGGCATACACGCTGTAGACGAACGAGGCCGTGGAACCCAGCGCTACCAGCGTATCCATGTTGGGGCTTCTGTGCCACAGACTCTTGAAGCCACTGATGAAAAAACGCTGGTTGATGACCATGATGATCGCCGTCAAAAGCAGCTGTACAAGCCCCATCGCCACATGATTTTCCGCAAGAAAGGCAGGCGCAGGCCAGCCCCACATCATGTGCCCCATGGACAGGTACATCAGCGCCACCAGAAACACCAGCGAGCTGTACAATCGCCGCTTGAGCGCAGGTGTTTCATGATCGGCCAGCGGGTCGTCTGCCGCCGGCGCCGCGGCGGCGGGCGCACCTTTCACGCTCGCGCCGTAGCCCGCAGCCTCCACCGCCGCTATGACAGCCTGTTCACCGGCGGTGCCTTCCACCCCCATGCTGTTGGTCAGAAGGCTTACCGAGCAGGCCGTTACGCCCGGCACCTTGGATACGGCCTTTTCCACGCGCGCGCTGCACGCTGCGCAGCTCATGCCGGTTACCTGATATTGTTTCATGATTTCTCTCCTTTCCGAACTGCGACAGGCTAGCGCATCAGCTTGCGCAGGGTATCCATCAGTTCGTCAATGGTTTCGTCCTTGCCCTGACGAATGTCCTGTACTACGCAGGTACGCAGGTGCTGCGCCAGCAACTCGCGGCTGAAGGCATTCAGCGCCGCATTGGCCGCGGCGGCCTGAGCCAGAATGTCGGGACAATAGGCGCTCTTTTCCAGCATGCCCCGAATGCCGCGAATCTGTCCCTCGATGCGGTTGAGGCGATGTACTAGGCTTTTGTATTCAGCCTCGGTGCGTTCCTTGGTCCGATGGCAGCAAGTGGGCTCACAGGCCATAGCGACATCCCGTTTCAACTCAATATACCCCATGGGGGTATTTAGGATTATATACCCCCATGGGGTATCTGTCAAGCGTTTTTTCAGCAACCATGAACGAATTGTAACGTTTTTGCGCCTACGTTGACTTGCCATGTCAAAACCCTTATAATAACAGCGTGAAAACAAAGAAAATGATTTGTTTTCAGCTGCGCGCCGCGTTTTTCTTTTGCTGAAGCTGAAAACAAATTCCATATTTTGTTTTTGTTTGATTCGCTGCCGAAGGAGGAACGTGCCCATGGCCATGAGCGCTCTGGGAAAAAAGCTGGTGCGCGATATGCGCCGGTCCGGCATGCAGTTTTTTGCCATTGTGATGCTCTGCTCGCTGGGAACGTTCATGTTTGCGGGGCTGGATGGCACGGCCCGGCTGGCGCAGGGCACGATCGACACGTACTTTGCCCAGAACAACCTGGCGGATTTCTGGGTCAGCGTGCCCAGCGCGGACCGCGATACCCTGGAGAGAATCCGTGCCATCAGCGGAGTGAGCGACGTATGCGCCCGCGCCACGGCGGAATTGGAAAGCACCTTGCCTGGCGAGCCCACGCTGAACGTGACGGCCTATGATGGACCCATGCGCATCAACCAGCCGCTGGTGGTGGAGGGAGAGGCTCTTTCCCAGACGGATTCGCGCGGCTGCCTGATTCAGGCGGGATTTGCCGAGGTACACGGCCTGTCCGTGGGGGACCGCGTGAGCGTCAAACTGTCCGGGCAGGAATATGGCTTTGTGGTGCGGGGCGTGGTCTACAGCCCGGAATTTATCTGTGTGACCGATGGCGTATACCCCAACCCCGATCAGTACGGCTACATCCTCATCAATACCTGCGGCATGCCGGATCTGCCCATGACGCAGGTGCTGGTAAAGCTCGCTGATGGCGTGGATGCCCAACAGGCGGAAAAGGCCATAACGGCTGCGCTGCCCGCGGCGCTGGTGGTCAACCGGGGCGCGCATCAGAGTACGGCCAACGCCCAGAGCAATGCCGATATGTTCGCCAATCTCACGCTGGTTTTCCCGCTGATCGCCTATGCGGTGGCTGCGCTCATTGTGATGACCACGCTGACCCGCATGATCGAAAATCAGCGCATGCAGCTGGGTACGCTCAAGGCGCTGGGCTATCCTTCCCGGCGCATCCGTGGACATTACCTGTCATATGCGGTGTGGCCCTCGCTGATCGGCTCGCTTCTGGGGGTGGTGGCGGGGCACGCGCTTTTGCCCAACGTGATCTGGGCGCTGCTGCTGGGACAGAACGAGTACCCCTACAAGCTGTATCCAGCCATCTCGGGCGAGGCATGGGCCATGGTGGCGCTCACCGTGGTAATGAGCGTGCTGATCTGCCTCTACACCTACCAGAAAAGCGCGCGGGAAACCACTGCCGACCTGCTGCGGCCCAAGCCGCCCAAGGCGGGGAGGCGCATCCTCTTGGAGCGCGTGGGATTTCTGTGGCGGCGCTTTAACTTCAACACCAAGATGATCGTGCGCAATCTCATGCGCAACCGCATGCGCACCATCATGTCCTTCGTAGGCATACTGTGCTGCAACGCGCTGATCATCGCCTCTCTGGGACTACAGGATTCGGTCAATGCGCTGGCGGAAAACCATTACACCAAGGCCCTGTGCTATGATGTACGCGCGGACTTGACCGGCGAGACCGATGAGGCGGAAAGCTACCGCCGCCGTCTGGACGCGGAGGGCGTGGAATGCATCATGGAAAAATCGCTCAGTGCACGGTCAGCCACTGAGAGCCGTACCACGCTCCTGACCGTGGTGGAGCCGGGGCAGACGATGCTGCGTGTGGGCAAGAATGAAACGCTGGTGGACATTCTGCCCGGAGGAACCGCCATCACCGAAAAGCTGGCTCAGACGCTGGAGGTTTCCGTGGGCGATACGCTCGAGCTGTTCTTCCCCGGGGATGACGACCCCGTACGGGTCAAAATCACGCAGATCGTGTACAACAGCGTCTCCCAGGGACTATATATGGAAAGCGGCACCTGGGAAAGCCTGCGCAAAGGGGCCTTTATGCCCACGGCCATCCTGCTCAAGGGGCCCACGCAGGCCTGCCTGTCCGAGCTGGATGCCATGGAGGAAGTGGATCAGCTGAACTGGCCCGTGGACCAGGCGCAGGAGCTGACGCAGATGCTGGATATGCTGGCCTCCATCTTTGCCATGATTACACTGATCGCGCTGGCTCTGGCCTTCGTGATTTGCTACAACATGGGCCTGATGAACTTTTCCGAACGCACCCGTGAATACGCCACGCTCAAGGTACTTGGCTACCATCAGAAGGAAATCCGCGGCCTGATCATCGGCGAAAACAACATCGTAAGCCTGCTGGGCGTGCTGTGCGGCATCCTTCCCGGCATTGGCCTGACGGGTCTGGTGCTGCGGGTGTGCGAATCGGAAATGATGGCCTATCCCAGCCGACCGGCGGCACTGTCGGTGGTGCTGGCCAGCGTGGTCACCTATGTGTTCAGCCTGCTGATTCAGCTGCTGCTGACGCGGAAGGTACGTGGCATCGATATGGTAGAGGCGCTCAAATCGGTCGAATAAGACAACAACGGTATGGCGGAGGGGGAAAGCATATGCCGCAGGCATTTACGCCGCAGCAGATGGAGGATATTCGCGCCCGGCTGTTTGACAGCGCTTGCCGTCACGCGGTGGGCATGGATGTGAAGCGGATCTCGCTGGAGCGTCTCACGTCGGACGCGGGCATCTCCAAATCCACTTTCTATAAGTTTTACGACAGCAAGGAAGAACTGTTTCTGCAAGTGGGCATGCACTTTGAAATGCTCATCGTGGGCGAGGCGGAGCGGGTGCTGCGCCAGTCGGCGGGCAGCAGCCGTGAGCGCACCGCCAATGCGGTCAACGCCGCCTTTGATCGTCTGGCAGAGCTCAACGTGATGCGCTTCCTCAAAGAGGATATGCCCCAGTTGGTCGCGCTTGTCGCCTCCGAGGAGGCGCTGGCGCATTTCAAGAGCATGTCCATGCGCATTCTGGAGCTGCTCAAGCGGGAGGGCATCACCTTCCGCGTATCCGATGAGATGGTGGGTTCCATCATTCATATCCTATACCTGTCCGTGCAGAACGCGCGGGAAACGGCCTGCTATGCCGAGGCCCTGCGCGAGCTGGTGCTGGGTGTCTGCGACCGGATTGTGGTGTGAAAAAAGGGCTACGGGAGACCGCTTTGCGGCGGTTTCCTCAGCGTGTCGAAAAAGCTCGCCTGCGGCGATCTTTCCCGGCGCCGTCCGCCTACTCCGCCTTCGGCTCCGCCGGGCGGCAGACGGCGTAAGGAAACCTTGCTGCGCAAGGCTTCCGAATCCACCGCGCATGTCGCTGGATTCGGAATACAGCTCGGAGGGCTGCGGCCCTCCGAACCTCCCAAAAGGCTTTTTTGACAGTCTGGGGAGACCGCTTTGCGGCGGTTTCTTTTTTTATGCGGGTGATTGTTACATTTTTGGCAGCCCAAACCCGGAGGCGTGGGAAGAAAACCCAGATTCGTTCCGTTGCATATGCGTAAGCGCTTCAAAACGCGCCGTGGCGCGGCAAGGAGGAACGCAGATGATACGGAAACCCCTTTTGAAACTTGGCTCGCTGGTGCTGTGCGCCGCGATGCTGCTGATGCCCGCCGCAGCCTGCGCGGGAGTGGCGCTGGAGGCGGATATCGGCTATGACGGCGTGATCACCTACGTGCGCACGTTGCCTGTCCATGTCCGCATCACCAACAGCGATGCAGATATGTCCGGCGTGGTTACGGTCGATGTGAACCGCAACGAACAGGAATACGACCGCTACGAGCTTCCTCTCTCCGTCGCATCGGGCAGCACGTTGGAGGCAAGCCTGCCCGTGGTGCTGACCCAAATGCAGAAAAGCTATACCGTCCGCTGGGTGGTGGATGGTGAAACCGTGGTGCAGCGGGAAATAGAACCCGGCGGAACGATTGACCCATCCTCGCTGATCGTGGGTGCGCTTGGGGGAAACCAGGCGGATTTTTCCAGCTTCAGCATTACCAGAGCAGCTGATCCCCTGCTGCGGGAGGAATACTGGACCGTCGTGCCCCTGGACGCCGCCTCCTTCCCTTCGGATGAGGAAAGCCTGCGCTTTTTTGACATGCTGGCGGTGGACGGCTTTGATATGGGCGCGCTCACGCAGCGGCAGCAGGAGGCGCTGGACGGATGGCTCAAGGATGGCGGCGTGGCAATCGTGGGCGGCGGCGCCAAGGCGGCGGAGAATTTCGGCTTTTTTGAAAAGTATACGGGGATTTCCGCCGGCACGGTGGGAAGCGACGGCGATATCACCGGTGAGCTGCTCGAAACCTTTGGGGTGGGCGGCACGCCGCTTGGTCAGGAAGTCATGACCGTTTCGCTGGAAGGCAGAGGCGGCCAGCCGGTGGGCAGCTCCGCGCTGGCAGACGTGACGCGCGTGGGAAAGGGATATGTGGTCACATGCGCCTTTGCCATCAGTGAAAAGCCGCTCAACGCGTGGATGGAAAAAAACGTCCTGTGGCAGCGCCTGCTGCTTTCCTTCGCCCAGGCGCGCTATCAGGAGATGGTATCGAACCGGAACTACGGCGGTTATGTGCGCGACAACCGCGCGTCCGTAGATACGTCCGTGGCCAGGCAGATCGGGGTGGAAAACACCGGCGCCGCGGCGCTGCCCATGGTGGTGGTCGGGACGTTCATACTGCTGGCCGGGTTTGGCGGCTACTGGCTGCTTAAGCGCCTGGACCGGCGCGAGTGGATGTGGGCCACGGTGCCCGCGTTGGCGGTTGTGGCCTCGCTGTCGCTGTGGGGGCTGAGCCGGGTCCTGCCGCTGCGCGAGCCTGCCGCCACCTACTATACCGTCCTTCATGTGGACGAAAACGGCCATCAGGATGGATATACCGCCGTCATGGCCGCCAAGGCCGGACGCGAATCCATGACTGTGGGCGCAACCAATGGCAGGGTCGAAGTGCTCGACAGCATTTCCTACTATACCAACAGTGACCCCCTCACCCTGGAAAATTCCGCCAAGCTGCGCTATATATGCACCTATGGCCCCACCACGACCATCACCTATCCCGAAAACGGTTCGTGGAACTGGGTTTCCCTGGTGGTGCGTGACGCGCCTACCGAGGAGATGGGCGGCGTATCCGGCGGCTGCCGTTGGGAGGGGGACAGCCTGGTGTTCCGCGTAACCAACAACAGCCGTACCGCTCTGGACAATGGCGTGATTCTGACGGACTACGGATTTGTTACGGTAGGCGACCTGCTGCCCGGTCAGACGGCCGAAAAGGCCCTTACGCCCCTGCCTGCCTCCGCGCCCGGCGCGCCTCGCAACCGTGATGAAGCCTTTGGCGATGGTGTGCTGTTGAGCGAAGCGGACCTGACAAACTTCTCCTACTCGATCTACGATTTTGTGGAACGCGCCACCCGCGCGGACCCTGAGGATATGACTCCGGAGGAATACAAAGAGGCCATGATTCGCCGCTCGCTGCTGAGCAACATCAGCCGCAACAGCGACGGAAGCAGGTTCCGCTTTATCGCGTTCTGCGACGGGCTGACCGACCTTGCCCTGGAGGTGGACGGCCAGCCGGTGACGCGCACCGCGCAGCGCGGCATGGTCAGCGTGGATCTGGCCTATGATCCCGTGGCCGAGGACGGAAGCGTGCGCTTCCTGCGCGACAGCTTCCCCGTCTATTCAGCCGACGAGGACGCCAGCGGCAAGCCCCTGCTGGTGGAGCAGCTGGACCCCACCCAGTACCAGAGTTTCCCGCTGGTAGAAAGCCGGGCCTTCGCCTTTGACCTGAGCGCTCTGCCTCGGGACATGCGTGTGACGGATATGGACATCTCCATCCGCTATGCCTACTATTCCTATCAGGTTTCGCTCTACAACCCCACCACCGGCGAGTGGGACGAATACAAGCGTTATACCGTGGATGATATCACAGGCCTTGCCAAGGTGGAGACCAGCCTGCCGGATTTGCAGGAGTACCTGATGAACGGATTCCTGTATTGCCGGTTTGAAAGGCTCGGCGCCGCCGACGGCTATGCCGACATCGATATACCGACGATCATCATGGAAGGGAGGGTGGAATGATGCTGGTTCTTGACGGGCTTACGCGTTACTACGGGTCCTTCCTGGCGCTTGACCATTTGAGCCTGACCATCCATGACGGCGAGCTTCACGGCTTTGTAGGTCCCAACGGCGCGGGAAAAACCACCACCATGCGCATTCTGGCTACGCTTCTCAAACCTACCGAAGGGACGGCTGCGCTGGACGGCGTGGACGTCGCGGGCCATCCGCGCGAAATTCGCCGCTTGATGGGCTATATGCCGGACTTCTTCGGCGTTTACGACCGGCTGAAAGCCTGGGAATACCTGGACTTCTATGCGCGCTGCTACGGCTTTGGACAGAAGGAACGCAGGCGCATGACGGACAGCCTGCTGGAGCTGGTGAACCTCACCGACAAGCGCGACAGCTATGTGGACGTCCTTTCCCGCGGAATGAAGCAACGGCTTTGCCTGGCACGGGCGCTCATCCACGATCCACGCCTGCTCATCCTGGATGAGCCGGCCTCCGGCATGGACCCGCGCGCCCGAGCGGAGATGAAGGGGATTTTGCGCACACTCAAGGACATGGGCAAAACGGTGCTGATCTCCTCCCACATTTTGCCGGAACTGTCCGAAATGTGTGATTCGCTCACCATCATCGACCATGGACGGCTGGTGTTCTCCGGCTCGGTGGAGGAGCTGGGACGGCATATGAGCGGCAATGCGCCTATTCGGGTGCGCCTGGCCGCCCGCGCGGAGGCGGACGCGATCGAAGCCGCGGTCACACTCATCCGCCAGTATCCGGGCGTGACCGGCGTGGGGCGCGAGGAGGGCAATGTGCTCACCGTGGATTTCGACGGCGGCGAGGATGCGACCGCGGGCCTGCTCAAACAGCTCGCGGCGGGCGCCCCGCTGGTGGACTTCCACCGCCCGCCCCTCAACCTGGAAAAGGTCTTTATGGAGGTGACGCAGGGTGAATAATCCGATTTTTGCCTTTTCGGCCATCCGCCGCATGCGGTCGGTGCGCACGCCGCTGCTGATCACGCTGTATTCGCTGCTGCTGGCGGCGCTGGCCTATTTTACGGTATACGGGCGCTTCATGGGCGCGACGGTCACTTTGGGTGATATGCGCCTGAGCGTAGACGGCTATGCGTATATGATTATGCTGCAATTTGGCATGCTGGTGCTGGTGGCCCCTGCCATGACCGCCGGCAGCATCAGCGGCGAGCGGGAGCGGCAGACGCTGGATCTGCTGCTGGTGACCAATACCGGCCCGGTAAAGCTGGTGCTCGGAAAGCTGCTGGAAAGCTTCAGCTTTCTGGCCCTGCTGGTGATGTGCTCCCTGCCGATGCTGTCGCTGGTGCTGATTACCGGCGGCGCGACGCTTGCGCAGGTGCTTATCAGCGTGGCGTTTCTATTGCTGACGGCGCTGGCGGCGCTCAGCGTGGGGCTGGTGTGCTCGTCGCTGTTTCAGCGCACGGTCACGTCCACGGTGGTGAGCTACCTGTCGGTGTTTGCGCTGGGATTGGTCACGCTTCTGCCCCTGTGGTACGATGTCAAGCGCATCGGCGACCTCTATGATGCCATGAACATCGTAGGACAGCAGCTGCACATGATCGAATACACGCCGGTCTCCTTCACCCTCAACCCCGGCCTGGGCCTGTTTTCACTGCTGGCATCGCAGACACAGATGTTTTCCAGCATCCTCTGGCAGTTCAGCTACAGCCTGGCCAATACCTACTCCTACCTTCCCTTCGACCATTTTCTGTACTGCAATATGGCGTTTCTGGCGGCAGCGTCCGTGCTGCTGACCGCGCTTGCCGCGCTGAACCTGCGTGCGCGCAAGCCCAGAGCGCCGAAAGGAAGCAAACGAGCATGAGAGAATTGGAACGCGCGCTGCGGCCGGTTAAACGCCGCATGCGGACGCAGCGCACCTTTATCTGGGCCCTGTACGGCCTGTTTGCGGGAGCGGTGGGCGTGCTTTTGCTGCGCGCGGCCTCCTTTGTATGGGCGTTTCCCACGGTGGCGATCTGGGGGGCGGTAACGCTGGCGGCCTTGCCTGCGATTTTTGCACTGGTCGCATGGCTGTGGCCCATCACCTCGCTGGACGCGGCGCGGCAGGCGGATGCGTTGGGGCTGATGGCCCGCGCGCAGACCGCCGTGATGCTGGGCGGCTGCGATACCGACATGGCGCGCCTGCAGCGAGAAGATGCGCTCAGCAGCCTCAAAACCCTGGAACCCGCGCGCCAGATGGCCTTGAAGCCTCCCCGGCTAGCCTGGATCGGTACGCTGGCGTGCGCGGCGCTGATGGGCGTGAGCTTCCTGATTCCCAACCCACAGGTGCAGGCCATCCAGGCGCAGGAAGCGTTTCATGCCGAAATGGTGGAGCAGGCGCAAAAGGTGGACGAGGGCGCCACAGCGCTGGACGCGGAGGCCGCCGAAACCCCGGAGCTGCGAAGACTGCTGGGGGAACTGTCGGGTGAACTGCGCCGTGCGGAAAGCGTACGCGACGCTTTGACCGCCATCGACATCGCCGAGCGCAAGGTGGAAAGCCTGGAGGCGCGCACGGCCAGGGATGCGCTGGATGCCATGCGCGCCGCTGGTCTTAACGCGCTGGCACAGTCGCTGGAGGATGGCGACACGCCGGCCGCGCAGCAGGCATTGGAGGCGGGAGACGCGGAAGCGCTGCTTTCCGACGCGGCAGCCAAGGCCTCGGACCAGACGGCCGCTCAGCAGCTCAGCCAGGCGGCGCAGGCGTTGGCCTCCGGCGAGGCACGGCAGGCCCTCTCCGCGCTGACGGCCGCCGCGTCCGGACAGACGGCCGCCAGCGCGCAGGCACTGGCCCTGACCGGCATGGTGCGAGGCGCGGCGGCGCGTTCGGGCATGCAGAGCGCTCAGGGCACCCTCGCTTCGCTGGCGCATAGCGGCGCAGGACAGCAGGGCGCGAGCGATCAGGAGGGACAGGGGAAACCCGGCGGCGGGGCCAGCCTGGGCTCGTCCGACGGGGACGGGGGTGTGAATCCCGCGCAGGCGGCAGCGCCCGCGCAGGGCACGGCCTCGCCGGAAAAGAAAGTCGCGGCCTATGAGGCCATCTATGACCCCACACGGCTGGGCACATCCGGCGAGGTTCAAAACGAGCGTGGCCAGATGGGCGAGGGGGACATCCTGGAGGCGGAGGCCGGAAACGGTGCGGGCAGCCTGGAGGGCAGCGTGCCCTACCGGCAGGCGCTGCCGGAGTACCGCGAGGCGGCCGTGGAGGCCGCGCAGGATGCGGACCTGCCCGCTTACGCCCGGCAATGGGTCGAAACGTACTTCAATGCGCTTGCGCAATGACAAGGAGGATACGGGGCATGATTCCACAGGAGCAGATCAAGTCCTTTTTTGATACGGTACAGGCCATCCGGAGTGAAATCGCCAAGGAGATCATCGGGCAGGAGCGCGTGGTGGAGCAGCTGCTCACAGCGCTCATCGCAGGCGGCAACGTGCTGCTGGAGGGCGTGCCGGGCCTGGGCAAAACACGGCTGGTGCGCACGCTCTCCAGCGTGTTTGACCTGCCCTTCAGCCGCATTCAGTTTACGCCCGACCTGATGCCCGCCGATATCACCGGCACCAACATCATCGTCAAGACCGAGGCCGGCAACGAGTTCCGCTTCCGCAAGGGACCGCTGTTTGCCTCCATCGTGCTGGCGGACGAGATCAACCGCGCCACGCCCAAAACGCAGGCGGCGCTTCTGGAAGCCATGCAGGAGCACTCCGTCACCGTGGGCGGCGAAACGCATGCGCTCTCGGAGCCCTACTTCGTGCTGGCCACGCAGAATCCCATGGAGCAGGAAGGCACCTATCCCTTGCCGGAGGCGCAGCTGGACCGCTTCATGCTCAAAATTCTGGTGGATTTTCCCACCCTGGAGGAGCTGGCCGAAATCGTGGGCCTGACCACCGTACCCCAGACCAGCCATGCCCGGTGCGTGGCTGATGCGGATACGCTCATGGGTTTGCGGGCGGTGGCACAGGAGGTGCCTGTGGCGCAGGCCGTGAGAGACTTTGCGCTCAGGCTGGTTCTGGCGACGCATCCCGAACTGGAGCAGAGCCCGGAGGTGGTGCGCCGCTGCGTGCGTTTCGGCGCGAGCCCGCGCGCGGCGCAGGCGCTGATCGCCACCTCGCGTGCCCGCGCGCTGATGAACGGGCGCTACAACGTGGCCTTTGAGGACATCGAAGCGGTTGCGCCCGCGTGCCTCAGGCACCGCATTGCCCTGAGCTTTGAGGGCATGGCACAGGGCGAAACGGTGGAGGGCGTGATCGCATCGCTGCTTGCGCAGCTTCCGCGCGGCTGAAGCGGGAGAGGATGAGCACGATGCTGAGCGATTCGTTTTTGAAGCGGCTGGACGCGCTGGCCCTGCGCATGCGTCACCCGGCGGCGGGCGGCAGCGGGGGACTGAGGCGTTCGCGGGCGCTGGGCAGCAGCGTGGAATTTTCGGATTTCCGCGAATACGCTGCGGGCGACGATATCCGGCGCGTGGACTGGAATGCCTACGCACGCTTTGACAAGCTGTTTTTGAAGCTCTTTATGGAGGAGCAGGAGCAGCGTGTCCACCTGATCGTGGACGCGAGCGCCTCCATGGATTTCGGCAAGTGGGAGCCCGCATGCCAGTTGGCGCAGACGCTGGGCTACCTGTGCCTGTGCGGCGGCGACAGCGTGACGGTGTATACGCTGGGCGGCGGGGGAGAGCGGCATACGCGCCCGCTCCGGGGCCGGCATTGCTACCCCGAGCTGTCCGCCTTTCTGGAAAACGTGCAGCCTCAAGGCCGCGCGATGATCGAAACCGCTGTGCCCACCCTGAGGCTTGCCGGCGGCAGGGGCGCGTCCGTGCTCATCGGCGATTTGCTGGACGGCTGGGAAAAGGCCGTGCTTTCCCTTCTGTACCGCAAGCAGGAAACGTCCGTTTTGCAGGTGTGGAGCCCCGCCGAGTGGGACCCGCAGCTGGAGGACACGGCCGAGCTGGTGGACAGTGAGACGGGGGAACGCTTCCTGACCAGCGGCGGATATGAGGCGCTGCGGCGCTACCGCGAAACTGCGCGCGCCTATGTGGAGGAAATATCGGACTTCTGCCGGACGCGGGGGGTAAGCCATGGCCTGATCGTGCCGGAGGAGTCGTTTGAGGATCAGCTCATCCGCGCGCTTAGTGCCGCCGGGCTGATCGCCTGATTCACAAGAGGGGGAAAAAGACGCGATGGAATGGCTGAATCCCGCGGGCGCGTGGGCGTTTCTCGGCTTTTTGCCGGTGATCGCGCTCTATGTGCTCAAGCGAAAGGCCCGGCGCACGCCGGTTCCCAGCCTGCTTCTATGGAAAAAAACCGAAGAACGCACCCGCCAGAACCGTCCGTTTCAGCGGCTCAGGAGCCAGTTGCTTCTGTGGCTGCAACTGGCAATGGTGGCGCTGCTTGCGCTTGCGCTGATGCGCCCGGTCACCGCGGGCGGCCTCAAGGAGGAAAGCGTATTTGTATTTGACCTGTCCGCCAGCATGCAGGCGGTGAATGAACAGGGCGTGTCGCGCATGGAGGAGGCAAAGCGGCAGGCGCTGGACCTGCTGAGCGGAATGCGCGACGGGGATGCCGTCACCGTGCTTGCAGCAGGAGCTTCCTTTTCACCGGTCGTATCGCGCAGCACGGATCATGCCCTGGCTGAGCATGCCATTCGAAGCCTGGAAGCCGGCAACGGAGGCGCGGATTTGTCGGGGGCACTGTCGCTGGCCGCGGCCATGAAGCGCGAGACGTCCGGCATGGAGATCTACGTATTCACCGACAGCACCGTGGAAATCCCGCAGGACGCGCACCTGCGCGCGGTGGGGGAAGGCGCGTCCAACGTAAGCCTGATGGACATGAGCCTGCAGCCGGAGGAAAACACGGCCTTCGTGCGTCTGGTCAGCTGGGGCGAGGACGCGCAGGTGGAGGTGGAATGCTACGCGGATGGCGCGCTGTGCGACGTGCGCGCCGTTTCGCTGACCGATGGGGAGAGCCAGGGCGTGCTTCTGACCGTGCCAGAGGGCACGCGCAGCGCCATGGCGCGCGTATCGCCCGGCGGCGCACTGGCCGTGGATGATACGCGTTGGGCTGTCGCGCAGAGCCGGCGGCAGTATACGGCCCTGCTGGTGACGGAGGGCAACGTGTTTCTGGAGGAGGCGCTGCGCCTTCGTCCGGAGCTGAACCTGGTGCTGGCGAGCCCGCAGGATGTGCAGGCCGCCACCGGATGCGATCTGTATATCTATGACGGCGTTCTGCCTCAAACTTTGCCCGAAACAGGGGCTGTTTGGGCCGTGAACCCGACGGAGGCAGTAGCCGGTATCACGCCCGGCGAGGCCGCTCAGGGGGACGGAACCCTGCGCGCCGCCACGGGTGAGGAAGCTGCGGCAATCTGTGAGCATTTGCTGCTTACGGACGTGGCCATCCGCTCCTTCAGGCCGCTTTCGGGCGGCATGCCCGTGCTGCTCTCGGGCGGCCAGCCGATGCTGGCCCTGTCTGAGGAGGGAGGGCGGCGCGCGGCAGTGCTGGGCTTCGACCTGCACGACAGCAATCTGCCCCTCAAGGCAGACTTTCCGGTGCTGGTGCAGAACCTGCTTTCCTGGCTTCTGCCGGACGCTGCCGCTTCCGTGGAGGCGGCCGGCTGCGGCATGCCCGTTTCGTTCGTGCTGGACGCGCGCAGCGTATCCGCATGGGTCGAGACGCCGGACGGGCGGCAGTCCGCCCTGGAGGGGAACAGCTTTTCCGATACGGATGCGCCCGGCGTGTACCGCCTCGTGGAAACCCTTGAGGATGGGCAGATGCGGGAGATGGTGTTTGCTCTGCACATCCCGCCGGAGGAAAGCGATACCCTGACCGTGCCCGCCTCCATGGAGGGCGCGCAGGCGCAGGGGGCCTCCGGTTATCGCGAGTGGACCGGATGGGTGCTCGTGGCGCTGTTTGCCGTGATGCTGCTGGAATGGGAGGTGAGCCGCCGTGGGGCTGGCATTTGAATCACTTTGGGCCCTGGCGCTCATCCCGCTGGGCCTGGCTGCCGTGTGGCTGATCGACCGCCGATATCGGGTGCGCCGCAGGTCGCTGCGCCGCCGCGTGACGCTCTGCGCGCGCCTGCTTCTGTGCCTTGTGCTGGCGCTGGCCGTGGCCGGCCCGTCAGTCCTGAGCACATCGGGCGCGGCGCAAAGGTGGGTGCTGATAGACGTGTCGGATTCCACCCGCCAGCTTCACGCGCAGGCGGAGGAATGGGTCAGCCGGGCGCTTGAGCGGCTGCCGCAGGGGCAGGAGGCCGGTGTGATCGCCTTTGGCGCCGACGCCATGGTGGATACGCCGGCCGGCAGCGCGCCCGCCTTTACGGGCGTGAGCGCCAGCGTGGACCGGTCCGGCAGCGATCTGGACGGCGCGCTGCGCCTTGCGTCAGCCCTGTTGCCAAGCGGCGGCAACGGCGGCGTGACCGTGATCAGCGACGGCAAGGCGGCGCTGTCCGCTTCCACAATGGACGTGATGGCCGCCGCGGGCGTGCGCGTGGACGTGCTGCCGCTGGAGACGGCCTCCGGAACGGATGCGCAGATCAGTGAGCTGACGGCTCCTGCCGAGGTGTACGAGGGACAGGCCGTGCCCCTTTCAGTGACCATCGACGCGAATGCGGACATGACGGCCACGCTGGTGCTGTATCAAAACGGCGAGGCCACCGATACCCGCGAGGTATCGCTCAAGGCGGGCGAGAACCGCTATGCCTTTTCCCTCACAGCGCAAAAGACCGGCGTGGTCACCTATGAGGCGCGTCTGGTCAGCCGGGAGGATACGCAGAGCCAGAACAACCACCTCTCCGCCTACGCGCGCGTCCTGGGCGCGCCGAACGTGCTGCTGGTGGAGGAATCCGGCACGGCGGAGAAGCTGTTCTCCGCATCCGGCATGCAGGTGGAGCGCATCCGCCCTATCGCCATGCCCTCCGGCGCGGAGGGCTATCTGGCCTACGATGCGGTGATTCTTAACAACATCGATTACGAGACCGCCTCTCAGCAGCAGTGGCAGGCGCTGGATCAGGCCGTGCGCGCGCTGGGACGCGGTCTGCTGGTGCTGGGCGGCGACGCCAGCTACGCTCTGGGCGGCTACCGGGGCACGGTTCTCGAAGCGCTTCTGCCGGTCAGCATCGACGTGCGCAACAAGCAGCGCATGCCGGCTCTGTCGCTGGTGATCTGCATCGACAAATCGGGCAGCATGACCAGCGGACAGTTCGGGGCCTCGCGCATCGAGGCGGCCAAGGAGGCCGCCATGAGCGCCCTGGAGGTGCTGAGCGAGCGCGACAACATCGGCGTAATCGGATTTGACGATACGGCCAAATGGGTGGTGCCCTTCCAGAGTGTGAGCAGCCTGAGCGATGTGCAGAGCCAGATCGGCACCTTGCGCGCGGATGGCGGCACGGCCTTCTATTCCGCGCTGGATGAGGCCTATCGTGTGCTGCAAGGCGCCCAGACGCCGCAGAAGCATGTCATTTTCCTCTCCGACGGGCAACCGGCCGATACGGGCTTCCAAAACATCGCCCTGGCCATGCAAAAATCCGGCATCACGCTGACCACCGTGGCCGTGGGAAGCGATGCCAATACGCAGCTGATGCGGCTTTTGTCCACGCTGGGCGGAGGGCGCGCCTATGAGGTGGGCGAGTTCGACAGCATTCCCAAGATCTTTACCAAGGAAACCATGCTGGTGAGCGACAGCTATGTAAAAAACCACACCTTTACCCCTGTGATCCTGGAGGCGCAGGCCCTGTCCGGTTTTGAGGGCCTTCCGCAGGTGGACGGCTATCTGTGCACCGCGGAAAAGCCCACCGCGACCGTGACCCTGGCCAGCGATACGGAGGACCCGCTGCTGGCGTGGTGGAACGCGGGCTCCGGTAAGGTGGCCGCGTGGACCAGCGATGTGGAGGGCGCGTGGACCGGCGCTTTCATGGCCTGGCAGGATGCGCCGCGCTTCTTCGGAGGTGTGCTTTCCCGCCTGCTGCCCGGCGCGCAGCGTGAGGGCGAACTGACCGCGCAGGCCGGGGACGGGACGGTTCACATCCGTTATACGCTGGCGCAGGCCGCTTCAGGATCGGCGGAGGCTTCCGTCACCTTGCCCGACGGCACACTTGAGACCCTTCGCCTGGACGAAACCGCGCCCGGACAGTACGAGGGCGATCTGGCCTGCGCTCAGGAAGGGGCGTTCGCCATTCGCATCACCTATTCGGACGAGGATGGAACCGTCCACGTGCAGGAGGGCGGCGCGGTACGCGGCTTCTCCGGTGAATATGATCTGCGCATCCAGCCGGACCAGAGCCTGGAGGACCTTGCGGCCCGCACAGGCGGCCGCGTGCTGTCGGATGAGGCGGACTTCTGGGCGACGCCCGTATCCCCTGCCACGAGCCGGGTGGCGCTGCGCCCGACGCTGTTGTGGCTGGCGCTTGTGCTGCTGGTGTTGGACATCGCGCTGCGAAAGCTCCCATGGGAGGAAGTGCTGCCCGCGCTTGTCCGCCGCCGTGGTGTGCGTGAGGAGCAGCCCAGGGCGCCGCGGCCTTCCACAAAACCCGCTTCCGACAGGCACCGTGCCAAAAGCGACGAACGCCAGCGCCAGAAGGATGCGCAGGACACCGCCGACGCACTGCTCGCCGCCAAGGCGGCACGAAAGCAAAAATGATGTGAAATCTCATCATTTTCTCATGAAGCTCTTGCAAAATCCTCAAGCATTCCGGCCGGAATTGTGGTAAGATGACATCGTTCCCCGGGGGACATCGCAAGGAGGCAGGAAGCATGGCAAAGTACACCTTTGAGGACATTGAAATTCTGCGGCAGAAGAGCGGCATCTCCTACGAAGAGGCCGTCAACCTGCTGGAGTATCACAACGGCAGCCTGGCCAGGGCGCTGGTAGACCTGGAGAAAAACGGACGGCTAAAGACCGGCCCCGCCTCTGGCGATGCGGGCAAAGGCGCCAAAGGCGTGTTCACCTTTCTCTACCGACTCAGGCTGCGCGTGCGCAAGGACGAGGCCGTGGTCGTCAACCTCAGCTCGCTCTTTGTGCTGCTCACGCTGATTACCGCGCCGCATATCTGCGTCATCGGGCTGATTGTGGCGCTGGCGCTGGGCTACCGCATCAATATCGACCGCGACAGCCGCGAGTTTTCCTCCGAAACCTTTGACAGCATGGTCAAAAACGCCAGGGAAAACGTGCAGCACACGGTATCCAGCTTCGCCCAGCAGTTTTCCCAGAGCGGCGGAAAATCCCAGGAGCATTCCCAGGAGGAGCCCAAGGACCGCCCTACGCCTCCCCCCCGCACCGAAAGCGCCGCCAGCGGCACCCGCCCCGTGAACGTGCAATTCCCGGACGGCGGCAGCGTGGACGTGCGGGATGACGGCGACGGCTACCACGAGGCGGATATCCGCTAACCGGAAGGGTCCCAGGCAAGGGGCCCTTTTGGCCTGCCTATCAAAAAGGGGAGCGAGGAGTGTGTTATGAGCAAGATTCTGATCGTTGAGGACGAGGTAAAGATCGCCCGTTTCGTGACACTGGAGCTGGAGCATGAGGGGTACGAGGTGAAGGCGGCGCATGACGGGCGCACGGGGCTGGGGCTGTGCGAGAGCTGGCAGCCCGATTTGATGATTCTGGACCTGATGCTGCCGGAGCTGAGCGGTATCGAAGTCTGCCGCCGCCTGAGGCAAACCAGCGATGTGCCCATCATCATGCTCACCGCCAAGGATGACGTAAGCGACAAGGTGATGGGTCTGGACATGGGCGCGGACGATTACATGACCAAGCCCTTCGCCATCGAGGAACTGCTGGCCCGCATCCGCGTGAACCTGAAAAAGCACCGTGCGGACCGCACGGCAGGCACCGGCGCGCGCACGGCGGGCAAGCTGCGCATTGAGCCGGCCAGCTATGGCGCCAGCTTCGACGGCGAGCCCATCATGCTGACCAAAAAGGAGTTTGACCTGCTCAACTATCTCTGGCAGCATGAGGGCACGGCCGTCACGCGCGACGAGCTGCTCAGCAATGTGTGGGGCTACGAGTTCGCGGGCGATACCAACATCGTGGACGTATACATCCGCTACCTGCGACAGAAGATTGACGATAAATTCGGCGTAAAAACCATCCACACCATCCGTGCGGTGGGATACATGTTCCGCTATGAGTAAGAAAAAGAAGGAAAATCAGAAAAGCCGCCCGTCGGAGGAGGGCTGGCCCCTGGGTAAGGCCACGCGCAAGGGAAACGGGGAAAACGGCTTTGACCGCTTTTCCCGTTCAGTACATGGCACGCTGGTACGGTTGCTCAGCAATCTGAGGCTGTCGCTTACGCTGCGCATTGCCTTGCACTTTTCGGGGCAGCTGCTTCTGACCACCCTGCCGGTGCTGGCAGCGGCGATGATCGCGCTGTGCGTGGCGCAGTGGCCGGCGGCGGACCGTGCGCTGGGCGAGCTGGCGGCCATGACGCCCGCGCAGGATGGCGTCTATACGCAGGAGCAGCTTGCGGGCCTGCCCTTTACGGAGGCGTATTTGCTGCCGCAGCCCTACGAAGGCGGCCTTCCGGGAATGGCGCAGCGGCTGGCACTGCTGTTTACTGATTTTAACAAGGATGGACAGCGGCGCGTCATGCTCTATGTCGACACCGTGGATGGGGGCGTGGCGGCGGCCTGGCCGGTGGACGACCTGATCTATCAAATGAACATCCTGTTCTGGGTACTTCTGTGCCTGGACCTGTATCGGGTAGGCTATTTTCTCAATCATCGCGACCGGCTGAACCGCCGCGTGCTCAAGCCCATCACCGACATGGCCGAAACCGCCGCGGCCCTGAGCGCCAACAACCTGAGCGATCGCATCAGCGTGGAGGGCGCGAAAAACGAGCTCAAGGACCTGGCGCTGGTCATTAACGGCATGCTGGACCGCATCGAGCTGAGCTACAACAGCCAGAAGCAGTTCGTCAGCGACGCGTCCCATGAGCTGCGCACGCCCATTGCGGTCATCCAGGGCTATGTGGGCATGCTGGAACGCTGGGGCAAGACCGACAAGGCCGTGCTGGACGAGGGCATCAGCGCCATCTCGCAGGAGGCCGCCAGCATGAAGGAGCTGGTGGAACGCCTGCTGTTTTTGGCCCGGCACGACAAAAAGACGCTCATGCTGGAGATGGAGGTATTTGACCCCCTGGAGGTGATGAGCGAGGTCCACCGGGAGGCAAGGCTCCTTTCGCCGGCGCATCGCTTTGAACTGAATCCCGCGCAGAATGCCCGCATCAGCGCCGACAAGGGCATGATCAAGCAGCTCATGCGCATACTGGTGGACAATGCCATCAAGTACACGCCCGCGGGCGGCAGCATCACGCTGGGGGTAAGGCGCGACGGCAGCAGCTGCTACCTGAGCGTGACCGACACCGGCGCAGGCATTTCGGCCGAAGATCTGCCCAAGGTGTTCGACCGCTTCTACCGCTGCGATGAGGCCCGGAAATCCCAGACCAGCGGACACGGGCTGGGACTGAGCATCGCACGCATCATCGTGTCGGCGCATGGAGGGCATCTCAGGGTGCGCAGCAAGGTGGGGGTGGGAACCACGTTCACGGCCTGCCTGCCGCTGGAAAAATCGTGACAGGTACTTCGTCAGCCGGCCGGGAACCACATCTCCGCCTCGATTTGCATTTCGCTGTCATCCTGAATCAGGCCCATGATGCGCTCGTAATCCGCCCCCTCGGCCCATTCGGGCTGGAAGTTGTTGTCCGGTCGCGCACTGGAGGTCAGCACCGGCAAAAGCCGCAGCTTTGCGCCCTGATATTCGCCGCCGTCGAAGCAAAGCGATACCTGCGCCACTACCGCGTCAAAGGTGGTCATCTCGTGCGTGCCGCCGAACACCAGATTGCCCAGGCTCCATAGAATCAGGCTGCCGCGCCGGTGCTCCACCCCCTGCACACAGTGCGGATGGGTGCCCACTACGATATCCGCGCCGTGCTGGATGGCATAGTCCGCCATTCGCCGCTGCGTCTGGTTATGGGTGGGGCTGTACTCCTTGCCCCAGTGAAAGGAATAGATGATCGCGTCGCAGCCCGCCTCCCGGAGCGCCTCCAGGTCGTTGTATACGGGCGCCTTGCGGTCCAGATACACCGTTTCGCGGCAGCCTGCGAAGCCGATGCGGTAGCCGTTCACCTCCACGACCGAGCGGTAGGTGTAGCCGCTGAAACCGATGCCCGCAGCTTCCAGCGCCGCACGCGTGCTCTCGCGCCCGCTGCCGCCGAAGTCGATGTAGTGGTTGTTGGCGATGTTCACCTGTTCGATCCCGGCTGCTTTGAGAATACCGGTATAGGACGGGTCGCCGCGGAAGGTGAACTCCTTGCCGCGCGCATGACCCTCGGAGTGGCTTTGCAGCACGGTTTCCAGGTTGACCAGGCTGATGTCGTCATTGAGAAACGGCTCGGAAATCTTTGAAAAGCACCAGTCAAAGCCTTTTTCGGCAATCAGGGTGTCAAAGGTTTCGGCGTCGTCTTTCCATTCCTCGCGCGTGCCCAGCACGCAGTCGCCTCCCAAAGTGACCACGACCTCGTCTGCCTGTGCCGCGCAGGCGGTCAGCACCAGAAAGAGCGTACACGTAAACAAAGCAATGCGCCGCATCCGCATGCCCTCCCTTTTGTATCTGCTTGTACTCTATAAGATGAATTTTTGGCGAGGCGGGTTTGTCGGCGACAGTGTTTTTACAATGATTACAAAACCAGAATGTGGTAGATTTCGGTCCGTATCAGCCATGAAGAGGCTTTTGGAGAGGCACGCGGCGCAGCATTTGAAAAAAAGAGAATTTCCATGGAAAAAGCCCTTGCAAATCAGCATCGACCGGCGTATACTTTGCGCCTGTACAGCTACGATTTGGCAAAGGAGGCTGCCAGCATGGCCGGAACGCTTGTCCGGGATATGACCGAGGGCTCACCCACGCGGCGCATTGTGGAATTTTTCTTTCCGCTGTTGTTTGGTTTGCTGTTCCAGCAGGTATACAACATGGTGGATACCATTGTGGTGGGCAAGTTTCTGGGCGTGAAGGCGCTGGCGGGCGTTGGCTCCACAGGTTCCCTGAGCTTTCTGGTGCTGGGATTCTGCATCGGCGTGTGCAACGGCTTTGCCATCCCCGTGGCCCAGAAATTCGGCGAGCGCGACTACCCCGGCCTGAAACGCTTCGTGGTCAATGCCATCCTGCTGGCCGTGACGTTTTCACTGGTCATAACGGCGGTGGTCTGTGCGCTGTGCAGTCCGCTGCTGGGATGGATGAATACGCCGTCGGATATCGTGGATGACGCCTATGCCTATATTTTTGTGATCTTTCTGGGCATTCCGGTGGTGTTCATCTACAACGTGCTGTTCAGCATCATTCGCTCTCTGGGCGATTCGCGCACGCCGGTGATCTATCTGGTCATCTGCTCGCTGCTCAACGTGGCGCTGGATTTGCTGTTTATTGTGTCATTTGGCATGGGCGTAGAGGGAGCGGCGTGGGCGACGGTGATTTCGCAGGCCGTTTCTTCGCTGCTGTGCGTCCGCTACATTCGCCACTGCGATCTGATTGTGCTGACCCGCCGGGACTGGAAACTGGACAAAACCTGTGTGAAAAGGCTCATCGGCATGGGCGTTCCCACGGGATTGCAGTACTCGATCACGGCCATCGGTTCCATTGTGCTGCAGGCGTCGGTCAATCTGCTGGGCTCCAGCTATGTGGCCAGCGTGGCGGCGGGGACCAAAGTCAGCCAGCTGTTTTGCTGTACCTTTGACGCGCTGGGCAGCACCATGGCTACCTACGGCGGCCAGAACGTGGGTGCAGGCAGGCTGGAACGTATCGGCAAGGGGCTGAAGAGCTGTTCGGTCATCGGCATCGTGTATTCCCTGGCGGCGTTTGGTGTCCTGTCGGCGTTTGGCGGAAACCTGTCTCAAATGTTCATGGACGCCAAAGAAACCCTGGTCATTGCAAACTCCGCCCTGTTTCTCACGGTGAACTCGGCCGCCTACATCCCGCTGGCCTTTGTCAATATCGTTCGTTTTTTGATTCAGGGACTGGGCTTTACCCGGCAGGCCGTGTTCGCCGGCGTGCTGGAAATGACGGCACGCGTGATTGTAGGGGTGGTAATGGTGCCAGCGTTCGGCTATATCGCCGTGTGCGCAGCCAACCCGGCCGCGTGGGTGGCGGCGGACCTGTTCCTCTTCCCTGCCTACGGCTGGGCCATGCGCCGGCTTGCAGCCGCGCATGAACGAAATGCAGAAAAAAACCCGGACATGCCGGGTGATGCGAATACGGACGTGCTGGCGGCCCGCTAGGACTCCAGAAACGCGAATCCATAGGCAAACAGCCTTTTTAAATCGGTCCAGGCGCGGTTGCGCGTGGGGGCGTCCAAAATGACGGCGATCAGCGTTTGGCCGTTTCGCTGCGCCGCGCCCACGTAGCAAAAGCCCGCCCGAGACGTATATCCGCTCTTGACGCCCGCCGCACCTTCGATATAGAAGGGCGAGTCGGGCTTAAAAATTTCATAGGCGTTTTCGATCACCAGTTCCCCCCGCTTTGAGGTCGCAGGAAGGGCGTAGCGCAAACAGGTGACGATCTGGCAGAAGGTGGGGTCGGTTAGCCCCTGCCGTGTGAGGGTGGCCAGGTCGCGCGCGGTGGTGTAATGGTCCGGATCATGATAGCCGTGAGGGTTGACAAAATGGGTGCCCGTCATGCCCAGCTCGTAGGCGCGGGCGTTCATGCGGGCCACAAAGGCGTCCACGCTGCCGGCGCACAGCTCAGCCACGGCGTTGGCCGCGTCGTTGCCGGAACGGATGATGAGGCCATAGAGCAGGTCGAGAAACGGCATCTGTTCGCCCTCATAGACCGGCACCAGGGAACTGTCCTTTGGCACGTCCGCCGCGCAGGCGGGGATGGTGATTTCCTGATCCAGGCCGCCGCGCTCCAGCGCCAGCAGCAGCGTCATGATCTTGGTGGTGCTGGCCGGATAGAGCTGCGTGTCCGCCTCATGAGCAAACAGCACGTTGCCCGTCGTCGCCTCCATCACGATGCAGGCCTTGGCATACAGGTCATCTTCGGACAGGGCCAGGGGTGCACTTTCGTCAAAGTAGATGGGCGCCTCAAAGCCATATACGCTCAGGTCGCTCATGAGCAGATCCACCAGACCCGGCGTGGCCACGCCGTCCAGCTCCAGACCGTTCAGCCCCAGCTGGATCATGCGCTGCTGAAACAGCCTCACGGCCGCTTCCGTATTGTCGCCGTAGACGCCGTCCGCATCATCGGAGAGGAGCTTTAAGTCGATCAGCCGGCTTTGCAGCTGGCGCACGCGGTCGCCCCGGCTGCCCAGCCGCAGGGTACGCAGCGTGGCCTCCGCTTCCGGGTCGAACAGCAGCTTCAGGGTATCCGCGTCGGCCTCTCCGGTCTGTGCCACATCATAGCCCGCGGCGGCCAGAAGGCGCTGCGCCTCCGTCACCCCGGCGGCGGTCTGCTTGCCGTAGATGCCATCGGTCTCGCCCGTGGACAGGCCGAGCGACTGGAGACGCTTTTGCAATTCCACCACCGCGTCGCCCGTATCGCCGGAAGCAAGCGGGCGGCGCGCCGTTTCCGCCGCGGCCGGGGCACAAAACGCCACCGTCAGGACCAAAAGCAGCGCAAGCAACCGTTTCATCTTTCGTTAAGCTCCTTCCCGCCATCAGGCATGGCTCCATTGTATAAAAACGAAGCACGAATGGCAATCCCTGCCGGGCATGGATGGAAAAAAGCACGCATATCCTGCCGCGGAGGGATGCAGTATGAGGCATGGCTATCCGCCGGTATGGCTGTCCGCGGCGCTGCTGGCGCTGGCGCTGATGTGGAGAATGGTGGGCGCGCCCTTGACGGCGACGCAGTTTGAGGATATGCAAACCCCTCTGTGGCAGGCGCGGGTGCTGCTGCCCACGCGCGTGGGGCGCATTCTGCGGCTGTGGATGCCGGGAGCGCAGGAAGCGCAGGCACAGACCATCCGAGAGGAGGCCCTGGGCGAGGAAGGTCAGGTGCTGGACCGGCTGATGAACGGTGAGGACCAGCAGACAATTTCCGTCTATCTGGCCCAGGAGGGGCGCGTGGTGGAAATGGCGCTGGAAAGCTACGTCTGCGGCGTGGTGGCGGCGGAGATGCCCGCCGCCTACCATCTGGAGGCGCTGAAGGCGCAGGCGGTGGCTGCGCGCACGCGGGCAATATGGCAGACCGAAAACGGAGGATGTGCGCTGCACGCGGGTGCGGACATCTGTACCGACAGCGCGCATTGTCAGGGGTACGCCACGCCCGACCAGTGCCGCGAGCTGTGGGGCGGGGAATATACCGCCTACCGTGACCGCGTGCTGCAGGCGGTCGCCGCCACCAGGGACGAGCTGGTTACCTACGGCGGGCAGCCCATTACGGTGATGTACCACGCCATCAGCGGCGGACGCACCGAGGCGGCGCAGACGGTGTTTTCGCAGGCGCTGCCCTACCTGGTGAGCGTGGAGAGCGACGGGGAGGAAGGCGTACCGGGTTACCAGCAGGATACGTTTTTTACCTTTGATGAGATGGCCGCATTGCTGGGCGATGCGTTTGACCTGGATCTGACCGCGCAGGAGGTGGAGCGCACCCTCGCCGTAGCGGGGTACACGGATACCGGACGCGTGGCCGCCATGCTGGTGGGCGACAAAGAGGTGGAGGCCACGGCCTTCCGTCAGGCACTTGGGCTGCGAAGCACCTGGTTTACAATGTCCATGGATGGGAGCGGCGTCACCTTTCATCAGCGGGGCTACGGGCACGGGGTGGGCATGAGCCAGGCCGGGGCCAACAGCATGGCGGCCGACGGCGCGGATTACCGGGCCATCCTCACGCATTACTATCCCGGCGTTTTGGTTGAAAAACGCTGAAACCGCATAGCATGCTTCCCGCCGGGCCAACCTATGCCCGGAGGGATGTGTATGCAGAACAATCGCTTTCTGGAAGGGCTGCGCCGCGTCTATGCCCGCTATGACCGCCTGATGGAGAAGCAGGGATTCTACATCGTATTGGCGGTGTGCGTGCTGGTAATCCTGCTCAGCGCGCTCTATACCTTTCAGCTGCGCGATCAGTGGGAGGAGCCACCTGCCGCAGCGGATACGGGCGATGAAGCGCTGGCGGCCGGCGGATCACAGGGGGCGCAGACCCTCAGCGATGCCAAAGCCCTGGTGGAAAGCCGGGGAGCCGGTCAGCTGGCCGTGCCAACGCAGGCTCCCTTGCGCTTTTCCCAGCCGGTGAACGGCTTTACCGACCGGGGCTTTTCTGTGACGGATCCCCAGTATTTCTCCAAAACAGGCGTGTGGCAGGTGCATCCCGGCATCGACTTGCAGGTGGCGTACGGAGAAGTGGTCAAGGCCTGCGGTGCGGGCACCGTGGACGCCGTGTGGGAGGATAACCAGCTGGGCCTTTGTGTACGCCTCAATCATGAGGACGGCTACCAGAGCCTGTATGCGGGGCTGAGCAACGCGGACTATGTGCGTGCGGGTGACCCCGTGGCACAGGGCCAGACCATCGGCCACGCGGGCAACGGCGTGCTGGCGGAGAGCGACGCAGAGCCGCACCTGCACCTGGAGATCTGGAAGGATGGCCGTCCGGTGGATCCCATCGCCGTTTTTTTGGGGGTTGACAGCGAAGATACAATGTGATACATTGCAATACGTTTCATAACATTTTAGACGGAGGCATCAGGCATGTGCGGAATCGTTGGCTATATTGGAAGCAAGCAGGCCTCTCCTGTTCTTATTGAGGGATTGGAGAGGCTGTCTTATCGGGGCTATGACAGCGCGGGCGTGGCGGTGATCGGGCCGGAGGGACGCATCAGTGTGCGCAAGGCCAAGGGCAGGCTGGAAAACCTGAAAAACCTGCTTGCCCAAAGCCCGGTGGAGGGTGTGATCGGCATCGGTCATACGCGCTGGGCCACGCATGGCGAACCAAGTGATCTCAACGCCCATCCCCATACGGATGTGAAGGGCGGCATCGCGGTGGTGCATAACGGCATCATCGAAAACCATGAGTCCCTGCGCAGATATCTGGAAAGCACCGGCGCACGCTTCGTCAGCCAGACGGATACCGAGGTAATCGCCCACCTGCTCAACCACCTCTATCAGGGCGACATGCGCCGTGCGCTCATCCGCGCCATGGGGATGCTGGAGGGAAGCTACGCCCTGGGCGTGATCTGCGATCAGGAACCCAACGCTCTTTTCTGCGCCCGCAACGACAGCCCTCTGGTGATCGGCGCAAAGGACGGAGAGGGGTTTATCGCATCGGATATCCCGGCGCTGCTGAGTCATACGCGCGATGTCATTTTCCTGCAGGACAAGGAAATTGGCGTTTTGGACCGGCAGGGTGTAAGCGTGTATGACGCTTACGGCAAAACCCGGCAGCATGCCATATTCCACGTGGACTGGGACCTGTCCAGCGCGGAAAAGGGCGGGTATGCCCATTATATGCTCAAGGAAATACATGAGCAGCCCACGGCCCTGCAAAGCACCTTCACGCCCAGGGCGGGCACGCCGGGTCAGTACAGCTGGCTGCCAGTCACCCCCCAGGAGGCGCGTGCGCTTCGCAAAATCAGCATTGTGGCATGCGGGACGGCCTACCATGCGGGGGTGCTGGGGAAGTACGCCATCGAGCGGCTGGCGCGTGTGCCCGTGGAGGCTGAAATCGCCAGCGAATACCGCTACCGTGACCCCATCGTGGGCGAAAACGAGCTGTTCATCGCCGTATCGCAGAGTGGCGAGACGGCCGACACCCTGGCCGCCCTGCGCGAAGCCAAGCGCCGGGGAGCAAGGGTGATGGCGATATGCAATGTGGTGGGCTCCACCATTACACGCGAGGTAGGGGAGGAAAACACCCTCTACACCTATGCGGGCCCGGAAATCGCCGTGGCCAGCACCAAAGCCTACATCACCCAGGCTGAATTGATGGTGATGCTGGCCGTGGCTCTGGCGGACCTGCGCGGGCAGATCTCTCCGGAGCGCGCGGCACAACTGATGGAGGGCCTGTCCGACCTGCCCCGCAAGGCCGAACAGGCGCTGGCCGTGGAAGAACAACTCCAGCGCCTTACCAGCATGCTCAGCCAGAAGCGGCATGTGTTCTTCGTGGGACGCGGGATGGATTATGCCCTTTCGATGGAGGCGGCGCTCAAGCTTAAGGAGGTCAGCTATATTTTCAGCGAGGCCTACGCCGCGGGCGAACTCAAGCATGGCCCTATCGCGCTGCTCAAGGAGGGACGGCTGGTGGTGGCGACGCTCACCCAGCCCGCTCTTCTGGAAAAGACCATGAGCAACCTGCGGGAGGTAGCCGCGCGCGGCGCACAGGTCGTGGCCGTATGCCGCGAAAGCCTGGCCGCCAAGGTGCGCGGGCAGGTAGACGAGGTGATCGTCGTTCCCGATGCGGATGATTTACTTGCGCCTCTGCTGGCGGTGATTCCGCTGCAGCTCTTCGCTTACTGCATGGCGGTGGCGCGTGGCTGCGACGTGGATAAGCCGCGCAACCTGGCCAAGAGCGTCACGGTGGAATAAACGGTATCTTTGCCTTAACGCAGTCCGGGCGCTTCCCGGCTCACCCCGTTGGGGGTGGAAGGAAGCGCCCGGCTTTTTGCTGCGCTTGAAGAGCCTTTACCCAGCACAGGGACATACCGGCGGGGCAAAGGGAGAAAAGGCCGCAGGCGCCATGCGGCGCATGCAGCCGCGCCCGCCTGATGATCCCGGAAGCCTCGTTGCTCAGTCGCTGCTAACGCAGGGGGAAGGTGGCTTCATGGATGCGTCCGTCGTCGGTGAGAATCAGCCGTCCGTCGCGCAGCTGCTCGCCGTCCGCGGTGGGGAAGGGACATTCCCGTGAGGCATGCAGGTGGTAGGTGGCTGTACCAAAGCGATAGGTCACGCGCAGCTCGTCCCAGCCGGATGGAGCCACGGGCCGGAAGCGCAGCACGTTGCCCGTCTTTTGAAAACCCAACAGCTGTGTCAGCACCACGTATTGCAGCCAGCTGGCGCTGCCGGTGTACCAGGTCCAGCCGCCGCGTCCGCGCTGCTGGGGATTGGCGTATACGTCCGCGGCCAGCGCATAGGGCTCCACGCGGTAGCGCAGAGCCAGCTGGCGCGTGGCGGCATGGCGGATGGGCAACAGGGCCGAGGCCAGTTCCCAGGCGCGGCCATCCTGCCCCAGCTGATGCAGGGCGGCCACGGCCCAACAGGCGGCGTGGGTATACTGTCCGCCGTTTTCCCGCACGCCGGGCAGATAGGCCGCGATGTAACCGGGTTGCTCCTGCCCCTGAAAGGGCGGGGTAAAGAGCTTTATCAGGCCCACATCCGGCTCGTAGAGCATGCGCCAGGCGTTGTCCATGGCCATGGCGCAGCGGTCGCGCGATACACCGCACATAACGCCCCACGCCTGCGGCAGCAGATCGATGCGGCATTCCTCGCTTGCGGCGCTCCCCAGACGGCTTCCATCGTCATACCAGGCCCGCAGATACCATCCGCCGTCCCAGGCGTAGCGATCCAGCGAGGCGAGCAGGGCGCTCCGGCGGTCCAGCAATCGCCGGGTATCCGACGGCTCGCACAGGGGGGCGAACAGGCGCAGCACCTCGCACAGGAACATGCCCAGCCATACGCTTTCGCCGTTTTCGCCGCCCACGCGATTCATGCCGTCGTTCCAGTCGCCCCCGCCCATCAGGGGAAGGCCGTGCGCGCCGCAGGCCACATGGTCAATGGCGCGCAGGCAGTGCAGCCGAAGCGGTTCCGAGATTTCGGATACCTCCGGGGAAAACAGGCGCTCGGTTTCTTCCTCGGAAAGCGGATCGCCGTGCAGGTAGGGCGCCTCCTCGCTCAGTATGGAGGTATCGCCGGTGATTTGTACGTACAGGGACGTCACGTAGGGCAAAAACAGCTTATCATCGCTGATGCGGGTGCGCACACCGTATCGAGGCGGATGCCACCAGTGCTGCACGTCACCCTCCTCAAACTGATGCGCGGCGCATTCCAGCAGGTGTGCGCGTGCCGCGTCGGGTCGGGTGTGCAGCAGGGACAGCATATCCTGCAGCTGATCCCGATAGCCAAACGCGCCGCCCGCCTGATAGAATCCCGCGCGCATCCATAGCCGGGAGGCCTGCACCTGATAGGGCAGCCACCTCCCCAGCATCAGGGCCATGGCGGGGTCGGGAAGGTCAAAGCGCAGGAGGCTCAGGCGGTCCTCCCATTGCTGGCGCACGGCGTGCAGGCGCAAGGTAGCGCCGTCGCGGCGGAAGCTCTCCAGGGAATGAAGCAGCACTTCCGTGCCTGCCGCATGGGCCAGCGCCGTGGTGACGGTGCGCGTCTCACCGGGCCTGAGGCGTATCTCATAGCACAGGACAGCCGTATCGCCAAAGTCGCTGGGCAGGTTTTCTCCGCCGCACAGCGCGGCAGGCGCCACGCCCCAGAGCCCTTGGAACACGCCCGAACTCATGGTGGTGCTCATGGTGGGAAGCGGGTCCATGCCAAACAGGCCCGCCACGCCCTCCAGACTGGGATTCTCTGCGAGTACGCCTCCCTCCACACGGCTCAGCGCCGTCAGCTGGGAAGCCGCCGGCTGATTGCCGGGGCTGAAGATGCAGGTGTGCAGCAGCGTCAGCGTGCGCTCCACCCGGTCCTCGTTGCGCAGCTGAATCACGCGCGCGCCGATAGCGGCCTCGCCGTCGGTGAAGCAGGACATGCGGCAGTACACGCCATAGCAGCTGCTCTCATACACCGTTTCCCCGGGCGCATGAGTTACACGCACAGGCATGTTATGCCCCATCGGTTGCCGGGTGAGAGACCAGATCAGCCGGTTTGCGTCGTCACGAAGGAAGAAGTTTTCCTCTCCGCGGGGAGTCACGCTGTCGTTGGGCCAGCGGGTCAGACGGCCCGAATGGCTGTTGCCCGCATAGCTGAAAATCAGCCCGCTTTCGCCCGCGAGGGTGCCGAAACAGTCCGAGCAGAGCGGATTGCACCAGGGCGCGGGGGTCTGCCGCCCGGCGGGCAGCGTGATGCGGTAGTCTCCGCTGTCTCGCGTAAAACCGCCGTAACCGTTGTCAAACAGCAGGGCGTCCGCTTCGGGCAGAGAGGGTTTCCATTCGGCGCTGGGGCGGCAGGTATAGAGGGGACGAACGCGTACGTTCACCTCCAGGGCGTGCAGCTGTTCCTCCAGTGAGCCGCCGTCTGTGGAAAGCACCACGCGCGCCGCGGCACGCAACAGCCCCAGTTGGTCAGCCGTCAGACTGTCAAAAAGATGCACGCCGCTCTCCTTGCCGATCAGCTCATGGCTGTGGCAGGACTGGGCCAGAGCGCCGAGCCGTTCGCGCAGCGGATGTCCGTAGCCCGAAGGCTGGGTGACGGCCAGCACCAGGTCCACCCACAGGCCGTGCATGCGGTACCAGGCGTGCGCCTTGAGGAGAAGCTGCACCAGAGACAGGTCCTTGCCCTCGCGGCATTCCAGCAGCAAAATGGGAAGATCGCCGCCGATGCCCATGCTCCACAGGGCGCGGAGGGGCAAGGTGTTTTCCGATGCGTAACGCAGCTGGGCAGGCTGGCCGGTGTAGCACAGCGCGCCCACCAGGCGCGAAACCCCACCGAGCATTCCCGCGGAAAGCCCCAGATAGCGCGCTGTGACCAGCCCGCGCGTAAGGGCGGGACCGTAGGCGCGCAGCGCGCCGTCCACCTGGCCGTAGCGTTCCAGAAAGGCGCCCGGAGCCTCGTTTTCGCCGGGAAGAAGGGTGGCGAACACAAATTGCAGCCTGCCGCCGGACGGCAGCACGAACTGGCCCCGCAGGCTCAGACAGGGCTCGATGACGTCGCCCAGCGTGTCAGCGATGGCGCTGATGGGCATCTCCAGCGCCCGCGGCGCGTAAATGGTGCGCCCACGCCCCAGAAAGGCGGTGCGGTCGGTCTGCACCCGCAGCACGGTGAGACTGGCGTCTGTGGCCATCAGGTGCCACAGGCGGCGGCTTTCTCCGGACGGGTCACGGGGACGTCGCATGGCGGCCACGCCGTATTTTCCCAGCCGACCGGTGCGCACAAACAGGTTCTGAAACGCCGGGTGCGCCGCGTCGTCGCGCTGGGAGGCCAGGGCAGGCTCCAGATAGCTGCACACCTCCATCATGCGCTCCATCCCGCTGTGATTTTTCAGCGTAAGACAGGCCAGGGCCGTTCCGTCCAGAGGGCTTACAAACAGGCGAAGCTCGCTTTCCACCTGAAAGCGTTCATGCGTAAAGACCGCCTGCGCCGTTTCAAAGCTGACCGACTGGGTCAGGCCGGGGTCTGCGGCGTTCCAGTAGGCGCCGCTTTGTGAATCGCGCAGGTAAAAGCGCATGCCGCTGGGCAAGCGACAGCTTTCTGAGAAGCGGGTGAGCATCACGCCGTTCCGGCTCAAAAAGCCGCCGCCCTGCGCGTCGATCATCCAGGTGGTTCCGGCGCCGTGCAGAAGATGTGCGTCAATGGGAAAGCGCATGGGCTGCGCTGCCCGCCGGGCAGCGGCAGCAGAGGAAATCTCCTCGCGCGCCGTGCGCCGGAGCGGACGGCGGATCAGCCCACGGGCCCGATAGGACTTTTCTTCCAGCAGCAGGCGGTATGCCTGCGCACGGGGAAGGGAGGAGAACAGCTCCGCAATATAGCCATCCTCCAGAACGTTGCACACCGCCAGCAGAATCATCCCCTGATGATGCGCCATATGGCTGCGCACGATGCGCATGGGCTGACCCTCCGTGCGCGTGGGGGAAAAATCGGCGGCTTCAAACATGCCCAGCGGCCCCTCCATCCCCAGCGACATGAGGCGCAGCAGGTTTTGAAACGCGCCCTTCAGATCCACGGGCAGGGCCAGGAAGGTGGCATAGGGCGTGATCACATCGCAGCGCTGGTCCGGGTCCAGCGACAGGCGGGGAAGGCCGAAGGCCTTATAGAGATAGTACAGATTGGGGTCGAAGGCGTAATAGCCGCTTTCGCTCACGCCAAACACGCCACCGCGCCGGCAGCGCTTCTGGGCCTTGACAACGGCGTGATACACCCCGTCCAGCAGCGTGCCGGGCACCGCGGGCTGAAAGAGCAGCGGCATGAGGTATTCAAACATGGTTCCATTGTAGCTGATGAATGCCTGCGCGCCACCGGGCACGCGCGTATAGAGCCTTCCCAGCCGGTACCAGTGCCGCACCGGCACCTGCCCCAGCATGATGGCGACAAAGCTGAGCAGCCGGGATTCGCTGGCCAGCAGGTCGTAATGACCGCCAGAGGGCGCGTCCTGAAGCGGATGCACGCCAATGCGGAACAGGTCCGCCTCAGCATCATACAGGGCGTCAAAACGCATGCCCTCCGCCAGCGCGTCCATACGGGCGGCCAGGCTGTGATAGCATGCGCTGAGCTGGGGCAGCAGCACGCGCACATCCTGCGCACAGGTCAGCAGACAGGCCGCCAGGTTGCCGCTGTCCACCGAAGAAATGAACGGCGGCTCCAGCGGCTCCAGTGTGCGCGTATCATACCAGTTGTAAAGATGCCCTTGCCACTTTGGCAGCTTTTCGAGCGTAATGAGGGTTTCTTCCATGCGGCGGGCCATTTCGTCCGGCGCGAGCAGGCGCAGCCGTTCCGCCGCCGCCAGGGCACACAGGTACAGGCCGATGTTGGTGGGCGAGGTACGGTGCGACACGCCCTTGTTGGGCTCGATTTGCACATTGTCGGGCGGCAGGGCGTGGTCCGCATCGGTCATGGCCGTTTCAAAGAAGGTAAGCGTTCCCTTGGCCACGCGCGTGAGCACCTCGCGCATATACCCGGTTGGGCGCTGCGGCTGGCGCGCGGGCTGCTCCAGATAGGGCAGGGCGAAGGGAAAGGCGGCCCATAGCGCGCCCACCGCCAGTCCGGCCCATGTGCCGCCGGGCAGCAGCGATAGTCCCGCCACCGCCGCGCCTGTGAACATGCTCAAATAGAAAAACAGCATGGGCGGCTTGTCTGCCGGGCGGGACAGCTGGGCTGCCGTGGTCCACGCCAGCAGATGGCGTCTGCTGAACCACAGGCGGTACAGCGTGCGCACGATGGCGTCGGCTTGCATACCTGCCTCGCATGGCAATACGGCCAATCGCGTCAGAAGCGGCGGCAGGCCGCGCAGGCCCGCCGGAAGCACATAGGGCAGTTCGGGCAGCAGCAGTGCGGAAAGCAGAAGCCAGGGCCTGCCTGCGAACGCCGCGTAGGCGATCAGCAGAATCCGCAGGGGAGCGGCCAGGCTGCGCAGCAGATTGTGCCGGATTTTACGGCGGGCCAGCGCGTCCAGCGAGCGCCGGGATGGGCGCCATTGCGAAGGAAACAGCGGCAGCACATAGGGAAGCAGCTGCCAGTCGCCCCGCGTCCAGCGGTGCAGACGATAAAGGAACCCCTTGAGGGTTTTGGGATTGCCGTCGTAGAGAACGATATCGCCGGCCATGGCACAGCCCGCCAGTTCGCCTTCCAGCAAATCATGGCTGAGCACGCAGCCGGGGATGATGTTGTGTTCGATGGCGTCCAGAAAGGGCGCGGGATCGATGATGCCCTTGCCCATGAACGTACCCCGCCTGTAGAGATCCTGCGCAAGGTCGGGGGCGAGGGCGTTGTAGGGGTCTGCGCCACCGCGTCCGCCCAGCAGCAGGGATAGGCGGCTGCCCACCGTATGAGCGGCGATCTCCATGCGCGGCTGCAACACGCTTATGCCGCGCATGCGTCCCTGCACTTTCTCCCGCCGCTGCAGGGGATGGAGCATGCTGCCCACCAGCCTCAGCGCGCTGCCGGGGGGAAGAATGGTGTCGCTGTCAAGGGTGATTACGTAGCGGTATTGGCCTTTCAGGCTCTCCAGCGGCAGGGAGGCATAGGCGAAGGAATCCTCCACAGGCCGTCCGTCGATGAGCTTGAGCAGCGTTTCGAGACTGCCCCGCTTGCGTTCCCGGCTCATGTAGAGATGGTCGCGGGCGGAAAAGACGCGTTCGCGCTGCAGATAAAAAAATGGATGGCCGGTGTCCTCGCACAGGGCGCGCACAGCTGCGGATGCGGCGGCCACAATATCGCCGTCGCCGGACAGCGTACCGGTCAGACTGTCCTGAAAATCCCCCAGAAGCAGAAAGTGCAGATGCGCGTCCGGGTTGGCCTGATGCAGCACTGAGAGGTGCTTCACCATGGAGATGGCGTGCTTGGCGTCCATGAGCATGGTAGGGCATACCACCAGCGTTTGCGTGGACGTATCCAGATGGTCCACCTGCATGCGGGGCACCATGCGTGGGCGCAGGCGCCTGAGCAAAATGACGGCCGCAGCCCGCTGTGCCGCGCAGAGGAACACGACTGCAAACAGCGGCCAGAGAACTGCCGGCAGGCCCAGCGCCCAGGCGGATGCAAGCAGCAGGACCAGCAACGCCCAGCCCCCCAGCCGCAGAAGGGCCGCGGCATAGGTTCCGCTCCAGGGCAGGCGCGGCGCCTGCAAATAGCGCAGAAGCTGGCGCAGACCGTCGTCCAGCAGGTAATAGCCCACATGGCTGCGAACGCCTTCGTTGACGCCTTGGGCCAGCGACAGCGCCCCGGCGCATATGGACGGCTCCGGCCGGCCGGTGCGCCCGGCGATCAGGGAAACCTGTCCCCGGTAATAGGCCCGGCTTTCCTGGTCCATGGCGCTGTAAACACGATCAGCGGAAAGCGCAGCATGCACGGCGCTGAGCGATTCCAGCACCCGCTGCCAGGGCAACCGGCCGATGGCACGCAGCGAGGTAACGGCATTGCCGATCCACAGGCTGCTTTCCGCCTGATGGGCATGCTCCGCTTCCGCCAGACCATCGGCGGACAGGCCGTGGCGGTCGAAATAGCGGTCCAGCCACAGCGCGCGGCCGGCTTCTTCGCCGGCACGAACCTGGGATAGCAGCTGCTCCAGAAAGGCGGATTCGTGCTCGTTGCGCTTGAACAGGCGCTGGGCCTGCCGCTCGTGCCCGTGTCGAAGCAGACGTTCCATCCGAACGGCGCTGAGGCGGGCCTGCTGCTCGTGCATGCACTGATTCGCCGAGAGGCAGACCAGTTCCAATAGCGTCAGCCTAAGGGCCAGGGGCAGACAGTCCGTCTCTTCAACGGTAAAGGGCGTCACGCTCTGCCAGGCGTCCACGGCCCGTTCCAGCCGCCCGCGGTCAAAAGCGGCAGCGCTGTGGCCCATCAACTCGCGGGCAAACAGGCACACCCTCGGCGTACCTGATGAACAACGGGGCAGACGCGGCGCGCCTTCCAGCGCAAGGCGCAGGGAAGCGATTTCCTCCTGCAGAAAACGCCCGTTATCGCACAGCCAGCGCGCGGCGGGAAGAAGGTCCTGTGCGGGCAGCGCATTCAAAAACCGCACCGAACGCTCCAGGGAACCCAGCAACCCGCGCGGCATACGGATACGCGCCCGCCCGCGCCCCTCCGTTTCAGCCGCAAGGGCCTTGAGGTGCGCAGGCAGCGCGTCGTCCAAAGTTGCGTCCCGATAGGCACGGGGCACGGGCCGGTGCGTACCCCATGCCAGCAAAAACAGAATCGCCAGTCCGGCCGCCGATATGATCCAATGCATCAGGCAAACCTCCGCTATTGTGTACGGAGGATAGTGTGTGCAAAGGATGGCAAAGTGATGTATGATGCGGGAATGGTTTGCGCCGCGGGCAAGATGCACCTGCCCGCGCGAAGGCGGAGAGAGTCTCATGGAGCCGGTTTGGCCGGGATGTCCTGCAATCAGGGCGCAAATCGGCAGTCAGCGAGGGTTGCCCGCATGATTTGAATGCATGCGCAGCGCTCCAACCGCCATTTGGAACAATCCGGCGAGGACAGCGCCTCTATAGCGCGGACAGGTAGGCATGGCACGCGCTCGCAGCGTGCTGCCCCTCGTTGATGGCGCGCACGACAAGGCTCTGGCCGATATGCATATCGCCCGCGGCAAACACGCCGCGCCGCACGGTCATAAAATTGTCGGCCACGACGCGTCCACGCGCTTCCTGGGTGAGGCCATAGGCCTGAATGAGCGTTTCTTCCGGGCCGGTAAAGCCCATGGCGATCAGCACCAGGTCGGCCGGCCACCTTTTTGAGGTTCCTGGCTGCACCTGCAGGGTCATGCGGCCGTCCGGCCCCTTATCCCAGCGTACCTCTTCGGTTTGAACGGCGCACACGCCGTGTTCGTCGCGCAGGATTTCACGGGTCTGTGTCAGGTACTGGCGGGGATCGCTTCCAAAGCGCGCGATGGCCTCCTGCTGGGCGTAATCCACCTTGAGCACACGCGGAAACTCCGGCCAGGGGTTCTGAGGCGAGCGTGTCAGGGGCGGCTTAGGCATGATTTCCAGCTGGTGCACGCTGCGGCATCCCTGCCGCAGGGCCGTGCCGACGCAGTCGGTGCCCGTATCGCCCCCGCCGATGACGATGACATGCTTGCCCTTGGCGTTGAGCGCTTCGGGCAGGGTCTCCGGCCCGTCCAGCACGGCACGCGTGGCGGCGGTCAGGTAATCGAGGGCGAAAGCCACACCGGGTCCCTTGCGGCCCGGCACATCCAGGTCGCGGGGCTTGCCGCTGCCTATGCAGAGCACCACCGCGTCAAATTCATGAAGAAGCGCTTCGGCGGGCAGGTCCACCCCCACATGGCAGCCGGTGCGGAAAACTACGCCCTCGGCCCGCATGAAATCCACGCGCCGTGTAATGATGCGCTTATCCAGCTTCATGTTGGGAATGCCGTAGGTGAGCAGACCGCCTACGCGGTCGCTGCGCTCCAGGACGGTGACGCTGTGGCCATAGTGGTTGAGGCGATTGGCGCATGCCAGCCCGGAGGGACCGCTGCCCACCACCGCGACGCGCTTTCCCGTGCGCGTGGCCGGGGGATGGGGCTGCATATGGCCGCTTGCGAAGGCGTTCTCAATGATGCTGAGCTCATTCTGGCGAATGGTGACCTGCGGCTGATGGATGCCGCAGGTGCAGGCGCCTTCACAGGGCGCGGGACATACCCGGCCGGTGAATTCCGGGAAGCTGTTGGTCATCAGCAGACGCTGCGCCGCCGCTTCCCACTCGCCGCGGTAGAGCAGGTCGTTCCATTCGGGAATCAGGTTGTTAAGCGGACAGCCGGATGGCAGGCCGCCGATCATCAGGCCGCTGTGGCAGAAGGGCACGGAACAGCTCATGCACCGCGCCGCTTGCTGCCGCTCCTCCTCCTTGGGAAGCAGGCCGTGGATCTCGTTCCAGTCGTTCAGCCGCTCCAGCGGGTCGCGGTCCGGCGGCAGCTCGCGGTTATATTCCAGAAAACCAAACAGCTTGCCCATGCTCAGCCCTCCTCCTTATCATGCCGTGCCGTCAGACGCTTGTACTGAGCGGGAATGACCCGCACAAAGCGGCCTACCACCGTGCCCCAGCTCTCCAGCAAGCGCTGCCCGAGCGGACTATGGGTGCGGCGCACATGCTGCTCAATCCACTTTTTCAGCAGGACGACCTCGTCGGGATCATCCAGCGCTTCCAGCAATACCATTTCGGTGTTGCAAAGCTGCGGGAAGGTTCCTTCCGGGTCATATACGTAGGCGATGCCGCCGCTCATGCCGGCGGCAAAGTTGCGCCCGACGCTGCCAAGCACCACGACGCGTCCGCCGGTCATATATTCGCAGCCGTGGTCGCCTACACCCTCAACCACCGCCAACGCGCCGGAGTTGCGTACGCAGAAGCGTTCGCCCGCCATGCCGCATACGTAGCATTCGCCGCTGGTGGCTCCGTAGAGCGCCACGTTTCCCGCAATGACATTTTCCTCCGGCTTTCCGGCCTGTTCCTTGGCCGGGCGAATGGAGAGAATGCCGCCGGAAAGTCCCTTGCCCAAATAGTCGTTGCAATCGCCTTCCAGAGCCAGCGTTACGCCGTGCGGAACGAAGGCGCCAAAGCTTTGACCCGCGCTGCCATGGAAGGTGAAGCGGATGGTGTCGTCGGCCAGGCCGTTTTCGCCGTAGCGCGCGGTCACCTCGCTTCCCAGAATCGTACCGGTGGCGCGATCGGTATTATGAATGGCCAGCGATGCGGTTACGGGACGCCTGCTGTCCAGGGCGGGACGAGCCAGCACGCACAGCATGTTTTCGTCCAGCGTGGAACCCAGACGGCGACCGGTGCCCTGCTCGTGGCGGCGGACCGGGAATTCATCCTCCGCCGGCTGGTCCAAAATCGCGCTCAGGTCTACGGTGTCGCGCTTCCAGCAGCCATCCGACGGCTTGCGAACCAGCAGATCCGTGCGGCCCACCATTTCATCCAGTGTGCGGAAGCCCATTTGCGCCATGATTTCTCTCAGTTCCCGCGCGATAAAGCGCATGAAGCGGATCACGTATTCGGGCTTGCCCTTGAAGCGGGCGCGCAGCTCCGGCTTCTGGGTCGCGATGCCCGCGGGACAGCTGTCCAGATTGCATACGCGCATCATCACGCAGCCCATGGCGACCAGCGGCGCAGTAGCGAACCCGAATTCTTCCGCACCAAGCAGCGCGGCTACGGCCACGTCCCGCCCCGTCATGAGCTTGCCGTCGGTTTCCAGCACGACACGGCCGCGCAAGCCGTTGAGCATAAGCGTCTGCTGCGCTTCGGCCAGACCCATTTCCCAGGGCAGGCCCGCATGTCGGATGGAGGAGCGCGGGCTGGCGCCGGTGCCGCCGTCGTATCCGCTGATGAGAATCACATCCGCGCCACCCTTGGCCACGCCCGCGGCCACGGTGCCCACGCCCGCTTCTGCCACCAGCTTGACGCTGACGCGCGCCTTGCGGTTGGCGTTTTTCAGGTCGTAAATCAGTTCGGCCAGATCCTCGATGGAGTAGATATCATGATGCGGAGGCGGAGAGATCAGCCCTACGCCCGCTGTGGCATGCCGCGTTTTGGCGATCCAGGGATACACCTTTTCGCCTGGCAGCTGCCCGCCTTCGCCGGGCTTGGCGCCCTGCGCCATCTTGATCTGCAGCTCCCTGGCGTGCGTCAGATAGCTGCTGGTTACGCCGAAGCGGCCGCTGGCTACCTGCTTGATGGCGCTGGAAAGATCGTCGCCATTTGCATCGGGCTGGTAGCGGTCCTCGTCCTCGCCGCCTTCGCCGCTGTTGCTCTTGCCGCCCAGCCGGTTCATGGCGATGGCCAGGCACTCATGCGCTTCCTTGCTAAGGGACCCATAGCTCATGGCGCCGGTCTTGAAGCGCTTGACGATCGTATCCTCGCTTTCCACCTCGTCCAGAGGAATGGGCGCGCGGTCGGACCGCAGGTCCATCAGGCTGCGGAGGGTAGCCTTGCGCTCGCTTCCATCGAGTTTGGCGGAATACTGCCGGAACAGGCTGTAGTCGTCATTCCATACGGCTTGCTGGAGCATGTGGATGGTTTCAGGGTTATAGAGGTGGTATTCCTCCTCCCTGCGCCACTGAAATTCTCCGCCGGGGGCAAGCGCAGCCTCGCCCAGCGGGTCGTGGAAGGCCGCGTCATGGCGTGCGGCGTTTTCTTTTGCCACGCCGTCCAACCCGATGCCGCCGATGCGGCTGACGGTTTCGGGAAAATATTCGTCGATGAACGAGCGATTCAGGCCGACCGCCTCAAACAGCTGCGAGCCACGGTAGCTCTGCACGGTGGAGATGCCCATCTTGGACATGGTCTTGACCACGCCCTTGACAGCCGCATGCAGATAGCGTGCCTGCGCCTCGTCCTCCGAAAGAGCCGGCAAGCGCTTCTCGCGCACGCCCTCCCGCACGGTACGCAGCGCCAGGTAGGGGTTGATGGCGGTGGCGCCGTACCCGATCAGCGCCGCAAAGTGGTGTACTGCGGTGGGTTCGCCGCTTTCCAGCACGATGCTCATCTGCGTGCGGATGCCGCGGCGCAAGGTGTGGGCCTGTACGCCGCTGACCGCCAGCAGTGAGGGAATCGCAGCGTGTTGCTCATCCACACCCCGGTCGCTGAGAATGAAGATGTTATAGCCTTTTTCAAACCCCTCGTCCAGCTGGCGGCAGACGCGGTCCATGGCGCTGCGCATCCCTTCCTCGCCCTGCTCCGCATCGTAGAGGATGGACAGGGTCAGGGCGCGCAGGCCTTCGGTATCCAACTGCCGCAACTGGGCAAGCTGGCTGTCCGTCATCAGAGGGGAGGACAGGCGCAGCTGGCGGCAACTCTGGGGCGAAGGGGAGAGCAGATCGCCCTCCGGGCCAAGGTACACGAGCGTGGAGGTGACGATTTCTTCCCGGATGGCGTCAATGGGCGGGTTGGTCACCTGGGCAAAGAGCTGATGGAAATAGGAAAAGAGCGGCTGCGGCCTGTCCGACAGAATGGCCAGCGGCAGGTCCGCGCCCATGGAGGCGAGCGGTTCCGCGTCCTTTTCGGCCATGGGCAGAATCACGTTGCGCACCTGCTCCCACGTGTAGCCGAAGGCCTTTTGCAGCTGCCAAAGAGGCGTGGTATCCTCGACCGAAGTGGTTGCCGGGAGGTCCGCAAGGTCCATGCCCAGCTTGGCAATCCACTTGTCGTACGGATAGAGCGAGGCCATGCGGCCCTTGATCTCCACGTCATCCAGCAGGCGCCCCGCGTCGGTGTCCACCATCAGCATGCGGCCGGGGCGCAGGCGGTCGCGGCGCAGCACCCGTTCGGGGGGAAGATCCAGCGCGCCGGTTTCGGAGGCCATCACCAGGAGGCCGTCGGTAGTGACCAGGTAGCGGGAGGGACGCAGGCCATTTCGGTCCAGCATGGCCAGCGCCCGCACACCGTCGGTCATGGCCATGGCGGCGGGACCATCCCACGCATCCATCACGTGGCTGTGAAATTCGTAGAACGCGCGAAGCTCGCGGCTCATGGTCTGGTCCTTCTCCCAGGGCTGGGGAATCATCATCATGGCCGCATGGGGCAGCGTGCGCCCCGTCAGCAGCAGAAATTCCAGCGCGTTGTCAAACATGGCGCTGTCGCTGCCATCGTCATTGACGATGGGGAACACCTGCGAAAGATCGGCGCCGAACAGGTCGGTATGCACATGGCTCTGGCGGGCATTCATGCGCTTGCAGTTGCCATGGATGGTGTTGATTTCACCGTTGTGGATGGTGTAGCGGTTGGGGTGCGCCCGTTCCCAGCTGGGGAAGGTATTGGTGGAATAGCGGCTGTGCACCAGAGCGATGGCCGTATCATAGGACAGGTCGTTCAAATCCAGATACAGCTGGGCGACCTGACGGCTGAGCAGCATGCCCTTGTAAACGATGGTGCGACAGGACAGACTGGCGGCGTAAAAGTCCCCCGGCTTGGCATCCGGCGCGTAGCGCAGACGCTTTTCGGCGATCTTGCGGATGAGGTAGAGCTTGCGCTCAAACGCTTCCTCGTCGTCAATATCCGCGCTTCTTTCGATGAACGCCTGGCGGATGACCGGCATGCAGGCCCGGCTGGTCTTGCCCAGCGTGGTTGCGTTGACCGGGACGCTGCGCCAGCCCAAAAACCGCTGCCCCTGTTCACGCACAATGGCCTCGAAGGCGGCTTCAGCGGCGGTGCGGCGGCTTTCCTCCCGGCTCAAAAACAGCATGCCCACGCCATAGCGGCCAGGGGCGGGCAGCGTAATCCCCATCAGATGGCATTCTCTTTCCAGAAAAGCGTGCGGCAGCTGGGTCAGGATGCCTGCACCATCGCCCGTGTCCGGTTCCGCACCTGCTCCGCCCCGGTGTTCCAGATTGCATAGAATGTCCAGAGCCTGGGTGACGATTTTGTGCGAGCGCCTGCCAGCGATGTCCACAATCATGCCGATGCCGCAGGCGTCGTGCTCAAAGGCGGGAGAATACAGCCCCCGTTGACCGGAATACCCCATGGATGAAGCGTTCATGCAATCAGTCCTCCTGTTCGACCGCCGAAAGCGTAAAACTCCGACGACAAATAAAAAAACGCACTCAAAAACGGAACTCCCCTTTGAGCACTATCTCATTATAACTTTCTGCCATATCTGTGGCAAGTCTGGTACAGAAGAAAAACAACAGCCCAGGCAAAATGTAAAATCTCCCCTGTGGTCGGTTGCCTGCATGGACGCTTTGTGTTACAATAAAACATCATGAATTCCCTGTAACACCGCGCTGGGCTCTTCCAGTTCCGCCGTGCGCTGCAGAAGTGTTGTGAAGGATGTGACATTATGCGCAAAGCGATTCCCTGCCTTTTGTTGCTTTTGCTGCTGCTGGCGTGTGCGCCTGCCCTCGCGGAAACCTATGTGTTTGACCAGCTCTACGCCACCATGGAGATGCCCGAGGGCTACATCGTACTCACACCGGACAACCTCAACAATTACAGCGACTGGCTGGAGGCGCGCGGCTCCTCCATGGAGATAGCATCCAATGACTTTCTGGCCCGCGGCGTGCTTTTGCAGGCATGGACGGAGGAGGGCGACGCATGTTTTGAGCTGCGTGCCGTGCAGAACGAGCGGTCCGCCTCTATCTTTGATGTCAACGAGCAGACCAGCGATGTACGCGGTGTTTATCGCACCAGTCACTACCCCAATAACGAATACGAAGGGTACGAATTCACCACCTCTGAATGGAAAAATACCGACAATGGCCGCTTCCTCGTGCTGCGCTACACCCGGCGCGACAACGGCGAAATCCTCTACCGCGGCTTTATGCGCCGCACCATTCGCAACGGCTACGAAATCGACTTTGACATGCAGATATATGGCCGCTCTACCACCAATAAGGACAACACCAATCTTAATAAAATCTGGGAGACCTTTACCTTTGTAGAGGTGCTGCCCCTGCCGCCCAAGGCCAGCGCCCGAATCCTCATTACCGACGAGCCCCCCGCCGAAACCAACGAACAGGAGTTTGAAATCGAAGGCACCGCGGCCGAGGGCGTGACCCTGACCGCCGTGGTCATGGGACTGAGCTATCCCGAACCCATTGTAACCGAGGCGACAGCGGGTAAAAACGGAAAATTCTCCCTGCCGATCAACCTTCCGAGGGAGGGTGTGTTCCTCATCACCATTACCGGAGAATACCAGGGCGAGGAAGTGGTGGAACTGGCGTATCCGGTGACCTATCAACGCACGCTGCTTACCGTCAACTTTACCACCAAGCCCGGGGATACCGTATCGCAGGATGAGGTGGAATTTGCCGGAACGGCTGAACCCGGCGCCACCATCCAGATCTTTTTGAACGGCGAGGATGCCATGACCAAGCGCGTAACCAGCGCGGGCAAATTCTCCTTCTCGCTGGATGCGGAGGAAGAGGGCGTCTATGAGGCGGTGCTGGCCTTCAGCAAGAAAAACCTGGCGGACCGGCGGTTCACCTTCACGTTCACACGCAAATGGACCGAAGAGGACATGATGGATTATCTTAACGAGCAGTCCATTTCGCCCTCCTACAGCCAGCTGATCGACAAGATGGAGGGCTACGAGGGCCGCATCATGGACTACAAGGCCTACATCGTGGATATCAGCGAAAGCGGAGATATGTATATCATCCGCATGGCGCTCAATCGCAAAAATGACGAGTACAGCAACATCATCCTCGTCACCTCCGAGGAAAAGCCCAATTTCCAGGTGGATGAGCGCGTGATGATGTATGGCACCTGCGCAGGCATGTCACTGAGCACGGGCGTGGAGGGCGAGGAAGAGGACCCGGAGAGCTATCCTTGCTTTGAACTGCTGCTGTTTGCCTCGCTGGAATAGCGCCTGCCGACGCGTAATGGACCGGCCGCCCTGTCGGAGCATGGGCGGCCGGTTATTTCATAGAATAGAAAGGGGGAAAATGAAAAATTTTGTAACACATTTGTGATAGTTGTTTGAAAAGCCTTGTATTTTGGTAACGATTTTGATATACTTTATCAAGGCGTGGTATAGGTTCGCTCCACGCCGCAGGAGGTTGAAATGACGGACATCGCAATCGTGGGAAAAGGTCCGGCGGGCTGGTCCTGCGCCATGACGGCGCGGATGCGCGGCCTTTCAGCCACGGTGATCGCACCCGCAAACGATGCGGGACTGCTTCGGGCAGCCGAGCGCATCGATAATTATCCCGGAATGCTGCACGCATCAGGGGAGAGCATGCTGGAAAGCTTTCGCAGCCAGGCGCTTGAGCTGGGAGCCGAGGAGCGCGCGGGGCTGGTGCGGCAGATCATGCCCACGGAAAGCGGGTTCATGCTGCTGGTAGAAAACGATGTGATGGAGGCCAAGACGGTGCTGCTGGCCATGGGAGCTGCACGGCCGGTGCTGCTGCCAGGCGAGGAGGAACAGCTGGGACGGGGCGTGAGCTACTGCGCCACGTGTGACGGCATGTTCTATCGCGGCAGGCGCATCGCGGTACTGAGCGGCTCGGCGCAGGGCGTGGAGGAAAGCGCATTTTTGGCAGGCCTTGCGGCGGAGCTGGATTACTACCGGTTAAAGGCGCATGACATGACCGGGCTGGATGCGCGGATTCATCCCAGTGAGGAAAAGCCGCGAGCCATCGCTCGGGACGGCGAGGCGCTGGTGCTGCAGACCGACAAGGGCGAGCACCGCTACGACGGCATCTTTATTTTCCGGGCGGCGATGCCGCTGTCGATGCTGCTTGCGGACCTTCGCACCGAGGGCAGCTACATCCCCGTGGACCGGGGCATGCGCACCAACATTCCGGGCGTATTCGCAGCGGGCGACTGTACCGGAAAGCCCCTGCAGGTGCCCAAGGCGGTGGGGGAAGGCAATATTGCCGCCATCAGCGCCGCGGAATATATTGCGAAACGTGGATGAAACATCCATGCCGGCGCGTTATATGAACGTACCGAACCGGCGAACAAAGCCGATTTGCATCACATGGAGGAGGATGACAACATGATGAATCGCACCGTACGGAAGGTGATCTCTCTGGTTGCGGCGCTGTGCCTTGCGCTGACGGCGGGCGCCGGCGCCCTGGCCGAAGGAGCTCAGGACATGGCAGACTTTGAGGCCCTGACCCCCCTGATGGATCTGGTGTGCGCGGCCTCGCAATACTCGCCCAACGCGCCTGAATCCGTTCCCGGAGCGGACGGAGTGCTGACCGTTTCCTTTACCGACGCATTTTTCAAGGTGGGACAGACCTATGGCGCCGAGGTGGGTGTCACGGCCGACATGATCAATGACACCAACGCTCAGGCCGAGCTGCTGAGCAAGATCTTTGCCGCGCAGCTGCCGCAGCTGGAACCCGTGGTGATGACTGATGACATCAACGGCTTCATTGGCTTCCATCCCGTCACGGTCAACCGTGGAGCGGACAGCGCTACGGTACAGATCATCGGCGAGATCTATCTGGCGGACAAGCCCATGCGCGAGATGAGCGAGGCGGACTACAGCAACATCCAGTGGCTGGAGCGTGCGGTGTTCACCTTCCAGAGCGATTCCACCGCGCTCAACGGCTTCCGCCTGATGGGCTACTCCGTGGGCACCGATTTGTCCCTGGAGGATGCCATGCAGGGTTATTTCGATCAGATCGCCGTGGAGTACGAAAGCCATCTGGGCTTCACGCTGCTCTATCCTGCCGTGTTCACGGACGACCTGTTGGTGGAGAGCGATGACGGCGTCTCTGCGGAGCTGCCCGACGGTAGCGCCAGCTTCTCGGCCAAGCGCATCGACAATACCAACGGCGCCAATCTGACCGATTACGTGGGCGTCATTGCCAACGGTATCACGGGCAGCACCTCGACCATCAACGAGGAGTCCCAGTATGGCACTGTGGCCTACACCACCGAGGACGGCTATTATGTCTTTGAGGTCTACATTGTGACCGACCGCTACATCTATCAGGCGGAGCTGCGCTTCCTCAGCTCGCTGATGAGCCAGTACAGCATGTACACCTCGTACCTGGAAAACAGCTTTGTGGCCAACGAGCTGTATCAGGGCTAAGCAAAGGAGCGTTTTGCCATGAAAAGAGCGGCTGCGCTGGGTCTGGCGCTGTTCCTTACGCTTGCGGGCGCAGCCGCGCTTGCCATGGAAGCCCCGCTGAATACGCAGGCGCCGTCGCCCGCCGAAAGACTGCCTCTGGCAGACGCCCTTACCGGCGAACATGTTTGGCCGTCGGATGGCGTCACGGAAAGCTGCACGCTGCGGTATCGCTACCCCCAGTTTGATGCCTGGACGGATGCCGACAAGGCCATCAATCAGTATTATCAGGCCATGGCGCAGGACATGCAGAACCTGGCCGAGCCGGTGGATGCCTCCATCGACTATGAGGTGACGCATGATTCGAGCCGGTATGTGAGCGTTGTCCTCACCTCCACTACGTTGGGCGGGGGAGGAGAAAACGTAAGCCTGTCGGCGGATACGTTCGCCCGCGACGGCCTCTATGCCGGCCAGCCTGTGAGCCTTTCGCAGGTGTTGGGGCTGGAGGAGGAGGGCGGCGAGCTGAGCGACGGGCAGAGCGTGGCGGAGCAGCTGGCCTATGAGCTGGTCTGGCAAATCGTGGAGCGCGACAGCCAGAATGCCGACGGCGACTATCTGGATGGGCTTTCAAAGGAGCAATTGACCGGCGCGTTCAGCCCCGAATCCGATTTTTATCTGGATGCGGATGGAAACGTGGTGTTTTTCATTCAGGCGGGGGAAATTGCAGGAGAAATCGCGGGAGTGCTGCGCTTTCCCTTCAACCCAGCGGAACTGCTCAGTGCCGTCAAGGAACCATAAAAGGAATACGTATAGATGCGGGTCGCGTATGCGGCCCGCGTTTTTTCATTTTTCTCCGTTTACTCTGCCCAGCAGCGCTTTTCGCCATGGCGGCACGGGACCGTCGTCGCTCCAGTATTCGTCGATCTGAACAATCCTGTCTCCGTGCAGGCGCAGGAAAGAAACCGCGTGCAGCGACTGTGCATCATCCGCCGACTGGACCAGGACCACGCAGATGGCCACGTCGCCGGCATACTCCACGCGTTCCAGCCCGCCTTTCCATGCGCCGGGATAGGCGCAATTAACCCGAATGAATTCCTCCGCTGTAAAGCGCTCGCGCGTGTTGGGCCAGCGAACCACCGCGTCCGGCGCGAGAAACGCACGCATGCCGTCCGCATCCTGTGCGAGAACAGCCCGCCAGTAGCTGCACAGGTTCATCAACGCCCGCCCCCTTTGCGTCCGGCGCCGGCGCGACGGCCTCCCTGCCGGGGAGCAGCACGGTCCGTGCGGTGGGATGCGGGAACGCGCGACCTGGCGGGAGCGCTCCCGTATGTATGGGCGCTTTTCGCCCTCGAGGCGGCCTTTTCGCGGAAATTCCGCTCTGCTGAGGAGTGAATTGTGCGCGGCGGCACCAGCGCATGAGGACCAAAGCCGATCAGATCCTCCCTGCCGCACAGGCGCAGCGCCTCGCGTACCAAATCGTGATTGGCCGGGTTGCGATACTGCAAGAGGGCGCGCTGCATGGCCTTTTCATGGGGATTCTTGGGCACGTAGACCGGCTGCATATCGCGCGGGTCCAGGCCGGTGTAGTACATGCAGGTGCTCAGGGTGCCCGGGGTGGGATAGAAATCCTGCACCTGCTCCGGCTGATGGCCCGTATCGCGCAGATACTCCGCCAGCTCCACCGCATCCTTGAGCGTGCTGCCCGGATGACTGCTCATCAGGTAGGGCACCAGATACTGGTTGAGGCCGTACTTCCGGTTGACGGCGTTGTAGCGCTCCACAAACGCCTCGTAAACCTCCCGCCGTGGCTTGCCCATGCGGGCGAGCACATTCGGGCTGATATGCTCCGGCGCGACCTTCAGCTGGCCGCTCACATGATAACGGCACAGCTCGGTCAGAAACTGATCGCTTTTGTCGGCCATGAGATAATCATAGCGGATGCCGGAGCGGATGAACACCTTTTTCACGCCCGGAATGGCCCGCATTTTGCGAAGCAGCGAAACAAGCTCGGTATGGCTTACGCGCATATGCTTACAGGGGGTCGGGTAAAGGCATTGCCGGTTTTTACAGGCGCCTTCCCGAAGCTGGCGGTCGCAGGCAGGCTGGCGGAAATTGGCCGTAGGGCCGCCCACATCGTGGATGTAGCCCTTAAAATCAGGGAAAGAAGCCAGAAGGCGCGCTTCCTTCAGCAGGGATTCCTCGCTTCGGGAGGAAACGATGCGCCCCTGATGAAAGGTGAGGGCGCAAAAGCTGCACGCCCCGAAGCAGCCGCGTACCGCACTGATGGAGAAACGCACCTCCTGGAGCGCGGGCACGCCGCCCTGGGCGTCATACATCGGGTGGGCGAGACGGGTGAAGGGCAGGTCGTATACGCGGTCCAGCTCCTGACGCGTGAGCGGAAGCGCGGGCGGGTTCTGCACCAGATAACGCTGCGCATCCTGCTGCTGGCACAGTGTGTGCCCACGCACGGGGTCCTGTTCCTGATATTCCAGCAGAAAGGCCCGGCAGTAGGCACGCTTGTCCGCGGTGATCTCGGCATGGGAGGGCAGCAGCAGCGCGTCTCTGGGAGGCTGCTTGGCCATGTAGCACACGCCGCGCAGGCGGGGCAGCTCGTGCGCGGGCATACCCCGGCGCACCCAGTCACAGCAATCCAGAATGGTGTTTTCGCCCATGCCGTAAAGCAGCAGCGTGGCGGCGCTATCCACCAGGACGCTGCGGCGTACCTTGTTGTCCCAGTAATCATAGTGCGAAAACCGGCGCAGCGAAGCCTCCACCCCACCGATGAGCACCGGTATGCCCGGATATGCTTCATGGATGCGGTTGCAGTACACCGTGACCGCGCGGTCGGGACGCAGGCCGGCACGTCCGCCGGGGGCGTACACGTCGGTATTGCGCCGCTTGCGGGCTACGGTATAGTGGTTGACCATGCTGTCGATGACCCCGGAGGAAACCAGGAAACCCAGCTTTGGCCTTCCAAAGCGCTTGAACGCTTCCGCACTGTGATATTCCGGCAGGCAGAGCATCGCCACGCGGTAGCCTGCGGCCTCCAGCACCCGGCCGATGATGGCGTGACCGAAGGAGGGATGATCCACATATGCCTCGCCTACGGCGTAGACAAAATCGGGCGCATCCCATCCCCGTTGAGCAACCTCCTCAGGCGTAACGGGCAAAAAAGAGCCTGGCATCGCGGCGCACCTCCAGTGATTGAGATGCGACTATTATAGCATAGTTTGTGACAGATTGTCCGTCAAACGGGAAAAATCAGCCATTGGGAGAAGATGCGTTTCGTGTCCCAGGTCAGGTCGGGCACCTCGGCGGGGTGTGCTTCCACGCCCTCGGAGGAAACCGCCAGGCACAGCTGGGGAAACAGCACGCACCACCAGTTTTGCCCCTGCCCGCTGCCCAGCGTTACCCGCAGAGCGCGGTAGTCTCCCTCCGGCAACGTGACCTGTCCGTAGGTTTTGGCCGGAAGCGTCAGCACCCCCGCCTCGGCGGTAACGGGCCCTGTAAATCCGTTTTCACGGGCACAGGCCAGCGCCGCTTCCTCCATCTGGGATACATGGGTCAAAAGCGTTTCGTACACTGTGTCCGCATCGGCCTGCGAGGCGTCCATCAGCATTTCGCCAAAGGCGGCGATCAGCGCATCACGCACGCACAGTTTGACGCGCTGGCTCTCTGCGTCGTCGCCGTCGGCCAGCACATGCAGGCGGATGATCTCACCACTTTCAAGCGCTTCCAGCAGGGAGCGTTCCTCCGGGGTATACGCCACGGTCGTACCCAATGAATGAAGGGGCCAGAGCAGCACCAATAAAAAAACCGCGGCGCAGACCAGCGCCAGCGCTGCGTTCAGCCACAGGGAACACCGCGGATGAAGCCTTCGGAGCATACGCATCCCTCCCGCCTATAGCCTGCCCGCAGCCAGCGTGAGGTATACGCGGCACAAAAACGACATTTCGGCGCCCGGCGGGTTGAATTTCCGGCAGAATGGTGTATGCTAAGCATGGGCCGTTTCCCAACGGCCAGCAAGGAGGATCGCAGATGTTCTATTGGGATTGGACCATGATTCTTGTCATTCCCGGCCTGCTTCTGGGGTTGTGGGCACAGATGCGGGTTTCATCCGCTTTCAGAAAGTACAGCGCCGTCCATGCCCGAAGCGGCATGAGCGCGGAGGATGTAGCCCGCTCCATGCTCAATCAGGCGGGCTGTGGAAATGTGAGCATACGCACCGTTTCCGGCAATCTGACAGACCATTATGACCCGCGAAACAACACCCTGCGTCTGAGCGACGGGGTGTATGGCTCCAGCAGCGTGGCCGCGATCGGCATTGCGGCTCACGAATGTGGACACGCCATGCAGCAGCACGAAGGGTATGCGCCGCTTATGCTGCGCAGCGCGCTGGTGCCGGTGGTCAACCTGGGCAGCAACCTCTATTTTCCCATCTTTCTGCTGGGATTGCTGTTCAGCTGGGAGCCGCTGATCTACGTGGGCATCGCCTGCTTTGCACTCACCCTGGTGTTTTCCCTGGTCACGCTGCCGGTGGAGTTCAATGCCAGCGGACGGGCGCTGCGCGTGCTGGATCAGCAGGGCTATTTAAGCCCCGAGGAGATGGACGGTGCGCGCGCCGTGCTGAACGCCGCGGCCATGACCTATGTGGCGGCCACCATCAGCAGCCTATTGCAGCTGGTGCGTCTGCTCATCATCGCACGCAATCGCAGGGATTGACAAAAAGGAGGGCCACCGCCGTGGGAGAAACGTTTCGGGTCTCCGTGCGCGAGCTGGTGGCCTTTTCCTATTTTCCGCCCGATATTACGCCGGCGGAGGACGCCGAGCGCATGCTCGCCGGCGGACGGGCGCACCGTGCGCGGCAGGAAGGCGCAGGGGGCGAGAAGGAAAAGAGCATCCGTCACGCCTTTGCCTGCCTGGGGGCGGAAGTGACCGTCTATGGCCGCATGGACCTGTTTGAGGATGGCGATGTGCCCTTTGTTGAGGAAATTAAGCTCAGCGCGCAGGCACACCCGGAGCCGCTGGCGGAGCACTGGGCTCAGGCGGTGTGCTACGGCGCGATGCTTTCCAAGGAAAAGCCCTGCGAACGGGTACGGCTGTGCGTGTGCTATGTGGACGAGGCAGGCGAGGCGCTCTCGCGCCATGAGGAAACGCTGGACCAGGACGCTTTGACGGCCGTTCTTCAAAGTCTGCTGGAGCCATGGACAGCCCGTGCCTTGCGCGAAAGCGCCTACCGCCGCGAGCGGGATGCGAGCCTTCGGGCCCTCGCCTTTCCCTATGAAACCTACCGAAAGGGCCAACATGAGCTGGCCGTACAGGTGTATACTGCCATCCGGCGCAAAAAGCGGCTGTTCGCCAGCCTGCCCACAGGGACGGGCAAGAGCGTGGCGGTTCTGTATCCCGCGCTGAAGGCCCTCGGAGAAGGGCTGACCGGCAAGGTGCTGTATCTCACGGCCCGCAACACCGCGCGCCAGAGCCCCGTCCACGCACTGGAGCGCATGTACCGGCAGGGCCTGCGCGCCCGCTGCACCGTGCTCACCGCCAAGGAAAAGCTCTGCCCCGCGCCCACGCGCTGCCATCCGGACTTCTGTCCGCGCGCCAGGGGGCATTATCTGCGCCAGGGCGACGCGGTGGACGAGCTGCTGGCCTGCCGGGACGCGGTCTGGACCGACGAGCGCATCCTGCAGGCGGCGGACCGGCATGACGTATGCCCCTTTGAGCTGGCCCTCACGCTGGTGGAACTGGCAGACGTGGTGCTGATGGACCTGAATTACGCCTTTGACCCTTTCGCGCAGGTCAAGCGTCTGTTTCAGCACCGTCGGGACATGACCCTGCTGGTAGACGAGGCGCACCATGCCGTGGAGCGCGTGCGCGACAGCCTGTCCGGCGCGTTGAACAGCCGGGAGCTGGCCCACCTGCGCGCGCAGCATGGCAAGCGGGCGGGACGAAAAACACCGTATTACCGTGCCTTGACTGCGCTGATCCATGAGCTGCGCTCGCTGGGAGCGGAAGAAGCAGCCCCTTTTGAGCGCACGCTGGATGCGCTGCCGGAGGGCATTGCTCAAAAGGCGGAGGAGGTGCTCGCCCTCGCGCTTCAGCAGCTGGCAAAGGGCGAGGGCACGGAAGCGGCGGAAGCTGCGCGCATGCTGATGGGCTTTCGATATGCGGTGGCGCATCTGGATGAGGACTACGCCGTATTGCTGGAAGGGCGGGGCCGGGAGCGAACGCTTACCGTGTACTGCCTGCTGCCGGGCAGGGAGATTGCGCGTGTAACGCGCGGTCTGCAAGGTTCGGTTTTCTTTTCGGCCACGCTGACGCCGCTGTCCGCCATGAAGCGGCTGTTGGGCGGAGAGGAAGCGGATGCCTGCTTTGCACTCCCCTCACCGTTTGATCCGCGCCATCTGGCGGTGGTGCGCAGGCGTGTGAATACCGGGTATGACCGGCGGGAACGCACGGCAAGGCAGATTGCAGATGCGCTGTGCGAGCTGGTCGCGGCGCGTCCGGGCAACTATATCGCCTATTTTCCCAGCTATGCTTACCTGTCGCTGGTGCTGGACTGCCTGAAGGAAGATGCGGACAGACTGCCGCCGCTGCTGGTGCAGCGCCGCGATATGGAAGGGGACGAACAGATCGCGTTTTTGGAGGCGTTTGAAAAGCAAAAAGGCCCAAAGCTCGGCCTGTGCGTGCTGGGAGGGCTGTACAGCGAGGGCATTGATCTGCCCGGCGAACGCCTGATCGGCGCAGCGGTGATCGGCATGGGCCTGCCTGTTCCCACCGCACGGCTGAATGCGGTGCGCACCTGTTATCAGCGGTACTTTGGCGACGGATTCGCCTATGCGTGCCGAATTCCGGGCATGCAGAAGGTGTTGCAGGCGGCCGGGCGGGTCGTCCGGTCCGAAAGTGACCGGGGAATCGTGCTGCTTATGGACGATCGCTACTATGACCCCGCCTACGTGGCGCTGCTGCCCGCGAGCTGGCAGCTGTACGACGAGGATATCGCCCTTGCTGCGCAAAGATTGGAGGAAACGGCATGCACAGAAGAGGGAGAAAGATGACCGCCCTTGCGCTGGCGTTGCTGCTGGTTCTGGGCGCAGGCGGCTGCACACCGCAAAAGAAAGGAAGCGCCGGCATTCTCTACCGTGTGACCGGCGGAAAAAGCGACCTGTATCTGCTGGGCAGCATCCATGTGGGCAGCGAGGACATGTACCCCATGGGGCAGCATATTCTGGACGCAATGGAGGCGGCGGATGTACTGGCCTTTGAGTGCGATACCGAAAGCGCACAGGCGCAGGCCGCCTATCAGGAGCTGATGCGTTGTCCCGAAGGGGACACGCTCGAAAGCCGGGTGAGCGCAGATACCTACGCGCTGGTCAGACAGGCGGCGCAAAAGGCGGGATACCGCATGGACAGCCTGAACGCGCTCAAGCCCTGGGCCGTGATGAGCATGCTCAATACGGAGGCGGTGGCCGCCACGCTGGAGGCGCGGGGCACCAAAGCATCCGCCGCGTTGGGCGTGGAAGAGCAGGTCCGCAAGCTCGGCGGCGGAAAGCCGGAGGCATGGCTGGAGGATACCCGCGCCGAACTTGAGGTGCTGGACGGGCTGAGCCCGGCGCTGCAGGAATCTCTGCTTCGATCCACCTGTTGCGTGATCCTCAACCCGGATAGTGCCACCGGCATGGACGCGGTCATCGACCAATGGCCCGATTGGTGGCGCATGGGCGACGCAGAAGCCTTTGCCCAGGCCTATCTGGACGGCATGGCCGCCGAACCCGATCAGGATCTGGCCAGGGAATACCACGCGGCACTGGTGACCGAGCGCAACATGCGCATGGCCCGGCAGATGGCCCAGTGGCTGGAGGGGGAGAATACCTGCTTTGTGACGCTGGGCCTGCTTCACCTGGTGCTAAGCGGAGACAGCGTTTTGAGCTGCCTTGAGGAGATGGGCTACACCGTGGAGCGCATCCTGCCGGAGAATGTTTGAAAGCCGCCACCTTTTCCGCACGCGTTCGCCGCGCCGTCATACTGTATCAGTGAACGGCGCAAGGGACGCTGCCATGCGAAAGCCTCCCTGCGGCCGACGAACAAAGAAGGAGGCGTGCCAATGTCTTTTTACTCTTACAAAAACGCCAACCCCTGCTGCTGCCCCGGCACCATCACCAATGGCAGCGCGCTGGACGGACTGCAGGAAAAGGTATGCGTGCAGGTCAAGCGCGTATACGACAGCTGCCTGCAGCAGGAGCAGCTGGATGACAAGGAAGTGACCATCACCAGCTACGCCATGGTGGCTAACAACTGCTGCAACTGCTGCTGTGATGACGCCACCGAAACCGTGCCCCCCACCAGCCCGCCCGTGCCGCCCATCACGTTCGAAAGCTGCCGCTCCACCACTACGGAAGGCACCATCCGTAACCTTTCCGTGGAACGCCTGTGCGACCGTCCCTGCTTCGCCCGCGTGCGCTGCAAGATCGACGTGCCCATCGACATCCTGTTTGTGGATAGTCGCTGCGTAGAGTACATCGGCAAGGGCGTCATTACGGTGGATAAAGACGTCCTGCTGTCCATCCCCGACGAGTCCATTGTGCCTTACTCCCTGGAGAGCATGGTCAGCGCCATCTGCGTTGCCGGCACCTACGAGGGCAACAACAAGTTCAAGCTGACGGTTTGCGTGACGGTCATCCTCAAGGTCCTGGCCCAGGTGGAGATCCTCATCCCCTCCTACGGCTTCTGCCCCATCCCGCCCTGCGAGGAATTCGCGGAAAATGTGTGCGATGAATTTTTCTCGCTGCCTCTCTTCCCGCCCGCCTCGCTGTGCAACAACGACGACGTATGCCTGCGCAACAGGGCCTGCAACACGGGCTGCAACACGGGTTGCAATACTGGTTGCAATTGCTGCCGGTAACAGAATTTTTCCAAAAAACATTCTGCCCCTGGCGAAAGCCAGGGGCAGACCGCCGGCATAGGGGCTGCTTCCTCTCGGAAGCATCCCCTATGCATAAGATAAGCAGGGAAAAAGGGAAACGAAACGCCTTGGCAATGCGTTTCATGTTCTGCACGGCGGCGGTGAGGAAGGACTGCTCGTACATGTTGCGGATTCCGAGCATGCGCGCATAGCTCAGGCCATGCAATTCTTTGGCTTCTGCGAAAGATCGTTCCATGGTTTCCTTGCGCCAGGCGTAGATGCGTTTCCCGCTGCTTGTCTTCGTAAACGCGTCCGCCTGCTCCAATGCATCCTGCCATACATGGCGCGTCACCTGCCTTCTGCTGGATTTGTCCGAGAAGCATTTCGCCCGTCTGGGGCAATCCCTGCATGTCCTGGAGTCGCTCCAGTATTCCCGATAGCCTTCCCGGTTGGTCGTGCGCCATGTCAGCTCATGCCCTTGCGGACACAGGGAAACGTTTTGGATTGGATCATAGGTGAAACGGTATTTCCCGAAATAGTCCCCCTTGTGCGTATGCCTCCGGTAGCCTACTACCGGCTGTATCCCGGCTGCCGCAAGCTGGTGACACACCGGCGCGCTGTGGTATCCCGCGTCCAGCCCCATGTACTTGGGCTGCTTTCCCAGCCGCTTTTCAATATCCTTGAGTATCTCTGCTACGGGTTCTACGTCGTTGACATTGGCCGGAGTGATCCGCACATTCACCACAACGTTGTGCTTGCTGTCCACGGTCCTGTGCTCGCTGTAATGGAAGCCGTCCGGCTTGCCTTCCCTGTGCAGCTGGCCGCTTTCCGGGTCGCTTTTGCTGACCTCTCGTGTCGGGGGCGGATCATCGTCATCCTTCTTGTCAAAGGGCTTCTTGCCCAACTCCTTGCGGTCCCGGTCGATGGCCTCGTCCAGCTCTTCCAGATACGCTTTGGGCGTCCGCTCCACCACGACCGTCGTCTTTTTGTGCTTGTTAGCCTTGGCCTTGATGTGCGTCGAGTCCGTATACAGAATCGTCCCACCCACCAATCCCTTTTCCATGGCCTGGCGCAGAATCTCGTTGAAGATCTGTTCGGGAATGTCGTTATCCCGGAAACGCCGTTTCCGATTCACGCTCAGGGTTGTGGCATCCGGCGCTTTCTCCGTCAGACTCAGCCCACAGAACCATTTATACGCCATGTTATAATGGATCTCTTCCTCCAGCCGCCGTTCCGAACGGATATGCCGTAGAGATACCCCACAAACAGCATGCGGAACAACACCTCCGGCTCAATCGCCGGACGGCCCAGGTTGGCGCTGTACAGCGGCGCGCACAGCCTGCGGATGAATGAGAAGTCGATGCTCCGGTCGATCTTCCGCAACAGATGGTCCTGGGGGACGAGCTGTTCCAGAATCATCCGTTCCATTCTCTGCTACTTTTCGTGGATCTTGCGCAACATCCCGCTCTCTCCTGTTTTCTGCCTCTGTTTATTTCGACATGCTTATCCGCTTTTCCTTATATAAATTGACCGTTGACTTGCTTCTGTCAAGACCCTAGCATAAGCCAGGGGCGGGCATTGGTTTATCTATATCGGGAACCGGATGAAAAAGAGACATAGGAACTCTTGCGGAAAAAACACTCAGAACGGTTGAGATCAGTGGATCAAAATCAAAGGGGCTTTCCTTCAAATTGACGCGCTGCGCGAATTGTGCTATGATACCGCCAGTATGCACATGGGAGGACAGGCATGATCCGCTTGATCGCTACGGACCTGGATGGAACTTTGCTGGAGCCGGACGGCACCCTGCCGGACGGGACATATGAAACGGTGGAGGAGCTTACGCGCAGGGGCGTGCTGTTCACCGCGTGCAGCGGCCGGCAGTACGGCAACCTGCGCCGTCTGTTTGCGCCGGTGGCGCGGCATATGGCTTTTATCTGTGAAAACGGAGCGCTTTGCTTTTATGGGGGAGAGGTGATCGGCGCCATTCCCATTCCGGAGGATATGGCGCGGGAGATCATCGCGGATATTGAGGCGGCGGGCATGAACCTGCTGATCAGCGGCCGTCACACCACCTATATGCTGGATCGGAATCGCCGTTATACAGATGATATCGTCTACCGCCTGCGCAATACCGTTACCATCGTGGATCGTCCGGATGACATCGCCGAACCCATGCTCAAAATTTCCGGACAGATCGATGAGGGCTTGGAGGATATCGCTCCGGCGCTTTTGAAAAAATGGGGAAGCAGGCTGACCGCGACGGTGTCCGGCCGCGACTGGTTTGATTTTACCGCAGCCAACAAGGGCATGGGCATGCGGATGCTCATGGAGCGCACGGGTATTTCAAAGGAAGAAGCTGCCGCTTTTGGCGACAACTTCAACGATGAAACCATGCTGGACAGCGTGGGCTGTCCGTTTTTGATGCAGCATGCCAATCCGGCGCTGCGTAAGCCGGGAATCCATCTGTGCGAAAAAGAGCTGCCGGTTTTGCGGCAGCTGATTGAGACCGGAACCTTTCCGGAATCGGGATTTATCGGATAAAATTGGTGCGAAGAGGCGCTTCCGGATCGGGCTGGGGCACGCCTGCCTGACGGCCGGCCTCCATGCATTTGAGCAGCCAGGCCATGTTGCGTGCCAGCGTGCGCATGGTTTGAAGGCCCTCTTCATCCTTGCGGACCTCGTCGGGCGTATTTCCGTGCACCTGGTTCCAGTATTGCGAGGAAACCACCGGCATGCAGTTGATGGTGAAAAAGCGGTTGATATCATCGAAGGTGGTAGCGCATCCGCCGCGCCGCGCGCTGACCACCGCGGCGGCGGGCTTGCCTGCCAGACGCGCACCCTGGCTGTAAAACAGCCGGTCCATAAAGCATTTTAGCTGGCCGGAAATGCCCGCGTAAAACACCGGAGAGCCAAATACCAGCCCGTCGGCTTCGACCAGCTTTTCTGCCAGCTCGTTTACCGCGTCGTCAAATACGCAGCGACCCGCCTTCCGGCAATAGCCGCAGCCGATGCAGCCGTGAATGGCGGCCTTGCCGATATGCACGATTTCCGTTTCCACGCCCTGACGGCCGAACTCGTCCGCCATTTCCTTCAGCGCTGTATAGGTGCAGCCCTTCTCATTGGGGCTGCCGTTGACCAGAACCACTTTCATTGCTGTTCCCTCCTTAGGTTCCTTATCAGTATAGCACAAAAACACCGGGGAAGAACATCCCCTGGACAGAAATAAGCATCCACGCTATGCGTTCAAATGCCCTTTACGATGGCGCGAAGCCGGTTGTCCGCAACAAAAGGCGCTGTCCTCGGATCACCGTCCGCACGGTAGACCGCCAGGCTTCCCAAATCAAAGATGGAGCTCCAGACGGTCTCGAAATCCGGAATGTCGTCATATTGGCACATGAAACCCTCATCGCCTTTCAACAGCCGCATGGCCGCCTCGATTTGATCGCCCTGCATCGGAGTGGAAAAATGATCAATCACGGTCCTGTAGCGTTTGGCAGAATCAAAGTCTCCAACGTCGGAGCAGTCGCCGCATCCGCTGGTTTCATCCAAAAAACGGTTTACGGCGCACACCACTCGTCCTCCCGGCAGAGAAATGGGAGGTCGCACCCGTTTGGCGCAAGGTGTGCATTCGACAACCGCCATCTCTCCGCTCGCGTCGGCTAGCAGCAGGTTGCAGTTGCCCGCGATGGGTAATGTCATCAGCAGGTCAAGGGCGTGCTTTGCACTGACGGCCCGTTCAAGCAAATATCTGATCACAAAACAGGCATTCAGACCGGGCCGCAGCTGTTCGGGGTTTGTGAGGACGAAGGTCATGGCTGCGACCAGGCCGTATTCGTTCAGCCCTTCCTCGCCGTTGATGAACGAGGAGGTTGTCATGCAAAACCGGTTTCCTCCGTTGGGAAGGTACAGTTCGCTTTTGCTCGCCTGCTTCAAATAGGGCGGCAAATCATTGTTTCTTCCATAAAGGGTGCAGCTGCCATTGCTGTGAGCAAAGGCGGTGCATCCTCTGATCTCAGTGGGCAGGTTATCCTCCAGATTATACATGCAGCATCCCATGCACAGCAGCCAGGAGGCCAGAGCGGCGTAATCTGTGCCAGTTGCTTCGCTCACGCCCCTGATTTCCGCGCAGACCTCCGGGAAAAAATGCCTGAGGATGGCTTCGCTTCGTTTGCCATGTTCCAGTTGAAAACGGTCCAGACGCAAGGGAAAGGTTATGCCATTTCGCTTCAGAAGCGTTCCACGCTCCACGCCCATTTGATAATAATCGCCTTTCCAGACCAGGTATTGCATTTCTTTTCCTCCATTTCGGCCCCGCTTGCAGAGAGGCAGTTTTTGTTGTGAGGCAGTGTAATTGAATAAAAATTGAATTGCAATACCCTGGGGCATCATCTCACGCAATCAAACAGCGGCATGGCCTTGGCCATGCCGCTCAGGCTGCTGACAAAGTGTGGGGTGCAGGGGGATCATCCCCCTGCCGGGGTTTGGGGCAGAGCCCCAAAGCCTTATGCCGCAGCATATTTCGTGAGCGTTGCGAGCGTCCGAAGGACGCAAGAAACGCGCCTCTTTCCAAAACCAGGGGTTTTTTAAGGGTCTGAGCGGCATGGCCTTGGCCATGCCGCTGCAAATCGTTGAGCGAAAGGTCTTTACTTCTCCTTGACAATTTCCTCTTCGGGCACGCTGTGGGCCACCAGGCCGGGCTTGGGCTCCTTGGCTTCCGGCATAATCAGGTTCAGCAAAATACCGGAGATAATGCCCAGGCCAATGCCGCTGAAGCTGAAATCGGGGCCGCCGATGGTGGCGCCGCCCATGGCCAGCACCAGCATCACCGCGGCGATGCAAAGGTTGCGGTTCTTGGTGAAGTCCACATGGTTTTCCACCAGCGTGCGCAGGCCCACCGAGGCGATCATGCCATAGAGCACGATGCACGCGCCGCCCAGCACACAGTTGGGCACGGTTTCCACAATGCCGATGGCCTTGCCGCAGAAGGAAACCACGATGGCGATCACCGCGGCAATACGCAGGGTAACGGGGTTATAGTTGCCGGTTGCAGCCAGCACGGCGGTGTTTTCAGAGTAGGTGGTGTTCGCGGGACCGCCGATGAAGCCGGCCACCATGGTGGCCAGACCGTCGCCCGCCATGGTCCGGTGCAAACCGGGGTCCTTGGTAAAGTCGCGGCCCACCACGGCACCGTTGGCGTACACATCGCCCACATGCTCCACCATCGTTACGATGGCTACCGGGCTGATGACGCCGATGGCGCGCAGAATCTGTGATCCACGGCCTGCAAAGTCAAAGGTGGGGAATACCACATTGGGCAGCTCAATCCAGCCATGCTGGCCGATGGCGCTGAGGTTCATCAGGCCGGCCGGGGCGATGCCCGTAGCGGTAACGATCAATGTGACCACATAGCCTGTACCCAGCGCGATGGCGATGGAGGCCATTTTGAACATGCCCTTGCCGTAGCTGGAGAGAAGCACCGCCGTCAGACAGGTGAGCAGCGCCAGCACCCAGCTCCAGTAGTAGCCGGAGGTGAAGAGGGCGAAGCCGTTGTTGTTTTGGATGTTGTTGATGGCGGAGGACGCCAGGTTCAGTCCGATGATGGCAATGCCCACGCCCCGCACCACAGGCGGGAACAGCCGGTCGATAAACCTCATGCCGATGAGCTTGATGAGCAGAGCGAACACCAGGTAGATGGCGCCCGCACCCATCACGCCCCACATGGCCACCTGGATCTGCTCCACGCGGTTCATGCCGAAGGAATTAGGCGCGCCTGCCGGATCGAGCACCACGCACAGCGCCGCGATGAAGGCGAAGGAGGAACCCAGGAACACGGGATTCTTACCGCCTGTGCACAGGTGGAACACCAGCGTGCCAAGGCCGGCGGCCAGCAGGGCCACGCCCACGTCAAGGCCCGTCAGCAGAGGAACGAGGATGGTGGCACAACTCATGGCGAAAGCGTGCTGGAAGCCCAGCGCCACCGCCTTGCCCGCGCCCACCCGCTCGTACGTTTTTGCGCCCGGAAACAGGAGATCGTTCAGTTTTTTGAGGCCGTTCATTCGTGCATGCTCCTTTGTATTGATGTGCATGCAAAGCCCCGCGGCAGGAAAAACCCGCTGCCGGGCCCACACTCGTTTACATACTTTACAGCACCTGCAGGCGCTTTGTCAACCGCAAAAATGAACATAAAACAAAAATTTTTTTGAAATGTGCGGAAAAAAGCGGAGGCCCGCACCGCAGGCCTCCGCCGGGAGAAAAGGAACCCTTATTTCTTTCCCGTCAGCTTCTCATACAGCTTCACATATTCGCCCGCACTGTGGGTCCAGCTGTAGTCGCCCTGCATGCCGCGGGTGCGCAGCAGTTTGATCACATCCGGATGCTCACGGTAATACTCCAGCGCGCGGCGGATGACATTGAGCATATCATGCGCGTTGTAGTTGAGGAAGGTGAAGCCGTTGCCTGCCTGCGTGTATTCGTTGTAACTAAGCACGGTGTCGCGCAGGCCGCCGGTCTCGCGCACGATGGGAATGGTGCCATAACGCAGCGAGATCAGCTGACTCAGACCACACGGCTCAAACAGCGAGGGCATCAGGAAGAAGTCAGCGCCCGCATACATCTTGTGGGCCAGCTCGTGGTCCATGGCGAAACGGGCGGCCAGCTGGCCGCGGTACTGCTGCTCAGCCCAGCTGAACAGGTTGGTGTAGCGCGCGTCACCCATGCCCAAAACAGCCATTTGCACCTTTTCGCTCATGATGTCCCCGATGACGCAGTCCACCAGATCCAGACCCTTCTGATTGCTCAGGCGGCCTACCATGGCGATCAGCGGAATGTCCGGGTCCACCTTCAGGCCCAGGTCCTTTTGCAGCTTGGCCTTGTTTTCCGCCTTGCCGCTCATGTCTTTCAGGGTGTAGTTTTTATAGATCATGGGATCGGTAGCGGGGTTGTACTCGTCCACGTCGATGCCGTTGAGCACGCCGTAAAGCGAGTCACGCCGCGCGCGAATTAGCCCGTCAAGACGCTCGCCGTAGTAGGCAGTGGTGATTTCCTCGGCGTAGCTGGGGCTTACGGTGGTGATGGCATCGGCATAGACCAGGCCGGCCTTCATAAAGTTGGCGCAGCCAAAGCACTCCAGCTTATCCGAAGTCCACAGCCCGTCGCCCAGGCCCAGCACATCCTGCACGTCCTTGATGCCGAAAATGCCCTGGTATTGCAGGTTGTGAATGGTAAACATCGTGCGGATGTGCGCATAGAAGGGCAGGTGGGCGTACTGGATTTTCAAAAGCGCGGGAATCATGCCGCTTTGCCAGTCGTGCGCATGTATAATGTCGGGGCTGAAGTCCAGAAGCGGCAGAGCGTTGAGGCAGGCACGGCAGAAGAAGCCGTAGCGCTCGTACTCGTCGCCGCCCAGACCGTAAATGTAGGGCCGGCCGAAGTAGTACTTGTTGTCCAGGAAATAGTAGAGCACGCCATCTTTTTTGAGCATCTGCACGCCGCAATACTGCCTGCGCCAGCCCAATTGAACGTCAAAGTCCAGCAGGTACTGCATCTGCTCCTGCCACTTCTGGGCGATGGCGGTGTACATTGGCAAAATGACGCGCACATCGTGGCCTTTCTTGGCCAGCACGGGCGCCAGCGCGCCCACCACGTCCGCCAGGCCGCCCGTCTTGACAAAGGGCACACATTCGCTGGCTGTGAACAGAATCTTCATACCTTGAAACTCCTTCCAACGTCCTTAGATGATCATGTTCTTGGAAATCACGATGGGGTAGGCGCTCGGGCCGATGAGCCGGCCGTCATGCTTGATGATGGCCTGCTTGTCGAGAATGCAGTTTTCCAGCTGCACGCCTTCCTCAATGTGGCAGTCCTGCATGATGATGCAGTTTTTCACATGCGCCCCTTTGTCGATCTTGACCCCGCGGAACAGCACGCTGTGCTCCACCATGCCGTTGATGATGCAGCCGTCCGCCACCATCGAATTGAGCACCCACGCATCGTCCATGTACCGGGCGGGCAGCTCGTCGCGCACCTTGGTGTATACCGGCTTATCCTCCGGGAACAGGCGGTGGCGCACATCGGTGTCCAGCGTGGCCAGGTTGAATTTGAAGTAGCTCTGCACGCTGTCCAGACGGAAGCATATATCCTTATATTCGTAGCCGCACAGATTCAGACCCGCGTCGCGCGCCATCCGCTGGAGCACGTCTCGCACCAGGTCATGATAGCCGTGCGCGGCGCCGCGGTCCACCAGATCGATCAAAAGGTCCTTGCGGAGCAATATCACATCCATGCTGGTGTTCTCGTAGCGCGGCTTGGTCGGGTCGATTTCGATATCGATCACCTTGCCGGTGGGGTCGATGTCCAGATACGTGCCGTATTCGGGCCGCTGCATTTCCGGGTCCTTGGTGTAGAGCATCATCACATCGCACCCGGAATCCAGATAGCTTTTGAACATGTCCGTGAAGTTGGCGTTGAATACGATCAGGCTGTTGCACAGCAGCACATATTCCTGACGGCTGCGGCGCAGGTAGTTCATGTTGGAGTGCAGCGCGTCCAGCGATCCGTTGTACACGCCCACGTTGTCGCGCGTCAGGAACGGCGGCAGAATGTAGAGACCGTCGTTTTTGCCATGCAGGTCCCATTCCTTGCCGCTGCCCAGATGGTCCATCAGACTGTGATAGTTCTTTTGCATGATGACGCCCACGTTGCGCATGCCGCTGCCCACCATGCTGCTGACCAGAAAATCAATGACGCGGTAACGGCCCGCCACCGGCATGGCGGCGATGGCGCGCAGAAGGGTCAGCTCACGGAGAAAGCTGTCCTTTTCGCCGGTATAAATCACACCCATTACATTTTTCATGGTGCTATCCTCACTTCCTCTGCTCTTGATGGGTCACTCCGCGCGCTGTTCCCCGGCCTTGACCGTGGAACCGGCCGGCAGGTTCACCTGCTGACCTACGACGGCGATGTTGCCCGTTTCTTCGCCCACGGTCGCACCCGCGCCGATCACGGCGCCCTCGGCGACGATGGCCCGGCGTACCTGCGCGCCACGCTCGACCACTGCGCCCGGCATGAGCACGCTGTCGATCACGCTGGCGCCTTCCTTAACGTTCACGCCCGCAAAGAGCACGCTGTGATCCACATTGCCGTATACCTCGCAGCCCTCGGTAATCAGGCTGTTTTTGACAGTGGCGCCAGCTGCGATGAAATGCGGAGCCATGCCGGGGTTGCGGCCGTAGATGCGCCATTTTTTGTCATACAGGTCGATGGGCATGGGCAGCTGCAGAAGGTCCATATTGGCCTCCCACAGGCTTTCGATGGTCCCTACATCCTTCCAGTAGCCTTCAAAATCATAGGCGAACATGCGCTGGTGGTCCTTGAGCATGTTGGGAATGATGTTTTTGCCAAAGTCGTTGGAGCTGGTGGGGTCGGCTGCATCCTCGGTCAGGTACTTGCGCAGCTTTTCCCAGGTGAAGATATACACGCCCATGCTGGCCTTGTTGCTGCGCGGCTTGGCGGGTTTTTCCTCGAATTCCTCGATTGCGTTGCCTTCGCCCGTGTTCATGATGCCAAAGCGGCTGGCTTCCTCCCAGGGCACTTCGCGCACGGCGATGGTGCAGTCGGCCTTGTTGTCGATATGGAACTGCAGCATGGCGTTATAATCCATTTTGTAGATATGGTCGCCGCTGAGAATGAGCACATAATCGGTATTGAACTGCTCGATGAAGGCCAGGTTCTGGTAGATGGCGTTGGCGGTGCCGGAATACCACTCGCCGCTCTTGCCCTTGACATAGGGGGGCAGAACATAAACGCCGCCATGGGCCAGGTCCAGGTCCCAGGGCGAGCCGCTGCCGATGTAGGCATTGAGCTTGAGGGGCTGGTACTGGGTCAGCACGCCCACCACGTCCACACCGCTGTTGGTGCAGTTGCTCAGCGGAAAGTCGATGATCCGGTATTTGCCGCCATAGGGGATGGCGGGCTTGGCCATATTTGCCGTGAGGATGCCCAGACGGCTGCCCTGGCCGCCGGCGAGCAGCATGGCCACGCATTGCTTTTTGTCCAACATGGAAACGATCCACTCCTTACATTCAAACGTTATCGTTGCGCGTATATCAGCCTTTCAGGCGAATGAGCGAAGGGTCAGGCGCGTTTGTCATTCTTAGCCCCCTTCCTCCGGCGAACGGACGCCGCCAATGTGCCCCACTCGCGCTTCCCCGCGGGTTTGGGCAGAAGCTTGTCGTAGGTGAAGTATACGCAGCTGAGCGGAGGTACGCAGATCTCCGTCCAGAACGGGAAGCCGTTGAATTCGCCGGGCTGAGCGGACAGCTCATAGGCGTTATACTGGTTGCTTCCGCCATATTCCGCCCGGTCGGTGTTGAATATTTCACAGAGCGTGCCCGCGCAGGGCAGGCCGATGCGGTAGATGGGGTGGAATACCGGCGTGAAGTTGGTCACGCACAGAATGGCGCGGCCGCGCTTGTCCGTGCGCAGGAAGGCCACCACGCTGTTGTCCGTATCGTTGGCCGTAATCCACTGGAAGCCGTTCCAGGAGTTGTCCACTTCATGGAGGGCGGGCGTTTCGCGGTAGAGGTGGTTGAGGCGCTTTACGCAGCTTTGCAGCGGAGCGTGGCGCTCGTAGACCAGCAAAAACCAGTCCAGCTGATCGTCATACTTCCATTCGATGAAGTGCGCAAATTCACCGCCCATGAACAAAAGTTTCTTGCCGGGGTGCGCCATGGTGTAGCCATACAGCGCGCGCAGGCCGGCAAACTTTTTCCAAAGGTCGCCGGGATTCTTGTCCAGCATGCTGTGCTTGCCGTGCACCACTTCGTCGTGGGAGAACGGCAGGATGTAGTTTTCGCTGAAGGCATAAAACAGGCTGAAGGTCACCTTGTTGTGGTGGTACTTGCGGTAGACGGGGTCGAGCTTGATGTAGGACAGGATATCGTTCATCCAGCCCATGTTCCATTTGAACCCGAAGCCCAGGCCGCCCAGGTAGGTGGGCGCCGTCACCATGGGGAAGGCGGTGCTCTCCTCGGCGATCATCATCAGGCCGGGAAAGTCGTGATACACGGTCTGGTTTAAGCGGCGCAGGAAATTGATGCCGTCCAGATTTTCCCGCCCTCCGAAGCAGTTGGGAATGTACTGCCCCGGCTCCTTGCAGAAGTCATAGTAGATGATGCCGCTCACCGCATCCACGCGAAGGCCATCGGCATGGAACACATCCAGCCAGAAGCAGGCGTTGCTCAAAAGGTAGCTGCACACCTCGCCGCGCGCATAGTCAAAGAGCATGGTACCCCATTGGGCAATTTCTCCGCGGCGGGGGTCGGGATGGTTGTACAGGTCCGTGCCGTCAAAGCGGAACAGCCCCACTTCATCGCGGGGAAAATGGGCGGGCACCCAGTCCAGAATCACGCCGATGCCCGCCTGGTGGCACCGGTCGATGAGGGACATCAACTCCAGCGGCGTGCCGTAACGCGCCGTGGCGGAGTAGAAGCCCGTCACCTGATAACCCCAGCTCATATCGAGGGGATGTTCCATCACGGGCAGCAGCTCGATATGGGTGTAGCCCATCTCCTGAATGTAGGGGATCACTTCGTCGGCAAACTCCCGGTAGCTGTACATGGAGCCGTCCGGATGGCGCCGCCAGGAGCCGATGTGGACCTCGTAGATGTTGACGGGGCTGATGTAGGGGTTGAAATCATGCCGGGCGGCCATCCAGTCCTGGTCGCTCCAGTGGTAATTGTCCAGATCGATGAGGCGGCTGGCATTGTTGGGCCGGAGCTGACTGAAAAAGCCGAAGGGGTCGGCCTTCATCCGCCACAGGTCATCCGCCCCCCACACGGCGTACTTGTAGGTGGGATAACCGTCCTGCGGTACATTTTTCCAAAGCTCGTCCTCGCTCAAGCGCAATTCCCAGGTGCCGTCGTATTGCTTTTGCATGGGGGTCGCACTTTTGTCCCAGTCGTTAAACGATCCCACCAGCGCCACGTGTTTGGCGTTGGGAGCCCATACGCAGAAATGCCATTTGCGCTGGTCGCCCTCGTAGCATGGATGTGCGCCGAGCATTTCATAGGCACGGCGGTTCGTGCCCTGATGAAAGGTATCGCGGATTTCAGCCGATGGCGCATGATACAGCATCGGAACTTCCTCCTAACGGCAAAGATTTGCGTTTCGAAGCACATTCTCTTTGAACGATCTATGGTTATTGTATTCGGTGAACAGCCTTTTCGTCAAGTCCATTTTAGAAGATTTTTCAAGAATTTTATCCGTAAAATTAGCAGTCTGACTTTTGAAACGGAGAGCCCAAAAGGCATCTGAAAAACGGGTTTCCCGCCAGAAAGCCAGGCCGCTTTGACCCTGCAAAATACACAAAAAGAGCAGCGGCCTCACAGCCTGCCCACCCTCGCCTTTTCAGCTGTGCCCTCATACAAAAATCAAGGCAGCCTATCTTTTGTTTCCAATTCGCCCTCCAGGAAACCGGCCCCCGGAGGCAGCTACCGGCCCTTCGGGAGAAAAGAAAAGCCGGCTTCCTGTTTCCAGGAGGCCGGTTGCGCGTCAGGACCTTGCGCCCTGGCAGTCCCGGGCGCCGGTCAGGGCTCCGGGGCTTTGCATCTGTGGCGGAAGGGTATGAAAGTCTCGCCGGGGCTCGTCACGCACGGTGCTCAGGCGGCTGACACTCACTTCGTAGGCGACCTTGTTGAGCGCGGTGCCGTCGGGCAGCTGCTTTTGATAGGCACGGCTCTGGAAGCGGCCCACCAGCTGCACCCGGTCGCCGATTTTCAGGTTGGCGGCGTAGCGCGCGGTGCGGCCCCAGGTGATGCAGGGAATGTAGTCGCTTTTGCCATAGGAACGGTTCACAGCCAGCATCAGGTCCGCGATCTCACGGCCAAAGGGCGTGGTGCGGTAGCTTGGGGGCTTGCACAGCGCGCCGGTCAGCTGCACGCGGTTGGGGTTTTCCTCGTCCTCCTCGCAGTTGAGAATCCGCTGGGCAAACGCGGTGATCAAAAGCCTGCCGGCACCCTCGATAACCTTGTTGTAGCTGCGCAGCTGTCCTTCCATGCACAGCATGCTGCCCGCCGTCAGCGGCTCGTCGATCAGCAGCCGCTCGCTGATGGTGATGGGCAGAAAGTCCTCCGCCCCGCTCAGGCGCGGCACGCGCAGGGTGGTCACGTAGAATTGCTCGCCGAACAGCTCGTGCCCGAACTGCAGGCTCTGGCAGATCTGACCCCTCAGATGAATGATGTTTCCCGTCTCTTCCATGTTGCTCACCTCATGTCATGCTTTGGTTTTTAGGTTTCCTTGGGATGCTGCTTGCCCTGCACGTCGATGGTATACTCGCCGTCCAGCAGAAGCTCGCTCACCGGGATAATCGTGTAGCCAAGTCCCTGATAGTGCTTGATTACGGTGGGAAGCGCGTTGACGATGTCGTTGCTGTCGTTGTGGAACAGGACGATGTCCCCGTTATCGACGCGGTAGGTGCATTGCTTGATGATGTCCTCCGTGCCGCGGTCCTTCCAGTCCAGACTGTCAATGCTCCACTGCACACACTCATACCCTTCGGCGCGGGACACCTCGACCACGCGGTTGTTGTAATCGCCGTAGGGCGGACGGAACAGCGTGGGCCGTACGCCTGTTAGTTTTTCCACTTTGTCGCTCATGATACGCAGCTCGTCTTTGATGGCGGATTCGGAAAGCTGGCTCATGTGCGGGTGTGTGTCCGAATGATTGCCGATCTCATGCCCGCGCGCAAAGATTTCCTTCACCATGTCCGGGTATTTATCCACCCAGCCGCCCACCAGGAAGAAGGTCGTTTTGACGCCGTGCTCATCCAGAATGTCCAGAATGGAGAGGGTTTTGTCCGCTCCCCACGAGGCGTCAAAACTGATGGCCAGCACCTTGTCGTCCCGCTCGACGCTGTAGATGGGCAGCTCGCGCTTCCCTGCCACCACGGCGGTGGCGTTGTCGCCCAGACCCAAAGTGTAGGCGGCACACAGGCCCAGCAGGCACAGGCACAGGCCGGCCTGTGTGGCGGTCCGGCGCAGCCGGGGACGGCGCAGGGCTTCCTTCAGGCGCACGAGGGGACCGGCTCGCGCCGGTTTGGCAGCGGGCGGCGCCTGGAGCAGCGCGCCCTTTTCCCGGACCCGTAGAGGCTTATTGCTCATGGGGATCACTCCTTTGCACATGTATGTATGTGGCGGGGCAGAAGGATATGTCCGGGTCGCGCTTCTTTGCCAGAGAAGGTCAAAAGAGGACAAAAAAAGCCCCCGCAGCGGGGCGGGGGAGAAGCAACTGTGTTATTACGCTTTTTCGTGGGCCAGCGCTTCGGGGTTGAGCAGGTTCTGCGGGATGCGTCCGGCCAGCCGGTCCAGAATGCGTCTGCTGGCGGCACGGGCCATTTCGTTGCGGGCATGCAGGGTGTTGCTGCCCGCATGGGGGGTCAGAAGCACATTGTCAAGCGCAGCAAAGGCCGGATTGATATCCGGCTCGCTCGCAAACACATCCAGTGCGGCTCCGGCGATGCGATGAGCGCGCAGCGCTTCTATCAGCGCATCCTCATCGACCACGGGGCCGCGCGCGGTATTGATCAGGTAAGCCGTGGGCTTCATCAGCGCGATCATTTCGCGCGAAATCATGCCTTCGGTCTGAGGCGTGTGGGGACAGTGAAGGGTGATGAAATCGCTGTTTTTCATCAGGTCCTCCAGCGATACGCGCGTATCGCCCAGCGCGTCTCGCTCCGGCTTGGGGGTACGGGCGGTATACAGCACGCGCATGCCCATCAAATGGGCAAAATCCGCTACCCTGCCGCCGATGCGTCCCATGCCCACCACGCCCAGCACGGACCCGTCCAGCGAGGTGCCCATGCGGCGTCCCATGCCGAATAGCTCGCGCGGGGGGCGGGTATGCATCAGCGCGTTGAGCTCAGGCAGGCGGCGGGCCAGCGAGGTAATGAGCGCGATGGCCATTTCGGCCGTGGGCCTGGTAACGCACTCCGGCGTGTTGACCACCGGAATCCCATGCGACGTGGCGGCGGCCACGTCGATGGCATCATAGCCCGCGCCATAGCATACGATGAGCTGCAGTTTTTTGGCTGCCGCGATCATCTCACGATCCAGCGCGGTGCAGGCCAGCACGGCGTCGGCATCCGGAAGAAGCCCGATGAGCTGCTCGCGGGAAAAGGCGGTTCCATGCGGCGGAATCACAATTTCATGACCGGCCAGCAGGCTGAAGCCATCCGCGGGGACGCCATAGGTGACGATGATTTTTGCCATAAGAAATCCTTCCTTTTCTTCCTTGAGCCCGACACATGCCGGACGATGCTGCGCGCCACAGAAGCACCGCGCAAGGGCGAGGCATGCAGCGGCGTGCGCCGGGGAACACTGTATGCCAAACCCAATGGAGGCGACGGCATGCAGCAGAAAACCTTTTGGATGCACAGGGAACAGCAGGAATACCCGATTCTGCGGGGACGACACAGCGCGGACGCGGCGGTGGTCGGCGGCGGGCTGACAGGGCTGATGACGGCTCTGTGGCTCAGCCGCGCAGGCCTGCGCGTGGCGCTCGTGGAGGCCGTCCGTCTGGGAAGCGGCGCCTCCGGATGCTGTGCGGGCGTGGTGAGCCTGTGCGGCGGACTGCGCTATGCGCGTGTGGAAAAGCAGCTCGGAGCCGGAGCTGCCGGCGCCTATGCCCAGACGCTGTCCGGCGCCTTTCGCGCGCTGCGTAAACTGGCCGGTGAGCAAGGACCTTCCTCCGGCTGGCGGGACGCCGATGTGCGGGTGGTAACCGAAAAGGACGGCGGCATGCGCCTGTTGGAGCGGGAGGCGCAGGCCATGATGCGGGCGGGGGTGGCTGTCACGGTGGGCGCGCCTTCTCTGTGTCCGCTGCCCGCCGCAGCGGCGCTTACCGTCAAGGACATGGGCATGCTGAACCCCGCGCGCTTTCTTCGCTATCTGGCGGCACAGGCGGCACGGAATGGCGTGAAGATCTATGAAGGCTCCCGTGCTACCTCGCTGGAAACCAACATGGTCCATACCGAGCGCGGAAGCATTCAGGCGCCGTATATCATGATCGCCACGGGATACCCCATCGTCAATACGCCAGGCTGGTATTTTCTCAGGATGCAGCAACGACAGGGATGGTTGATGCCGCTGGAGGCCACGGCGAGGTTTGAGGGCATCTACCTGGATGCGGATGGGCGCTATGCGCTTCGGAATCTGCATGACGGCGCGCTGTTTCAGCTCAATGGAGGGCCTGTGGGCGCGCGGGAAAACCGTTCGGCGCTTGAGACCTTTCGCCGGACATACGCACCCGCCCTGGGATGCGGCGAACCGGCGGGCGTATATGGCGGCGCGGAATGCGTCACGGCGGATGGCCTGCCCTTCATCGGCCCCTACAGTCGAAAGACCCCCAATCTGTTTGTGGCGGGCGGCTATGGCGGACAGGGGCTGATAGGGGCGATGCTGGCGGCTCAGATCATCAGCGCACGCGTACTGGGGCTGCCGGGGGAGGGGTATGACCTCTACTGCGGCCAGCGCGGAGGCGTGACGCCGCGCTTTCTGCTGGGGCTGGCGGGGCGGTACGCGGGCGGTCTGGCGGCGAGGCATTGGGCGCCGCGTTGTCCGCACATGGGGTGCCGGCTGGTCTATGACGCGCAGGCCCGCATCTGGGAATGCCCCTGCCATGGATCGCGATTTGACGATATCGGACGCGTGCTAAGCGGCCCGGCCGTGCATGATGCGCAGGTGCGCCGGGGAAACGGCCGGTAGTTATCCGTTGTGCTTGTGCCAGGCACGGATTTCTTCCAGCCGCGTCTTGAAACGGGTTTCCAGCCCCTGCCCGGTGGGGTGATAATAGGTTTTGCCTTTGAGCGAATCCGGCAGGCACTGCATCGTGGTCAGCTTGTCCTGTGCATCGTGGGCGTACTGATATCCCTGTCCATAGCCCTCGCGGGCCATCAGCGGGGTGACGGCGTTGCGGATGACCAGCGGAACGGGCTCGGCCAGCTGGCGAAGCGCGTCCGTTTTGGCGGCCTCGTAGGCGGTGTAGAGCGAGTTGGACTTGGGCGCCAGCGACAGGTATACCACCGCCTGCGTCAGGTGCACCGAGCATTCCGGCATGCCGATGAAGTGGCACGCCTGATACGCGGCCACCGCCAGTTCCAGCGCGCGGGGGTCCGCGAGCCCCACATCCTCACTGGCAAAGCGCACCACGCGCCGCGCTACATACAGCGGGTCCTCCCCGGCCTCCAGCATGCGGGCCAGCCAGTACACCGCCGCGTCGGGGTCGGAGTTGCGCATGCTTTTGTGCAGGGCGGAGATCAGGTTGTAGTGCTCCTCGCCCTTTTTGTCGTACAGCAGGGATTTGCGCGACAGGCACTGTTCCAGCATCTCCATGCTTACCTGCACGGAGCCTTCCGCGCTTTCGCCGTTGAGCACGGCCATCTCCAGCACCGACAGGGCGGTGCGCGCGTCGCCGTTGGCGAAGCGCGCAATCATGCCCAGCGCGTCCGGCGGAAGCTGTACGTTCATTCCGTCAAAGCCGCGCGGGTCCTCCAGGGCGCGGCGGAGCAGCAACGTCAGATCCTCCTCGCTCAGGGCGTGGAGGACAAAGACCCGGCAGCGGGACAGCAGCGCGCCGTTGATTTCAAAGGACGGATTTTCCGTGGTAGCGCCGATCAGAATGATGCTGCCCTTTTCCACAAAGGGCAGAAACGCGTCCTGCTGGGCCTTGTTGAAACGGTGAATTTCGTCCACAAAGACCAGTGTGCGCTCACCGTAACGCCGGTTTTCCTCGGCCTTCTGCATTACGGCGCGAATCTCGCGGATGCCGCTGGTCACGGCGGAAAAGTCGATGAAGGACGCTTTCGTATGCCCCGCGATGATGCGCGCCAGCGTGGTCTTGCCCACGCCCGGCGGACCCCAGAAGATCATGGAGGACAGATGATCGCTTTCGATCAGGCGGGTAAGCACCTTGCCGGGGCCCAGCAGGTGACGCTGGCCCACAAATTCGTCCAGCGTGCGGGGACGAAGCCGTGCGGCCAGGGGCTGTGCTCCGTCCCGGTCAAAAAACGTCTGCTGCTCCATGCCGTATGCCTCCTTGCGGGTTTTGTCCTCACTATACTGTTTCAGAGGGGAAAAAGCAAGCCCCTCCGGATCTTCTGAAAAAAATCAGGGTGCTACATGGTCCGCTTTGTGATAAGATGTGGGGGAAGCGGTCAGGCGTTTTTTGCCCCTCGCAAAAAGCTCAACCCGGCTTTGGAGTTTTCAGGCGAGCATAGACGGAGGCGCTTATGCGTTATAAAATCGGCGATCTTGCACGGCTGTTCAACCTGTCCACGGAAAGCATCCGCCATTATGAGCGGCAGGGGCTGATTCACCCGCAAAAGGCGGAGGGTTCCTCCTACCGCTACTACCAGGCATGGGACATGGCGGTGCTCAGTGCCTGCCGGCAGTACCGCGCACTGGGCTTTACCCTGGAGGAAAGCGCTGAGATGCTGGGCCAGCACAACCCTGGAGCCGTGCTGGACGAGCTGCGCGGCCGGGAAGAGGCCATTGAAAAGGAAATCGCCCGCCAATGCCAGATGCTGCGCACCGTGCGTGCCTGGCGCAGGGAGGCGGAGGCGGCCTGCGCTCTGATGGGCCGTTTTGAGCTGGAAACAAACGCCGCCACGCGCTTTCTTCCCTATCAGTACGGCGATGAGCTCACCCGCGATGAAGCCCACCTTTCCTGTGTGCGGGAATGGCTCGGCCACATTCCCTACGTCTATGTGGGCATGCTGGTGCCGGTAGGGGGAAGCGATGCGTGCGCAGACGCGCCCATCACCGTGGGGCTGGGCATGGCCGAGGTGGGCGCGGACGTGCTCAAGCCTGCGAACCATGAGAGCGTGGTTTCGATTCCTTCCCGCCTCTGCCTGCACACGGCTTTCCCTTTTGAAAGCGGACCGTTTGACTGGAAGGCATGGAACGACAATCTCTTTGCCCAGCTTGGCCAGCGGGGCCTGAAAGCCGACGGGGACGCGTTCTGCCGCTTCAATGTCATCTCCTGGACGGATCGGGGGATGAGCGCGGCTGTGGACTGCTTTGTGCCGGTGACTTAAAAATATTGATATTTTTTTATCATTTTCTCTTGACTCTCAAACGGATTGAAGGCGCACAATCGAGAGGCAGAATCGGTACACGAAATGAGAGAAGGAGGAAAATATCATGAAAAAGATTCTGTCTATCCTATTGTGCCTGGTAATGGCGCTGGGCCTGGCTGTGCCTGCCATGGCTGAGGGCTACACCGCCGGGACCTACACGGCCAGCGCCGACGGTAACAACGGCCCCGTGACGGTTGAGGTGGATTTTGACGAGAATGCCATCACGGCCGTGCGCGTAACAGAGCACGCAGAGACCGCGGGCATCTGCGAAACGCCTATCGAGCGGATTCCCGCTGCGATCGTTGAGAACCAGTCGCTGGCGGTGGATACGATTGCGGGCGCGACCAACACCTCCAACGCCATTTTGGCGGCTGTGGCGGATTGTGTCAAGCAGGCGGGCGGCGACCCCGAGGCCCTCAAGGGCGCGGTGGAGAGCGCTCCCGCCGTGGAGCTTGAGGACATGACCACTGACGTGGTGGTTGTGGGCGCCGGCATCGCGGGCCTGACCGCCGCGCTGACGGCTGCGCAGGCTGGCGCGGACGTCATCCTGGTGGAAAAGCAGGCGGTTGTGGGCGGCAGCGGCCTTCTGACCGCCGCGGGCTTCTACGGCGCGGAAACCAGCGTGGTGCCCGCCGAGGTGGAAACCATCGACGAGATGTACAACCACATTCTGGACATGATCGCCGAGGGCGGCTCGCTGGACAACGTGGACACCGACCGTATCCGCCACCTGTGCGAAAGCACGCCGGAACTGGTGGAATGGCTGGAGGGCATGGGTTACGAATTCACCACCACCGACTTTGGCATCAAGGACGCCAAGCAGCACTACCACATCCTGGCCGACGGCTCCAACGGTCCCGGACAGGTGAAGATCCTTTCCGAGAACGTGGAAAAGGCCGGCGTCAACGTGATGACCGAAACCAAGTGTATCGCTCTGAAGCAGGAAGACGGCGCCATGACCGGCATCACGGTTTCCCAGGGCAACGGCACTTTTGACATCAACGCCAAGTCGGTCATTCTGGCCTGCGGCGGCTATGCCAACAACCCCGAAATGATGATGCGCCTGGCGCCCCAGTCGCTGTTCTCCTACAGCTGCGCCAATGCCGGCGCCACCGGCGAGGTGCTGCAGATGGCTGCCGATCTGGGCGCTGCCTGGTACAATGACCAGTTCATGCTCACCTGCGGCTTTACCTCCGATCCCAACTCCGCGCTGGGCATGGTCTGCTACCCGCCGTATGCTTCGATGCCTCTGGTGGACCAGACCGGCAACCGCTTCATGAACGAGTTCTCTCTCTGGACCCTCAACTCCGAGATGGTGCGCAACGTGGAAAACGCGCCCTTCTACGGCATCTTTGACAGCAGCTTCCTCAAGGGCACCGAGGCCGAGTTCAAGTACGATTCCATCGAGCAGGCCATCGCCGAGGGCAGCCCCTACGTGGTCAAGGCCGATACTCTCGAGGATCTGGCCGCCAAGATTGGCATCAAGGACGTGGATGCGTTCCTCAAGACCATCGAAACCTACAACTCCGTCAAGGGCACCGATGATCCCGACCCGGCTTTCGGCGTGCCCAACAACCAGCTGTCCTTCGTGGAGGAAGGCCCCTTCTACGGCGTGCTGATGGTATCGCTCAACGCGGGCACCATGGGCGGCATCCAGACCCAGATGACCGGCGAAGTGCTGGACGTGTACGGCGAAGTCATGCCCGGCCTGTATGCCTGCGGCGAGGCTTCCAACGGCGCCATCTATGACCGCGGCTACATCTCCGGCACCTCCGTGCTCAACTGCTACGTGGCCGGACGCGACGCCGGCAACAGCGCCGCCGCTTTCGCCCAGGAGTAACCGCTTCGCGCAGCAGGCAAAAAAGAGGACCGCCTGTCCAAAAAAGGCTTGCATCCGGAGCGGATGCGTGTTACAATACTCCTTGTGACATAACGGGCGGTCCTCTGTCCGGGCAAGGCCGCGGGCACGAACGTCTACGAAGGAAGGAGGCCAATGAAATGAGTGAAATCATTCGTTCCATCGAAAAGGCTCAGCTCCGCACCGATCTGCCCACCTTTGGCATCGGTGACACCGTTCGCGTTTTCGTGAAGGTTGTGGAAGGCAGCCGCGAGCGTCTTCAGGCTTTTGAAGGCACCGTGATGGCGAAGCGCAACGGCGGTATCCGCGAGACGTTCACCGTGCGCCGCGTGTCCTACGGCATCGGCGTGGAGCGCACGTTCCCGCTGCATTCCCCCCGCGTGGACCATATCGAAGTGATCCGCCGCGGCAAGGTGCGCCGCGCCAAGCTGTACTACCTGCGTTCTCTGCAGGGCAAGGCGGCCAAGATCAAGGAAGCCAAGCGCGTGTAATCCAAACGGAAACACCAGGAGCGCCCAAAGTATGTTTGGGCGCTCTTTTGGTATCCTGAACAGGAGGAGGGATTCTCATGCCGGATGTTGACAGGGAGGAGGCCGTCAGATATATCATCGACGGACTGGACCCAAAGCCCTTTCGGGCCATCTGGGACCGCCTGCCGCAGATCGTCGGCAGCATGATCGAATATGATCTGCATTTCATGCGCCTGACCGGGGTGATCGCGCCCGACGGCGGGCCCGGCCCTAACGAATACGATGAGGACGAGGCCTTTGAATACGTCTATGATGCCTGGCTGGGTGACAATCCCGGCGAAGACGATGAGGATATGACCGTAGCGCTGCTGCTGGACTGCTTTATGGAACTGTGGCACGAATACCTGTGGGGCCGCACATAAAGAAAGGGAAGCGGAGACGCTGTGAAATGGATATGCCCCTCCTGGCACGTGCGGAGGCAAGAAGGGCGAAAGCCTGAGCTGCCGTGGAAAGAAGCCGCATGTCAGGCGTAGCCGGGTCGGCCGCGAACAGGCACGGCACAGGACTGCCAGCCTGTAACACTCTGCGCGCCGGGCAGGAATCCGGCAGAGCGGCGGCGAAATTCCCTACGAAACCAACAGCAGAAGGAGCGCTTGGCGGATGAAATGCCCAAATTGCGGAAAATGGAATCAGGCCAGCCTGCCGCATTGTATCTACTGCGGGCAGGAGCTGCCCAACGACGCCTATGGTCCACAGGGCGTGCCTGCCTGGCAGCTGGAACTGGAGGACAGGGACCGCAAGAACACCTATGTGCGCGTAGATGAAACGGGCGAGCAGGAAACCACCAACGACCCGCGCGATACCCTCGCCAGTGAGATGGCGGACCTGAAAAGCCGCAAACTCATGGGCGAGCAGAAGCAGCGCATGCTGCGCGAGGAAGCGGCCCGGCGCGGCATGGCGCCGTCCGGGCGTTCAGTGCGGACCACCAGCAATCGCGGTACCTTCTTTTCCGCCTATGACGACCCGGATACCGCCTTGCGTCCCGTGGCCCCGGAGCTGGTGGAGGAGGGCGAGGTGGCGCCCGACGCAAGGCGCGTGGTGCCTGTCAAGTACCGCACCACCTATTCATCCTCCCAGCCGGAGGACGAGGTGTACGGCTACGGCAACACCCGCCGTATCGTCAACATCCAGCACCCGGACGAAAGCGAAACGGTCTATGACGGCTACCACGATACCAGCGCGTATCTTCCCTCCTTTGCCAATCAGGATGAATACGAAAACTCCATGCGCCTTAAAAACGCTGCCCTCAGCCGCAAGCCTCGCCGCCACAGCGGAAGGCGCATCCTGCGCTTTCTGGTGCTGCTGGGCATGCTGGGCGTGGCAGGATGGCTGGCTGTGGCCTTCGTCATCCCTATGCTCACGGCGGATCAGAATGTGGACGAGCGCACCGCTGTGGTCATTCCCACCATCCGCGACGATATGGCGGCGCATACCGTGACCATTCCCGGCGAGGATGGCCAGCGCATCACCATCCGCGAGCTGCGCACTTCCGCCATTGTGACCGGAGGTGTCGCCACCTTTGATATTCTCGATCACGTCTGGTACGACAACTATGAGGATTACCTGCAGGATACCATGACGGTGACCCTCACCCCCTATGTCATCACCGATTCGGGCAAGCAGCAGGCACTGGAACCCATCCATTACGAAATCGACATTCCGCTTTCGCCCATCGAGCTCAGCACGCCCGACAGCCCCTATCAGGTGGTCAGTACGGCGCTGTACAACATCGTCTTTTACGTGCGTGAGGGCAGCACCGTCACCATCAACGGCGAGGACTACAGCGACCTGGTCAATACCGAGGGCGGAAAGGTCAGCTACAATGCCACCGTGCAGCCCATCGGAGAAAACAATTTTGAGATTCGGGTGCGCAGCCAGTATTGCCGCGAAAATACCCTCACTGTGACCCTTTACCGCGAAAAGCAGGAAATTCCTCTGGATCTGGCCAGCGATATCGCCAGCACCAACGACGACGGCTTTATGACCGTGCGCGGCACCACACTGCCCGGCGCTGTGGTCAAGGTGCTTTCACCCTACAGCGATCTGGATATTACCAATACGGCCGTGGACGGGTCGTTCAGCTTTGTGGCCAAGTTTGATAAAATCGGCGTAAACACCATCATCATCACAGCGGATTATCCCGGCAAGGCCACCACGCGCGTGGAACATAACGTCACCTACGTGCCAAACGTCGATATCTACTCGCGCAAGGCGTGGAGCATGAAGGATATGTACACCAACTACATGGACAACCTCAGCACCCGTGTGGCCAATCAGCAGATCTACATCTGTCAGAAGGCCATCGTGACCTCCATTGAAACCACCAAGCCGCAGCGCGCCTTTGTGAACGTCGGTACGGAAGAGTCGCCCATGCTGGTGTACGTGGAAAACGGCTCCCGTACCACCTGGGAGGTAGGCAAGTGCTATGACCTCTATGGCGACGCCTACGGCATGTACGACAGCAAGCCGTGGCTGATTGTGCGCTATACCTACGAAAAGGAACCATGATCTCATAAGCGAAAGGGCCGCCCGGCATTGCGCCGGGCGGCTCTCAGGCTGCTGACAAAGTGCGGGGTGCAGGGGGATCATCCCCCTGCCGGGGTTTGGGGCAGAGCCCCAAAGCCTTATGCCGCAGCATGTTTCGTGAGCGTTGCGAGCGTCCGAAGGACGCAAGAAACGCGGCTCTTTCCAAAACCAGGGGTTTTTCAATGGTCTGAGGGCCGCCCGGCATTGCGCCGGGCGGCTCTTTGCGTCAGCGCTTTGTGCGGCTTTCGCCCGTCAGGCCCAGCGCCTTGAGCATTTCCACAATGGGCAGCGGCATCAGGCTGAGCAGGGCCACCAGGCCCCATTGGGCGGGAGTGAGAGCGGCCACATGGAACAGCCCCTGAAGGAAGGGAACCAGCAGCACGCACAGCTGCAACGCGACACCGCTCAGGAAAGCGGGAATCATCCACCGGTTCATCTTGCCGCGCATGAAGGCCGAGTGGGTGTTGCTGCGCACGTTGAAGGCGTGCGCAAGCTGCGAGAAGGCCAGCACCGCAAAGGCCATGGTATGCCCTGTATCCGGGCTGACGCGCGCCCCCGTCAGATACGCGGCAAGCGACAGACCTGCGATCATCAGGCCCTGATAGATCACGCGCAGCAGAAGCGGCCGGGTGAAGATGGGGGAGCGGGGATCGCGTGGGGGAAGGTCCATCACGTCAGGCTCGGCGGGCTCCATGCCCAAAGCAAGCGCAGGGAGCGAGTCGGTGATGAGGTTGACCCACAGGATGTGAATGGGCAAAAGCGGGGACCCCAGATTGAGCACCGTCGCCACGAAGATGAGCAGCACCTCGCCCAGATTGGAACTGAGCAAAAACTGGATGGCCTTGAGAATGTTCATGTACAAAACACGGCCCTGTGCCACAGCGCCCACGATGGTGGCGAAGTTATCGTCGGTCAGGATCATGGCGGCGGCTTCCTTGCTCACCTCGGTGCCGGTCTGGCCCATGGCCACACCGATGTCCGCGCGCTTGAGCGCCGGCGCGTCGTTTACGCCGTCGCCGGTCATGGCGACCACGTCGCCCCAGCTTTGCCATGCCTTGACGATGCGCACCTTGTGCTCCGGCGATACGCGAGCGTAAACGGCAATATCGCGCACTTCCTCGCGCAGACGCTCATCGTCCATGCGGTCCAGATCCTGACCGGTCAGGACCCGGTCCTGCTTTTCCAGAATGCCCAGATCACGCGCGATGGCGCTGGCGGTGAGCCGGTGGTCGCCGGTAATCATTACGGGCTTGATGCCGGCACGGCGGCAGCGCGCCACAGCCTCGCGCGCGGTGGGACGCGGCGGATCGATCATGCCGGCCATGCCCAGAAAGGTCAGGCCGCTTTCATAGGCGGTGCGGTCGCCGGGCGCGGCGAGCGAAGCAGTCTCCCGCGTGGCGAAGGCCAGCACCCGCAGGGCGCTTGACGCCATTTCGGCGGCCGATGCCTGGATTCGGATGCGGTCCTCTTCCGTGAGAGGACGCACGGATTCGCCCTCCCGGACATTCACGCACAGGGCGAGTACCTCGTCCAGCCCGCCCTTGACATAGACGGCATATCGGTCCTGCGCGAGGCGGTGCACGGTGGCCATGCGCTTGACCTCGCTGTCAAAGGGCAGTTCATCCACGCGCGGCGTGGCCGTCTGGGCGGCAGGGCCGTCAAAGCCCCAGCGATTGGCGCAGGCAAGCAGCGCCGTTTCCGTGGGATCGCCCGCAAGCACGGTTTCCCCCTGCCCGTTTCGGGTGGGCGCGGCATCGTTGCACAGGCCCATGGCGTTCATAAGCGGCACGGAGGGGGCCTGTGCCGTGGCGTCCATGACGGCAAAGGGTTCGCACAGGGCCGTGACCGTCATGCGGTTCATGGTCAGGGTACCTGTCTTATCCGAGCAGATCACTGTGGCGCTGCCCAGGGCTTCCACAGCCGGCAGGCGGCGGATGATGGCGTTCTGCGCGATCATCTGCTGCACGCCGATGGCCAGCACGATGGTCACAATGGCCAGCAGCCCCTCGGGTATGGCCGCCACGGCCAGGCTGATGGCCGTCAGAAACATCTCGCCCGCATCGTTTCCGTAGGCCACCCCTGCCACAAAGACCAGCACGCATACCCCAATGCACAGCAGCGCCAGCTTTTTGCCCAGGTCGGCCATGCGACGCTGCAGGGGCGTCTCCACGCCCTCCTCGCCGCCCAGCATGCCGGCGATGGCGCCCAGCTGCGTGTCCATCCCTGTGGCGACAACGATTCCTTCGCCCCGTCCGTAGGTGACCAGGCTGCCGGAAAAGGCGAGGTTGGTCCGATCGCCCAGGGGAAGGTCGCCTTCCTGGGGCAGGGTTTCGGCGTGTTTTTCCACCGGCTCGCTTTCGCCGGTCAGGGCGCTTTCATCCACGCGCAGACCCGCCGATACGGTGAGCCGCAAATCGGCGGACACATAATCGCCCGCCTCCAGCAGCACCACGTCGCCGGGTACCAGGTCTGCCGCGGGTACGGAGGAGATCTCGCCGTCACGGCGCACCTTCGCATGGGGCGACGACAGCTTTTTCAGCGCCTCCAACGATTTCTCGGCCCGGTTTTCCTGTATTACGCCCAGCAGGGCGTTGAGCAATACCACCAGCAGGATGATGCCCGCGTCCACCCATTCGCCAAGCAGAACGCCGGAAATCAGCGCCGCGGCCAGAAGCACCAGCACCATCACATCTTTGAGCTGCGCCAGATACATCTGCCAGAGGGCCTGCTTCTTCGCCTGCTTCAGCGCGTTGGGGCCGTGCTTTTCCAGCCGCGCGGCAGCCTCAGCACCGGTCAGGCCCACGGCTGCCTCGGTGCCCAGCGCCCGCGCGGTTTCATCGACGCTTTTCCTGTACCAATCCAAACCTTCCACTTCCTTTCCGGAACGGGCTCACTCCAGGTATGGAGGCCTTCGTCCTTTCCGAACCATAGCACAAAAAAGCGGAAAGAAAACCTGTTTCCGCTTCAATCATACCCACGTCCAAGCCCAAACATACAATTCCGTGCTTTACCGGCCAAGCGCACGAATCGCGGAATGAAAGACTCTGCGCTTCATGGAATTTGTGAAACTCTACGCATCGTGGGTGGCTTTGCGGGGGCTTTGGGTGTACCATAGCGGCGAAAGGAGTGGGGAACATGGACCAGATCCGCATTGGCAGGTTTATTGCGCAGTGCAGGAAGACGGGCGGCCTGACGCAGCGGCAGCTTGCGGACGGGCTGGGCATCAGCGACAAAACCGTGTCAAAATGGGAATGTGGCAACGGGCTGCCGGAAGTTTCGCTGATGCTGCCGCTCTGCGCGGTGCTTGGCATTACGGTCAACGACCTGCTTTCGGGCGAGCGGGTCGCACAGGCAGATTATCAAAAGAAAGCGGAGGAAAACATGATGGAACTGATCCGGGAAAATGCGGAAAATAAAAAAAGGCTGGCGCTGTCCCTGATCTGCGCCGCCATTACGGGAATCGCGGTGTGCGCGCTGATTGCCCTGGCCGCGTTTCTAACGCTGCCCGCGGCCGCGCGGATTGCACTGATCGCCCTGGCCCTGATAACGGGCGCGGCGGGCGTAGGGGCCGCGGCCGTGCTGGACGCGAGAGCCGGCTACTATCAGTGCCCGCATTGCAAGGCGACGTTTACGCCCGCCCTGGGCGAATATGTCAAGGCATACCACACCTTTACCCGGCGCAGGCTGGTATGCCCCGCCTGCGGCAGGACGGGCCTGTGCAGGCGGCGCATCACCAGGTAGGGGGAAACAAAGATCGGCGGGGAACGCTTTGGTTCCCCGCCGTTTGTTCAGCTGTCCGCCGGCAGCGGATAGAACAACCCGCGCCAGTAAATTTTTCCTGAAAATCCGTCGAATTGGGCGCCTCCGCGGAAGAAGCACACGCTGTCCGCTTTGGTGCCGGCACAGAGCGTGTTGACCATGGCATACACCAGCAGGCGCTCCTGGGTTTCGTCCATGCCTGCTCCCACATTTTCAAAGGAGGGGGCGAAGTTGACCAACATGGTGCCCTCGGATAGCGCCAGCCCCAGAATGTCGGTGTCTTGTATGGCTCCGGCAGGCATCACCGCCGTGAGTCCGTCCACGCTGTCATATGCCTTGGGGCCGCGCGCCAGCTCAATGAGCAGCGTGCGCGGGCTCATGCGCTGCGTGTAAGGCACGGGACGCCTGACCTCGCGCAGGTGCTGACCGTCCGTGTCGGCAAAGTACAGGGTACAGTAATCGTAGAGCAAGGTGGAAAAATCGGTGCGCAGGAGCACGTTTTCCGCAAAGCTGATGGACACGTCCTGGTCCTCCTCCAGCTGCAGCTGGCTTACGGGCGTGTCGTTGATGGACACGCGGATGCCGCTCACGTTGGGGAAGAAGGTGCACAGCGTATAGCACAACGAGGCCATGCTCTGCGCCCGGGTCAGGCCGTAGGCTTCCAGCATATCATCCAGGTTATAGGCAAACTCCAGCTCAATGACCGATCCACCCGTGGATTCGGAATTGACCAGCACGGGGTCGGCGGTGAGCAGGTCGCCCAGCAGCGGCAGGGCGGGGGAGTCAATCTCCCCGGTGGGACCCTGCGCCAGCTCGCGCAGGATGGCGACCACCATGTTGGAAAACACCTGATCGGAAAACGATACGCTGCGTACCTCGCTGACTACGCCATCCATGCCGCTGACGGGAAAATACAGCGTTACATTGGAAGTAAGAGGCTTGAGCGATGCGTCCGAACCGCTGTCGACCCGGCGGGAAAGCAGCTGTTCATATGCCGCGCCGATGTCCTGTGCCGTCGTGGCTGAAAACGCGCCCATCGGAAGCGTGTTGGCTATGTCCAGCCCCACGGGGCGGTCCACCACCAGAAAGTTGACCCATTCGATTTCCGGCAAAGTGGTCAGCGTGTTGGCAATGGCCTGGCAGGCCAGGTACAGCGCGTCGCGGCTGAGCTGCAGGGCGTTGGCCGCCAGGTTGACGGTGGCCACATTGCGGCTGACCTCCACCGGATTGACCCCATACAGCGACAGGCGCACGCTGCCGCCCACGGGGCTGGCGTTGCCGTCACCGGCATGCGCCAGCAGCGCGCGTGCTAGGCTTTCGGCATCGGAGCGGGTGGGGGAGAAGGATACCTCGCTCTCCACCGTGGTCAGACCCATGCCGTCGTGGCGGGGCAGATAGAGCGTGGCGGGAGCCGTATATTCCAGCGAGGCATCCCCGATGGGAGCCAGATACGAGACCTCGGCAGGTGGCAGCGTCACGGCGGGCTCGTCATCCGTGACAGGCAGGCCCACAGGGGCGCAGCCGGTAAGCAGGGTGCACGCCAGCGCCATGGACAGGGCGAGCACCGCATATTTTCGGATCAAGCCAATTCCCTCCTTTCGGGGTCATCCCTGATGGATGGGTAACTCCACCGTGAAGGTGGCCCCGTTGCCCTCCTCGCTGTCCACGGTGACGGTGCCGCCATGCATCAGCACCATCTGATGAACGATGCTCAGCCCCAATCCCGTGCCGCCGGTCTCCCGGCTGCGGGCCTTGTCCACCCGGTAGAAGCGGTCGAAGATGTGGGACTGATCCTCTTTGGGAATGCCGGGGCCGTTGTCCGATACGGTCAGGATCGCATCCCGGCCGGAACGGATCAGCCGCACGCGGATCACCCCGCCCTCCTGGGTGTATTTGCTGGCGTTCTCCATCAGGTTGTACACCACCTGCGTCAGCTTCGCGCAGTCGGCATACATGTCGCAGCGGTCGTTGAGCTGGAGTTTCAGCTCCTGATGACGCTTCTCCATCACCAGAGCCAGGCGGTGCGCCGTGTCGGTGACCACCTGCGCCAGGCTGAAGGTGGTGCGGTTTAAGCGCATGGTCTTGGAATCCATGCTGACCAGGGTCAGCAAATCGCTGATAATCAGATTCAACCGGTCGATTTCCTTGTTGATATCGGTGAGAAACTCAGTGCGCATGCCCGCGTCCATGTCGGGCTGATAAATGATGCTTTCCAGAAGAATTTTCATGGTAGCCAGCGGGGTTTTCAGCTCATGGCTGGCATTGGATACGAACTGATTGCGGCTTTTGTCCAGCATTTCCAGCTTTTCGGACATGGTGTTGAACGTTTCCGACAGGCGGCGGAGCTCGCCGCTGCCCTTGACCGGCACGCGCACGGACAGATCGCCGCGTCCCATGCGCTGGATGCTGCGTGTGAGCGATACGATGGGCCGCGTGATCACGCGCGAAAATACCAGCGCAATCACCATGGCCACCCCGGCGGCAATGAGAAAATAGAGGATCATTTTGTCCTGCAGGGTGAACAGCCGCTCCATCGTGCCCTGCATGGGCGAGGTCAGCAGCAGCACCCCGATGGTCTGCCCGTTTTGCACAAGTCCCGCCGTGGAATAGGCTACCCATTCCACTCCCTGGTCGAAGGGGCGGAAAAGACCCAGCACGTCCAGCGCCGCGCTCCTGCTTTCCGTCTGATGGACGCCGTAATCCTCTGTTTTTCCCTCGGAGAGAATGCCGGCCACCTCCGGCAGCTCCATGCGAGAGCCGTTGAGTTCGCTTTGGCTGTCGGCCTGCACCTTTCCGCTCATGTCCAGCACCATCAGGCGCGCGCCCAGCTCGGTTGCGGCGGCTTCCAGCCGCTCCTGCAGCGCCTGCGTCTGGGCCGACAGATACAGCGGGGCCAGCTCCTTGGCAAGCCGGCTGGTGCTCACACGGTCCTGCTGCTTGCGGTCGTCGAACAAATAATCGCCCACCAGCCCAATGAGCGAGGTGGCTACCACATAGTAGCTCACCCCCACAATGAGCAGGAAGGCGAAAAGAATCTTCCAGCGGATGGATGTAAACGGCGTGTTAATCCTTATCGGTGAAATAGTAGCCCACTCCCCACTTGGTGAAGATGAATTCCGGCTGGGCGGGGTTGCGCTCGATCTTTTCACGCAGCCTGCGGATATGCACATCCACCGTGCGCGCGTCGCCGGTGTAATCGTACTTCCATACGGTTTCCAGCAGGGCCTCGCGGCTGAACACCTTGCCGCGGTTGTTGACAAATACCTGCAATAGGTCAAACTCCTTGGCCGTCAGCCGCACCTCTTTTCCGCCCAGGGTCACGGAACGGTTGATGGCGTTGATCTCCATGTCGTGCACGCGCACCACTTTGCGGGCCTCGTTTTGCACGTTGCCGGAGGCGCGGCGCATGATGGTCTTGATGCGGGCCTTGACCTCCAGAATATTGAAGGGTTTGGTCATGTAATCGTCCGCGCCATATTCCAGCCCCAGAATCTTGTCGATCTGCTCGCCCTTGGCGGTCAGCATGATGATGGGCACGTTGCTGTGCTCGCGGATGCGCTGGCATACCGTGATGCCGTCGATTTTGGGCAGCATTACATCCAGCAGGATAAAATCAAAATGTCCGGAAAAAAATTTGGTCAGGGCTTCCTCGCCGTCGGCGGCCGAGTCCGTCTCAAATCCCTCTTGTTCGAGCGTATATTTCAAACCTTTTACAATTAGAGGCTCATCATCCACCAAAAGAATCCGCTTGGCCATGGGCTTCTTCCTTTCCATTCCAGTGCTATCTGCAAGCCTAAAAGGCAGTAAATATCAAAGGATGTTTACATTGTATAGCCAGTTATGAAAAAAATCAAGAGTAATTGAAACAAAATCTTCACATTTCGCCGGAAAAAAACGGATGCTTTGAGCACGCTGCAATCCGTCTGCGCCGACAGGCTTGCCAGCGGGCTGCGCGGCGGCTATAATGATCGCATTGGGAGGAATGTGCGATGCGGGTATTGATTGCGGAGGACGACCGGCGCGTGGCCGGGCTTTTGAAGAACCGGCTCAAGAGCGACCATATTTCCGCCGACGTGTGCTACGACGGACAGGAGGCGCTGGAACTGAGCGGGGTGGTGCACTATGATGTGATCGTGCTGGACATCATGATGCCCAAAATGGATGGTCTGGAGGCCGTACGCCGCATGCGGGAGCGGGGCACGGATACGCCCGTGCTGTTTCTGACCGCGCGCGACGCCATAGAGGACCGTGTGGGCGGCCTGAACGCGGGCGCGGACGATTATCTGGTCAAACCCTTCGCCTATGAGGAACTGCTGGCGCGTATCCACGTGCTGGCACGCCGTCAGAAGGCGACGGGGAATCTGTTTACCCTGGAAGATCTCACTTTGGATGCCAGCCGTCACGTAGCCACGCGAGGGGGGACGGAGCTGCATCTGACCAGCCGGGAGTATGCCATTCTGGAATACCTGATCCGCAACGCCGGCGTGGTGCTGTCGCGGGACCGCATTTTGGAAAATGTGTGGAGCATGGATTACGAGGGCGCGTCCAACATGGTGGACGTCTACATCCGCAGCCTGCGCAAAAAGGTGGACGATCCCTTTGAAAAGAAGCTGATTCATACCGTTCGCGGCGTGGGTTACGTGCTGCGCGCGCAGGAGTGAGGAAACCGCCATGGGGATCAAGCTGAAAATGACGCTCTGGTATACAATACTGGCGCTGGTAACGGCAGGGCTGATGGGCGGACTGCTCTTTATTGCGGCCCAGCGCAGCGCCTACGAATACTACAGCGATACGCTGCACGCTGCATCCGCTCTGGCGCAGTCCCAGCTGGAATATGAAAGCGGCAACCTGGAAATCGACGACGACCTGGAGGACATCCCGGATGTGCACATTGCGCTCTACACGGAAAGCGGCACGTTGATTTACGGCCGCACGCGCGTGGAGCTGGCCTTTGAACAGGATGCGGTGCGCCGCGTGTCCTCCGGCGGAATGGAATGGTATGTGCTGGATACGCTGCTCACCTTCGACGGCCGCAGCTCGGTGTGGATGCGCTGCGTCAAGGCGGCGGACTCGGAGGCGGCGGCTTACGTTCTGGTGCTGCGGGTAGCGCTGATCCTGCTGCCGTTAATGATCGGGCTTACGGCGCTGGGCGGATTCCTGATTGCAAGAGGCGCATTCCGTCCTGTGGGCCGCATGGCGGCTACGGCGGAGGCCATCGTAAGCGGCGGAGATCTGGGCCGGCGCGTGGGGCTGCATGGCGGCCGCGATGAGCTCACCCGGCTGTCGCGCACGCTGGACAGCATGCTGGAGCGTCTGGACGAGGCCTTCCGACGCGAGCGGCAATTCACCTCGGATGCGGCGCACGAGCTGCGCACGCCGCTCAATGCCGTGCGCCTGCTGTGTCAGGAGGCCATGGATGAGACGGACCCAGGCCGCCGCGAGTCGCTGATTGCGGAGATCATGGAGCGCATTGATGGGCTGAGCCGGCTGGTGGCGCAGCTGTTGGCGCTGTCACGCATGGACGCGGGGTGTGTCCCGGTGGAGATGCGGGAGGTGGACGTCTCCCGGCTGATGCAGGAGGTGGCGCACGAATTGGAGCCCCTGGCGCAGGATGCGGACATCTCGCTGGAGGCCCAGGTGGAACCCGGTGTGCGGATGAACGCGGACGCGTCGCTGCTGACCCGCCTGGCGGTGAACCTGCTGGGCAATGCCATTCGCTATGGGCGACGCGGCGGGCATGCATGGCTGAAGCTGACCGATGAGGCGGACGGCGTATGCTTGGCTGTGCGCGACGACGGCGTGGGCATGTCGCCGGAGGAACAGGAGCGCATGTGGGACCGTTTCTGGCGTGCAGACAGCTCGCGAAATTCGGAGGGAACGGGTCTGGGATTGGCGATCGCCCGGTGGATTATCGACCGGCATGGCGGGTCTGCCCAGGTGCGGAGCGCGCCCGGAAAGGGCACGGAAATCCGGGTGGTTTTTCCCCGAAAATAAATTTTGAATTTTCATTTTTCTTTCATCTTGCCTTGCTATACTCTGACCGTGCTCAAGAGAGCACACAGAAAGGAGCAAATGAAAGATGAAAAAGATGAGTATGATCCTGGCGGTCCTGGCTGCTATGATGATTGCCGGTGGCGCCCTGGCCCTTACCGATACCGAGGCGGAAACCGCCGCCCGCGCCTATGTACCCGCTGAGGCACAGCTGACCCGGTCCGAAATGGACGATGGCATGCATGAGCTTACCTTCCGTGTGGAGGCCACGGGTGAAAAGTACGAGATTCAGGTCAACCCCAACACCGGCGCGGTGGTCAAGATTGAAAGCGAACGCAAGAGCGCTTCCAACGCCCGCTCCACGACGCTGACCGACGAGGCGGTGGCGTCCGCGGTCGAAGCGGCCTATCCCGGGGCCGAAATCATTCGCAAGGATGAGCAGATCGACGATGGCAACCACGAGATTGAGGTCTTTATCGTGACCGGCGAGCTCTATGGCAAGCTGGATCTGAACGCCGAGACCGGCACGATTGTGGATCGTGAGCTCTATGTAGGCCAGTACACGGCGGACGGCATGATGACCGAAGAAGCGGCCCGCGCGCAGATCGCCACCCTGAAACCGGGCGCGGAGATCGTCAGGATCAAGCTGGACGAGGATGACGGCCGCTACTTCTGGGAGGGCGACGCCACCCTGAATGGCACCCGGTATGAGTTCTCCATCAACGCTACCACCGGCGACATGGTGGAGTGGGAACGCGACTGATCCGAAATCCCTTTCAAAAGGCATGCAGCACCGTATCTGATCCTTTTCGGATACGGTGCGCCTTTTTTATTTTGGAGACAAAGACGCGGCAGGTAGCAGCGCCGGCCTTCCCGGCATGCGCTCAAATGCGCCGGACGATCTCCCTACAGATTTTTTGGCCGCATGCCGATAACCGGTTGACAGATGAAAAAGTTGTGCTATCATCTTTTTAGTTGATATATCATCTTTCTTGAAAGGGAAGCAGAATGGACGTTACGCAGCGGAGAATCTCCATAATCGCGCGCGGCGTGGGCAGGTTTACCACGCGCACCATGCGACGCGAGGGCATCGGAGCCTCAGAATTTGATCTCATTCAGGCGGTACGCTGCCATCCGGGCATTACGCAGGCGGAGGTATGTCAGCGCCTGGAGATTGATAAGGGCGCGGCGGCGCGGCAGTTTGCACGGCTGGAGGCCAAGGGGTATCTCCGGAGGGAAACCAACCCCGCCGACCGGCGCAGCCGCCTGCTCTATGCCACCCATAAGGCAGAGGAACTCAAGAATTCCAAGGCGCATCTGGAGGAGCTGTTCTATGAATGGCTGCTGGAACCCCTGAACGCGCAGGAACAGGAGGAACTGGCCCGTCTGCTGGCGGTTCTGGAGCCGCGCTGCCGCGAAGAATGGCGGGCTGGTTTTCCCAACGTAGAGGAGAGACTCGCCGCGGAAAAGGCGCAGGAGCAGGGAGGCAGTCCGGTATGAGGATGATTTTCCGCTACATGAAGGCTTATGCGCGCCGAATTGCCTCTTCCATGACGGTCAAGCTGCTGGGCGCGGTGACGGAGCTGCTGATTCCCTATATTCTGGAACACCTGATCGACGAGGTGGTGCCTTTGGGGCAGATGCGGCAGGTGATTCTCTGGGGCCTTCTGATGGTCGCCACCGCACTGGTTACCCGCCAGCTCAATGTCTGGGCCAACCGCATGGCGATTGACAACGCGCATAACGTGTCCTACGATATCCGTCAGGACCTGTTTACCAGGACGGCCAACCTCTCCGGCGCGCAGTTCGACGCCTTCGGTCTGCCCAGCCTCATCAGCCGCATGACCAGTGACAGCTACAACGTGCAGTCCTGCGTGCAGACCCTGCAAACCCTGTGTGTGCGCGTACCGATGATGCTTCTGGGCGGCATCTGTGTGACACTGATGATGGACGCGGCGCTCTCGGCCATCCTGTGTGTGATGGTCCCCATTTTGATCGTGGTCATCCTGTGCGTTTCCCGATATGGCATTCCGCTTTACCGCAAGGTGCAGGAGCGTCTGGACGATGTGGTGCGCGTGATGCGTGAGGATATCTCCGGCATTCGTGTGGTCAAGGCGCTTTCCAAAACCGAATATGAAAAGCGGCGATTCAGCCTGAGCAATGAGGCCATGACCCGGGCGGATATCAAGGCCAGCACCATCATGGCCATTCCCGGTCCGCTGATGCAGATGTGCCTCAACATCGGCCTTACGCTGGTAGTGTGGCTGGGGGCGGCAAGGGTGGACAGCGGACAGATCAAGCCGGGCGTGATCCTTGCATTCCTGACGTATTTCAACATGGTGCTGCAGGGCGTGATGGGCGTCAACCGCATCTTCATCATGGTCAGCAAGGCCAGCGCGTCGGCCAACCGCATCGCCCAGGTGCTGGAGATCGAGCCGGACCAGCGCGTTCTGGCCCCGGAGGAAGCCCGGACCCCCTCCGGCGACGAGTTCATTCGCTTTGAGCACGTCAATTTCAGCTACGGCGAGGCAACGGAGCATTCCCTGGCCGGCGGAGAACGGGAACAATGCCTCTATGACATCAACTTCGCCCTCAGGCGCGGCGAAAGCCTGGGCATCATCGGCCCCACCGGCTGTGGCAAGAGCACCATCATCAACCTGCTCATGCGCTTTTACGACGTGGAGGACGGCGGCGTGTTCGTGGACGGACGGGATGTGCGCACCTACGAAAAGGACGAGCTGCACCGAAAGTTTGGCGTGGTGTTTCAAAACGATATGGTGTTCTTCAACACCCTGCGGGAAAACATCCGCTTTGGCCGGAATCTGGATGATACCGCGCTGACGCGCGCGGCGGAGGACGCGGTGGCCGCCGAGTACATCGATTCGCTGGAGGAAGGGCTGGATTACCGGGCCGACATCAAGGGTGCGAACCTGTCGGGCGGGCAGCGGCAGCGGCTGCTGATTTCCCGCGCCCTGGCGGGAAATCCGGAAATCCTGATTCTGGACGATTCCTCCTCCGCTCTGGATTATAAAACGGACGCGGCGCTGCGCAAGGCGATTTTTGAGCATCACCGCGACTCCACCACCATCATGGTCGCCCAGCGCGTCAGCTCCATCCAGTCCATGACGCACATTCTGGTCATGGATAACGGCCGGTGCATCGGCTATGGAACCCACCAGGAGCTTCTCAAGACCTGCCCCGCCTATCTGGAGATCTATCAGACGCAGATGGGCGCGCTGGCGTAACGCGGAAGGGGGAGAGCGCAATGCCGCCAAGAGGGCTGGGAGCCAAAAAAGAACGGCCCAAGAACGCGAAGGGTACGACGCTTCGCATCCTGAAATATGTGATGAACTACCGCTATGTGGTGCTGGCGCTGCTGGTGCTGACGCTGATCAGCAACGTGGGCAACCTTCTGGGTCCCACCTTTGCCGGCAAAGCCATCGGCGCGGCCGTGGGTCAGGGACAGGTGGATTTTGACACCGTCGCTTTTTATGCGGGGTGCATGCTGGCCGCCTATTTGATTGGCAATATCATGTCCTTTCTGGCTACGCAGGGCATGATGCGAATGGGCAGGAGGGTAGCCCGGAAAATGCGGCAGGATGTGTTTGACAAGCTCATGGGCCTGCCGGTGAGCTACTTCGACCGCAATCAGGCCGGCGATATCATCAGCCGCGTGTCGTACGATATCGACGTGGTCACCACCAGCCTTTCCGCCGATTTGATTCAGATTCTGACCAGCGTGATCACGGTGGGCGGTTCGTTTTTGATGATGTGCCTCATCTCACCGGCCATGGTGCTGTGCCTGTGCGTAACGCTGCCGCTGGCGGTGTTGTTTACCCGTTACATGGGCAAAAAAACCCGTCCGCTCTATGCCAGGCGCAGCGCGGCCTACGGCAAGATGAATGGCTATGTGGAGGAAATGTTCTCCGGGCAGAAAACCATCCTCGCTTATGCCTATGAAGAGGATGTCTGCCAGGATTTCAGCGCCATCAACCACGAAGCCGCCGATGCCTATCGCGATGCGGATGCCCTGGGCATGATTACCGGCCCCACGATCAACATGATCAACAACCTGGGGCTGTCTCTCATCGGCATGGTGGGAGCCGCCCTGTATCTGCTGGGCGGCGTGGGCATGGAGCAGATTTCGTCCTTCGTGCTCTACTCCCGCAAATTCTGCGGCCCGATCAACGAAATCGCCAACATCATCAACGAAATCTATTCCGCGCTGGCCGCGGCGGAGCGGGTTTTTACCCTGCTGGATCAGGCGGAGGAGCTGGCGGACGCGCCCGATGCGGAGGTGCTCACGCAGGTGGAGGGGGATGTGGAGGCGCGTCACGTGAGCTTTGGCTACATGCCGGGCAAAACCGTGCTGCACGATTTGAACCTCAAGGCCCAGCCGGGACAGACCATTGCCATCGTGGGCCATACCGGCGCGGGCAAGACCACCCTCATCAATCTGCTCATGCGCTTTTACGACGTGGACCGCGGACAGATTCTGGTGGATGGCCGCGATGTGCGCAAGGTAACCCGCGCGTCCCTGCGCCGGGCCTATGCGATGGTCCTGCAGGACACCTGGGTATTTGGAGGCACCGTCTTTGAGAACATAGCCTACGGCAAGGAGGGCGCCACGTTGGACGAGGTGGTGGCCGCGGCCAAGGCGGCCCGCATTCACAGTTACATCATGCGCCTGCCCAAGGGTTATGACACCGTCATCAGCGAGGACGGGGGCAACATCAGCAAGGGACAGAAGCAGCTGCTGACCATCGCCCGCGCCATGCTCTACGATACCCGCATGCTCATCCTGGACGAGGCCACCAGCAACGTCGATACCAACACCGAACAGAAGGTGCAAAGGGCCATGCAGGACCTGATGAAGGGAAAGACCTCCTTCGTCATTGCGCACCGCCTGTCCACCATCCAGCACGCCGACAGGATTCTGGTGATGGAGCATGGAGACGTGATGGAGCAGGGCACCCACGAAGAGCTGATGGCGCGGCGCGGAGTGTACTACCGGCTGTACGCCGCGCAGTTTGAATAGGGCTCCCGCGCGCCTGCAATCGAAAAAAACACGCCCAGCCTCCCATCGGAAGGCCGGGCGTGTCGTAGGTTCTGCTTACAGGCTGTCCAGCGAGGCCTGCACCATTTCACGCGTGGCATAGTTGAGGGGTGAAAAACGGCCCTTCAATGCCTTTTCCAGCTTCTCACGCGCCGCGTCCTTGTTGCCCTCCTCAATATCGTACTGGGCCAGGAAGTAGAGCGTGTCAATCTGCGTGGGCTTGAGCTCGATGGCCTTTTGGAAAAATTCGCGGGCCTTGGCCTTGTCGTTGCCCAGGCGGTAATAGGTCTGGGCCAGGTTGTCCAGGGTGATGCTGTCCTCGTCGTCGTAGTCGTACGCCTCGGTGTTGAAGGCCAGCGCCTTTTCGTAGTCGCCCGCCTCCACATAAAGGTAGCCCAGCGTTTCATACACCAGACCGCTGGGTTGCTTGGCGTGCTGGCGTTCCAGAAGCTCAATTCCCTTTTGCAGCTCGCCCATCTTGTATACGCAGGAGGCGTAGTCCACATACAGCTGACAGCGAAGGTTGTCGGCCATGGGGTACCTTTGGATTTTCACCAGAAGGTCGCGCGCCTCCTGATAACGTCCTGCCCGGATGAGCAGCACAACATAGGTTAAAATGTAGCGCACGTCCTGAAGCCCTTCATCAATGGCCTCCTTGTACAGACGCATTGCGCCTTCCGTATCGCCTCTGGACAGCTTGGAAGCGGCGCTGCGGGCTTTGAAAATGGTCATGATTCCCATGAGGACAGTTCCTCCTTTTTGGTTGATGTGGCGCATGGGGCGCAAAGCTTGCGCCGTAAACGCGCATAACGGTATTGTAGCGCAACTTGGCGGGCTTGTACAGCCTCCGAGCGAAAAAGGCCGGGTTCCGACAAAAGAAGCAGCGCCTGGCGCGTGTAGGTAAGCGCCTGAGCGGGATTATGCAGGCGGTGCTCATAGAGCTTGGCCAGCGCCTCGCAGGCGGATACGGGGTCGTCGCCCCGGCGCAGCATGGTTTCGTACAGGCGGATGGCGGCGGTCACGTCGCCCGCGCGCCGCCGTTCCCGCGCCAGCGCGTGATAGGCCTCGGCGCGCGTGTCGCCGCGGGCGCACAGGCGGTAGCATTTGACCGCCTTGGCCGTATCGCCCCACTTTTCCAGCGAGCGGGCCAGAGAGAGCAGGTCCTGGCCGCTTTCCACCGTTTCGGGGCAGTCCACCTGTCCGCACAAGAAGCACAGGAGCTGCGCCAGGCTTACGATGTCCTGCCGGTTATGCGCGAGGATGCGCTCGATGGGCCCGAAGTCGCCGTCGCGCAGGTAGCGGAAATAGGTTTGCGGCACCTCGGCACCGGGCAGGTCGTCCTCGCGCTTTACATGCAGAAGCTGCTCCTCCAGATTGGCCAGATTGCAGCGCTTCAAGCGAAGCTTCCACAGCCTGCGCGCGGGGTAGAGCACATCGGCATGCACGGAGGGCAGACGTGAGGGAAGGCGGTTCATCACAAAGCGCGAGGCGAGCAGCGGCGCGTCAAAGGTGCGCCCATTGAACGTACACAGCACGGAAAAGCGCCCCGCCACTGACGAGACCGTGCGCAAAAGCTCGCTCTCCTGCCCGTAATCGCGCATGAGCACCTGCTCCACTGCAAAATCCCTGCCCGTAAAATACCCCATGCCCACCAGAAACGCAACCGTGCCCGCTCCTCCGGCCAGACCCGTGGTTTCGGTGTCCAGAAAGAGGATATCCTCCGGGCGAAGATCCGACGGAAAGGCAAAGCCGAAGGCGCTTTCCATCACGGCCGGGGTCAGGTGGCGAAGGTCGGTGAAGATGGGCAGCGGAAACGTTGCCTGCGAGCGGTAGCAGCCTTCCTGTGCCCCGCGCGCGGCGGGGGCAGGGTGCCTGGGGGCTGCGTCCAGCATGCGCAGTTTGCTCAGAAGATCCGCCATCAGGCAAGCAGCTCCTTTAGAATGGCAATGGCGTCCGCCTTGCCGTGCTCGCCCACCTGGGAAACGGGCCCAACGCAGCTGGGGCAGCCGGATTCGCACCCGCAGCTCCGGGCAATATCCAGCGCGTGCTCCAAAAGCAGCTCCTGCATGTGATAGGCCTTTTCGCTCAGCCCCACGCCGCCGGGATAGGTGTCGTAGAGGAACAGGGTGGGCTTGTCGGTGATGGGGGCCTTGACCTGATACACCACGTTGATATCGCGCGGGGCGCACATCAGGTACAGCGGCGCGACGATGGAGAGCAGGTTTGCCACGCCCACCAGCGCGCCCTGCAGCGCGTCGTTGCCATAGCGCAGGATGAGGCTGTCGGGCAAAGTCCACCACGCGCCGACGGTGTGCAGGTCGGTCTGGGGCAGGCGCACCTCGCCGAAGCCCACGCTTTCGTGGGTGTCCAGCTTGAATTTCTTGAACATCTTGACGATTGTGCTCACCCGCAATTCGCCCAGGGCCACATCTCCTCCGCAGGGCAGAGGCTTGTGCTCCAGATCGTCCAGAATGTGCAGGCTTACGTTGAGATCCGCATCGGTGTAGTAATCCACGTCCACGGCGCGGATGTAGGCCTTGCAGGCGGCAAGGTCCAGCTTTTCCACCTGGAACATGCGCGCGTCGTGCATGTAGATGGCGTTTTCATGCAACAGCATGGGCACGGTGAAGCGGTCCATCTCGCCCACCACGCGGTGATGGGCGGGGTTGGTGATGTCGATGATGACGAAGTTTTCCGTGCGCGCGCTGCGCAGGCTGATTTCGCCGGAGGGCAGCTCCTCCTCCATCCAGTAATACTTGCCCTCCACATGGCGCAGAATGTTGTTTTCCGTCAGGTATTCGAGGTACTGCGCCGTGTCGGGCAGGCCGCCGAAACGCTCGCCCTCCTCAAAGGGCAGTTCGTAAGCGGCGCATTTGATGTGGGAAAGCACAATGTAGAGGTTATTGGGCTGCACCAGCGCATGCTCCGGCGAGGCGCGGAAGAAATAGTCGGGGTTCTGGATCACATACTGGTCCAGCGGAGCGGAGGAGGCCACCAGAATGGTCAGCGCCGTGTCCTTGCGCCGTCCGGCGCGGCCCGCCTGCTGCCAGGTGCTGGCGATGGTGCCGGGATAGCCGCACAGCACGCACGCCGTGAGGGAGCCGATGTCGATGCCCAGCTCCAGCGCATTGGTGGACACGACCATGTCCACCTCGCCCGCTCGCAGGCCGCGCTCGATTTCACGACGCTCGGAGGGCAGATAGCCGCCGCGGTAGCCCCGCACACGGCCGGAAAAGCCGTAAGCGGTACGGGCGCATTCCTTGAGGTGCCGGGTGATGACCTCCACCTGAATCCGGCTTTTGCAAAACACGATGGTGGGAATATCATTTCGCAAAAGCCCTTCGGCGATGCGCCGGACCTCGTTGACCACGCCGCGGCGGATGCCCAGCTGGCGGTTGACCACGGGCGGGTTGTAAAACACAAAATGCCGCTCGCCCATGGGCGCGCCGTTTTCGGTGACGGCGGCGATTTCCCGCCCGGTCAGCTGGGAGGCCAGCTCCACGGGGTTGGCGATGGTGGCACTGCAGAGGATGAAGCGCGGGTGGCTGCCATAAAACGCGCACAGGCGCATCAGGCGGCGAAGCACGTTGGCCAGATGGCTTCCGAATACGCCGCGGTAGGTGTGCAGTTCGTCGATGACGATGTATTCGAGATTTTCAAACAGCTTGACCCATCGGGTATGGTGGGGGAGGATGTTGGCGTGCAGCATGTCCGGATTGGTGACCACGATGTGGCCCGCTTCCCGGATGGCCTTGCGCGCGGCGGCCTGGGTATCGCCGTCGTAGGTATAGGTTTTGATGTCCACCCCCAGGGCCTCGATCATGTCGTAGAGGCCACTGACCTGATCGGCCGAGAGCGCCTTGGTGGGAAAGAGGTACAGGGCGCGCGCGTCGTTGTTTTTCAGGATGGCGGATACCACGGGCAGGTTGTAGCACAGGGTCTTTCCGCTGGCGGTGGGGGTGACCACCACAAAGTCGCGCCCCTCCTGCGCCAGGCGGAAGCACTCCGCCTGATGGCAGTACAGCCGGTGGATGCCGCGCGCGCGAAGCACATCGCAAAGGCGCGGGTCCATATCGTCCGGCAGGGGCTCATAGCGGCCCTCCGTGGCGGGCAGAGTGCGCCATTCGGTCACGCAGTCCATAAAGGCGCGGTCGGTCCGCAGGCGGCCGATGAGCTGGTCAAGGTTCATGGAAACAGCTCCTATCCGGGTACAATGGGCAAAGACGATCAGCGGCTGGCGGCCAGTTCAATCAGGTCGCGGAAGCCGTCGGTCATTTCCTCGGTGCCGTCCATCAAGGTCCACATGGCTTCCGCGCCGGGGATGGATTCGATCAGCGCGCGGCTTTCCTCGTAAGGCAGCAGAAAGGCCGTGGTGGAGAGGAAATCGCCCAGGGCGGAATCGGGGTGCAGAATGGTCACCGCGTGCATGTGCGCGGCAGGATAGAGGGTTTCGGGGTCGATCAGGTGGTGGTAGCGCACGCCGTCCACGGTGTAGTAGCGCTGGTAGTCGCCGCTGGTAACCACAGACAGGTCTGTTGCGCCCAGCGTTTCACGGGTGCTGACGCCATCCAGGTCCTCTACGCCCACCACCCAGAAATCGCGTCCGTCCAGCGGCTTGCCCCCGCAGACCACGTTGCCGCCCGCATTTAGCAAAAACGAATCCAGCCCGTTTTCCCTGAGGGTGTCGCTGGTCAGCTGCGCAGCGTAGCCCTTGGCCACCGCGCCCACGTCCAGCGACAGGGCGGGGTCCTCAAAATAGACCGTGCCCGCTTCCTCGTCCAGAATGACCTGATCGTAATCCATGTGCTGCGCGGCCTCCTGCAAGGCGGCTTCATCGGGGAGAACGGTTCCGTCCTCGCGCGCGTCATGCCACAAATCCAGCACCGCTCCCATGGCGGGGTTGAGCACGCCGCCGTAGGCCTGACGCCACTGACGCACGCTGAGAAGCAGGTCCATCAGCTCCGGCTCCGCGGGCACGGGCGCTTCACCCGCCCCCTGATTGACGGCATAGAGGTTGTTGACCCCCTCGTAGGCGTTGTACTTGTCAAAGATGCGGTGGTAGCGCATCATTTCGCTTTCCACCAGTTTGGCGTAGGTTTCAAATTCTGCCTGATCGTGGGCATAGGCGGTGAAGATGATCACCGTATCGAAGCAGCCGAAGAAGGTGTAACGGTACTTCTGATAGGTTTCGGCGCCGCTGGCGGCGCAGGACGCGGTCAGCAGCAGAACGGCAATGAGCATGCAGGCCAGAATGCGTTTCATTCGGGTCACCTCCGGGTCTTAAAAGGGCAGACCCCTGTAGGAAGGTCTGCCCTTGTAGGGAAAACGGGGAACACGGCTTACTTGGCGGCCTCGTAGATGGCATTCAGGGCCTCAAGGACCGCATTGGTGGTGATGGTGGCGCCGGAAATGGCTTCTACATCGCCGTCGGCGAGCGGCAGGGTCTTATCCACAAACTGGAGCTGGAACATGGGGTCCAACGCCTTGGCACCCAGGCCGTCGGTCTCGGCGAACTGGTCGTTGCCGATTTTGATGGACTTGATGGTGAGGCCATCGAGCGTGACCTGCACGGCTACGGGGCCGGCAAAGCCCTGCGCGGAGGCGGACCATACGGTACCCTCGTTGACCACTTCGCCCTCGGCCACGGGGGCATCGGTAGCTTCAGGCGCTTCGGTCGTCTCGGGCGCTTCCGTGGCTTCCGGCACGTCCGCGGCGGCGGGCGCTTCCGTAGCTTCGGGAGCGCCGGTGTCCGCAGCCTCGTAGATGGCGTTCAGGGCTTCAAGGACCGCATTGGTGGTGATGGTGGCGCCGGAAATAGCTTCTACATCGCCGTCGGCCAGGGGCAGCGTTTTATCCACAAACTGCAGCTGGAACTCGGGGTCCAGGGCCTTGGCGCCCAAACCGTCGGTTTCGGCAAACTGGCTGTCGCCAATCTTGATGGACTTGATGGTGAGGCCGTCGAGCGTGACCTGCACGGCCACGGGGCCGGCGAAGCCCTGCGCGGCGGTGGTCCACACGGCGCCCTCATGGGTCACTTCGCCGATAGCGGCGGCAGAAACTTCGGGGGCATCGGTAGCTTCGGGAGCATCAGACGCGGCAGGGGCATCGGTGGCTTCCGCCGTGCCGTTGCCGGCAGCCTCATAAATGGCGTTCACAGCGTCCAGCACCGCATTGGTGGTAATGGTCGCACCGCTGATGGCGTCGATATCGCCATCCTTGAGCGGCAGGGTTTTGCCCACGAACTGATCGGTAAACTCGGCATCCTTGGCTTTGGCGCCCAGGCCGTCGGTTTCGGCAAACTGGTCGTCGCCGATTTCGATGCTCTGGATGGTCAGGCTATCATCCAGGGTCAACGTTACGGCCACGGGGCCGGCGAAGCCCTGCGCACTGGCCGTCCAGGAGCCGTTGCCATCGGTGGTGGCAGCCACGGAGGTGGACACCGTCGCGGCGTCGTCCGTCTGCGTTTCGGACTCGGCGGCAGGCGTGGGCAGGGGCTGCGGCTCGTCGGGGGTATCGTCGGTCGCGGCCTGATAGATCGCGTCGATGCCGTCCAGCACGGCGGTGGTGGTCATGGTCGCGCCGCTGATGCCGTCCACATCGCCGTCCTTAAGCGGCAGGGTCTTGCCGATGAACTGCTCCTGGAACGCAGGCTCCAGCGCCTGCGCGCCATAGCCCTCGGTCTCGGCAAACTGATCGTCGCCGATCTGGATGCTCTGGATGGTCAGGTTGTCGTCCAGGGTCAGAGCCACCATCACGGGGCCGCCGAAGCCCTTGAAGGCCGCGCGCCAGGTGCCGTCCTCATAGAGCTGGGCGACGGGCGCTTCCTCCTCGGCGGGAGCAGCAGTGGAGGCCTCGCCGGTCAGCTGAGCGTAGACGGTGTTGATGGCGTTGACCACGGCGGTGGAGGTGACGGTCGCGCCGGAGATGGCGTCGATGTCAGAAAGCGTCAGCGGGGGCTTCATACCGATGAACTGAGACGAGAAACTGTCCTCAAGGGCTTTCTTGCCGTAGCCTTCGGTTTCGTTGAAATAATCGTCGCCAATGGTGATGGAGGAGATGGCACCGCTGGCGTCCAGCTCAAGGGTGACGGCCACGGGGCCGCCGAAGCCCTGCGCGCTGGCGGTATTGGGCGATCCGCCGCCGCTGAGGTCGGAGATATACTTGCCCGCCAGGTTGATACCGCCGTTGACAGCGGAGGAAGTGCGGGTCGCGCCGGAAATGGCGTCGATGGTGTTTTCACCCTTGGGTTCGTTCCCCTTGACCAGGGTGAGGGGCACCTTCTTGCCGATGTACTGCTGGGTAAACGCAGGCTCCTTGGCCAAAGCGCCCAGGCCCGGCGTTTCGCTGAAGTTCTCGCCGCCCACGTCGACGCCGGTGATCACGCCGTCCATATCCATGCCCAGCGTGACCACGACTTCGCCGCCGTAGCCGTTCACAGTGGTTTGAATGACATATCCCACAGGTTCGCCGGAGGCATCCAGGCCCTGGTATACACTGTCCATGTTGCTGCCTTCGGAAACCTCCATGGCCTCAAAGCTGGAGGCTATGGGAAGCATGCGGGTGCGGGTTTCTTCCGCGGCACGCTGGCTGTTTTGCTGGATGGGGTCCTTGGTCAGCAGATTGAAGCTGGCAAGAAGCAGCGCCGAGACGAGGCATATCACCACCAGTGGCACCATATCCCGCATGTATTTCTTGCTCATAATGGGTACTCCTCCTTACATTTCTCTATGTGCTCTTTTGTTACCTTCGCTTGTGTACCCTCGGGCGCAGGCCGTTGGGCGCAGAAAAAGGCCCCTCGCCACGCGGGTGAGAATCTCCGGGAAGCCGCAGCCGCCGGGCGGGATGATTTCCTTATGATGTTGGAATTGCACACTGCCCCCTTTAGGCAATAGGTTTTTTCAATCTATTATATAGCATGAACGGGTAAATAAGCAAGAACCAACGCAAAGGATTTTTTCAAACCGAGGCGGAAAAAAAGGGGAACGCGCTCCAAACGGGGCGCGTTCCCCACCGAACACGGCTTACGCTTCCAGCGTAGGCGCAGGCTGAGCAGGCGTTTGAGGCAGGAGCTTTCGGAAGGCGATGTGCTTGTTATCATCCACGTACAGCTGCACCTGGTCGCCCAGGGCAATTTTACCGGCAATGATTTCCTCGCTCAGCGCATCTTCCACGCTTCTCTGAATGGTGCGGCGCAGCGGGCGGGCGCCATAGTTGGGGTCATAGCCCTCCTCCGCCAGCAGGGCGATTACGTCGTCTCCGTAGCTGAGCTTCATGCCGCGCTGGGCAAGCCTCTTGGACACGCTGCCCAGCATGAGACCCGCGATGCGGCGGATGTCGTCCGGCTCCAGCGCGTGGAACACGATCAGGTCGTCGATGCGGTTGATAAATTCCGGACGGAAGGTATCCTTCACCTCAGCCATCACGCGCTCTTTCATGGCCTCGTAGTCACGGGTGGTTTCCACGCTGCCGCCAAAGCCCAGCGAGCGCTTGGAGGTGATGGTGCTGGCACCGGCGTTGGAGGTCATGACGATGATGGTGTTTTTGAAGTTGACCACGCGTCCGTTGCTGTCGGTGAGGCGGCCGTCGTCAAGGATTTGCAGAAGGATGTTGAATACATCCGGGTGCGCTTTCTCCACCTCGTCAAAGAGCACCACGCTGTAGGGCTTGTTGCGCACCTTCTGGGTGAGCTGGCCGCCCTCCTCGTAGCCCACGTAGCCCGGAGGGCTGCCCACGAGGCGGCTGACGCTGTGCTTCTCCATGTATTCGCTCATATCGATGCGGATCAGGGCGTTTTCATCGTCGAACATCACTTCGCCAAGGGCGCGGCACAGCTCGGTCTTGCCCACGCCGGTAGGCCCAAGGAAGATGAACGAGCCAATGGGCCGCTTGGGGTCCTGCAGGCCCGCGCGGGCACGGCGAAGGGCCCGGCTGACTGCGCTGATGGCCTCATCCTGGCCCACGACGCGCTTGTGCAACAGCTCCTCCATATGGAGCAGGCGCTGGCTTTCGTCCTCCGTCATCTTCTTGACCGGCACGCCCGTCCAGCTGGCCACAATCTGGGCGATATCCTCCTCGGTGACCACGTCGTGGCTGTTGTTTTTGCGCTCCTCCCAGGCCGCGCGCTTCTGGGCGATGTCCTGACGGAGCTTTCGCTCCTCGTCCCGCAGGCTGGCGGCCTTTTCAAAGTCCTGATGAGCGATGGCTTCCTTCTTTTCATTTTGCAGGGCCTTGAGGCGGTCCTCCTGCTCCTTGACGTCGGGCGGGGCGGTGAAGCTGTGCAGCCGCACGCGCGAGGCGGCCTCGTCCATCAGGTCGATGGCCTTGTCGGGCAGGAAACGGTCGCTGATATAGCGGTCGGACAGGCTGACGGCGGCCTGAAGCGCCTCGTCGGTGATTTTTACCTTGTGATGCGCCTCGTAGCGGTCGCGCAGGCCCTTGAGAATAGCCAGCGCCTCTTCGGGCGTGGGCTCGCCTACCTTGACAGGCTGGAAGCGGCGCTCCAGCGCGGCGTCCTTTTCAATGTTCTTGCGGTATTCGTCCAAGGTGGTCGCGCCGATGCACTGCAGCTCGCCGCGGGCGAGAGCGGGCTTGAGGATGTTGGCGGCGTCCATGCTGCCTTCGGCCTTGCCGGCGCCCACCAGCGTGTGGAACTCGTCGATAAAGAGAATCACGTTCCCCTGTTTCTTCACATCCTTGATGGTATCCTTGAGCCGCTCCTCAAACTCGCCCCGGTACTTGCTTCCGGCGATCATGCTGCCCAGGTCCAGGGACAGGATGCGCTTGCCGGTAAGGGTTTCGGGAACCTTGCCGGCCACGATCATCTGGGCCAGGCCCTCCACCACGGCGCTTTTGCCCACGCCCGGCTCACCGATGAGCACGGGGTTGTTTTTGGTGCGGCGGCTCATGATCTGCATGATGCGCTCAATTTCCGTGCCGCGGCCGATCACGGGGTCGAGCTCTCCGTCCTGCGCGGCCTTGGTCAGGTCGCGGCTGTATTTTTCCAAAACGCTGCCTTCGGCCTTTCCGTCTTCGCCGCCGGATGCGGAGGCGTCCTCGCCGCCGTCGGGCTGGGATTTGGCCAGCGCCTCGAGAATTTTCTGCTGCATTTCCTGCGTATCCACGCCCATGCTGCGAAGCAGGCTCACGGCCACGCCTTCGCCCTCCTTGAGCAAAGCCAGCCAGAAATGCTCCGTGCCCACAAAGCTGTGGTGCAGCTTGCGGCTTTCCATAATGCTGCTTTCCAGAATTTTTTTGCTGCGCGGGGTCAGCTCCAGCATGCCGCCGGACTGAACATTGCCCTCGCCCAAAAGCGCGCGCACGCGCTCAAGAACCGTATCATAGTTGACATCCGCGGGCAGCACATCGGCTACCACGGGACCGGGCTCCTTCAGCAGGCCCAAAAGAATATGCTCCGTCCCCACATAGGGCTGGTGCAGCAGCACCGCCGCCTGCTGGGCGGCCGCCACGGCACGCTGAGCCCGCTGGGTAAAGCGTCCGAAAATTGCCATATCAGAACCTCCTAAACGTTGGTTTCAAGGGTTTTGCGGATAATATCACAGCGCGCGGCGTCCGCTTCTTCGCCGGGCGCGGTCTCCTGAGCGTAGCGCCGGGCATGCGCGTCCTGCGCCACAGTGAGCAGATCATCCGCCGCAGCGAGGCTCACGGGCAAAAGTCCCATGGCCGCGCCCAGACGCAGATGGCTCCAGTGGAGCATGAATTCCTTTTCATCCATGCGCAGGGCATAGCGCAAAAGGCCGTAGCTGCGCAAAAGCGCGTCCCTGAGGTCCATGGGCTGTTCCTTCAGGCATCGCGCGCGCAGCGACAGCTCCATGTCGATCAGCTGACGGACAACGGCGGTTACCGCTTCGATGATCTCCTCCTCGGTGCGGCCCAGGGTGACCTGGTTGCTCACCTGGTAGAGATCGCCCAGAGCCTCGCTGCCCTCGCCATAGATCCCGCGGGTGGTCAGGCCCAGCTTTGCCACGCTCTGATTGACATTGCCCATCTGCTTATAGCGGGTCAGCATGGGCAGATGCAGCATGACGGAGGCACGCATGCCCGTGCCGGTGTTGGTGGGACAGGAGGTAAGATACCCCAGCTGGGGATCAAAGCTGAAGGTGCATACCGCCTCCAGACGTCCTTCCACACCGAAAGCCACGTTCGCCGCGGTTTCCAGATCCAGGCCCGACCCAATGGCCTGAATGCGCAGGTGATCCTCCTCGTTGATCATGACGCTCACGCGGCGGTCCTGCCGGATCAGCGCGGCGCCGGTTTCGGCCCGCTCCACAAGGTCGCGGCTGATCAGGTGCTTTTCCACCAGCTTGAGCCGCTCGACATCGGGCAGATCGCGCATGAGGTACAGGTCATAGTTTTCTTCCCCGCCGCAGAGAGCGGCCTGCGCCCGCTCAATGCACAGCCGGGCATTTTCCGGCCGGTTCCAGTTGAGAAAGGGAAGATCAAAATAGTTTCGGGCAAGCCTCACCCGGCTGGAAACGACCACATTGACTGCCGAATCGCTCATGGTTGCGCCGCCCCGCTTTCTTCGGCGAGCTTTCGCAGCTCGTCACGGTATTTTGCCGCGTCCTCAAAGTTTTCACTTGCCACAGCCTCATCCATTTTCTGGCGAAGCTCGTTGACCCGTGCCGCGCGTTCGTCTTCCGGCGAAGGCCTGAAAGCGGCGGGCCTGCGTCCGGCATGCTGCGCACGGCCATGAATCCGCTGCAAAAGGGGCTTCAACTGATCGGAAAAGTCCCGGTAACACTGGGCACAGCCAAGTCGGCCCGTGCGCTCAAATTCGGCGTAACTCAGCCCGCAGCCGGAGCATACGGCGGTGTGCTCCTCCACCTTCTGGCCGCTGCCGAGCACGGAGAGCACGGAGCTCAAAAAGCCCTGAATATCGCCGCTTACAAGGCTGAATTGCATTTTTTTCATGCATTCGGGGCAAAGCCGCCGCGTGGTGACCTCGCCGCCGGCGGAAACGGTGATGGCTACCGTCGCCTGATTCTTGCCGCATTCCTCACAAAGCATGAATGTCCCTCCTTTGGGCTATTGATCCTTGCCCTTTCGGGCAACCTCCAGTAGCATGTTTTTCAGAATCCGGGCGCGAAGCGCGTCCTTCATTTCCGCCGAGAGCGGAAGGCTCAACGCCTGGGGCGAAAGCGCCGCGTTCATCATGGCCGCCTCGCCCTTGGTGACCACCTCGCGCTCCTGCAGCTGCTGCACCAGGTGCGAAGCCGCCAGCGCGTCGATGGAATCACCCACCCGCTGATGAAGCAGGTACAGCAGGTGCTCGCTGGTATCCTGCGCCATGCGGAAGATGCGGATGTATCCGCCGCCGCCCCGCCGGCTTTCGATGATGTAGCCGTGGTCGGGCGTGAAGCGGGTGGCCAGCACATAGTTGATCTGCGAGGGCGCACAATTAAAATATTCAGCAAGCTCGTTGCGCTTGAGTTCGACTTCGGGCGCTTCCTGGGTAAGCATGGTTTTGATAAATTGCTCTATTGCATCGCTTAATCGCATAAAAATCCTCCTTTCGTCAAAGAATATTGACCATCTTTGACCATCACATTGTATCACGGACCTGTGTGAAATGCAATGGCAGAGGAAGGTTTTTTACATAAAACGACCCTCCGCGTATGCGAAGGGCCGCTCTTTCATGGGGCAGGGCGTCACTGTGCGCCGTAACCGGTGGCGTAATCCAGCAGATCCTTCCAGAGTGGATGGTTTCGGTCCAGAACCAGCACGCTGTTTTCATCCAGCGCGCTTTCCAGCGCCTGGAGCGAACGCCAGTAGGCATAGAACTCCTCGTCCACGCTGTAGGCGGAGGCGTAGATTTCCAGCGCGGCTGCGTCGCCCTCACCGCGGATGAGGCCGGCCTCGCTCACGGCATCGGCCTCGATTCTGCGGGCTTCCAGATCGGTTGTGGCCACGGCCTTGAGGTATTCCTCCTGCCCCTCGCTGCGCAGCTGCTGGGCCACCTTGGCGCGGTCGGCCTGCATGCGGGCGTAGGTGCTTTCGATGTTGGCGGTGGGCAGAATGGTGCGGTGCACCTGTATGTCCTTGACCTCGATGCCGCGGGGAGCCATGTCCTCGTTGATGGTTTTCAGGCCCTGGGCCAGCGCGGCGTTGAGGGCGTCCTTGTTGCTGACGAAGTCGTCGCCCGTCAGACGGTTGATGGCCTGCACGATGACCGGGTGAATCAGGTTATCCAGCTGGTTTTCGGCGCTGGTCATGCTGCCCAGCTTCAGGCTGAACAGCGCGGGGTCGGCGATGCACCACTGGGCGTAGGTTTTCACATAATACTGCTTCTTTTCGGCGGTGTTGACCACCTCGCTGTCGCTGACGTAGGTGTAGAGGCGCGAAGGATACTTCTGCACCGTGTCCAGAAACGGCACCTTGAAGTGAAGGCCGCTGCCGGTGAGGATCTTGACATCGTCGCTCATGGTGATTTCGCCGGCCAGCACGTCCGCGTAATCCTGATGGAAGGTGTTGTCGCCGTTGAGGATGACGCGCTTGATGACGCCGAAGCGGCTCACAAACGCCTGTTCGGCCTCGCCCACCACAAAGAAGCACTGGCTAAACACGATCAGCACCGCCAGCACGATCCCCCCGATGACCGCCCAGCGGGTCATGTCGGAGCGCAGCTTGCGCTGGCGTGCGGCCTTGTCAAAGTCATAAGCCTGTCCGTTCATGCTCACACGCTCCCTTCCGGCGCGGCGGTGGCTCCGGCCGCGCTGCCTGTGGTCTGGTCAAGGTCGAGAATTTTCAAAACGCCGCTGTCCGGCTCGGCCACGATCACGCGGCCGGTGTTTTGCAAAACGCGCTCCATGGTTTCGATCAGAAGGCGCGTGCGGGTGATCTGCGGCGCGGCCTTGTACTTTTCGTACACGGCCTGGAACACCGCCGCCTCGCTCTCAGCCGCGGCGATGGTTTCGGCCTTGTAGGCCTCGGCCTCCTGCAGGGTCTGGTAGGCTGTGGAGCGAGCCGTGGGCAGTACCTCGTTGGCGTACTTTTCGGCCTCGTCCAGGCGCTTGGTCTTTTCGTTTTTGGCGTTGTTCACATCCTCGTAGGCGGCGGATACGGCCGCGGGCACGGTGATGTTCTGAATGCGCACGTCGTTGATTTTGACGCCCATTTCATAGGTGTCGATCAGGGCCTGGAAATCCGGCAGCACCTGCCGCTCGATTTCTTCCTTATTCAGCAGGGCATCATCCAGCGGACGGTTCTGGATGTTGCGCCGGATGATGGCCTCAAAGGCCAGCTGCAAAGTGCCCTCCGGGTCGTCTACGTCAAAATAATACTGCTTTACATCACGAATGGTGTACTGGTAGATGGCTTCGATGGACACGATGCTGTTGTCGTTGGTGAGCATCACGCTTTCGTCCTGCTCATCGGCATAGGTGGCCGCCGTGCCCGCCGATCCCGTGCGCGTAGTGCGGAAACCATATTCCTTGGTGTGGATGGTGGTTACGCTTTCGGAAATCACGCTCTGGATGAGCGGAATCTTCCAGTACAGGCCGGGACCCCTGGTATCGGTCACGCGGCCGAAGGTGAGCACGAGCGCCTCCTCGCCCTGGCCCACGCGGTAGAAGCTGGTGGCCGCCAGCGCGCCCAGCACCACCACCGCTGCAAGCACGATGCCGCCGGTCTTTTTCCATTTTGCTTTCATGGTGTTTGAAAAACTCCTTTCCTTCCTGCCGGTTTTGGCATATGTATCATAGCATAATAGCCGGCTTTTTGGACGGGATGGCGCTTCAATCATACATTCTGCACGCTCAAAGCCGCAGACGGAAACGTTTTGGCATTGTAAGCGGGCGGCGGTTCGTGCTATAATCTCCCCATGCCAATGTTTAGGAAAGGAACGTGTGCGTATGAGCGACCGCATTCTCGGCGTGATTTTTGATCTGGACGGCGTGATTGTATCGACCGACAACTGCCACTATCTGGCCTGGAAGCGCATGGCCGACGAGGAAGGCATCTATTTTGACCGCAAAATCAATGAGCGCCTGCGCGGGGTCAGCCGCATGGAAAGCCTGGAAATCATTCTGGAGCGCGCCCAACGGCCCTATACCGACGATGAAAAACAGGCCATGGCCGCGCGCAAGAATGCATATTATGTGGAGCTGATTGGAAGCCTGACCCGTGCGGACATTCTGCCCGGCGCGCTGGATACGCTGAGCTATCTCAAGGGCCGGGGGGTGAAGGTGGCCATCGGCTCCTCCAGCAAAAACACGCCCATCATCCTTCGCCAGATCGGGCTGGAAAACGCCTTTGACGCCGTGGCCGACGGCAACGCCATCACCCACAGCAAGCCCGACCCGGAGGTGTTTGTGCTGGCGGCGCGGCTTTTGGGGCTGGAGCCCAAAAACTGCCTGGTGGTGGAGGACGCGGACGCGGGCATTGAGGCGGCTGTGGGCGGCGGCATGCGCGCGCTGGGCGTGGGATCGGCGGCGGGCAACCCCGCGGCTGCGTTCCACGCGCCCGACCTTGCGCATGCGGATTTTGCCGCGATTCTGGGCTGATCACAGGAGGTTAGAACATGTTGGAACCATCCCTTGTGCGTGACGTGCTGGACGCCGCGCTGGCGACCGGCGGCGATTTTGCCGAATTGTTTATGGAGGACCGGCGGGATACGTCGCTCATTTTGCAGCTGAACCGGCTGGAAACGGTCAATTCCGGACGCATCCACGGCGCGGGCGTGCGCGTGTATGTGGGCTTGAATGCCATCTACGCCTATACCAACGACACCAGCCGGGAGGGGCTGATCGCCTGCGCCCGGCAGGCGGCCAGCGCCGTGAGGGAGCGGGGGCGGGAGCTTGCCGCCTGCGCGGAGCTGACCCTTTCGCCCGTGGGGGACGCGCACCCCGTAAAGCTGCTGCCCTCCCGCACCGACACGCGCCGCAAGGCGGACATCCTGCGCGCCGCCAACGCCGCCGCGCGCGAGGCCGGAGAGGAAATCGTGCAGGTGGTGTGCACCTACCGCGACAGCGAGCAGGACGTGCTCATCGCCAACAGCGAGGGCCGCTTCGTGACAGACCGGCGCGTGTACACGCGCCTTGGATGCCAGGCGGTGGCGGGCAACGGCACGGAAAACCAGTCCGGCTTTGAGGGCCCCGGCGCGCTGATGGGCTTTGAGCTGTTTGAAAGCCGGGTGGACCCGGCGCGGGTGGGGCGCGAGGCGGCCCGGACCGCGATCGAGATGCTGCATGCGCCGGTGTGCCCGTCCGGGGTGATGCCGGTGGCCATCGGCAACGGCTTTGGCGGCGTGATTTTCCACGAGGCGTGCGGCCACGGGCTGGAGGCGACCAGCGTGGCCTTCGGCACGAGCGTGTTTTGCGGTAAGCTGGGTGAGCAGATCGCTTCGCCCTGCGTGACCGCCGTGGACGACGGCACGCTGCCAAACGAATGGGGCAGCGAAAACGTGGACGACGAGGGCACGCCCACCACGAAGCTGGTGCTGATTGAAAACGGCGTGCTGAAAAACTACATGATCGACCGCCTGAACGGCAGGCGCATGGGCATGCCGCCCACCGGCAGCGCCCGGCGCGAGAGCTACGCCTACGCGCCCACCTCGCGCATGCGCAACACCTACATCGCCGCCGGGAGCGACGATGAAAAGGAGATCATCTCCTCCATGGGCGACGGGCTGTACGCCGCCAGGATGGGCGGCGGGTCCGTCGATCCCGCCACGGGCGAATTCAACTTCGCCGTGCAGGAGGGGTATCTGGTAAAAGACGGCAAGATCACCACGCCCGTGCGCGGCGCGAGCCTGATTGGCAAGGGCGCGGATATTCTGATGAAGATCGACCGCGTGGGGCGCGATATGCGCATGGCGCAGGGCATGTGCGGAAGCCTCAGCGGCAGCGTGCCCACCAACGTCGGCCAGCCTATGATTCGCGTATCGTCCATCACGGTGGGCGGGCGCGCGTAAGGGAGGCGAAGCGGAATGCAGGATTTTGTAAAGCAGCTGATGGAGGCGGCCAAGGCCGCCGGCATTGAGGAATGCGAGGCGTATGTGTCCTCGCGCGACAGCTTCCGGGCCATGACCACCGAGGGCGAGGTGGTGGAATACGAGAGCAACCTGACGCGCGGGCTGGGCTTCCGGGGCCTGTACAGGGGCCGCATGGGCTACGCCAGCACCGAGGCGTTTGACGAGGAGGCCGTGGGCCAGCTGGTCAGGGGCGTTATGGAAAGCGCCGAGCTGTGCGAGGACGAGGATGAGGCCCCGCTCTACGACGGCGGCGAGCCCGTGCCGGACATGGACCTGCGAAGCCCTGCGCTTGCGCAGGTGACGCCGCAGGAGAAGATCGACCGCGTGCTGGCCATGGAAAAGCTGGTCAAGGAGAGCGACCCGCGCATCGACAAGACGGCGCACAACGTCATCAACACCGGCAGCTATACGGTGCGCATCGTCAACTCCCACGGCATGGACCGCAGCTACACCGAGGACGTATGTGCCCTCTACGGACAGGCCACCGCTAAAGACGGCGACTTCGTATCCTCCAGCGGCTACGGTGTGGCCGCGCGCAGCTTTGACGGGCTGGACGTGCAGAAGGTGGGCGGCGAGGTAGCCCGCCGCACGCTTGACGGGCTCAACGCCGCGCCCGTGCCGTCGGGCAAGTACCGGGTGGTGTTCTTCTCCGAGGCCATGTGCGACCTGCTGGGCGTGTTCAGCTCCATCTTTTCGGCGGAGACGGCGCAAAAGGGCATGTCGCTGCTCAAGGGGCGCGTGGGGGAGCGCATCGCCGCGCCGTGCGTGACGCTGGTGGACGATCCCCTGATGGAAGGCGGCATGGGCAGCCGGCCCTTTGATGACGAGGGCGTGCCCTCCGCCACGCACACGGTGGTGGAGGACGGCGTGTTCCGCACCTTCCTGCACAACCTGAAAACAGCCCGCAAGGACGGCGTGGCCACCACCGGCAACGCCCGCAAGGTGGGATACGCTTCCGCCGTGCATGTGACGCCCACCAACTTCTATCTAAAGCCCGGCAAGCGCACGCTGGATGACATGCTCCGCGGAATCGGAGAGGGCCTTGTGATCACCGAGGTCAGCGGCCTGCATGCGGGGGCTAACCCCATCAGCGGCGATTTCTCGCTGCTGGCCAAGGGATATACCTTCCGCGAGGGCCGGCGCGAAAAGCCGGTGGAGCAGATCACCGTGGCGGGCAACTTCTATGAGCTACTAAGCGCCGTGCGCGAGTTGGCCAGCGACCTCACCTTCCCCATGGGCGGCATCGGCTGCCCCAGCGTGGACGTGGGCGAACTGTCCGTGAGCGGGACCTGAGTTCAGAACGTATCCTATCAAAAAAACAGCCGCCGGGCGGGGAAGAAACCCACCCGGCGGCCGTTTGCGTACACCGCCTGATTCATTCGACAAAATCCGTATCCGCCCGGCGCATATAGCCGAACAGGTCGCCATAGCGCACGTGCAGCCAGGTATCGTCGATCACGCCCATGACCTCCACCGTTTCGCCCCGGACGAGCATGATGCGCGCCTCGGTCTTGGTGTCGGGCACGTCGTAAAACATGGTGCTTTGCGCGGTCACCTGGACCCGGGGTATCCCGATCCGGGTGCTGTTGGGTCCGTCGCCCTCCAGCGTGAGGTAGCGGCGCTGCATGTAGCCCTGACGGCCGTACACGTCCACCCGCACCCACTCGCCGTCCTCCGAAAAGCCCAGGACCGAGGCCACGGCCCCGTTGTAGTATTTGCCCAGGCTTTTGGCGCTCTTGCTGGGGGAAGCGCGCAGGTTCAGGCGGTCGCTATTGTCGGGGTTGGAAATGTGGGCCAGCTGGGGCACGCTGTCGCCCTCCACCAGATAGAGGCTCGTCGCACCCGCGCGCACGAAGCACGAATACGTGCCGCTGTCCAGCGTGACCAGCAGATGCCACCAGCTGTCCGAAAAGCCCATGAGGGAAAAGACCTGATTGGGTTCGATTTGCTCGCTGACCGAAAAATTCGACGGCTGCTGAAAGACGGTGATGATGCCGGCGTTGCGGTACTGAGGCATGGCGCTGGCGGGCGCGGCTTTGTCGGTATTGAGCAGGAAGCTCTTTTGCATCCAACCGATGAGCGAACCGGGCGCGAGGCCGACCCGCACGCGCACCCAGCCCTTCCCGTTGTCCTCCAAAGCGGTGATGGGCGCGCCGTTGTAGTACTTGCCAAGGCTTGGGGCCTGCGTGCTGGGATAGGAGCGCAGGTGGAGCCGGTCGGCGGGGTCGGGGTTGTTGATGTACACGCCCGCAAGGGCGCTGAGGGGCATGAGGGCACAGAGCGCCGCCAGCAGGATGACCGCAAGCCGTTTCATTCGCATGAGAAACCTTCCCCTTTTCGCTGAATTGTGTTACAATGCCTGTGATCATAGAACGTGCCGTAGGCGGGAATTCTTCCCAGCGCCGGCCGGATTTTTGAAACAAAGGGTGACGGCGCCGTTGGACAAGCTGGAAGTGCTCAAGCGGGTGTTCGGCCACGAGAGCTTTCGCGAAGGGCAGGAGCAGCTGGTGGATGAGCTGCTCGGCGGGCACGACGTGCTGGGCGTGATGCCCACGGGCGCGGGCAAGTCCGTGTGCTACCAGCTGCCCGCGCTGATGCTGGAGGGAATCACGCTGGTGATTTCGCCGCTGATCTCGCTGATGAAGGACCAGGTCATGGCGCTCAAGGCATCGGGCGTGGCGGCGGCGTACATTAACAGCAGCCTGACCCCCGGCCAGCAGGCCGAGGCCATCCGGCGCGCGGCGGCCGGGGCGTACCGCATCATCTACGTGGCCCCGGAGCGGCTGGATATGCCGTCCTTTCTGGCCTTTGCACAGAAGGCGCGCATCCCGCTGCTGGCCGTGGACGAGGCGCATTGCGTGTCCCAGTGGGGACAGGACTTCCGTCCCAGCTACCTGCGCATCGCCGATTTTGTGCGCAGGCTGCCACGGCGGCCCGCGGTGGGGGCCTTTACCGCCACCGCTACCCGGCGCGTGCGCGATGATATCGTGAAAATGCTGGATCTGGAAGAACCCCTCTGCCTCACCACCGGCTACAACCGGCCCAACCTGCATTTCGCCAGTGTCAAGCCGACCAACAAATTTACCATGCTCTGCTCCTTTCTGGACACCATGCCGGGGGAATGCGGCATCGTGTATTGCAACACGCGCCGTACGGTGGAGGACGTTGCGGGCAAGCTCGCGGTCAACGGATACAGCGCCACGCGTTACCACGCGGGCCTCAGCGATGCGGAGCGGCACGCCAATCAGGACGATTTCCAGTACGACCGGGCGCGCATCATGGTGGCCACCAACGCTTTCGGCATGGGCATCGACAAGTCCAACGTGCGCTTTGTGGTGCATTACAACATGCCCCGCGATCTGGAAAGCTACTATCAGGAGGCGGGCCGCGCCGGGCGCGACGGCGAACCCGCCGAATGCCTGCTGCTCTACAGCGGGCAGGACGTGATCACCGGCCGCTGGATGATCGAGCACAGCGACGAAAATCCCGAGCTGACCCCGGCCCAGCGCGAGGAGCTGACGCGCCGCGATCTGGAAAGGCTTCGGCAGATGACCTTTTACGCCACCAGCCGGAGGTGCCTGCGTCATTTCATCCTGAACTATTTTGGCGAGACGGACGCGCAGGAAACCTGCGACAACTGCTCCGTGTGCCAGGGCGAGCCCTTTGAGGTGGACACGGGCAGCGCGCGCAGCCCCAAACCCGCACAGGCACGGGCCATCGCCCGCGAGGAACGCAGAATGCGCAAGGCCGCTCCACGCGGACCGGAGGCGTCGCTGAGCGCCTGGGAGCGGGCGCTGCTGGACAGCCTGAAAACCCTGCGCACGCTGCTGGCCGCCCGCACGCATGCGCCCGCCTATACCGTGTTTTCGGACGCATCGCTCATCGACATGGTGAAAAAGCGCCCGACTACGCTGGATACGTTTCTGGACGTGTCGGGTGTAGGGCAGGCCAAGCAGCAGAAATACGGGCGGGTGTTTCTCAAGGTCATCCGCGACGGCATGGAACCCAACGAGGCGCTGGCACAAGAGATGGACGACGGCCCCGGACGCCTCTGGACCGATGAGGAGGAGGAGACCCTGCGCGGCGAGTTTTCGCGCGGCGCTTCGGTGGATGACATGGCACAAAGCCACCGCCGCAGCACCGGCGGCATCCGCAAGCGGCTGCAGGCGCTGGGACTGACCAAATAAAAAGATGCCTCGCTGAGCGCAGGGCGGGCTACGATGGAGGGGGCGGAAAATTGGAATACCGCTATGACGACCGGACGCTGGATGCGGGGACCTTTCTGGCGCTGGTTCAGCAGGTCTGGCCGGGAGAATACGACGCGGAGAAAACGCGCGCCGCTCTGGCCAGAACCATCAACATCACGGCCTGGGACGGCGGGCGCCTTGCGGGCTGCCTGCGCATCCTCACCGACGGCTGCTACTTTGGCACCATCACGGAGCTGCTGGTGCTTCCCGCCTGCCGGCGGCAGGGCGTGGGCCGGGCGCTGATGGACCTGGCCCGCGCTCACGCGCCCACGCCGCTGTACTTCGGGGCCAAGCCCGGCGCGGAGGGCTTTTACGAAAAGATCGGCTGTGAGCGAGGCCTGCCCTCGTTTCTGATTCCCGGAGCGGGAGCAAAAGACGAAGAATAGCAAACCGCCGCGACAGGGGGAAGCCTCCCTGCCGCGGCGGTTTTTGATATCGTCAGACAGATTACTTGATGATATCGGTGCCCATGTAGGGACGGAGCACCTCGGGTACGGTAACGGTGCCGTCCTCGTTCTGGTAGTTTTCCAGAATGGCGGCCACGGTGCGGCCCACGGCCACGCCGCTGCCGTTGAGCGTGTGGGCGAACTGGGGCTTTGCCTTGGGGTTTTCGCGGTAGCGGATGCCGGCGCGGCGGGCCTGGAAGTCCTCGCAGTTGGAGCAGCTGGAGATCTCCACATAGCGGCCGTAGCTGGGCATCCATACCTCGATGTCATAGGTCTTGGCGGCGCTGAAGCCCATGTCGCCGGTGCACAGCGTCACCACCCGGTAGGGCAGGCCCAGCATCTGGAGCACCTTTTCGGCCTCGGCAGTCATGCTTTCCAATTCGTCGTAGCTCTGCTCGGGCTTGGTGATCTTGACCATTTCCACCTTGTTGAACTGGTGCTGGCGGATCAGGCCGCGGGTGTCGCGCCCGGCGCTGCCCGCCTCGGCACGGAAGCACGTTGAGTACGCGCAGTGACGGATGGGCAGCTGCGCGCCGTCGAGAATCATCTCGCGGTACATGTTGGTCACGGGTACCTCCGCCGTGGGAATGAGGAAGGTGTCCTTGTCCACCTTGTAGGCGTCGTCCTCAAACTTGGGCAGCTGGCCGGTGCCGGTCATGGTGGCGCGGGTCACCATGTAGGGGGGATAGACCTCGTCATAGCCGTTTTCCACGTGGGTGTTGAGGTAAAAGTTGATGATGGAGCGCTCCAGCCGAGAGCCCAGCCCACGGTAGAAGGTAAAGCGCGCGCCGGACACCTTGGCGGCGGTGTCAAAATCCAGAATGCCAAGATCGGTGCCGATGTCCCAATGCGCCTTCGGCGTCCAGCCGAACTCACGCGGCGTGCCCCAGCGGCGCTTTTCGACGTTGTCATGATCGTCCTTGCCCAGCGGCACGCTCTCGTGGGGGAAGTTGGGCAGGGTCATCAGGAAAGCGTCCATCGCGGCTTCCAGCTCGGCGATGTCCGCGTCGAAGGCGGCGATCTCGTCGCCTACCTTGCGCATTTCCTCCATGATGCCGGCCACTTCCTCCTCGGAACCGCCCCTCTTTTTGATCTCGCCGATCTTTTTGCTCTCGGCATTGCGCAGGGCCTTCTTTTCCTCCACCTGCGCCATCAGGGTGCGGCGCTTCTCGTCCTGGGCGAGAAACTCGTCGATGGAAATATCCTTGTTGCGCGCCTTGAGCGCGTCGCGCAGCTCCTGGGGATTTTGCCGAATCCGTTTGATGTCCAGCATGGATGGGTTGCCTCCTTGTATGAATTCCTTCCGGTAAGAAAAACGCCCCTGACGGCTGCGCAATGCAGCCGCAGGGACGGAGGGGATGCGTTTCTCCGCGGTGCCACCCGGCTTAAGGCTTTCGCCTTCACTTTGATGCGCTGTATCGGGCGCGCCCGCGCGGCTCCTCGCCACATGGCTCGCATGACGGAACAGGCGGCTGCCGCCGCAGCCTTGCACCGAACGGCTGCTCTCTTGAGGCGGCGCGGCGGCCATGATCATGGTCCCTGCCATGGCGTGTATTATACGCGCATTTACACGCTTTGACAAGCCCCCAAAATACCGTCAGGAAAGGCTGTGCTTTACACGGTCATGCTCTTCGGCGCGCTTGGCGTTGTTGAAGCGGTCCAGCGTGCCCACCAGATAGCCCGTGATGCGGCGGATGCGGTGGAAGGGGCGCTCGCCCAGGTCGTAATTCAGTTCCACTTCGTCGCCGCAGACGTTGATGTCGATATGACGCGGCTCCACGCCGTATTTTTTGGTGGCGCGGGCGATGTAGGCGTCGATTTCCTTTTGATCAAGCGTGCCATTGGTCACGGTAACAGAACAAGCCATGGTATACCATCCTTTCAAAAGCTGGCAAATGAGCACCACATATTGTGCTGAATCTATTGTACCACGTTTTTTAGGAGTTGAAGCATAAATTTTTGATTCGTATAAAAAACGTCGGGCCGCGCCCGCTTGTAAGCGGAGGCGGCTTGTGATATGCTTGGCTGCGTGAACGCTGCATATCCAATTCTTTGCAAGGAAGGGACGGCTGACCATGAGGCAAACCTTCACCACCACCATGCCCGACCGCGTGGGCGCTTTTTTGAAAGCAAGCCGCAGCATTGCGGGCGCGGGCGCGAACATTACGCGCGTGAGCTACAACAAGGCCGTGGATATGCACATTCTCTTCATCGAGGTGGAGGGCACGCCGGACCAGCTTTCCCGCGTGGAGCGGGAGCTTGGGGCCATGGGCTACCTGCCCGACGGGCAGCGCCCGGCCACGGTGATCCTTCTGGAATTTGAGCTTGAGGACCGGCCCGGCGAGGTGCTGCCCGTGCTGGAGCTGATCGACCGCTTTCATTTCAATATTTCCTACATCAGTTCGCAGGAAAACGGCGGGGCGTGCCAGCATTTCAGAATGGGCCTGCTGGTGGAGGATGAAGCGGCCGTGAGCCGCTTTATGCGCGAGGCTTCCACGCTGTGCCCCGTGCGAGTGATCCACTATGACCATGCGGAAAAAAACCTGGACAACACGGCATTTTACCTGAACTTTGCCGGTGAAGTGGGGCGCAGGGCGGGGCTTGACCAGCAGGACCGCCGGGAGCTGATGGTCAACGCCAATCAGGTGATGCAGATGCTGGACGGCCGCGACGAGGCCCCCTACAAGACGTTTGAATACATCGGGAAATTTGCGGCGCAGCTGGACGCCTGCCGCGGCGACGCCTACGAAGTGCGCCTGACGGAGTGGCAGGGCCGCTGCGGCGCGCGCATGCGCGTGGCCGAGCCGCCCGCGGGCTGCAACGTGACCGTGATCGAGAAGGACGGCGAGGTGCTGTTTGTGGACGCGGGCTTTGCCTGCATGCGGCAGGAGACCGTGGCGGCGCTTTCCACGCTGGCCCGGCACTTCGGCAGCCGCCAGCGCACGGCCATCATCACCCACGCGGACGTGGACCACTGCGGCCTTCTGGACCTGTACGACGATGTGTACATGAGCCGCAAATGCCTGCAAAACTTTGAATGGGAGCGGGCAGGGGAGCCAAATCTGCGCGAGCGCAACCCCGTGCACGCGCCCTATGTGCGCATCAGCAAGCTGCTGTCGGGCTACCGGCCGCCCATGGCGACGCGCCTGCATGTGGCGGGCGGGTCGCTGGAGCCATGCCTTAGTCCGCTGGAGCGCATCGGCACGTTTGATTTTCACGGCCTGTCCTTTGAAATGTGGGAGGGCTTCGGCGGACATGTGGCGGGCGAAACCATCTGGGTGGAGCGGCAGGAGCGCATCGCGCTGACGGGCGACGTGTTTGTGAACCTCAAGGGCTTTACCGCGGAGCAGGCGGCCTTCAACCGCCTCGCGCCCTACCTGATGACCTCCGTGGACACCGACCCCCGGAAGGCCGCCGCCGAGCGGCAGGCCCTCAAAAGCGTGCTGGGCGAGGGGGAGTGGATTGTGGCAGGCGCGCACGGCATGCCGGCTGTATGGCGGCTGTAGGGCCGCCGGGAAACATCAAAACAGGCTGAGCTGCTCCATGCGCACCGGGCGGGGGCGGGAGCGGACGGCCTCCCGCTCGCCGGGAATTTCCGCAAAGAAGGCGGAGGGCTCGCCCCCGCAGGAGACGATCAGCTCCTCCCGCGCGCGGGTGATGCCGACGAAATAGAGCCTGCGTTCCTCCGCCGCGTCGGCGGGGAGCGTTTCGTGCTCCAGAGGCAGGGCTCCTTTCGTGACCCCGGCGAGAAACACCACGGGAAATTCCAGCCCCTTGGCGCCGTGCAGCGTCATCAGCCGCACCGCGCCGGACTGATACCCCGCGCCCGACGCGCGGCGGATATCCGCCTCCTCGCCCGAACGCAGCGTATCCAGCAGCCCGCCCATGGTGGAGAAAAACACCGCCGTGCTGAGCAAATGCTCCACGGCCCGGCCTTTCAGCCCCGCAAGGGCGCACAGCGCGTCCAGCAGCCTGCGGGGCTTTTCGCGCGCCATGCGGGGGAAAAGCGCCTCCGCCGCGTCCAGCCAGGGCGCAAGGGGCGAGAAATCCGACAGCTCCCGCCGGAGGAAGGCCGGGCGGTCCGCCTCCCCGGCGCTTTGCGAAAGGGCCGCCGCCGCCCGCTGGCACAGGGGCGCGGGGACGCGCCACAGCGCGGTGAGGCAGGCGGTGAGCGAGGGCGCGTCCTGCGGGTCCGTCAGCGAGGCGAAAAAGCCCAGCGCGCCCCGCACGGCCGCGTCCTCCAGAAAGGCGTCTCGGCCATAGATGACGCAGGGGATGCTGTCGTGCGCGAGGCAGGTTTCGATCTGTTCCAGCTGGCGGCGGGTGCGGCAGAGCACCGCGATATCGGAAAACGGCCGGGCGGCTTCGCGGGCCATGTGCTGCGCGTCCAGCATGTCCACGCCGCCGGCCATGCGCGCAATTTCCCTGGCGATCCAGATGCCCTCCGACAGCGGGTCGGGGGCCTGAACCGCGCGCACCTTCGCGCCATCGGGGCGGGTGGGAATCAGCGCGCGCTCCCCGCCGGGATTTTTGGAAATCACGCGCGCGGCCAATGCCAGCACCTGCGGCGTGGAGCGGTAGTTCCGCGTAAGGCGCACCACCTGCGCGTCGGCCTTCTGGCTGAGCAGGCGCGCAAAGCAGTCCGCGTCCGCGCCGCGGAAGCCGTAGATGGCCTGATCGGGGTCGCCGATGACAAACAAGCTTTGTCCCGCCTGGCTCCAATGGGCGATGAGCGCGTGCTGCACGGGGTTGATGTCCTGAAACTCATCCACCAGCAGATAGGTAAAGCCGCGCCTGCCGGAGACGTCCACCTCCAGAGCCTCAAGCATCAGGCCATCCAGATCCCGAAGGCCCAGCTCGCCAAGGCGGCTGTCATAGGCGTCGGGAAGCCACGCGGGCAGCGCGGAAACGGCGGGTGTGCGCTTACGCAGTCCGTTTTTGTACAGCGACAACAGCCGAAGCGCCTCGGCGGGGGAGAGGCGCTCGCCGTGTTCGTCAAGCAGCGTCCGGACGGTTTCCAGCGCCTGCGCGCGGCTGATGAAGGGCCGGGGCGGAACGAGGCCGAGGCAGATGGCGTGGAACGTGCCCACCGTGAGCCCGCGCACGGCCTTTTTGCCGAGGCGGTCCGTCAGGCGTTCCAGCATTTCGGCGGCGGCCTGACGGGTGAAGGTGACGGCGGTGATCCGGGAGGGAGAGACGCCCTCGTGCTCGATCAGCCACGCGATGCGGGAAACGAGCGTGCGGGTTTTGCCCGTGCCCGGCCCGGCGATGACCGCCGTGCAGGCGGCCTGCGTGCGGATGGCGGCGTCCTGCTCGGGGTTGGGCGCGGGGGCGGGGTCCGGAACGGCTTCAGGCGCGGGCGCGGGAGCGGGCGCGGCGGCCCGTGCGCGGGGTTTGGCGCGGGCAGCAGGCGCGGCCGGTCCCAGCAGCGAGGTCTGCCCGGAGAGCATTTCGATTTCGCCCGGCGCAAAGAGGGAGATCACGCCGTATTCGCCGTCATAGCCCGCCTTGCGGATCACCTGCCCGGCGCGCATGCGGCGCACGCCCTCGGCCACGGCGAATCCCGCCTCCCGCTCGATGTCGGCGGGGGCCAGCTCGCGCAGGATGCGCATTTCCGGGCCAAGGCGCCTGATCAGCGAGACATACATTTCCTGCACCCGCTTGGACGCGGGGCCCGCGCCCAGACAATCCGCCAGCACCTCGGGCAGGGGGATGAGGCTTTCAAAGGGCTTGGGCAGGGGAGCGGGCGCGGCGCGGTCGGCCAGCTGCTCCACGCGGCTGAGCACGCCGACGGTGAGCGCCCGTCCGCAGACGGGGCAGCGCCCGCCCAGCGCCGCCGTTTCGGCGGGTTCCAGACAGCACTGGCAGCGCCGGTGGCCGTCCAGATGGTACTTGCCCTCCTCCGGGTAAAATTCGACGGTGCCGTGCAGGCCCTCGCCGGTTTCCAACGCGCGCCGCAGCGCGGGGTAGGAAGGGGCGCCCTCCAGCACGTTGGCCTCGCGGCCCAGCTTGGCGGGGGAATGCGCGTCGGAGTTGGAGACCAGAAGGTAGCGGTCCAGCATGGACAGGCGGCGGTTCATGGGCGGGTCGGAGGAAAGGCCGGTTTCCAGCGCGTGGATATGGCCGGACAGGTCACCATAGCATTCTTCCAGCGTGGAGAAATCCGAAAACGCCCCAAAGAGCGAAAAGTGCGGCGTCCAGATATGGGCAGGGATGAAGATGGCCTGCGGACAGCAGTCCAGCGTGATTTCCAGCAGGTCGCGGCTATCCAGCCCCAGAATGGGCCGCCCGTCGGAATGGAGATTGCCGATGGCCTCCAGCCGGTGGGAGAGGGCTTCGGCGGCTTCCAGCCCCGGCAGGAGGATGACATGATGCACCTTGCGCGTTTTTCCGCCGCATTTATAGATGGTGCTGATCTCGCCAGACACCACAAAGCGCGGCGTATCGCCGGCGGCTTCGCAGGGCAGGCGGTATTCGTCCCGGAGGCGGTAGAGCCCTTCCTCCGCCTCTACCAGCATTTCGGTCAGCTCGGCCCGCCACGCCGGGTGCGTAAAATCGCCCGTGCCCAGCAGCCCGATGCCCTTGCGCCGGGCCCACAGGTCCAGATGCGGCGCGTCACAGTCGCGGCTGGTGGCGCGGGAATATTTGGAATGAATATGCAGATCGGCAATGTACATCAGAAAACCTCCGTTGTGCGTATGCCCTGATTATAGCGCGCGGGGAAGCGCCTGACAACCCGGTTTGCTTTTTCCATCCGTATATGGTTTAATAGGCACAGATGATGCGGAGGGGAGCGGTGTGCTTTGCGGCGCATGCAGGAAGCAATCGGCGCCTGCCGGGACGAAATCAAGGGCGCGGCCATCCTGTGGGTGGTGTTTTTTCACGCGCAGCTGGGCCTTGGCGGGCTTTTGTACGATGTGCAGAAGATCGGCTACGGCGGGGTGGACATGTTTCTGTTACTGTCCGGATTTGGTCTTTACCACTCGCTGAGCCGGGACGCGGACGCGGGGCGCTACCTTTTGCGCCGGGCGCGCAGGCTGCTGCCCGCCTACCTGCCCTTTTGCGTGGTGTGGCTGTGCGTGATGCTGCCGCTCTACGGCCTTGGCACGGTGCAAAGCGTGCGCGTGGCGGCGGGCAACCTGCTGATGCTGGGCTTCTTTGCGGGCACGCCCGCGATGATCAACTGGTACGTGAGCGCGCTGGCGCTGACGCTGATGCTGGCCCCGCTGGTGTACGGGCTGATGGCGCGCGCATCCCATCCCCGGCGGTGCGCGGTGCTGGTGGCGACGGCGTGCTTTGCGGGCGGGCTGTGCTTTATCGGCACGGAGGCATACATGGCGGTTTCGCGCCTGCCGGTGTTTGTGCTGGGCATGGCGGCGGCTGTTCCGGCGCGGGAGGAAGGCGCGGGCGGGCGCTGCGCGCGCACGGGCGGCGCGTATGCGCTGGCGCTGGCGGGCGGGGCCTGCGGGCTGGCGGTGCTCTACGGCTGCTTTGCGCGCTTTCCCGAAACCCTCGATTTTTACGGCATGTACTGGCATCCCTTCGTTTTGATCGCGCCCGCGCTGTGCGTGGGGCTGGGGTGGCTGTTTTCCAGAGCGGGGCGGGGCTTGGCGGCGTTTGCGCCGCTGCGCGCGCTGGGCCGGGCCTCGTTTGAAATTTTCCTGTTCAACGCCTGGGTGGAGGTGCTGGGCAAGCGCTTCGGGCTGGCGCAGGGGCCGGTTTCGTGGCTGCTGTGGAGCCTCGGGAGCGTCCTTGCGGGGCTTGCGTATCACGCGGTGGTGGAGCGGTGCATGAAAAGGGCGGCAAGGGGCGCACGGCGGTCTGAATAGGGCCGATAGGCCACGCATGGACGCTTCTGCGGGCGGCGCGTGGGGGAAAGGGGCGCATCTGCCCATTTCGGATTCAAAAGAGGCCTGCGAGTCCAGAAAAGGGCTTGACACTTCGTGGGAATTGTGATAGCATACACCTTGCACGTTTGAGCCCCAAAAGGGCGTGACCCATTAGCTCAGTTGGCAGAGCACTTGACTTTTAATCAAGGTGTCCGGAGTT